>Ga0116227_10000045_pt1 | contig 203196 bp, 178 predicted proteins | sample S1TSphgellanicum_FD_89693 | JGI IMG/M metagenome (GOLD analysis project Ga0116227, IMG submission 89693) | Host-associated microbial communities from peat moss isolated from Minnesota, USA - S1T2_Fb - Sphagnum magellanicum MG | ecosystem: Host-associated > Plants > Peat moss > Unclassified...
AAGCGGTGCAACGCCGAGTGGCCCCTGGCGAATGGCCTTCCCTTCGGGTTGTGACCAGAAAGCCCGCGCGCGGCGTTGCGGAGCCTCGCTTGGGGCCTACCCAAGCTTCGTTCCGCGCCTTGCCCGCGGACTTTCTGGTCACAACGCGGCCTGCTCCCGTCGTGTTAACAGGCCCTAGTGCGGTCAGCGGCCTTGACCCAGCGCGCGGGCCATCGCCTGCGCGAGCTCGCTGCGGCTGTAGGGTTTGGGCAGCAGTTCCCAGTCGGCGGGCGATTCCCGGTCGGCGTCCAGCAGCTCCGAGGAGAAGCCGGACATCAGCAGGATGGCCAGGCCCGGCCGCCGTTGCTGCGCGATGCGGGCCAGTTCGGTGCCGCGCATGCCGGCACCCAGCGCGATGTCGGTGAGCAGCAGGTCGAAGTCGGCCTGCGGCGTGAGCAGCTGCAGCGCCTGCTCGGCGCTGGCGCAGACGCTCAGCACGCAACCCAGGCCGTGCAGGAAGTGGCGTGCCACGGCGCGCACCTCGGCGTCGTCCTCCACCACCAGCACCTTCAGCCCCGCCGGCACGGCGTTGCCGGCGGCGTCAGCCTCCGGCAGCCCGGCCTGAGCGCCTTGCGCGACGGGCAGGTACAGGCTGATCGTCGTGCCCTGCCCGGGTGTGCTGTCCAGGCCGACGGCACCCTGCGACTGCTTGACGAAACCATAGACGGTGCTCAGGCCCAGGCCCGTGCCGCGGCCGGCCTCCTTGGTCGTGAAGAAGGGCTCGAAGGCGCGCTCCTTCACGGCGTCAGACATGCCGGTGCCCGTGTCGGCCATGGCAATGCACACGAACCGGCCCTCGCCCAGCTCCTGGCGCAGCGCGTCCGGCAGCGCGCCGGCAGCGCCGGCGCTGAAGTGCAGGGTGCCGCCGTCGAGCATCGCGTCCCGCGCATTGATGGCGATGTTGAGCAGCGCAGCTTCCAGCTGGCCCGCATCGGCCAGGGCCATCGGGCAGTCCGGCGCGACCTCCACGGTGATGCGGATGCGCTGGTCCAGCGTGCGCCGCAGGATGTCCGTCAGCGGGTGCAGCAGCGCATGCACATCGACCGCGCAGGGCAGCAGCACCTGCCGGCGCGAGAAGGCCAGCAGCTTGCCGGTCAGCTCGGCGCCGCGCCGGGACGCGCGCATCGCCGCGCCCACCAGTTGCTGGCCGACGCTGTCTTCGGCGAGGGCAGGGCGCTCCTCCAGCACCTGCAGGTTGCCCTGGATGACGGTCAGCAGGTTGTTGAAGTCGTGCGCGATGCCGCCCGTGAGCTGGCCCACGCTTTCCAGGCGCTGCGCGTGGTTCAGGGCTTCCTCGGTCTGCGCGCGCTGCAGGCAGGTGCCCAGCAGGTTGGCCAGCGATTCGAGGAAACGCTGCTCGTCGTCATCGAAGCGCCGGGCCCGGCGCGACCGCACCTTCAGCGCGCCGATGACGCGCCCGCGGTCGGACAGCGGCACCGCCAGCGCGCTGACGAGGCCCGCCTCCAGATACCCAGGCGGCACGGTGAACCGTTGCTCGCTGCGAAAGTCCTCCACGACGACGGGTCGCCCCTGGGCCAGCACGAAGCCCAGCGGCGTGTCGCTGCGGTTGGCAATGGTGGCGCCCAGGGCCTCGTCGGCAATCAGCCCCACGCCACCGGCGACGCGAAGTTCCAGGCCGCTGGCCTCCAGCACGAACACGACCGCCATCTCGACTTCCAGCGCCTCGGCGGCGATGGCCGGCACCTGCTGCAGCAGCAGCTTCGGATCGCGGGCGTCGACGGCCAGGCGGCCCAACTGGGCCAGGTACTCGCTGTATCGCGCCCGCTGCAGGGCCTGTTTCACGCGCGGGTAGGCGCCGATGTCCCGGATGGCGGCCACCACGAACGGCAGGCCGTGGTCCTGCAGCGGGCTCAGCGCGATCTCGACCATCACCTCCGAGCCGTCGCGCCGCTTGGCCACCAGCTCCATCTGCGTACCCATGGGCCGCGCGCGCGGCGCATGCGCATAGGCGTTGCGGTAGGACGCATGGCGCGGCCGGATGGCGTCCGGCACCAGGGCGTCCACGCTGGTGCCGATCAGCTCGTCCACGCGGTAGCCGAGCAGGCTGGCCGCGGTCGGGTTGGCCAGCACGATGAGGCCTTGGGCGTCGACCAGCAGCAGTCCGTCGGGATAGGCGGAGAAGAGCGTGCGAAAGACGGTGCGCTCGTCGAATCCGTCCGGCAGCGAGGGCGGGGGCGTCATGGCAGATGGCGGCTTTCACCGCTGCTGCAGGATGACACGGTGGGCGTGAACAGGTAGCCGGCGCCGCGCACGGACTTGATGATCTGCGGCGTCTCGGACTGCGGCTCCAGCTTCCTGCGCAGCCGCCCGACCTGCACGTCGATGGTGCGGTCGAACGGCCCGGCTTCCCGTCCGCGGGTGTGCGACAGCAGGAAGTCGCGCGACAGCACGCGGCCCGGATGCTGGGCGAAGGCCTGCAGCAGGTCGAACTCGCCCGCCGTCAGCACGACCTCGTCGCCCCGTGCGTGCGTCAGCCGGCGCGCCGCCAGGTCCAGCAGCCAGCCCTCGAACGCCAGGCACTCGCGCCCATCGCCGGCCGGCGCGGGCGCCGCAGCCGCAGCGTGGCCAGGTGTTGTCGCGTCCTGCGGCTCGGCCGGCGCGATGCGCCGCAGCACGGCCTTGATGCGTGCCACCAGTTCGCGCAGGTCGAACGGCTTGGTGACGTAGTCGTCCGCACCGACTTCCAGCCCCACCACCTTGTCGACCGCGTCGCCGCGTCCGGTGATGATGACCAGGCCGCAGCGCCAGTGCTCGCGGAGCTGGCGGGCGATCACGAAGCCGTCTTCGCCGGGCAGGCCCAGATCGAGCAGGACGAGCTCGGGGGGATCGCTCGCCATCGTGTCCATGAGCGTGCGACCCGAATGCAGCTGCGTCGTGCGAAAGCCGTGGCCCGCCAGGTAGTTGGCGAGCAAGTCGGTGATGGCGATTTCGTCATCGACGACGACGATGTGCGGAAGTTTCAAGGCGTGGGCGCAAGGGGATGGTCACGGCATTGAAGCATTATTTTCGCGGCTGCGGATCGGTGCCCGGCCCGCGGCGAGGCGGCCGGCGGCGCCCCCGGGCGTCAGTACGAGGTGAGCATCTGGGAGTCGCCCGTCGCGCGCTGTGGCAGGCGGATTTGAAAGACGGCACCGCCGCCGGGCCGGTTGTCGGCGGTGATGCTGCCGCCGTGCACGTCGACGATCTTGCGGCAGATCGCCAGGCCCAGCCCCGTGCCTCCGGAGCCGTCCTTGGTCTTGCTGGACTGAACGAACGCCTCGAAGATGGTTTCGAGCTCGGCGGGCGGGATGCCCGGCCCCTGGTCGGCCACGCTGATGACGATGTCGTCCTGCGGCGAGATCGCGGCTTCGATCTGGAGCAGGCCCCCCTCGGGCGAGAACTTGATGGCATTGGCCACGACATTGCGGATGGCCTGGTGGATGCGCGACGGGTCCACCTTGCCGACCAGCGGCTCGTCCGCCAGGCGAAGCATCAGGCGCAGGTGGCGCTTGCCCAGCAGCGGGTCCAGTTCGCGCAGCACCGCCTGCACCAGCGTGCGCAGGTCGCAGCGTTCGAGGTTGAAGGTGCCGACGGCACTCTCGATCTTGGCGACATCCAGCAGGTCGTTCACGAGCGCCAGCATGCGCTGGCCGGAGTGGTGGATGTCGGTGAACATGCGCGACAGCTTGGCGTCGGCGTGACCACGGGTGAATCCCAGCTCGGAGAAGCCGAGGATGGCCTGCAGCGGCGTGCGCAGTTCATGGCTGATGTTGGCGACGAACTCGGATTTGGAGCGCGAGGCCTCTTCCGCCGCGTCGCGCGCTTCACGCGTGGCGCGCTCGGCCTCGCGGAATTCGCTCACGTCCATCAACGTGCACAGGATGCCGGCCGCGCCACCTTCGCCCCCCGGCACCAGCACCTTCGTGACGACCATGTCGCGGCGCGAGCCATCGCGGTGCCGCACCTGGGTCTCGTAGCGCAGCCGGCCGCCTTGCGCCATCAGCCGCGCGTCATGTGCGGCATGCAGCTCGGCATCCTCGGGCGCCAGGAAATGGCCCACCTGGCTGCCGATGACGTCAACGCGGGACCGGCCGACGAACTCTTCCCACGCCTGGTTGACCATCACATAGCGTCCCGAGCCGTCGAACATGGAGACGGGCAGCGGGCTGAGTTCGAGCAGCAGTCCCGTGAAGGCCAGCTGGTGCTGCAACTGCAGGTCGGAGGCGACACGTGCGCTGACGTCGATCGCGCTGCCGGCAAAGCCGACGATGCCGCCCTCGCCGTGCAGTGGCACGACCGCGACCTGGAAGTGGCGGGGCTTGCCGTCCGCTGCCGGGATGCAGATCTGCGCCTGCCGCACGCCGGCCCGGTCGTCGAGCCGGAACAGCGCTTCGGTGCGCTGCCGGTCCGCGGGCGCGGCGAGGTCCTGCAGATGCGTGCCCTTGGCCTGCGCCGTGCCGTCATCGCTGATGGCGCCCCAGCGCGCGTTGACGAAGGTGATGGCGCCGCTCGCATCGGTGCGGAAGATCAGCTCCTGCACGCTCTTGAGCAGCACGCTCATTTCGCGCTCGCGCAGGGCCACCTGGTCGTGCGCGGCGTCCAGCGCGTGGCGCGCCCGGTCGCGCGCTGTCATCTCGTGCAGCAGCGCCGCCAGGCCACCGGCAATCGCCGCCAGTGCCAGCAGGCCCAGCGCGCCCAGCCAGCGCACGACGCCGTACCAGTTCTGCAGCGCCACGGCCGCGGCCTGCTCCACGACGACGACGAGCGGCCGCGTGCGCGACGCGCGAAACGCCACCACCTGTTGCCCGGGCTGCACGCCGGCACCGACGTACACGCCATGTTCGTTGGCCGGCAGCCAGCTGTCGAACACCGGGTGGCCGTGGATCTGGGCGCCCGGGTCCAGCGGCACGTCGTCGGTGGCCGAGATGAGCTGGCCGCCCCAGCTGCTGAGCAGCGCCACCCCGCCTTCATCGGACAGCGCCACCTGCTGGAAGTTGGCCAACGCCCCCGGGTTGATGAGGGCCAGCAGCAGCAGCCGGCGCCCGCCGGGACCGTGCACGACGCGCAGCAGCGGCAGCATGCCGACGCCCGCCGCATGCGGCCCGGCGACGCCGGGCGCCATGTCGGCCAGGCTGCGCCCGGGCTGCAGCGGCAGCAGCGTGTCCCTGCCGTCGCGCGGCAGCGTGCCCCACCTGCCGATGTCCACGCGCAGGCCCTGCTCGGCCGGGATGGAGCTCGCCAGCACGGTGCCGCCTTCGTCGAGGACGGCCGCGCTGCGCAGAAACGGCAGGCTCTTCAGCAGGTTCTGACCCAGCAGCGGTTGCAGCCGCTGCGGCTCCGCCGAGGGCTGCTGCGCGATGCCCTCGCCCAGCGTCTGCAGGATCAGCGAGGTGGACTCCACCGTGCGGGTGACGTGGCCCTCCAGCGTGCGCGCAATCAGCTCGGCTCGGTCGCGGGCGTTCTCCAGCGTTTCGCGCCGCTCGAACTCGGCAAAAACGGTCAGTGCCGTCAGCACGGTCAGCGCCAGCAGGGCCGCCAGCGCCTTGGCGAGCAGGCGTGCGCGGCCGAACATCGGCCGCGCCGAAGGCGGTGCCGACATGCCGCGTCGCGCCCGCATGGGTCAGCGCGTCACGACGATGTCGGCGAGGCCATGCTTCCTGGCGGCGGCCAGGAGCCGGTCGTCGCGCTTGATGCTGGCGACGAACTCGTCGAGCCGGGCCAGCCAGCGCGGGTCGCCCTGCCTGACGGCATAGCCATACGGCAGCACGGAGGAGGGCTTGGGCGGCGCGACCAGGCGCGCCCAATCGGCGTTGTCCAGCAACCGGCGGCTGTAGGGATAGTCGGTCATGAACACGTCCACCCGGCCCGCTTCGAGTTCCTGCTCCCGCGTGGCGGGCGGGCGCACGACGACCATGCGGGCCTGCTTGAGCGCGTCGCGCATGACCGGCTCCATGAAGGTGCCGGCCTGCACGGCCACGAGCACGCCGGGCTGGTCGATGTCGGCCCAGGTCCGGACGGTGCGGCTGGCCCGCGTCGTGACGCCGTAGATGTCGCTCTGCAGATAGGGCGCTGTGAAGGCCAGCTGCTCCTTGCGGCTGGGCAGCATGCCCACCGCGAACATCGCCACGTCGCAATGGCCGGCATTGAGGTCGCCCACGAGCCGCGGGAAAGACGACTCGACGTACTCCACGCCGACGTTCAGGTCGCGGGCCAGTTCGGCGGACAGGTCGATGTCGATGCCGCCGAGTTGCTGCGTGCGCGGGTTGCGGTAGGTGACGCCGTAATAGTCGGGCCAGATGCACACGCGCAGCTTGCCGCTGGATCGCACGCGCTCCAGCGTCTGAGCCTGCGCCATCGTCGCGGCCAATGCCAGGCCGACCAGGGCGGCCGTCCAGCTGCGAAACCTGTTCATGGTGTTCTCCCGGAAGGCAAGTGTCACTCCAGTTCCGCCAGCGCCTCGAAGCTGGGGGGCTGGCGGTTGATGCAATCGCGAAGTTCGATCAGCACCGCGACTTCGTCGAGCAGGGTGTCGACGATGGCCGGGTCGAACGCGGTGCCACGCTGCTTGATGAGCATGTCCAGCGCGACGTCGTCCGCAAAGGCCTTGCGGTAGCACCGGTCCATCGTCAGCGCATCGAAGAAGTCGACCACCGCGACGATCCGCCCGGACAACGGGATGGCTTCGCCGGCCAGGCCGCGTGGGTAGCCGGTGCCGTCCCAGCGCTCGTGGTGGGTCAGTGCGACCTCGGCGGCCAGTTGGAACAGCGGCACCCGTGAGCGGCCCAGGATGCCTGCGCCGATCTCGGCATGCCCGTTCATCACGCGGCGCTCTTCGGCGTCGTAGCTGCCGGGCTTCTTCAGGATGTCGTCGGGGATGCCGATCTTGCCCACGTCGTGCATGGGGGCCGCGCGGCGCAGCATGCGGGCGAAGGTCTCGGACTGGCCGAGCGCCAGCGCCAGCATCTCGGCGAGGTAGCCGATGCGCACCATGTGCACGCCGGTGTCGTCGTCGCGGAAGTCCGCGGCCATGGCCAGGCGCAGCAGCGCTTCGTGGTGCGCACGCGTGACTTCGCGCAGCGCCTCGTTGCGCTCCTGGTACATGCGGCGCAGGTCCACCACGATGCGCTCCATCTGCGCGGCGGCGGCGTTGTCGAAGCTGTGGGTGGCAGCGGTGGGGTCGGTCGTGCTCGTCATGGCCTGCGTCCTCAGGCCGGGGCCCACAGCCCGACGATGCAGTCGATCAACTGCAACGGACTGAAGGGCTTGACGAGGTAGGTGTCGGCGCCGGCCTGAAGGCCGGCCTCCCGGTCGCTGGCCTGGCCACGGGCGCTCAGCATGATGATGCGCGGGCCGCCGCCCGGCGCCCCACCGGCACGCAGGCGCCGGCACACCGCCAGCCCGTCCAGGTCGCCCGGCATCATCACGTCGAGCAGCACCAGGTCAGGCTGCATCTGCTGCGCCATGGCCAGCGCGTCCTCGCCGCTGGCGGCTTCGCAGACGTCGTAGTCCTCAAACTCAAGCGTCATGCGGATCAGGCGGCGGATGTCCGCGTGGTCGTCGACGATCAGGATTCGTTTCATGGCAATGCCTCGGTTGGCTTCGATGCGAGCCTGAAGTATCGAATTTATCGATTGTGTCGTCTAGGTGTTCAGGACTCAGCAGGCCGAGTCATGTGCACAAGTTCTCGCAGTGAACGCCGCCGCCAGGCCTGCGCAGCATCCGTGGCTGGCTTCTACCCATGAATGTAACGTGCTCGCTTGAAGGGCGACGGGTGAAGTTGCTGCGGTGAGGGGTGCCTTGGGTCGGGTCACGCCCTCAGTGAATTGGCACTTTCACGTTCGAATGAAAGCCGGCTTTCGCGCATTTTGATCGAATCTGGTGTCAAGGCGGGCGTTCGGAGGCTCCCGAACGGGGCCGGCAAGGCAAGTTCTGCCCTCGTTCGACGCGAAAGAGCGCAGTTTTCCACGGCGCGCATCGTCGACGCATGGATTTGGTTGGCAAATTTGTTATCAAATATATCGAAGATACAGATTTAGGCGTGCCTTACGCGCCTCCGGCCTGAACCCGACACCTGGGAGACGACACGTGAACCCACCCAAGCACTGGCGCATCGGCACCCTGCCGGGCATCGCCTTCGCCCTGGTCGCCCTGCTGATGCTGGCCCTGGCCGTCAGCGCACGCCTGGGCCTGCCGGCCTGGCGCCGCCACATGGACGTGCTGCTGCACGGCGGCGCTGCCGAGGTGAGCCTCGTCCGAGGCCTCGGTGACGATGTGAACTGGCACGCGGGCGCCGTTCGCGACCTGTTGGCGCTGGACGACGAGGCGCAGCGCGAGCAGCAGATCGCGCGGCTGCTGGCATCGCGCGAGCGCATCGCCCAGGCGTGGGGGGATTTGCGAAGCCGGTTGAGCGCGGCGCAGGATCTCGAGTTGTTCCAGCAGGTGCAGCAGGCGCGGGCCGGCTTCACCGCCGCAGAGGACGAGTTGCTGCCGCTGGTGCGCGCTGCGGACCGGGACGGTGCCAGGCGCGTGCTGCTGGACGTGCTGCGCCCCCGCCAACTGGCCTATCAGAAGAGCGTGGAAGCGCTGACGCGCTGGCAGGAGCAGCGCATGGAGGCCGCGTCCGAGGCCGCTGCGGCCGTCATGGAGCGGGTCGCGATGCTTGCCCTGGGCGTCGCGGCGCTGGGCATCGCCGTGGCCATGGCTCGATGGCGCCACTGAGCACCCCGGCACGCCATTGCGGCACACCACCCGCCCAGCGCACGGCCCGGGCACCGTTTTCAACCCGGCGCTCCGCCCGCCGCCCAAGATCTGAAGCACTTCACATGAACTCCATCCTCATCGTCGACGACAACGTGCACCTCATCGCCCTGCTCGGGAAGATGCTGGCGCCCATCGGGCAAATCACCTTCGCGACGTCCGGCCCGGCGGCATTGGCGCAGATGCGGGAGCGAGCGCCCGATCTGGTGCTGCTCGATGCGCAGATGCCTGCGATGTCCGGCTACGCCGTCTGCGAGGCCATGAAGTCGGACCCGGAGCTGGACAGGATCCCGGTCATCTTCGTCACGGCCCACAACGATGTCGCGGCCGAGGTGCAAGGCCTGGCCGCAGGTGCCGTGGACTTCATCTCCAAGCCCTTCAACGAGGCCATCCTGCTGGCACGGGCCAGAACGCAGCTGAGGCTCAAGTGCCTGTCGGACAAGTTGCGGCGCCGTGCCGCGGTCGACGGCCTCACCGGCCTGGACAACCGGGCGAGCTTCGACCAGCGGCTCCAGCTCGAATGGGCCAGGGCGGTGCGCAGCGGGGCCCCGCTGTCGCTCGTGCTCCTGGACGTGGACCATTTCAAGAAATACAACGACCGCTACGGCCACCCGGCGGGCGACGGCTGCCTGCGGCAGGTCGCGGGCGCGCTGGGCGCACAGGCGCGGCGCCCGGCGGACGTGGCGGCGCGCGTCGGTGGCGAGGAGTTCGCACTGCTGCTCCCCGACACCGATGCCGCGGGTGCCCGCGACACGGCGGAGCGCATCAGGTCGGCGGTTGCCCGGCTGGGCATCGCGCATGAAGCGTCGGCCACGGCCGCCCACGTCACCGTCAGCATCGGCGTGGCGACCTGCCGGCCTGGGCCCGCCTGCACCGCAGAGGACCTGATGAAGCACGCCGACCAGGCCTTGTACGCGGCCAAGGCGCAAGGGCGGGACCGTGTGTCGGTCGAGCCGGCCCCGGCCGCCTTGGTCGCAGCCGGGACCTGAGCCATGGCTGGTGCTGGACATGCCCCCGGCCAGGCGGGCGCGCCGGTGCGATCACCGCGCCGCTTCGTGATGGTCTTGCTGTGGATCGGCCTGGCCAGCCTGGTCGCGGGCCTGCTGGCCTATCGTGTCCAGGCGGAGCAGAACCGCATGGACGCCGACGAGCGCTTCGCGCTGCTGTCGCAACGCGTCACGCACGGCATCGTCGAACGACTGCGGCGCTACGAATACGGCCTGCGCGGCGCACGGGGTGTGGCGGCCGCGACCGACGGGGTGCTCACGCAGCAGGCATTCGCTCGCTACGGGGCGTCCCGGCAGATCGACCGCGAATTCCCGGGGGCGCGCGGCTTCGGGATCGTCTACCGCGTGAGCCCGGCCGACGAGGCGGCCTTCGTCAAGGCCCGGCGCGACGACGACTCGCCCGGCTTTTCCATCCGCACGCTGACGCCGCATGAGGGCGACCGTTTCATCATCACCTATGTGGAGCCGCTTGAGCGCAACCGGGAGGCGATCGGCCTGGACATCGCGTCCGAATCCGCCCGCCGTGACGCCGCGCTGCGCTCCGCCGCCACCGCGGAGGCGACCATGACCGCCCCGATCACGCTGATCCAGGCGAGCGGCAGGACGTCGGGCGGCCTGCTGCTGTTGCTGCCGATACGCCGGGCCGCTGCGGGCGGCGCGCCGGGTGAGCTGATCGGCTGGTCGTATGCGCCGCTGCTCATCGAGGACATCCTGCAAGGCCTCGACGCCGAGGACGATCATTTCGCGCTGTCGCTCTTCGACCTGGCGCAGGGCCCGGACATCGAGTTCTACGCCACCGGCAAGGCCTCGGCGCTGGCGGCGGGCCTGGAGGTGCAGCGCGTCGACATCCCGCTCTACGGCCGGCGCTGGGAAGCGCAGTTGCGGCCCACGGCCGCGTTCGTCCACTCGCTGCACCAGGCCTCGCCGTGGAGCGAGGCCATCAAGGCCATGCTGCTGGGCGGCGTCTTCGCGGCGCTGGTGGCCACCGCGGCGCAACTGGTGGACCGCACGCGCGGCCAGCGGCTGGAACTGGCCCGCCGCGCGGCGATCGTGGAGGGCAGCGACGACGCGATCATCGTCCAGGACTTCGACGGCACCATCACCGACTGGAACGATGGCGCCACGCGGCTGTTCGGCTTCTCGCGCGAGGAGGCCGTCGGACGGACGGCGACCCAACTCCTGCTGCCGCCGGCGCTGGCCGCCGAGGACGAAACGCTCAGGGCCACCGTGGCCGACGGCAACCGCGTGCATGTGTTCGACACGTCGCGCCGCGCTCGCGACGGCTCGGAGATCGCGGTCTCCATCACGGCGTCGCCCATCCACGACGGCGACGGTGCGGTCGTGGGCTCGGCCAAGATCCTGCGCGATGTGCGCGAGGCCAAGGCGGCTGCGCAGCGGCTGCAGGAACTGAACGCCTCCCTGGAAGACCAGGTGCGCGATCGCACGGCGCTGCTGGACGAGGCCATGCGGGAAGCCCGCGAGGCCAACGAAGCGAAGAGCCGCTTTCTCACCAACGTCAGCCATGAGATACGCACACCGATGAATGCAGTCATCGGCCTGTCCCACCTGCTCGGGCGCACGCGGCTGGACGACGACCAGGCGGCCACGCTGGCGCGCATCCTGGCCGCCGGCAAGGCGCTGATGTCGCTGCTGAACGACGTGCTGGACCTCTCGAAGATCGAGGCCGGCGAGATGACCGTGGAGGTGGCGCCGTTCCAGTTCGAGGACATGCTGGACGAGGTGGCGTCCATCGTCGGCGTGTCCGCCGCCCAGCGCGGGGTGTCGTTTTCCGTCTCGACGCACGGGGCGCTGCCGGGCCTGGTGATGGGCGACAGCCTGCGCTTGGCGCAGATCCTGTTGAACCTGCTCAGCAACGCGGTCAAGTTCACGCCGCAGGGCAGCGTCGCACTCGATGTCCAGCTGGGCGTCGTCGATCAGGCGGGGCTGCTGCCGGTCTGCCTGCGCGTGTCCGATACCGGCATCGGCATCCCCGAGGACGTGCAGCGCCGGCTGTTCCAGCCCTTTGTGCAGGCCGATGCGTCCACGACACGCCGGTTCGGTGGCACGGGCCTGGGGCTGTCCATCGTGCGCCAACTGGTCGAGCTGCTCGGTGGCACGATCACGCTGGCGAGCGAACCGGGGCGAGGCAGCAGCTTCCAGGTCGACCTGAGCTTGCAGATCGCCGGGCAGGAGGCGATGCCGGTGTCGGCCGCCCGCCGCGCCGAAGGGCCGGGCCAGTTGCTGGCCGGCGTGACGGTGCTGGTCGTCGACGACAACGCGCTGAACAGGGAAGTCGCGGATCGCATCCTGCGCAGCGAAGGCGCCATCGTCGCCGTGGCCTCGGACGGCGAGCAGGCGGTGGCTCTGCTCGGGTCCGGCGCCTCGCGGTTTCAGGCGGTGCTCATGGATGTGCAGATGCCGGTCATGGACGGGCTGGAGGCGACGCGGCGGATCCGTGCGCTGCCCGGCGACGGCCGCGTGCCCATCGTCGGCCTGACGGCAGGCGTGTCGTCCGACGAGCGCCGGCTGGCACTGGACGCCGGCATGGACGCCGTGGTCGGCAAGCCCTTCGACCCCGCGGTGCTCGCGGCGACGATATCGCGGCTGCTCGGCCGGCCTGTCGATCCGGCGCCCGTGGCCGGCCCTGCGCCCCGGCTGGCGGCGCCACCGGCTGGATGGCCCGTCATCGACGGCCTGGATGCGCAGCAGTCCTTCAGCAACCTCAAGGGCGATGGCGAGTTGTTCGGCCGCATGCTCGCCGCGTTGGCCGACATGATCGGCGCCAACGGGCGTGTGCTGGCGGGCGACGAGCCACCCGCGCAGCGCCTGCAAGGCCATGCGGCGCTGCTGCACGACCTGAAGGCGATGGCAGCAACCGTGGGCGCGGCCGACCTGCAGGCGGCCGCGGGGCGGGCCGAGCAGGCGTTGCGAGCGGGCCGTTGGCATGACGCACTTGCAGACATGGCCTGCGTCGCGGACCTGGGCCGGCCCATCTCGAAGGCGTGCACGGCCATCGCCGCGATGCCTGCTGCGTCACGGGGCGATGTGCCGGCAGACCGGCTCGACGGTGAACGGCTGTCGGCCTTCATCGGGCAGCTCAGGCGCAAGGACCTGGCGGCGCTGCCGGCCTGGCAGGCGCTCGAAGCTGCCTTCGGCGCGACGCTGGGCGACGTCGCGGCGCAGCGCGTCGCCAGGCTGGTGCAGGCGCTCGACTTCGAGTCCGCCGAGCAGGCCGTGTGCACGGCCTGCGCCCAGGCCGGCATCGCCACGCCGTGACGGGGCCGCCCGGTCGGGCGCGATCAGCCGACCGCAGCGGGGCTGTGCGGGGTGGCCCTCGGGCGCAGCAGCAGGCCGACCACACCCAGCGCCAGCAGCAGGGCCGAACCGGGTTCCGGCACGGCGGAAATCGACTGCCCGAGCACCAGTTGCCGCGCGGTGGGCCAGAGGGAATCGCCCGACGGCAACTGCTCCGAGTAGAGGCTGACCGAGGCGATCTGGGCACCATCGGAGACAAAGCCGATGAAGCTGCTCGTGGTGGCGTCGGTCACTGTCTGCGTGACCGTGTGCCCGGCCACGTCGGTGACCGACAGCGTCACGGTGCCCAGCTGATATTGGCCATTGAAGTCGCTGCCGAAGAAATAGCCGCCGAACGCGGTGATGCCCTGGGCGAAGTGGGAGAAGGTGATGACGTCGGTGGCGACGTTGGCGGTCAGCCAGTTCTCGTCCGCGGTGCCGGCACCCAGCAGGCTGGAGCTGGACGCCTCGGCCTGGTAGTAGTAGAGGGTTCCGAGCTGGGTGCGCCGGGTCATCGGGCTGGCGCCCGCTGCATCCTGGGCCACGCCGAAGAAGGTCTCGATGCCGGGCGCCGTCACCTCGGCATTGAAGGCCGACGGGTCGGCGTAGACGGTGATGTCGGCATGGGCCAGGCCCATGCCCAGCAGCAGTGGGCAGAGCATCAGGCGCTGTGTGGCAGGCAATGTACGAATCATGGGTCAACTCCTGGGTGAGTTCATCGGGCCGGGCTTTACCAGCCCAGGTCCTTCAACAGCGGAAGGGTGAGGTCCTTGGGCGGCGCGAGCAATGTCGACAGCCCCTGCGTCATGAACGGCTCCATGAGCACGGAGGGCGTCAGGCTGGTGTCCCAGTGCGAGACCGAGGAGCCTGCCGAGAACGCGGCTGGCGTGTACAGCAGCGGCCGGCCGGAACTGTCAGTGCCGGCGTACTGGCCGGTGACCGAGGCCGCCAGCGAGGCCAGCAGTTCGGGCGCCGGCTTGCCGCGCACGCGGTTCAGCAGCGCGGCCTTGATCGCGTCGCCATCGGCCTTCAGCACGCGAACGGACGGGATGGTGATCGAGGCGTCGCTGCCGGCCATGCCGGAAATGGGCGCCACCACGTTGTCCGCCACCAGCACGGCCTTCGCGCCGGCGAGCTGCAGGTTCTTCACCTTCACCGTGAAGGCGCAGTTGCCGCGGTCGATCAGCGCGATCTTGCCCGCTGCCAGCGCTGCATTTGCCGCGCTCAGGGGCGTGCAGGCCAGCCCGGTCCCGTTGACCTGGTCCACGATGCGCACGATGGCGCCACTGACGGGCTGCGGGCTCAACGGCGGCCCGAACTCCGCCTCGCCCAACTGCTTGGTGCCGGCGACGGTTGCGGCGCCAGAGCCGCTGACCTGCAAGGCCGGCAGCTTCGCGAAGCTCAAGACCTGAGGCACACCGTTCACGGCGTTGCTACCTGTCCAGGCCAGTTGGAGCGGATTGACGGCCGAGAAGGAGCGTTCCCAGTCCTCCATGTCGAGCCACGTCTTGCCCAGCGTGTTGTCGTACATGAACGATTCCCAGATGCTGGGGATCGTCATGAAGCGTGCGCCGTTCGAGGCGTTCGTGGTCAGCAGCGAGAAGCCCATGCCGTGGCCCAGCTCGTGCAGCAAGGTGGTCGCGAAATCGATCTGGCTGCCGGCCTGCCCGTCCAGGCCCAGGTAGAACGGCGTGCCGGTCAGGCAGCCGGAGGCGCCGAGGTTGATGTTGAACTGGGTCAGGATGTCGACGTTGCCGTAGCCGCTGCCGTCGTCCTGCTGGCCGTAGTAGTCCGTCAGGCTGCGGCCGCTGATCTTGTTGGCCAGCGCCTGCGGATACCAGGTACCGGCAACCGGGGCGCCGGGGAAGTCGTACCAGACGTTGTAGGGCATCGCGCTGCCGAGCACCGCCCCGGAGGCATTGCAATCCAAGGCCTCCCAGCCGGCGCTCACGGTGATCTTGACACTGCTGTCCAGCGCCTTCTCCCAGATGCCCGCCACGTACTTGTAGACGTTCATGCGCTGCTCGCCGAGCGTGCGACCGTTGTTGCCGCCCACCGGCGTGGCCGGTGTCGGGTCGTTGAAGCCCAGGCCCGGCTTGTCGCGGTTCTGGATCTCGATGGTGGCCGCCTGCGCCGATGCGCACAGCGCCAGCACCGCAGCCATGGCCAGGGTGACGGTGATCGACGACATCTTGTTCTCCTGTGCTGCGTTCATTGCGCCTCCCGCTTCGCCGAGGTGGCGCCGGCTGGCGGCACGGAACGGATCGCGTCGGTGGCCGCCTCCTCCCCCTGCAGGCAGGCACTCTTCAGCGTGCCGTCCGGCTCGCGGGTGACCACGGAAAAGCTCGCCAGGTTCCCTGGCAGGCGGGCACTGTGGGCGCCCGAGGCGTAGGCGCGCACGGCCGGCTGGCTGGCGCCGCGGGCGGCGGTCACCGGTTTCGCGCGGGACTGCAGCGCTGCGGCCTCGGCCGCGGTGGGGGCGCGCAACTGCCCGGTGTCCGCATCGCGCACCACGGTCATGGTGTGCGGTGCCGTTGACGGCGCCTGTGCGTCGCATGGTTCGCAGGCCTGTGCCGAGGAGGCCATCCCCAGGGCGGCCAGCAGCAGGGTGAGCTGGGTTTGAAATGTCATGACTGAATCTCGACGGGTATGAGGGAGGGGAGGGCTCAGGCCGACGGCACGCGGCGGCGGCGCTGCCAGGCCAGCAGCGTCAGGCCGCCGGCCAGCATCAGCAGGCCGGAGCCGGCTTCCGGCACCGCGCTCACCGACACCGAGTCCAGGCCGACGAAGTTGCCGGCGCTCGCCGCATCGGGCACGACGTATTCGAAGAAGAAGCGCCCCGAGACACCGTCGCCCTGCGCGGGCAGCGTGACCGTGAACGTGGTCCAGCTCTCCGGGTAGGCCCCGACGGTCACCGAGGGATTGAGGGTCATCAGCTCGACGAAGGAGCCGGCCACGATGGCGCCGATGCGCAGCGACTCCCCGAAGGCGTTGTTGGCCACGGTGCGGGTCGAGAAGCTCAGCACCGTGGCATCGCTCATCGACACCACCGGCGTCGCCAGCATCGCGTCGATGGCGCCCATCGGATTGCCGTCGGCATCGGTGGCGCCGACGAACACGCTGGTCGCGACGTAGCTGTCGGGCGCGCCGGCCTGGGCCGCGAAGGTGTCGGCCGGGCTGATCGGCCGGAACCAGGCTTCGGCGGCCGGGTTGGTGCTGAAGTTGGCCATCGTCCAGCCGGCCGGCAGGCCCGCGCCGTCGAAGCCTTCGTTGAGTAGCGGGCCATCGGCCTGAGCCGCGCCGGCCAGGGCCAGCAGCAAACCCAGCAGGGCGCCGCTGCGCAGGGATGTCGTCATCATGTGTCCTTGAATTGAGATGGGCTGAGGCCCGACCTGTGGCCTGGCCGACCGGTCCGTTACTTCAGGCCCTTGGCGCCGCGGAATACGCGCAGCAGGCCCTGGTCGTTCGTGGGTGCCACCGGATTGGCGGTGATGATGTCCATCTGGCCGTCACCGGTCACATCGGCCGCATCAAGAATGGCACCCAGGCCATCCACGCTGCCCGCCGCACCGCTGCGCTTGTAGGGCGCCTTCGTGAAACCCGCCGGGCCGCCGGTATAGATCCACACGAAGCCGGGGAAGGGTCCGGTGCCCTGCAGGCCTCGCTGCCGCAGCGATGCGCCGACGATCAGGTCGGCGAAGCCGTCGCCGTTGAAATCACGCTGGCCCAGCATGACTTCGCCGAAGAAGCCAAAGCCGTCCGGGTCCGGCGCCGCGAGTATCTGGGTCCGGCCCGAGGCATTGAAGCCACCGGCCGCGCCGTAATAGACAAAGATCCGCCCCGGGCTGACCGTATCCCCGGAACTGCCGGCAGGCAGGTAGTTGGGTGCACTGATGGCCAGATCCGCAAACCCGTCGCCATCGACATCGCCCAGCACGGCAACCGACGAGCCGAACCCGTCGCCCGGGGTCAGATAGTCCGGCGCAACCAGGGTCTGATTGGCGCTGTTCACATACCCGCCGGCAGCGCCCTTGTAGACGAAGACCAGCCCCGGGCGCCCCTGGCCGTACGCGGTCGGTGCCCCCACGACGATGTCGAAAATGCCATCCCCGTTGAGATCGCCGGTGTCGAACGTCCGGCCGAAATACCACCACGACAGCATCGGGTAGGCCAGCGTGGATTCCGGCTTCAGCACCAGGCCGGACGGGCTGCCGGCGTAGACGAAGATCTTGCCCTGTGTGTCCCCGCCCGTGGCGGCCGATACGGCAATGTCTGCATAGCCATCCCGGTTGAAGTCGCCCAGGGAGCGCATGGTGAAACCGAAGAAGCTGTTCTCCTCCGGCCCTTCAATCACCTGCGATGGCGTTGCAGGAAATCCGTTCGGGCCGCCAAAGAACACCAGGATGGCGCCGGCATACTGCTTGGCGCCGGAGTACGAGTAGGCGCCGATCACCAGATCGGGCCAGCCGTCGCCGTTCACATCCATCGCCATCGGGCTGCTGCCGACCTGCGCCCAGTCCATCGGGCCCTCGTAGCGGAAATCCGCCTTCTGCTTGAAGCCCTTGCTGGAGCCATAGCGGATTTCCACGACACCGCGGTGATTCGTGCCGGGCGATGTGGAAATCAGGTCGAGATACCCGTCCCGGTTGATGTCAACCTGGGCATTGAGTGCGCCGCCACCCGCAATCGTGATTTCCGGCAACCTCGCCGCGGACCACGCATGGGCCGCTGTGCCAGACATGACGGCCAGCATGGCCAATCCCCACCGAACGCACCAGGATGCGCTCCACCCCAACCACTTCTGCATGATTTGCCACTCCGGTCCAAAGGAAAAATCCCCCTGGCCCATGCGCTTTCAGCGGCAGTGCCGGGGTGTCAAATCCATTGGACGACAGTGGGGTGACAACGGGGCGGCGGTGTTTTGCCATGGCCAAGATTGGCCACCCGGCTCGGGGGGCGGGCGCCGTTCAGCGCTGCAGGTTGCGCGCCGCCAGCCAGCCGGCCTGGAAACGCGACTTCGCGCGCAGACGGGTGTTGAGCGCGGTCATGCGGCGCTGGAAGGTGCGCCCGGAGATGCCCAGCACATGGGCCGCCGTCTTGTCGTTGGCGCCGGCGGCCAGCACGGTCACCAGCTCGTGCAATGCCGCATCGCTGTCGGCTGCCGCCTCGGACGCGTCCCCGGCCGTCTCCAACGCCGGCACGGCCTCGCTCCACAACTGCTCGAACAGCGCGCTCAGCGCGGTCAGCACCGCGGTGTTGCCCAGCCGCAGCGCCGGCCCCCCGGGGTCATCGGCATGCAGCGGCAGCATCGCGCTGCAGTCATCCACCAGCAGCAGCTTGAAGGGCAAGGCGTCGAGCACGCGCAATTCATCGCCCGCAGCCAGGGCCTGGGCCGCCGCCGCCGGCCAGCCATCCCACTTCATGACCTCGGGGGGCAGGATGGTGCGGATGCGCACGCCCCGCTTGCGGGCGGCCTTGCGCGCGGCCTCCATCGCCTCCGGCGCGGCGACGAGGAACGGCGGGCGCAACACGCTGACGATGCTGCTGCGCGCCTGCTCGTACAGCTTCAGGTAGGCGTGCAGCTGGGAGTCGGCGTCGGCGGGCAGGATCTGGACGTCATTGGCGCTTGCAGTCGACGAGTCGCGCGCCAGTTCCTCCTGCAGCTCCGGCAGGATGCTGCGGGCCTCGTGCAATTCGGCCTGCCGCTCCATCAACAGCAATTCGATGGCCACCTCGGGCGCGGCGGCAATCCAGCCGACGTCCCCGCGGCGCAGCAGCCCCCGCTGCTGCAGCGATGACAGCATGTCCTCCAGCGGCGTGTCGATGCCGTAGACCAACTGGCCCAGTGCCAGCGTGCTCAAGCCCGGGTGGCGGAGCAACTCGCGGTACACCGCCTCCTCCTGGCCGCTCAGCCCGAGAGGCTGCATGCTGAGCCGGCGTGCACCCGGGGACGAAGAAGATTTCCTGCTCATGTACTGCTTTGAGATGGCGCCGAGCGCATCGGCCGCGCATCGTAAGCCCGCCGCGCGGGCCGCCTTGTGACGGGCATGTGCCCGACTGCCCGGGTGCGTGGTGGCTGCTGAACGGCCGCGCCGGCTGCAGGCGACCGGCTGGGCATCGCACAGCCATGCGTTGGAGCGCACCAGCCACAGTCCCAGCCCCCGGTCGTCGCACCCGTCGCCCACGTCGCGCAGCGCCGCCACGACCTGGCGCACGCCCTGCCGGGGCTGCCAGGTGCTGCGGTCGCACTGGAACAGCGGCAGCAGCGTGCCCCCTGCAATAGCGTGCTGATGACCTCGCACGCCACGATCCAGCGCGCCAGGGGCGACACCGGCTGGCCGCAGTGCTCGCGCAGCCGGCCGGCCAGTTCGTCGCCTCGGATGCAGCCGCCATGCCAGCCGAAAGCCGCCTTCATGACGGCGGACTGGCGCGTCTGCGCCGAGGCGTCGTGCTGCGCGGGGGCGGTGCGCAGCCGGCGCTGAACGGCCGCAGGCGTGTGCACATGGGGCGTTGCGGCTGGACAGGTTCATGGACATCTCCTGGGTGGGGCGTGTGGTCGAGGCGTGAGGTCAGGCGAGGCGGAACTGGCCGACCGTCGCCGACAGGCCGAGGGCCTGCTGCTTCAGGCTGTCCGAGGCCGCGGCCGACTCCTCCACCAGCGCGGCGTTCTGCTGGGTGACCTGGTCGAGCTGCGTGATGGCGTCGGTGATCTGGCCGATGCCCTGGCTCTGCTGCGCGGCCGAGCTGCTGATCTCGGCCACGACCGTGGCCACCTGGCGGATCGTGGTGACCACGTCCGTCATGGTGTGGCCGGCGTCGTCGACCAGCCGGGTGCCGCTGTCGACCTGCGCCAGCGACGCGCCGATCAGCGACTTGATCTCCTTGGCGGACTCGGCGCTGCGCCGCGCCAGCGTGCGCACCTCGGCCGCCACCACGGCAAAGCCGCGCCCCTGCTCGCCGGCGCGGGCGGCCTCCACCGCGGCGTTCAGCGCCAGGATGTTGGTCTGGAAGGCGATCTCGTCGATGACGCCGACGATGTTGGCAATCCGCGCGGACGCGGTGTTGATGCCGTGCATGGTGGCCACCACCTGCTGCACCGCCCGGCCACCCCGGTCCGCCACGCCGGCGGCCCGCGTGGCCAGTGCATCGGCCTCGCGGGCATGGCTGGCGGCCTGTTGCACGGCCGCGTGCATCTGTTCGACCGAGGCGGCCGTCTGTTGCAGGCTGGCCGCGGCCTGCTCGGTGCGCGCCGACAGGTCGACGTTGCCGTCCGCGATCTCACGAGATGCCGTCGAGATGCTGTCGCTGGACTGGCGCACCTGGGCCACCAGGCCGCGCAGCGCCGCCTGCATGTCGTGCAGCGAACGCAGCAACTGGCCGGTCTCGTCGCGGTCGTGGCCTTGGATGCCGTCGGACAGGTCCAGCCGGGCGATGCGGCCGGCCACGTCGACCGCGCGCTGCAGCGGGCCGGTGATGCTGCGCACCAGCCGCCACGACAACGCGCCGCCGATCAGCAGCGACAGCAGCGCCAGCGTCACCAGCACGACCTGTGCCCGTCGGTTGGCCGCCTGCACCGCGCGTGCGTCGCTGTCGATCTCGCGGCGCTGCAGGTCGATCAGTGCCTGCAGGTCGGCCTGGTAGGCCTCGGCGGCGGGCGTGAAGACGCGGGCCAGGCGTTGGCGCGCCCCGTCGGCATCGCCTGCCAGCTTCAGCGCGGAGACTGCATCGCGCTCCTGCAGGTAGATCTTGCGCCGCTCGACGATGCGCGCGTAGGCCTGTCGTTCCTGCGCACCCGTCAGCAGCGGGGTGAGCCTGGCGGTGATCGCATTGACGGCCACCACCGAGTCGGCCGAGTCCTTGGCGAAGAAGTCGGTCAGCGACGGATCGGCGCTGACGGCGATGGCACTGGTGCGGCGGATACCGGCCACGATGTGGGTGTTCCAGTCGCTCACCAGCCGCTCGGTGGCCAGTGAGACGTCCACCAGCGCCTCAGTGCGCTGCGCGACCTGCAGCAGCGACCAGGCCCCATAGGCCGTGCCGGCGAGCGCGACGATCAGGCTGAACACGAGCACGCCGGCCATGCGCCGGCCGAGGGTTCTGCGGGGGGAGGCAGGGAGGGAGGAAGACATGGGCAGGCCTTTGGGGGTGACCGGTGGCGCCGGCGTCGCGGGGTCGAAGGTCGACGGCCCCCACTGTCGAGGCCGGCCGTCTCGGGCGCATTGCGCGGCGGCGGCCTGTGTGTTGGATGCAATCGGCCGACGCTACAGCTGACATGAAGGCCGGCTCAGGCCCAGGCCACGATGCGGCCCAGCTCGCGCACGGCGGCTTCGAGCGCGGGCGTCCACGCATAGCTGTGATTCAGGCGCATGAAGTTCGTGTAGCGTCCCGCGTTGGAGAAGATGCGCCCCGGCGCGATGGTGATGCCGCGCTCCAGCGCCGCGCGGTACACGCGCAGCGTGTCCACGTGCTGCGCCAGCTCCACCCACAGCAGGTAGCCGCCGTGGGGCCGCGACACCTGCGTGCCCGCCGGGAAGCAGCGCAGCACCAGCGCGCGCAGCATGTCGGCCCGCTGCGCCAGCGCCTTGCGCACGCCGCGCAGGTGCAGGTCCATGCCGTCGCGGCCGAGGTACTCCGCCAGCGCCAGCTGCGGCACGGCGGGCGTGGCCGGCATGTGGCGGAACTTGAGCCGCTCCAGCTGCTGGCGGTAGCGCCCCGGCAGCACCCAGCCCACCCGCACTCCGGCCGTGACCGACTTGGAGAACGACGCGCAGTGCAGCACCCCGCCCTGGTCGTCGTGCCCCTTGAGCGTGGTGGGCGGCGTGTCGCCGTAGTACAGCTCGTTGTAGACGCCGTTCTCGATGACCGGCACGCCATGCCGGGCGGCCAGGCGCACCAGCTCGGCCTTGTGGGCGTCCGGCATCGTGAAGCCGGCCGGGTTCTGGAAGTTGGGCATGGTCACGCACGCCGCCACGCGCTGGCTGTCGAGCAGCCGGGCCAGCGCGGCCAGGTCCATGCCGTCCACCGGATGCGTCGGCACCTCCACCGCGCGCAGGCCCAGACGCTCGATGGTCATCAGCGTGGCGTAGTAGGTGGGCGACTCGACCGCCACCGTGTCGCCGGGCCGGGTCACCGCCTGCAGGCACAGCTGGATGGCCTCGGTGGCGCCGGCCGTCACCACCACGTCGGCCGGGTCCACCGCCAGGCCCTGGCCCAGGTGGCGGCGGGCGATCTGCTGGATCAGCGCGGGGTGGCCGGGCGGCAGGTCATCCATCGCGTTCCAGGCCGGAAAGCGCTGGCCGATGCGGTGCGCATGGCGCTGGATGCGCGCCCACGGGAAGAGCGCCGGGTCCGGGTAGGGCGAGCCCAGCGGCGCGGCCTGACGGCGGTGGATGGCCTTGAGCGTGGCCAGCACCAGCTGGCTGATGTCGGCCTCGCAGCAAGGCGGCGGTGAGGCGGCCGCCTCGGGCGCGGCCACGGCGGGCACCGGCGCCGCGGCACGCACGAAGTAGCAGGACTGCGGCCGGCTGCCCACCACGCCGCGGCTTTCCAGCAGCGAATAGGCCCGCCGCACGGTGGTCACGGCCACACGCCGCGCGCGGCTGCTGGCACGGATGGACGGCAGCTTGTCGCCCGCGCTCAGCGCGCCGTCGGCCACCGCCTGCTCGATCTCCTCGGCCAGGCGTTCGTACAGCGGCGCCGGCTGCGTTGATCTGCGCTGGAGCTGGCCGTTGTTCACGGCAGCCTCCCCGGCGTGCGCGCCTGGCCCACTGTGCTCGGGGCCAAGCCCGTGCACTGTGTCTTTCGGGCGGGCAGCGGCGACGCATATTGAAGCTCAGGACTGACCGAAGGCCCGCCATGACGACCGACCGCCCCGACCACACCCCCGCCGCCGCGGCGTTTGACATCGAGCAAGCGCAGCGTCGGGTGGCCACGGCAGGCACCCCGTTGCTGCGCACCGAGGACGTGGCCGTCGCCGCCGCTGCCGGCCGCGTGCTGGCCGAGCCGCTGCCCGTGCCGCCGGAGATGGCCGGCGGCACGGCGCTGGACGCGGGCTTGCGCCTGCAAGGCAGGCACCTGCCGCAGATCGCCTGCCTGGGCCGGCCCACGGTGCGCGTCTTCGAGCGCTTGAAGGTGGGGGTCCTGCCCCTCGGCCCTGCGGCGGGACCGGAACGGACCTGTCACGGCCTGGGCGGGCCGGTGCTGGCGTCGCTGCTGGGCGGCCTGGGCGCCAGCGCACTGGCGGCGCCGAGCCTCACGGCCGACAAAGACGCCCTGCAACCGCTGCTGGACATGCTGCTCAAGGAGAGTCGCCTGGTGCTGATCTCCGGCGCCGTCACGCCACGGCGCCAGCAGCAGGTGGACGAGGCCCTCTTCGCGCGCGGCGCGTCGTTGGCTGAGCGGCGTTTGTGCGACGACCTCGGCGCACGGTTGAAGGTCGCCACGCTGGGTGATCGGCTGGTCATCTGTCTGCCCTGGGGCCTGGCCGAGGCCTTCAAGGCCTTCGTGCTGCTGGTCACGCCGGCGATCCGCCACCTGCAGGGCCGCACCGACCTGCTGCCCGCCAGCCGTGCCGCCACGTTGCGCCGCCCGCAGCGGCCGGCGCCGGTGAAGGGGCGCTTCCTGTGGGCGCAGGAGACCGACCGCCGTGCCGAGATCGCGCTGCAGCCGGCCCATGCTGCCACGCCCGGCGCCGCCATCGCACGCGCCGACGGCATCGCCCGGGGCACGGCCAGCTCGGTGTTCGGTGACATCGTCGACGTGCACTACTACCCGTTCTCGAACTGGCTGCAATAGCGCGCCGCCCGGGATGGCAGGGGGCGTTCGCGCGGCGGCTGGGTTCATGGCGGTTCTCGGCAGTGGCGGGAAGCGCCAGTCTGTGCCGCGGCTATGCCGTGCCTGTGCCTGGCCGGCGCCGCGCAATGCAGGCGAAGCAGGCGGGGTTACAGCTGTCATGCGCCGGAAGCCGTCGTGAAGCCGGCGCCGCCCACAGTCAGGGCCATGTTCATGACCCGAGGTGGATGCCATGCCATCTGTCCCTAACGTCCTAACCGCCGCGCATGCCGGCGCGGCAGCCACTGACGCCAGCGGCAACCTGCCGCGGTCGCTCGTGCTGCTGCTCGCGGCCAGCGCCGGCATCTCGGTGGCGGCGCTGTACTACAGCCAGCCCATGCTGGGCGACCTGGGGGCCGACATCGGCGCCTCGCCGCACAGCCTGGGCCTGGTGCCCACGCTGACCCAGCTGGGCTATGCGCTGGGCATCCTGCTGCTGGCGCCGCTGGGCGACCGCTTCGACCGGCGCCGCATCATCCTGGCCAAGGCGGCGGCGCTGACCGTGGCGCTGCTGCTGGCCGCGGCGGCACCGACCATCGGCGTGCTGCTGCTGGCGAGCCTGGCCATCGGCGTGGCCGCCACGCTCGCGCAGGACATCGTGCCGGCCGCCGCGGCGCTGGCACCCGAGGCGCACCGCGGCAAGGTGGTGGGCACGGTGATGACGGGCCTGCTGCTGGGCATCCTGCTGTCGCGCGTGGTCAGCGGCCTGGTCGCGGCGCACTGGGGCTGGCGCGCCATGTTCATCGGCGCGGCCGCCAGCGTGGCCTTGACCGGCGCGGCCGCCTGGGTGGGCCTGCCGCGCTTCAAGTCGACGACGCACCTGGGCTACGCGGCGCTGCTGGGCTCGCTGGGCAAGCTGTGGCTGCGCCACGCCCCGCTGCGCCGGGCCGCACTCGCCCAGGGCCTGCTGGCGGTCGGCTTCAGCGCGTTCTGGTCCACGCTGGCGGTGCTGCTGCACGGCGCGCCCTTCCACCTGGGCAGCGCCGCCGCCGGCAGCTTCGGGCTGGCGGGCGCGGCCGGCGCGCTGGCCGCACCGCTGGCCGGGCGCCTGGCCGACCGCCGCGGCCCCGAGCTGGTGACGAAGCTGGGCAGCGCGCTGGCGATGCTGTCGTTCGCGGCCATGGCGCTGCTGCCGCTGCTGAGCCCGGCGGCGCAACTGGCGCTGCTGGTGGCCAGTGCCATCGGCTTCGACCTGGGCTTCCAGGCCACGCTGATCGCCCACCAGACGCTGGTCTACGGCATCGAGCCCGGCGCGCGCAGCCGGCTCAACGCGCTGTTGTTCGTCGGTGTCTTCGCCGGCATGGCCGCCGGCGCGGCGCTGGGCAGCTGGCTGTTCGGGCTGTGGGGCTGGGTGGCCGTGGCCGGCCTGGCGGCAGGCGCCGCAGCGGCCGCGTTCGCGTTGCGGCTGTGGCCGCAATCTGCCAAGCTGGCTTGAACCTGCAACTTCCCACGCAAGGAGATCCCATGGACCTCGGACTCACCCACAAGCGCGCGCTGATCACCGGCTCCACCGCAGGCATCGGCTACGCCACCGCCCGCGAGCTGGCGCGCGAAGGCGCCCAGGTCACGCTGAACGGCCGCAGCACCGAGCGCGTCGAGGCCGCGGTGGCGCGGCTGCGGGCCGAGCTGCCCGGCGCGCGCATCGACGGCATCGCGCTGGACCTGGGGCATGCCGAAGGCTGTGCCGGGCTGGTGCGGCGCCTGCCGGCGGTCGACATCCTGGTCAACAACCTGGGTATCTTCGAGCCCAAGCCCTTCGTCGACATCCCGGACGCGGACTGGCTGCGCTTCTTCGAGGTCAACGTGCTCAGCGGCATCCGGCTGTCGCGCCACTACGTGGCTGGCATGCGGGCCAGCGACTGGGGCCGCATCATCTTCGTCTCCAGCGAATCGGGGCTGCAGATCCCGGCGGAGATGGTGCACTACGGCATGACGAAGACGGCGCAACTGGCCGTGGCGCGCGGCCTGGCCGAGACGCTGGCGGGCACCGGCGTCACCGTGAACAGCGTGCTGCCCGGGCCGACCGCTTCCGAGGGCGTGGGCAGCTTCGTGGCCGATCTGGCCGCGCAGCGCGGCGAGGACGCCGCCAGCGTCGAGCGGGACTTCTTCGCCACGGCGCGGCCGTCGTCCCTGCTGCAGCGCTTTGCGCGGCCCGAAGAGGTGGCGGCGATGATCACCTACCTGTGCAGCGAGCGCGCCTCGGCCACGACGGGGGCGGCCATGAGGGTGGATGGCGGCGTGGTGCGGTCCATTGCCTGAGTCGGCAGCGCGGCCCGCTGCCGTAGCGTGAACAGGCCCTAATACTCCGCCACCTGGCCCCAGGCCGACGCATGGAACCGGTCCGGGTGGTAGGGCTTGGGGTCGAAGATCGGCGGCACACCGGTGACGATGTCGGCGATCAGGTGCCCGGCGCCGGGTCCGATGCCGAAGCCATGGCCGCTGAAGCCCGCTGCCAGCACCAGCCCCGGCAGGCTGGCGACCTCGCCAATGCCCGGCACGCCATCCGGCGTGCTGTCGACATAGCCCGCCCACGCGGCGCTGACCTCACGGCCCCGCAATGCCGGGACCAGGGCCAGGGCCCGTTCGTGGGTCAGGCGCACCGTGGTGGCGTCCGGTGTCGGGTCGAGCACGCGCATGCGCTCCATCGGCGTGGGCTCGTCGAGCTTCCAGCGGCTGAGGCTCTCGTGCCCGCAGCGGATGCCTTCCAGCCCGCCCGGTGCCAGGCTGCGCCAGCGCCGCGCGAACATCGGCAGGAACTGCGGCGCGAAGCGCAGGAACTGGCCGGTCGGATCAACCCGCGCGCGGCCGCCGATGGCCAGCGTGTAGCTGCCGTCGCTGCGCCGGGTCAGGCTGATGTCCTTGGTGTGCAGTGCATCGGGCAGGTCGTCGGCCGGCCCCGGTGACACGGCCAGTGCCGTCTGCCGGATGGACGCCTGCGGGAAGCGGATGCCATGTTGCCGGCAGAACGAGGAGGCCCAGGCGCCGCCCGCCAGCACGGCCGTCTTCGTGCGGATGCTGCCGAGCTCCGTGACGACGGCGCTCAGCCGCCCGCCCTCGGTCTCCAGCCCGCGCGCCGCGCAGCGCTGGTGCACCGTGCCGCCGTGCCGCATCACGGCGCGGGCCACCGCAGGCGCAGCGCGGGACGGGTCCGCGGTGCCGTCGGTGGGCGAGTAGACACCGCCCTTCCAGGGCTGGCCGGTGGCGCGCCCGCGCCGGGCCGCCTCGTCGCTGGACAGCATGTGGGTCTGCACGTTCACCGTGCGGGCGAACCGGCCCCAGCGCGCCCAGCCTTCCAGCTCGGCCTCGTCGTTGCTCAGGTACAGCAGGCCGCAGCGCCGAAAGCCGGTGTCCTCGTTCTCGTCGGCGCCAAAGCGCTCCCACAGGTCCAGGCTGCTGGTCGCCATCGGCAGTTCGCGCGCGTCGCGGTTCTGCTGGCGGCACCAGCCCCAGTTGCGGCTGGACTGCTCCGCGCCGATCCGCCCCTTCTCGACCAGCGCGACCTGCAGGCCGCGGCGCGCGAGTTGGTAGGCGGTGAAGGTGCCGATGATGCCGCCGCCGATGACGACGACGTCGGCCTGTGCCGGCAGTTGCGGGCTGCTTGCCACGGGGTCCAGCAGAGCACGCATGGTCAGGCCGTCACCCACAGCTTGCGCACGGTCTCCAGCGTGCGCCAGGTGCCGACGTAGCCCGGCTTCATGATGAAACAGTCGCCGGCCCGGTAGGTGATGGGCGCGTGGCCGTCCTCGGTGATCTCGGCGACGCCGGCCAGGATGTAGCAGAACTCCCATGTCTCGCCCTTGATGGAGCGGTTCACGCCCGGCGTGGACTCGAAGACGCCGGCTCGTACCGCGCCGTCCTTGGCGCTGTCGATGTCCCAGTTGCGGCAGACGATGTCGCCCTCCAGCACGCGGTCGGCGGGCGGCCGGTATTCGCGCGGCTCGCCGAGTTGATCGAGGGAGATGGTGATGAGCCGGTCCGACATGAAGGTGAGCCTTGCCTGGTGCGTGATGGGAACGGGGTTCCGACGGGAATGTTAGGCAGACGCCGCCGCGTGTGCTGTCGATTCCGTTGCTGCGATAGCGCCGCGATACCGTTTTCGGCGCGGGGACGGCACTTTGTGTTCCGGCCGCCTGAGCGCCGCGTCGTCAGGCGTCTTCGCAGAGGTACTTGAGTTGCAGGTAGTCGTCCAGGCCGTGCCGCGAGCCTTCGCGGCCGTAGCCGGACTCCTTGACGCCGCCGAAGGGCGCCGTCTCCGCGGCCAGTGCACCGGCGTTGATGCCGACGATGCCCGACTCCAGCGCCGCCGATGCGCGCCGCATGCGCGCCGCGTCGCGGGTGTAGAAGTAGGCCGCGAGGCCGAAAGGCGTGTCGTTGGCCTGGGCCAGCACGGCCGCCTCGTCGAAGAAGCGGGTCACGGGCACGACCGGGCCGAAGGTCTCTTCGGCAGTGCAGGCCATCGTCGCGTCCACGTCGACGAGCACGGTCGGCGCGAAGTAGTTGGGGCCTGGCCGCGCGTGATCGCGTACCCGCGCGCCGCCGACGACGACGCGGGCGCCACGGGCCTCGGCATCGCGCACGTGGCGCTCGATCTTCTCCACCGCGCGTGCGTTGATCATGGGCCCGATCTGCGACGCCGGATCGCTTGCGGGGCCGACGCGCAGCGCCGCCACACGGGCACACAGGCGGCCGACGAAGGCGTCATGCACCTGGTCGTGCACGTACACGCGGTTGGGGCACACGCAGGTCTGGCCGCCGTTGCGGAACTTGGCCGCCATCAGGCCCTCGACGGCCGCGTCCAGATCGGCATCCTCGAAGACGATGAAGGGCGCGTTGCCGCCCAGCTCCAGCGACAGTCGCTTGAGCGTGCCCGCCGACTCGCGCGCCAGGTGCTTGCCCACCGGCGTCGAGCCGGTGAACGTGATCTTGCGCACACGGCTGTCGGCGAGCCAGACATCGACGACCTCGGCGGCGCGCTGGCGCGACGCCGTCACCAGGTTGACGACGCCCGGCGGCAGGCCGGCGTCCTCCAGCAGCTTGACCAGCGCGAGCGACGTCAGCGGCGTGTCTTCGGCCGGCTTGGCGACGACCGTGCAGCCGGCCGCAAGCGCGGGCGCGATCTTGCGGGCGATCATCGCGGCGGGGAAGTTCCATGGCGTGATCGCCGCGACGACGCCGACCGCCTCCTTCACGGCCAGCATGCGGCGCCGCGCGGACGGCGCGGGAATCACGTCGCCATGCGCGCGCACCGCTTCCTCGGCGAACCACTCGACATAGCTGGCGGCATACAGCACCTCGCCGCGGCCCTCGGCCAGCGGCTTGCCCTGTTCACGCGAGATCAGCCGCGCCAGGTCTTCCTGGTGGGCGACGATCGACTCGTACCAGCGGCGCAGCAGCCGCGACCGCTCCCGCGGCGCAAGCGCTCGCCAGGCCGGGCCGGCCGCGAAGGCCGCATCCACGCAGGCGAGGGCGTCGACGGCGCCGCTGTCGGGCACCTGCGCGAAGTGCTCGTCAAGGGCGGGGTCGCTGACCGGCAGGGTCAGGCCATCCACGCCATCGCGCCAGCGCGCGGCGATGAAGTTCTGCGAGCGCAGCAGCTCGGGGCGGTCCAGTTGCGTCAAGGGCATGGCGGGTCCGAAGTCTGTGTCTTGCAATGGCTCAGGCGCGCGCCACCAGTGCGGCGATGGCCTGGCCCATCTCGGTGGTGGAGGCGGTGCCGCCGAGGTCGCGCGTGCGCGGGCCTTCGCGCAGCACCGTCTCGATGGCCGCGAGGATGGCGTCGTGCGCCTCAGGCTCGCCGAGGAACTGCAGCATCAGCGCGGTCGACCAGATCATCGCGACGGGGTTGGCGATGTTCTGGCCGTAGATGTCCGGCGCGGAGCCATGCACCGGCTCGAACAGCGACGGGAACGTGCGCTCGGGATTGAGGTTGGCCGACGGCGCCAGGCCGATGGTGCCCGTGGTTGCGGGTCCCAGGTCGGACAGGATGTCGCCGAACAGGTTGGAGGCCACCACCACGTCGAAGCGCCCCGGCTGCAGCACGAAGCGGGCGCTGAGGATGTCGATGTGCTGCTTGTCGACGGTGACCTCCGGGTAGGCCTGGCCCACCGCATCGGCGCGGCCGTCCCACCAGGGCATGCTGATCGCGATGCCGTTGCTCTTGGTCGCCACCGTCAGGTGCCTGCGCGCGCGTTCGCGGGCCAGCTCGAACGCATAGCGAAGCACGCGGTCGGCGCCGAAGCGCGAGAACACCGATTCCTGGATGACGATCTCACGCTCGGTGCCGGCGTACATCACGCCGCCCAGGTTGGTGTACTCGCCTTCGGTGTTCTCGCGCACCACCAGGTAGTCGATGTCGCCCGGCTTGCGGTCGGCCAGCGGGCAGGGCACGCCCTCGAACAGGCGCACGGGGCGCAGGTTGATGTACTGGTCGAACTCGCGGCGGAACTTCAGCAGCGAGCCCCACAGCGAGATGTGGTCGGGCACCGTGGCCGGCCAGCCGACGGCGCCGAACAGCAGCGCGTCCTGGTCCTGGAGCTGGGCCTTCCAGTCGTCCGGCATCATCTGGCCGGTCTGCGCGTAGTGGTCGCAGCTGGCCCAGGCGATGGCCGTCAGGTTCACCGACACGCCGAAGCGGCCGGCCACCGCGTCGAGTATGCGCAGCGCCTCGGGCATCACTTCCTTGCCGATGCCGTCACCGGGGATGACGGCGATCTGGTGGGTCTTGCGGGTCATGGGGTCTCCTCGGGGAACTCGTTGAACGCGTGGGGCGAAGGGCTCCGCCGGCCGGTACGCCGGCAGGCCTTGCGGCACCTTGTGGATCGATGCTCAGGCCACGCGCATGGCCATCGCCTCAGGCGCCTTGTCGGCGGCGCCGGTGGTCGGCGTCGTGTCGCGACAGCGCTCCTCCAGCCAGCCCTGGCGCAGCTCCGGCACCGAGCGCGCCAGCAGCTCGTAGTAGGGGTGGTGCGGCCCGCGCTCGTAGTCGGGCCGCGCGATCTGCGTGAGCTTGCGGCCGTGCTGCATGACGACGATCTCGTCGCAGATCGAACGCACCGTGTGCAGGTCGTGGCTGATGAACAGGATGGACAGGCCCAGCTCGCGGCGCAGTTGCGCGATCAGGTCCAGCACCGCGGCGCCGACGACGGTGTCCAGCGCCGAGGTCACCTCGTCGCACAGGATCAGCTCGGGCTGCGCGGCCAGCGCGCGGGCCAGGTTGACGCGCTGCTTCTGGCCGCCCGACAGGCCGCCCGGCAAGCGGTCGGCCAGCGTGCTGGGCAACTGCACGAGGTCCAGCAGTTCGTGGATGCGCCGCCTCAGTGCCGCACCGCTCAGGCTGCCGTAGAACTGCAGCGGGCGCGCCAGGATGCGCTCGATGCTGTGGGCGGGGTTCAGCGCCGTGTCGGCCATCTGGAAGACGATCTGCGTGCGGCGCAGGTCGTCCTTGGACCGGGCCTCCAGCGTCGGCGCGAGCGCCTGGCCGTTGACCCGGATCTCGCCGCGCGACGGCGCCACCAGCCCGGCGATGGCGCGCGCCAGCGTCGTCTTGCCCGAGCCCGATTCGCCGATCACGCCGATGGCCTGGCCGCGGTACATCGTCAGGTCGATGTCCTGCAGGATGCGGATGGCCGGCTGGCCGTCCTTGCCGCGCGGGCCGTAGCCCGCGGACAGGCCGCGCACGTCCAGCAGCGGCGCGCGCGCCACGTCCCGCGTGGCCTGCGCTGCCCCGGCGTCCCGCACGCGTGGGCGGGCTGCGTCCAGCAGGCAGCGGGTGTAGTCGTCCTGCGGCGCGTCCAGCACCTGCGCGGTGGGTGCGAGCTCGCGCATGCGGCCGTCGCGCAGCACCAGGATGCGGTCGGCCATCTGCGCCACCACCGCCAGGTCGTGGCTGACGTAGACCGCCGTGGCCTGCCGCTCGCGGACGACGCGGCGGAAGGCGCGCAGCACCTCGATCTGCGTCGTGACGTCCAGCGCGGTGGTGGGCTCGTCCAGGATCACGAGGTCCGGGTCGGTGATCAGCGCCATGGCGGCCATCAGCCGCTGCAGCTGGCCGCCGGACACCTGGTGCGGGTAGCGCGAGCCTAGGGTGTCGGGCGACGGCAGCGCCAGTTCGCGGAAGAGCTCGACCGCCTTTGCCTCGGCCTCGGCGCGCGGCAGCGTGCCGTGGATCATGGCGGGCTCGACGACCTGGTCCATCAGCGTGCGCGACGGATTGAAGGACGCCGCGGCGCTCTGCGCGATGTAGGCGATGCGCCGTCCGCGCAGGCCGCGCTGCTCCCGCGCTGACAACGTCAGCACATCGGTGCCGCCCAGCCGCACGCTGCCGCCCGCGATGCGGCAGCCGGCGCGCGCATAGCCCAGCAGCGCCAGCGCGGTCGTGGTCTTGCCGGAACCGGACTCGCCGATCAGCGCGAGCACCTCGCCCGGCGCCAGCTCGAAGCTGAGGTCGTGCACGATGGTGTGCTCGCCACGACCGTCCGGCGCGGCGGCGACGATCTTCAGGTCGCGGACCAGCAGGGGCGCACCCATCAGCGGCCTCCCTTCGCGCCGCGGGCCGCGCGGCCCGGCAGGTTGTCGATGACGAGGTTCACGGCGATGGTCAGGCTGGCGATGGCCAGCGCCGGCGCCAGCACGGCCGCACCGGCATCGGGCAGGGCGCCGATGTTCTCCCGCACCAGCGAGCCCCAGTCGGCGTCCGGCGGCTGCACGCCCAGTCCCAGGAAGCTCAGCGACGCCAGCAGCAGCACGACGTAGACGAAGCGCAGGCCCAGGTCGGCCAGCATGGGGCCGACGATGTTGGGCAGGATCTCGTACAGCATCACGTACAGCCGGCCCTCGCCGCGGGTGCGGGCCACGGTGACGTAGTCCATCGCGTGGATGTTGACCGCCAGCGAGCGCGCGATGCGGAAGGTGCCGGGGATGTAGATCAGCGCCGCCGTCGGCACCAGCATGCCCAGCGACGAGCCCACCGCGGCGACCATGATGAGCGCCAGCATCTTCGACGGGATGGACGTCAGCGTGTCCATGCCGCGGCTCAGCACCGCGTCCAGCCACGGCGCGCTGACGGTCGCGAGCAGGGCCAGCACGGTGCCGATGCTGCTGGCCAGCAGCGTGGCCGCCAGTGCGATGCCGACCGTGTAGCGTGCGCCTTCGATGACGCGAGCCAGCATGTCGCGGCCCAGGTAGTCAGTGCCCAGCCAGTGCTGGGCGCTGGCCGGTGCGAAGACATCGCCGCCGCCCAGGTCGCCGCCATTGGCGTTGAGCAGCATCGGGCCGATGGCGGCGGCGGCCACCCAGAACAGCAGCACGAGCGCGCCGGCGATGCCGGGCCACGCGAGCGGCAGGCGGCGGGCAGGACGGGCCGGGAGAGGGAGTGAAGACATGGGCGGCGGCTCAGCGGTGACGCAGGCGCGGGTTGGCGACGATGCTGCACAGGTCCGCGAGCGTGACCAGCAGCAGGTAGACGGCGCAGAACAGCATCGCGCAGGTCTGCACCAGCGGCATGTCGCGCTGTGCGACACCGTCCACCATCAGCGAGGCGATGCCGGGGTAGTTGAAGATGGTCTCGACGATGATGACGCCGCCGAGCAGGTAGGACAGCGACAGCGCGACGGCGTTGGCGATGGGGCCGACCGCATTCGGCAGCGCATGCGCGAGCACCATACGCGCCGGCGATGCGCCCTTGAGCAGCACCATCTCGATGTAGGGCGCCTTCAACTGGTCGACGACGGCGGCGCGGGTCATGCGCATCATCTGTGCCATGGTCACGCAGCACAGGCTCAGCACCGGCATCGCGAACGCGCGCAGCATGTCGGCCAGGCTGGCCCCGCTGTCCACGCCACCGGACGACAGCGCGGGCAGCCAGCGCAGCTGCACGGCGAAGACAAGCACGGCCAGCGTCGCCACCAGGAACTCGGGCACCGACACGACCGCCACCGCGCTGGAGCTGACCAGCCGGTCGAACCAGGAGCCGCGCCACACCGCCGAGGCGATGCCCAGCGCCAGCGCCAGCGGCACCGCCAGCAGCGTCGTCAGCCCCGCCAGCACCAGCGAGTTCGGCAGGCGGCTGGCGATCATGTCGCCGACCGGCATGCCGGTCACGACCGACGTGCCGGGTGCGCCGGTCACCATGCCGCGCAGCCAGCTGAAGTAGCGCTCCAGCGCAGGCACGTCCAGCCCCATCTGGTGCCGCAGCGCGGCCAGCGACTCGGGTGTGGCGTCCTGGCCGAGCTGCGCCTCGGCGGCGTCACCCGGCAGCACGGCCGTGATGGCGAAGACCACGGCCGACACCACCAGCAGCGACAGCAGCGCGAGCGCGACGCGGTTGACGAGGAGACGAAGGATCAGCGCGTTCACGACGGCGCTCAGGCCTCAAGCCAGACGTGTTCGGCGAACGAGTAGCCCATCAGCCCGCCCAGCGGGATGGGCGACAGGCCCTTGAGCTTCGTGCTGTGGGCGTCCAGGCTGGCCAGGAACAGCGGGATGCCGACCCCGGCCTCCTGGCTGATCAGCACCTGCATGTCGGCGTACATCTGCTTGCGCCTGGCGACGTCGGTCTCGGTGCGCGCGGCAACCAGCAGCTGGTCGAACTTGGGGTTCTTCCAGCGCGAGCCGTTCCAGGCCGCGTCGGACTTGAAGAACTGCGTCAGCAGCGTGTCCGCGCTGGGGCGCGGGTTGACGTTGCCGAAGCCCACCGGGCTGTTGAGCCAGTGGTTGGACCAGTAGCCGTCCGACGGCATGCGCTTGACCTCCAGGTTCAGGCCGATGCGCTGCGCCGCCTGCTGCATCACCAATGCCATCTCGACCGAGTACATCGCCACCGGCGAGGTCACGATGGGCACCTTGGCGCTGCCGAGGTTGGCCTTGCCGAGATGGAACTTGGCCTTGTCGAGGTCGAAAGGGCGGGGCGGCAGGCCGCTGAAGTAGAAGCGGTTCGAGGGATCGATGGGCTGGTCGTTGCCGACGGTCGCGTGGCCCAGCGCGATGGACTTGCGCATCTGCTCGCGGTCCATCAGGTATTTCATCGCCAGCACGAAGTCCGGGTTGGCGCCCGGCCCCACGTCCTTGCGCATGATGAGGTCGGAGTACTGGCCCGACTGCGTCACGAAGATGCCGAAGCCCGGCGTGCCCTTGATGCGCTCGACCGTGCGCGGGTTCACCGCCGCGACCAGGTCCATGCCGCCGGACAGCAGCGCGTTCACGCGGGCGCCGTCGTCGGCGATGCCGACGAACTCGATCTCGTCCAGGTAGGGCTTGCCCGGCTTCCAGTAGGCGTCGTTGCGCACGGCCACCGAGCGCACGCCAGGCTTGAACTCCTTGAGCTTGAACGGGCCGGTGCCGATGCCGGCGTTGAAGTCGGTGGTGCCTGCCTTGACGATCAGGAAGTTGAAGGTGCCCAGCACCACCGGCAGGTCGGCGTTGGCGGCGGCCAGCGTGACGGTGACCTCGTCCGGGCCGGTGGCAGCGACCGACTCGAACTGGTCCGCCAGCGCCTTGGCCTTGGAGGCGGTGGCCGGGTCCTTGTGGCGCATCAGCGAGAACACCACGTCGGCGGGCTGCAGCGCCTTGCCGTCGTGGAAGGTCACGCCCTTGCGCAGCTTGAACACCCAGACGCGCGCGTCCTTGGTCGTGAAGCTCTCGGCCAGCGCGGGCTGCGGCGTCAGGCTGCCGTCCAGCGCGGTCAGGCCGTTGTAGAGCATGGTGCCGCGCGAGTAGTCCGTCTGGTTGGCCATCTTGGCCGGGTCCAGCGTGTCGCTGATCGCTGCGGTCGCGCCGGCCACCCTGATGCGCCCGCCGCGCCGGGGCGTCTGCGCATGCGCGGACAGCGCCGTCGCGCTCAGGCCCGTGGCCAGCGCCAGCTGCATCCCGCCGCCCATCAGCATCGCCAGCAGGTCGCGGCGGGTCGCACCGCCGCGCAGCGCTTGCAGCAACGCGTCGCCACCGGTGTGATCGAGGGCGCCGTGCAGTTTCTGGAGGTCGTTCATGCGGTGATCCTGAGGAAGACGTTGAAACGGGGCGGGGCTCACGCCGCCAGCCGGTCCTTGACGCGGTAGTACAGGCCGACGGCCGGCAGGAACCACGGCGGGCCGACATGGCCGGGGATGGCCGGCCAGGGGCGGTCGCGCCAGGGGTTGGCGGCGGCGTCGCCCATCAGCGTGGCCGCCATGCGCTGGCCCATGTGCACGGACATCTGCGTGCCGTGGCCGCTGTAGCCCAGCGAATAGAAGACGCCGTTGCGCTCGCCGGCATGCGGCAGGCGGTCCTGGCTCATGTCCACCAGGCCGCCCCAGCAGTAGTCGATGCCGATGCCGCGCAGCTGCGGGAAGGTCTGCTCCAGGCCTTCGCGCAGGATCTCGCCGCTCTTGCGGTCCGAGGTCGGGCTGGAGATCGCGAAGCGCGCCCGCCCGCCCCACACCAGGCGGTGGTCGGGCGTCAGGCGGAAGTAGTGATGGATGTTGGCCAGCGTCACGTAGGTGCGCCGGCCGGCGAGCAGCGCGTGCGCGTGCTCCGGCGCCAGCGGCTCGGTGACGATGATGAAGCTGCCGATGCCGACGATGCGCCGGCGCAGCCAGCCGAAGCTGCCGTAGCCGCCGTGCTGGCTGGCGCCGGTGGCCAGCAGCACCTGCTTGGCGCGGATCTCGCCGCGCGGCGTGCGCACGACGTGCTCGTGCCCCCGGCCGACGCGCTGCAGCTGCAGCACCGGCGTCTGCAGGTGGATGCGGGCGCCGTGGCGCTGCGCGGCCTCGGCGAGACCCGCCGCGAACCGGCCCATGTGCATCTGCGCGCTCTTGCGCTGCAGCAGGCCGCCCACGAAGCGGTCGCTGGCCACCTCGTCACGCACCGCGCGGGCGTCCAGCACCTCCACGTCGGGGTCCACCTCGCGCACCATGCGCTCGCGGCTGCGCGCCAGCGCCTCGTACTGCGCGGGGCGCGTTGCCAGCTTGAGCTTGCCGTTGCGCTGGAAGTCGCAGGCGATGCCTTCTTCACGCACGAGCTGCTCGACCGTGTCGACGGCCGCGTCGAACGCCTGGTACCAGCGCCGCGCGGTCTCGATGCCGTACTGGTCGGCAGCCGCGCCGTAGTCCACCGCGAGGCCGTTGTTGACGTGCCCGCCGTTGCGCCCCGATGCCTCCTTGGCGACCCGGTCGCAGGCCTCCAGCACCACCACGTCCACGCCGCGCTGCGCCAGCGAGCGGGCTGCGGACAGGCCGGTGAATCCGGCACCGACGATGACCACGTCCGCCCGCGAGGGCAGATCGCCCGCCGCGGGCTCGAAGGCGGCGGCGGAATCGGTCCAGTAGGAGTCCAGCTTCAACGGGGGCCTCTCATCGTTCTTGTTCATCGTCGCGACGCGCCGGCAAGGCCCGCAGCGGGGGCTTGCGCAGGGCGTCGCAGGTGTGTCCGATGGCTGTCATTGAAGCATGGGGCCCCGAGCAGAATGACGCGCTTGTGACGGCGCGCCCGGCACGAAATCGTCGTTTTTGCGGGCCGGCGCGGCATACGCTGCGGCCGGCACCGCGGCGAGGCGGGCATGCACCTCAGCCCGGCATGCCGAAGTCGATCAGCACGCTTTTGAGGCGCTGATTCGCCTCCACCGCCTGGCGCCCCAGGTCTTTGCCGATGCCCGACTGGTGGTAGCCGCCGGTGGGGATGACGAAGTCGTTGCTGCGGCCGTAGCGGTTGATCCAGACGGTGCCTGCGGACAGCGCCCGCATGGCACGCAGCGCGCGGTTGATGTTGGCGGTATGCACGCCTGCGGCCAGCCCGTAGTGCGGATGCGCGGCCAGCGCCAGGCCTTCCTCCTCGGTGTCGAAGGTCTGCACGGTCAGCACCGGGCCGAAGATCTCCTCCAGCACCGCCGGATTGCCCGCATCGACCCCTTCGATCAACGTGGGCAGGTAGTAGCTGCCGGTACCGCACACGTTGCCGCGCAACCCGCCGCTCGTGGACACGCTGCCGGCCTGCACGGCGCGCTGCACGATGGCGTCGATGCGCAGCGCCTGGGCGCGCGAGATGATGGGCGGCAGCGTGGCGTCCGGGTCCCAGGTGGCGCCCGGCCGGTGTGCGGCGAAGCGCTTCGCCACGGCGGCGACCAGCGCCGCAGCGATGCCCTTCTGGACGATCAGCCGCGAGCCGGCGACGCAGACCTGGCCCGCATTGCCGGTGATGGCGCCGGCGATGACGCCCGCCAACCGCTCCAGGTCGGGCGCATCGTCGAACACCAGCTGCGGGCTCTTGCCGCCCAGTTCCAGCGTCACCGGCTTGGGGCCGTGCTGCGCGCAGGCGGCCATGATGGCGGCACCGGTGGCGGTGGAGCCGGTGAACGTCATCTTGGCGATGCGCGGGTGGCGCGTCAGCGCGGCGCCGGCCACGCGGCCGTCGCCCTGCACGATGTTGAAGATGCCTGCCGGCACGCCGGCCTGCACCGCCAGTTCGGCCAGCCGCAGCACCGAGAACGGCGTCAGCTCCGAGGGCTTGAGCACGACGGCGTTGCCGGCGGCCAGCGCGGCGCCGACCTTCCACGACGCCATCACCAGCGGGAAGTTCCACGGCGTGATCGCGCCGACGACGCCGTACGGCTCGGCCACCGTCATGCCCAGGTGGTCGGTGCGCGTGGCCGCGACGTCGCCGCCCAGCTTGTCGGCGTACTCGGCGAAGAAGCGCAGCCCGTCGGCGGTGAAGGGCACGTCCCAGGCCAGTGCGTCGCGGACCGGGCGCGTCGAGCCCACGGCCTCCAGCGGCGCCAGCGTCGGTGCATCGGCCTCCACCAGGTCGGCCCAGCGGCGCAGCACGCGGGCCCGTTCGCGGGGCGGGCGGCGCGCCCAGTCGGTGCCGCGCCATGCGGTGTAGGCGCCTTCCACGGCCTCGTCCACCAGGTCGGCCTGCGCCATCGGCAGCGACGCGTAGGCGTGACCGTCCGACGGGCGCAGCACGTCCTGCGCCTGGTCGGCCGGCGCCGGGATCAGGCGGCCTTGGATGAAATGCCCGGCGGGCACGTGAATCTGGTCGGGGTCGAAAGCTGACACGGAGCGCCTTGCGGATGCGGTCGATGGAACGCGTCATGCTAGGCAGGAGTGCCCGGCAAGTGGCCGCATTGCGCGCCCGCCGGAACGCACAAGATTGCAAGTTCGTGGGCCGTTGCGGCGTTAGCTGCGGTTCTTCGGCGGCGCGCCCAAAACGACAAGATCGTCCTAGCGCGGTGCCGCCAAGGTTGGAACGATGCGATCCCAAACCGCAGGGAGTCTGTCTTGAATATGTCCATGACCACCGCCGCTGCGGGCGATGCCGCCGGCACCGCCCATGATGGGATCGTGCTGCGCGCGTTGCGGGCCGACGACCTCGACGCCGCGCTGGGACTGTCACGCGCCGTGCACTGGCCGCACCGGCTGGCCGACTGGCGCCTCGCGTTCAGCCTGGGCCAGGGCCTGGCGGCGGAGCGTGACGGCGAGGTCGTGGGCACGGCGATGACGTGGTCATGGGGAGACGGGCACGCCACGCTGGGCCTGGTCATCGTCGATCCGCGCCTGCAGGGCCGGCGCATCGGCCTGCGGCTGATGCAGGCCTTGATGGCCGGGCTGGAAGGCCGGACCGTGCTGCTGCATGCGACGGCCGAGGGCCGCGGGCTGTACGAGCGCCTGGGCTTCGTGCGCACCGGCGAGGTCCGCCAGCACCAGGGCCAGGCTGGCTCCGCGCCGCTGATGCCGCTGGACCCGGGCTGGCGCCTGCGCCCCTCGGACCAGGGCGACCTGCCCGCCTTGATCGAGCTGGACGCGCAGGCGCGCGGCATGCGGCGTGATGTGCTGGTGCAGGCGCTCTACGCCGCCGGCGACACCGTCGTGCTGGACGAGGACGGCGCTCGGCGCGGCTTTGCGATGCTGCGCCGCTTCGGCCGCGGCCTCATCATCGGCCCCGTGGTCGCTCCGGACGAGCGCGGCGCCAAGGCGCTGATCGCGCACCTGGTCGGCATGAGCGCCGGCAAGTTCGTCCGCATCGACGTCGACTTCGACAGCGGCCTCACCGAATGGCTCGAAGAGCTGGGCCTGCCCCGCGTCGATGCCCCCACCGAAATGATCCGCGGCGCGGTGCCTGCCGCCGCGCCGGGTGTGCGCCGCTTCGCCCTGGCCACGCAGGCGCTCGGCTGAGCACTGCGTGCGCCGTCTCCTCCACTGCAGAAAGGTCTTCCGTGTCCATCGTCTTCCGCCCCAAGTACATCAGCTTCGACTGCTATGGCACCCTCATCTACTTCCAGATGGCGCCGTGGGCGCGCCGGCTGTTCGCCGACCGCGTCGCGGCCGAGAACCTGGACCGGTTCTGCGCCGACTTTTCGGCCTTCCGGCTCGACGAGGTGCTGGGCGACTGGAAGCCTTACGACGAGGTCGTCTTCAACGCGCTGCTGCGCACCGCCAACAAGTGGAAGGTGCCGTTCCGCGAGGCGGACGCCGCAGAGATCTATGCCGCCGTGCCGACCTGGGGGCCGCATCCCGACACGGTGGCAGGCCTGGCGCGCATCGCCGGCAAGATCCCGCTCGTGATCCTGTCGAACGCGATGGACCACCAACTGGTGCACAACGTGCAGAAGCTCGAAGTGCCGTTCCACCGCGTCTACACGGCGCAGCAGGCGAAGGCGTACAAGCCGCGGCTGCGCGCCTTCGAGTACATGGTCCAGCAGCTGGACGCCAAGCCGGAGGACTTCCTGCACGTGTCGTCCAGCATGCGCTACGACCTGATGTCGGCGTCCGACATGGGCATCCGCGACAAGGTCTTCGTGAACCGCGGCCATGAGCCGGGTGTGCCGGCCTACGGCTATGCCGAGATCCCCGACATCGGCGGACTGGCCGGCCTGGTCGGGCTCTGATCCCGTCGTCCGCGTCTCGTCTGCCACGCGGGCCGGCCCAGGGCAACCTGGCCGGCCCGCTGCGTTGGCGGCTGCCGCATCTTCTGCTGTGCGGGCGGCAACAACGGAGCAACATCGCGCGCGCCGGCCCCTTTGCAGCACCACACGCAGAGGCCGGCCCCCTAAGCTGGACCGGTGTTCAAGCCCTCAACACCGTTGCCCATGTCGACCCCCGTCTCTGCGGATCTGGACGCGCTGATCGCGCTCGATCGCAACCACCTCATCCACCCGGTCGCGCCCTGGCGCAAGCATGAGCAGCGTGGCGTCACGATGCTCTCCTGCGGCCAGGGCGCCTGGTTGCGCGACGCCGCCGGCCACGAGTTGCTGGATGCCTTCGCGGGCCTGTGGTGCGTCAACATCGGCTACGGCCACGAGAGCGTCGTGCAGGCGGCGGCCGAGCAGATGCGCAAGCTGCCCTACGCCACGGGCTACTTCCACTTCGGCAGCGAGCCGGCGATTCGCCTGGCCGCCAAGCTGGTCGAGATCACGCCGAAGTCGTTGACGCGCGTGTACCTGACGCTGGGCGGCTCGGAGGCCGTGGACGCCGCCGTGCGGCTCATCACCCAGTACTACAACAACACCGGCCGCCCGGCGAAGAAGCACTTCATCGCGCTGGAGCGCGGCTATCACGGCTCGTCGTCGATGGGTTCGGGCCTGACGGCGCTGCCGGTGTTCCACCGCGGCTTCGACATGCCGCTGCCCAACCAGCACCACATCCCGTCGCCCTACGCCTACCGCAGCGAGCTCGGCGGCGACGCGCAGGCGCTGATCGCGGCCTGCGTCGCCGCGCTGCGCGCCAAGGTCGCGGCGCTGGGCGGCCCCGAGCACGTGGCTGCCTTCTTCTGCGAACCCATCCAGGGCTCGGGCGGCGTCATCGTGCCGCCCAAGGGCTGGCTCAAGGCCATGCGCGAGGCCGCGCGCGAGCTGGACATCCTGTTCGTCGTGGATGAAGTCATCACCGGCTTCGGCCGCACTGGCCCGATGTTTGCGTGCGACGCCGAGCATGTGGAGCCCGACCTGATGACCGTGGCCAAGGGGCTGACCGCCGGCTATGCGCCCATGGGCGCGATGTTGATGGCCGAGCATGTCTACGCGGGCATCGCCGACGGGGCCCCCGTGGGCGCGCCCATCGGGCATGGCGCCACCTACTCCGCTCACCCCGTCAGTGCAGCCATCGCGCTCGAAGTGCTGCGGCTTTACGAAGAAGGCGGCCTGCTGGCCAACGGCCAGAAGGTGGCGCCGCACTTTGCGGCGGCGCTGGAGGGGCTGGGCGATCATCCGCTGGTAGGCGACGTGCGCCACCGCGGCCTGCTCGGCGCGCTTGAGCTGGTGAGCGACAAGGCCACCAAGCGCGGTTTCGACCCCGCGCTCGGGCTGGCCGACCGGCTGTTCGACACCGGCTACCGCAACGGCCTGGTGTTCAGATCCTTCGGCGACCACATCCTGGGCTTCGCGCCTGCCTTGTGCTTCACCGAAGACGAATTCGCGGTCATGGCGCAGCGTTTGCGCAAGACGCTGGACGACGTGCTGGATGCCCCCGATGTGCGTGCTGCGCTCAAGTAGCCAGCAGGCCGCCATCGCCTCAAAATCGGCCTCTCACTCCCAACCGAACTGACGCCCCGTGGTAGCCCCTCTCAAGCTTGATCGCCTGGATCTGCGCATCCTCAGCCAACTGCAGAAGAACGGGCGCATCACCAACGTCGACCTGGCGGATGCGGTCGGCCTGTCGCCCAGTCCCTGCCTCATCCGCGTGAAGCGGCTGGAGCAGGCGGGCTACATCAGCGGCTATGGCGCGCAGCTGCGGCTCGAAAAGCTGGGCGACACGCTGACGGTGTTCACCGAGGTCACGCTGTCCGACCATCACCGCGAAGACTTCATCCGCTTCGAGGCCGCCATCCGCGAAGTCGACGAGGTGCTGGAGTGCCACCTGGTCAGCGGCGGCTACGACTACCTGGTCCGCTTCATGACGCGCGGCGTCAATCACTACCAGTCCATTGTCGAGGGGCTGCTGGAGCGCAACATCGGCATCGAGAAGTACTTCAGCTACATCGTCATCAAGACGCCGTTCGTGAAGACGCACTACCCGATCGAGCGCCTGTTCGCACCGACGCCGGACTGACGCGCCGCGCCGGACTTGCCATCGCCCGAGGGGCCGCAGTTGCGGCCCCTTCGCGTTCCTGGGGTTCTCCCGTAGGCGCCGTTGCCTTGACGGCCGATCACCGGCAACCCCGATGAACACGGCCATCGCGGTGCATGACGCACCACGCAGTGGTCTTGCCGCACCACCATTCGGCACTCAGCAGACTGTGCTGCGCAGGGCCCGGCAATACGGTAGGAACTTGCGTGCAACAGCTCACAAACAGTGAGCGACGCCCCATCCGTTTTTCATAATTAGCTCATGCGTTTTCGACTCGTGATCGCTTCCTTGCTGCTTTCGATGCTGCTCCAGGCCGTGTCGCTGGGCGGGCATTGGGCAGGGCATGGCAACACCGCCGACGCCCTGCATGCGGTGCTGCACTGGTCCGGTGTGCTGCATCACCACGACCACGCGGTGACGCAGGCGGCGCGCCTGGACAGCGGCGCACGGCAGCCGCAGGACGGCGCCGCGGGCTTCGAGGCCTTCGCCGACGAATTCGCCCAGGCCACGCTGCACCCCGGCGAGAGCTTTCACCAGGACCGCTCGCTCGACTCCCGCTACCACCTCAACGTCGACGCCTGCCTGTTCGCCGTGGGCATCATCCCGTCGATGCCGGTCAGCCCCAAGCTCGCCATCGAGGCCAGCCCGCCGCGGGCGGTGCCGGCGTCGGCGCGCACCGACCCCGTCCTCGACGGTCCTCGACGACCGCCTCGATCGCTCGCCTGATCCCGAGCGGGCTCCTCGCCACCGCGCATGGAGCCGAGTCCCACCCGCAGTCCCTCGCCCATCGACGCCGCCAGGCCGCGTCGGGGGGCGGTCGCTGCCCGAGATCGACTGGATCATGTTGAACACCCGAACAAGGAAACGACGCCGCCGGCCAGCGCCTGTGCATTGCACGCTGGCGCGCGCCGCCGCGTGCCTGGGGCTGGCCGTGGTGGCGATGAGCGCCGGATGGGCGCAAGCCGCACCCGTGACGTTGGCCGTGGCAGTGGACGCCGCCTGGCAGCGCACGCAGGCGGGTGCCGCCGCGCAGTCGCAGCGTCTGAAGGCCGACGCGGAGCGCCGAGCGGCGGCCAGCCTGGTGGCCGCGCCGCCGTCGCTGTCGCTGTCGCAGCGCAGCGACCGCTGGCAGGACGACACCGGCGTGCGCGAACGCGAGATCGCGCTCGCCGTGCCGATCTGGCTGCCGGGCCAGCGCCACGCGCGCCAGGCCGCCGCCGCGGCCGCCGTCACGGCGGCCGAACAGGCGTCTGCCGTCGCCCGCCTGCAACTGGCGGGCGAGTTGCGCGAGATCGCATGGAACCTGGCCTCGCTGCGTGCCGAGGCCGGCAGCGCGCGCTCCCAGCACCGCTACCTGGCCACGCTGAGCGACGACGTCGAGCGCCGCGTGAAGGCGGGCGACCTGGCGCACAGCGACGCGCTGGCGACGCAAGGCGAGCGCCTCGCCGCCGAGGCCGAACTGATTGCCGTGGAGCAGCGCCTGCGGGCCGAGCAGACACGCTGGACCGCGCTGACCGGGCTGCAGGGCGATGTCGTGGCCGAAGAGGCGGCGGATGAAGCGCGCCGCGCCGTCGAAGCCGCCAACGCCGATGACGCGCTGGCCGACGGCCGCCACCCGCTGCTGAACCAGCTGGCCGCCAACGAGGAGGCGGCGCGCCGCGCGCTGGACGTGGCGAACCGCGAGGCTGCGGACGCCCCCGAGGTCAGCGTCGGCTACCGCGATGAACGCGACGGCCGCGGCCAGCCCGGCCGGGGCAGCGTCACGGTGGCGCTGCGCGTGCCCTTCGGTGGCGACGTGCGCAATGCGGTGCCCCGCGCGGCTGCGCAGGGAGCGCTGGAGCAGGCGCACGCCGACATCGTTCGCGCGCGTGCCGAGGTGGCGGCGAACTGGCGCATCGCGCGTGACGCGCTGGCATCTGCCGAGCGCCAGACCGTGATGCAGCGCCAGCGCGCCGCCCTGCTGCGCCAGCGCGTCGAGCTGCTCGACAAATCCTTCCGCGCCGGCGAGACCGCGCTGCCCGACCTGCTGCTGGCCGCCCAGGCCGCCGCGCAGGCCGAGGCCGCACTCGCCCGCCAACAGGCCGCGCAGGGCAGTGCCCGCGCCCGCCTCTACCAAGCTTCAGGTGTCCTGCCATGAGTTCCGTTGCCTTCCCCTCCCGCCTGGCCCTGCTGGCCGGGCTTGCCTTGAGCGCCGCTGCGGCGCTGGCCTCGCCCGGCGCCCATGGCCCCAACGGCGAGCACCTCGACGGCCCGGTCGCGACCAGCGCCGGCAGCGGCCAGCCGCGCGTCGAGGCGTTCTCCGAAGCGTTCGAGATCGTCGGCCGGCTCGATGCGGCCGGCCTGCTGCTGTACGTCAACCGCTATGAAACCAGCGAGGCGGTGTTGCGCGCGAAGGTCGAGGTCGAACTCGACGGCGTGAAGGCACCTGCGTCGTTCCAGGTGGAAGGCGGCAGCTATCGCGTCGGCGACGCGAAGCTGCTGGAGCTGCTGCGCAAGCCGGGCAACCACACGCTGCTGTTCACGGTGGCGGCTGGTGCTGATGCCGACCTGCTCGACGGCCCCATGGCCGTTGTCGCCCCCGAGGCCCATGACGGCGGGCACCCCGGTGGTACCGGTCTGCGCAACGGGCTGATGCTCGCGGGCGGCGGTGTGGCGACCCTGGCGGTGGTGGCGGCGCTGCGCCGCCGCAACCGCGCCTGAGGAACGGGAGCCCATGATGAAAACATTGGTTGCCTCCTCGTTCCTCCTGGCCACCACGCTGGCGCTCTTGCCGGCTGCCGCCATCGCGTCGCCCGGTGCCCATGGCCCCAACGGCGAGCACCTGGACGGCCCGGCCATCGTCAAGGTGGACGGCCTGGCGCGCCTGCCCGACGGCAGCGTTCAGGTGCCCGTGCCGGCGCAGCGCCGCATGGGTGTGCTGACCCGGTTCATCCCGCTGGTCGATGCGGTCGGCGCCCAGGTACTGACCGGCCGCGTCGTCATGGACCCGAATGCCGGCGGCCGCGTGCAGACGGTCTACGGCGGTCGGGTCGAGCCCGGCCCCAGAGGGCTGCCGGAAGCCGGGCGCGCGGTGCGTCGCGGTGACGTGCTGGCGTATGTGCGCTACCACGGCGACCCCTATGCGCACGCCAACCAGGCGGCGGCACTGAGCGAGCTGCGCGCCAACCGCGGGCTGGCGGAGCAGCGCGTGCTGCGTCTGCAGGCCCTCGAAGGCAGCGTGCCGCGCAAGGAGATCGAGGCCGCGCAGGCCGAGCTGGCCAGCCTGAAGGCGCGCGAGCGCGAGGTCGGCGGCAGCCTGTCGGCCCCCGAAGCGCTGGTGGCGCCGGTGGACGGGGTGATCGCCAGTGCCAACGTGCTCGCCGGCCAGGTGGTGGAGCCGCGCGACGTGCTGTTCGAGATCGTCGACCCGCGCCGTGTGCTGGTCGAGGCCGTCACGGCCGACCCGACGCTGGCGGCGCGCATCACCGGCGCGCAGCTGCGCGAGGTGCCGGGCATGACGATGCGGCTGACGGGCGTCGGCCGTGCGCTGCGCGACGGCGTGCTGCCGCTGACGTTCCGCGCCGAGCTGCCCAGGCCGGCCACGGACGGCAAGGTCGCCGTGCTGCCGCTCGCGGTCGGGCAGACGCTGAACGTCATCGCCGCCACCGAGACCCGCCTGAAGGGCTATGTGCTGCCCGCGCAGGCCGTGGTGCGCAACGCTGCCAACGAGCCCATCGTCTGGATCAAGTCCGGCCCCGAGCGCTACATCCCGCAGCCGGTGCAGTACCAGCCGCTGGACAGCACGACAGTGGTGGTGACGAACGGCCTGGGCGAAGCCAACCGCGTGGTGGTGCAGGGTGCGTCGCTGATCGCGCAGATCCGCTGAGGCAGGAGCAGACATGTTCAATTGGATCGTCCGCTTCAGCCTGCAGAACCGGCTCTTCGTGCTGGCGTTCGCGGCCATGCTGCTGGTGTACGGGGCCGTCACGGCCATGCGCACGCCGGTCGATGTGTTCCCCGACCTCAACAAGCCGCTGATCACCATCCTGACCGAGGCCGGCGGCATGGCGCCGGAAGAGGTCGAGCAACTCGTGTCGGTGCCGCTGGAGACCGCCCTCAACGGCATGCCCGGCGTGACGCGGGTGCGCTCGACGTCGGGCGTCGGCCTGGCCATCCACTACGCCGAGTTCGACTGGGGCACCGACGTCTACCGCAACCGCCAGATCGTCGGCGAGCGGCTGGCACTGGTGCGCGAGCAGTTCCCTGCCGGCATCACGCCGGTGATGGGCCCGGTGTCGTCCATCATGGGCGAGGTCATGCTGATCGCGCTGCCACTGAAGGTGGACGACTCCAAGGCCGCCGGGCCGCTCCCAAGCCGGCCCGGCGTCCCCTCGGGGGACCGCACGGCGAACGCGCCGGGCGAGGGGCAGGCAGCTTCGCCCATGCAGGTGCGGGAGTACGCGGACTTCGTGCTGCGGCCCCGACTGCTGGCGATCAACGGCGTGTCGCAGGTCATCCCCATCGGCGGCGAGGTGCGCACGCTGCGCGTGGAGCCCGACACCGCGCGCATGGCGCAGCTCGGCGTGTCGCTGACGCAGGTGCAGGCGGCGCTGTCCGGCTTCGCGGCCAACGTCGGCGGTGGCTTCATCGACCTCAACAGCCGCGAGTACCTGATCCGGCACATGGCGCGCAGCACGCGCGTCGAGGACCTGCGCGGCGTGGCCGTGGCCTGGAAGGATGGCCGTGCGGTCTTCCTGGAGCAGGTCGCCCACGTGCTCATTGCGCCGGCGATGAAGCGCGGCGACGCCGGCTACGACGGCGCGCCGGCCGTCATCGTCAGCGTGCAGAAGCAGCCCGGCGCGGACACGGTGCAGCTGACCGCCCACATCGAGACGGCGCTCAAGGAGATGCAGGCCGGCCTGCCCGCCGGCGTCGCCGCACCCCAGGTGCTGTTCCGCCAGGCGGACTTCATCGAAGCCTCCATCGGCAACGTCAAGGAGGCCTTGCGCGACGGCGCCATCATGGTGGCCATCGTGCTGTTCGCGTTCCTGCTGTCGGCGCGCACGACGCTGATCTCGCTGACGGCCATCCCGCTGTCGCTGGCCGTGACCGCCGTGGTGTTCCAGTGCCTGGGCCAGTCCATCAACGTCATGACGCTGGGCGGCATCGCCATCGCCATCGGCGAGCTGGTGGACGACGCGGTCGTGGACGTCGAGAACATCCTGCGCCGCCTCAAGCAGAACCGTGCCGCCGCCAACCCGCTGCCGGTGCGCGAGGTGGTGCGGCAGGCCAGCGTCGAGGTGCGCTCGGGCATCGTCTACGCGACGACCATCGTCGTGCTGGTGTTCGTGCCGCTGTTTGCGCTGCCGGGCATCGAGGGCCGGCTGTTCTCGCCGCTGGGCGTCGCCTACATCGCGTCGGTGCTGGCGTCCATGCTGGTGTCGATGACGCTGACGCCGGTGCTGTGCGCCTGGCTGCTGCCGCGCATGAAGAAGCTGGACCACCAGGACAGCCCGCTGGTGCGCTGGCTCAAGGTGCGCGACGAGCGGCTGCTGGTGTGGTCGTTCCCGCGCGCCAGGCTGCTTGTCGCCCTGGCCACAGCCGGCGTGATCGCCGCCGCGGCGAGCATCCCGTTCCTGCCGCGCGCCTTCCTGCCCGCGTTCAACGAGGGGTCGCTGGTGCTGGGCATGATGTTCAACCCCGGCACCTCGCTGGACGAGGCCAACCGCATGGGCTCGCTGGCCGAGCAACTGATCCGCGAGGTGCCGGAGGTGACGCAGGTCGGCCGCCGCACCGGTCGCGCCGAGCTGGACGAGCATGCGGAAGGCGTGCACGCCTCGGAGATCGACGTCGACCTGGTGCGGCAGGGCGGGCGCGGGCGCGAGGCTGTCATGGCCGCCATCCGCGAGAAGCTGGCGGTGCTGCCGGCGCAGGTCGCCATCGGTCAGCCGATCTCGCACCGGCTGGACCACCTGCTCTCGGGCGTGAGGGCGCAGATCGCGCTGAAGATCTTCGGCGACGACATCGACACGCTGCGCGGCCTGGCCGACCAGATGCGTGGCCGGCTCTCCGGCGTGCCCGGGCTGGTGGACCTGACCGTCGAGAAGCAGGTGCTGATCCCGCAGATCACCGTGCGGCTGGACCAGCGCAAGGCGGCGCAGGCCGGCCTGGCGCCGGGCGAGGCGATGCGCATGCTGAAGGCGCTGACCGACGGATCGCATGGCGCGGAGATCGTGGACGGCCAGCGTCGCTACGACCTGGTGCTGCGCCTGCCCGATGGCCAGCGCAGCCCGCAGGACCTGGCGCGCACGCTGATCGACACGCCGTCCGGGCGGCTGCCGCTGTCCAGCATCGCGACCGTGGAGGAGAGCGACGGCCCCAACCAGATCGGCCGCGAGAACAGCCGCCGCCGCATCGTCGTCTACGCCAACACCGACGGCCGCGACATGAGCCAGGTGATCGCCGACATCCGCCGCATCGTCGCCGAGACCCGGCTGCCCGAGGGCAACTTCATCAGCCTCGAAGGCCAGTTCCAGGCGCAGGAGCAGGCCACGCGCCTGATCACGCTGCTGTCGCTGCTGTCGCTGACGCTGGTGTTCCTGGTGCTGTACTCGCGCTACCGCTCGGCCGTGCTGGCGGCGGTCATCATGGCCAACATCCCGCTCGCGCTGATCGGCAGCGTCGCGGCGATGTGGCTGGCGGGCGTGAGCCTGTCCGTGGCGTCGATGGTGGGTTTCATCACGCTGGCCGGCATCGCCACCCGCAACGGCATCCTCAAGGTCAGCCACTACATCAACCTGTGCCGCCTCGAAGGCGAGACCTTCGGCCAGCCCATGATCGTGCGCGGCTCGCTGGAGCGGCTGACGCCGGTGCTGATGACGGCGCTGGTGGCGGCCTTCGCGCTGACGCCGCTGCTGCTGGCGGCCGATGCCCCCGGCAAGGAAATCCTGCACCCGGTCGCGGTGGTCATCTTCGGCGGTCTGCTCAGCTCCACGCTGCTCGACACGCTGTTGACGCCCATCGTGTTCTGGCTGGTCGGGCGGCGTCCTACCGAACGCCTGCTCGCCGAGGAACGCGACGCTGACGAAGCGGCGCGGCACGCTCCCCAGACATCGATGGGGGAGGCCTTCTGACGACACCTGCCGCCGCGGCCAGCGCCACGGCCCGAAACGAGTTCCCTTTGTAGTCCACAGGCCGAGCGCGCCGCCTTTTCTCAAGAGCGCCAGCAAGAAGCCGGAGAGTAGTGATGCAAGCATTCCAACGACGGATAGGACGCACCGCGTCGACCATGGCCCTCGCGCTGAGCGCGATGACGCTGCCGGGCACGCTCGCCTGGGCGCATGGCGACGGCACACCCAAGCATGGCGGGATCGTGGCCGCGGCCAACGACCTCGCGTTCGAGCTGGTGATCGACGCGGACGGCGCCACCGTCTACATCGAGGACCACGACAAGCCGCTGGCCACCGAGGGCTTCACCGGCAAGCTCAGCGTGCTCAAGGACGGCGTCAAGTCCGAGGCGGCGCTGAAGGCCGCCGCGCCCAACACGCTGGTGGCCAAGGGCGTGAAGCTCGGCCCCGGCAACAAGGTCGTCGCCGTGATCACCACGCCGCAGAAGCAGACCATGGCGGTCCGCTTTACGCTGCGCTGATCGGCCGTTCTCTCCCGAACAACATCCCAAAATCACGGAGTCCCCGCCATGTCCCTGATACGCCTGTCCCGCGCCGCCATCCCCGCGGCCGCCTTGCTGGCCTGCAGCCCCTCGTTGTGGGCCCAGGCCGCCGCCTCCGCGGCCGAGCCCGCCGCCGCAGCCTCCGACGAAACCACGAAGAAAAGCGGCACGTCCCTCGAGACCGTCCGCGTCCTCGGCCAGCGCCAGCCCTACCGCACGCTGTCCGCCACCGGCGCGATGAAGACCGACACGCCGGTGCGCGACATGGCGCAGAGCGTGCGCGTGCTGTCGGCCGACATCCTGGAGGACGCCGGCATCACCAAGCTGGCCGATGCGCTGGACCTGGGCAGCGGCATTTCCAAGCAGAGCAACCTGGGCGGCCTGTGGGACAGCTACGCGATGCGCGGCTTCACCGGCGACCCCAACTTCGGCTCGGACTACATGGTCAACGGCTTCAACTACAGCCGCGGCTACAACGGCGTGCGCGACTCGGCCAACACCGCCTCCGTCGAGGTGCTGAAGGGCCCTGCCTCGGCCCTCTACGGCCGCGGCGAGCCCGGCGGCACGGTCAACATCACGACCAAGAAGCCGCTGTTCGTGCCCGAGTACACGCTGGGCCTGTCGGGCGGGAGCTACTCCACCTTTCGCCAGACGGCCGACCTGACCGGGCCGATCAGCTCCGAGATCGCCTACCGTCTCAACGCGGCCCACGAGAAGGGCGACAGCTACCGCGACCACGTCAAGTCCGAGCGCACGCTGGTGTCGCCGTCCTTCCTGTGGATGCTGGGTGACGACACCACCGTCTCCTACGAGCTGGAGTACTCCAAGCAGGAGGCCAGCTTCGACCGCGGCGTGGTGGCGGTCAACGGCAAGCTGGACGCGGTGCCGCGCTCGCGCTACTTCGGCGAGGCCAACGACGGGCCGCACGTCATCAAGACGACCGGCAACCAGGTCTTCGTGCAGCACTACTTCAACGACGACTGGTCCATCCAGACCGGCGTCAGCTACCGCGAGAGCTCCATCAAGGGGGTCTCGACCGAGGTGACCGCCTTCAAGAGCGGCAGCACCAACGTGGTCAACCGCCAGCGCCGCACGCGCGACAACCAGGGGCTGGACGTGTCGGGCCGCTTCGAGGTGCTGGGCAAGGTGCGCGCCGCGGGCATGCAGCACAACCTGCTGTTCGGCGTCGATGCCTACAAGTTCACCGACAACCGTCTGCAGTTCCGCGTCCGCAATGTGCCGGCCCTCGAACTGGACATCTACAACCCCGTCTACGGCAACACGCCGCCGGCCTTCTCCGCCACGCCGCTGACCTGGACGCACGAGGAGCAGCGTTCCAAGTCCGTCTACGGCCAGGATCAGATCGACCTGTCCGCGCAGTGGAAGCTGCTGCTGGGCGTGCGCTACGACAGCTACGACCAGTCGGTGTTGAACCGCAACAGCAGCAAGACGGTCGAGCAGTCGCTGAGCGCCACGTCGCCGCGCGCCGGCCTGGTCTACCAGCCCAGCAAGATGGTGTCGCTGTACGCCACCGCGTCCAAGAGCTTCCGTCCGAACAGCGGCGTCAGCCGCGCCTTCGAGTCCTTCCCGGCCGAGAAGGGCGAGTCCACCGAGGTCGGTGCCAAGTACGACTCGGCCGACGGCAAAATCACCAGCACGCTGGCGATCTACAAGATCTCCAAGAACAACGTGCTGACGCCGGACCCCGTGGACCCGAACAACTTCTCCATCGCCGCCGGCGAGGTGCAGAGCAAGGGCGTCGAGTTCGACCTGGGTGGCGAGGTCGCACCGGGCCTGCGCCTGTCGGCGGCCTATGCCTTCACCGATGCCAAGGTCACCCAGGACAACAACGCCTTCCTGGTCGGGCGCCAACTGGCCAACGTGCCGCGCCACAGCGCCAACCTGATGCTGGTGCAGGCGTTCAAGCTGGGCGGCAACTCGGCGACGGCGGGCCTGGGCCTGAACTACATCGGTGAACGCGAAGGCGCCGTGGCACCGGTGGTGGCCGCGGACGACTTCAAGCTGCCGGCCTATACGACGGTCAAGCTGCTGGGCAGCTACGCCATCGGCAAGAGCTGGAAGTTCTCGCTCGACATCGACAACGTGCTCGACAAGACCTTCTACAGCAGCTCCTACAGCCAGATGTGGGTCTTCCCGGGCAATGGCCGCAAGGTGACGGCCTCGGCCCAGTACAAGTTCTGAAAGCACACCCATGACGACGACATTCCGACACGCGCGCCTGGCGCGCCGCCTGGTGCTCCCGCTCGCGCTGATGGGCGCGGCCCTGGGCGCGCAGGCGCACCAGATCTGGTTCGAGCAGGACGGCAAGGTGCTGACCTTCCGCTACGGCGAGCTGGACGTGAACATGCACGAGGTCTCGCCCGGCGGCCTGGACCGCTTCGCCCAGCTCAAGGGCAGTTGGGTCACCGCCGCCGGCGAGCAGCCGCTGGAGATGCGCAAGGCTGCGGACGCGTTCACGCTGCCCGGCGTGAAGCAGGCGCCGGGCGCCGGCAACTCGCTGGTGGCCATCGACCTGCAGTACCCGATGTTCGACACGAAGCGCGACGACAAGGCCTTGCGCACCTACTGGGTGCCGGCCACGCGCTGGGTCGCCGACCTGGGCGCCTACAAGCCCACGCTGCCGCTGGACATCGTGCCCACCGGCGTGGCCGGGGCGGGCAAGTTCGAGTTCCAGGTCGTCTACAAGGGCGATCCGCTGCCCGGCGCGAAGATGACGCTGGTCACGCCGTCGGGCTGGAGCTTGAACGCCACCAGCGACGCCGACGGCAAGTTCCGCTTCCCGCTGCCGTGGAAGGGCAACTACGTGATCGGCCTGTACTACGTGGACGACATCGTCGGCGAGCGCACCGGCCCGCAGGGCAAGGAGGCGTACCAGCTCGAAGGCTACAACTCGGCGCTGTCGTTCTACCGCGCCCAGGGCCAAGCGCCGCTGCCGGTGGCGGAGAAAACGCTGCCGGCCTCCGTGCTGGCCGCCATGGGCAAGGCCAAGGCCGCGGCCCACAAGTGATCCGCTGACATCACCGCCAGGGGCAGGGCGCCACGGCGTCCTCTCCTTTCCCGCCGGGCGGCGGGCTTCGCCGGCCGCCCGACTCCTGCCAAGAGACTGCCATGTCCACTACCACCCACCTGGGCGGCACGGCCACCCTGACGCGAGCCCCGTCGCAGCCGTTCGACGCGGCCACCACGCACGCGCGGCGCATCACCTCCATCGACGCGCTGCGCGGCTTCGTGATGATCATCATGCTGCTGGACCACGTGCGGGAGACGCTGTACCTGCACCTGCAGGTGACCGATCCGATGACCGTGCCGGGCACGCCGCCCGAGGTCTTCTTCTCGCGCCTGGCGGCGCACTTCTGCGCGCCGGTCTTCGTCTTCCTCACCGGGCTGTCGGCCTGGCTGTACGCAAACCCGGCCAAGGGCGTGCCTCGCAACGTGCGCAGCTACCTCGTCAAGCGCGGGCTGCTGCTGATCGGGCTGGAGCTGACGCTGGTGAACTTCGCCTGGAGCGGCACCTACAACGTGCTCTACCTGCAGGTGATGTGGGCCATCGGCTTCAGCATGCTGGCGCTGGCGGTGCTCTCCGGGCTGCCGCGCTGGGCACTGGTGGTGCTGGGGCTGCTCATCGTCGGCGGCCACAACGCGTTCGCGGGCGTCGTCGTGCCGCCCGACAGCGCCTGGTACCCGCTGTGGACGCTGACGCTGCACCGAGGCTGGCTGGTGACCGAGGGGGTGGTGCGCGTGAAGCTGACCTACCCGGCCTTGCCCTGGGTCGGCGTGATCCTGCTCGGCTATGCCTTCGCGCCGCTGTTCACCTCGGCCGTGGACGCCGTCAAGCGCCAGCGCACGCTGGTCGTGACGGGGGCCGCCTGCCTGGCGCTGCTGCTCGTGCTGCGCGGCTTCAACATCTACGGCGAGAACGCGCCGTGGGTACATGGCGCGAGCGCCGTGGAGACGGCGATGTCCTGGCTCAACTTCACGAAGTACCCGCCGTCGCTGGACTTCGTGCTGCTGACGCTGGGCGCTGGCCTGCTGCTGCTGGCGGCCCTGGAGTTCACCGACAACGCCTTCACCCGCGTCTGCTCGACCTTCGGCGGCGCGCCGATGTTCTATTACCTGTTCCACCTGTACGTGCTGCTGGTGGGTTACCGCGTGATGCTGGCGCTGGTAGGCCCCAACCAGGGCAGCCGTTTCGGCGTGAACGCGGACGCCTTCTGGATCGTCTGGGTGGTGTGGCTGGCGATGCTGCCGCTGCTGTACTTCCCGGTGAAGGCGTTCGGCGCGTACAAGCGCCGCTCGACGATGGCCTGGATCAAGTACTTCTGACCCGTCCGCGGCATCTTGTGTGCCGGCGGGCGGCGCATTCGCAATTCGCTGCTGCGGCCAGGCGGTGCAACGGTGTCGCGGCGTGTGGACGGCCTTCTATGCTGTATCCCATGAGTGACTCTTCGTCCGATGAGGCGACACGCTCGGCGCCCGCGGGCCGGGCGGTGAGCGTGCGGCACTCGATGGCGCCGGTGCTGGCGCACATCGAGGCCCACCTCGCCGAGGCCTTGCCGTTGGAGGCCCTGGCGGCAATCTCCGGCCTGAGCGTGTGGCGCTTCGCGACCGTGTTCCGGCTGCGCATCGGCGTGCCCCCGCACCGCTACGTCAGCGAGCGCCGCGTGCGTCGCGCGCAGCAGTTGCTGGGCCAGGGCATGCCGGCGGCACGCGCCGCCACCGAAGCGGGCTTCTACGACCAGAGCCACATGAACCGCCGGCTCAAGCGGCTGGCGGGCGCGGCCGTCAATCTGGAAGCCGCATGACCGTGGGCGCACCCCGCAGCAGGATCGACGTCGACGACCTGATCCCCGATCTCGTCCGCCTGCGCCGCGACCTGCACGCCAACCCCGAGCTGGCGTTCCGCGAGCACCGCACGGCCGCGCTGGTCGCTGCCGAACTGCACGCCTTGGGGCTGGACGTGCACGAAGGCATCGGCCAGACCGGTGTCGTGGGTGTGCTGCGCCGCGGCGCAGGCCGAAGCGTCGGCTTGCGGGCGGACATGGACGCACTGCCGATGGACGACCGCAGTGGCCTGCCGCACGCCAGCCGCCTGGCCGGCGCCCACCATGGCTGCGGCCACGACGGGCACACGGCGATGCTGCTGGGCGCGGCACGGCAACTGGTGCGCAGCGGGGGCTTCCACGGCACGGTGAACTTTATCTTCCAGCCCGCCGAAGAAGGCCAGGGCGGCGCACGGCGCATGGTGCAGGAGGGCCTGTTCGAGCGCTTCCCCTGCGACGCCGTCTACGCGCTGCACAACTGGCCCGACCTGCCGCTGGGGCAGGCACGCACCCGCTCCGGCCCCATCATGGCGGCGGCCGACCGTTTCGACATCGTCGTCAAGGGCCGTGGCGGCCATGCGGCCATGCCGCACCGCACGCCGGACGCGATCCTCGCAGCCGGCCAGATCGTCTGCCACTTGAACACACTGGTGGCACGGCGCATCGACCCCGGCGAGTCGGCGGTGCTGTCCGTGACGCGCATCGAGGGCGGGCAATCCCACAACGTGCTGCCCGCCGAGGTGACGCTGACCGGCACCGTGCGCAGCTTCGATGCCCAGAGCCAGGACATCCTGGAAGCCGCGTTGCGCGACGGCGTGGACGGGCTGAGCCGCGCGGCGGGATGCGAGGCGGACGTGACCTACACGCGCTACTACCCGGCGACGATCAACACCGCGGCCGAGGCCGCGCTGGCCTTGCGGGCCGCGGCGGCAGCAGGTCTGGACACGGGCGTCGCCGAGCGACCGGCCTTCACATCTGAAGACTTCGCCTTCATGCTGCGCGAGCGGCCCGGGGCCTACCTGTGGTTGGGGCAGGGGCCGCGCCAAGGGGAGACACAGGGTGAAGACGGCATCTACCGGCCGCTGCACCATCCCTGCTACGACTTCAACGACCGCGTGCTGCCGCACGGCGTGAGATGGTTCGTCGAGGTTGTCAATCAGGCGTTGGGCGGCATGCCGGGCACCGCCTCACCCCACTGATCCCGGGCCGTCTCGGTCAGTGGTGGTTCCTTGAAGCAGGCGCGACCGCCACCCGTGCCGGAAAAAGGAAACCCGCCAGCGGCGGGTGTTGGGCTGACAGCGGCCGGCACTCAGATGAGCGGCGCCGGCGCCCGGGTCGAGGCCACGGTCGCGGCGCTGTGAGCCGCACGGCGCCCTTGGACGACGACGCGCGGCAACTGCGCGATGGCCGTCGTGTCCGCGCGTGTGCCGACCACCACCACCCGCTCCAGCTTCACGATTGCAGGCGCAGGCGCCGCGGTGAGGTTGGCCAGGCCCACGCCGGTGGCGGCAGCGGCCGCAACGGCGGTCAGGGCAATGGCGAGGGTCTTGGCGGCGGTGATCATGTGTGGCTCCGGTGCGTGGGCTGTGTCAGCGATTGCAGTGTCAGCAACCGGTCGCCGCAGAGCGAGGCGCAGGCGATGGATTGCCGGCGGGAGCGGATGAACTGCAAATTTCCCGGACTGGCCAGCGTCGGTTCCAGGTGAACCTGGCGGCCGGGCACGTCTGTTGGAGCCGTTCAGGTCCCGCGAGTCGGCAGCTTGAGGCGGCGTACTGCGGCCGCGCCACGTATGCAGCGGTCGCCTGCGCCTCCGTCAAGCCCGCATTGGTCCAGCGTCGCGTTGTTCATTGGCCCTCGATCGCGCTTTCTGGGCTGGCCGCCGGCCCGCAGATCAGCAGTCAGGCGGCGCCGCGCCCTGTCTCCCGTCATGGGCAGCAAGATGAGCGCCAAGCCCACCAGCGCCAGAGTCGCGGGCTCAGGCAAAGCACTGCCGCCATCGCTGGCTACCGTGCAGGCGTTGGACACGGTGTTGCCGTCCATGGTGATGGCTGCATTCAGCGCAATCAACCGGCCGCAGTGGACCCTTGCGGACGTGTTGAGCGTGACACTTTGGTCCGCGAGGAGACTGCCCGCGAACAACGAGTTGGTGCCCAGCGTCGCTGAGCTGCCCACCTCCCAGTACACGCCTCGGGCACTGCCGTTGAGCAGGATCACCGCCGAGTCGCTGGCTGTCGTCAACGCGGTGCCGATCTGGAAGATGAACACCGAATCGGGGTCCCCCTGTGCATCGAGGGTGAGGGTGCCGCTGAGCGCCGCCGAGGACGCGAAAAAGTAGGTGCCTGAAAAAAGGGTCATCCCGCCCAGATCCTGCCCGGTCAGCACTGCAGTCGCCGGCTGCCCGGCAAGTCCGTTGTAGGCGGTCAGGGCATCGGCCTGGGCCTGCATCGCCACCCCGTCTCCGTTGTGCGTCGTGCCGGTGACGACGATGCTGCCGAGCCCGGTGATGGAGTTGCCGGGATACACACCCAGGTCGCCTACCAAGGTGGTGACTCCGGTGTTGGTGACGCTTGAGGCGCCCAACACGGCAAACTGGGCTGCGGTGCCCAGGGTCGGAGCGGCCGATGCCGGTGCGACCCATGCCACGAGCGTGAGGCCCCCCAGGAGCAGCGCGGCGGCGAGACGGCATGAGGGCAGTCGGTCAGTCATGGTGCGATCTCGTGCCGGGCCGCAAGGGCAGTCCTGGGGAAAAGATGACCGTCAAAGGCTCTGAGCCTCGACAGCGACGTGGTTGCGTTGTAGGCGAGGCCAGTTGCAGGGTCGGTGCGATAGGACACGCACGGATGACGGTCACCCACAAGCATGCCAACGGCGGTAGCAGGCCTCTCGTGCTGCGTTGCTTCGGCTGGCTCGGTCCGCGCAATGCCAGTACAGGTGGCACGGCGGCCAACTGGCTTGGCGCAATGCCGAACTCACGTCGTTCGTGGTGCGATTGGCTGGGGTCTGCCGAGAGGATTCGGGACGGGTACCCGTGCGTACAGGGCCAAGTGAGGGCTCGGCCGCCCTCGGCGCTTGATCTTGAAGACGGTTGCTGAGCAGGCCACGCCAGCATGGTTGGCCCCAGGCGATGCCTGGGGTTCTTCTTTGTGATGGCGCGATGAAGGCCCGGCAATCAAGGGGTTGATGCTCCCGCGTCATCGGTGATCCCGACTTGTCGTGTTCAAGCCGTTCAAGGCAGGCGTGCGTCGTTACACCCTGTCTGGGTGATCGCCCCCTACCATGCGGTCTGCTGTCGTCTCCTTGATCCTGCACCTGTCCATGATTTCCAGACTCACCTTCGCCACCCTGCCTTCCATCATCGTTGCCGGCGCGCTCATCGCCGCAGCGCCCACAACGGCCCTCAGCGCGCAGCACGCCAAGCCGCGCGCCGCGGCGCAGAAACACAAGAACAAGGCTGCTGCAGCCGAGCCCGCCTTCACCACCGACGCCAGCGGGCGGTCGGTGCCGTTGCTCGCCAACAAGGCCTGGGTGCTGATGGACTTCGACACCGGGCAGGTGCTGGCGTCCTCGAATCAGGACGAGCCGCTGCCGCCTGCATCCCTCACCAAGATGATGACCAGCTACCTGGTGGAGCAGGGCCTCAAGAGCGGCAAGCTCAAGCCCAACGACCCCGTCACCATGAGCGAGAGCGCCTGGTGCCGCGGCGGCAAGGACGGCGACAGCTGCATGTTCGTGCCGCTCAACGCTCAGGCCTCCCTGATGGACATGCTGCGCGGCGTGGTCATCGCCAGCGGCAACGATGCCTCCAAGGCCCTGGCCGAGCACATCGGCGGCTCGGAGCCCGGCTTCGTGGCAATGATGAACGCCGAGGCCAAGAAGCTGGGCATGACCAAGACCCAGTTCGCGAACGCCGCCGGGCTGCCCGACCCCAACAACAAGGCTTCGGCCCGTGACCTGGCCGTGCTGGCGGCAGCCATCATTCGCAACAGCGCCGAGTACTACCCGCTCTACGCCGAGCGCGAGTTCACGTACAACGGCATCAAGCAGGGCAACCGCAACGCGTTGCTGTACACCGACCCCACGGTCGATGGCCTCAAGACCGGCCACACCGATGAAGCCGGCTACTGCCTGACCGCCTCGGCCAAGCGCAACGGCATGCGCCTGATCTCGGTCATCATGAACGCCGACAGCAAGCAGGCCCGGGCGGACCAGACCCGCGTGCTGTTCAATTGGGGTTACGCCAACTTCGAGCAGGCGACGCCCGCGCAGGCCGGCGCGACGCTGGCCAGCGCCAAGGTCACCTACGGTGTGGCGCCGACGGTCAACGCGGGCCTGGCGCAGGCCTGGACGTTGCTGGTGCCCAAGGGTGAGGCCGGCAAGGTCCAGACCTCGGTTTCGCTGAATCCTGCAATCGAGGCGCCCATCGCCAAGGGAGCCGTGATCGGCAAGATCGTCGCCACCGCCAACGGCAAGCCGGTGGGCGAAGCCCCGGTCATCGCGCTCGCCGATGTGGAACGCGCCGGATTCTTCGAGCGCCTGCGTCAGCGCGTCGTCGGCTGGTTCTCGAAATGATCGGCTGAGGTGGGCCCAACGCCGCTGCACAAAGCGGTCGTTGGCGACATCGGCGCCCCTCGGCGCTGACCGGCGGCTCGCTGGTGCGGGTGCTTGGGGAAGCCCCGCGCGCCATTGAACCAGCCGGCCCTGCTGTGCTGGCCCACGCCCTACGGCCTGCCTTCACACGTGATGCGTTACGCGGACTCAGCCAAGGCTGAAGCGGTGGCCGCACACTTTTCGCTTTGGACCTCATGCGCCTTCGTTCGGCGAACCAGGCGTTAGAGGCTTAGCCCCACAGCTTTTGGGCGGTGGACCCCTGGGTGGACCCCTCAGGAATTTTCCAAGCCCAGAATGGAAAAAGGACCTAGAGGCTTTCGCTTCTAAGTCCTTGATTTCTCTTCTTGTTTTTGGTCGGGACGGCGGGATTCGAACTCGCGACCCCTTGCACCCCATGCAAGTGCGCTACCAGGCTGCGCTACGCCCCGACTGAGCCGATCAGTATAACCCAGGAATCGTGCATTCAGCTCAGAAGGCAGGCACGGATCGCAAGAAGTTCGGCGCGCACCTGCTCCAGCGACGAGAGCGGTGCCAGGGCTGGCAACGTGATGGACGACTCGGTCGCCTTGAGCGGCTGGGCGTGCGATGCGGTGGAGCGGACGGCAGGCCGGGGAGCAGGCGCAACGGGTGCGTCGAGGTCATCGTCCTCGTCAAGCGCGCCGTCCATCGCATCGAGTGCGTGCGCGGCCTCAGCCTCGTCACGGAAGTTTTGCGCTGCGGCTGGCGGCAGGCCTTCGCTCAACTGGTTGCGCGCGCCGCTGATCGTGAAGCCCTGGTCGTAGAGGAGGTCGCGGATGCGGCGGATCAGCAGCACTTCGTGGTGCTGGTAGTAGCGCCGGTTGCCACGCCGCTTCATGGGCTTGAGCTGCGTGAACTCCTGCTCCCAATAGCGCAGCACGTAAGGCTTGACGCCGCACAGTTCGCTGACCTCACCGATGGTGAAGTAGCGTTTGGCAGGAATGGCGGGCAGCGCTTTGTCCATTGAAATCAAGGGCTTCGGAGCGAAAGCTGAGGCTGGGCGTCAGACTCTACTCGAAGTCTTCGCCCGCAGGCGCGTCGCCTTGCACCTGCCCCTTGAGTTTGTGGCTCGCGTGGAAGGTCACGACGTTGCGCGCCTTGATGGGGATGGATTCGCCGGTGCGCGGGTTGCGCCCGGGGCGCGGTGCCTTGCGGCGGATGTTGAAGTTGCCGAAGCCCGAGAGCTTCACGTCCTGGCCCTTGACGAGGCTGGCGTGCAGGATCTCGAAGAAGGCCTCGACCATGTCCTTGGACTCGCGCTTGTTCAGCCCCAGCTTGTCGAACAGCAGCTCGGCCAGCTCTGCCTTGGTCAGCGTGGGCGTCTCCAGGCTGCCCAGCAGCAGGGCCGTGGCGGCATCTTTCTTGGCGTCGTTCGCGTCCATTTGGGTTCTCCTCCTTCCCGGTCAGCCGCGCAGGCGGGCGCCGAGTTCAGCGGTCGCGGCGCTGACGATGGCGCCCACCGCCGCCTCGATGCGCTCGTCGGTCAGGGTGGCCTCGTCGTCCAGCAACTCCAGCCGCACGGCCAGGCTGCGTTCGTCGGGCTGCATGTCGCTGCTGGCCGCCGCGGGCTTGAACACGTCGAACAGGCGGGCCGAGCGCAGCAGCGCGCCGCCCGCGGCCTGGATGGTGGCCATCAGGGCGTCGTGGCTGACGGTGTCGCGCACGACCAGTGCCAGGTCGCGCTGAGCGGCCTGCTGGCGGGGCAGGGGACGGCCAGATGGCAGGGTCAACGCGAGTGTGGCGTCGAGGTCCAGCTCGAACAGCACCGGCGCGCCGCCGCTGATGTCGTAGGCCTGGCGCCAGCGCGGGTGCAGTTCGCCCACGGCGCCGATGTCGGCGCCATCCAGCAGCACGCGGGCGCTGCGCCCGGGGTGCAGCGCGGGGTGCTCGGCGGCGACGAAGCTGAGCTCGCGCGCAGCGAACAGCGCTTCCAGGTCGCCCTTGACGTCGAAGAAGTCCACCGCGCGGTCGCGCTGGCTCCACTGGGATTGGTCGGCCGGGCCCCAGGCCAGACCGGCCAGGCGCAGCGGCTGGGCGATGCCGGCCACGGTCAGCGGGCCGGCGGCCACCGAGGCGTCGCGCTTGAACACGCGGCCCAGCTCGAACACGCGCACGCGCGTCGCGCGGCGAGCCTGGTTGTGGCGCAACACCTGAACGAGGCTGCCGATCAGGCTGGTGCGCATCACCGACAACGGTGCGGCGATGGGGTTGAGCAGCTTGATCGGGTTGGTCACGCCGGCCAGGTCGTGCTCCCAGCGTTCTTCGACGAAGCTGAAGTTGATGGTCTCGAAGTAGTCGCGCGCGGCCACGGCGCGGCGCAGGGCATGCGTGGACTGGCGGCTTTCGGAACGGGTCTTTGCGACGATGGGCGCCAGCGGCGGCGTGGACGGCAGCGTCGGGAAGCCCAGCACGCGGATGACTTCCTCGATGAGGTCTTCCTCGATCTGGATGTCGAAGCGCCAGCTGGGCGGCGTCACGGTCAGCACGCCGTCGGCCGCGGTGAAGGGCAGGCCCAGGCGGGTGAACACGGCTTCGCACTGGGCCTGGGTCACCGGCATGCCGATGATCTTGGCCGCGCGCGCGACGCGCAGCGCCACCGGCCGGCGCACCGGCAGGTTGGGCGACTGGTCGTCCATGGGGCCAGCCTCGCCACCGCAGATGTCCAGGATGAGCCGCGTGATGTGCTCGATGTGCTCGACTGTCAGCGCGGGGTCCACGCCCCGCTCGAAGCGGTGGCCGGCGTCGGTGCTGAAGTTGTAGCGGCGGCCCCGGCCCATGACGGCCTCAGGCCACCAGAACGCAGCTTCGACGTAGACGTTGCGCGTGTCATCGGACACGGCCGTGTGGTCGCCGCCCATGATGCCGGCCAGCGACTCCACCGCACCGCTGCCATCGGCGATGACGCCGACCTGCTCGTCCACGGTGATGGTGTTGCCGTTCAGCAGCTTGAGCTGCTCACCGGCCCGGCCCCAGCGGACGACCAGCTCGCGGTCAATCTTGTCGAGGTCGAAGATGTGCGACGGGCGGCCGTACTCGAACATCACGTAGTTGGAGATGTCCACCAGCGCCGTCACCGAGCGCTGGCCGCAGCGGGCCAGGCGCTCCACCATCCATGCGGGCGTCTGGGCCTGCGGATTGATGCCGCGCACGACGCGGCCGGAGAAGCGGCCGCAGAGGTCGGGGGCTTGCACGCGCACCGGCAACCGGGCGTCGATGCGCGGCGCCACGGGCGGGAAGGCGGGCTGGTGCAGCGGTGCACCGGTCAGGGCGGCGACCTCGCGGGCGATGCTGAAGACGCTGAGGCAATGGCCCAGATTGGGCGTCAGCTTCAGCGTGAACAGCGTGTCGTCGAGGTTCAGGTGCGTGCGGATGTCTTCGCCGATGACCGCGTCGGCGGACAGCTCCAGCAGGCCGCCATGGTCCTCGCTCAATTTGAGCTCGCGGGCCGAGCACAGCATGCCGAAGCTCTCGACGCCGCGCAGCTTGCCGACGCCGATCTTGAACGGCTTGCCGTCTTCGCCAGGGGGAAGCTCGGCGCCGACGGTGGCCAGCGGCACCTTGATGCCCGCACGGGCATTGGGCGCGCCACAGACGATCTGCAGCGGCTCGCCATTGTTGAATGCAGCGCCGGCGTTGACCTTGCACACGCGCAGCTTGTCGGCGTTGGGGTGCTGCTCGGCTTCGAGGATTTCGGCGACGACGATGCCATGGAAGGGCGGCGCGACGGGGCGCAGCTCTTCGACCTCCATGCCGGACATGGTCAGCAGTTCGGCCAGTTTTTCAGTGGACAGCGACGGATTGCAGAACTCGCGCAGCCAGGACTCGGGGAATTGCATAACGTTCTTGTTACTTGAACTGCCTGAAGCTGACAGGGCTCAGCGGAACTGAGCCAGGAAACGGAGGTCGCCGTCGAAGAAGGCGCGCAGGTCGTTGACGCCATAGCGCAACATCGCCAGGCGGTCGATGCCGGAGCCGAACGCGAAGCCGATGTAGCGCTCCGGGTCCAGCCCCATGTTGCGGATGACCTGCGGATGCACCTGGCCGGAGCCCGACACCTCCAGCCAGCGTCCCTTCAGCGGGCCGCTTTCGAACATGATGTCGATCTCGGCGCTGGGCTCGGTGAACGGGAAGTAGCTGGGCCGGAAGCGCAGCTGCAGCTGGTCGGTCTCGAAGAAGGCGGTGATGAAGTTCAGGTAGACCGCCTTCAGGTCCTTGAACGAGATGTTCTCGCCGACCCACAGGCCTTCGACCTGGTGGAACATCGGCGAGTGGGTCGCGTCGCTGTCCACCCGGTAGGTGCGTCCCGGTGCGATGACGCGGATTTCAGGCATCGTCTCCTGCCCCGCGTAGCGCTTGGCATGGGCCTGCGCGTAGCGGATCTGCATCGGGCTGGTGTGCGGTCGCAGGTTCAGCCAGGCGCCGTTCTCGTCCTTCATGTCGACGTAGAACGTGTCCTGCATGGAGCGGGCCGGGTGGTTCTCGGGGTTGTTCAGCGCCGAGAAGCTGTACCAGTCGGTCTCGATCTCGGGGCCGTCGGCCACGTCGAAACCCATGGAGCCGAAGATGGCCTCGATGCGTTCCATCGCGCGTGTGATCGGGTGCAGGCCGCCGATGCCGCGGCTGCGGCCGGGCAGGGTGACGTCCAGCGCTTCGGCCTTGAGCTGCTTGTCCAGTTCGGCCGCGGCGAGCGCGTCGCGACGGGCGGTCAGGGCGGCCTCGATGCCGACCTTGAGCTGGTTGATCTCGGCGCCGCGGGTCTTCTTCTCCTCGATGCTCAAGGCGCCCAGGCCCTTCATCAGTTCGGTCACGCGACCGGACTTGCCGAGGAAACGGGCCTTGGCGTTTTCGAGTTCGGCGGGCGTCGGGGCGGCGGCAAAGTCGGCCTGTGCCGCTTGCAGCAAAGCGTCGAGATCAGACATTCGGGAATTCGGAATGAGAAAGGGCCGACCCTGGCGGGCCGGCCCTCAAAAGTTGCGTGCTCCGACGTGAGCCGGAGCGGGTCGCAATCAGGCGAGCGCGGCCTTCACCTTGGCGAAGATGCTGGCAAAGCCAGCCGGGTCGTTGACGGCCAGGTCGGCGAGGACCTTGCGGTCGATCTCGATCTGGGCCTTCTTCAGACCTGCCACGAACTTGCTGTAGGACAGACCCAGACCACGCGATGCAGCGTTGATACGGGCGATCCAGAGCTGACGGAAGACGCGCTTCTTGGTACGACGGTCACGGTAGGCGTATTGGCCCGCCTTCATCACCGCCTGCTTGGCGATGCGGAAGACGTTCTTACGACGACCCCGGAAGCCCTTGGCCAGAGCCAAGACCTTCTTGTGACGGGCACGAGCGGTAACACCACGTTTGACGCGAGGCATGTGTTTCTCCTTGAGTCAGTGGTGGATTACAGGCCAGCAAAGGGCAGCATCTGAGCGATGTGACCCATGTTGGTTTCGTGCACGGTGACGGCGCCGCGGAGCTGACGCTTGTTCTTCGTGGTCTTCTTGGTCAGGATGTGGCGCTTGAACGCCTGACCGCGCTTGACGGTGCCACCCGGACGAACGCGAAAACGCTTTTTCGCGCTGCTCTTGGTCTTCATTTTGGGCATGTGGATGCTCCTTCTAAGTGTGTCCCTGGGGCGATGCCGGTGAGCCCGGCATGCTTGTTGGCCTCAGGAGACTTGTAAGCCGGTGGGCGACCAAACCCGCCGGCTGAACTCTGTTTGGGTCTCAGCGCTTTTTGGGCGCCAGGACCATGATCATCTGCCGACCTTCGAGCTTCGGCATGTTCTCGACGATCGCCACGTCCGCCAACTCATCCCGGATTCGCTCCAGGAGTCGCATGCCGATCTCCTGGTGGGTGATCTCGCGGCCCCGGTAGCGCAGCGTGACCTTGCCCTTGTCGCCATCTTCGGCGATGAAGCGGCGCAGATTGCGCATCTTGATCTGGTAGTCGCCCTCGTCCGTGCCCGGACGGAACTTGACTTCCTTGATCTCGATGATCTTCTGCTTGGACTTGGCTTCAGCGGCGCGCTTTTGCTCCTGGTACTTGAACTTGCCGTAGTCCATCAGCCGGCAGACCGGCGGATTGGCGGTGGCAGAGATCTCGACCAGGTCCACATCCATGTCACCCGCCATGCGCAGGGCTTCCTGGATGCTGACAACGCCGATGGGTTCGTTCTCGGGGCCGTTCAGACGGACTTCGGGAGCCATGATTTCGCGGTTCAACCGGTGCTTGCGCTCCGGAATCGCACGACGGTCGGCAAACGTAGCGATGGTGTAGACCTTTCAACAGGCCCCAAGGCGAGGGGCCCAAACAAAACAAATCGCGCCCGAAAGGCTTTCAGACCTTGTGGGTGATGTCTGCGGAGATCCGGTTGAGGAAGTCCTGCAGGGGCATCACGCCGAGATCCTGGTTGCCACGGGCGCGTACCGCAACGCTGCCATTCGCCTTTTCCTTGTCACCTACGACGAGGATGTACGGCAGCTTTTGCATGGAATGCTGGCGGATTTTATAGGTGATCTTCTCGTTGCGCAAATCGGCCGAGGCCCTAAGCCCTTGTTTTTGCAGCGATTTCACAATTTCAGACACGTAATCGGCCTGCGCGTCCGTGATATTGGCGACAACGACCTGCGTCGGCGCCAGCCAGACGGGCAGTGCGCCGGCGTGCTGTTCGATCAGGATGCCGATGAAACGCTCCAGGCTGCCGACGATGGCGCGGTGCAGCATGACGGGGTGTTTGTGCTGGCCGTCTTCGTCGACGAACTCGGCACCCAGGCGGCCTGGCATCGAGAAATCGACCTGCATGGTGCCGCATTGCCACTGGCGGCCGAGCGCATCCTTGAGCGTGTATTCGATCTTCGGGCCATAGAAGGCGCCGTCGCCCGGGGCGATCTCGAACTCGACGCCGGAAGCGCGCAGGCTTTCCATCAGTGCGTGCTCGGCCTTGTCCCAAACCTCGTCGGAGCCGATGCGCGCGTCCGGGCGCGTGGCGACCTTGTAGATGATGTCGGTGAAGCCGAAGTCCGTGTAGACCTTCTGCAGCAGCGCCGTGTAGGCCACGCACTCAGGCAGGATCTGGTCTTCCGTGCAGAAGATGTGGCCATCGTCCTGCGTGAAGCCGCGCACGCGCATGATGCCGTGCAGGCCGCCCGTGGGCTCGTTGCGGTGGCACTGGCCAAACTCGCCGAAGCGCAGCGGCAGGTCGCGGTAGCTCTTGACGCCGTGCTTGAAGATCAGGATGTGGCCGGGACAGTTCATCGGCTTGAGCGCGTAGTCGCGCTTCTCCGATTCCGTCGTGAACATGTTGTCCTTGTACTTCTCCCAGTGGCCCGAGGCTTCCCACAGCGTCTTGTCGAGCAGCTGCGGGCCCTTGACCTCCTGGTAGCCGTTGTCGCGGTAGACACGGCGCATGTACTGCTCCACCTCCTGCCACACCGTCCAGCCCTTGGGGTGCCAGAAGACCACGCCAGGCGCGTGCTCGTCGATGTGGAACAGGTCCAGCTCGCGGCCGAGCTTGCGGTGGTCGCGCTTCTCGGCCTCTTCCAGCATCGTCAGGTACTTCTGCAGGTCGTCCTTGGTCGCCCAGGCCGTGCCGTAGATGCGCTGCAGCTGCTCGTTGCGGTGGTCGCCGCGCCAGTAGGCGCCAGCCACCTTCATCAGCTTGAAGTGCTTGAGCTTGCCCGTGCTGGGCACGTGCGGGCCGCGGCACAGGTCTTCGAACGCGCCTTCGGCGTACAGCGACACGTCCTGGTCGGCCGGGATGCTTTCGATGATCTCGGCCTTGTAGGCCTCGCCCATGGCCTTGAAGTGCGCCACGGCCTCGTCGCGCGGCAACACCCGACGCTGCACCTTCTCATCCTTCTTGGCCAGCTCGGTCATCTTGGCCTCAATGGCGGCCAGGTCCTCGGGCGTGAACGGGCGCTTGTAAGCGAAGTCGTAATAGAAGCCGTTCTCGATGACCGGACCGATGGTGACCTGGGCGTCGGGGTACAGCGACTTGACGGCGTAGGCCAGCAGGTGGGCCGTCGAGTGGCGGATCAGCTCCAGGCCGTCGGCGTCCTTTTCCGTGACGATGGCAAGTTGGGCGTCGTGATCGATGACGTACGACAGGTCGACGACCTTGCCGTCCACCTTGCCGCCGAGGGCGGCCTTGGCCAGGCCGGCGCCGATGGAGGCGGCCACACCGGCCACCGTGACGGGCGCGTCGAACTCGCGCTTGGAACCGTCAGGCAATTGAATCGAGATCATTTCAAAACTCCGAATAGCAAACGAAAAAAGCGCGGCCGTTGCCGCGCTTTTGTCTTGGGGAAGGATGAGACGTGAGCAGGCCGCGGCGACTAAACCCGGGTGGGGGTGACTGTCGTAGTTCGCGGTGTCATAACCGTCATGCCTTTCTCGCCCTTGTTGATTGCTGGGAGCAGCGATTGTAGGGAGAACGAGCGCGCTCTTGCTCTCGGCACAACGAAAAAGCCGCCCGGGCAGGCGGCTCTTGCAGTGCGATGCAGCAGGTCAGTCGCGACGGCGGCGAGCCGCGAAGCCCGTCAGCCCCAGGCCGGCCAGCAGCATGGCGTACGTGGAAGGCTCGGGCACCGCCGTGGCCAGCACCAGGTTGTCCACGCTGGGCCAGATGGACGCACCTGCGATGACCGAGGTGACCGTGAACGAGGTCACGCCTGTCGTCGACACGAAACCCAGGAAGCTGCCGGCCGTGATGCTGGTCGGCGTGATCACCTGCGTGATGGTGCCGCTGGCATCCGTCGCCGTCACAGTGACACTGCCCGCCGTGTAGAGGCCGGCGGCGCTGGACGCGAAAAAGTTGCCCCCTGCGGCGACAACGCCTGCCGAGAAGCCGCTGAACGACATCCCGTCACCAGCGATGTTGGTGGCCAGGAACGGGTCGGCCGTGGTGCCGCCACCGAAGAAGGTGTGCGTGCCGGTTGCGGTCGGCGTGTTGTTGATCACCGTCCCGACATAGGAGAACGCGCCCGCGGTGCGGTTGATCGGCGTCGCCGTCGTGCCCGTGATGCTGAGGCCGGCGAAGGTGTCAGTGCCCGTGGTGCCCACGGCAGCCAGGAAGCTGCTGAGGGAGGTGTAGACCGTGACGGTCGCCTGCGCCGCGCCGGTCACGCCAGCGAATGCCAGTGCAGCAGTGAGGGGTAGCAGGCGTTTGAGGATGGAAGCCATGTCAACTCCTTTTCGCGAACATCAAGCTCGCATGGGTTAAATAGTCACGTTTTTGACAACCGTAAGTAAAACAAAAATTTACGTAACGAGTTGACGAGGAAACCCCTAGTCCTGCGCGACTTAGGGGGTCAGGCCTTGCGACACAGCAGCAGCCTGGCCTGGCGCAAGCGTCATGCTCGCCGGCGCGTTTCAGCTTAGAGCGCCAGGCTGGCGAGAGAGGGCCTGTCGCACGCCGCCATGAACTCGTCGGCCAATCGCTGGCTTTCGGCCACGGCCACCCGCCAACGGCGGCGGCGCACGTCGGCGTCGAGCGTCATGAAGTCATTGCGGTCCGGCAGCTTGGCGCCGGGCAGCGTTGCGATGAACTCGGGGGACGGGCACAGCAGCACGACGTTGTCGAGGAAGGCGGTCGAGCGGTGGCGGTGCTTCAGCGCCTTGTCGAGCCAGCCCGGCACGAGCTGCCGCTGGAAGTGCGGGTACAGCACCAGCGGTGCCTGCAGCGGCTGCAGCGCGCGGTAGTCCAGGTGGAGGTGGTAGTCGGTGATGCCGCCGTCCCAGTAGGCGCCGCGCGGCGCACCGGGCAGGTCGGCTTGCGCCTGTAGCCAGAACGGGATGGAGCAGCTCGCGAGCAGCGCGCCACGTAGGTTGGCGCGCGACAGGTGCACCTCGCGCGTCGTGAAGTCGTTCAGCTTGATTGGCAGCCGGTCGCGCGGGTCCGAGAAGACGACGCGTTCCAGGAAGCGGCCCAGCAGTGGGCGCGCAAGCGCATTGGCCGCGAAGGCGCCGAGGTAGCCCAGCGGCGTGCGCAGCCTGCCCTCGCGAGCCAGCAGGCCCAAGCCCTTGTTCTGGCCGCGTGACGTGATGACGTGCAGGCGAAAGCGCGGGTGCGTCAGCACGTCGGCCTCGCGGCCTTCGAAGATCCCGGCCAGGATTTCGCCGAACCGCTGGCTCACGCCCTCCGGCCGCGGGCGCTTCTCGCCGGGCAGCACGTCGTACTCCTGCGTCACGTAGGCCTCGGCCATCACGTTGAACGCATCGGCCACGTCGCGGTGCGCGAGTGCTGCCGTGGCCATGCGCCAGGCGCCGATGCTGGCGCCGACGAGATGCACGGTCTGGCGGCTCTGCGGCAGCCAGTCGCCGAAGAGCTGCCGGTCCAGGCCGTTCAGGATCAGCCCTTTGGGGCCGCCCGCGGCCGCCGGGATCAGCCCGACGTCCTCGGCGCGCAGACCGCGCTCGGCCAGCCGCGCCCGGGCGACCGGGCCGGCAAATACTTGAAGGGCGGCGGTAGTCATGGCCCGACAAGATAGCCGAGGCCGCCTGCGCCGCAGGGCGCAGGCGGGACGCCGCGAACGTTCAGAACTTGTGTTCCCAGTTCATGCCCCACCAGGCGACCGGCTGGCGCTCGTTCAGATTGAAGTCCGGCAGGTTGGCGTACGTGAGCAACGTGCCCTGCTTGGGCTGGAACAGGCCGTTGACGCTGACGCGCACGCTGTCCTGCTTGCTGAGCTGCATCGCTGCGAACGCATCCAGTGAGCGGCTGGCCAGCGTCGCCTGGCTCTGCAGCAGGCTCTGCTGCACGTCGAAGCGCGGCGCGATCTGCGCGCTGAAGCCCATGCTCAGAGGCATGCTCTTGAGCCGATAGTCCGCACCGAAGTTGAACTGCCACGGCTGCTGGCCCTCCAGGCGGTTGTTGTTGCCCGGGATGTCGCTGACGCTGGAGCGGTAGAGGTTCAGCGACGCGCGCAGGCTCAGCGCCGTGGCCGGGTCGAACAGGCTGGGGAACAGCTCGCCGGCGCGGCCCTTGACTTCCAGCTCCAGGCCTTGCGTGGTCGCCTTGCTGAGGTTGACCTGCGTCAGCACCCAGCGCTGCGTGGGCGCCCAGGTCACCGTCTGCAGCGTCGGCTCGCTGGTGCGGATCAGGTTGGTGATGCGGCGGTGGAACACGCCCACCGACATCAGGCCGCCCGCCGGCAGGTAGCTCTCGTACGCGATGTCCAGGCCCGTGGCCAGCTCGGGCTTCAGGGCCGGGTTGCCGACGCGGTCGGGCGTCGTGCGTGTGTTGCCCTGCGCCAGCGGCGCGGTCGTGTTGATGGACGGCCGGTTGATGAGCTGCTGCACGTCCGGCGCCTTGTAGCTGCGCGTGAGGCTGGCGCGCACCAGGTCGCGGCCCTTGGGGTCGGGCTTGAAGTTCAGGTGCAGCAGCGGCGTGGTGACCGAGCTCTTGCTGCTGAAGTCGCTGCTGCCGGCAATGTCGCGGCTGCCTTCGCTGTCGGTCTTCAGCTCCTCGTGGCGCACGCCGAAGTAGGCCGACCACTGCTTGTTGATCTCCCACTCGTCCTGCGCGTAGAACGCGGTGCGCGTGAGGGTCGCGTTGAACGGCTGGCCTTCGATGCCGGGCAGCAGCTCGACGCCGTTCTCCAGCGTGCGGCGGTTCTCGTCGCGCACGCGGCGCTCCAACTCGGCGCCGACGGTGACCGTGTGGTCCTCGCCCGCGTACTGGCTGTACTTGCCGGACAGCGTGGCGTTGTGGTTGCGGTTCTTGCCCGTCGTCACGCGCGAGATGGGGACCGTGCCGCCGCGGCCTTCGAGGTCGAAGTTGAAGTCCGCGCCGCCGGAGCCGGCACCGGCCTTCAGCTCGATGCGGCGGTCTTCGCTGAAGCGGTTGTTGTACTGCAGGTTCACGCGTTCGGCCGAGAACGTGCCGCGGTTGTGCGTCGTCTCGAACAGGCTGCGCGGCGTGTACGAGGCATCGCTGTCGGGCAGCTTGGTGTAGGCCGTCTCGCCCTCGTTGCGGAAGCGGTTGTTGACGAAGAAGCCCTGCAGCGTCAGTGTCTCGTCGTCGTTCAGCTTCCAGTTCAGGCGCGGCGAGATGTTGATGCCGCGGCCGAAGGCGCGGTCATAGCCTTCGCTGCCGACATGCTGGCGCGGCTGCAGCGCCGTGGCGCTGGACAGGCGCTCGCCGTCCTGCTCGTTCTTGAAATGCCACTGGTAGACCGAGATCGGCAACACGAAGCCGAGGCCGCCCACCGTGCGGTCACCATAGGTGAAGCCGGCGTTGATGACCGGCTTCTCGTTGGCGTACGACAGCCCCACGCGCAAGTCCTTCTGCACGATGCGCGGCGCATCCTTCAGGATGATGTTCAGCGTGCCCGCGATGGCCTGCGCACTCTGGTCGGCGGTCGGCGCCTTGGTCACTTCCAGGCGCTCGACCTGCGCGGGGTTCAGGTTGTCCAGGCTGAATCCCGGGGGCGCGGGCTCGCCGTTGACGAGGATCTGCGTGTAGGCGCCGCCCAGGCCGCGCATGCGCAACTGGCCGCCGGAGACGTTGATGCCGGGCAGGCGCTTGAGCACGTCGGACAGCTGCGTGTCGCCGAACTTGTCCAGCTCTTCGCGGCCGTACAACTGCTTGGCCACGGGTTCGCGGCGTCGCAGGTCGGTGTCGTTCTGCTGGCGCGTCACCGAGACGCGTTCGAGCTGGTTGGCGGGCGACGGCGACGTGGCGGCACGGTCGACCTCCTGCTGCGCCAGGACCAGGGCGGGGCAGAGCAGAAGCAGCGAGGCGAGGGTGGGGCTTTTCAAGGGGGACTCCGAGGGTTCGATGCGGCGCGCACCATAGCCAGCAGGCGGTCGCGGTGCAGCGGCGTTGCGACCAGTTGCCGATTCCGGGGCGTCAACCGACGGCCGGTGGTGCGGGGCGCGATCATGGCAGCGCCGCGTGACGGTGCCGAAGGTCAGTGCGGCGGTGGTTCAGCGTTTGGTCTGTAGCTTGGCGAAAGCCGCCGCCATGGCGCCGCCCGCGGTCGGCTGGGCGTCGCGCGAGCCGCCGCCTGGGCGCTCGTTGCGTGCCGCCGGGCGGAAGCTGTTGTCCTGCTTGGGGCCGCGCGGCGTCTGGGCATCCAGCTTCATCGTCAGGGAGATGCGCTGGCGCGCCAGGTCCACCTCCAGCACCTTCACCTTGACGATGTCGCCGGTCTTCACGACCTCGCGGGCGTCGCTGACGAACTTGTGCGCGAGCTGGCTGACGTGGATCAGCCCGTCCTGGTGTACGCCCAGGTCCACGAAGGCGCCGAACTGCGCCACGTTGCTGACCGTGCCTTCCAGCAGCATGCCCGGCTGCAAGTCCTTCACGTCTTCCACGCCGTCGTTGAAGCGGGCGACTTTGAAGTCAGGCCTCGGGTCGCGGCCGGGCTTTTCCAGCTCGGCGAGCACGTCCTTCACCGTGATGAGGCCGAACTTGTCGTCGGCCAGCAGCTCGGGCTTCAAGGTGCGCAGCACCTCGCTGCGTCCGACAATCTCAGCGGCCGAGCGCTTCAGCAAGGCAAGCGCCTTCTCGACCAGCGGATAGGTCTCCGGATGCACGCCGGACAGGTCCAGCGGGTTGTCGCCGCCGCGGATGCGCAGGAAGCCCGCGGCCTGCTCGAAGGTCTTGGGGCCCAGGCCCGTCACGTCCAGCAGCTGCTGGCGGTTGCTGAACGACCCGTGGGCGTCGCGCCAGCGCACGATGCTGCTCGCCACCGACGCCGACAGGCCCGACACGCGGGCCAGCAGCGCCTGCGAGGCCGTGTTCAAGTCCACGCCCACCTTGTTGACGCAGTCCTCGACGACGGCGTCCAGCGCGCGCGCCATCTCGCTCTGGTTCACGTCGTGCTGGTACTGGCCCACGCCGATGCTCTTGGGGTCGATCTTGACCAGCTCGGCCAGCGGGTCCTGCAGGCGGCGGGCAATGGACACGGCGCCGCGCAGCGACACGTCCAGGTCGGGCAGTTCCTTGGACGCGAACTCCGACGCCGAGTAGACCGACGCGCCCGCCTCGCTGACGACGACGCGCTCGATCTGCACGCTGGCGTCCAGCGCCTGCAGTCGCTTGATGAGTTCGCCGGCGAGCTTGTCGGTCTCGCGGCTGGCGGTGCCGTTGCCGATGGCGATCAGGTTGACGCCGTGCGTGGCGCACAGCTTGGCCAGCGTGTGCAGGCTGCCGTCCCAATCGCGGCGCGGCTCGTGCGGGTAGACGGTGGCCGTGTCCAGCACGCGGCCGGTGTCGGAGACGACGGCCACCTTCACGCCGGTGCGGATGCCCGGGTCCAGCCCCATGACGACGCGCTTGCCGGCGGGCGCGGCCAGCAGCAGGTCGCGCAGGTTCTCGGCGAAGACCTTGATGGCGGTGGCTTCGGCGGACTCCCGAAGACGCGCAAACAAATCTCGCTCCAGACTCAGAGAGAGCTTGACCTTCCACGTCCAGCCGACGGTCTTGCGGATCAGCGCATCGCCGGGGCGGTTGGCATGGCGCCAGCCGAGGTGGGAGGCGATGCGGCCCTCCGCCAGCGTCGGCTGGCCGGCCACCGGCTCTTCGTCCAGCATCAGCTTGGCGTCCAGCAGCTCCAGCGTGCGGCCGCGGAACACGGCCAGCGCGCGGTGCGAGGGTACGGTGCGGATGGGCTCGGCGTAGTCGAAGTAGTCGCGGAACTTGGCGTGGTCCGGCACGTCGGGGCTCTTGCCATCCATCAGCTTGCTCTGGAACAGCCCCTCGGCCCACAACCACTCGCGCAGCTTGCCCACCAGCACGGCATCCTCGGCCCAGCGCTCGGCCAGCAGGTCGCGCACGCCGTCCAGCACCGCGTGGGCGTCGGCGAAACCGGCCTCGGCGTTGATGAAGCCGGCGGCTTCGTCGAGCGGCGTCAGCGCCGGGTCGGCGAAGAGCTTGTCGGCCAGCGGCTCCAGCCCGGCCTCGCGGGCGATCAGGCCCTTGGTGCGGCGCTTGACCTTGTAGGGCAGGTAGAGGTCTTCCAGCTCCTGCTTGGTGGGTGCGGCGTGGATGGCGGCTTGCAACTCGGGCGTCAGCTTGCCCTGCTCGGCGATGCTCTTGAGCACGGCCTCGCGGCGGTCGGCCAGCTCGCGCAGGTAGGCCAGGCGGGCGTCCAGCTCGCGCAACTGGATGTCGTCCAGGCCGTCGGTGGCCTCCTTGCGGTAGCGGGCGATGAAGGGCACGGTGGCCCCGCCGTCCAGCAGCTCGACGGCGGCTTGCACCTGGGCGGGCCGAACCTTCAGTTCGGCGGCAATCTGGGAAACGATCAACTGATCCAAAACGGGGCCCTCGGATGCGGCATTCGGCGCGGGACAAAGCCCGCGATTTTGCCAGCGGGCGTCAGCGGCCCGGCCCGGGCCCGCGCCAGCGCTCCTGGATGGCCTTGGCCACGCCGTTGGCGCTGATGAGCTTCATGCCTTCGTCGAAGGCGGCCAGCGCCGCTGGCGCGTCGGGATGCAGACGCGAGAACGTCGTGTAGATGCCGAAGAAGCTCAGTGCACCCACCACCTTGAACTGGCCGACCATCTCCGGGCGGCGCTGCAGCAGCAGGCGGGTGTTGGCCTCCGGCGCCAGCGTGTAGCGGGCCCGCCCGCGCAGCAGCAGCTGGAAGTTGTTCTCGTCGTGCCCGGTGACGACGCGCCGGATGCGCGGGTTGGCGTCGAACTCGCTGCCGTACTCGTAGCCGCGCGTGACGGCCACCTGCTGCCCCTCCAGGTCGCGCACCCGCAGCGGCGGGCCGGCCTGCGGGTCATCGGCGCGTGCATAGATCAGGAAGCGCTCGTTGAACATGGGCCGCGCGGGCCAGAGGTAGTCGTGCTCGATCAGCGCGGTACGCGTCGTGTTGAAGCAGGCGGCCAGCGCGCCGCCGCGGGTCTGCGCCATGCAGCGGGCATAGGGCAGCAGTTCGAGCTTCACCGCCACGCCCATGGCCGCGAAGGCGGCGGTGACGAGGTCCACCGTCATGCCCTGGGCGCGGCCTTCGCGCTCTCCGGAGTACGGGTACCAGTCGTCCTCGGCGCCGATGACCACGCGCGTCAGTCGCGGTGGCGGCGGCACCGGCTGCGCCGCCGTGGTGGCCGCCGCCAGCGCGAGACCTTGCGACAGCAGGAAATGGCGCCGGTGCATGGCGGAGGTGGGCGGGCCGTTGAAGGGAATTTCAGTCTAGGGGCGGTCCGCGAGCCGCCACCCTGGCAAGGTTCCCGGGTTTCGTGATTTCTGCGGGTTACCGCGGGTTCGCCACGGCGGGCGGCGTTCCTAAAGTCGCCCGCGCAGTCCCGATGAAAACTTCAAGACGTCAATGGAGACAAAGATGGCACAAGGCATGTCACGCCGGTTCCTGATGGTGGTCGGTGCAGCGCTCGTGGTGGTGGCCGGGGCCTCCTTCGCGACCAACTATTCGCTGTGGATCAACGGCCGCACCGGTGGCGGTGTCGCCGGCAACTATGCCGACTTCACCTACTGGGGCCCCGCCGGCACGGCCGCCGGCGTCAACAAGAAGGCCGTCAACTGGGATGGCTACAGCCATATCTCCGACAAGAACTACCTCGTGCGCAACGCGCTGGACTGCTACTGCACCGGCACCAACTGGTGCTACGTGGCCACCCACAGCGCCGGCAACCTGATGATCGGCTACACGCTGTCCCTGTACGGCGGCACGGCCCGCTACAAGAAGAACGCCACGCCCGGCAGCGACGGCGCCTGCGCCAACAGCGACGGCACGACGCAGACCGGCTGGAACATCAAGTGGGTGGACGTGGCCGCAGGCGCCGCCGGCGGCAGCGAACTGGCCAACGCGGGCGACTGGGCGCTCTCCGAGCCGCTGGTGGCCGACCTGAAGACCGGTACCGCGCGCGCCCTGTACGACCACAACAACACCCGCGCCAAGATGTTCTACATGTATGCGGGGGCCAAGGGCACGCTGTACTCGTTCGTGCTGCCTGGCCAGGACGACGAAGCCGTGGCCTACCACTCCAGCGGCGGCGTCTCCGGCTCGGGCGGCGGCAGCTACTGCAACCCCAGCGACTGGCTGTGCAACGACCTGACGCTGGGGACCGCGGCGAATGAAGGCGGCACGCCCAAGTGGAGCAACCACTCCGTCGTCTTCCGTGACGACGCCGAGGCCTACAACCATTACACCAACGGCAATTGGCAGGGCACGGTGGGCCTGGTGCGCCAGGACATGGTCAACAACGCCAAGTGAAGCCCTGGCCCTGGCTGGCCGGCACGGCGCTGGCCGGCCTGATCGCCTGGTGGGCCTGGCCGGCCCGTGCGCCGGCACCGGCCGACGCAGCCGCCGCGGCGCCGGCCGCGCACCTGGCATTGCCGCAGGCGCCGGCGGCAGCGGCATCCCGGCCGTCGGGCTCGCCGTTCACGGACGCCGCATTGCGTGAACGCCTGGGCCAGCGTGAGCAGTTGCTGCAGCGCCTGGAGCGCGCCCGTGTGACGCTGGACACCTACCGCGAGCAGACGCGCTACCCGCACGAGTCGCGTCCCATCGCCGAGCACCCGGACCAGGTGCGGCCCTTCGCGCCCATCCGCGAGCGGCTGCCGCTGCGCTTCCCCGGCACCCGGGCAGCCGTGCCCGGCGTGCGCATCGTCACCACGCAGGACCGCGTCTTCATGAGTGGCGACGAGATCGTGAAGGTCAGCGTCAGCGCGCAGGACGACGCCGGGCAGACCTTGCCGCTGCTGGTCACGCGTGCGGTCGCGTTCGACCTGCCGGACCCGCGCCAGGCCGCCGGCCGGCCGCAGCTGGCGCTGGACTTTGTGGGCAGCGAGGGCGTCTACAGCGCGCAGTTCCAGCCGTCGCGCACCGCGTTCGCGGACTTCGCCGGTACCGTGCGGCTGCAGGTGACGCTGAGCCAGGACGGCCGCCAGGGCGTCGTCAACTTCGACGTCGTCTACCAGCCGGGTGTGCCGGCCGAGTGGGGCGCCATCAGCGACCGCGTGGCTGACGGCTCGCTGGACTTCGTCGTCGGCCTGACCGTGCGGCAGCCCGGCCGCTACGTCGTCAGTGCCCGCGTGGACGACGCCCGGGGCGAGCCGTTCGCGCTCGTGACCTTCAACGACGAACTGGGCAGCGGCGCGCAGGCGGCGCGGCTGCGGGTGTTCGGCAAGCTGCTGCGCGACGCCGCGCCCGCGATGCCGCTGCGCTTGCGCGACCTGCAGGGTTTCCTGCTGCTGCCGGACGCCTTCCCCGACCGCGCGATGCTGGCGCGCCGCGAGGGCGTGGTCCACCGCAGCGGCAACTACGCGATCAAGAATTTCTCTGATGCCGAATGGCGCAGCGAGGAGCGCGACCGCTACCTGGCCGAGCTCGGCAAGGACGTCGCCCAGCTCGAAGCGCAGCTCGGCCCGCCCCCCGGGCGCTGAGTGCAGCGGCGGCTCGCCACAGCCGCTGCGGCCTCAGGTGGCCAGGCCATCCAGCCACCGGGTCATGCCGGCGGCGGCCACGCGGCCGCTGGCGAAGCTGGCCGTCAGCAGGTAGCCCCCGGTGGGCGCCTCCCAGTCCAGCATCTCGCCGGCGACGAACACGCCGGGCAGCGCGGTGAGCATCAGGCCGTCGGTCAGCGCCTCGAAGCGCACACCGCCGGCCGTGCTGATGGCCTCGGCCACGGGGCGGGCCGCGTGCAGCGTCAGCGGCAGTGCCTTCAGCGCGGCGGCGAGCTGCGTGGCATCGAGCATCTGTTCGCGCGTCAGCAGCTCGTGCAGCAGGCCCAGCTTCAGCGGGCCGAGGTTCAGCCGGCTCTTCAGGTGCGACGACAGCGAGCGGCTGCCGCGCGGGTGCTTCACGTCGGCCAGCACGCGCTCGGGCGTCAGTTGCGGCAGCAGGTCCAGCGTCAGCGCGGCGCGGCCGTCGCGGGCGATCTGCTCGCGCAGCGCGGCGCTGGCGGCATAGACCAGCGAGCCTTCGATGCCGCTGGCCGTGATGACGAACTCGCCCGGGCGGCTCGTGAAGCCTTCGGTGGCCAGAGCCACCGGCTTGACCGGCTGGCCGGCGAACTCGGCGGCAAAGCGTTCGCTCCAGCCGGGGCCGGCCGGATGCGCAGCCGTGGCGCCGATGTCGAAGCCGCAGTTGGCGGGCTGCAGCGGCGCGATGTCCACGCCATGGGGCGCCAACAGTTGCACCCAGGCGCCGTCCGAGCCGAGTTGCGGCCAGGACGCACCGCCCAGCGCGAGCAGCGTGGCGCGCGGCGTCGCGAGGCGTTCGCCGTCGGGTGTCGCGAAGCGCAGCGCGCCGTCCGCGTGCCAGCCCGTCCAGCGGTGGCGCATCGCGAACTTCACGCCCGCGGCGCGCAGCCGGTGCAGCCAGGCACGCAGCAGCGGCGCGGCCTTCAGGTCGGTGGGGAACACGCGGCCCGAGGTACCGACGAACGTCTGCACGCCCAGCGCGGCGGCCCAGGCGCGCAGCGCGTCGGCGTCGAAGCCGCGCAGCAGCGGTTCGATCTGCGCGGCGCGCGCGCCGAAGCGGCCCAGGAAGGGGTCGAACGGCTCGGAATGCGTGAGGTTCAGCCCGCCCTTGCCGGCGAGCAGGAACTTGCGGCCCACGCTGGGCTTGGCGTCGTAGACGGTGACGGCGTGGCCGGCGGCGGCCAGCACCTCGGCGGCCATCAGGCCGGCGGGGCCGCCGCCGATGACGGCGATGGAATCGGGGGAACTCATCCCCCGATTGTCCTGCGGCTCAGGGCCTGCTACACGACGGGAGCAGGTCTGCTCCCGTCGTGTCAACAGGCCCTATTCCGCGCGCAGCCTGGCCTTCAGCGCGTCGCCGATGTCCGGCCGGGATGCATACGGGTCGGTCGGGTTGCGCAGCAGCATGGCGTCTTCCATGCGCGTCTGCACACCCGCCAGCGCCTTGGGATGGCTGAAGATCCAGAACTTGTCGTGGTCGATGGCGTCGAACACCATGGCGGCCACGTCGGCCGCGGTCAGCTTGCCGGATGACACCGCCTTGTCGGTCTGGGCCTGCGAGACGATCTGGCTGGTGGTGGGCTTGCTGCCGGGCAGGTCGCCGGGGCGGTTGCGGTGGCTCTGGCTGATGCCGGTGGGCACGTAGAAGGGGCAGAGCACCGAGGCGTGGACCTGTTCGGTGACCAGGCGCAAGTCGTGGTGCAGCGTCTCGGTCAGCGCCACCACGGCGGCCTTGCTGACGTTGTAGACGCCGGACACCGGCGGCACCAGCAGCCCGGCCATCGACGCCGTGTTGACGATGTGGCCCGCGTACGCGGGGTCGGCCTTGGCGGCGGCCAGCATCATGGGCGTGAACAGGCGCACGCCGTGCACGACGCCCATCACGTTGACGCCCATGACCCACTCCCAGTCGCTCAGCGCGTTCTCCCAGATCAGGCCACCCGAGCCGACGCCGGCGTTGTTGAAGACGAAATGCGGCGCGCCGAAGCGCTGCTGCACCGCGTCGACCAGCGCCTGCATCGGCTCGGCCTTGGCGACGTCGACGACGCGGGACAGCACCTCGACGTTGGTGAACTCGGCGGCGGCCTTGTCCAGCGCGTCCGCCTGCACGTCGACGAGGACGAGGTTCATGCCGCGTGCGGCGGCGATGCGGGCGGCCTCCAGGCCGAAGCCGGAGCCGGCGCCGGTGATGACGGCGGTTTGTGCTTTGCTCATTGGGGGGTCTCCTTGCGCATCTCGATGTGGGGGATGCCGTCTTCGTCGTAGGGCTCGGACACGGTGACGTAGCCATGCCCTTGGTAGAAGCGTTCCAGCCGCGCCTGCGCATGCAGCGTGACCGGCAGGCCGGGCCACAGGCGCTCGCACTGCAGGCCCGCCTCGCGCATCAGCGCCTGGCCGGCGCCGGTGCCGCGTGCGGCGGGCGAGGTGACGACGCGGCCGATGACCACCTCGGGCGCCTTCACGCCCGGCGGCAGCAGCCGCGCGTAGGCGACGAGCCGCCCAGCGTCGTCATGGCCCAGCAGGTGCAGGCCCTTGGGGTCGATGCCGTCGATGTCGAGGAAGAGGCACTGCTGCTCGACGACGAAGACCTCCGAGCGCAGCGCCAGCGCGTCGTGGAGCTGCTGCACCTGCAGGTCCGCGAACGGGACGCAAGTCCAGCTCAAGGACGCCGGCATCAGAGGAGCTTGACGAGCTGCTTGCCGAAGTTCTTGCCCTTGAGCAGGCCCATGAAGGCTTCGGGCGCGGCAGCGATGCCGTCGGCGACGGACTCGCGGTACTTGAGCTTGCCGGTGGCGACCAGCCCGCCCAATTCCTTCAGTGCCTCGGGCCAGACGTCCATGTGTTCCGACACGATGAAGCCCTCGACCTTCATGCGGTTGACGAGGATGAGCTGGGGCGCCGCCATCGGGATGGGTTGGCCGTCGTAGCCGGAGATCATGCCGCACATGGCGATGCGGCTGAAGGCGTTGGCGCGCAGCAGCACGGCGTCCAGGATCATGCCGCCGACGTTTTCGAAATAGCCGTCGATGCCGTTCGGGCACTCGGCCTTCAGCGCCGCGGACAGGGACCGCACGTCGGCGTGCTGCTTGTAGTCGATGCAGGCGTCGAAGCCCAGTTCCTCGACGACATAGCGGCACTTGTCCGCACCGCCGGCCAGGCCCACCGCGCGGGCGCCGCGCGCCTTGGCGAGCTGGCCCACGACCGAGCCCACCGCGCCGCTGGCGGCGCTGACCACGACCGTCTCGCCGGCCTTGGGGTTGATGATCTTCACGAGGCCGTACCAGGCCGTCACGCCGGGCATGCCGACGGGGCCGAGGTAGGCGGACAGGGGGATGTGCGTCGTGTCGACCTTCTGCAGCACGCCGCGCTGGCTGGCGTCGACGGTCTGGAACTCCTGCCAGCCGCCCATGCCGACGACCTTGTCGCCGACCTTGAAGTTGGCGTTGCGCGACTCGACCACCTCGCCGACGGTGCCGCCGATCATGACCTCGTCCAGCGCCTGCGACGCCGCGTAGCTCTTGCTGTCGTTCATGCGGCCGCGCATGTACGGGTCCAGGCTCAGGAAGTGGTTGCGCACGCGCACCTGGCCATCCGCCAGCGGCGCGAGTGACGTTTCCACGAGACGGAAGTTGTCGGCGCTGACCTCGCCCTTGGGGCGGGACGCGAGCAGGATTTGGCGGTTGGTTTGGCTCATGGGCGTGGCGATGTTGAAAGTTGGCTGAGATTGAAGCACTCTGCCGGATTCTTGCGCGTCCCAGGTGCGACAGCGCTGTTCCCTGCCGGAAGTCCTTCGCCGAAGGGCGCCGGCTCCCTCCCGGAAGGACCTCCATGCGTTTCGCCGATCAATCCCTTCGCACGAAGCTGCTGGGCGGTTTCGCCGTCGTGCTGCTGATCGCCGTCCTCGTGGTGCTGTTCTCGATCTTCCAGCTCGGGCGCATCAACCAGGCCTCGACGGACATCTCGACCCGCTACCTGCCCGCCGTGCTGCTGACGAGCGAGATCAACACCAACACGGCCGACTTCCGCAATGCGCAGTTCGAGCACGTGGTCACCGACGTGCCGGCCCGCATGGACGGGTTCGAGAAGGAGATGGCCGCCGTCCAGGCGCGAATGGACGATCACCGCAAGCGCTATGCAGCGCTGATCAGCGGCGACGAGGAGCGCCGGCAGTGGGACCGCTTCGAGGCGGCGTGGGCCAGCTATCTGGCGGCTCAGCCCGAATTGCTGAAGTTGTCGCGCGCCCAACAGGTGACCGAGGCCCAGGCGCTGCTCGACGGCGAGGCCGGCAAGCGGTTCCAGGCGGCCAGCGATGCGCTGGAGGCGCTGATCACGCTCAACCGTGCGCGGGCCGACCAGGCCAACGCCGATGCCGACGTGCTGTATGCCAACGCCCGCCTGCTGCTGGTGCTGGCGCTGCTGGCCATGGTGGCCGCGGGGGGCGCCATCGGCTGGCTGCTCAGCGGCCGCATCGCCGGCGACGTGGGCCGGGCGCAGCGCGCGGTGGAGTCGATTGCCGATGGCGACCTGACCAACGACATCCGCGCGACGAGTACGGACGAAACCGGCCGCATGCTGACGGCGCTGGCCGCCATGCAGTCACGCCTGGCGGCCATCGTCTCCGGCGTGCGCAGCAACGCCGAGAGCGTGGCGACCGCCAGCGGCCAGATCGCCCAGGGCAACAGCGACCTCAGCCAGCGCACCGAGGAGCAGGCCAGCGCGCTGCAGCAGACCGCGGCGACCATGGACGAGCTGAGCTCCACCGTGCGCAACAACGCCGACAACGCCCAGCAGGCCAACCAACTGGCGCTGGGCGCTTCCACCGTGGCTGTGGAAGGCGGCGCGGTCGTCGGCGAGGTTGTCGAGACCATGCGCGGCATCAACGAGAGCTCGCGCAAGATCGCCGACATCATCGGCACCATCGACGGCATCGCCTTCCAGACCAACATCCTGGCGCTGAACGCGGCCGTCGAAGCAGCCCGGGCGGGCGAGCAGGGCCGCGGCTTCGCGGTCGTCGCGGGCGAGGTGCGCACGCTGGCCCAGCGCAGCGCCGAGGCGGCCAAGGAGATCAAGTCGCTGATCGGCACGAGCGTGGAGCGGGTGGCGCTGGGCACGGCCCAGGTGGACAAGGCCGGTGCGACGATGACCGAGATCGTCAACGCCATCCGCCGCGTCAGCGACATCGTCGCCGAGATCAGCTCGGCCAGCAGCGAGCAGGCGGCCGGCGTGGGGCAGGTGGGCGACGCCATCACGCAGATGGACAAGGTCACGCAGCAGAACGCCGCGCTGGTGGAAGAGGGCGCCGCGGCTGCGATGAGCCTGCGCGATCAGGCGGCGGCGCTGGTCAAGTCGGTGGCCGGATTCAAGCTCGGCACCGCAGACCGGCCGGCTCGCCGCTAGGCCGAGACGACGGCCGGGACCGTGATCGGGTAGTGGGTGCAGCCCAGCTTCTCGGAGATGTCGCGGCTGGCGTTCTGCAGCATCCTGACGACGTCCGGCGCCTTCTCCACGTCGAAGCGGAAGGTCGGGAACGACACGCTCATGCCGGCGATGGGCTGGCCCAGCCGGTCGAAGATGGGCACGCCCAGGCAGCGGATGTGGTCGTCGAACTCCTCGCGGTCCTCGCCGAAGCCTTGCGCCTTGACGGTGGCCAGCTCGGCCAGGAAGGCGGTGCGCTCGGTGATGGTCTTGTCGCGAAAGCGCGTGAACACGGCGCCGTCCAGGATGCGGTCACGGCGCTCGGGGTGTTCCCAGGCCATCAGCACCTTGCCGATGGCCGTGCAGTGCAGCGGCGCGCGGCGGCCGATGCGCGAGTACATGCCCAGCATGTGGCGCGAGTCCACCTTGTGCACGTAGATGATCTCGCTGTCGATCAGCGTGCCCAGGTGGACCGTCTCGCCGGTGGCGTCGGCCAGCATCTGCATGTGGTGCTTGGACAGGTCCACCAGCTCGGGCGACGTGACCGCCTTGGCGCCCAGCTCGAACATGCGCATCGCCAGGCCGTAGCGTTCGCTGTCGGCCTCCTGGCGCACATAGCCCAGGCTCTTCATCGTCTGCAGAAAACGGTAGACGGTGGCCTTGGGCATGGCCAGGCGCACGGACAGGTCGGTGATGCCGATGTCGGCGCGTTCGCCCAGCGCGTTCAGGATGGCGAACACCTTCAGCACCGCGGCAACCGATTCCGGTTGCTTCGAATCCGCAATGTCGTCGTCCATCGTTTCGATTCTTTCGGGTGCGTGTTTCAGGAATGCCTGATTCTGACTCAGCCTTGGCGGGGGCCGACGCTTGACCGGACGTCTCCGGCCACGCTTTGGGGATGCGCCGGGCGCAGGGCGGCGGCGTCGTAGGACGTGTCGGGCCGCCAGCCGACGTCGGCCGACAGCGCTTCGCCGGAGTGCGCGGCGTTCCAGGCGGCGAGCAGGTCCACCGGCTGGCCGTTCAGCAGGCTGCCGTGGTCGAAGAAGGCGTCGCCCTTGAGCCGGCGGATCAGCCGGTCGGCGGTGATGCCGGGCGGCAGTTCCCAGCGGTTGAACTCGCTGTACAGCTTCGAGCGGATGCCCACACCCAGCGAGTAGCCGAAGTCCTCGGCGCGGTCGGCGCTGAACAGGTTGGCCACCACATGCACCTGGCCGAAGCGCACGCGCGGCGTGCGCTCCTTGCAGCCGTGGAAGTGGTTGTGATGCAGCGTCACGCGCAGCCGGCCTTCGTCGGTCGTCTTGCCGTCGCCGCTGCCGATCAGCATGGTCTTGTCGTGGGCCTGGAAGCGGCACCAGGACACCGTGACGAGGTCGCTCTGGTTGGTGATGTCCAGCAGCCCGTCGTGGTGCTGAACGCGCTGGCCCAGGCGCACGGGCTCCAGATGGTCCGGGCGCTGGCCGTCGTCGAAATGGCAGTGGTCGATCCACACGCGTTCGGCGCCGCGCAGCGACACGTTGTCGTACTCGGAGTTCCACTCGCCATGGCCGTTGTCGCGCGGCTGCCAATCGGGGAAGAAGTCGTAGGCGTCCGAGAAGCGCAGGTCGCGGATGACGATGTTGCTGACGCGGTCCAGGAACACCATGCCGCGCTCGAAGCCGGCGCCGGGCGCGGCGCCGATCAGCGTCGTGTTGGACGGCAGGCGCACGGTGACCGCCTCGGCCTGGCGCTTCTCCGAGCGCTTGCGGGCGTCCTCCAGCGGGCCGCGCGGGTCGTCGCGGCCCCAGGTGTCGGGGTCGTAGGCACGGTCGAAGGCGTCGAAGTCGAAATGCCGGTCGCGGAAGGCCTCGATGCCGCCGGGGCAGAGGTCGATGAAGCGGTGCACGCGGATGATCTTGGGCGCATCGCCCGCGCGCAGCGCGGCGTCCAGGCCGGCGCGGTCGTGCACGTCGAAGATGTGCTCGGGCCGGGCACCGGCGCCACCCGTGGTGGGGCCGACGCCGGCCCAGCCCAGCGGCCGGTCGGCGGGTGGCAGCGTCACGATGGGCTGCGTGGCGCAGCCGGTGGCGAACCACAGCGGCGTGGTGCCGGCGAGGGCGAGCAGATGGCGGCGGGTCGTGTTCATGGACGGGTGTTGTCGAGTTCTGTCAGCCGGTTGATGGCGGCGTCGAAGGGCCGGCGGGCCGTGCTCGCCGCCCAGGGGCCGATGTGGGCGCCCAGCTCGCTGTGCTGCACCAGCGCCTGGCCGTTGGGGCTGCGGCCGGCAGCCCAGGTGCCCGGCTTGACGCCGGCATCCCAGGCGCGCCCCAGCGCCACGCTGGCGGGCGCCAGGCCGGGCTCCGCGACGAAGCGGCTGTGTGTGACGAGGAAGCCGTGCGCCACATCGGGCGCCGTGCTGGGCGCGAGAGCGATGCCGCCCTGGCCCGGCGTGCGGCGGCCGGCGCGGCTCAGGAGGGTGCTGTGGTCAATGACGAGCGTGGCGTTGCCGAAGATGAAGTCCACGTCACCGGCGATGAGGCTGTGGCGTACCAGCACGCGGGCGGCCGATGCCTTGTCCGGACGGCGGACGTAAAGCGTGTCCTGGTGGCCCAGCAGGCGCACGCCGTCGAGCTGGATTCGGTCCCCGGCCAGCGTCAGCGCCACGGCCTGCGCGCCGCCGCTCTCGCCCGCGCCGGGCGGGTAGCCGTCGCCGCCGCGCACGCGGTCCATGGCGTCGTTGGCGATGGTGAGGTGCAGCAGCTGCACGTCGTCGCTGTGGATGGCGACGGTGGTGCTGCCCGCGGTGCCATAGGTCGCGGCCGCGCTGTCCGGTTCGCAGGGCGCGGCGCCCTGGCGCGGCATGGCGTTGTAGCGGCCGTCCACGAGCACCACGGCCGCTGCATCCAGCGGCGAGCCGACGAGTGCCAGCGGCGACTTGTCGCGGATGCACAGCGGGCCGCGGTAGCGGCCGGGCTGGAGCTGCACGACCCGGCGCTTCGTGCCCGAACCGCGCGCGGGCAGCGCGTCGATGGCGGCCTGCAGCGAGTCGCCCGGGCGCACCACCACATCGGGCGCTGCGGCGGCGAGGTCGGCCAGCGGCGCGGGCCGCCAGTCGCCCAGGTAGGCCGACAGGTCGGCGGCCTGCGCGGCGCTCGCCAGCATCAGCAGGCAGCCCCAGACGCGCATCAGACGTCGGCCAGGTACAGCGCCGGCTCGCCCTCGGCGTCGCAGCTGTAGAGCACCTGGGTCTCGTCCGGCGTGAAGCTGGGGTGCGGGTGCGTGACCTGGCGGCTGTCCTTGTAGACGCCCCAGCTGCTGTCGTGGCGGGCAATCCTTCGCGTGGTGCCTGCCTTCAGGTCGAACAGGTGCAGGTAGGGGTCGCCGGTCAGCATCTCGTTGCTGGCGCTGCTGTCGCCGGTGGCGGGGCCGCAGCCGTCGCCCACCAGCAGCGTGCCGGTGTGGTTGCTCATCAGGTGCGAGCAGGGCGGCATCGTGGTCAGCACGCGGTTGGCCAGCGTGACGGGGTCGAGCGTGCAGATCCAGCGCTCCGGCGAGTCGTGGCGGTAGCTGACGTAGATCATCGCGCTGCCGTCCGGCACCCAGAACTCGTGCGTGCAGCTCTCGCCGTTCTCGTGCGCCTTGCCGCAGCGGCGGTTCGTGCCGTCCTCGTTGATGAACCACATGCGCGCGTCGATGAGGTCGTGCGGGCCTTCGTGGCAGTAGGCGACCGTGTTGTCGTCGAAGGGGCGGTACTGCGGGTGGCCCAGCCAGCCGCGCTGCTCCAGGATGACCGTTCGTTGGCCCGTGGCCAGGTCCACGCTGAACAGGCGGCACAGCGGCTTCCTGTGGAACATGTCGTTGAACTTCTGCCAGGTGTTCAGCGGGAACCAGTCCTCGGCGGCGATCTCGATGCCGACCATCTTGGTGCAGGCGCTGTTGGACACCCACGTGCCGTAGCCCACCCAGCCGTCGGGCACGACGTAGGCGACCTCTTCCTTCAGCGTGGCCAGCTCCAGGCGGATGAGCTGGCGCTCGCCGCGCACGAAGTAGACGAAGCGGTCGTCCGGGCTCATGAACGCGCCGAAGGTGTTCTCGCGCGCGCCGTCGGTCAGCTGGATGGCCGTCTGCGAGGGCAGGTCCAGCAGGTGCAGGTTCCAGTTCGGGCTGGGCTGGGGGCCGAACTCGCCGCCGAACATCAGCTGGGTGCCGTCGTTCGTGAAGCACTTCTGATAGAAGTAGTTGCGGTGGCAGGTGTTGCTCAGCGGCGTGAGCCGCGTGACGCGTGCGCCTGTGTCGCGGTCCTCGCGGGTGACGAATTCAAACTGGCGTTCGGTGGATTTCATGGTGATCTGAGCGTGCTGAAGACGGCTTGCTAACGCGAATGTTGGATGGCGCCGGGCTGCGGCTGGGCGCAATTGCTTCGTGTCCCCCGGGCCGCTGCGCGGCCCTCCTCCTTTACCTGCGCAATTGCGCCCAGCCACATCCCGGCGTGGGCGGCAGGGCTTGTCGCGGAAAGGGATGGCAGCGCAGCGCGGGAGTACGGGGAGGCCAGATGCGCAGGTAAAGGAGGAGGCCGCGAAGCGGCCGGGGGACACGAAGCATCTGGCCTCCCCGTGCTCCCGCGCCCATCCTCAAGCAGCGCATTCATTGAATCCTCTGCAGCAACGCATTGCCCTCGTCGACAAGTCGGCGCGCCGCGTCGGCATCGGTGGTCTTGCCGTACGCGATGGTCTCGAAGACCTCGCGCATGAACTTCTGGAAGCGGGCGTGCTCGAACAGCGGCGCCGGGCGCTTGAGCCGGCCGGCGTCGCGCTGGGCCTGGATCTGTGCGTGCGCCGCCAGCTCCAGCGGCGGCAGGCCGCCTTGCGCCTGCAGCACGGCGAGCGAGCTCTTGGCGCTGGGCAAGCCGCGCGTGCGGCCCAGGATGCGGGCGGCCTCGGGGTCGGTCAGCAGGAAGTTCATCAGCCGCGCGGCCAGCTCGGGCTGCCTGCAGTTGCGGCCGATGGTGTACATGACCGTGGGCCGACCGAACAGGCCGCTGTCCTGCGCGGTGGGCAGCGTCGGAAAGTTGCCCAGCACCAGCTTCTCGCCGGGCTGCAGCGTGGAGCTGCGCAGCGCGATGGTGGAGTCCCAGGTGTAGTTGCCCGCCCAGCGGCCGGCCACCCAGTCGGGCTGCTGCTCGGTGGGCTTCTCGGCGCCGCCCAGCGACGCCCGCAGCGGCAGCGGCGTGGCCACGTGCGTGTCGACGAGGCGGCGGTAGGTGCGCACCCAGTCGTGCGCCGCGCCGACGCTCATCGCCACGCGGGGCCGGGCCGGGTCCACGAAGGGCGTGCCGTGCAGCTGCTGGATGTAGCTCTGCGACAGCAGGATCATGTCGTACAGCTCGCCGTCCAGCGGGAAGGCGCTGTCGCCCAGCCGCGAGCGGAACGCGGCGCCGGTGGCGAAGAGGTCGTCCCAGGTCTGCGGTAGCGGCACGGCGGCGCGCTGGAAGGCGGTCTGGTTCCACAGCAGCACGCGGGCGCTGAACGACGAGGGCAAGGCGTTGAGCTTGCCGGCGGCGCGGCCGTAGGCGAGGTCGTCCTCGGTGAACTGGTCCAGCGACAGGTGCTTGGCGACGGTGCTCAGGTCGGTGAAGCCGTTGCCGCGCTTGCTGAACATGGCCATCCACGCCCAGTTGATCTGCATGACGTCGGGCTCGGAGCGGCCGGCGATCTGCGTGGTCAGGCGCTCCAGGTAGCCGGCGAAGCCCATGTACTCGGCCTTGACCTTCACGCCGTGGCGCTGCTCGAAGACCTTGAGCGCGGCCAGCGTGGCCTGGTGGCGGCCGGCGCCGCCCCACCAGGCGAAGCGCAGCACGGGCTGGCCCTGCGCGTGCACGAACGGCGCGGCGAGCGCGGCGCCGGCGAGGACGGTGCGGCGGGTGATGCCGCCGGCGAGCGTTTGGCCGTCGCAAGCCATCGGCGCGCTCCCCTGGGGGGCCGCGCACGGCGCGGGCGTGTGGGCCTTGCTCATGCCAGCAGGCTCCGCCCGGCGTCGTCGGCCGCGAACAGATGGGCGTGGCTCATCTGCAGGTGCAAGGTCAGCGCCGAGCCTCGCGGCAACGTGGTCAGCGACATGCCGTCCTCGGCGGGCACGCGCGCGCTGAGGGCCACGCCGCCGACGTCGAAGTAGGTGAAGACTTCGGCGCCCATGTTCTCGCAGAACTTCAGCGCGCCTTGCACGGCGACGCTGCCGGGTTTGGCCGCGAGGCCGATGTGCTCCGGGCGCAGCCCGAACTGCACGGCGCCATTGGCCGTGGCGTTGAAGCGACCGGCCGGCAGGGCCAGGCGCATGCCGCCGAGTTCGACGGCGCCGTCATTCAGCGTCGCGCTGACGATGTTCATCTCGGGCGAGCCGATGAAGCTGGCAACGAAGGCGTTGGCCGGGCGGTCGTACAGCGCGGTGGGCGTGTCCACCTGCTGGATGACGCCGGCCTTGAGCACGCAGATGCGCTCGCCCATGGTCATCGCCTCGGTCTGGTCGTGCGTGACGTAGATGGTGGTGGCGGGCTGGCCGGCGTCGCGCAAAGACCGGTGCAGCTCGGTCAGGCGCACGCGCATCGCGGCGCGCAGCTTGGCATCGAGGTTGGACAAGGGCTCGTCGAACAGGAACACCTCGGGCTTCTTGACGATGGCGCGCCCCACGGCCACGCGCTGCGCCTGGCCGCCGCTGAGCTGCTTGGGGTAGCGCGTCAGCAGGTGCTCCATCTCCAGCAGCGTGGCGGCATGGCGCACGCGCTGGTCCAGCTCGGCCTTGGGTGTCTTGGCCAGCTTCAGGCCGAAGGCCAGGTTGTCGTACACCGTCATGTGCGGGTACAGCGCGTAGTTCTGGAACACCATCGCGATGCCGCGCGCCTTGGGCGGCAGGTCGTTGACGGTGCGGCCGCCGATGTTCAGCTCGCCGCCGCTGATGGACTCCAGCCCCGCCACCATGCGCAGCAGCGTGGACTTCGCACAGCCCGAGGGCCCCACGAACACCATGAACTCGCCGTCACGCACGTCGAGGTCGACGCCGTGCACGGCCTTGAAACCGTTGGGGTAGGTCTTCTCGACCTTGCGCAGGGAAACCGCAGCCATGACTCAGCCTTTGACGCCACTGGACGTGGCGCCTTCGATGAAGTGTTTCTGTGCGGCGAAGAACACCGCGACGGATGGGATCAGCGCGACGACCGAGATCGCGATGACGTTGGCCCACTCGACCTCCTCGGTCGCGCCGATGCTCATCTTGAGCGCCAGGCTGACCGGGTATTTCTCGACCGACGAGAGGTAGATCAGCGGGCCCATGAAGTCGTTCATCGTCCAGATGAACTGGAAGACGACGACGCTGATGATGGCGGGCTTGAGCAGCGGCACGATGATGTGCCAGAGCAGCTGCAGCGCGTTGCAGCCGTCGATCAGCGCGGCCTCTTCCATGTCGCGCGGGATGCCGCGCAGGAATTGCACCAGCATGAACACGAAGAAGGTGTCGGTGGCGAACGCCGACGGCACGATCAGCGGCAGGTAGCTGTCCAGCCAGCCCAGTTCACGGAACACCAGGTACTGCGGCAGGCGCAGCACGATCAGCGGCAGCATCATCGTGCCCACCATGATGCTGAACAGGATCTTCTTGCCCCAGAACTCGAAGCGCGCGAACGCGTAGGCGACCAGCACGCAGGAGATCACCGTGACGATGATGCGCGGGATGGTGATCAGGAAGCTGTTCAGGAAGTAGGTCGCGAACGTGTACTCGGTGCTGGTCTTCCAGCCCTTTTCGTAGGCGTCCAGCGAGAACCGGGACGGCCAGAAGCCGGCCGACGTGAAGATCTCGCTGTTGCTCTTGAAGGACGCGCCCACCAGCCACAGCAGCGGGTACAGCATGACGATGGCGGTGGCGCCCAGCAGCAGGTAGCGCAGCCAGGGCGTCTTGCCGTCGTCGCCCACGGCGCGGTCGTTGATTTCAGCGGCGGCGCTCAAGGCAGCTCTCCGTTTGCGGTGCAGGGAATTTGCGGGCCGAGCGCTGGGCCGCTCCCGAGCCGGCCCGTCTGGCGATGTGCTTGCGGCTCGATGCCGCAAGCATCGCCGTCCCCTTGGCGGACCGACTGGGCGCGCCCGCGTGCAGCGTGGCGCGACTGGGCGAGGGGCATCATTTCTTGCTCTCTTTCTCACCGGCGTAGAACACCCAGTATTTGCTGGTCCAGAACGAGATCGCCGCCAGCCCGCCGACGAGGGCGAACAGCACCCAGCTCAGCGCCGCGCCGTAGCCCAGGTTGAAGAAACGGAAGCTCTGGTCGTAGATGTACAGCGCCAGCACGTAGGTGGAATGCAGCGGGCCACCTTCGGTGATGAGGTAGGGACCGTTGAACTCCTGGAAGGCATGCACCATCTGCATGATCAGGTTGAAGAAGATGACCGGCGTGATCAGCGGCACGGTGATCTTCCAGAACTGCTGGTTGACGCTGGCGCCGTCGATCTCGGCGGCCTCGTACAGCGACTTGGGCACGTTCTGCAGCGCGGCCAGGAAGATGACGCAGGCCGAGCCGAACTGCCAGGTGAACAGCAGCACGATGGTCCACATCGAGTAGTGCTCGTCGGCCAGCCAGGGGATGGGCTCGAAGCCCAGCTTGCCCAGGATGATGTTGACCAGGCCGTACTTGGCGAACACGAAGCGCCACAGCACCGCGACGGCGATGGAGCCGCCCAGGATGGACGGGATGTAGAAGGCCGCGCGGAAGGCGTTGATGCCTTTAAGGCGGAAGTTCAGCACCTGCGCCACGACCAGCGCGAAACCGACGCGCAGTGGCACGGCCAGCAGCGCGAAGGTGAGCGTGACGCCCAGCGATTTGCGGAACAGCGGGTCGCCGCTCAGCATCTCCTCGTAGTTGCGCAGGCCCACCCACTCCGGCGGGTCGATCAGGTCGTACTGCGTGAAGCTGAGCGCGAAGCTCATCACGAACGGGAAGGCCTTGAACAGCAGCACGCCCAGCACGAACGGCAGCACGAACAGGAAGCCTAATTTTTTGTTCTCATACATCTCACCGTGTCTCCGTCGGTGATTGTCTCGGTGCCCGTGCGCTTCAGCGCGCGGGCTCATCCAGCGGAAGCAGCGGAACCGGCTTTGCCGGGCCGCTTGCTTCGCCCCCTTGAGGGGGCGCGCGTCAGCGCGTAGGGGGTGTTACCTGGCTAACCAGCCGCCGTCCACGGCGATGGTGTAGCCGTTGACGTAGTCGGACGCTTTGGAGGCCAGGAACACGACGGGGCCGGCCAGGTCCTCGGGCTTGCCCCAGCGTGCTGCGGGAATGCGTTCGAGGATGGCGCTGTTGCGCTGCTCGTCGGCACGCAGCGCGGCGGTGTTGTTGGTCGCCATGTAGCCGGGGGCGATGGCATTGACGTTGATGCCCTGCGACGCCCACTCGTTGGCCATCAGCCGCGTGATGCCCATGACGCCGCTCTTGCTGGCCGTGTACGACGGCACGCGCACGCCGCCCTGGAAGCTCAGCATGGACGCGATGTTGATGATCTTGCCGCCGCTGCCCTGGGCCAGGAAGACCTTGGCCATGGCCTGCGACAGGAAGAACACCGATTTCAGGTTCAGGTCCATCACGTCGTCCCAGTCGGCCTCGGAGAACTTGATCGCGTCCTCGCGGCGGATGATGCCGGCGTTGTTGACCAGGATGTGCACCTCGCCGTTCAGCGCCTTGGCCTGGGCCACCAGGTCGGCGATGCCGCTCACCTCGGCCAGGTTGGCGCGCAGGTCCAGGAACTTGCGGCCCAGCTTCTCGACGGCGACGCGGGTCTCGTCGGGCTCGGAGACGTTGACGCCGACGATGTCGGCCCCGGCCTCGGCCAGCGCCAGGGCCATGCCCTGGCCCAGGCCCGTGTTGCAGCCGGTGACGATGGCCGTCTTGCCGGCCAGTTGGAAGTGTTCAAGCACCATGTTGTCTTGTCTCGTTTAGCGCAGGGTGGTCATGGGCACGTGGTCCATGTCTTTGAAGATCTGGTTCTCGCCGACCATGCCCCAGATGAAGGTGTAGGCCTGCGTGCCCACACCGCTGTGGATGGACCAGCTCGGGCTGATGACGGCCTGTTCGTTGCGCACGACCAGGTGGCGGGTCTCGGTGGGTTCGCCCAGCATGTGGAAGACGACCGCCTGCTCGCTCATGTCGAAATAGAAGTACACCTCCATGCGCCGCTCATGCGTGTGGCAGGGCATGGTGTTCCATAGCGAGCCGGGCTCCAGCTGCGTCAGGCCCATCAGCAGCTGGCAGGTGGGCAGCACGTCGGGCACGAGGTATTTGTAGATCGTGCGGCGGTTGCTGGTCTCGGCGCTGCCCAGCGTCTCGGGCGACGCCTGGGCCTGCGTGACCTTGCGTGTCGGGTAGGGCGTGTGCGCGGGCGCGCTGTTGAAGTACAGCTTGGCCGGCTGCTGCGCGTCCACGCTCTCGAACGTGATCTCGCGTGCGCCCTGACCCACATACAGCGCCTCGCGCGGGCCGACGTCGTGCACCTGCGTGTCCACCGTCACGCGCGCGGCGCCGCCGATGTTGATCAGGCCCAGCTCGCGGCGCTGCAGGAAGAACTCGGTGCCGGTGTGCCGACCCAGTTCGGGGGCGAAGGTCACGGCCTTGGTCACCGGCTGGATGCCGCCGACGATGATGCGGTCGATCTGGCTGTAGGTCAGCGTCGCCGCGTCGGGCTGGAACAGCGACTCGACGAGGAAGTGCCGGCGCAGGCCCGCCGTGTCGAGGCTGCGGGCGTGGTCGCTGTGGAGGGGCTGGCGGATGTCCATGGGGTGCTGACTGGCGGTGCCGGATCAGTTGAAACGCGATTTCACTTTTCCGGTGGCCGGACTTTAGGGCGTCGCAAAGAGCTGCGGAATCATGGTTTCTAATTAGTGAACCGGTGTTCCGATTTTTTGCGCTTCCGCCTATGATCGTTCGCAAGACAGCCCGAGAAGCCTTCCGAGACAAGCCATGAGCGCCCATTTCCACAACGACGACAGCGGCAAGACACGCGTCCCGGGCGGCCTGCTGGCAGACCAGTTTTCCCCTCGCCGCGACGACGACCTGTAGCCGCTGCGAACCGCCGGCGCCCGCACTGCAGCGGAGCCGGCGTGAAGATCGACGGGTGCCCTGCGTGCGCCCGGGTGAGCCAAGACCCATCCAAGAACCCGAGAGCAGCCCGCGCTAGCGCCCAGGGCGGCTCCGCACCAGGAGACATCGACATGCCCGCATTCCCTTCGTCCCACCGCCTCGCGCTGAGCCCGGTGGCCCTGGCCGTCACGCTGCTCGCCGCGCCCGCCTGGGCGCAGCAGGCGCCGGCCGACGCGTCCAAGAACCAGCTCGAGACCGTCACCGTGACTGGCATCCGCGCGTCGCTTGAAAGCGCGCTGAACGCCAAGCGCCAGGACAAGGGCATCGTCGACGTCATCAAGTCCGAGGACATCGCCAAGTTCCCCGACACCAACCTGGCCGAGTCGCTGCAGCGCGTGCCCGGCGTCGTCATCGACCGCGACGCGGGCGAAGGCCGCAACATCACCGTGCGCGGCCTGGGCGCCGATTTCACGCGGGTGCGCATCAACGGCATCGAGGCGCTGGCCACCACCGGCGGCACCGACAGCTCCGGCGGCGCCAACCGCAGCCGCGGCTTCGACTTCAACGTGTTCGCGTCCGAGCTGTTCAACAGCCTGACGGTGCGCAAGAGCAACCAGGCCGACATCGACGAAGGCTCGCTGGGCGCCACCGTGGACCTGCAGGCCGCGCGGCCGTTCGACCTGAAGGGCTTCGTCGCCACCGCGTCGCTGAAGGGCCGCTACAACGACCTGATCGGCAAGACCGACCCGCGCGCCGCGTTCCTCGTCTCCAACACCTTCGCCGACAAGACCTTCGGCGTGCTGGTGTCGGGCGCGCTGTCCAAGCGCCGCCTGTACGAGGAAGGCTTCTCGACCGTGCGCTGGGACAACGGCGCGTCCTCCGGCGGCTGGTGCGCGCCGACCGGCGTGACGGCCAACCCGAGCAACTCCACGGCCACCACCTGCGGCCCGGCTGCACAGGGCGTGCCGCGCCTGACCGGCACCACCGACACCATCGCGGCCTACAACACCGCCAGCAGCGCCAACAACTTCCATCCGCGCCTGCCGCGCTACGGCCGCCTCACGCACGACCAGGACCGCGTGGGCCTGACGGGCTCGCTGCAGTGGCGCCCGGCCGACACCACGCTGGTCAGCCTGGACATGCTGTACTCCAAGCTCAAGGCGACGCGCCAGGAAGACTTCCTGGAAGCCATCTCCTTCAGCCGCACCGCCGCGCAGGGCGGCAAGCCGCAGACCAGCGTGGTCGAGGCGCAGTACGACGCCAACGGCGCGCTGACCTACGGCAAATTCAACGGCGTGGACGTGCGCGCCGAGTCGCGCTATGACGAGCTGTCCACCACCTTCACGCAGCCGACGCTGACGGTGGAGCACGAGTTCAGCGACACCTTCCGTGCGCAGGTCAAGCTGGGCCGCGCGGACTCCAAGTTCCGCAACCCGGTGCAGACGACGACGACGCTGGACGCGCTGAACGTCAACGGCTACACGCTCGACTTCCGCGGCAACGACCGCCTGCCGGTCATCAGCTACCCGTTCGATGTGACCGCCGCCAACGGCGCGATGCAGATCGTCGGCGTGCCCGTCGTGGCCACCGGCACGCAGCCGGCCACCGTCACCAACACGACGACCAGCGAGATCCGCATCCGTCCGCAGGGGGCCAACAACCGCAACGACGTCGCCCAGCTCGACCTGACCTGGGAGCCCATGAACGACCTGCTCATCAAGGGCGGCGTGCAGCACAAGCGCTACAAGTTCGACACCTATGAGTTCCGCCGCGTCAACCAGAACGACACCATCTTCGCGCCGGCCGCGGCGGTCGCTGGCGGCCTGACGACGACGCTGAGCGGCTTCGGCAAGGGCTTGTCGCTGCCCGCCGGCGTGCCGACGGCCTGGGTCATCCCCAACCTGTCGGCCATCGTGGCGGCCTACGACATCTACTGCAACTGCATCAAGAGCGGCCCGGCCGGAGGCCCCGGCGACTTCACGCTGACTTCCACCACCAACGGCAACGCCCGCGGCAACAACCGCGCCGTGCAGGAAACCGACCAGGGCGGCTACCTGATGGCCGAGTTCACCCGTCGCCCGTTCGGCATCAAGGTGGACGGCAACGTCGGCGTGCGCTACGTGACGACCGAGCAGATCGCCACCGGTTACCAGTCCACGGGCGGCGGCACCGAGGTCACGACCGTCAACAAGTACAACGACACGCTGCCGGCCATCAACCTGGCCGCCACCGTGGCGCCCGACGTCATCCTGCGGTTCGCCGCCGCCAAGGCCATGGCCCGCCCGCAGCTCGGCAACCTGAACCCCGGCGGCTCGATCTCCACCACGGGCACGCTGAGCATCACGGCAGGCAACCCCTACCTGAAGCCGTTCCGCGCCAAGACCTTCGACTTCAGCGCCGAGTGGTACCACGACCGCAACGGCTTCATCGGCATCGGCCTGTTCCAGAAGAACATCGACACCTACATCCAGAGCCTGCGCACCAACATCGCCTTCAAGGACTCGGGCCTGCCGCTGTCGCTGCTGCCGTCCAACTTCACGGGCGACGAGGTCTTCCAGTACACGACGCCGATCAACACGCCCGGGGGCAAGCTCAAGGGCTTCGAGATCAACTTCCAGCAGCCCTTCAACTTCCTGCCGGGCTGGGGCAAGAACTTCGGCGTGCTGTTGAACTACACCAAGGTGCAGTCCAAGATCACCTACCTGGTCTCGCCCACCAGCAACAGCGTCATCGTCGACGACCTGGTCAACATGTCGCCCACGTCCGCCAACGGCACGCTGTACTACGACGACGGCACGTTCAGCGCCCGCGTGTCGGTGTCCAAGCGCTCGTCGTTCCTGACCCGCGTGCCGGGCCAGAACAACAACGACGTGGAAGGCAAGAACGGCACCAAGAACGTGGACCTGTCGCTGAGCTACAAGCTCACGAACAACCTGGACCTGACGCTGGAAGGCGTGAACCTGACGAACGAGGTCAATGACCAGTTCATCAGCCGCCAGCGCAACAGCCCGGTCGTCTACCACGTGACCGGCCGCGAGTACCTGATCGGTGCGCGCTACAAGTTCTAAGCCAGCGATGGCCTAGCGACACCAGGGGCACGGACCGCAGTCTGTGCCCCTGTTTTTTCTTCCCGTACATAAAACCGGGCCGGCTGCCTTCCTTCGGGACGGTGGGTCAGGCTCACTCACGGAGACAAGCCCATGAAGACCCACAAGACCCTGGCGGTCCTGGCCGCTGCATTGCTCGCGGCCAGCACCGCCCGCGCCGCCGACGAGCTGCCGGCCGGCACCCTCATCACCGGCACCGCCAGCGGCGCCGCCACCGCGCTGCTGGGGCTGGACCACCTGTTCGCGGACGAACCCGGCAGCAACGTGACCGCGCTCGCGCCGGCCGACCTGGAGTACCTGACGCGGGACACGGCCGTGGCCATCGACTTCTTCGCCGACGGCCATGTCGAGATCTGGAACAACACCGGCGGCACGGCGCTGCCCGGCAGCTACACGTTGAGCTTCAGCTTCGCCGGCCTGGCGCAGCCCATCACCGGCTTCGCCGCGCTGGATGTGAGCGGCATCAACGGCGGCAGCATCAGCTACCAGGTCGTCAACGACCACAGCGTGAGCGTCACGTTCAGCAACCTGAGCTTCACCACCGAGTTCGGCAGCTTTACCGCGCAGATCAACGTCGCCGCCGTGCCCGAGCCTGCCTCCGTCGTGCTGCTGGGCGCGGGCCTGGGCCTGCTGATGCTGCGTCGCGCCAGGAGGGCCGCATGAAGTCCATCCAACAACTTGCCGCGGCTGCCGCCGTCGCCGCGCTGCTGAGCCTGCCCGGCTTTGCGGTCTCGGCGGCCACCGATCCCGCGCTGCAGGTCGCCCCGGCCGACGGCTGGGGTGCCGGCACCGTGGGCGGCAGTGCCGCCACGCCCGACCACATCTACACCGTGCGCAACCGCGCCGAGCTGCTCAACGCGCTGGCCAACGCCGGCAATGCGGCCAAGATCATCAAGGTGGCCGGCACCATCGACATGACCGAGGGCACGCCGTTCGCGAACACGGCCGACCAGAAGGTGCGTGCCCGCATCAGGCTCACGAGCAACACCACGCTGATCGGCGAAGGCCCCGGCGCCGGCTTCGTCAACGCGTGGATCGACATCACCAGCGTCAGCCAGGTCATCGTGCGCAACCTGCACATCGTCGCGCCCTGCGACGTGGGCCCCGTGTGGGACCCGACCGACGGCGCTTTAGGCAACTGGAACTCGCAGTACGACGCCATCGGCATCGTCACCGCCACGCAGGTCTGGATCGACCGCAACACCATCACCGACGCGCCCGTCACCGACGACACGCTGCCCATCGAGAACGGCAAGATCAAGCAATGCCACGATGGTGCCATCGACATCACCAAGGGCGCGGACCTGATCACCGTCTCCTACAACGTCGTCACGCAGCATGACAAGTCCATGCTGATCGGCGGCTCCGACAGCCTGACCAGCGACGCCGGCAAGCTGCGCGTGACCATCGCCAACAACGTGTTCGACGGCACCGGCCAGCGTGTGCCGCGCGTGCGCTTCGGCCAGGTGCACGTCTTCAACAACTACTTCGTCGGCAGCAAGACGGCCAACCCCTACCCGCACCTGTACAGCATCGGCCTGGGCAAGCAGGGCAACGTCATTTCGCACAGCAACGTCTTCGCCATCGACGGCGCCACGGGCTGCGACAGCGTCGTCATGTACCCGAGCAGCGACCAGACCGGCGTGTTCCAGGACAGCGGCTCCACGCTCAACGGCGCGCCGTTGGGCGCCTGCACCGTCAAGTCCGGCACGCCGTTCACGCCCGGCTACGCGTACAAGCCGCGCCCGGTCGCGCTGGTGAAGGCCAACGCGCTGGCCCAGGCCGGCGCCGGCAAGTTCACGACGCAGATCAGCGGCAACGGCAACGTCGACAACGTGGCCGGCACCAAAGTGCCCGCGGCCAATGAGACGGGCGTGCACACCGACACGGCCCTCTCGCTGTCGTTCGACGCGACGCCGGCCATCGGCACGGCGGGCAAGATCAACGTCTATCGCGCCAGCGACGACGTGCTGGTGGACAGCATCGACGTCAGCACAGCGCCGTCGTCCACCGACACGCAGACCGTGCTGGCCCGCACCAACCTCGAGATCGACGCGCTGGGCCTGGGCGCCATGCCCGACGGCGCCACCTGGGCGCGCTACGTCTGGTACCGCCCGGTCACGGTCAAGGGCAGCACGGCCACCGTCAAGCTGCACAGCAACAAGCTCGACTTCGGCACCACGTACTACGTGACGATGGAGTCCGGCGTGCTGGCCGGCACCATCAAGGGCGCCAACTTCGCCGGCATCGCCAAGGCCGACAACTGGAAGTTCACGACCCGCGCCGCGCCCGCCAGCTATACCTCGCTGCGCGTGGATGACACCGGCTCCACGGCCGACTTCCGCACGCTGCAGGGCGCGCTGAACTGGGTCATGAAGTACTGCTCCACCAACAGTGCCGCCAGCTACGGCTGCAACACGGTGGCCACGCCCAAGGTCATCACGCTGGGCAACGGCCGTTATGCGGAGATGAACATCCTGCGCAAGGTGTCCAACCTCAGCATCGTCGGCGAGAGCCGCGACGGCGTGGTGGTGGGCGACGTCAACTTCGAGTCGCTGAACTCCGGCAGCGGCGCGAGCAGCGCGTCTGCCGGCACGGCGCTGAGCACCTCGGGCAAGACCGTGGGCCACCGCGTGCTGGGCGGCGGGCGTGCCTCGTTCCTGATCGAGACGTCGGACCTGCTGACGCTGCAGAACTTCACGCTGACCAACCCGCACGTGCGCAGCACCTCGTGGGACAACCAGGCCGAGACGATCTACTTCAACACCAGCACCACCGCCGCGGCGGCGCGCCTGGTCGCCAAGCAGATGAACTTCTACAGCCAGCAGGACACGCTGCAGCTCAAGGGCTACACCTGGTTCTACCAGTCGCTCGTCGCTGGCAACGTGGACTTCATCTGGGGCAGCGTGATGGCCAGCCTGTTCGAGGACTGCGAGATCCGCTCGGTGGCCGACACCGCCAGCAGCAGCGCGGGCTTCATCCTGCAGTCGCGCGCGACGGCGGGCGACAAGGGTTTCATCTTCCTGAACAGCGCCTTGACCGCCGAGCCGGCCGTGACGCAGGCCTATCTCGCCCGCAGCGGCGGCACCACGGCCACGACCTACACCGACCACATCGCGTTCGTGAACACGAAGATGGGCCCGCACATCCTGCCCGAAGGCTGGTGCGTGGGCACCGGCACCAGCAAGACCGGCACCGGCACGGGCACCTGCGGCAGCAACCCGCCGTCCTGGGCCGGCACGGCCGATGGCGGCACCACCGAGGCGGTGGGCTGGCGTGAGTTCGGCAGCATGGACCTGAACGGTTCGCCGCTGGATGTTGGCGCGCGACTGGGCATCGCCTCGGTCAAGGTCAACAACGTGCCGACGAACATCCAGCTGGCCAAGCAATTGGGCTCGTCTGCCGGCCTGACATCGCGCGCGGAGATCTTCCAGAACTCCACCATCGCCACCGGCGCGCCGGGCGGCTGGGTGCCGGCGCCATGAAGCTGGCGGCCGCCGCGCTGATTCTCGCGGCAGGCCTTGCGAATGCGCAGGGCCAGCCGCCTGCCGGCCCCCGGCTGATCCTGGTCGGCGACTCGACGATGGCGCCGCGCAGCGGCTACGGCAACGCGCTGTGCGCGCGGTTCCAGCAGGTCGCCTGCATCAACCTCGCGCGCGGCGGCCGCTCCAGCAAGAGCTACCGCGCCGAGGGCCTGTGGGACAGCGTGCTCGCGCTCCTCAACGAGCGTGGGCCGGGCGACACGCGGCAGAAGACGCTGGTGCTCATCCAGCTCGGCCACAACGACCAGCCCGGCAAGCCCGAGCGTTCCACGGACCTCGCCACTGAGTTCGGTCCCAACATGACTCGTTATGTGACAGAAGCCAGGGCCGCCGGCGCCGACGTCGTGCTGTTGACGCCGCTGACCCGTCGCACGTTCAAGAACGGCCAGCTCGACAACGACCTGCGGCCGTGGGCGGAGGCCATCATTCGCGTCGGCGCGGAGCAGGGTGTGCCGGTGCTGGACCTGAACGCGCTCAGCAGCGACGCAGTCCGCGCGATGGGCCAGGCTGCGGCCGACACGCTGGCGGAGGCACCGCCGCGGTTTGATCGGACGCATCTGGGGCCGAAGGGCGCGCAGGTGTTTTCGGAGATGGTGCTGGAAGGGCTGGTGAAGTTGAGGCCGGAGATGGTGGGCGCGAAGACGTTGGCGCCTTAAGGTGTCTGGTTTTACTTTCTCCTGCGTGGTGGCTGCTGTGGTGCCGGGAGTCCCGCCCGGCGGCGGGGTAACTTTCTTCTGCGGGGCCAGAAGAAAGTCACCAAAGAAGAGGCCCTGAACCGCACACGACCGCGGCGCCGCCATCAGAGGCGCGCGAAAACGGGCGGTGGTGTTGTGCGCAGAAGCGAGCCGCTGCGCTCTCGCACATGACATGTCACGACCTGCGCTGATCGCCGTGGGGCACCGCCCAACGCGCGGCTGCACGCCGGGCTCACGAGTCGAGCAATGCAGCGTCGCTCGGGCGACGCGATCGGTGGCGTTGACCGCGGCTACGGCGCAGCCGAGCCGAGGGGCTTTGCGCACTCCCCCTTAAAAACCGCCGAGCAGCACAGGACGGCGAGGCGTTCGCGCAGCGAACTTCAAGAACTGACTCCGCGCTACTGTTTGAGCAGAGCGTAGCGGCGCGAGTTGAGCGCGGGCCTCGTCGTTCGAGCAGCGCAGGGCACCCCGACAGGGGCGGTTTTTCCGGGGCGCTTTCTTTGCCTACTTTCTTGTGCGGACAAGAAAGTAGGTCGCCCGCCGGGGCGAGCTCCCGGCACCGCACTCACCATCAAGCAAGAGTAAGTTAGGCGACCAACCAGTTTGTGAGCACAAGCGGTCTCGCGAACGCCAGGTCAAGTCTGCTGCCTGGGCCGATGAATCATCGTCCGCTGAAACCACGCCTCGTTCATGCGTGCCAGGAAGTTCGCATTGATCGGGAAGCCGCAGCCGTCGCCCAGCACGGCCTCGCTGCCGCAGCGCGGGCACATGGCGGTCTGCTGGCCGATGGCCTGGGGGTCGTCCATGTTGTCCATCGTCAGCCCGGTCCAGCCGACGATGTCGTCGGGCTTGAAGAGTTCCACGCAGTTGCAGCAGCCGCAGACCTGGCTGGCCTCGATCTGCGCCCAGTTGTTGCTGGTGTAGCGGTAGGCGGCAAGCAGTTCGTTCATGGCGGGCGATCCGGTGGTGGGCGGGCCGGTGGAGTTTGACGCCGGCCAGCACCCGGGCATCACCGGCGCCCGCCGTTCATCCTCAACCTTGTTGGCGCAGCCATGCGGCAGCCGCCTGCTGTTGCGGCAGGTCGAAGCGATGGCCGCCCGCGGTCGTCACGGTGCGCAGGCGGGGCGACGAGCCCCAGGCGCGGCTCAGCCGTTGCCAGGCGGCCTGCGTCGCGTCCCACGGGAACAGCTTGTCGTCGGGCGAACCGAACAGCAGCAGCGGGCGCGGTGCGATCAGCGCGGCCACATCGGGGTGGTCCAAGTCCGCGGCCAAACCCGGGTGCAGCATGCTGAACGCCGACTGGCCCTGCAGCGTGTGCTCGCCCGCGCGCAGCAGGCCGTCGCGGGTGCACATCCAGTGCGCGGCGACGCAGGCCGAGACCTCCTCGCAGACGGCGGCGAGCTGCCAGGCGCGCAAGGCACCCATCGAGAAGCCCAGCACCGCCACGCGGCGGGCGTCGATGTCGGCGCGCTCGCGCAGCCAGCGGTGGGCGCGCCAGTCGTCGCTGGCGATGACGCCGGCCCAGCTCTGGCCCAGCTGCATGAGGTGGTTGGCCAGTGCCTGCTGGTCGTCCTTGGCGAAGCCGGTGCGGGCGCGCTCGCCCCAGCCCAGCGCGTCGATGGCCAGCACGGCAAAGCCGGCGGCCACCAAGGTGTCGCCGACGAAGCTGCCGCCGAAGTAGCGCTGCGCCCAGCCCTGCGCGGCCTCGCGCGTGGGTGCCGGCGCGGCGGCCAGCGGCCGGATCAGCTTCTCCTTGCCGATGTCGAAGCGCGCGCCGTGGTCGTGCAGCAGCAGCACGGCCGGGTGCGGGCCGGCGCCGTGCGGGCGCAGCAGCAGCGCGGCAACGCGGTCGCCCAGCGCGCCGCGCAGTGTCAGGGCTTGCGCGACATGACTGCCGCGGTCTTCCTCGGCGCCCAGGTCGGTGGCGAAGCCGCTGCCATCGTCGCCCGGCTGCAGCATGGACCGCCGCGCCGCGGCCAGCGCCTCGGCGCGCCAGCCGGCGTCGGGCCGCCAGGCCAGGCGCGGCCGCCACTGCTGCCGCGCGCGGGCGATCGTGTCGTCCAGCCCGTCGGCGCGGCCGAGCAGCGGCCACAGGGCGGCGCTGGCAAGCAGGTGGCGGCGGGTGCTCACGGCCATCAGAAACAATCCGTTGTCAGCAGTTGTGAGAGAGTCGGGCCGGAACTCGCCGATAAACCGCATTCATGAGCCTGACCCGCCGCGACGCCTGCCTGCTGCCCCTGGCGCTGCCGCTCGTGGCGTGGGGCGAGGACAGGGCGGCGCTGCGCATCGGTTGGAGCGACTATCCGCCGTTCCAGGTCAAGACGAGCACGGGCGCGCCGCAGGGGCTGGACGTGGAACTGCTGGAGTTGATGGCGCAAGCCGCTGGCGAACGCCTGCAGTGGATGAAGCGCCCTTGGGCGCGGCAGATGCAGGACGTGGCGCACGGCGAGCAGGATCTCGTGCCCTCGGCCACGCATTCGACGGAGCGGCTGGCGTTCGGCGATTTCACGCAACCCTACCGACATGAACGGCTGGCGCTGTTCGCGCTTGGCGGCGGCGCGTCGGCACCGCGCCGACTGTCCGACCTGAAGGGCAGGGCGGTGAAGGTGGGTTTCATCCGCGGCGTGGTGTTTCCGGCTTCGGTACGCCGCGAGCTGGAAGACCCCGAACTGGCGCGCCTGCTGGTGCCCCTGTATGCGAACGACTTGACGCTGTCGGCGCTGCGGGCCCGGCGCGTGGACTACGTCATCGACGAGCCCGCCACGCTGCTGCATCGCGCAACGCGCCAGCCCGGCGAGGCGCCGGAGATCGTGCTGGACCTCGCGCACGGCCCGGTGCACGTGTTTGTCGGCAGGCACCTGCTGGCGCAGCGGCCGGAATTGATGCAGCGGCTCAACCAGGGACTGCAGCGCGCGCGCCAGCAGCCGGAATGGACGCAGGCGCTGGCGCGCTATCCCGGCACCTGAGGGCATCTCACTGGGCGACCTGCCGGAACAGCGACGGCCAGCCCGCCTTGGGGCTCATGTCGGCGAGGTTCCAGTCCGCCTCGACGAACGCGCGCCGCACGGCTTTGCGCACCGGCAGGCCGGCCGGGTTGTTCTGCGTCTCGTCGTCGATGAGCTGGCCGCGGTCCTCGGCGATGTCGGACAGCAGCTTGTAGTCCAGCGGATCGCGCGCCCAGGGGCGGGCGCCGGCATACAGCGGCAGCAGCTTCTCCAGTTCGCGCGGCGGCACCCATGCGAGTCCCGGCGGCAGGTAGGCCTCGCGCACCGGCACGATCTGCGCGTTGCTGGCGGTGTAGCGGCCGGTGATGGGCAGCGGCTGGCCTTGGCGGTCGAAGGCGAGGTTGTCCTGCTCGAACAGCTCCACGTCGCCCGCGCCGCCGAGCGTGAAGAAGGGCAGCTTCTCGGCCGTACCCGGCCCGGCGCGGTAGACGTTGCCGGCCAGCGTGATGCGGCCGGTCTGGTAGGGCTGGCCCTGCCACTCGTGCGCGACGAGGTTGTAGTGCGCCGCCTTGCCGCCCGGGTTGTAGACGAGGTTGTTGACCATCGCGCCCCACGCGCCGCCCTTGAACAGCGCGTTGCGCTCGCGGTTGGACGCGTAGACGTTGCCCAGCAGCAGGACCTGCGTGACGTTGTCGTGGATGAGGCTGCCCTTGCTGTGTTCGCCCTTCGCATGCACCGACTCGCCCAGGCCCTCGTACACGAGGTTGTGGCTGTAGGTGATGGCGTGCGAGGTGCTGGCGCGCCAGTCGTCGGGCGTGGCGCCGTCGAAGCGGTGGCCGCTGGCGGAGAGGTTCTCGTCGGTGGCCCAGGAGAACGTGCAGTGGTCGACGATGACGCGCGCCGCGCCGTCCACGGTGGACAGGCCGTCGTGGTCGTTGCCGCTGCGTTTGGCGCGGCCGTAGGCGCCGGGGCGGATGCTGAGGTGCTGGATGACGACGTCGCGCGCCGACACGTCCAGCCCGCCCTTGACGAGCGTGATGCCGGGGTCGGGTGCGGTCTGGCCGGCGATGGTGACGCGGCCTTCGCGCAGGCGCAGGCTCTTGCCGCCCAGGTCGATGACGCCGCCCACCTCGAAGACGACGATGCGCGGCCCCGGCGCGTCCAGCGCGGCCTTCAGGCTGCCGGGGCCGTCGGCCGCCAGCGTCGTCACGCGGACGATGCGCCCGCCCTGGCCGCCGGTGGTTTGCGCCCAGCCGGCATGCACGTAGGTGGCGGGATGCAGCGGTGTGCCGCCCTGGGCGCGGCACAGGCTGGTGGCGGCCAGGGCGGCCAGCGTGAGCAGCAGTCGGCGGCGCATCAGGCGGCCAGCAGGTCTTGCATCGCCTCGCGCGGGATCAGCGCGCCCGGATGCTGGATGACGCGTGCCGCCAGCCGGTTGCCGAAGGCTGCGGCCTCGGCCGGTGCGTCGCCGCGCAGGCGCCGGGCGAGGTAGCCGGCCGCAAAGGAGTCGCCGGCGGCGGTCGTGTCGACGACGCGGGGCACGGCCTCGGTCGCCACCTCCTGCCAGGTGTCACCGTCGCCCACGAGCGCGGGCAGCGCGCCGCGCTTGATGGCGATCTCCGCCACCGGCAGCGCCTGCGCGGCCGCGACGGCGGCCTCCAGCGTCGGCAGGCCATGCAGCGACTGGTGGTCGTCGGCGGTGACGAGGGCCAGCGAGGCGCTGGCAAAGGCACGCTCGTACCAGTGCCGCGCCTCGGCGGCCGAGGGCCACAGGCGCGGGCGGAAGTTGTTGTCGAACGCCACCAGCGCGCCGCGGGCGCGCATGCGCGCCATCAACGCCAGCACGCGCTCGCGGCCGGCGTCCGGCAGGATGGCCAGGCTGATGCCGGACAGGTAGAGCGCGTCCAGCCCGTCGGCCTGGGCCTCCAGCGCCGTCGTGGCGGTGTCGAAGTACGCCCGCGCGGCGGCCTGGCCGCGCCAGTAGTGGAAGCGCCGCTCGCCGCCCTCGTCCAGCTCGATCAGGTACAGCCCCGGTACGCGGCCGGGCAGGCGCTGCACCAGGCCGGTCAGCACGCCCTCGGCCGCCCAGCGCTGCAGCAGGCCGGCGCTGAGGCTGTCGTCGCCCAGCGCGGTCGCGTAGTGCACGCGCAGCGCGCCACCGCCGCAGCGGGCGAGGTAGACGGCGGTGTTCAGCGTGTCGCCGCCGAACGTCTGGCGCAGTGTGCCGAAGGCGGGGCCTTGCAGTTCCAGCATGCACTCGCCCAGCGCGGCAATCGACACCGGCCGCTGCCGGGTCGTGGAAGAGGAAGTCACGGATTCTATAAAATGAAACGACGGTTCAATAAAGATAACTTGACCCGCTCGTTTCAGTCAGATGGTTTACCCGGGCGATCGGCAGGCCAGGCCGCACACGAGGCGTCGCCGCAAGATGGCTTCATGCCTGGAGGAGCAGCGCCCACCCGATCGCGACCGCTGCGCCGATGGCCAGGGCGGAAAGCCCCCAGCCCTTGATGGCCGGCGTGTGCTGGCCGCTGTCTGCCGACAGTTGCTGCAGGATCGCGCGCAAGCCGGCCGTGATCCGGAGGTTGTCCGGTGACACGGAGGCGCTCAGGCGCTGAAAATTGTCGAACGCCTTGTTGGCGTCGCTCTGCAGGTGGATCAATTGCTGGTGCGCATCGACCAGTTCCCGGGCCGTCTTCGCGAACTGCGCGCGCTCCTGCCTGTAGGAACTCTGCGCCGCCGTCCGGGCATCCAGCGCGACGCGGTCGAACTGTGTGAAGACGGCTTTCAGGTAGCCCGGCCAATCGCCCGGCAGCGCCTTGAGCGCCTCCTGCACACCGCGTTCGTCGCCCACGGGTTCGACCTTGAACTGAAATCGGTACACCGTGTACGCGGCGGACAGCCAGGCGTCGAGGGCCTGTGCCGTCAGCGGCAATCGACCGTCGCCTGATGCCACGAGCTTGTCGAGATCACCAGCGTCGCTCATTTGGGGCGCCTCCGGTCGATGTGGAGATGGCGTTTTAAGGAGCGTGGCGTCTCACGTCATCCTGACTTTTGAGGGGGTCTGCGCCATTTCTGAGGGCGATATTGACTGTGCAGCCGAGCCCCGGTGACATCGCGTGCGCAGAAAGAGCGCCAGTGCTTCGGCTTCGCTGCTGGCCTCACCCACCACGCGTGCGTCGGGCAGCGCCGCGATTCGGTGGGCCAGCGGTTTGATGGATCAGGACAGTCGCGTATCGCTCGACCCGGATTCACGTCGTGTCGCCGCGGTCAGTCTGCACGCGGCCAAAGTGGCTTGCGACGCCTGCGTCGACTTCCCGTTCCTTCGTCACGGCTGCGGCCTGCGCGACGGGCGTCGCCCAGCGCCGCGCTCGTATTCTTTTTCGAACCGCAGCATTGTTGCTGTGCCCATGAACTGATCCGGAGAATCGATGAAGACAGGCTTGCAAAGAATGGTGCTCGCCACGGCGTTGGCGGTTGGCCCTGTGTCCCCCGCGTGGGCGGCCAGCTTCGACGCATTCTTCCCAACGTTTCTCAGGCATGCGGGAGGTTTTGTCGATGATCCAGCGGACCCAGGTGGCGCCATGAACAAAGGGGTCACGATGCAGCGGTTTCAGCAGACCTCCAAGGAGTTGCTGGGCATCCCGCCTACGCTGGACAACCTGAAGGCGCTTTCCGATGCCCAGGCCGGCATCATTCACAAGGCGACCGAGTGGGACAAAGTCGCTGGTGATCAGATCGCGTTGCAGGAGCTGGCGAATGTCGTGTTCGACTTCTATGCCGAGGGATATGCGGGAGACGCGATCAAGTTGCTGCAGAGCACCCTCAACGACCTTGGCGCTTCGCCAAAGGTGTCACTCAGCAGCAATTGGACGCCTGCCACGCTCACGGCGTTGAACAAGGCGGATCAAAAGGTCGTTTACGCCAAATACAAGGATGGCCGCAAGAAGTACTACAACGATCTTGTGGCCCGACGACCTGAGTTGGGCAAATACCTCAAGGGATGGATTGCCCGCGTCGATTCTTTTCCCAAGCTTTGACGCCTGACGCCTGACGCCTGACGCCTGACGCCTGACGCCTGACGCAGCCGCGTCACCCGCTGAAGCGCAGCCCTCCTGGCGGGCCGTTCCGTGACATGCCGTCCGCCTCCATGGCGGTGAGCTTTGCGGCTCACCGCCCGCAAAGCTGCCCATGCCACTGTGCCGTCTGCCCCTGCGGGTCCGGCTGGCCGTAGACGGTGAGCTTCACACCCCGAGCGCGCGCCCAGCGGGCGAGCCACGACGGGCCGAAGCGCCCGCTGGCCCGTTCGGGTGAGCTGTAGGCGTCGTCGCGCAGCGCCTCGTCCAGTGGCACGAAGGTGTAGCCGAGCGCGGCGAGCGTTGCCAGCGACCGGTCCAGTGTGTCCGCGTTGAGCCGGTTCGCATGGATCAGCAGGACCTGCGGAATCTGGCGGCCTCGGTCACGGCCATCGGCGTCGCGGACGCGGCGGGCAGGTCATCAATGGTGATGGCGATGCGCTTGACGTCGGCGGCGAAGGCAGTGCCGGCCAAGGCCAGCGCAAGCGTCACGAGAAGAGAAGCGGGGGTCATGAGCGGTTGCTGCGCACGTTGGCGGTCGGCGACCGGGGTGAGGAAGCGCCAGTGTCGGATGAACCGTCGTTCCCGACCCGTACTCAGCACCGGGCACTACCCTGGCCCGGGCGTTCGAACGCGCATGCTGAGCGCACAAGAAAGAAGCCTGTCCGCTTTCGCGAGGCAGGCTTTTCGGTCGGGCGCCCAACCGGGCTCGAACTTGCAGCAGGCAGCCACGACAGCCCAGCAGGGTTCAACGCGGCGCCTCAGTGGCGAGGCGGCGATTGGAGGGCCGCGGGCTGCGAGTGGATCAGCGGGTCTTGCGGCGGCGTGCTGCTGCGCTCATGCCCGCCAGTGCGATGCCGGCCAAAGCCAGGCTGGCCGGCTCGGGCACGGTCCCGGCGTCTGCCTCGAAGTCGTAGGTGCGGGCGTAACCGTTGCCGGACGTGTGGCTGATCGACACGTTGTCGAAATACCCGGTGACGCCCGGGTTGTACGAGCCCAGGCCCATGGTGACGCTCACCAGCGAGGCGTCGCTGAAACCGCCGTCGAAAGCCGCCAGCCAGCCGGACAGCGTGTTCAGCGGCGGGCCGCCCGCGCTGTTGGCCTGACCGAAGCCGCCGTTCTGCCAGAACAGGCCGCTGGAGAAGTCGATGTCCACATGGGTCCACACATCCGACGTGGGGTTGCTGCCCTGCCAGTACGACTCATAGATCAGCGTGACGAAGCCGTCGCCGACGTAGTTGGGGTTGTAGAACGTGAGCTTCAGCGACGGCGCCGCGGCAGCGTTCTGGCCTGCGGCATTGGAGCGATAGAAGTCGTAGCCCAGTTTCAGGCTGCTCAGGATGTCGCCGGCCTTGCCGTAGTTGTCGGCGACCGAGACCTCGGTCTTCGCGCCGTTGGTGTTGTCCGTCGTCAACAGGGCGGCGCCGCTGGACAGGGGCGCGCTGCCTTCCAGGTTGCCGCCCTTGCCCGCCAGGCTCTGGGTGGACGCGGTGCCGCCGGCCGTCAACGAACTCTGGTACCACTGGCCGTTGGCGATGTAGCTGGAGTCGAAGGCGGTCACGACAGTCGCGGCGCTCGCGCCGCCGACCAGCCCCAGGGCCGCCACGGTGACTGCGCCTGATGCCAGCACTGCCTTCAGAGAGGGGGATAGAACACGCATGGTGGTTCCTTGCAACATTGAGATCGGTGTCCAGCAGGCCGATTTGCCCGCGGAAGCGACAGGAACATGCAAGCTTCGTTCCATCCAGTGAGCTTCCCTGTAGGAATTCACCAAGACGGGGCATTGGCCGCCCCACGAGCGAGCGCCATGTCAAAGATCCCGACACGGGGAAAGCCCGTGGGCGGCGCCGCGGCGCGGGTCAGGCCGTTTTCACGAACTCCGACTTCAGGCCCATCGCGCCGACGCCGTCGATTTTGCAATCGATGTCGTGGCCGCTGTCGGCCAAGCGGATGTTCTTCACCTTGGTGCCCACCTTGACCACCAGCGAGGACTCCGCAGGGGCGGGCATCGGCCGGGCGGGCAGGCCAGTTCTTTCCTGCGGCAATCGGTCAGTTGGCTTTCGGTGCGCCGGTGTCTCCGGCGCCGAAGTCGACACCATGGGCCGCCAGGTAGTCGCGGATGAGGCGCCGGACCACCTGCGAGGGCGTGACGTCCTGCTCGGCGCACAGCGTCTCAAAGGCCCTCTTCTTGTCCGGATCGATCAGGACGGTCAGGCGGGCAGTCTTCTGCTCCATCAGCAGTCTCCTATGTTAATTGCATGATAATTTCAAACACATATGATGTGAAATGAATTGGTCGTTGCCGAAGCTTGCCGCGACTGGGCTCAACGTCGGCGGCACCGAAGGCTTCGCGGTCGATGGCTGCCCGTGCCGCCCGGTGCAGCCGACTTGATCGCCGACAACTCCGCTCCCCCGCCGACCATGCCTGACACCGCCAACGCCGAAGACCACGTCAAGCCCTTCGTCTACGAGACGCCCACGACGAAGGCGCTGCACTTCTCGATCTGTGAAATCCAGAGCCGGATGCAGTCGCTCAAGCCGCTGGCGCTGGACCTGGACTACACCCGCACGATGATGGGCTTCCTGCTGTTCAACGACAGGCCGGACACCATCGGCATGATCGGTCTCGGCGGTGGTTCGCTGGCCAAGTTCTGCCGCAGCTATCTGCCGAAGGCGCGCATCGACGTCGTCGAGATCAACCCGCACGTGATCGCGCTGCGAGACGTGTTCCATGTGCCGCCGGATGACGGTCTCTTCGCGGTGCGCCGGGGCGACGGTGCAGACTTCGTGCGCTCACCGCCGCAGCGCATGGACGTCCTGATGGTCGACGGCTACGACCCGGATGGCGTCCCGCCCGCCTTGTGCTCGCAAGCCTTCTACGACGACTGCCGTGATTCACTGCAGCCGCAAGGCCTGCTGGTCGTCAACCTGCACATGGGGCACTGCGACTACGCCTTGCACGTCGAGCGGATCAACCGCGCATTCGACGGGCGCATCCTCGTCATACGCGGCCAGGATCGCGGCAACAGCATCGTCTTCGGCTGCGCCGGCCGCCGGCTTCAGCACGCCAAGATGTCACGGTTTCGCCGCCCCCGCCACTTCGACGCCGCCGCCTGGGAAGAGTTGGCGCCCAGCCTGGCGGAGGTCATGGTTGAACTGCGCAAGACAGCTCTCGATGGGCTGGAGCGCGGCTGGCGCGTCAACGGGGAAGGGCGCTGAGGCCTTGTCGGGGCCGGAGGTGCGTTGGCCTCGTGGGGAACCGGCGAGGTTCATCGAAGCACTCGACCCTAATGAATTTCAACGGCCGGGCGTCGGAAGGCTCGCAGTTGCAAAGAAAAAGCCCCATCCGCTTTTGCGAATGAGGCTTTTGATTTGGCTCCCCGACCTGGGCTCGAACCAGGGACCTACGGATTAACAGTCCGGCGCTCTACCGACTGAGCTATCGAGGAATGGTTCTATGTCGGCACGCCAAGCGGTTGCAGCGTGCGTCTTGAGTCTTGCGACTTGATTTCTGTTGGCTCCCCGACCTGGGCTCGAACCAGGGACCTACGGATTAACAGTCCGGCGCTCTACCGACTGAGCTATCGAGGAACAGAGCCAAAGATTATAGAGGCTTTTTCGAGAGACTCACAAGCGGACCTCGACACTCGCTCGGAAGGTGCGCGGCGCGAGCGGGTAGAGGTAGCTGTGCTCGAACTGCCAGGGCGACTCGCGCCAAGCGCGGCGGTTGGTGAGGTTGTCGACGCCGGCGCGCCAGATCCAGGTCTGGTTGCCCACGTTCTGCAGGTAGCGCAGACCGGCGTCGGCCACGGTCCAGGCGGGCACGGGGATGCTGTTGTCGGGCGTGGCGAAGCGGCTGCCTTCATGCAGCAGGCCGACCTGGGCCTGCAGGCCGGGCAGCAGGTCCTGGCGCAGCTGGGCCTTGACGGTGGTCTGGGGCACGTTGGGCGGTACGAGGCCGTTGAGGGTGGCGTCGGCGCTGCCTTCACGGCGCGCGTGCAGGCGCGTGGCACTGGCGAACAGGCCGCCGCCGCGCCACTTCAGGTCGGCGCTGGCCTCGATGCCGCGGTGGCGGGCGTAGCCGTCGGTGCGGTGTTCGCAGCTGTTGCTGGCGCTGCAGGCGGTGAAGCCTGGCAGCAGCACATCGCTGCTGACCGGGCGGCGGATGTCGAAGGCGGTGAGCGCGCCTTCCACGCGCTGTGTGCCGGTCTTCAGGCCGATCTCGGTCTGGCGGCTCTTCAGCGCGGGCAAGGCCTGACCCTTGTTCACGTAGCGCGCGCGGTTGGGCGCGACATCGCTTTCCACGCCCTGGCCCCAGCTCGCATAGGCCAGCCAGTCTGACGTGATCGCGTGGCTGACGGCGACCCACGGGGTGGTGACGCTCTGGGAGTAGTCGATGGGGCGCGAGCCATCGGTGCGCACGCTCTCGCGGTGCAGCCGCGTGTGGCGCAGGCCCAGCCAGGCGGTGGTGTCGGCGCCGAGCGCCACGCGGTCGCGCAGGTAGAGCTCGTTGCTGCGCTCGTCGCGGTTGGTGTTCTCGTCCGTCAGGTCGGGCGCAGCGGGCGTGACTGCCGTGCCGTTGATGTTGCCGGTGCCGGCGTAGTTGTAGGCCTGGCGCTGGAAGCGGCTCTTGAACTGGCTCGTCAGCCCGCCCACGGTCAGGTCGTGCCGCAGGCCGGCGAGCTGCACGGGGCCGCTGGCGGAGATGTCCAGCGCCGTGGTGTCGCGGTGCTCGTTCTCGCTGCGGAAGTCGTAGAGGTCGTAGGTGCCGTCGGGGCAGAAGCGGTCGGCGTAGTAGGTGCCGTCCGCGGCGCTGCAGCCGAAGGCATAGGCCAGGCGGTCGTCGGTGCGCAGGCGCTGGATGCCCAGGGCCGCCTGAGCGCGCCACTCGCTGGCCAGCTTCTGCTGCACGCGCAGCGACGCATGCGTGTTGTCGAACACGACTGGCAGGCTCCACGGCTGGTTGTTGAGGTTCAGGTGGGGGTCGATGCGCTTCGCATCGGGCAGGCGGTTGCCGAGCAGGCTGAAGCCTTGCTGGCTGGGCTGGCTCTGTTTGTTGAACTCGACCTCGGCCTCGACCAGCGTGTCGGGGCTGACGCGCCAGTCGGCGGCCAGCGCGGCGGTGTGGGCGTTGCCCTTGCTGTTGCGCAGCGTCGGGTCCAGGTGCGCGGCGTCGAGGTTGACGCGCAGGCCGAACTCGCGGCTGGCGCCGAAGCGCTGCGAGTGGTCCACGCTGGCTTGCACGGTGCCGCCCTGGATGGCGCCCAGCGTCAGCGTCGTCGCGTCATCGGCGAGTGGGCGCTTGACGACGAGGTTGACGAGGCCGGCCGGCGCACTGGTGCCGGCCTGCATGCCAGAGCTGCCCTTGAGCACTTCCACGCTGGCCTTGTTGGCCAGCGACAGTGCCGTCTCGCCGCTGATGGGCAGGCCGTCGCGGCGGATGTTGAAGCGGTTGTCCAAGTCGAAGCCGCGCACCTTGAGCTGCGACCAGTAGCCGACGGCGTTGTAGCTGTCGGAGACGGACGCATCGAGCTTGGTGAGGCCCGAGAGCTGCGTGATGCCGATGTCTGCCAGCCGCTCGGCCGACAGGCTGATGGCCTGCATGGGCAGCCTGGCGGGTGGGTCGCTGAAGCCGGTAAGGCCGGGCGCGGCCTCGGTGGCCTTGCCGGTGACGCTGACCGCGGGCAGCGTCTGCGCCGAAGCGAGGCCCGCTGCGAGTAGCGCCGTGGCGGCGCCGAGGAGGGAAAGGGTAGGTTGTGCCATCGAAGTTCAAGCGATGGCAGGTCGGCAAACACTGAAGACGCCAGCCCCCGGGAGACGAGAAAAGGAGGGCCTGCGATTCGGCTGCTTCCCTGCGCGAGGATTACCTCGAATCCCCTGTTGGGGACTCTGAAGCGCATTGCTGCGCTTCCAGTCAGGTTCAAAGGGACTGTCTCAGTCGAGCTGGCGGAGGCCGGCTCAACACCCCTAGCGAATGCACAGGGCGCGAGGCCCGGTGCGGACAGGATTCTATAGGCGCAGGAAAACGCCCCTTCCCAGGGGCGCGAGATCGGGATGCGGAAGCAACCGCGCCGACGCGCCTACAGGCGGCGGCGCCGGCCGACGGTCAGGGCCATCAGGCCCATGCCGCCCAGCATCAGCGCCCAGGTCCCGGGCTCGGGCACGGCGGCGGCGATGTTGGTGTCTTCCAGGATGGTGCCGGTGATGCTGGCGCCTGCGGTGGCCGCCACGCCGGTGACGACCCATTGGTAGGTGCCGCTGATCTGGTCCAGCGCCGTGGCGTTGATGCTGGTGCCGGTGACGGTGGCGCTGTTCAGCGGCAGCGTGGTCGTGTCCAGCCAGTAGCTCAGCGTGATGCCGGTGAAGGTGATGCCGGTGCCCGCGGCGGCCGTGAACGTCATGTCCGACGCGGCGGGCGCGCCGAAGGTGACGAAGGTCTCGGTGAAGCTGCCGGCGGCGGCGATGACGTCGTTGATGGCGCCGGAGAAGGTGGTCGTGGCGCCGACCGGGCTCAGGAAGACGTAGGTCGTGCTGTCGGCGTGTGCGGCGCCCGCGAGGCCGGCGGTGAGGGCCAGCGCGCAAGCCAGGCGTGTGGAGGTGGTTGTCATGAGGGGATGAATCCTGTGTTGGGGTTGCTGCAGATCGCCGGGGCCCGGTGAAAGCAAACGGGCCCCGGCGCTCGAGGCGCGGTCAGTGGAAGATCGACGACAGGTTGTTGGCGTCGATGGTGCCGATGCCGGTCGCGGGGTTGTAGCTGTTGGTGGCCGGCCAGAACAGGTTGGTGCCCGTCGTGACGGCCTTGAACGGCGAGCCGCTGCCGTAGCCGTAGGTCTTGAACGCGCCGTACAGCAGCGGGTGCAGCCAGCCCAGGCGGTGGCCGGTCTTCTGCGTCAGCACGGCGAAGATGCCGTTGAGCTGCGGGGCCACGAAGCTGGTGCCGCCGTTGCCGGTGCTCCAGCTGCCGGAGTAGACGGCGTAGCCGGTCTCCGGGTCGGCGTTCATGGAGATGTCGGGCACGTTGCGGCCGGCGAAGCCGGCGGGCAGCGGCGTCATCACGACATCGCCCACGGTGCAGGCCTGCGTGCCGGTGCTGGTGTTGGCGGCCGTCGTCTGCAGGCAGACCATGGCCTGGCCCGGCATGCTGGTGCGCACGCCGGCCAGGCCTTGCTGGTAGGCCGGCAGGTCGTACTGCACGCTCACGCCGCCGCCCGCGCCGACGGGCCAGTAGTTGGCGTAGTAGTAGGCCGCGGACTGGATGGACGAGATGTAGCCCTGCAGGTAGTCCCAGCCCCAGGGGCGCTCGGCGGGCACCGTGACCGTGCCGGCCGACAGGTTCAGCGACAGCGGCAGCGTCGTGCCGCCGGCACCGACCACGTAGGGGTGGCTGGCCGGGAAGTCCACCGCCAGCGTCGGCGAATAGTTGGGGAAGGGGTAGCCCAGGCCCACCGCGTCGTAGGCGCCGCCATCGGCCGAGGCCGCGGTGACGGGCACGCCCTGCGCCGCCGCCTGCAGGAACAGCGGGTCGTACGGGGCCAGGTCGGTCGGGCCGTAGGCCACTTCGGTCAGGCCCCAACTGATGGACAGCGTGTCGGCCTTGTTGTCGGTGATGGCCTTGGTGTACAGCGCGATGGCGCCGGCATCGGTGTTGGGCGCCTCGTAGATGAGGAGGTTGGCCCCCGGGGCCAGGCCGCCGGACTGCTCCACGTCCAGCGCGGTCTCGCCCGAGCCGGCAGCGGCGGTGCTGGCGATGGTGCAGGTGGTGGTGCCGTCCGGGCAGGCCTTGATCACGGTCACCGTGCCCGTGCGGGTCACGCCGACGGCGCTCCAGTACGTCGTGGCCCAGGAGGCCGTGTAGCCGGCGAAGGTCATGATGCCCAGCGTGGTGTTGGTGCCGTTGTAGCCGGCGGCGTACAGCGGGTCCACGTTGTAGCGGGTGGCCACCTGCTTCACACCGTAGCTCTGCGGGTTCGTGAAGACCGGCGTGGCGGCGGGCAAGGCGGCGCCCGCCAGCGTGGACCGGCTGGTGGTCGACGACAGCGACGCCTTGGACGCGGACTGCACCACGGCCAGTTCGGCGGGGATCTGGCGGTTGTGCGGGCGAAAGCGCGGTTCGGTGCTCAGGCCGTGGATGCCGGCGACCACGCCCTGCAGGTAGGCGGGAATGGCCGGCTGGTTCAGCACGCGCTGGAAGTTGCCGCCGGAGGCCGAGGTGAAGCTGTGCTGCGTGGTGCCGAACAGCGCGCTCAACTGGGCGTTGGTGCCGCTGGCCATGAGGACCAGGTTGTTGCTGAACACCTGGGTCACGGTCAGGCCATTGGCCTCCAGGTAGGCCTTCACGGCCAGCACGTTGGCGGAACTCTGGCCGTAGCGGGCGGCAAACTGTTCCGGCGTCAGGAACTTCTGGTAGTTCGCGCTGGCGGGATCGACGGTCGAGGCGACGAAGGCCTTCAGGTCATCCAGGTTGTTGACCTTCAACGACACCGCAATGGTCACGGTGTCGGTGCTGGCGGCCAGGCCGTTGTCCACGGCCAGGGTTTGCGGCGCCGCGCGCTTGGCCAGCGCGGCGGACGCCGAGCCTGCCAGCAGGGCGAGGGATGCGGCCAGGGCCACGGATTTCATCGAGAACTTCACGCTCAACCTCCGGATTTAAGGTAACCGGATGGTTCGCGAGCCGACCCCTGGCAGATATCAGGGGAATTGCTCCACCCCTGGTGCGGGGTGCGAGGTATTTCAGAAAAACCCCAGCAAAACTGGCGGCCTAGGCGCAAGGCGACGCCGGGCTCGGGGTTTCCAGGAGCCCGGCCATCTGCTTGCTGCAGCCTGTTCCGTGATGATACGTCGCACGGTGGACACGGTATTTAATGATTCCAAACACGCTGGAAACCTGCCGCGGTGGAATCCATGCTGGGCGCTCGATGGCGCTGCCGTCCATTGCTGTTTGCTGCGCCGGACTTTGCAATGGGCTACAAATGAAAATAGCCCGCCGTGCGAGGGTCGATTGAATGCCGTGGAGGATTCAAATACCCTTTGCGGCCAGCACGACGAGCTTTTCGATCTGTGCACCCGGGCGTTGCATCGAAAGTCCCGGCGCTTCGCGATGTTCACCACGCCGGGCCGACAGGTCAGGCCGACCCGGCCGCCTGATCCAGGTTCAGTCGAACACCGGCGAATCCACGCCCAGCACCTTGTGCAGCTTGGGGCTGGTGGTCGTGTACTGCAGGTGCACGCGCTTGTCCGGGAACACGTAGGGCGCCGCACCGAAAGCGGCCAGTGCCGTCTCGTGGAAGCCGCTCAGGATGAGCTTCTTCTTGCCCGGGTAGGTGTTCACGTCACCCACCGCGAAGATGCCCGGCACGCTGGTCTCGAACTTCTCGGTGTCCACGACGATCTGCTTGCGCTCCAGCGCCAGGCCCCAGTCGGCAATCGGTCCGAGCTTCGGTGACAGGCCGAAGAACGCCAGCACCTGGTCGCAGGGCACCACGCGCGTGATGCCGTCGTTGCTGGTGATCTTCACGCCGGTGAGCTGCCCGTCGCGTTCGTCTATGCCGGTGGCTTGGCCGACGATGAACTGCATCTCGTGGGCGTCGCACAGGGCCTTCATCTTCGCGACGCTGGCCGGCGCGGCGTTGAAGCCGTCGCGCCGGTGCACGAGGATGACGCTCTCGGCCTTGTGCGGGTTGCCGTCGGCGTGGCCGGCGCAGAAGTTCAGCGCCCAGTCCAGCGCCGAGTCGCCGCCGCCCATGATGAGCAGCTGCTTGCCGGCGAAGTCGGCGGGCGTCTTGACGCGGTAGTGCACCTGCGCACCCTCGTGCGCCTCGACACCCTCGACCTTCAGCGTGCGCGGCTGGAAGCTGCCCACGCCGCCGGCGATGAAGATGGCCTTGGCGAGCAGCCGCGTGCCCTTGTTGGTCTCGACGGCGAAGCGCCCATCTTCCTGCTTCTCGACGACGGTGACCTCCTGGCCCAGGTGGAAGGTCGCATCGAAGGGCGCGATCTGCCTGAGCAGGTTGTCGGTCAGCTCCTTGCCGGTGCACACGGGCACGGCCGGGATGTCGTAGATGGGCTTGTCGGGATACAGCTCGATGCACTGGCCGCCGGGGTAGGGCAGGCTGTCGATGATGTGCGCCTTGATCTCGAGCAGCCCCAGCTCGAAGACCTGGAACAGGCCCACCGGGCCGGCGCCGACGATGACCGCATCGGTCTCGACGACCGCGGTGCTGAGGGGAGCGGGTGCTTGCATGAGCGGTGGCGCCGCGGCGCCGGACTTCAGCGGATCAGCTCGGGCAGCTTGCCCGTCTTGTCTTTCCACTCGTCCGCGTCGGGCAGCGGGGCCTTGCGCTTGGTGATGCTGGGCCAGCCCTTGGCCAGGTCCGCGTTGATCTTGATCATGTGGATCTGGTCACCGGGCACGTCTTCCTCCGGCAGGATGGCGTTGACCGGGCACTCGGGGATGCAGACGGCGCAGTCGATGCATTCGTCCGGGTCGATGGTCAGGAAGTTCGGGCCTTCGCGGAAGCAGTCGACCGGGCAGACGTCGACGCAGTCGGTGTATTTGCAGCGGATGCAGGCTTCGGTGACGACGTGGGTCATGAGCAGCTCGGAGTAAGGGGCGCCTTCGAGGATTCAGGCGAAACAGCGATTTTAAAGGGCGGCACGGGTTGGCCCGGGGTGGCCAGCGCCGCCGCGCCCGCGCCGACCGTGACAACCGTCGGGCGGCCCCGGTGCAGCAGCGCGGCGCCAGCGAGGTCGGCCAGGCGGTGTTCGCTGCTGAGCGCGTCGGCGCAGCCGGCACGGCTGACGACCAGCGCCGGCGTGTCGGCCACCCAGCCGGCGGCGAGCAACTGGCGGCCCAGCGCCGCGAGCTGGCGGCCGGCCATGTAGAAGACTTCGGTGTCGGCGGAGTGCGCGCCGCGCAGCTCGCCGGTCTCGGTCATGGCGGTGGTCAGGCTGACGCTGCGGCCGCGGCCGCGCCGGGTCAGCGGGCGCCGGGCATGGGCGGCGGCGGCCAGCGCGGCGGTCACGCCCGGCACGACCTCGCTGGCGATGCCGGCTTCATGCAGCGCAGCCAGCTCCTCTTCCAGGCGGCCGAAGACGCTGGCGTCGCCGCCCTTCAGCCGCACGACGACGGCATGCTCTTGCGCGGCCTTCACGAGCAGCGCGTTGATTTCGGTCTGCTTGGCCGAATGCTCGAAGCCGCGCTTGCCCACCTGAACCCAGCGGGCTTGGCGGGCGAGGTCGCGCAGGGCCGGGTCGGCCAGCGCGTCGGCCAGCACGATGTCGGCCTGGGCGAGGGCCCGGGCGCCGCGCAGCGTGATCAGGTCCGCCGCACCGGGGCCGGCGCTGACGAAGATCACACGTCCGGTCATGGGTGCACCCTTCGCACTGCGTGCTGTCCCGCCAAGCGGGAGCGAGCTTGCTTGGGGCGGCCCTGCGCGGCGCTCATCACCACGCCTCGTCCGCCGTGGCGGCGGCTTGCACGTCCACCAGCAGCGCGCCGCTGGTGCGGTGGCTGGCGGGGTCCACGACGATCAGTGCCCCGCTGATGCGGTTGGTGGCGAACGGCTCCACCGGCAGCTCGTGCTGCACCTCCATCTGCACGCGGCCAATCGTGTTGACGGGCAGCTCGTGCGCGTCCTGCGGCTGCAGGGTGTGGATGTCCAGCACCGAGTCGATGGCCGAGATGCGCGCCTGCACCCAGCGGTTGCCGTGGCGCACCCAGTACTTGCGGCCGGGCTTGGCGGCCTCGGTGTCCAGCCAGGCGAGCGTGGCGGGGAAGGTCTTGGTCTGCGTGGCGGAGCCGGGTGTGACGATCCAGTCGCCACGGCTCACGTCCAGCTGGCGGTCCAGCACCAGGCCGGCGGAATCGCCGGCCTCGGCGCCGGGCACGGTCTCGCCGGCCAGGCGCACCTCGGACACGACAGCGGTCTGCTTCGACGGCAGCACCTCGATGGTGTCGCCGGCCTTCACGGCGCCGTGCGCGATGCGGCCCCACAGCACACGCGGCTGCACGCCGGTGCCTTTGGATTGGTAGGCGTCCTTCTGCACATACTGCACCGGCAGGCTCAGCGGTGCGTCGGTGCGCTCAGCACTGGCGGGCAGGCGCTCCAGCACCTGCAGCAGGCTTTCGCCGCTCCACCAGGGGGCATCCAGCGGCTGGGTGACGTTGTCGCCGCGCAGCGCGCTCACCGGTACGGTGGCGGCCACGTTCAGGCCGGCAGCCGCAGCGAACTTGTCCAGCGCCGTCTTGACCTTGGCAAAGCCCGCGCCAGCGTCATCCAGCGCGTCGATCTTGTTGATGGCGAAGACGATGCTGGGCACGCGCAGCAGTTGCGCCAGCAAGGAGTGGCGGCGGGTCTGCGGCAGCAGCACCACCTCGTCCTGCGTCAGGTCCAGCTTGGTGATGTCCACCAGCACGACGGCGGCATCGCTGCCGGCCGCGGCCGTGACCATGTTGCGCGTGTACTGCTCATGGCCGGGCGCGTCGGCAATGATGAACTTGCGCGTCTTGGTGGCGAAGTAGCGGTAGGCCACGTCGATGGTGATGCCTTGCTCGCGCTCGGCCTCCAGGCCGTCGGTCAGCAGCGAGAGGTCGATGGGCCGGCCGGCGGCGCGGCGCTGCAGCGTGTCGAGCTGGTCGGCCAGGATGGCCTGGCCGTCGAACAGCAGGCGGCCGATCAGCGTGCTCTTGCCGTCGTCAACGGAGCCCGCCGTGAGGAATCGCAGCGCCTTCATCAGAAATACCCTTCCTTCTTGCGCTTCTCCATCGAAGCTTCGCTCGTGCGGTCATCCATGCGCGTGGCGCCGCGCTCGCTGACGGTGACGGTCAGCGTCTCGGCCACGACCTCGCTCGCATTGGCGGCGGGGCTCTCGACCGGGCAGGTGCAGGTCATGTCGCCCACGGTGCGAAAGCGCACGACTGCCGTCTCGACCGTCTCGCCTGCTTCCGGCGGCGTCACGTCGGTCAGCGGCACGAGCAGGCCCTTGCGGCGGATGACCTGACGCTCGTGGGCGTAGTACATCTGCGGCAGCGGGATGTTCTCGCGGGCGATGTAGAGCCACACGTCCAGCTCCGTCCAGTTGCTGATGGGGAAGCAGCGGAAATGCTCGCCCGGGCGGATGCGCGTGTTGAACAGCGTCCACAGCTCCGGGCGCTGCTCCTTGGGCTGCCATTGGCCGAAGCTGTCTCGGTGGCTGAAGATGCGCTCCTTGGCGCGGGCCTTCTCCTCGTCGCGGCGGGCGCCGCCGATCAGGCAGTCGAACTTGTGCTCCTCGATGGTCTCCAGCAGCGTCACCGTCTGGTGGCCGTTGCGGCTTTCCAGCGGGTGGGCGAGGCGGATGGTGCCCTTGGCCATCGAGTCTTCCAGGTGGCCGACGATCAGGCGCTCGCCCATGTCCGCGACGCGCTGGTCACGGAAGGTGATGACCTCGGGGAAGTTGTGGCCGGTGTCGATGTGCACCAGCGGGAACGGCAGGGCGCCCGAATAGCCGCTGGCGTGCGCGGCGTTCTTCATCTTGAAGGCCTTCTCGGCCAGGCGCAGCACGACGCAGCTGTCCTTGCCGCCGGAGAACAGCAGCGCAGGGCGCTCGAAGCTCGCGGCCACCTCGCGCAGGATGAAGATGGCTTCTTCTTCCAGCGCGTCCAGGTGAGTCATGTCTGCCCCTTGGCCGATGAGTCCATCGGCCGATCCCCCGAGGGGATGCGGGCCGGCTTGGGAGTGGCCCTGCGCTCGGCCCGGGTCCATGTCGGCGATCAGATGTTCAGGTTTCACAGCAGCATTCATGATTTGGCGTGCAGACCGCATTCTTTGTTCGATTCCTCCCACCACCAACGCCCGGCCCGGAAATCTTCTCCGACGGCGATGGCGCGCGTGCAGGGCGCGCAGCCGATGCTGGGCATGAACTGGTCGTGCAGCGGGTTGTACGGCACGGCGTACTTCTCGACATAGGCCCAGACCTCGCCCCAGGTCCAGTCGGCGATGGGGCTGACCTTGCGGCGGCCATTGCCATCGTCTTCCTCGAAGGCCACGTCGCCACGTGCGCCCGATTGCTCCCGGCGCAGGCCGGTGATCCAGGCGCTGCGGCCTTTGAGCATGCGGCCCAGCGGCTCCATCTTGCGGATGCCGCAGCAGGCCTTGCGCAACTCGATGCTGTTGTACATCGCGTCTTCGCCCTCCTGGCGGACGAACTGGATGACGGCGTCGGCCACCGGCTTGAAGACCTCGACGTCTAAGCCGTAGCGGTCCTTGATCTGCGGCAGCAGCGCCAGCGTCTCGGCGTGCAGGCGGCCGGTGTCCAGCGTGCTTATGGCGATGGGCAGGCCGGTGCGGGCGATCAGGTCGGTGATGACCATGTCTTCCACGCCCAGGCTGCTGCTCTGCACCAGGCCGTCGCCATGCGCGATGCTGGCGTCGGTCAGCCGCTGCAGCGCGGCAGCGATCTTGGCATCCAGCGCCGGCGTCCACTTGGCGTACAGGCCGATGGCGTTGCCGGCCGCAGGCGCAGCGGCCCAGGGCAGGCTGCCGACCTCACTCATGCCGCGCTCCGGCTGCGCAGGAACCATGGCCGCGTCTCGGCCACGTCGCCCTGGTAGAAGCCCTCGTCGCTGAAGAAGGCCAGCGCCTTCTCGGCCGCCGCCTTGGACTGGTCGCCACGCAGCACGACTTCGTCGAAACCGGTGCGGGCGAGCAGCTGCATCATGTCCACCAGCACCTCGCCACGGGCGCGGATGGCGCCGGCGAACTTGTAGCGGGTGCGCAGCAGATGGGCCTGGCTGTAGGCGCGGCCGTCGGTCCACTTCGGGAAGTCCAGCACGACCAGTGCGATGCGGTCCAGGTCGGGCACGAGCTGCGTGATGTCGGCGTCGTTCGGAAACTCGATGGCGACCGGCGTCGTGGTCGGCCAGCGGCCCTTGACCGCGTGCCATTGCTCCAGCGACAGCAGCTTGTGGGGTGCCGGATCGGGGTCGGGCTTGGGGCCGTCTTCGCCGATGGCGTGCTTCCATGGGCAGGTGGTGGCGTTGATGAACTTCATGCCGGTGCCTTGGCCGTGGACACGCGCACGGCGTTGGCCGCGGTCTTGAACGGGTCGAGCCCGAGGCGCTTGACCGCGTCGATGAAGCGCTCGCCGGACAAGCGGTCGCGCTGGTAGGTGTCGAGCACCGCCTCGATGGCGTCGGCGATCTCGTCGGCCGCAAAGCTCGGGCCGATGACCTTGCCCGGCGTCGTCGTGCCGGACAGCGTCGAGCCGTCGCTGCCGCCCAGCGTCAACTGGTACCACTCGGCACCGTCCTTGTCGACGCCCAGGATGCCGATGTGGCCGCTGTGGTGGTGGCCGCAGGAGTTGATGCAGCCGCTGATGTGCAGGTCGATCTCGCCCAGGTCCACGAGCTCGTCCACGTCCTGGTAGCGCTCGGCGATCTCGGCCGCCAGCGGCAGCGAGCGGGCGTTGGCCAGCGCGCAGAAGTCGCCGCCCGGGCAGGCGATCTGGTCGGTCAGCAGGCCGGCGTTGGGCGTGGCGAAGCCGGCGGCGCGTGCGGCCTGGAACAGCTCGGCCAGGTCGGCCTCGCGCACCCAGGGCAGCACCAGGTTCTGGCGGTGCGACACGCGCAGCTCGCCGTGGCTGAAGCGCTCGGCCAGCGCGGCGGCGGTGTCCATCACGTCGGCGGAGGTGTCGCCGGGTGCGATGCCCACGCGCTTGAGGCTGAGGGTGACGGCGCGGTAGCCGCTCAGGCGGTGGCCGTGCACGTTGCGGGCCAGCCAGCGGGCGAACGCCGGGTCGCTGTCGTCGAGCGTCACGGCAGGCTCGGCCTGCACGCCGGCCGGGTCGACGAAGCTGGCCTTCACGCGGTCGAGTTCGGCCTGCGGGATCAATTGCTCGTGGCCCGCCGGGTCATCGGCCAGGATGCGGCGGTACTCCTCGTTCACCGCGTCGACGAACTTCTGGCCCTCGGCCTTGACGAGGATCTTGATGCGCGCCTTGTAGAGGTTGTCGCGCCGGCCGGCGAGGTTGTAGACGCGCACGACGGCCTCGATGAAGACGAGGATGTGGTCCCAGGCGACGAAGGGCGAGATCTCGATGCCCGGGATGGGCGTGCGGCCCATGCCGCCGCCGACGAAGACCTGGAAGCCGATGTGGCCGGCGTCATCGCGCTTGAGCTGCAGGCCGATGTCATGCCAGCCGATGGCGGCGCGGTCTTCCAATGCACCGCTGATGGCGATCTTGAACTTGCGCGGCAGGTGGGCGAACTCGGGGTGCAGCGTGCTCCACTGGCGCAGGATCTCGGCGTAGGGGCGCGGGTCGACGATCTCGTCGGGCGCGATGCCGGCGAACGCGTCGCTGGTGATGTTGCGGATGCAGTTGCCGCTGGTCTGGATGCCGTGCATGTCCACGTCGGCCAGCAGCTCCATGACGGTGGCGCTGTCGACCAGCGGGATCCAGTTGTATTGCAGGTTCTGCCGCGTCGTGAAGTGGCCGTAGCCGCCCTGGCCGGCGAACGGGCCGTCGGGCTGGCGGTCGTAGGTGCGGGCGATGTTCGCCAGCTGGCGCAGCTGGCGCGCTGACAGCTCGCCGTACGGCACGGCCACGCGCAGCATCGGCGCATGGCGCTGGATGTACCAGCCGTTTTGCAGGCGCAGCGCGCGGAACTCGTCGGTGCCCAGCTCGCCGCGCAGGTGGCGCTCCAGCTGGTCGCGGTACTGGGCCGCGCGCTGGCGGACGAAGTGGCGGTCGAAATCGGTGTACTGATACATCGGGCAGCAACGGGCCAGGGATGGCGAGGCCGCCACTTTAGGGAATGCCGCGCCGCAACAGAACGACAGAGTTTCTTGGGCCATATGCCCAAGTCGAATAAGCAACTTCAGTTTGTGGCCAGCAGCCGCAGCGCCGACACCTGCTCGGCGATGCGCGTGGGCAGCGGTTCGCGGCCGTCCAGCATCGCCTGGATCAGCGCCGCGTTCTCGGCCGGCGCACAGGCGGGCGACAGCGGCCAGTCCAGGTCGCTCGTGTCGGCCGGGTGCAGCGGCGCCGCCAGGCCGTCCTGGAAGCCGACCAGGTGGGCCTTGCGGCGCAGGTGGGCGTAGGCCTCGCCCTCGCTGGCGCGCATCAGCAGTGCGCGGCCGCCGCCCCCGGGCACGGCCGTCAGGGCCGGCAACGTGGCGGCCATGCTGTCCAGGTATTCCGGGTGCGTCACCGCGACGACACGCACGCCGCGGCCGGCGGGGAAGGGGTCCAGCAGCTTGGCCAGGCTGTGCGCGCTGTTGCGCAGGCCCAGCCGCGGGCGCAGCGCCATCAGCGCGTTCAAGCCTGGGTTCAGCAATTGCAAAGGCAGCACGGCCAGGCGGTCGCTGGCGAGGCGCTGTTCGGCTTCGGCCCGCGTGGCGCTGGCGGGCAGGCCCATCGCGTCGAGCAGCTCGAAGGGGCTGACGCGGCTGTCGAAGTCGTGCCGGCCGAAGATCAGCACCGGCACACCCTCGCGGGCCAGCAGCCGCGCCACCAGCGGCATCAGGTTGGCCTGCTTGCGCGCGCCGTTGAGCGTGGGCAGCAGCACGGTGCGCGGGCCTGGCGGTGTCGCCATGGGCGCGGTGCGCGCCTGCATCGCGGCGAGAAACCCCGCCAGCTCGTCGGCGCTCTCGCCCTTCACGCGCAGCGCGATCAACAGTGCGCCCAACTCCAGGTCGGGCACGCTGCCGTCGAGCATCGCGGCGAACAGGTCGTGCGCCTGCTCGCGCGTGAGGTCGCGCGCGCCTCGCGCACCGCGGCCGACTTCCCTGATCAACGACGCGTAATCCATGGCCCCAGTGTAGGAAGCGCCAACGAGAAGGGCCGCCTTTCGGCGGCCCCGGATGTCGCGGGCGGGGCTGCGTCAGAACGCCATGCGCGCGCCCAGCGACACCATGCGCACGTTGCTGCGCTCGCCCATGTATTCGGCGCGTGTCGCGTCCACGCCCAGTTCCAGGCGCGTGGTCGGCGTCAGCGCGTAGTTCAGGCCCAGTCCGATCAGCGGCTGCGTGCTGTTCTCGCTGTCCGAGCCGGTCAGCGAGCCCACTTCGGCATTCACCTTGGTGTGCACGCGGGCGACGCCCAGGCGGCCCGTCAGGCCCCATTGCGGCGTCAGCGCGGCGGTGTAGGCGGCACCGATGGACAGCGCCTGCGGCTTTGCGCTCACGCCGGTGGCACCTTGCGTGGCGCGGAACTTGCCGAAATCGGCATAGCCGCCTTCGAGCGCGAAGCCGTTGCCGAACGAATAGCCCAGCACGGCCTTGCCGCCGAATGCGTTGCGGTCGCAGGTCTGCGTGCCGGAGCAGTCGGCGTTCAGGTGGCCCTGGCCGAGCGACAGCAGGGCGTAGGGGGACGCGCTGTTGATGTTGGTCGACTGGGCCTGCGCGGAGGCGGCGAGGGCCAGGGCGGCGAGGGTGATGGCGATTTGCTTCATGGGTACTGCTTTCCTATTCCATTCATCGGGGGGCATGGCCCTGATGGGCCGGTGCATCGATCTCGCGAGGTCATCGCGTGGACACATCCTCGGCGCCCCGCGGGGGTGCAGGATGTAGGACCAAACGCCCTTAACCAGAGGGCAACCGGCCCTTGCCGTTGGTTCACAAGCCCTACCGGTCGCAAGTGAATTGACAGGATGTAACGGCGTCAGAGGAGGAAAGCATGGGCCGCTTCGCAGCGGCCTCTTGAGGCATCCGCCTTCAGGGGTCAGGCGGCCTGCAACCGGCTGCTGCTCAGTCCCAGTTCGCCGAACAGGTCCTTGGGGTCGGCCATCTGCGGGATGAGGTCGATGGGTGCACCCAGACCCAGTTGCCGGCTCAGGTCGCGCAGCAGCCGCAGCGCCGAGAAGTCTTCCAGCGCGAAGCCCACCGAGTCGAACACGGTGACCTGGCCCGCGGACTCGCGGCCGGCCGCATCGCCCGCCAGCACGCGCCAGAACTCGGTGACGGGGAAGTCCGCCGGCATCTGCTGCACATCGCCCTCGATGCGCGACTGCGGCTCGTACTCGACGAACACGCGGGCCATCTCCAGCACGCCGCGGTGCAGCTCGGTCTTGCCGGGGCAGTCGCCGCCCACGCCGTTGACGTGCATGCCGGGCGCCATCATGTCCGGCGTCAGGATGGTCGCGTTGGCCTTGTCGGCAGTGACGGTGGTGACGATGTCGGCCCCGCGCACGGCCTCGGCGGTGGACGCGCAGACGGTCAGGGTCAGGCCTTGCGTGCCCTGCAGGTGGCGCACCAGCTTGGCGGTGGCGGCCGGGTCGATGTCGAACAGGCGCAGCTCGCGGATGCCCAGCAGGTGGTGGAAGGCCAGCGCCTGGAACTCGCTCTGCGCGCCGTTGCCGATCAGCGCCATCACGCGGCTGTCGGGTCGGGCCAGGCGCTTGGCGGCCATGACGGACGTCGCGGCGGTGCGCATGGCGGTGGTCAGCGTCAGCTCGGACAGCAGCAGCGGGGTGCCGGTGTCCACGTCGGCCAGCACGCCGAACGCCATCACCGTGGGCAGGCCGTGCAGGTAGTTCCTGGGGTGGCCGTTGACGTACTTGAAGCTGTACAGGCCGTCGTCGGCGATGGGCATCAGCTCGATGACGCCGTCGCGCGAGTGGGCCGCGACGCGCGGCGTCTTGTCGAACGCCGCCCACCGCCCGTAGTCGGATTCGAGGTAGGTGACGAGGCGGCGCAGTAAATCGGGAAGTCCCACGCGTTGCACGAGGGTGGCGACGTCCTGGGTGGTGAGCACGGTGGTCATGGCGGTCTCCGGTGAAGTTGTGAAAAGCCTTGGGCCATTCTTTCGAGACGCTGCGTCAAACAGAAGCGCAAATCCTGCTCAATAGTGAGAGGCAATTTGTCAAAATGACAGCCTGAGTTGACAATTTGACGGATATGGATACGCTGGACCAGCAACTTCTCGCGCTGCTGCGCACCGATGCCCGGGCCAGCGTCGCCACGCTGGCGGCCAAGCTGCAGGTGTCGCGCGGCACCGTCACCAACCGCATCGCCCGGCTGGAGGATGGCGGCGTCATCACCGGCTACACGGTGCGCCTGCGGCCCGACTCGGTGCCCGACGAGATCACCGCCTGGATGAGCATCACCGTGGACGGCAACCGCACGCGCGAGGTGGTGTCCATCCTGCTGGGCGAACCGGGCATCACCGGGCTGTTCGACACCAACGGCCGCTGGGACCTGCTGGCCGAGATCCGCAGCGCCAACCTGCAGGAGCTGGCCGAGGTGCTGGAGCGCGTGCGCCTCATCAAGGGCATCGCCGGCACCGAGACCAGCATCCACCTGCAGAGCTACAAGCTGGGTTGACGGGCTGGACACCTCACTCGGGTATGGTGCGAGGCGCTTCCGGCGTTGTTGCCCGCTCCCCGTTCCCGATGACTCCTGACCTGATCCGCCGCGGCCTGACCGTGGCCGCGCTCGCCTTGCTGGCGGGCTGTTCCGTGCTCACTTCGCAGCCGCCCGCGCCGCCCGTGGTCGTGGTGACCCCGCCGCCTGCCGAGCCGCCGCCCGTCATCAAGCCCGCGCCCAAGCCCCCTCGCATCGGCCTGGCGCTGGGCGGCGGCGCGGCGCGCGGTTTCGCGCACATCGGCGTCATCCAGGTGCTGGAGGAAAACGGCATCAAGGTCGACCTCGTGGCCGGCACGTCGGCCGGCAGCCTCGTCGCGTCGCTGTACGCGTCGGGCAAGAGCGGCCGCGAGATGCAGGCGCTGGCCGAAGGCATGGACGAGGGCGCGATCACCGACTGGTCGTTCCCGCTGCGCGGCCTGATCCGCGGCGAGGCGCTGGCGCGCTTCATCCGCGACAAGACCGGCGGCAAGAACATCGAGCAGATGGTGGTGCCGCTGGGCATCGTCGCGACGGACCTGGCCGACGGTTCGTCCATCCTGTTCCGCAGCGGCGACACGGGCACCGCGGTGCGCGCGTCCAGCGCCGTGCCGGCCGTGTTCCAGCCGGTGCGCATCGGCCAGCGCGAGTTCGTCGACGGCGGCCTGGTGTCGCCCGTGCCGGTGCGCTTCGCCAGGGAGATGGGCGCGCAGTTCGTCATCGCCGTGGACATCACGTCGCCGCCCGAGAAGGACCCGCCGGGCGACGCCTTCCGCATGCTGATGCAGACCTTCTCCATCATGGGCCGCAGCATCAACATGTTCGAGCTGCGGGACGCCGACCTCGTCATCCGGCCACGGCTGGAGGGCGTGGGCAGCGCCGACTTCACCGCCCGCCGCCGCGCGGTGCAGGCCGGGCGCGACGCGGCGCTGGCCATCCTGCCGCTGCTGAAGCAGCGCATCGCCGAGAAGACGCGCTGATGGACGCCGTCGAAACCCCGCTGTTCCCGTTGCGCTCCGTGCTGTTCCCGGGCGGGCACCTGCCGCTGCGCATCTTCGAGCCGCGCTACCTGGACATGGTGCGGCGCTGCCATGCGCGTGGCGAGCCCTTCGGCGTCGTCGCGCTGACCGACGGCGGCGAGGTGCGCCAGCGCGACGGCGCAGGCTTCAAGGCCGAGTCCTTTCATGCGATCGGCACGCTGGCGCGCATCGAGCATTTCGAACATGCGCAGGCCGGGCTCATCGAGATCCGCACGCGCGGCGCGCAGCGCTTCAGGCTGACGGGCTCGCGCTGCCTGAGCCACGGGCTGTGGGTCGGCACGCTGGCGCTGCTGCACGACGATGCCGAAGTGCCGGTGCCCGACGACCTGCACCTGGCCGCGCTGCAACTGCAGGCTCTGCTGGCCGGCTGGCAGCAGCGCGGCACGCCGGATGAGTTGCCCATCCAGCCGCCCTATGCGTGGGGTGATGCCGGCTGGCTGGCCAACCGCTGGGCCGAGCTGCTGCCGATGCCGCTGCCCGAACGCCAGCGGCTGATGGCGCTGGACAACCCGCTGCTGCGGCTGGAGCTGGTGGTGGACCGGCTGGACGCGATCAGCGGTTCAGCCAATCGGTAAGCGTCCTCAATACCTCGGCCTTCTCGGGCTCGTTGAAGATCTCGTGCGCGAAGCCCGGCCAAGGCCGGGTCGCGACGACGTTCGCCGGCGCAGCGGCTGCGAAAGCTTCGCTGCCGCGCGGCGCGACGCAGCGGTCGGCACCGGCCCACATCAGCAGCGTGCGCAGCTGCCAGCGGGGTGCCGCGGCGATGACGAAGGCGCCTTCGTCGACGATGAAGCGCGTCAGCCGCGCGGTGATGCGGTCGTGCACCAGCGGGTCGGCTTTGTAGGCCCGCACGACGGCCGGGTCGCGGCTGATCCATTCCGCCTTCAGCCCATTGCTCACCGCCACGCCCGGTGCCAGCGCCCCGGCCACGCCCAGCAGCAGTTGCTGCACGCCCGACAGGCCGGCGTCCAGCGCCGGTGACGACAGCACCAGGCCGTCCAGCGGCCGGCTCCACGCGGCCGGCGCGGCGCTGAGCGCCTCGGCCGCGAAGCGCGCTGCGACGAGGCCGCCCATGCTGTGGCCCAGCAGGATGAAGCGCGTGCCGGGCCTGCGCGACCGGCGCACGGCGTCGATGACGCGGGCCGTGTCGCGCAGCAGCGCGTCGTGGCCGGGGATGTCGCCGCGCTTGCCGCCGCTGCGGCCATGGCCGCGGTGGTCCCAGCCGTGCACGTCCCAGCCGTGCGCGGTCATCGCGGCGGCCACGTGGCCGTAGCGGTCGATGTGCTCGCCCAGGCCATGCACGATGAGCACCTGGCCGCGGGCCGGCGCGGCGGCGGGCCAGTGCTGCAGGTGGAGCGTCAGGCCATCGTCGGTGGTGAGGGTGTCGGTCATCGCGTCACGATGGGGAAGTTGCCGGGCGCCGCCTGGAACAGGCCGAAGAAGCGGCCCAGCGCCAGCGGGTTGCCGCTGAACTGCGCGTCGCCGCCCGTCAGCGCTTCGCGGGCGCTGACCTGGCCGCTGAGCAGCTTCAGGTAGACCGCCTTGGGCAGCGTCAGCGTCGCGTTGGCCTCGGGGTCGGCCGCGCCCTTGCGGTAGCGCAGCACCGAGTTCTCGACGGCCAGCGCATAGGTCTCGCCCAGGTCGCTGAAGACGAGGTTGACCTTGAGCTTGACGCCCTCGGCCTTGGCCGGGTCCAGCGAGGCGGCGGAGCGCTCGATGAAGCGTTCGATGGGCACGTGCTGCAGCAGGTCGCCCAGCGACGCCAGGCCCAGGCCCTTGGGCGCCGCCTGGCCGCGTGCTTCCTGCGCGCCGGACAGGTAGAAGTTGCGCCACGGTGCCGACTCGGCACGCCAGGCCAGTTGCTCGAAGCTCTTGGCCAGCAGTTCGCGCGCGGCCGTGTGGCCCGCATCGGCCAGCACCGCATGGCGCAGCAGCTCGGCAGCCCAGCGGTGGTCGCCGTTGTCGAACGCGGCCTGCGCGGCGGCGACCAGCTTGTCCGGCCCGCCGGCCAGCTGCACATAGCGCTTTGCCGCCTCGACGGGTGGCAGCGGGTCGAGGTGGCTGGGGTGGCCGTCGAAGAAGCCCAGGTAGAACTGGTAGACCGCGCGCACGTTGAACTTCAGCGCGCCGTAGTAGCCGCGGATGTCCAGCTCGTCCTGCAGCGCCTGGGGCAGGCGCATCTGCTCGGCGATCTCCTCGGCGTTCAGCCCGGCGTTGATGCCGCGCACCGTCTGGTCGTGGATGAAGCGGTACAGGTCCGCCTGCGTGGCGATGAAGTGGCGGATGCGCGCCTCGCCCCACACCGGCCACTGGTGGCTGTTGAAGACGACGTCGGCGCCCGCCGCCCAGCCTTGCGCGGCGTCCAGGTAGCCGGCCCACTTCAGCGCGTCGCGCACCTTGGCGCCGCGCGGCGTCAGCAGGTTGTGCAGGTTGTGGCTGAGCAGCTCGGCACCGCAGAAGGCCTTGAACTCGGGCAGCTCGATGACGAACTCGGCCGGCGCCTCGCTGCCCGGCACGTTGTGGAAGACGAGACGGCGGCCGTCCACGACCAGCTCCTGCCGATCGCCCTCGACGAGCTGCGTGGGCGCCAGGATGCCCAGCCGGCCCAGCGCCAGCGCCTTGCCCAGGCCGGTGTCGACCGAGCCCGTCGCGTTGCGCGGCAGCAGGTTGCCGTACATCCACGTCGCGCGCCGGCCCATCGCGGTGCCGACGAGCAGGTTCTCGCTGGTGGCCTCTTCCATGAAGCCGGCCGGCGCGATGACGGGCAGTTGGCGGGCCGCGGCGTCCTCGGCGCTGACGACACCCAGCGCGCCGCCGAAATGGTCGGCATGGCTGTGTGTGAAGACGATGGCCGACACGGGCTTGTCGCCCAGGTGCTGGCGCGCGAACGCCATCGCGGCGGTGGCCGTCTCGCGCGAGGACAGCGTGTCGATGACGATCCAGCCGGTCTTGCCGTCCACCAGCGTCAGGTTGGCGAGGTCGAAGCCGCGCACCTGCCAGATGCCACCTGCCGGGCCGTCGGTGACCTTGAACAGGCCGATCTCGTTGTTCAGCTTGGCGTGGCGCCACAGGCTGGCGTTGACGGTAGCGGGGGGCTCGCCCTGCACGAAGGCGTAGTCCGCAAAGTCCCAGACGACGCGGCCGTCCTCGGCCTTGATCTGGCCGCTGGGTTTGGCGATGAAGCCGCGTCGTGCCTCGGCTGGCGCCGGGTCGTCGGCGTGGGCCGTGAGGAGGGTTGCGGCGAGCAGGGCGGTGAGGAGGTGTCGCATCGCCCCATTCTTCCTCAGCGCGAGGGCGAGGCGCAGGGCGCTGTGCCGGTACCGCAAAACCTTGCGCAGGGAAGGGGCGGAGGAGATCCGGCCGGCACCTGAAAGTCACGAAACTAAACTTGTTACATGAAACGAGACAGCAAGCTCTCCGGCGTCCTGCACGTGCTGCTGCACATGGCGGAGATGAACGGCCCGGCCACGTCCGAGACGCTCGCGCGAGCGATGAACACCAACCCGGTCGTCGTGCGGCGGCTGATGGCGGGCTTGCGCAAGGCGGGCTTCGTCGCGTCGGCCAAGGGTCATGGCGGCGGCTGGGTGCTGGGCTGCCCGCTGTCGGCAATGACGCTGGGCGATGTGCATGCGGCACTCGGCGCGCCGGCGCTGCTGGCCGTGGGCCTGCGCGATGCGCAATCGAGCTGCCTGGTCGAGCAGGCCGTCAACCACGCGCTCGGCGCGGCCTATGCCGAAGCGGAGGGACTGCTGGTGGCGCGCCTGCACGGTGTGAAGCTGTCGGTGCTGGCCGAAGACTTTCACGGCGGCATGCAGGCCCGCAGTCTGTCACTTGAGGATTTTCACCATGAGCTTTGATGTCATCGTCGTCGGCGGCAGCTATGCCGGCCTGTCGGCTGCACTGCAGCTGGCGCGGGCGCGCCAGCGCGTCGCCGTCGTGGATGCGGGCCAGCGCCGCAACCGCTTCGTCGCCACGTCGCATGGCTTTCTCGGCCAGGATGGCCGCGTGCCCGGTGACATCGTCCGCGATGCGAGGGCGCAACTGCTGGCCTATCCGAACGTGAGCTGGGTGGACGGCCAGGCCGCGGCGGCAAGCGGTGAGAAGGAGGCCTTCGAGGTGCAGGTGGCGGGGCGGCCGCTGCAGGGCCGGCGCCTCGTGCTGGCCACCGGCATCGCCGATGAGCTGCCCGCCGTCGACGGCCTGCAGGAGCGATGGGGGCGCACGGTCTTTCACTGCCCGTACTGCCATGGCTACGAGCTGTCGCAGGGGGCCATCGGCGTGCTGGCCAGCAGTGCGCTTGCCATGCACCACGCGCTGATGCTGCCCGACTGGGGCCGGGTCACGCTGTTCCTGAACGGCAGTTTCGAGCCCGATGACGGGCAGGCGAGGGTGTTGGCGGCGCGCGGCGTCAGCGTCGAGGCCGTGCCGATCCAGCGCATCAGCGGCGAAGCGACGGTGGAACTGGTCGACGGCCGCCGCGTCGCGTTGGCAGGCCTGTTCACGGCCACGCGCACGCGCATGGCCAGCCCGCTGGCCGAGCAACTGGGCTGCGCGTTCGACGAAGGGCCTGCCGGGCCGTTCCTGCGGCGCACGATGATGGAGACGACGGTGCCGGGCGTGTTTGCCTGCGGCGACGCGGCGATGGCCTTCGGCAACGTGGCCATGTCGGTGGGCGACGGCGCGATGGCCGGGGCGGCCACGCACCGGTCGCTGATCCCGGGCCCGTGAGACGCCGATGTTTGTCGATGCGCGGCTGTCTCGTTCATCATGGGTGCTACAGGGCTGCGAGCCCTGCTGATCCGCCACGCCAGCATCCACAAGGCCCTGCGCGAACTGCTGGGCAAGCCCATCGAGGAATGCACGGCCTTGTGCATCCCCACCTCGGGCTATGGGCATCCCGTGGGCAGCCCCGAGAAGGCGTGGCGCTTCGTCGCGGGCCGGGAGAGTGTCCGATGGTCGAACTGGGCTGGAGGTCGGTGGGCCTGCTGGAACTCACAGCGCTACCCAGCATCGCTGCCGAGCGCTGGGAGCCCTGGGTGCACGGTGCCGACGTGCTGCTGGCGAATGGCGGCGATGCGCTCTACCTGGCGCAGCGGATGCGGAGGTCGGGGCTGGCGGGGATGCCGCCGTCCCTGCAGGACAACGTGTGGGTGGGCCTGAGCGCTGGCAGCATGGTCATGGCACCCAAGGTCGGCCATGCTTTCATCGAGATGCAGCCTCCCCCATCACCGGGGAGGACCGGGCGCTGGGCGTCGTCGACTTCGCGATCTTTCCGCACTTGGACCACCCGGGCTCCGACGAGAACACGATGGCCGTGCCGAAGCCTGGGCCGTGGAGATCGGCGACCCTAGAGCCGACTGTCGCCGAAGGCTGCTCCTGGCCGCCAGCCGTCCCTCATCGCTGCTGCCGTCGCCTTACTTCGCCGTCGCCCACTTCGCCTGCGGCGCATCGTTGGCCGAATGCGGGATCGTCACGCCGGCCTTCATCGCCCACGGGCGGACCTGGTGGTGGATGGGGATGAACAGGTATTCGTCCCGCGTGCGTTTCAAGGCTTCCTGCATCAGCGCCAGGCGCTTGGGCGCGTCGGTCTCGACCTTCATCTGCTGCACCAGCGCGTCCACCCGGGCGTCGCTGACGCGCGAGTAATTGCCCTTGCCGTCGGCGCCGCCGGTCTTGGTGTGGACGATGTCCTGCAGCGTGTACTGCGCGTCGAAGGTGGTCACGCCCCAGCCGTACAGGTACAGCGGCAGCTCGTAGCGTTGCAGCGCGGCGGAGTGCTGCGTCATCGGCTGCGTCGTCAGCCGCGCCTTGATGCCGATGCGCGCCCACATCGAGACGACCGCCTGGCAGATTTCCTCGTCGTTGACGTAGCGGTCGTTGGGGCAGGCCAGCGGCACCTCGAAGCCGTCGGCGTAGCCCGCATCGGCCATCAGCTGCCTGGCGCGGGCGACGTCGGCCTTCGGCGCCGCGTCCAGCTCCTGCGACCAGCCGTAGGCCACCGGGGCCACCATGACGGCCGCGGGGATGGCCAGGCCGCGCATCAGGCTGCGCTTGATGGCCTCGCGGTCGATGGCGACCGACATGGCCTCGCGCACGCGCCTGTCCTTGAACGGGTTCCTGCCCTTCACGCTGGCGCCCTTGATCTCGTCGCTGCCCAGGTCCAGCGCGAAGAAGATGGTGCGGTTCTCGGGCCCTTCGATGACCTTCAGCCGCGGGTCGGCCTTGAGCTTGGCGACGTCCTGCGGCGGCAGGTCGGTCAGCAGGTCCAGGTCGCCCGACAGCAGCGCCGCCACGCGCGTCGCGTCGGACTTGATGGGCAGGTAGGTCACCGCGCTGATATTGCCCTTGGGCTTGTCCCACCAGTCCTTGTTGGCGACCATGTTGAGGCGCTGGTCCGGCTGCCAAGACACGACCTTGAATGGCCCCGTGCCCATCGCGTTGCGCGCGGCGAAGGTGTCTTCCTTGGCCTTGAAGTCCTGCGGGTTCTCGACCTTGTTCTTCTGCGCCCAGGCCTTGCTGACGACGCGCACGAAGGTCAGGTTGCGCAGCAGCACCGGGTTCGGGCCGTCCAGCAGCAGGTCGACGGTGAAGTCGTCGATCTTCTTCGCCTCCTTCACGCCCGACGCGTAGATGACCATGTTGCTCGCCGGATGGCGGATGCGCTGGAAGCTGAAGACCACGTCGTCCGCCGTGAACGGCGTGCCGTCGTGGAACTTCACGCCGCGGCGCAGCTCGAAGCGCACCTGCGTGGGCGTCACGAAGGTCCACTTGGCCGCCAGCGCGGGTTCCACGTCGAAGGTCTCGGTGTAGCGGGTCAGCCCCTCGTAGACGTAGCCGGTGATCGTCGTCGTGGCCGAGTGGTTCTGCGAGTGCGGGTCCAGCGTCTGGATGTCGTTCTGCGCGGCCCAGCGCAGGGTGTTGGCCGCAGCTGGCTGGGACGCCAGGCCGGCGGCCAGCAGCAGTGCGGCGGCGAGTGCGGTCGATGGCTTCATTTGAGGGTGGTGTAGCGGGCTTCGAAGTAGTCGTTGGAGCGGTGGATGGTGTCCACGTTCGGCTTCATCGCCCACGGCCGGATCTGGTGGTGGATGGGGATGAACAGCGACTCGTCGCGGATGCGCAGCAGCGCCTCCCTGATGAGCGCATTGCGCTTGGGCACGTCGGGCTCGAACTTGATCTGCTGGATCAGCCCGTCCAGCGTCGCGTCGCTGACCTTGCCGAAGTTGAAGTTGCCGTCGGCGCCCGTCGTGCGCGTGTGGCCCCAGGCCTGCATGGCGTACAGCGCGTCGTAGGTGGAGACGCCCCAGCCCAGCATGTAGAACGGCGACTCGCCGCGCTGGAAGGTCTGGCTGTGCGTGGAGAAGGGCGCGGCGATGAGGCGTGCCTTCACGCCGATCTTGGCGAACATCGACACCGCCGCCTGGCAGACCTGCTCGTCGTTCACGTAGCGGTTGTTGGGGCAATGCAGCGGCACCTCGAAGCCCTGCGGATAGCCGGCCTCGGCGAGCAGCTTGCGGGCCTTGTCGAGGTCGGGCTTGACGGGCTTGTCGAGCGCGGCGTCATAGCCGTTCACGCCCGGCGGCACCATCAGCGCGGCCGGCACGGACAGGCCGCGCATGATGCTGCGCTTGATGGCCTCGCGGTCCAGCGCCAGGTTCATGGCCTCGCGCACTTTTCTGTCCTTGAACGGGTTCCTGCCCTTCACGCTGGACTCGCGCAGCTCGTCGCTGCCCTCGTCCATGACGAGGAAGATGGTGCGGATCTCGGCGCCCTCCAGCAGCTTGACCTTGCCGTCCTCCTTGAGCTTGAAGAAGTCCTGCGGCGGCAGATCGGTGACGATGTCCACGTCGCCCGACAGCAGCGCGGCCACGCGCGTGGGGGCGCTCTTGATGGGCAGGTAGGTCAGCTCCGTGACGTTGCTGGTCGTCTTGTCCCACCAGTCCTTGTTGATGGTCATCTTGACGGCCTGGTCGGGCGTCCAGCTCACCAGCTTGTACGGGCCGGTGCCATTGGCGTTGCGCGACGCGTAGTTCTCTTCCTTGGCCTTGTAGTCCTGCGTGCTGGTGGTCTTGTTCTTCTCCGACCACGACTTGCTCATGATGGGGAAGCTGATGATGTTCTGCAGCAGCATGGGCGTCGGGGCTTCCAGGATCAGGTCGACCGTGTGGTCGTCGATCTTGTTCACGGCCTTGATGCCCGACACATAGGTCTGCTTGGTGCCCTGCGGCTGCGTGATGCGGCCGAAGCTGAAGACCACGTCGTCCGCCGTGAACGGCGTGCCGTCGTGGAACTTGACGCCCTTGCGCAGGTCGAAGCGCACCTGCGTCTGCGACATATACGTCCACTTGGTCGCCAGCGACGGCTCCGGCCGGTAGTCGCGGCTCAGCCGCGTGAGGCCTTCGTAGATGTGCGTGCCGATGGTGTTGGACGTGTTGTGGTCCTGCGCATGCGGGTCCAGCGTCAGGATGTCGTTCTGCGCGGCCCAGCGCAGCGGCGCGGCGGTGGCGGCGCCCAGTGCCAAGGCCGCCAGCAGCGGCAGCAGACGGAGAACGGATTTCATGCGGCTTCCTCGGGACTGCAGAAGCCAAAAATCCTAGCCGCGCATCCCCGCATCTGCGCTAGTGCTTGCCCTCGGCTTCGAGTGAGCAATCGCAACCGGCGCCGGACGCGATCCAGCGCCGCACCAGCCAGCCGCGCAGTCCACGCGGTTGTGCCGTCAGCGCGCCGCACACGTAGCGCGCACCCTCCCAGCGCACCGCCACGCAGGCGCCCGTCGTGCGCCGGCTCAACAGCACGCCCAGCGGGCAGGGCTCCGCCAGGCAGCACACGCCGCAGCCGTTGCAGGCTTGCCCGACGGCCGGCTTGGGCGGCGCGTCAGGATGGATCTCGATCACTCGCGGTGGATTCACGGCGTGATCGTCGCAGGGCGGCCGCGCCCTCAGGTCTTGACGCCCAGCTCCCGCAGCCGCTCGTTCAGATACGCGTCCGCCGTGTAGCGGTCGCTCAGCACCACGTTGTCGCGCGGGTGCAGGAACAGCGGCAGCGACACACGGCTCTTCTTCGCGCCTTCGCCGGTCGGGTTGACGACGCGGTGCTGCGTGGACGGGTAGTAGCCCTCGGAGGCTTCCTGCAGCATGTCGCCGATGTTGATGGTCAGCGTGCCGAAGTCGCAAGGCACGTCGTGCCAGGCGCCGTCGGTGCCCAGCACCTGCAGGCCGGGCTCGTTGGCGGCGGGCAGGATGGTCAGCAGGTTGATGTCGCCATGCGCCGCAGCGCGCAGCGAGCCTTCGGGCTCGTGGCCGGTCAGCGGCGGGTAGCGCAGCACGCGCAGCAGCGTCTTGCTGCTGCCCTGGATCATGTGGGACAGCGGCTCGCGGTACTTCGCGGCGATCTCGGGCGGCGTGTAGCGCTCGACCCAGCCCAGCAGTTCTTCGGCCAGCGCATTGGCCTCGCGGTAGTAGGTGAGGGCGTCCTGCTTCAGCGGCTCGGGGATGCGGCCCCAGGGGTAGACGTGGAAGTATTCCTTGATGTCCTTCTGCGTGGAGCCCTTGGCGGTCTCCGAGATGGCGGTCGAGAAATAGCCGTCCTGCGTCTCCTTCGAGAACGCGAAGTCGTGCTTGGCCTCGCTGTTGAAGAAGGCCAGCCAGTCGGCGTAGATCTTCTCGACCAGCGCCTGGCGGATCGGATGATTGGTCAGCACGCCGAAGCCGGTCTCGTGCAGGGAGCGGGTGAACTTTTCGGCCGCGTCTGCAGCGCGGTAGTCAACAACCTGGACTTGCATGTGGGATCTCCTGAATGTCCCTGGGGTGCAGCCATTCAATGTCGGGGCTGGCACGCGCGCAAGTTTACGGGGGTGTCAACTTTGTCGCGGCCCCGCCGCCTTGTCGGGCAAACCCGGAGTGCTAGAGTTCGCCCCCTGAGATTCAACCAATCCTTCCCGTCCCTTTCGCTGTTGTCACTGGCAGCAGCGGAGGTGGGTCGCAATCCGCCAATCGGTCGAGCCGTGTCGCGGAAGGTTCTTCAACCAGCCAACTCCCTGGAAGCCGGGGCATGAGGTGAGCGAAAGATGATGCAGCAATACCAGGGCAACTCCTACCTGTTCGGCGGAAACGCGCCGTATGTGGAGGAAATGTACGAGGCCTACCTCGACAACCCCGGCTCCGTCCCCGACAACTGGCGCACCTACTTCGACGCGTTGCAGCATGTCCCGGCGGTCGATGGCAGCGAGGCCCGCGACGTGGCCCATGCCCCGGTGGTCGAATCCTTCGCCCAGCGCGCCAAGGCCAATGCCTTCGCCGCCAAGGCCTCCAGCGCCGACCTGGCCGTGGCCCGCAAGCAGGTGCACGTGCAGTCGCTGATCGCGGCCTATCGCTTCCTGGGCAACCGCTGGGCGGAGCTGGACCCCCTCAAGCGCGCCGAGCGCCCCAAGATTCCCGAGCTCGACCCGGCGTTCTATGACCTGACCGAGTCCGACATGGACATCTCGTTCAGCGCCGTGAACAGCTACTTCGGTGGCGAGACGATGACGCTGCGCCAGATCGTGCAGGCGCTGCGCGAGACCTACTGCGGCAGCATCGGCTCCGAGTTCATGCACGGCTCCGACCCCGGCGAAAAGCGCTGGTGGCAGGAGCGCCTGGAGAAGGCGCGCGGCAAGCCGACCTTCACGCCCGACGAGAAGAAGCACATCCTCGACCGCTTGACCGCGGCCGAAGGCCTGGAGCGCTACCTCCACACCAAGTACGTCGGCCAGAAGCGCTTCTCGCTGGAAGGCGGCGAGAGCTTCATCGCGGCGATGGACGAACTGATCCAGCGCGGCGGCGAGCGCGGCGTGCAGGAGATCGTCATCGGCATGGCCCACCGGGGTCGCCTGAACGTGCTGGTCAACACGCTGGGCAAGATGCCCGCCGACCTGTTCGCCGAGTTCGAGCACAAGGCCGCCGAAGACCTGCCGGCCGGCGACGTGAAGTACCACCAGGGCTTCAGCTCCGACGTGTCCACGCAGGGCGGTCCGGTCCACCTGAGCCTGGCGTTCAACCCGTCCCACCTGGAAATCGTCAACCCGGTCGTGGAAGGCAGCGTGCGCGCCCGCCAGGACCGCCGTGGCGACACCGTCGGCAGCCAGGTGCTGCCGGTGCTGGTGCACGGCGACGCGGCCTTCGGTGGCCAGGGCGTCGTGCAGGAAACGCTGGCCATGGCGCAGACGCGCGGCTACCGCACGGGTGGCACGGTGCACATCGTCATCAACAACCAGATCGGCTTCACCACCAGCGACCCGCGCGACCTGCGCTCCACCTGGTACTGCTCCGACGTCGTCAAGATGATCGAGGCCCCGGTGCTGCACGTGAACGGCGACGACGCCGAAGCCGTCGTGTGGGCCACGCAGCTGTGCATGGACTACCGCGCGGAGTTCAAGAAGGACGTCGTGCTGGACATCGTCTGCTTCCGCAAGCTGGGCCACAACGAGCAGGACACGCCGGCGCTGACGCAGCCGATGATGTACAAGAAGATCGCCGCCCACCCCGGCACGCGCAAGGTCTATGCCGACAAGCTGGTCGCGCAGAACGTGCTGCCGGCCGAAGGCCCGGACGACATGGTCAAGGCCTACCGCGCCGCGATGGACGAAGGCCGCCACACGGTCGACCCGGTGCTGACCAACTTCAAGAGCAAGTTCGCGACCGACTGGTCGCCCTTCCTCGGCAAGAAGTGGACGGACAGCTGCGACACGGCCATCCCGGTGGCCGAGTGGAAGCGCCTGGCCGAGAAGCTGACCACCATCCCCAAGGACTTTGCCGCGCACAACCTGGTGCAGAAGCTCTACGGCGACCGCGCCGCGATGGGCCGGGGCGAGGTCAACGTCGACTGGGGCATGGGCGAGAGCATGGCCTTTGCGTCGCTGGTGGCCAGCGGCTACCCGGTGCGCCTGTCCGGCGAGGACAGTGGCCGCGGCACGTTCACGCACCGCCACGCGGTGCTGCACGACCAGAACCGCAGCAGCTGGAATGACGGCATCTACATCCCGCTGCAGAACGTGGCCGAGGGCCAGGCGCCGTTCACGGTCATCGACTCCATCCTGTCGGAAGAGGCGGTGCTGGGCTTCGAGTACGGCTACGCCGCCGCCGAGCCCAACACGCTGACCATCTGGGAAGCGCAGTTCGGCGACTTCGTCAACGGCGCCCAGGTCGTCATCGACCAGTTCATCGCCTCCGGCGAAGTGAAGTGGGGCCGCTCCAACGGCCTGACGATGATGCTGCCGCACGGCTACGAAGGCCAGGGCCCGGAGCACAGCTCCGCCCGCCTGGAGCGCTTCATGCAGCTGGCCGCGGACAACAACATGCAGATCGTGCAGCCCACCAACGCCGCGCAGATCTTCCATGTGCTGCGCCGCCAGATGCTGCGCATGTTCCGCAAGCCACTGGTCATCATGACGCCCAAGAGCCTGCTGCGTGCCAAGGACGCGACGTCGCCGCTGGTCGAGTTCACCAAGGGCGAGTTCAAGACCGTCATCGGCGAGCAGGACGCCACGGTCCATGCCGAGAAGGCCAAGCGCGTCATCGTCTGCTCGGGCAAGGTGTATTACGACCTGGTCCGCACCCGTGCCGAGAAGAAGTCCGCCGACGTGGCCATCGTGCGCGTCGAGCAGCTCTACCCCTTCCCGCACAAGGCCTTCGCGGCCGAGCTGAAGAAGTACCCGCACGCGACCGACATCGTCTGGTGCCAGGACGAGCCGCAGAACCAGGGCGCCTGGTTCTTCGTGCAGCACTATGTGCACGAGAACATGGTCGAAGGCCAGAAGCTGGGCTACGCGGGCCGCCCGGCCAGCGCCAGCCCGGCCTGCGGCTACGCCCACCTGCACCAGGAGCAGCAGAAGGCCTTGCTCGACCAGGCCTTCGCCAAGCTCAAGGGCTTCATCCTCACCAAATAAGACAGTTCAGCGCAGCGCCAGTTTCCTGGCGCTGCGCCTGTTCGCGCCTGCGCACCCCACACCCAAATAGAAGACACGGAGCCTCCCACCATGGCCATCGTTGACGTCCAGACCCCCCAGTTCTCCGAATCCGTTTCCGAAGGCACGCTGCTGACCTGGAAGAAGAAGCCCGGTGAAGCCGTTGCCATCGACGAGACCCTCGTCGAGATCGAGACCGACAAGGTCGTGCTCGAAGTGCCGGCACCCGCCGCCGGCGTGCTCGCCGAGATCCTGAAGGCCGACGGCAGCACCGTCGTCAGCCAGGAACTGCTCGCCAGGATCGACACCGAAGGCAAGGCCGGCGTCGCCGCGCCCGCCACGACCGCGTCCGTCGCCGCCCCGGCTGCGGCTGCCGCTCCTGCTGCTGCTCCCGCAGCCGGCGGCAGCAAGGGCGACGTGGCCATGCCCGCCGCCGCCAAGATCCTGGCCGAGAAGGGCTTGGCCGCCACCGACGTCGCCGGCTCCGGCAAGGATGGCCGCGTGACCAAGGGCGACGCCCTCGGCGCCGCCGCCAAGCCCGCTGCCGTGACTGCACCGCTGGTCGTGCCCGCCGCGCCTGCCGTGGCCAAGCCGCTGCCGGCCGTGGCCGCGCCGGTTCAGCAAAACCTCGGCGACCGCCCCGAGCAGCGCGTGCCCATGACCCGCCTGCGCGCCCGCATCGCCGAGCGCCTGCTGCAGTCACAGTCCACCAACGCCATCCTGACCACCTTCAACGAGGTCAACATGGCCCCGGTCATGGAGATGCGCAAGAAGTTCCAGGAGAAGTTCGAGAAGGAGCATGGCGTGAAGCTGGGCTTCATGAGCTTCTTCGTCAAGGCGGCCGTGGCGGCGCTGAAGAAGTACCCCATCATCAACGCGTCGGTCGACGGCAACGACATCGTCTACCACGGCTACTTCGACATCGGCATCGCGGTGGGTTCGCCGCGCGGCCTGGTCGTGCCGGTGCTGCGCAACGTCGACCAGATGAGCTTCGCCGACATCGAGAAGAAGATCGCCGAGTTCGGCGCCAAGGCCAAGGAAGGCAAGCTGTCCATCGATGACCTGACCGGCGGCACCTTCTCCATCTCCAACGGCGGCACCTTCGGCTCCATGCTGTCCACGCCCATCATCAACCCGCCGCAGTCGGCCATCCTGGGCGTGCACGCCACCAAGGACCGCGCGGTGGTGGAGAACGGCCAGATCGTCATCCGGCCCATCAACTACCTCGCCATGTCGTACGACCACCGCATCATCGACGGCCGCGAAGCCGTGCTGGGCCTGGTGACGATGAAGGAAGCCCTTGAAGACCCCGCCCGCCTCCTCTTCGACATTTGATGAGGGCTACTGCGCGGCCTCATGGCGGCGTTGCGGGGCCCGTCCTTGGCATCCTCACGTAGCGCTGCTACGTTCCGGTGCCGCGGCACCCGCGCCTTGCCCTGAAGCCGCTCGCTACGCCCCGATCCGTCGGGGTTTTGCGTAGAGACAAGGAAGAAGCAATGACTACCAAGCAATTCGACGTCGTCGTCATCGGCGGTGGCCCGGGCGGCTACATCGCCGCCATCCGCGCGGCCCAACTGGGCATGAACGTGGCCTGCATCGACGAGTGGAAGAACGACAAGGGCGGCCCCGCCCTGGGCGGCACCTGCACCAACGTCGGTTGCATCCCGTCCAAGGCGCTGCTGCAGTCCAGCGAGCACTACGAGCAGCTGAACCACCACTTTGCCGACCACGGCATCACGGCGGACAACGTCAAGATGGACGTCGCCAAGATGCTGGCCCGCAAGGACCAGGTCGTGAAGCAGAACAACGACGGCATCGTCTACCTGTTCAAGAAGAACAAGGTCGCGTTCTTCCACGGCCGCGGCTCGTTCGTCGCTGCCAAGGACGGCGGCTATGAGCTCAAGGCCGGCGAGGAAACCATCGCCGCCAAGCAGGTCATCATCGCCACCGGCTCCAATGCCCGCGCGCTGCCCGGCGTGCCGTTCGACGAAGAGCACATCCTGTCCAACGACGGCGCGCTGCGCGTCGGCGCGACGCCCAAGAAGCTGGGCCTGATCGGTGCCGGCGTCATCGGCCTGGAGATGGGCTCCGTCTGGCGCCGCCTGGGCGCCGAAGTCACCGTGCTGGAAGGCCTGCCGGCCTTCCTCGGCGCGGTGGACGAGAGCGTCGCCAAGGAAGCGGCCAAGGTCTTCAAGAAGCAGGGCCTGGACATCCAGCTCGGGGTGAAGGTCGGCGAGGTCAAGTCGGGCAAGAAGGGTGTCAGCGTGGCTTATACCGACGCCAAGGGCGAGGCCAAGACGCTGGAGGTCGACAAGCTGATCGTCTCCATCGGCCGCGTGCCGAACACGATCGGCCTGGGCGCCGACGCGGTGGGCCTGAAGCTGGACGAACGCGGCGCCATCGTCGTGGATGACGACTGCAAGACCAGCCTGCCCGGCGTCTGGGCCATCGGCGACGTCGTGCGCGGCCCCATGCTCGCGCACAAGGCCGAGGAGGAGGGCGTGGCGGTGGCCGAGCGCATCGCCGGCCAGCACGGGCACGTCAACTTCAACACCATCCCCTGGGTCATCTACACCAGCCCCGAGATCGCCTGGGTCGGCAAGACCGAGCAGCAGTTGAAGGCCGAAGGCGTGGCCTACAAGGCCGGCCAGTTCCCCTTCCTGGCCAACGGCCGCGCCCGCGCGCTGGGCGACACGACCGGCTTCGTCAAGTTCCTGGCCGATGCCACCACCGATGAGATCCTGGGCGTGCACATCATCGGCCCGTTCGCATCGGAGCTGATCTCGGAAGCCGTCGTCGCGATGGAGTTCAAGGCCTCGGCCGAGGACATCGCGCGCATCTGCCACGCGCATCCGTCGCTGTCCGAGGCGACCAAGGAGGCGGCCCTGGCCGTGGACAAGCGCACGCTGAACTTCTGAATCAGCAGCGCGAACGAGAAGGGGCGGCCAGACAGTCGCCCCTTTTTTCTTCGATGACTTCAGTCACTGAGCTTTACCAGCAGACGCTCGCCGAGCGCGGCTACCAGGCCGACGAGGCGCAGCTGCGCGCGGTCGCCTCGTTGCAGCGCTGCCAGGACGAATGGGCCGCGTACAAGGCCCGGCGCAGCAATGCGCTCACCAAGCTGCTGTCGCGCCCGCCCATCCCGCGCGGCGTCTACATGTACGGCGGCGTGGGCCGCGGCAAGAGCTTCCTGATGGACTGCTTCTTCCAGGCCGTGCCGCTGACGCGCAAGACGCGGCTGCACTTCCACGAATTCATGCGCGAGGTGCACCGCGAGCTGCAGGAGTTGAAGGGCATCGCCGACCCGCTGGAAGAGCTGGGCAAGCGCATCGCGCGGCGCTTCCGGTTGATCTGCTTCGACGAGTTCCACGTCGCCGACGTGACCGACGCGATGATCCTGCACCGGTTGCTGGACGCGCTGTTCCGCAACCGCGTGTCCATCGTCACGACGTCCAATTTCCACCCCGACGAGCTCTACCCCAACGGCCTGCACCGCGACCGCATCCTGCCGGCCATCGCGCTGCTGAAGGCCAACCTGGAAGTCATCAACGTCGACGCCGGCACGGACTACCGCCAGCGCACGCTGGAGGACATGAACCTCTACCTGACGCCGTTGAACGACGCGAACGAGGCGGCGCTCACGAAGGCCTTCGAGTCGCTGGCCGAGGCGCAGGACGAGGACCGCAAGCTGATGATCGAGCACCGCGCGATCCTGGCGCGGCGGCGCGCGGGCGGCGTCGTCTGGTTCGACTTCCAGACGCTGTGCGGCGGCCCGCGCTCGCAGAACGACTACCTGGAGCTGGCCAGCCAGTTCCACACCGTCATCCTGTCCGACGTGCCGGAGATGCCGGTGCGCCTGGCCAGCGAGGCGCGTCGCTTCACGTGGCTGGTGGACGTGCTCTACGACCGCCGCGTCAAGCTCATCATCTCCGCAGCCGTGCCGGCCGAGCAGCTCTACACCGATGGGCCGCTCGCGCACGAGTTCCCGCGCACGGTGTCGCGCTTGCAGGAGATGCGTTCCGCCGAATACCTCGCCCTGGCCCGGCGCGAGGTTGATACTTCGCTGACATGAGCTTCTATCCGCTGATCCTGCTCGCCGCCGCAGCATCTGCGGCATCTGGTGCACCTCAGCCGGCCACGCGCGCCGAGGTGGCGGCCCAGCGTGCCGCCATCGAGCAACGCTTCGCCGTGGAGAAGGCGGCTTGCGAGCAGCGCTTCTCGGTGTCGGCCTGCATGGACGAGGTGCGAGAGCGCCGCCACGGCGCGCTGGTACCGCTGGTCAGGCGCGAGCATGAGCTGGCCGAGCAGGAGCGCCATGAGCGCGCCGCCGAGCAGACCCGGCGCGTGAGCGAACGCGAGCAGGCCGCGGCGCAAGAGGGCGGGCAGCACCGCGAGCGGCTGCTCGCGGCGCCGCATGTCCCGGCGCCCGCGGCCTCGCCCGCCCGCCGAACGCCCCATCCCGAGGAGGCGGCGCGAGCGCGCCAACAGGCCGAGAAGCAGGCCGAGGCCGAGGCGGTCAGGCGCCGTGATCAGGTGCAGCAGCGCCAGCAGCGCATGCAGGCGCGCATCGCCCAGCGCGAGGCCCGCGAGAAGGCCCGGACCAAGCCGCTGGCCGCGCCGCTGCCCATGCCGGCCCTGCCCGCATCGTCCGCGTCGAAGCCGAACTGATCAGTCGAGGTTTTCAAGCTTCACGATGGCCAGCGACAGGTTGTCGCCGCCGCTGCGGGCCCGCTGGCGCGCCTTGCTCACCAGCAGTTCGGCGGCCTCGCGTGGCGGCAGGCTGTGCAGCACGCTGCCGAGTTCCTGCGCGGTGAAGTAGTGCCACAGCCCGTCGCTGCAGCACATCAGCGAGTCGCCCACCTCCAGGCCATCGAAACGCTCCGAACTGGACGACGGCTCCTGCACCGTGCCCAGGCAGGCCGTCAGCAGGTTGCTCTGCGGGTGCGAGCTGGCCTCGGCCTCGGTGAGCTGACCTTCGTCGACGAGGCGCTGCACGTAGGAATGGTCCATGGAGCGCTTCACCAGCCGCGCGCCGCGGAACCAGTAGATGCGCGAGTCGCCGGAATGGATCCAGTGCGCGCAGCGGTCGCTGGTCACGACGAAGCCCGCCAATGTGCTGTGCGGCTCCTCCTCGGCGGAGATGGCCGTCAGCTTGATCATCAGATGCGCCTCGGACACGATCTGGCTCAGCAGCTCGGCGGGCGATTCGTCCTCGGGCGAGTAGCGCTCGAACAGCTGCCGCGCCGTCAGGATGACCTGGTCGGCCGCCTTGCGCCCGCCGCTCTTGCCGCCCATGCCGTCGGCGACGATGCCCATCACGCAGCCCGCGATACGCGGGTGGCCGATGACGGCCACCTGGTCCTGCTGGTAGGCCCTGTCCCCGCGGTGAGTGCCTGTGGCAGCGGTGAGGCGAAATCCTGCGGCGGTGGGTGAGGGCATGTCGAAAACTATACTGGTCAGTGAGCTTTGGCCTTGCCGCGACCCGCCCTCGTAAACCCCGGATGGATGAAGAACTTCACTCGTTGCCGAGGCGGCTCATCGAGTTGCGCATGGCGCATGCGGATCTGGACGCGCTGATCGACGGGCTGGCCGGGCAGCCGCAGCCGGACGAACTGGCGCTGCGCCGGCTGAAAAAGCGCCGCCTGGCGCTGCGCGACCTGATCTCCAGGCTGCAAGCTGAAACTGAACCCGATGAACCTGCCTGACACGGCCCCTTTCCCTGACGCCGTGGACCCGGAGCTGGACGACTGGCTGGACGCGCTGGACGGCGTGGAGCCGCCCGCTGGCGGCCTCGTCGCCGGCGAGCTGGAGCAGTCCGTCGCTGCGGCGTTCGACATGGACGGCCCCCTGGCGCGGCTGGACCCCGGCTACAAACCCCGCGAGCCGCAGTTGCAGATGAGCCGCGCCGTGGCGCAGGCCCTGTCACGCCGGCATGCCCTGGTCGTGGAGGCCGGCACGGGCGTGGGCAAGACCTTCGCCTACCTCGTGCCCACGCTGCTGGCCGGCAGCCGCGCGCTGATCAGCACCGCCACCAAGAGCCTGCAGGACCAGTTGTTCCTGCGCGACCTGCCGCGGCTCACGCAGGCGCTGAACATGCCCGTGCGCCTGGCGCTGCTCAAGGGCCGCGGCAGCTACCTGTGCCTGCACCGCATGAAGGAGGCGCGCGTGTCCGGCGAGTTCCCGGACCGGCGCACCGCCTTGTCGCTGGCGCGCATCGAGCGCTGGGCGCAGACGACCAAGAGCGGCGACTTCGCCGAGATGGATGGCCTGGACGAGCGTTCGCCCATCATCCCCATCGTCAGCTCCAGCCGCGAGAACTGCCTGGGCCAGGAGTGCCCCGACTGGCGCGCCTGCTTCGTCGTGAAGGCGCGGCGCGAGGCCATGGAGGCCGACGTGGTCGTCGTCAACCATCACCTCTTCTTTGCCGACCTGACGCTGCGCGACACCGGCGTGGCCGAGTTGCTGCCGAGCGTGGAGATCGCCATCTTCGACGAGGCCCACCAGCTCGCCGAGGCCGGTGTGCAGTTCCTCGGCACCGTGCTGGGCACGGCCTCCTTGATCGACTTCGCCCGTGACGCGCTGGCCCAGGGCCTGGCCCATGCGCGTGGCGTGCACGACTGGCAGGCGCTGCACGGTGGTGTCGAGAAGGCCGCCCGCGAACTGCGCCTGGCATCGGCCGGCGCGCTGGCCACGGCCGGGCGCGAACTGCGCGGCACGCTGAAGCTGGGCTGGCATGAGCGTGCGGCCCAGCCCGGCTTCGCTGCGGCGCTGGCCGGCGTGGAGCAGGCCGTCGCCCAGGCGCTCGAAGCGTTGACTGCCGTGCGCGACGCGGCGCCGGACTTCGCCCGGCTGTGCGAGCGCGCCACGGAGCTGCGCGAGCTGGCCCGGCAGTTCGCCGCCGAGCCTGACCCGGGCGACGTGCGCTGGATCGACATCAGCCCGCATTCGGCCCGGCTGGTCGAGTCGCCGCTGGACATCCGCGAGGCGATGCAGGCGCAGCTCCAGGGGCCGCCCAAGGCCTGGGTGTTCACGTCCGCGACGCTGGGCGACGACGAGCGCCTGACCTGGTTCACCGAGCCCGCGGGCCTGAACGACGCCGAGGTGCTGCGCGTGGGCAGCCCGTTCGACTACCCGGCGAACGCACGCCTGTATGTGCCGCGCGGCTTCCCCAAACCCAGCGACCCCACGCATCCGGCCAGCGTCGCGCTGCTGGCTTCCCGGCTGGCGCGCGCCTTGGGCGGCCGCACCTTCGTGCTGACGACGACGCTGCGCAACCTGCAGACCGTGGCCGATGCGTTGCGCGAGCGCTTCGAGGAAGGCGGCGACGCGATTGCCGTGCTGCAGCAGGGCGCCGCGCCCAAGCGCGTGCTGCTGCAGCGCTTCATCGACAACCCGACCTCCGTGCTCGTGGGGTCCGCGAGCTTCTGGGAAGGCATCGACGTGCCGGGCGACGCGCTGCAATGCGTGGTCATCGACAAGCTGCCGTTCCCGCCGCCCAACGACCCGCTCGTGGCGGCGCGCGTGCAGCGGCTGGAGGCGCAGGGGCGCAACGCGTTCTCGGACTATTTCATCGCCGAGGCGGCCATCGCGTTGAAGCAGGGCGCCGGGCGCCTGATCCGCACTGAGACCGACCGCGGGCTGCTGGTCGTGTGCGACCCCCGCATGGCGGGCATGAACTACGGCCGGCGCCTGCGTGCGGCGCTGCCGCCGATGACGCCGGTGGCCAACGAGGCCGAGGCGCTGGCCTGGCTGGAAGAGCTCAGCGCCGCGCGGACCTGATCACCAGATCTTCCACCAGCGCTTCTGGCGCTGGCCGCCACCGCTGGCGTATTCGCTGTTCGGGAAGTTCTTGTCCAGCACGCGGCGCGCGTCGTCGCGCAGTTGCACCAGGCCGAGCTTGTCGTAGCTCTCGCCCATGATGAACAGTGCTTCCTCGATGCCCGGCGCGTTCTGGAACTCGGCCACGGCGGTCTGCGCGCGGTTGGCCGCGGCCACGTAGGCCTTGCGGTTGTAGTAGTAACGCGCCACGTGGATCTCGTACGCGGCCAGCGTGTTGGTGATGAAGTTGACGCGCATCTGCGCCTCGGCCGCGTACTTCGATTCGGGGTACTGCTCGACGAGCTGGCGGAACGACAGCAGCGCCTCGCGCGAGGCCTGCTGGTCGCGCTCGGCCACGTCCTGGTTGGCCAGACGGCCGAACAGGCCGAGGTCCTCGTTGAAGTTGACGATGCCCTTCATGTAGAGGGCGTAGTCCATCGCCGGGCTGGACGGGTTGAGCTTGATGAAGCGGTCCAGCGTCGTGATCGCCTGCGCGCGCTCGGCCGTCTTGTAGTAGGCCCAAGCCAGGTCCAGCGTCGCCTGCTGGCCCATCGTCGTGCCCGCGGCGCGGCCCTCGATCTTCTCCAGGGACTTGATCGCGCGGTCGTAGCTGCCCGAGTTCAGGTCGTCCTTGGCGTCTGCATACAATTTGTCCAGTGCCTGCTGCGAGTTCGGATCCTCCTTGATCGAGGAGCCGCAGCCGCTCAAGCCAAGCGCGAGGGCGACCGTGAAGGCACCGAGAAGGGCGCTGAACGTCGCGCGGCCGGCTTGGGATTTCTCAACAAACATGTCTGAAGCTGGGGGCGGCTGCGCCGGCCCGGTCACACTGAACAATGGGCGCGAAGTATAGGGCGGGGGGTCTGGATGACCCGGAAGACGAATCTGGCGACGTCGCGGCGGACGATTCGCCCGAGCGGCGCATGGCCGATGTCGAGGAGCGCGAGCGTGGCGAGCGGCTGGACCGGTGGCTGACGCGGCTGGCGCCGGAGTTCTCGCGCAACCACCTGCAGTCGCTCATCGAGCGCGGCTGCGTGACGGTGGACGGCAGGCCGCAGGCCAAGGCCGCGCACAAGCTGCGCGCCGGCCAGCGGGTCGAGGTGGAGCTGCAGCCGACCGAGGAGAGCCAGGCCTTCAAGGCCGAGGCCATCGCGCTGGACATGGCCTTCGAGGACGAGCACCTGCTGGTCGTCAACAAGCCGGCCGGTCTCGTCGTGCACCCGGCTGCGGGCAACTGGTCCGGCACGCTGATGAACGGCCTGCTGGCCCACCACCCGGGCGCCGCGGCACTGCCGCGCGCCGGCATCGTGCACCGGCTGGACAAGGACACCAGCGGGCTCATGGTCGTCGGCAAGACGCTCGCGGCGGTGACGGCACTGGCGCGCCAGATCGCGGCGCGCGAGGTGCACCGCGAGTATCTGGCGCTGGCCTGGGGCCGCGTGGAGTCTGCGTTCGTCGTCGAGCAGCCGCTGCGCCGCGACCCGGTGTCGCGCGTGAAGATGGCCATCGCGCCCACCGGGCTGGGCAAGCCGGCGCGCACCGACGTCTTCCCGCTGGGCGGCGGTGACGTTCAGGGCCGGGCGGTCTGCGCGGTGCACTGCGTGCTGCACACGGGCCGCACGCACCAGATCCGCGTGCACCTCACCCACTCGGGCCACCCGCTGCTGGCCGACGCGCTGTACGGCGGTGCGCCGGCCCTCGGCCTGGCGCGCCAGGCCCTGCACGCGGCGCGGCTGAGCTTCATGCATCCCATCACCGGCGCCGCGTTGGCGCTGACCGCGCCGCTGCCGCAGGACCTGGCCCCTGCGTGGGCCGAAATCGGTGCCGCGGGACTGCCGCGCTGAGCGGGCTACAATGCGCACAGGTTGTCGCGCCGAGCGTCCGGCCCCCACGAGCCGGGCAGTCATCACGGGATCGCAGTCCACTCCCGCAAGCCGCCAACCATCCTGCTGATGCAGCCAGCCTTTGAAGGCCAGGCGTTGCATCCGGTGCAAGACCCGCCCCAGCCGCCTGACGGATGCGCCATGAGCGCCCAGGCCGGGGCCCATGCCAGAGCTCTGCCCATTGAGGGTGCGAAGTTGAGTTCATGAACACACAGGATGCCAAGCGCGTCCTCGAAACCGCGCTGATCTGTGCCTCGCAGCCGCTGACGCTTCGCGAGATGCGCAGCCTGTTCGCCGACGAACTGGGCGCCGATTCGATGCGCAGTCTGCTCGACGAGCTCAGCCGTGACTGGGAAGGCAAGGGCGTGGAACTCGTCGCGCTGGCGTCCGGCTGGCGCTTCCAGAGCCGCCCCGAACTGCGCGAGTACCTGGACCGGCTGCATCCCGAGAAGCCGCCGCGCTACTCGCGCGCCGTGCTGGAGACGCTGGCCATCATTGCCTACCGCCAGCCGGTCACGCGCGGCGACATCGAGGACATCCGCGGCGTGGTGGTCGCGAGCCAGATCGTCAAGCAGCTCGAAGACCGCGGCTGGATCGAGGCCATCGGCCACCGCGAGACCCCGGGCCGTCCCGCGCTGTACGCGACGACCAAGGCCTTTCTCGACGACCTGGGCCTGGCCAGCCTGGCGCAGTTGCCGGCGCTGGACGTCGGCACCGCAGCGCCGGCTTTCGAGGCGCTGCAGGGCCAGCTGCTCGACGCACCGGAAGAAGTCCCCGACCCCGTTGCGGCCGAGGCGCCTGCCGAATCCGCGGCTGAAACCGTGGTCGAGGCTGCCGCCGAAGTCATTGCAGAGCTGCCCGCTGCGGCGCCTGCCGAGGCACCCGCGATGACGTCGAGCCTGTTCGGCGCCGACGGCACACCCGCACCCCCCGAATCCGATTCCCCGGACTCCTCCGATCCCTCCCATCCGCCCCCGCAACCCCAGCATTGACCCGCATGAACGACGCTGCCGATCAAGACAAGCCCCTGCCTTCCGCCGCTGACGCCGAGGCGCCTGCTGCGCCCAAGCGCCGCCGCACGACCGCCAAGGCGGCGGTCGACGCCGCGCCCGAAGCCGCGGAGCCCGCCGACGCCGCCGTGCCCGTGAAACGCCCGCGCCGCAAGGCCGAGGTGGTATCGCAGGAGCCCGCCACGGCATCCGAGGCGGCAGCACCCGAGGCCGCTGCGGCCGAGGAGCCGCCTGCACCGGCCCGCAAACGCGCGCCGCGCAAGGCGGTGGCCGACGAGGCGGTGCAGGCCGTTGCCGCAGAGGCGCCGGTTCCGACCCCGGCCCAGGCGCCGCTCTTCACGCTCGGTGAAGAGGCGCCCGCCGCGGCGGGCACGACGGGTGGCGATGGCGATGGGGACGGTGGTGATGACGCGCAGGGAGAGGGCGAGGAAGGGGGCGGCCGCAATCGCAACCGCCGCCGCAACCGCAAGGAGCGCGCCGAGCGCCAGGGCGGTGTGCAGCCGGCGGGCCGCGTCGAAGGTGAACTGGCAGCGCCGGCGCTGACGCCCGCGTTGGTGGAGGCCGCGGGGGCGCGCTTCGCCGACGTGCTGTCGGGCACGCTGGATGCCGAGTCCGAAGGCCCGGCCGGCGAGCCGCCGCAGCTGCGCCCCGAGCCGTCCGACGCCGAGGCCCCGGAGGGCAACGCGGCCGAGGGCGAGGCCAAGCGCGTGCTGGCGCCGGACACCGATGCGCCCAAGCTGCAGAAGGTGCTGGCGCAGGCCGGCATCGGCTCGCGCCGCGACATCGAGGACTGGATCGCCGAAGGCAAGATCGAGGTCAATGGCGAGGTGGCCCACGTGGGCCAGCGCATCTCGTTCGGCGACCGCGTGCGCGTCAATGGCAAGGAGGTGCGCGTGCGCATCTCGCCACCCACCCCGCGCATCCTGGCCTATCACAAGCCCACCGGCGAGGTGTCCACGTTCAACGACCCCGAGGGCCGTCCGACCGTGTTCCGCTCGCTGCCGCGCGTGCAGGGCCAGAAATGGCAGTCCGTGGGTCGCCTGGACATCAACACCGAAGGCCTGCTGCTGTTCACGAACTCCGGCGAACTGGCCAACCAGCTGATGCACCCGCGCTTCGGCGTGGAGCGCGAGTACGCGGCGCGCGTGCTGGGCTCGCTCAGCGACGAACAGCGCGCCCGGCTGCTCGAAGGCGTCAACGTGGAAGGCCAGACGGCCTCCTTCAAGAGCATCGAGGAAGGCGGTGGCGAGGGCGCCAACCGCTGGTATCGCGTGGTCATCACCGAAGGCCGCAACCGCGAGGTGCGCAAGCTCTTCGAGGCGGTGGGCCTGGTGGTCGGCCGGCTCATCCGCATCCGTTATGGCACCGTGGTGCTGCCGCACGGCCTCAAGCGTGGCGTCTGGGTGGAGCTGGGTGACGACGATGTGCGCGTCATCCGCCGCCTGGCGGGCCACACGACGCACAGCGGCCAGGGTCAGCAAGGCCAGGGCCAGAGCCAGGATCAGGGCCCGCGCCAGAACCGCGACCAGAACCGGGGCGATCAGGGCCTGCAGCCCGGTCGCAAGGATCGCAACAAGCGCCGTGCCGATGAGCGCGGCCCGAACGCCGGTCCGCGCCCCAGCCGCCCGCCCGAGGCGCCCCAGCAGCGTCCGCCGCGCGAGGAGCGGGCGCCGCGCCGTGACGACGACGAGGAAGACGATGGCTTCATCCCGCATCACGTCAATCCGCTGGAGCAGACCTTCGACCGCCGTCATGCCACCAGCGGCAAGCGGGGGATTCCGCAGGGCTTTGGTGCCGGCGGCAGCCAGCAGGACCGGCAAGGCAAGGGCGCGGGCGGCAACAAGGGCAATGGCCCGCGCGAACCTGACCCGTTGCAGACCTCGGTGGGTTACATCGGCGGCGACGCCTTCCTGCGCCGGGGCGGCGGCGGCGGTGGTGGCCGCGGCGGCAAGGGCGGCGGCGGGGGCGGCGGTGGCCGTTCGGGTGGCGGCTACGGGGGACGTCGTTGAGCTTGTGGCTGGCGCGGCTGACAACCTGGGGTCATCCCTGACCGCTACAATCACGGGCTTTGTCCAATACAGCCCTTCAGGAGAATTCCATGGCGATCGAAACCACCCTGTCCATCATCAAGCCCGATGCCGTGGCGAAGAACGTCATCGGCCAGATCTACGCCCGCTTCGAAGGCGCCGGCCTGAAGATCGTCGCTGCCAAGCTGGTTCAGCTGTCGCGCGCCGATGCTGAAGCCTTCTACGCCGTGCACAAGGCTCGCCCGTTCTTCAACGACCTGGTGAACTTCATGATCTCCGGCCCGGTGATGATCCAGGCGCTGCAAGGCGAGGGCGCGATCCTGAAGAACCGTGACCTGATGGGCGCGACGGACCCGAAGAAGGCCGAGAAGGGCACCATCCGTGCCGACTTCGCCGACAGCATCGACGCCAACGCCGTGCACGGCTCCGACGCCGCCGAGACCGCCGCTGTCGAAGTGGCGTTCTTCTTCCCCGGCATGAACGTCTACGCTGCCAAGTAAACCCCAACGGGGTCGGTGACCCCGGCCCAGGAAGTTCGTATGGACGCGGTCAACCTGCTCGGTTTAACGAACCTGTTAGGTTTCGATCTGCCAGGCTTGGCCGCCTACTGCGAGCAACTGGGCGAAAAGAAATTCCGTGCGACCCAGCTGTTCCGCTGGATCCACCAGAAGGGCGCGGCGGACTTCGACCAGATGTCCGACCTCGCCAAGTCCCTGCGCGACAAGCTCAAGGGCCGTGCCCACATCACCGCGTTGCCGGTGATCTCGGAGCACGTGTCGACCGACGGCACGATCAAGTGGCTGTTCGACGTTGGTGCGGGCAATGCCGTCGAGGCCGTGTTCATTCCCGAATTCGGCGATGCCGGGCCGTCCCCAATCGGCGGAGCGCCCCCCCGGGGGGCCGCCGCCGCAGGCGGCCAGGGGCCGACAGTGCTCGACCGTGGCACGCTGTGCATCTCCAGCCAGGCCGGCTGCGCCGTGGGCTGCCGCTTCTGCTCCACCGGCCACCAGGGCTTCAGCCGCAACCTGACGACGGCCGAGATCACGGCCCAGCTCTGGTTCGCCGAGCACGCCCTGCGCAAGCGCCTGGGCACCACGGAGCGCGTCATCTCCAACGTCGTCATGATGGGCATGGGCGAGCCGCTGCAGAACTACGACCAGCTCGTGCCGTCGCTCAAGACCATGCTGGACGACCATGGCTACGGCCTCAGCCGCCGCCGCGTGACGGTGTCGACCTCCGGCGTCGTGCCGATGATCGACCGGCTGCGCGAGGACTGCCCGGTCGCGCTGGCCGTCAGCCTGCACGCGCCGACCGACCCGCTGCGCGACCAGCTCGTGCCGCTGAACAAGAAGTACCCCATCGCCGAGCTGCTGGCCGCCTGCAATCGCTACCTGGACAAGGCGCCGCGCGACTTCATCACCTTCGAATACTGCATGCTGCAGGAGGTGAACGACGCGCCGGAGCAGGCGCATGAGCTTGTCCGCCTGCTGAAGAACAAGATCGGCTGCAAGATCAACCTGATCCCGTTCAACCCGTTCCCGGCGTCGGGCCTCATCCGCAGCACCCACCCGCGCGTGCAGGCGTTCGCCGAGGTGCTGATCCAGGCCGGCATCGTGACGACCGTGCGCAAGACGCGCGGCGACGACATCGACGCCGCCTGCGGGCAGTTGGCCGGCGAGGTGCAGGACCGCACCCGCGCGCATATCCGCATGGTCAGGGCCCCGGTTACCGTGGCCAAATCCGCGTGAATGACACGACCCCCATGCTCGCCATGCCCGCTCCCGCTGAGGGGCGGTCCATGGCGTCGCGCGGCCGGGCGCCGCTGATGTGCCTAACGCCGAGGATCCGATGAAGCGAACGCTGATCGTTCTGACCACCGCCTTGCTGGCCGCCTGCGCCGGCACGGCGCCTTCGGGGGATCGCGAGGTCAAGACCGACTCCGACCAGACCGACACCGACCGCCGCGCCGGCATCCGCCTCGAACTGGCGCAGGGCTACTTCTCGCGCGGCCAGTTCAACACCGCGCTGGACGAACTCAAGCTCGCGCTGCAGGCCAAGCCCGACATGCGCGAGGCCATGAACCTGCGCGGCCTCATCTACGGCGCCATGGGTGAGAACCAGCTCGCGGAAGAGGCCTTCCGCCGCGCGCTGACGGTCTATCCGAACGACGCCGACACCATGCACAACTACGGCTGGCTCATGTGCCAGCAGCAGCGCTGGGCCACGGCCGATGCGATGTTCGACCAGGCGCTGGCCCAGTCCACCTACCGCGCGCCGGCCCGCACGCTGCTGGCCAAGGGCGTCTGCGAGGCGCGCTCGGGCCGCCTGCTGGTGGCCGAGAAGACGCTGGCGCGCGCGTTCGAGCTCGACCCGGCCAACCCGGCCATCTCGATCAACCTGTCCGAGGTGCTGTTCCGCAACGGCGAGCTGCAGCGCGCGCGCTTCTACGCCAAGCGCGTGAACGACCAGCCCGAGCAGGTCAACGGCCAGAGCCTGTGGCTGCAGCTTCGCATCGAGCGCAAGCTGGGCAACACGGGCCAAGTGGACGACCTGGCGCTGCAGATGCGCCGCAAGTACCCGCAGGCGCGTGAGACCCAGTCTCTGGACGCCGGCCGCTACGACGAATGAGCCGCAGCACGGCGCACGATCACAAGAACCAGACGATGGAACGCATGACCGAGGGATCTGCCAACACAGCGACCACCGCAGGCGCCTGGCTCAGGAATGCGCGCCAGCAGCGCGGCCTGCACATCGCCGCGCTGGCCGTGATGCTCAAGGTGCCGCAGGCCAAGCTGGAGGCGCTGGAATCCGACCGCATCGGCGATCTGCCCGATGCCACCTTCGCCCGCGCGCTGGCCACGGCCATGTGCCGCGCGCTGAAGGTGGACCCTGCGCCCGTGCTCGCGATGCTGCCGCGCACGAACGACCGCGAGTTCGACGTGCACCAGGGCCTGAACCAGCCGTTCCGCGAGCGCGGCCTGGGTGGCGGCATCGATGGCGGCGTGCTGGCGCTGGCCGTGCGCCCGGTGGTCTGGGCACCCGTCGTGCTGCTGTTGATCGCCGCGGCGATCTACTGGGTTCCGGCGGGCTGGCTGCCCGAGCGGGAGGCAGCGGCACCGGCGCCGGCCTTCCCGGCGTCTGCCGTGTCTGCTGCGGCGAGCGCGCCCGTGGACTTCGTCTCGGCGCCCGCCGCGTCGGAGCCGGTGTCGGTGCAGGCGGCCCTGCCGACGCCCGAGCCGGTGGCCTCGGCGCCGCTGCAGGTGCGTGACGTCGCGCCGCCGCCTGCGCTGGGCGCAGCGTCCGCGCCGCTGAAGGCCGCGGTGGCGGCGACGCCCGGGGGCGGCACGCTGCGGGTGACGGCCACGGCCGAGACCTGGGTCGAGGTGGCCGATGCGCAGGGCCAGGTGCTGCTGTCGCGCGTGCTGCGTGCGGGCGAGCAGCAGGAGTACGGCGGTGCAGCCCCCTACAAGGTGCGCATCGGCAACGTGAGCGGCACCAAGGTCGAATGGCGGGGCGCCGCCGTGGACCTGGGTGCCCGCAGCAAGGACAACATCGCTCGCCTGGAGTTCAATTGATGAGCGAACACATCATCCCCTCGGCGTCGCCCGCAGCGCGCCGCAGCCGCCAGGCCCGGGTGGTCTGGGGCAACCGCATCGTCACCGTCGGCGGCGACGCCCCGGTGCGCGTGCAGTCCATGACCAACACCGACACGGTGGACGCCATCGGCACGGCCATCCAGGTCAAGGAGCTGGCCATCGCCGGCTCCGAGATGGTGCGCATCACCGTCAACACGCCAGAGGCTGCTGAAGCAGTGCCCTACATCCGCGAGCAGCTGGACCGCATGGGTATCGACGTGCCGCTGGTGGGCGACTTCCACTACAACGGCCACCGCCTGCTCACCGAGCACCCGGCGATGGCCCAGGCGCTGTCCAAGTACCGCATCAACCCAGGCAACGTCGGCAAGGGCGACAAGAAGGACCGCCAGTTCGCGATGATGGTCGAGGCCGCCGCGAAGTACGACAAGGTCGTGCGCATCGGCGTGAACTGGGGCAGCCTGGACCAGGAGCTGCTGGCGCAGTTCATGGACGAGAACGCCCGCCGTGCCCAGCCCTGGGACGCCAAGCCGGTCATGTACCAGGCGCTGGTCGAGTCCGCGCTGACCTCCGCCGCCTACGCGGCCGAGCTGGGCCTGAACCCTGACAACATCATCATCAGCTGCAAGGTCAGCGGCGTGCAGGACCTGATCTCGGTCTACCGCGAACTGGCCAAGCGTTGCGACTACGCGTTGCACCTGGGCCTGACCGAGGCAGGCATGGGCATCAAGGGCACGGTGGCCTCGTCGGTCGCCCTCGGCATCCTCGCGCAGGAAGGCATCGGCGACACCATCCGCGTCAGCCTCACACCGCAGCCCGGCGAGGCGCGCACGCAGGAAGTCGTCGTGGCGCTTGAGATCCTGCAGGCGCTGGGCCTGCGCCACTTCAACCCGAGCGTCACGGCCTGCCCCGGCTGCGGCCGCACCACCAGCACCACGTTCCAGGAGCTGGCCAAGCAGATCGACGACTTTCTGCGCCTGCAGATGCCGGTCTGGCGCAACAAGTACCCGGGTGTCGAGGAGATGAAGGTGGCCGTCATGGGCTGCATCGTCAACGGCCCAGGCGAGAGCAAGCACGCCGACATCGGCATCAGCCTGCCCGGCACGGGCGAGGCGCCGGCCGCGCCCGTCTTCATCGACGGCGTCAAGGCTTTGACACTGCGCGGAGACAACATCGCCAACGAGTTCCACGCGCTGGTCGAGAACTACATCGAGAAGCGCTTCGGCGCGACAGCTACTGCATGACTGAGAACAGGAAGCTCCAGCCGCTGCAGGCGGTGAAGGGCATGAATGACATCCTGCCGCCGGACTCGGCGCGCTGGGAGTGGCTGGAGGCCAAGATGCGCAGCGTGCTGCAGCGCTATGGCTATCAGAACGTGCGCACGCCCATCGTCGAGCCGACCGCGCTGTTCGTGCGCGGCATCGGCGAGGTGACTGACATCGTCGAGAAGGAGATGTACGCCTTCGAGGACAAGATGAATGGCGACCACCTGGCGCTGCGCCCCGAGGGCACGGCCGGTGTCGTGCGGGCCATGATCGAGCACAGCTTCCTGCGCGACAGCGCGCGGCGGCTGTACTACTTCGGCCCCATGTTCCGCCATGAGCGACCGCAGAAGGGCCGCTACCGGCAGTTCCACCAGATGGGCATCGAGGCGCTGGGCTTCGCCGGCCCGGATGTGGATGCCGAAGTCATCCTGCTGGCGCGCACGCTGTGGCGCGAGCTGGGCCTGGTCGAAGGCCAGGACGTGGTGCTGGAATTGAACTGCCTGGGCCAGCCCGATGAGCGCGCCGCGCACCGTGCGGCGCTGATCCAGTACCTCGAAGGGCATCTCGACGTGCTCGACGAAGAAGCGAAGCGCCGCATGTATGCCAATCCGCTGCGCGTGCTGGACACCAAGAACCCGGCGATGCAGGCCATGGCCGAGCAGGCACCCAAGCTGCTGGACTTCCTCGGCCCCGAGTCGCAGGCGCACTTCGACGGCGTGCGCGCGCTGCTGGACTCGGTGGGCCTGGCCTACCGCATCAACCCGCGCCTGGTGCGTGGGCTGGACTACTACAACCTCACCGTCTTTGAGTGGGTCACCGACAAGCTCGGCGCGCAGGGCACGGTCTGCGCCGGTGGCCGCTATGACGGCCTGGTCGAGCAACTGGGCGGCAAGGCGACGCCGGCGGTGGGCTTCGGCATGGGCCTGGAGCGTGTGTTGCTGCTGCTGGACACGCTGGGGCTGGCCGCGCCCGCCAGCGCGCCGGATGTCTACGCCGTCGTGCCCGACCCGGCCGAGCTGCCGCGCGTGCTGCCCACGCTGGAGGCGCTGCGCGCCGCCGGCGTGGCGGTGCAGATGCACGCGGGCGGGGGCTCGTTCAAGTCGCAGTTCAAGAAGGCAGACGCCAGCGGCGCGCGCTTCGCACTGGTGTTTGGCACCGATGAGCTGGCCCGCGGCGAGGTGAGCCTGAAGCCCTTGCGCGACGGTGGCGAACAGGTGGCCCGCGCGCTCGCCGACGTGGCCGCCTGGTCGGCCGAACTCCTCCCCGCATAATCCCGGGCTCGCCCAGAGCCCCTTTCTCGATTCCCTTTTTGCCATGGCCGCCCATCTCGACCTCGAAGAACAAGAACAACTGGACCAGCTCAAAGCGTTCTGGAAGCGCTGGGGCAACCTCATCACCTGGCTGTTGACCGCCGTGCTCGCCGCCTTTGCCGCCTGGCAGGGCTGGAACTGGTACCAGCGCGACCAGGCCACCAAGGCCGCTGCGATGTACGACGAGTTCGACCGCGCCGTCACGGCGCAGGACCTGGGCAAGGCCACCGCCGCTGCCGCCGACCTGAAGACCAGTTTCCCGTCCACGGGCTACGCCGCGCAGTCCGGGCTGCAGATCGCCAAGCTGCAGGCCGACAAGGGCAAGGCCGACGACGCCAAGCAAAGCCTGGCCTGGGTCGCCGACAAGGGGTCCGAGCCGCCGTACCGCGACCTGGCTCGCCTGCGCCTGGCCGGCCTGCAGCTGGACGCCAAGGCCTACGACGAGGCCGTCAAGACGCTGGACGCGATCAAGCTGCCCGAGTTCGCTGCGCTGGTGGCCGACCGCCGCGGTGACGTGCTGTTGCAGCAGGACAAGCGCGATGCGGCCAAGGCCGAATACCAGAAGGCGCTGGCCGGCATGGAAAAGACGCAGGACTACCGCCGCATCATCGAAGCCAAGCTCGCGACCCTGGGCGTGCCCACGGTCGTCGACGCCACGGGAGCTGCGCAGTGAAGCGCGCCGTCCTGATCTCGCTGCTGGCGGCGTCGCTGTCCGGCTGCTCCACCATCAGCTCGACGTGGAACTCCTGGTTCGGCGACGCCAAGAACAAGCCCGCCGCGCTGGAGACGCTGTCCGGCCCGGCGACCGGCCGTGTCGTCTGGAGCGCCAAGGGCGACAACATCAACTTCCCGCTCAGCATCGCGACACCGGGTGAGCGCTTCGTCGTCGCCAGCAGCGACGGCAGCGTCCGGGCGCTGTCGGCCGCCGACGGCCGCGAGCTGTGGCGCGGCGATGCCGGCGCCAAGCTGTCGGCTGGCATCGGCAGTGATGGCCGCTTCGCCGCCGTGGTGAACCGCGACAACGAGCTCATCGTGCTGGACAACGGCAAGGTCGCCTGGAAGAAGGCGCTGCCCACGCCCGTGGTGGCCGCGCCCTACGTGGCCGGCGAGCGCGTCTTCACGCTGACGCTGGACCGCCAGGTGCTGGCCTACGACGCGCTGGACGGCCGCAAGATCTGGGAGCTGAAGCGCCCCGGCGAGCCGTTGACGCTGGCCAAGGCCGGCGTGCTGGCCGCGTACAAGGACACGCTGATCGTGGGCCAGGGCCCGCGGCTGGCGGGAGTCGACCCCGTCAAGGGCCAGTTGCGCTGGGAAGCCAGCGTGGCGACGCCGCGCGGCACCAACGAGGTCGAGCGCCTGGCGGACCTGGTCGGCCCGGCCGTGCGCCAGGGCGAGCTGATCTGTGCCCGCGCCTTCCAGTCCTCCGTGGGCTGCGTGAACGCCGAACGCGGCAGCGCGGTGTGGAGCCGCCTGGTGGGCGGCGCCAACGGCATCGGTGGTGACGCGCAGCTCATCGTGGCGGGCGACGCATCGGACCGACTGTCGGCCTGGCGGCTGGCCAATGGCGACCTGGCCTGGTCGGCCGACCAGTTCCAGCTGCGCAAGCTGGCCGAACCCGTGGTGGTCGGCGCGCAGGTGCTGGTGGGCGACTTCGAAGGTCAGGTCCACCTGCTGGACCGTGAGACGGGCAAGACGCGCTCGCGCATCGCGACCGACGGTTCGCCCATCGTGGCCACCGCGCTGCTGGGTGACACGGCGCTGTTCGCCACCAAGAGCGGCGGCCTGTTCGCGATCAAGGCCGAATGAAACCAGTCATTGCCCTGGTCGGCCGCCCCAACGTGGGCAAGTCGACGCTGTTCAACCGCCTGACGAAGTCGCGCGACGCCATCGTGGCCGACTTCGCCGGCCTGACGCGTGACCGCCACTACGGTGATGGCCGCCTGGGCGACCGCGAGTTCATCTGCATCGACACCGGCGGCTTCGAGCCCGACAGCAGCACCGGCATCGTCAAGGAGATGGCCAAGCAGACCAAGCAGGCTGTCGCCGAGGCCGACGCGGTCATCTTCGTCGTCGACATCCGTTTAGGCCTGTCGGCCCACGACAGCGACATCGCCCGCTACCTGCGCAGCGTCAACAAGCGCGTGCACCTGGCCGTCAACAAGGCCGAGGGCATGAGCGACTCGCCGCTGATGAACGAGTTCCACGAGCTCGGCATGGGCGAGCCGCACCCGATCTCGTCCGCGCACGGCCAGGGCATCCGCAGCCTGCTGGACGCGGTGCTGGAGCCCTTCGAGGACGCCACCGAGGAGTTCGGTGCCGGCCCGCAGCAGGACGGCGTCATCCGCCTCGCCGTGGCCGGCCGCCCCAACGTCGGCAAGAGCACGCTGATCAACACCTGGCTGGGCGAGGAGCGCCTCGTCGCGTTCGACATGCCGGGCACCACGCGCGACGCCATCGCGGTGGACTTCGAGCGCAACGGCCAGAAGTTCAAGCTCATCGACACCGCCGGCCTGCGCCGCAAGGGCAAGGTCTTCGAGGCCATCGAGAAGTTCTCGGTCGTCAAGACGCTGCAGGCCATCGCCGACGCGCATGTCGTGCTGCTGCTGCTGGACGCCACGCAGGGCGTGACCGACCAGGACGCGCACATCGCCGGCTACATCCTCGACAGCGGCCGCGCCGTCGTGCTGGCCTGCAACAAGTGGGACGCGGTGGACAGCTACCAGCGCGAGACGCTGCAGCGCCAGATCGAGACGCGCCTGGCGTTCCTGAAGTTCGCGCCCATGCACAACATCTCGGCACTCAAGCGCCAGGGTCTGTCGGCACTGTGGAACGCGATGGCCGATGCCTACGCCTCGGCCTACCGCAAGATGACGACGCCGGTCCTCACCCGCCTCGTCCAGGAGGCGGTGGAGCACCAGCAGCCCAAGCGTTCCGGCGTGTCGCGGCCCAAGCTGCGCTACGCCCACCAGGGCGGCCAGAACCCGCCCATCGTCGTCATCCACGGCAATGCGCTGGACGGCGTGACGGAGGTCTACAAGCGCTACCTGGAGGGACGCATCCGCGCCCACTACAAACTGGTGGGCACGCCGCTGAAGATTGAGCTACGTTCATCGAAGAATCCCTTCGATGAAAAGACCTAGGTAACAGCCGGGTGCGGCAAAACCCTGTGTTAAGGTCCAACCCGTAGTCCCAACCCCGATAACTCGGAGCATACCGATGAGCAACAAAGGCCAACTTTTGCAGGACCCCTTTTTGAACCTGCTTCGCAAAGAGCATGTGCCCGTCTCGATCTATCTGGTCAACGGCATCAAGCTCCAGGGCCACATTGAATCCTTCGACCAATACGTCGTGCTGCTGCGCAACACGGTGACGCAGATGGTCTACAAGCACGCGATCTCGACCGTCGTGCCGGGCCGTGCGGTCAACTTCCACGCCGGCGACACGCCCGCGGACGCCTGATCCCCGACCCTTGTCCTCGACTTCTGCCAACGCCGGTCTTCCAACTGCAGCGCCGCCCTCCGAGGCGGCGCGCGCCATTCTTGTGGGTGTCGATTTCGGTCGGCACTCTGCCAAGCAAGGCTTCGACGAAAGCCTGGACGAGCTGGCTTTGCTGGCCGAGTCGGCCGGCGACACGCCCGTCGCCAGGGTCATCGCCCGGCGCCCGGCGCCTGACGCCGCGCTGTTCGTCGGCTCCGGCAAGGCCGACGAGATCAAGCTGCTCGTGCAGGCCCACCAGGCCCACACGGTGCTGTTCGACCAGGCCATCTCGCCCGCCCAGCAGCGCAACCTTGAGCGCGTCCTCGGCGTTCCGGTTGCGGACCGCACCGCGCTGATCCTCGAGATCTTTGCCGCCCGCGCGCAGAGCCACGAGGGCAAGCTGCAGGTGGAGCTGGCGCGGCTGCAATACCTGGCCACGCGCCTCGTGCGCCGCTGGAGCCACCTGGAACGCCAGAGCGGCGGCATCGGCATGCGCGGCGGCCCCGGCGAAGCGCAGATCGAGCTGGACCGTCGCATGATCGACGACCGCATCAAGAAGACCAAGGAGCGCCTGAAGCAGGTGCAGAAGCAGCGCAGCACGCAGCGCCGCTCCAGGGCGCGCAACGGCGTCTTCAAGGTCTCGCTGGTGGGCTACACGAACGCGGGCAAGAGCACGCTGTTCAACGCCCTCGTGAAGGCCCGTGCCTACGCGGCCAACCAGCTCTTCGCGACGCTGGACACCACCACCCGCTCGCTGTACCTGGAGCAGGCCGGCGCCAGCGTGTCGCTGTCCGACACCGTGGGCTTCATCCGCGACCTGCCGCACAAGCTCGTCGAGGCCTTCCGCGCCACGCTGCAGGAGGCGGCCGATGCCGACCTGCTGCTGCACGTCGTGGACGCCGCCAGCCCCGTGCTGGACGAGCAGATGGCCGAGGTGGACCGGGTGCTGCAGGAGATCGGCGCCGGCGACGTGCCGCAGCTGCTGGTCTACAACAAGCAGGATCTGCTGCCCGAGGACAAGCGCCCGCGCGTTGCGGTGGACGCCATCCTGCGCGGCGGCGCGGCACGGCCGACGCCGCGCGTGTTCGTCAGCGCGGTGGACGGCACGGGCCTGGCCGAGCTGCGCGACCTCATCGCGCAGGCCGTGCAGGCCGCCCAGTTGGCCCAGCCGGTGGAAGCATCCTTCGACGAGCGCTTCGACGAGCGCGACGCCGATCACTTGAATGACGGGCCGATCCCCTCATCTGCGGACGACGATGCCGCACCCACTCACTGACTATGACTCAGGCATGAGCAGCACCCTCCACACCCCGCGCCGCGAGCCCTGGCACCGCCGTCTGCTGACGTCGGTGGCACGCGCTGCCGGCCGCCTGCTGAACAGCGGCCGCAACGACGGCCCGCCGGACCTCGACGAGCTCTGGCGCGACTTCAACCGCAAGCTGTCCGGCATGTTCGGCGGCCGCCCGAACGGACCGACGGGCCCCGCCGGGTCGGGTGGTGGTTCCCCGGACATGAAGGGCGCGGGCATCGGTGCCGGCCTCATCGCCGGCGTCGTCGTGCTGGGTTGGCTGGGCAGCGGCTTCTTCATCGTGCAGGAAGGCCAGCAGGCCGTCGTCACCTTCTTCGGCAAGTACGACAAGACCGTGGAGGCCGGCTTCCAGTGGCGACTGCCCTATCCCTTCCAGGGCCACGAGACCGTCGCCGTGTCCAAGCTGCAGCAGGTGGACGTCGGCCGCAGCTCCGTCGTCGCGGCCACCGGCCTGCGCGACTCGTCGATGCTGACGCAGGACGAGAACATCGTCGACATCCGTTTCACCGTGCAGTACGTGGTCAAGAACGCACGCGACTTCCTGTACGAGAACCGTGACCCCGAGCAGGCCGTGCTGCTGGCCGCGGAATCGGCCGTGCGCGAGATCGTCGGAAAGAGCAAGATGGACTCGGTGCTCTACGAGCAGCGCGACATGATCGCCGTGGACCTGGCCAAGTCCGTGCAGGCGCAGCTTGACCGGCTCAAGGCCGGCATCCAGGTCAAGAACGTCAACGTCCAGAGCGTGCAGCCGCCCGAGCAGGTGCAGGCGGCGTTCGAGGACGCGTTCAAGGCCAACGCCAACCGCGAGCAGCTGAAGAACGAGGCCCAGGCCTACGCCAACGACGTGATCCCGCGCGCGCAAGGCGATGCGGCCAAGCTGCGTGAGCAGTCCGAGGGCTACAAGGCCCGCGTCGTCGCGACCGCCGAAGGCGATGCACAGCGCTTCAAGAGCGTGCTGGCCGAGTACCAGAAGGCGCCGCAGGTCACGCGCGACCGGCTCTACATCGATGCGATGCAGCAGATCTACAGCAGCGTCAGCAAGGTCATGGTGGACAGCCGCACCGGCTCCAACATGCTCTACCTGCCGCTGGACAAGCTGCTGCAGCAGGGCGGTGGCAGCGTGACCGTGTCGCCGCCGCAGCCCACCACGGTGCCCGAGCCGACGGCACTGCCCGGCAGCGACCTGCGCAGCCGTGACAACCAGCGCAGCCGCGACGGCCGCTGATCGAGGACCCATCGAATGAACCGTATTGCCGCCATCCTCGCCGGCGCACTCATCGTCCTGATGCTGCTGTCGTCGATGCTCTTCATCGTCGACCAGCGCCAGTTCGCCGTCGTCTATGCATTGGGCGAGATCAAGGAAGTCATCACCGAGCCGGGCCTGAAGTTCAAGGCGCCGCCGCCGCTGCAGAACGTCGTCATGCTCGACCGCCGCGTGCAGACGCTGGACAGCCCGGAGTCGCGCCCCGTCTTCACGGCCGAGAAGAAGAGCATCGTCATCGACTGGCTCATCAAGTGGCGCATCTCGGACGCGCGCCAGTTCATCCGCAACAGCGGTGGCACCAACTTGGCCGACATGCGCAACGTCGACAGCCGCCTATCGCCCGTCGTGCAGGCCGCGTTCAACGAGGAAGTGACCAAGCGCACCGTCATCGCCGTGCTGGCCACCGAGCGCGAGAAGGTCATGCAGGACGTGCGCAGGCGCCTGTCCGACGAGGCCAAGCAGTTCGGCATCGAGGTGGTGGACGTGCGCATCAAGCGCGTGGACTTCGCATCCGGCATCACGGATTCGGTCTACCGCCGCATGGAGTCCGAGCGCAAGCGCGTGGCCAACGAGGCGCGCGCCACCGGCGCGGCCGAGGGCGACAAGATCCGCGCCGATGCCGATCGCCAGCGCGAAATCATCGTCGCCGAGGCCTACCGTGACGCGCAGCTCGTGATGGGCGAGGGCGATGCCAAGGCGTCGGCGATCTACGCCGAATCGTTTGGGCGCGATCCGTCGTTCGCGCAGTTCTACCGCTCGCTGAGCGCCTACCGTTCGAGCTTCAAGAGCAAGAGCGACGTGATGGTCATCGACCCGAGCAGCGACTTCTTCAAGGCCATGCGCGGCGCAGGTGCCGCACCCGCCGCCGCGCCCGCGCGCAAGTGAATGAGCTGCTGCTGGCGCTGGCGCTGATGATGGTGGTCGAGGGGCTGATGCCCCTCATCAGCCCGCGTCGCTGGCGCGACGTCTTCAGCCGGCTGCTGGCGATGAGCGATGGCCAGATCCGTTTCATCGGCCTGGCCAGCATGTTGATGGGGGTGCTCGCCATCCTCTTCTTGTTGCGCTGATCGAGGCATCGCGCACGCTGGCGCGGCGATGGGCACCGGTAGAATGCCGTTTTTAACCGCCCCCCGTGCGCCTCATGTCCTCTGCTTGGCTGCTGCCCGAGCACATCGCCGATGTGCTGCCTTCGCAGGCACGCCGCATCGAAGAGCTGCGTAGAGAGCTGCTCGACATGGCCCGCAGCTATGGCTGCGAGCTGGTCATCCCGCCGTTGCTGGAGCACCTGGAGTCGCTGTTGTCCGGCACCGGCATGGGTTCCGACATCAAGCTGTTCAAGCTGGTGGATCAGCTCTCCGGCCGCTCGCTCGGCCTGCGCGCCGACACGACGCCGCAGGTGGCCCGCATCGATGCTCATCTGCTCAATCGCCGCGGCGTGACGCGCCTGTGCTACTGCGGCCCGGTGGCGCACACGCGGCCGGACGGGCTCAACACCAGCCGAGAGCCCCTGCAGTTCGGCGTCGAGATCTACGGTCATGCGGGCCTGGAAGCCGATCTTGAAGTGCATGACCTGGCGCTGGACGCGTTGCGCCGCGCCGGCCTGCGCAAGGTCATGCTCGACCTGGGCGACGCCCGGCTGCTGCAGGGCGTGCTTGAAGGCCACGGCGACGGCGTGAAGCTTGCGCCCGAAGCGCTGGTCGCGCTGACGGCAGCGCTCGCCGCGAAGGACATGGCCGTGCTCGCCGAATTGACGGCCGGCATGCCGGTCGTCACCCGCGACGCGCTGCTGGCACTGCCCAGCCTCTTCGGCGGGCGCGAGGTGCTGGACGAAGCCGCGCGCCGCCTGCCCGGCCATCCGCTGGTGAAAGCCGCGTTGGCCGACCTGGCCTGGCTGGCCGGGCACCTGGCTGCCGTGCACCCGGAGGTGAGCCTGGGCTTCGACCTGGCCGACCTTCAGGGCTATGCGTACTACACCGGCATCCGCTTCGCGGCGTATGCCGAAGGCTGTTCCGACGCGGTGCTGCGCGGCGGCCGCTACGACGAGGTGGGGGCGGTCTTCGGCCGCCGCCGCCCGGCCGTGGGCTTCAGCCTGGACCTGAAGACGCTGGTGGGCCTGGCGCCCGCCACACCGCTGCGCGCGGCCATCCGCGCCCCGTGGGGTGAGGACGCCTCGTTGCGCCAGGCCGTGCGCGAGTGGCGCGAGAAGGGCGAGACGGTGGTGTGCGTGCTGCCGGGCCATGAGGCCGAGGCCGATGAATTCGACTGTGACCGCGAACTGGTTCGCGGCCACACGGGATGGGCAGTCCGCTCGCTCTGAGCGGCGCCCGCAAACTCTTCTCCAAAATCAGGCAAACCAAATGCAAAGCCAAACCGCGCGTGGACGCAATGTGGTCGTCGTGGGCACCCAGTGGGGCGACGAGGGCAAGGGCAAGGTCGTGGACTGGATGACGGACCATGCCCATGGCGTGGCGCGCTTCCAGGGCGGCCACAACGCCGGCCACACGCTGGTCATCAAGGGCGTGAAGACGGCGCTGCAGCTCATCCCCAGCGGCATCATGCGCGACGGCGTGCCCTGCTACATCGGCAACGGCGTGGTGGTGGACCCGACCCACCTGCTCGCCGAGATCGAGCGCCTGGAAGCGGCCGGCGTCGAAGTGCGCTCGCGCCTGTTCATCAGCGAGAGCTGCCCGCTGATCCTGCCCTTCCACGTGGCCGTGGACAAGGCGCGCGAGCAGCTGCGCGAGAGCAGCGGCAGCGGCAAGATCGGCACCACCGGCAAGGGCATCGGCCCGGCCTATGAGGACAAGGTGGCCCGCCGCGCGCTGCGCGCCCAGGACCTGAAGCACCCCGAACGCTTCGCCAAGAAGCTGCGCGAGTTGCTGGAGCTGCACAACTTCGTGCTCAAGGGCTACCTGAAGGCCGAGGAACTGGCGTTCGAGCCCATCTTCGAGCAGGCCATGAAGATGGCCGAGGCCATCAAGCCCATGCTGGCGGATGTGGGCTACATGATCCACAAGGCCCACCAGGCCGGCCAGAACATCCTGTTCGAAGGCGCCCAGGGCACGCTGCTGGACATCGACCACGGCACCTATCCCTACGTCACCTCCAGCAACTGCGTGGCTGGCAACGCCGCTGCCGGTGCCGGCGTGGGCCCGCAGCTGCTGCACTACATGCTGGGCATCACCAAGGCCTACACGACGCGCGTGGGCTCGGGCCCGTTCCCGACCGAACTCGACTGGGAAGTGCCCGGCACCGTCGGCTACCACCTCTCCACGGTCGGCCAGGAGCGCGGCACCGTGACCGGGCGCGCGCGCCGCTGCGGTTGGCTGGATGCCGCAGCGCTCAAGCGATCCATCATCATCAACGGCATCACCGGCCTGTGCCTGACCAAGCTCGACGTGCTGGACGGTCTGGCAGAGATCAAGATGTGCGTGGGCTACGAGCTGAACGGCAAGACGCTGGACATCCTGCCGCTGGACGCCGACGAGATCGAGGCCTGCACGCCCATCTACGAGACGTTCCCGGGCTGGACCGAAACCACGTTCGGCGCGACAAGCCTTGACGCATTGCCTGCCGCGGCACGCAGTTACCTCAAGCGTGTCGAGGAAGTCATCGGTGCGCCCATCGACATGGTTTCGACCGGCCCCGACCGCGAGCACACCATCGTGCTGCGCCATCCCTATTCCGCCTAAAAATCCAACTTCTCACCTCACGGAGACGCCCACACCATGCTGACCGACGACGGCAAACACCTCTACGTGTCCTGGGACGAGTACCACCTGCTGACCGAGCGTCTGGCGCTGAAGGTGCACGCCTCGGGCTGGCAGTTCGATCAGATCCTGTGCCTGGCCCGCGGCGGCATGCGCCCCGGCGACGTGCTGTCGCGCGTGTTCGACAAGCCGCTGGGCATCATGTCCACCAGCTCCTACCGCGCCGAGGCCGGCACCATCCAGGGCCGCCTGGACATGGCCAAGTACATCACCATGCCCAAGGGCGAACTGGCCGGCCGCGTGCTGCTGGTGGACGACCTGGCCGACTCGGGCGTCACGTTGAAGGCCGTGGTGGAGCGCCTGCGCGGCATGCCGGCCATCAGCGAGCTGCGCTCCGCCGTCATCTGGTCCAAGAAGGTGTCGGCCTACACGCCGGACTACTACTGCGAAATGCTGGAGACGTCGCCCTGGATCCATCAGCCGTTCGAGGAGTACGACGGCATGGGGCCGGAGGCGCTGGCGAAGAAATTCGTCGTTTGAGGGTGGGGCCTGTGGCGCGGATCGAAGAAGAAGCTCGGTTTGTGCCACCACTCGACGAAGCGCCCATCGAGGGCCCATCGTCGGGGACTCGGTCACGTCCCGCGACCCCGGCGGCCGGCTCCGCGCCACAGGCGCGAAGCCTTCGTCGAGGCGTCGGACAAGCCACTGGATTGGCTTCGGTCCTCGACGACACGCCTTTTCGAGTCCTCTCCTGGGCGCCAAAGCAAAAGGGCCGATGCTTTCGCATCGGCCCTTTTGCTTTGTTTGGTGCCCAGGAGAGGACTCGAACCTCCACGGAGTTACCCGCTAGTACCTGAAACTAGTGCGTCTACCAATTCCGCCACCTGGGCAAGTTGCTCAAAACTTCTGACGAAGTCCTGGGCCGTTTCAGGAAAGCTAGGATCATATCATCAAAAACTTGAAGAACACAACCAACGCCCCGGCCATTGACGGCGCCGGGCTCCTCGGCGAAGTCGAGGGCACGCTGCAAGGCCATCGTGACGGGCATGGATTCCTGATCCCCGACGACGGCTCGACGGACATCTACCTGTCGTCGCAGGAAACGCGCGCCGTCATGCATGGCGACCGCCTGCGCGTGCGCGTCGTGCGTTTCGACAAACGCGGCCGCCCCGAGGGGCGCGTGCTGGAGATCCTGGAACGCCGCAAGCGCCCCATCATCGGCCGGCTGCTGCTGGAGTCCGGCGTCTGGCTCGTGGCGCCGGAGGACCGGCGCATGGGGCAGGACATCCTCATCCCCAAGAACGGCATCGCGAATGCGACCGCAGGGCAGGTGGTGGCCATCGAGCTGACCGAGCCGCCGTCGCTGTACTCGCAGCCGGTGGGCCGCGTCGTGGAGGTGCTGGGCGAGATCGACGACCCCGGCATGGAGATCGAGATCGCGGTGCGCAAGTACGACGTGCCGCACCGCTTCAGCCCCGAGACGCTGGCGCAGAGCGCCAAGCTGCCCGAGAGATTGCGCGCGGCCGACCTGAAGCAGCGCGTCGACCTGCGCGACGTGCCGCTCGTCACCATCGACGGCGAGGATGCGCGCGACTTCGACGACGCCGTCTATTGCGAGCCGTACAAGGCGGGCCGCGGCAAGAAGGCCATCGAGGGCTGGCGCCTGCTCGTGGCCATCGCGGACGTGTCGCACTACGTGAAGCCCGGCGAGCCGCTGGACGCCGATGCGTACGAGCGCGCCACGTCCGTCTACTTCCCGCGCCGCGTCATCCCGATGCTGCCCGAGAAGCTGTCCAACGGCCTGTGCTCGCTGAACCCGTACGAGGACCGGCTCAGCATGGTCTGCGACATGCTCGTGTCCAGCGATGGCACGGTCAGCGCCTACCAGTTCTACCCGGCCGTCATCAGCTCGCACGCGCGCTTCACCTACACCGAGGTGGCGGCCATCCTCGGCAACACGCACGGCCCCGAGGCCGCCAAGCGGCGTGAGCTGGTGCCGCACCTCTTGCACCTGCACGAGGTCTATCGCGCGCTGCTGGCGGAGCGCAACCGACGCGGTGCCATCGACTTCGAGACGACTGAGACGCAGATCGTCTGCGACGACAACGGCCGCATCGAGAAAATCATCCCGCGTACGCGCAACGATGCGCACCGGCTCATCGAGGAGGCCATGCTGGCCGCCAACACCTGCTCGGCGGACTTCATCCAGTCGAACAAGCACCATTCACTGTTCCGGGTGCACGAAGGCCCGACACCCGAGAAGCGCCAGACGCTGCAAGGCTACCTGCGCTCGCTGGGCATCGGCATCGGGCTTTCCGACGACCCGACGCCGCGCGAGTTCCAGCAGCTCGCCGCCGCCACCAAGGATCGCGCCGACGCGCAGCAGATCCACACCATGCTGCTGCGCTCCATGCAGCAGGCCATCTACACCGGCATCAACGCCGGCCACTTCGGCCTGGCCTACCCGGCGTACACGCACTTCACGAGCCCGATCCGGCGCTACCCCGACCTGCTGGTCCACCGCGTCATCAAGTGCCTGCTGGCGGGCAAGCGCTACACGCTGGATGCCAGCAAGATGAACGTGCCGCAGGCGCCCAAGCGCCCCGGCCGCCCGCCGCCGCCCAACCCGGCCGACGCGCGCAACGAGGCCGAACGCTGGGAGGTCGTTGGCGCGCACTGCAGCGCCAACGAACGCCGCGCCGACGAAGCCAGTCGCGACGTCGAGGCCTGGCTGAAGTGCCGCTACATGCGCGACCGCCTCGGCGAGGTGTTCGCGGGCACGGTGTCCGCCGTCACGAGCTTCGGATTGTTCGTGCAACTCGACGAGCTCTATGTGGAAGGCCTGGTGCACATCACCGAGCTGGGCGGCGAGTACTTCAAGTTCGACGACGTGCGCCAGGAACTGCGTGGCGAACGCACCGGCATGCGCTACGCCACTGGCGCGCGCGTGCAGGTGCAGGTCAGCCGCGTCGACCTGGACGGCCGCCGCATCGATTTCCGTCTCGTGCGCGACGACGACGAAGCCCGCTCGCTGCATCGCAGCGCCACGGGTCGCGCCGCCGGCAAACCGACCGCCAAGACCGCCGCCAAGGCGCCGGCCAGGAAGCGAGCGCCGAAGACGGCGGTGGAAACGCTGGACGACGTGCGCCAGGCCGACCGCGACGTGAAGAAGAGCCGCAAGGAAGTGATTGCCGGCCTGCACCCCGTCAAGGCGGCCCAGCAGGCGGCCAAGCGAGCGGCGAGCAAGGCATCCAAGAAGACCGCGGCGAAAGCGGCGACGCGCAAGCGTCGATAGCGGCGGCGCGCGCTGAACGCCGGTCAGCGCCTGTCAGCGCCCCGCCGCCAGCCGTTCGACGAGATCGGCCGCCCGCAGCACGCCCGCCACCTCGCCTGCGCGGCCATGGGCGTCAACGCCGGCGCGGGCGATGGTGTGCGCGCTGGCGCCGGGCTCTTGTGCCCACAGCCCGCCCAGCCAGCCGGCCAGCACGTCGCCACTGCCGGCCGTCGCCAGCGCCGGACCGCCACTCGCGCACAGGGCCGGCCGTTCGGCCGGGGAGGCAATGACGCTGCCCGAGCCTTTGAGCACGACGGTGCTGCCCAGTTGCCGTGCGAGGTCGCGCGCCGCGGCAAGCCGGTCGGCCTGCACGCGCTCGGTATCGCGGCCCAGCAACCGCGCGGCCTCCAGCGGATGCGGCGTCAGCAGCGTGCTGCCGGCAGGGCGGGCGCGCACGAGGGCTTGCAAAGCCGGGTCCGCGGCGATGGCGTTCAGCGCGTCGGCGTCCAGCACGACGCGCGGCAGGCGTTGCAGCAGTGCGGGCAGCGTGGCGGCGATGCCAGCGCCCGCGCCGCAGCCGATCACGCCCACGGCCTGCGGCACGTCGTCCAGGCGGCCGCGCATCAGCTCGGGCCGGCCTGGATCGGCGACCTCCGCGTCGGCGAGGCCCGGCAGGTCGACGTAGACCCGACCCGCGCCGCAAGCCAGAGCCGCGCGCGCCGCCAGCCGTGCGGCCCCCTGCATGCCCGGAGCGCCACCCACCACCAGCACCTGACCGTGGCTGCCCTTGTGGCTGGTGGGGCTGCGTTGCGGCGCGGCGGCGGGGCCGAGCAGGTCGGCCGTGGGCGCCTCGTCGGGTGCCACACCCAGGTCGTCGAACCAGAGGCGTCCCGCATGCGCGCGGCCTTCGCCGGTGAACAGGCCGGGCTTGAGCGTCAGCAGCGTCAGCGTGTGGTCCGCGCGCACGGCGCGCTCGCCGGCGGGCTGGCCGGTGTCGGCCAGCAGGCCGCTGGGCAGGTCCACGGCCAGGATGGGCGCGCCACAGGTGGCCATCGCGACGATGGGCGCCAGCAGCTCGGTCGACGGCGCCCGGTTCAGGCCCAGGCCGAGCAGCGCGTCGATGACAAGGGATGGGTGCTCGGGTGCGACATGCCCCACATGCACCGGCACGGCCGCTTCAAGAAGCCGCTGCGCGGCGACATGGCCGTCGCCGCCGTTGTTGCCCGGCCCGCACACGATCCAGACAGGTCCGGGCCCGCGGCGCAGCGCGAGTGCCAGCTTGGCGATGGCCAGGCCGGCCCGCGCCATCAGGTCCGGCGCATGGATCAGTGCGCGCGCCTCGATGCGTCGGCTGGCGGCGACGTCGAAGAGGGGCAGGGTGGTGGTCGTGGGCAGCAGCGGGTGCATGCCCTGGAGCTTAGGCCAGCCGTTGCGGTCCGAGTGGGCCGATGTCCAGCGCAGGCACCTGTGCCGCGATCTGCTGCGCCAGCACGTGGGCGGCGCCGCAGGCGAGCCCCCAGCCGCCGTCGCCGGTCGAGAGGTTCAGCCACAGGCCCGGGCGGCCGCTGGCGCCCATGATGGGCAGGCCATCGGCGGGCATCGCGCGGCGGCTCTGGCCTTGCTGGACCTGCTGGTGCAGCACGGAGCCCGGAAACCAGTGCTGCAACCCGCGGTGCAGCGCTTCGAAGTCCGGCGTGACCCTGGTGCGTGCCTGCGTCACCGTGGTGCCGCCGCTCACGCGCACGCGATGGCCGATGCGGGCGATGGACAGGCCGCGCGACGGGTCCACCCAGGCGGCGCCGGGGCCGAGGTCGGGATGGGCCTCCAGCATGCGCAGCGGCGCGGTGACCGACGCCTCGTGCCGCGCGGCCAGGGGCAGGCGCGGGTCGAGCAGCGCGGCGGCGTCCAGCCCGTTGCACAGCACGATGGCGTCGAAGCGCTCGTCCTGCGTGCCCGGGACCTGCGGCTGGGTGTCGCCGGCGTCGCGGTCTGCGCCGGTCGTGCGCGTGGGGGCCTCCGCGGGCGGTGTGTACGCGTGGCGCAGCGTCAGGCCGGCGCCATCGGCGGCGATGGCGCGCACGGTGCTGTGGAAGCGGAACCCGGCGCCCAGGCGCTGGGCCTGCTGCCGCAGTTGCTGGGCGAACAGGCGGGCATTGCCGGCACCGCCGCCGGCGAAAGCCAGCGCGCCCACCAGCGGTGCCTCGGTGTTCAGGCCCGGCTCCCGGAGCCGGGCGGCTTCGGCGTCGATCAGTTCGGCCTGCAGGCCCAGCGCCTTCCAGCCGTCCAGCCGCGCTTGGGCGGCCGCCATCCGGCGCGCGTCCACCACCGCCACGAGCAGGCCTTCGGCGGACTCGTCTTCCAGGCCCAGCACGCGCCGCAACTCGGCCGTGCGGGCGAGGCTGAACTGGCTCAGCGCCGCCAGTGCCGATGCCGCGTCGCCGCCGCGCCGGCCGGCCCGCCAGCGGCGCCAGCGCCAGGACAGCGGCGCCGGGCTGGCCGCGTCGTCCAGATGGGGCACGCAAGGCGAGAGCACGGCATTGCTGGCAAAGCTGGCCTGTTCGGCGACGCTGCCGCCGCGCTCGAAGACGTGCACCCGCAAGCCCTGCGCGGCCAGTTCGTAGGCGGTGGCCACGCCGGCTAGGCCCGCGCCCACCACCGCGACGCTGCGGCTCACCGGCGCACCTGGCGCACAGCCGCGGTGGGGGCGTCGGCGCGCACGGTGAGGCGCCGTCGGCTGAAGAAGGCCATGGTTTGTGTATACTCTGCGGGTTTTGCCGGGGGATGCAGCTGTCTGGGCTGCGCTCGACCCGGAAAAAACGGTTGTGAGGGGTGTGCTGCCAAGGAAATTGGCGCTGCTCGTTGCAACAAATCGCAAACCGGCCACGCAAAGGTGTTGCGGTCTGCGGCAGTCCGGGAACAGTCGTTTCCAGATGCTGCAACGCAATTCGGGCCGGATTTTAGACACAACCTTCGGAGTAAGACCCATGTCTGTCACGATGCGCGAGATGCTGGAAGCCGGCGTCCATTTCGGCCACCAAACCCGCTTCTGGAATCCCAAGATGGCCCCGTATATCTACGGCCATCGCAACAAGATCCACATCATCAACCTCGAGAAGACGCTGCCCGCGTTCAACGATGCGATGAAGTTCGTGCGCCAGCTCGCTGCCAAGCGCGGCACGATCCTGATGATCGGCACGAAGCGCCAGGCCCGTGAAGTCGTCGCCCAGGAAGCGCAGCGCGCCGGCATGCCCTACGTCGATGCCCGCTGGCTCGGCGGCATGATGACCAACTTCAAGACGGTCAAGACCTCGCTGAAGAACCTGAAGGACATGCAGGCCCAGGTGGATGCCGGCACGCAGCCCGCCATCAAGAAGGAAGCCCTGCTGTTCCAGCGCGACATCGCCAAGCTGGAAAAGAACATCGGCGGCATCCAGGACATGACCGCGCTGCCCGATGCCATCTTCGTCATCGACGTCGGCTATCACAAGATTGCCGTCGCTGAAGCCAAGAAGCTCGGCATCCCCGTCATCGGCATCGTGGACACCAACCACTCCCCGATCGGCATCGACTACGTCATCCCCGGCAACGACGACTCGGCCAAGGCCGTGGCGCTGTACGCCCGCGCCGTCGCTGACGCCGTGCTGGAAGGCAAGGCCAACGCCACGAACGAAGTGCTGGCCGCGGTTGCCCCGGCTGGTGACGAGTTCGTCGAGGTCTCCGAAGAGGCCTGAAGCCCTTCCGTCCTGTCTGAAAAGGGGCCGTCACGGCCCCTTTTTCCAACCAAATTCTGGAGAAGAGAAATGGCTGCTATCACTGCAAGCATGGTCGGCGAGCTGCGCGCCCGCACCGACGCGCCGATGATGGAATGCAAGAAGGCGTTGACCGAGGCCGATGGCGACCTGAGCCGCGCCGAAGAGATCCTGCGCGTCAAGCTGGGCAACAAGGCCGGCAAGGCCGCCTCGCGCATCACGGCCGAAGGCATCGTGGCCTCGGCCGTCGTGGGCGGCAATGGCGCGCTGATCGAAGTGAACTGCGAGACCGACTTCGTCTCGAAGAACGACGCCTTCCTGGCGTTCGTCGGTGCCCTGGCTGGCCTGGTGGCCGAGCACAACCCCGCCGACGTGGCCGCCCTGTCGGCGCTGCCGCTGTCGCAGGAGGGCTTCGGCCCGACGGTCGAAGACGTGCGCAAGGGCCTGATCGGCAAGATCGGCGAGAACATGACGATCCGCCGCTTCCAGCGCTACACCGGCAGCAAGCTGGCGACCTACCTGCACGGCACCCGCATCGGCGTGGTCGTCGAGTTCGAGGGTGACGACGTCGCCGCCAAGGACGTCGCCATGCACATCGCCGCGATGAAGCCCGCCGCGCTGTCCAGCGCCGACGTGCCGGCCGAGCTGGTCGAGAAGGAGCGCAAGATCGCCACCGAGAAGGCGGCCGAATCCGGCAAGCCGGCCGACATCGTCGCCAAGATGGTCGAAGGCTCGGTGCAGAAGTTCCTGAAGGAAGTCTCGCTGCTGGACCAGGTCTTCGTGAAGGCCGCCGACGGCAAGCAGACCGTGGGCGCCCACCTGAAGGCCGCCAACACGACGGTCAAGGGCTTCACGCTCTACGTCGTCGGTGAGGGCATCGAGAAGAAGGTCGATGACTTTGCGGCCGAAGTGGCGGCCCAGGTGGCAGCTGCAAAGGGTCAGTAAAGACTCTTGCTAAATGAAAGGGCGCCAAGTTGGCGCCCTTTAAACTTGCGGCCCACCAGCGGCCTGTCGAATTCCGAGGACACCATGCCCGCGTACAAGCGCATCCTGCTCAAACTCTCCGGCGAAGCCCTGATGGGCGACGACGCCTATGGCATCAACCGCGCGACCATCGTGCGCATGGTGCAGGAGATCCGCGAGGTGGCGCAGATGGGCGTCGAGGTGGCCGTCGTCATCGGTGGCGGCAACATCTTCCGCGGCGTGGCTGGCGGCGCGGTCGGCATGGACCGTGCCACGGCCGACTACATGGGCATGCTGGCGACGGTCATGAACTCGCTGGCGCTGGCCGACACGATGCGCCAGGAGGGCATGACGGCCCGCGTGATGTCCGCCATCGCCATCGAGCAGGTCGTCGAGCCCTACGTGCGGCCCAAGGCGCTGCAGTACCTCGAAGAGGGCAAATGCGTCATCTTCGCGGCCGGCACGGGCAACCCCTTCTTCACGACCGACACGGCCGCGGCGCTGCGTGGCGCCGAGATCGGTGCCGAGATCGTGTTGAAGGCCACCAAGGTCGACGGTGTCTACTCCGCCGACCCCAAGAAGGACCCCGACGCGACGCGCTACTCGCGCATCAGCTTCGACGAGGCCATCGCCCGCAACCTGCAGGTCATGGACGGCGCCGCCTTCGCGTTGTGCCGCGACCAGAAGCTGCCGATCAAGGTGTTCAGCATCTTCAAGCCCGGCGCGCTGCGGCGCGTCGTGCAGGGCGAGGACGAGGGCACGCTGGTCCACGTTTGATTCAGTCTTAGTCAGTTGGGGACAGCGCTGCTCGCTGACGCTTGGGTGGCCCGTCCCGCAAGGAAATCAAGATGAGCATTGCCGACATCAAGAAGAACGCCGAAGGCCGGATGGCCAAGTCCGTTGAATCGCTGAAGGGCGAACTGCACAAGATCCGTACCGGCCGCGCGCATCCGGGCCTGCTGGACCAGGTCAGCGTCGACTACTACGGCTCCCTGGTGCCCATCTCCCAGGTGGCCAATGTGACGCTGCTGGACGCCCGCACGATCTCCGTGCAGCCCTGGGAAAAGGGCATGGGCGCGAAGATCGAGAAGGCGATCCGCGAGTCGGACCTCGGCCTGAACCCCGCATCGCAAGGCGACCTGATCCGCGTGCCGATGCCGCCGCTGACCGAAGAGCGCCGCCGTGACCTGACCAAGGTCGTGCGCAACGCCGGCGAAGACGCCAAGGTGGCGGTGCGCAACCTGCGCCGCGACGCCAACGAGCAGGCCAAGAAGCTGCTCAAGGACAAGGAAATCGGCGAGGACGACGAGCGCCGCAGCCTGGACGAAGTGCAGAAGCTCACCGACCGCGTGATCGCCGAGATCGACAAGCTGGTCGCGGGCAAGGAAGCCGAGATCCTCGCGGTTTGAGCGCCCTGCCTGCCGTGATGCAAGAGCGCCTGGCGCCGCCGCGCCATGTGGCCATCGTCATGGATGGCAATGGCCGCTGGGCCAAGAAGCGCTTCCTGCCGCGCTTCTTCGGCCACAAGCAGGGCGTGGACGCGCTCGTCAAGATCGTGCAGGCCTGCATCGACCGTGACATCGAGTTCGTCACCGTCTTCGCGTTCTCCAGCGAGAACTGGAAGCGCCCCAGCGACGAAGTCTCCGGCCTGATGGGGCTGGTGCTGGCCGCGGTGAGCCGCTACCTCGCCAAGATGGGTGCGATGGGCGTGCGCATCCGCATCGTGGGCGACCGCGACGCGGTGTCCGACAAGCTGCGCAATGCCTGGAACGAGGCCGAGACCAGCACCGCCCACAACACCCGGCTGACGCTGAACGTCGCCTTCAACTACGGCGGCCGCTGGGACATCGTGCAGGCCTGCCGCAAGGCCATCGAGGCCGGGGTGCCGGTGCATGAGTTGACCGAGGCGAAGCTCTCGGAGTTCATGGCCATGAACTACGCGCCCGACCCCGACCTCTTCATCCGCACCGGGGGGGAGGTGCGCATCAGCAATTTCCTGCTCTGGCAGGCGGCCTACACCGAGTTCGTGTTCTCGGACTGCCTGTGGCCCGAGTTCGGGGAGCGGGAGCTGGATGCGGCGATCGCCGCCTTCCACGAGCGCGACCGCCGCTTCGGCGGCGTCAAGGAGACGTCGTCCGCGGCTTGACGCCGCAGAGGACATGGCCATGCTCAAGACCCGCGTCATCACCGCCATCGTGCTGCTGGCCATCCTGCTGCCGGTGCTGTTCCAGGCCTCGCCCTGGCCCTTTGCCTGGGTTACCGTCGTCATGATCGGCGCGGCCGGCTGGGAATGGGCGCGGCTCAACGGCCTGCCCGGTACCGGCGCCATCGCGGCCGGCGTGGCGCTGGCGCTGGTGTGTGTGTGGACGCTGCTGCTGGGCGGCTTGAACGCGCCGCCGGCCTGGGTCTGGATGCTGGCCACCGCGGTGTGGGTGCTGGGCGGGGCGTATGCGCTGCGTGCCGGGCCTTCGGGCTGGCCTCAGATCGCGCGTGGCGGCCGGCTCGCCCTGGGCGCGCTGCTGCTGTGGGGCGCGTGGCTGGCCATCGTGCAGGCCAAGGTGCATGGCATCAACTTCATCCTCTCGGTGTTCTGCCTCGTCTGGATGGCGGACATCGCCGCCTACTTCTGCGGCCGCGCGTTCGGCAAGAGGAAGCTCGCGCCGGCCATCAGCCCCGGCAAGAGCTGGGAGGGCGTCTGGGGCGGCATGGCGGGTGTCATCCTGCTGGGCTTCATCTGGGTGCACGTCATCGACGTGAAGCTGGCCGTCGACTCGCCCAGCCTGTTCACGCTGCTGGTGCAGCGCCATGGCATCGTCTCGCTGCTGGCGCTGGTGTTCCTCGGCGCGATGAGCGTGGTGGGTGACCTGTTCGAATCGCTCGTCAAGCGGGCTGCCGGTGCCAAGGACAGCAGCGGCCTGCTGCCCGGCCATGGCGGCGTGCTGGACCGCATCGACGCGCTGCTGCCGGTGTTCCCGCTGGCCCTCGCGCTGATCAGCCTCTGAATCCACCATGACCCGCCAACGCGTCTGCGTCCTCGGCTCGACCGGCTCCATCGGCGTCAACACGCTGGACGTCATCGCGCGCCATCCCGACCGCTACGAGATCGTGGCCCTCAGCGCGATGAGCCGGGTGGACCTGCTGTTCAAGCAGTGCCTGGCCGTGAAGCCGCGCTTTGCCGTCATGCCCGAGCGCGAGGCCGCCGCGAAGCTGCGCGCGATGCTGCGCTTGGCCGACAGCACGATCGAGGTGCTGGACGGTGCCCAGGCGCTGGCCGACATCGCTGCCCACCCGGATGTCGACACCGTCATGGCGGCCATCGTCGGCGCCGCCGGCCTGGCGCCGGCCATCGCCGCGGCGCATGCCGGCAAGCGGCTGCTGCTCGCGAACAAGGAAGCCATCGTCGTCGGTGGTGCGCTGTTCATGCGCGCGGTCGAGCAGGGCGGCGCGACGCTGCTGCCCATCGACAGCGAGCACTCGGCCATCTTCCAGTGCCTGCCCGAGGACCGCGCGGCCTGGGGCGAGCGCATCGACCACATCGTGTTGACGGCTTCCGGCGGGCCGTTCCGCAGCCGCGATCCCAAGACCCTGGCCGACGTGACGCCCGACCAGGCCTGTGCCCATCCCAACTGGGTCATGGGCCGCAAGATCTCGGTCGACTCGGCGACCATGATGAACAAGGCGCTGGAGGTCATCGAGGCGCGCTGGCTGTTCAACCTCACGCCGGATCAGATCCGCGTGGTGATCCACCCGCAAAGCATCATCCACTCCATGGTGGTGTGCCGCGACCAGTCCGTGCTGGCCCAGCTCGGCACGCCCGACATGCGTGTGCCCATCGCCTACGGCCTGTCCTTTCCCGAACGCATCACCTCAGGCGCCAGCCGGCTGGACCTGCTGACCACGCCCAGCCTGTCGTTCGAAGAGGCCGATGCCGTGCGCTTCCCGGGCCTGCACTTGTCGTGGCAGGCCTTGCGCGCGGCCGAGGGCAGCACGACGGTGCTGAATGCGGCCAACGAGATTGCCGTCGACGCCTTCCTGAACGGCCGGCTGCGCTTCGACCGCATCCACGCGATCAACGCCCAGTGCCTGGCCGACGTTCAACCCGGCGATTGCGCCAGCATCGAGGCGCTGCTCGACCTCGATGCCCGCACCCGCGCTCACGCCCGCCAATTGCTGTGACGACGATCCTCGCCTTTCTCGCCGCACTGGGCCTGCTGATCGCGGTCCACGAGTGGGGGCACTACCGTGTCGCCCGCGCCTGTGGCGTGAAGGTGCTGCGCTTCTCCATCGGCTTCGGCCGCGTCATCTGGCGCCGCGTCGGCCGGGATGGCACCGAGTTCACGCTGAGCGCGCTGCCGCTGGGCGGCTACGTGCGCATGCTGGACGAGCGCGACGGCGCCGTCGCCCCGCACGAGCGCGAGCAGGCGTTCAACCAGCGCCCGCTCAGGCAGCGCGCGGCCATCGTCGCGGCGGGGCCGGCCGCCAACTGGGTGCTGGCCATCGCGCTGTTCGCAGCCGTGGCCTGGCTGGGCAGCGAGCAACCCAAGGCGCTGATGGGGACGCCGCCGGCCGGTTCGCTGGCCGAGCAGGCCGGCCTGCGCGCGGGTGACTGGGTGCGGCAGGTGTCTGCGGACGGCCAGGGCTGGGAGGACGTCGATGCGCTGCCCGATCTGCAGTCGGCGGTCGCACGCGCACTGGCGCTGGGCGAGCCCCTGCACCTGTCGGTGACCGATGCGCAAGGTCATGCCTTGCGCAACCTGCGGCTGGAGATGGAACGCCTGGCCGGCCGCGCGCCCGACGCGCAACTCTTCAACGACATCGGCCTGGTGCCGTTTGGCGAACCGCTGATCACCAAGGTGACGGCCGGCGGCCCTGGTGCGGATGCGGGGTTGCAGGCGGGGGACCGTGTGCTGTCCATCGACGGTCAGGCCGTGGCGGATGCCGGTTTCCTGCGTGAGGCCATCCGCGGTGCCCACGACGGCAATCAACCGCGCACGATGGCGTGGCGGGTGGAGCGCGGCGGTCAGGTCGTGGCATTGCAGCCCACGCCCCGGCTCGCGGACGATGCGGGCCGCCGGGTCGCGCGGCTGGAGATCGGCCTGGGCTCGGCACCGGAACGCGTGATGGTCAGCTACGGTCCGGTCGATGGCCTGTGGCGCGGTGTGCAGCAAAGCTGGGACATGGCCGCGACGACCGTGCGGCTGATGGGCCGCATGCTGGTCGGTGAGGCTTCCCTGAAGAACCTCAGCGGGCCGGTGGCCATCGCGGACTACGCCGGCCAGTCGGCCCGCGCCGGCCTGGTGCCTTATCTCGAGTTTCTCGCGAAGATTTCGCTGAGCCTCGCCGTGCTGAACCTGCTGCCGCTGCCCATGCTTGACGGAGGGCACCTCATGTATCATCTTTTCGAGGGTCTGAGTGGCCGCCCCGTCTCCGAATGGTGGCAACGGCAACTGCAGCGAGCTGGTGCGCTGATCCTGATGCTGATGATGGCCTTGGCCCTTTCCAACGATGTTGTCACCCGTCTCACGGGCTGGCACTGAAACTCCCGTTCCCCATGTCCTTTTCTTTCAGTTCGGGAGCGAAACGTCGCCCCTTCCGCCTCGGCTTGCTGGCTCTGGCTGTCACGGGGATGTTCCAGTCGGGCCTGGCCTGGGCTGTCGACCCCTTCGTCCTGAAGGACATCCGCGTCGAAGGCCTGCAGCGTACCGACCCGGGCACCGTGTTCGCCTCGCTGCCGTTCCGCATCGGCGACACCTACAACGATGAAAAGGGCGCCGCCGCGCTGCGCGCGCTGTTCGCCACGGGCCTCTTCAAGGACGTGCGCATCAGCATCGACGGCACCGCCGTCGTCGTCATCATCGACGAGCGCCCCATCATCGCGAACGTGAACTTCATCGGCCTGAAGGAGTTCGACACCGAGGCGCTGAGCAAGTCGCTGAAGGATGTCGGCATCGGCGAAGGCAAACCGTTCGACAAGGCGCTGGCCGACCGCGCCGAGCAGGAACTCAAGCGCCAGTACCTCACCCGCAGCCTGTACGGCGCCGAGGTCACGACGACGATCACCCCCATCGAACGCAACCGCGTCAACGTCAGCTTCACGGTGACCGAGGGCGAGCCGGCCAAGATCGCCGAGATCCGCATCCTGGGCAGCAAGGTCTTTTCCGAGAGCACGCTGCTCGGCCTGCTGGAGCAGACCAGCAGCGGCTGGCTGACCTGGTACACCAAGACCGACCGCTACTCGCGCGCCAAGCTCAACGCCGACCTGGAAACCATCCGCAGCTACTACCTGAACCGCGGCTACCTGGAGTTCAACGTCACCTCCACGCAGGTGACGATCTCGCCGGACAAGCAGAGCATCAGCATCGCCATCACGGTCAGCGAAGGCCAGCCGTACACGGTCAACGCCATCAAGCTCGAAGGCGACTTCGTTGGCCGTGAGGACGACTTCAAGTACCTCGTGTTCATGCGGCCCGGCCAGGCCTACAACGGCGAAGCCGTGGCCGCGACGACGCGGGCCTTCAGCGACCTGTACGGCACCTACGGCTACGCCTTCGCCCGCGTGGACAGCCGCCCCGAGATCAACCGCGAGACCGGCCAGGTGGCCGTCACCTTCGTGGGCGAGCCGCAGCGCCGCGTCTACGTGCGCAAGGTCATCATCTCGGGCAACTCGCGCACGCGGGACGAAGTCATCCGCCGTGAGTTCCGCCAGTTCGAGGCGGCCTGGTACGACGGCCAGAAGATCAAGGCCTCGCGCGACCGCGTCGAACGCCTGGGCTACTTCAAGGACAAGGAAGTCTCGATCGACACCCAGGAGGTGCCCGGCGCCCAGGACCAGGTCGACGTCATCCTGACCGTCACCGAGCGCCCCACCGGCGCGATCACCGTCGGTGCCGGCTACTCCAGCCAGACCAAGCTGTCCTTCACCGGCTCCATCCGGCAGGACAACGTGTTCGGCTCCGGCAACTACCTGGGCATCGATGTCGCGACGGCCCGCACCGGTCGCCAGCTGCAGGTCAGCACGGTGGACCCCTACTTCACCGTCGACGGCGTGTCGCGTTCGCTGGACGTGTTCTACCGCACCACGCGCCCGATCAACACGCTGGGCGAAGAGTACGAATACATCACCAAGGGCGGCTCCATCCGCTTTGGCGTGCCGTTCTCCGAACTCGACACCGTGTTCCTGGGCATCGGCTACGAGCAGACCGACATCACCACGTCCAAGGGCCTGCCCAACAGCTACCTGCTGTTCGTCAACCAGTTCGGCCAGCACAGCAACTCCATCCCGCTGACCGTCGGCTGGCAACGCGACAGTCGCGACAGCGTCATCACGCCGATGCGTGGCAAGTACCAGCGTGTCAACGTCGAGCTCAGCGCCATCGGCGACGCCCAGTTCGCGCGCCTGAACCTGCAGTACCAGCAGTACTTCGACATCACCAACAAGATCACGCTGGGCATCAACAGCGAGCTCGGCTGGGGCGTGGGGCTGGGCGGCAAGCCTTATCCCATCTTCAAGAACTTCTACGGTGGCGGCCTGGGGTCGGTGCGCGTGTTCGAGGCCGGCTCGCTGGGCCCGGTGGACGTGACCGGCTCCTACACCGGCGGCAACCGCCGCTTCAACACCAATGCCGAGCTCTACCTGCCGGTGCCCGGCAGCGGCAACGACAAGAGCTTCCGCATCTTCGGTTTCGTGGACGCCGGCAACGTCTGGGGCGACCAGGAAAAGATCAAGGCCGACAGCATCCGCGTGTCGGCCGGTGTGGGCCTGTCCTGGATCTCGCCGATGGGCCCGCTGCGCCTGAGCTACGGCAAACCCATCCGCAAGCAACCCACGGATAGAATCGAGAAATTCCAATTCCAGATCGGGACTGCATTCTGATGATGAGCAAGCTCTTGCAATCGGTGGCCCTGGCCGCTTCGATGATGGTGGCCGCCACGGCGGTGCAAGCCCAGGAACTGAAGATCGGCTACGTCAACAGCGAGCGTGTGCTGCGCGAGGCCAACCTGTCCAAGGCCGCCCAGATCAAGCTGGAAGCCGAGTTCGGCAAGCGCGAGAAGGACCTGCGCGACCTGGAAACCAAGCTGCGCGGCGCGGCCGACAAGCTCGAGAAGGAAGCGCCCACGCTCTCCGAAGCCGAGCGCAACCGCCGTCAGCGCGACGTGGTCGAACAGGAACGTGACCTGCAGCGCAAGCGCCGCGAGTGGCAGGAAGACCTGACCCAGCGCAAGAACGAGGAACTGTCCGCCGTGGTCGAGAAGGCCAACCGCGTGATCAAGCAGATCTTCGACGCCGAGAAGTACGACCTGATCCTGCAGGACGCGATCCACTTCAGCGCCCGCGTGGACATCACCAAAAAGGTGATCGACGCGCTCAATGCGCAGAAGTAACTCGCCAGCCCCATGAGCTCGACGACCGTCGCGCTCTCCGAGTTGATCGCCGCCTTGGGCGGCGATTTGCTTGGTGGCGCCGACATCCGCATCACGGGCATCGCGCCGCTGGACGAAGCCGGCGAGGGCAGCATCGCCTTCCTCGCCAACCCGCGCTACCAGTCGCAGCTCGCGACGACGCGCGCCGCCTGTGTCATCGTCGCGCCGGCACTGGCCGACGCGGCCTCTGCCCGCGGCGCGGCCATCGTCACGCCCGACCCCTACCTGTACTTCGCCCGCCTCACGCAGTGGTGGGCGGCGCGTAGCCGGCCGGCGGCGACTGAAGGTGTGCATCCCAGTGCCATCGTGTCGCCCGACGCGACGCTGGGGCAGGGCGTCGAGATCGGACCGCTGGCGGTCATCGAGGCGCATGCCGTCATCGGCGACCACGCCCGCATCGGCGCGCACAGCATCGTCGAGCGCGGCGCGATGGTCGGCGCGCACACGCGGCTCGCGCCACGCGTGGTGCTGGGCCATGGCTGCCGCATCGGCGCGCGTGGCATCGTGCACAGCGGTGTCGTCATCGGCGCCGACGGCTTCGGCTTCGCGCCCAGCAAGGCGGGCTACGTCAAGATCGAGCAGCTCGGCAACGTGACCATCGGCGACGACGTCGAGATCGGCGCCAACACCTGCATCGACCGCGGCGCGCTGAGCGACACGGTCATCGAGGACGGCGTGAAGCTGGACAACCTGATTCAGATCGCGCACAACGTGCACATCGGCCGCAACACGGCGATGGCCGGCTGCGCGGCGGTGGCCGGCTCGACGAAGATCGGTGCGAACTGCACCATCGGTGGCGCCGCCAACATCATCGGCCACCTGACGCTGGCGGACGGCGTGCACATCTCGGCCGCCACCACCGTCACGCGCAGCATTCCCTTGCCGGGCGTCTACAGCGGCCCGCATCCCTTCGAAGAGAACTCGAGCTGGCAGAAGAACGCGGCCACGCTGCGCCAGCTCCACACCCTGCGCGACCGTGTGCGCGCGCTGGAGAAGAAATAAATGACCGAACCCACGACCCCGACATCGACCACGCCTGCGACGACGATGGACATCCACGAGATCCTCAAGCGCCTGCCGCACCGCTACCCCATCCTGCTGGTGGACCGCGTGGTGGAACTGGTCAAGGGCGAGCGCATCCGCGCGATCAAGAACGTCTCCATCAACGAGCCCTTCTTCCTCGGCCACTTCCCGCACCGCCCGGTCATGCCGGGCGTGCTCATCCTGGAAGCGCTGGCCCAGGCCGCGACGCTGCTGGCCATCGAGAGCGTGGGCATCACGCTGGACGAGAAGTCGGTCGTCTACTTCGCCGGCATCGACGGTGCCCGCTTCAAGCGCCCGGTCGAGCCCGGTGACCAGCTCGTGCTGGAGGTGACGCTGGGCCGCGCCAAGGCCGGCATCTACAAGTTCAACGCGCGTGCGCTCGTGGGCGACCAGTTGGTCGCCGAAGCCGAGCTGATGTGCACCATGCGTCGTCTGCAAGACTGATGCGCATCCACCCGACCGCCATCGTCGACCCTGCCGCCGAGCTGGACTCGTCGGTCGAGGTCGGTGCGTATTCGCTGATCGGCCCGCACGTGAAGATCGCGGCCGGCACCAAGGTCGGCCCGCACGTCGTCATCGAAGGCCACACCACCATCGGTCGCGACAACACCTTCTTCCAGTTCGGCTCCATCGGCGCGGCCAACCAGGACAAGAAGTACGCCGGCGAGCCGACCACGCTGGTCATCGGCGACCGCAACACCGTCCGCGAGTTCTGCACGCTGAACGTCGGCACGGTGCAGGACCGCGGCGAGACCACGGTCGGCAACGACAACTGGATCATGGCGTACTGCCACCTGGCGCACGACGTCGTCATCGGTAACGACTGCGTGCTGGCCAACAACGCGACGCTGGCGGGCCATGTGCAGGTGGGCGACCACGTCACCATCGGCGGCCTGACCGGCGTGCTGCAACGCATGCGCATCGGCGACCACGCCATGATCGGCTTCCAGGCGCATGTGGCGCAGGACGTGCCGCCGTTCATGACGGTGGACGGCAACCCGCTGGCCGCGCGCGCGGTCAACATCGTGGGCCTGAAGCGGCGCGATTTCAGCGCCGAGCGCATCGGCGTCATCCGCCAGGTCTACAAGCTGCTCTACCGCAGCGGCCACACGCTGGACGAGGCCAAGGCGGCCATCGCCGCGCTGCGCGGCACGGAGGGCGGCGCGGCCGACGGCGACATCGCCAACATGCTGGCCTTCCTCGCCGCCTCCACCCGCGGCATTGTCCGCTGATCGTGAAGCCCCTCGTCCAAGGCGTACCTTGGCCGGCCTTGCAGGCCGCGCTGCAGCATGAGCCGCAGCTCTTCGGCAGGCACATGCCGCCCACCGGGCGCCATGTGTCCGGCCGAAGCCCCCGCGGGGACGGCGATGCTTGCCGGCTCGACCGGCAAGCACATCGCCTGTGCGGGCCGGCTTGGGAGCGGCGCTGCGCACGGCCCGCTGGCTTCCTGTCTCGCTGGGAGAGCTGACGTGCAGACGGCGCCCCGCCTCGGCATGGTGGCCGGCGAGGCCAGCGGCGACCTGCTGGCCAGCCTGCTGCTGCAGGGCCTGCGTGCGCGCTGGCCCGGGCTGAGCAGCAAAGGCATCGGCGGCCCGAAGATGATCGCCCAGGGCTTCGAGACCTGGTGGCCGCACAGCAAGCTGTCCATCTTCGGCTACGTGGACGCGCTGATGAACCTGCGCGAGCTGCTGGCCATCCGCAAGCAGCTCGGCACGCGCCTCATCGCGGACCGGCCCGACGTGTTCATTGGCGTCGATGCGCCCGACTTCAACTTCGGGCTGGAGACGCGGCTGCGCCAGGCCGGCATCAAGACCGTGCACTTCGTCTGCCCGTCCATCTGGGCCTGGCGGCCCGAGCGTGTCGAGACCATCAGGCGCGCGGCCGACCACGTGCTGTGCCTGTTCCCGTTCGAGCCCGAGATCCTGCACCAGGCCGGCATCGGCGCCACCTACGTCGGCCACCCGCTCGCCGACACTATCTCGCTGGAGCCGCCGCGTGCGGCGTCCCGCGCCGCGTTGGACCTGGCCGAGGGCGACACCGTCATCGCGCTGCTGCCGGGCAGCCGCAGGAGCGAGATCAAGTACATCGCCCCGGCGCTGATCGGCGCGGCCCAGCGGCTGGCCCGGCCGGGCCGCCGTTTCGTGATGCCCGTCGTGCCGGGCCTGCGCGGGCTCGTGGAGCCGCTGCTGGGCGGCGCGGACATCCAGCTCATCGACGGCCAGTCCCACACGGCGCTGGCCGCCTGCGACCTGACGCTGGTGGCCAGCGGCACGGCCACGCTGGAGGCCGCGCTGTTCAAGCGCCCCATGGTCATCGCCTACCGCATGAATGCGCTGAACTGGTGGCGCATGAAGGGTCGCGGCCTGCTGCCCTGGGTGGGGCTGCCCAACATCCTGGCGCGCGAGTTCCTGGTGCCCGAGCTGATCCAGCACGACTGCACGCCCGAGAACCTGGCCCGCGAGGCCGAGGCCTGGCTGGTCGATGCACCCCGCCGTGCGGCCGTGCACGCGCGCTTCGTCCAACTCCACCAACTGCTGCGCCAGGACACTGCGCAGCGCGCCAGCGATGCGATCGCGAGCCTCCTCGGTGCCTGAACAGGTCAGCCTCGACTGGACGCCGCCCGGCCTCATCGCCGGCGTGGACGAGGCCGGCCGCGGGCCGCTGGCCGGCCCCGTGTTCGCCGCGGCCGTCATCCTCGACGAGCTGCAGCCCATCCCGGGCCTGGCCGACTCCAAGGTGCTGACCGCGGCCAAGCGCGCCAGGCTGTTCGATGAGATCCGCGCCAAGGCGCTGTGCTGCTGCATCGCGCAGGCCAGCACCGAGGAGATCGACCGCATCAACATCCTGCAGGCCACCATGCTGGCCATGCAGCGTGCGGTGACGGGGCTGCGCCTCAAGCCGGCGCTGGTGCGCGTGGACGGCAACCGCCTGCCTGTGCTGCAAGTGCCCGCCGAGGCCATCGTCAAGGGTGACGCCACCGTGCAGGCCATCTCGGCCGCCAGCATCCTGGCCAAGGTCGCGCGCGACCTGTTCTGCGAGCAGATGCACCAGAGCCATCCGCAGTACGGCTTCGCCACGCACAAGGGCTATGGCACGCGCGAGCATCTCGCCGCGCTGAAGGCCCACGGCGCCAGCCCCTGGCACCGCCGCAGCTTCGCGCCGGTGCGTGAGGTGTGCGTGACCGTGCGCATCGGCGCGGACCCGGCATGAAGCTCGACCACGTCACCTCGCGCGACAACCCGGCCCTGCTGAGGCTGCGCAAGATCGCGGCCGACCCCGGCGGCTACCGCAAGACCGGCAGCGTCTGGATCGAGGGCGACCACCTGCTGCGCGCGGCGCTGCAGCGTGGCTGGCGGCCGGCGCTCGTCGTCATCACCGAAGCCGCGATGCAGGACGCCGTGCTGGGCGCGCTGACCGAATCCGCGGCGCGCGTGCTCGTCGTGCCGGCGCCTCTGTTCAAGACGCTCAGCGGCCTGGAGTCGCCCGCGCAGATCGGCGCCGAGCTGACGCTGCCCGTGGCGCCGGCCATCGACGCCCAGGCCGCCAGCGTCGTGCTGGACCGCCTGCAGGACGCCGGCAACGTCGGCGCCATCCTGCGCAGCGCGGCGGCCTTCGGTGTGCGGCAGGTGCTGGCCCTCAAGGGCACGGCCGCGCTGTGGTCGCCCAAGGTCGTGCGGGCCGGGCAGGGCGCCCACTTCGGGCTGCGCCTCATCGAAGGGCTCGCGGCCGACGATCTCGGCGCGCTGACGGTGCCGCTGGTGGCCACCAGCTCGCACGACAGCCAGCCGCTGCACCGCGTGGCATTGCCGTCGCCCTGCGCCTGGGTCATGGGCCACGAAGGGCAGGGCGTGTCCGCCGATCTGATGGCCCGCTGCGCGCTGCGCGTGGGCATCCCGCAGCCGGGCGGCGAGGAGTCGCTGAACGTGGCCGCGGCCGCCGCGATCTGCCTTTACGAGAGCGAACGCCAGCGCGGCTGATCGCCGGCCGCCACCACCGGCATCGCTGGGCTTGCAATCGAGAATGATTCTCATTACAGTGACGGCATGCCTGCCCACCTCAACCCGCCGAAACCGCTGGCAGCCCCACCGGCCTTGACCCCCAGCCTGGGCCAGGCCCGCCACATCGACAGCGCCGCGCTGCTCGGCCCGCGCGGCGAGGTGCTCATCGTCCACCAGCAGCAGGTCTACCGCCTGCGCGTCACGTCCCTGGGCAAGCTGATCCTGACCAAGTAAGTCCTTCCCGTTCCCATCCCCCGCGCCAGCCAGCCGCTGCCAGCCCGCGCCTCCCACCGGAGTCCCCGTGCTGAAGACCGCTGTTGCGCTGGCCGTTGCCTGCGCCTGTGCCTGCCTTGCCGATGCATCGCATGCCGAAACCCCCGCTGACGCAGCGACCGAGCTGCCCGAACTGACCAACACCGCCACGCGTGGCGACCGCCGCGTGGACGAGGTGCCCGCCACGGTCAGCGTGTTCAAGCCCAACCCCGGCGCCCGCGACCTGCGCGAACTGCTGCGCGACGAGGTGGACCTCGCCGTGCGCGCGGCCAACCCGCGCTTCACGCTCGCCGGCAGCTCCATCGGCCGCGCCGGCAACGAGGGCATCAACATCCGCGGCCTGGAAGGCAACCAGGTGTTGATGCTGGTGGACGGCATCCGCATGCCGCAGGCCTTCAGCTTCGGCCCCTTCGCCACCGGCCGTGCGAGCCTGCTGAACCTGGAAGGCGCGCAGCAGCTCGACGTGCTGCGCGGCCCCGCATCCACGCAGTTCGGCAGCGACGGTCTGGCCGGTGCGCTGGCCGTGCGCACGCTGCGCGCGAGCGACCTGCTCAAGCCCGGCCGCGACTTCGGCCTGCGCGCCCAGACCGCGGCCTACAGCGGCGACGACGGCGTGGGACTGAACCTCGCGGGCGCCTGGCGCAGGGGCGACTGGGACTGGCTGCTGCAGGGTGCCACGCGCCGCTCGCACGAGCTGGAGAACCAGGGCATGGTCGGCGGCAGCGGCGCCACGCGCACCCAGGCCGATCCGCTGGACCGTGAGCGCCGCACGCTGCTCGGCAAGGCGGGCTACCGCCTGAATGCGCAGCAGCGCCTGGAGGCGACGGTGGAAGGCGTTCGCCAGCACGACACGTACGACGTGCTGTCGGCCCGCACCGCGACGACCGTGGACCTGAAGGCCGACGACAAGAGCCGCCGCAGCCGCGCGTCCCTCGCCTGGACGCTGGACGATCCCAACGCGCAGTGGCTGCAGCAGGCCAGCGTGCAGGTCTATCACCAGGACTCGCGCGTCGCGCAATACGCGTTCGAGGACCGCACCAGCACCGACCGCGTGCGCGACAACCGCTACGACGAGACGCTGACCGGCCTGTCCGCCACCGGCCAGATCGGCTGGGGCGCGCAGCGCATCACGCTCGGCCTGGACGCCAGCCGCAACACCGTGGCCGGCCTGCGCGACGGCGTCAATTTCTCGGCCGGCGACACGTTGCCCTCCAAGCCCTTCCCCGACACCGACTACCGCCTCGTCGGCGCCTTCGTGCAGGGCGAGTTCACGCAGGGCGACTGGCAGTTCGTGCCCGCGCTGCGCTACGAGCACTTCTCGCTGAAGCCCTCGGCCAGCGGCTACACCGGCGCGCTCGTCAACCTCGGCGACAGCGCCGTGACGCCGCGCCTGGGCGTGCTCTGGAAGGCCGCACCCGGCTTGACGCCCTATGTCCAGTGGGCCAAGGGCTTCAAGGCGCCGACGCCGTCGCAGGTCAACAGCGGCTTCAGCAACATCGTGCAGGGCTACAAGTCCATCGGCAACCCGAACCTGAAGGCCGAGCGCGCCGACAGCCGCGAGATCGGCCTGCGCGGTGACGTGAGCGGCTGGCGCTGGCAGCTCACCGCCTTCGACAACCGCTACGACGACTTCATCCAGCAGGACACCGTCGCCGGCACCGGCACGACGACCGATCCGCTGGTGTTCCAGTCCGTCAACCTCGACGACGCCCGCATCCGCGGCGTGCAAGCCAAGGTCAGCGGCCAGATCGACAGGCAGTGGCGTCTGGGCTTGGCCTATGCGCGCACCCGTGGCGACTACGACCGCAAGGGCGTGCGCCACGCGCTGGACACCGTCGAGCCCGCCAAGGCCTCCGTCAGCCTGCGCCAGCAGCGCGCCGACTGGCACTGGGAAGCCACCGTGCTGCGCGCCCAGGCCAAGCCCGCCGGCCGCGTCGATGCGGTGAACCCCTTCCTGCCCAAGGGCTACACGGTGCTGGATCTCGCGGCCGGCTGGCAGATCACGCCGGTGTGGTCGCTGCAGGCGCGCATCGACAACGTGACCGACCGCACCTACTGGCGCTGGGCCGACGTGCGCGGCCTCGCCGCTACGAGCCCCGGCCTCGACGCGTACACCGCCACGGGCCGCCAGCTCGGCCTCGTGCTCCAAGCTGAACTTTGAAGGAGACCCGCATGGACCTGCGCCAGGCCTATCTCGACGCACGCGCCGCCGGCGCCACGCGCCACCGCGACATCGCCGCCTCGCTCGGCATCACCGAGGGCATGCTGATCGACGCCCACGTGGGCACGCCGAGATCTGGAAATGAGAGCGGCCTGCAGGCCCAGCGCCTGAAGCGCGACTTCCCGCGCCTGCTGTCCGAGCTGAGCCGCGCGGGCGAGCTGATGGCGCTGACGCGCAACCCGCACTGCGTGCACGAGCGCACCGGCGTCTACGAGCACGTCAGCGCGCAGGGCGCGCCGGGCCGCGAGATGGGGCTGGTGCTGGGCGACGAGATCGACCTGCGCCTGTTCTACAGCCAGTGGGCGCACGGCTATGCGGTCAGGGAGGGCGAGCAGCAGAGCCTGCAGTTCTTCGACGCCCAGGGCGTGGCCGTGCACAAGGTCTTCACGCGGCCTGCCACGCGGCTGGCCGCCTGGCAGGCGCTGCGCGAGGACTGGGCGGACGGCGACGCACCCGCGCCGCAGTGGCAGCCGGCGCCCGAGCCGGCCCCCGCCGAACCGGTGGCGGTGGACGCCGCCGCCTTCCGTGCCGGCTGGGCCGCGCTGCGCGACACGCACGAGTTTTTCGGCCTGCTGCGCAGGCACGGCCTGCGCCGCGCCGACGCGATGCGGCTCGCCGCGCCCGAGTTCGCGCAGCCGGTGGACCTGCATGCGGCGCGCGTCGTGCTGCAGGGCGCCGCGGCCAACGGCACGCCCATCATGGTGTTCGTCGGAAACCCCGGCGTCATCCAGATCCACGGCGGCCCGGTGCAGCGCATCGCCGTCATGGGCCCGTGGCTCAACGTGCTGGACCCGCGCTTCAACCTGCATCTGCGCGAAGACGCCATCGCCCAGGCCTGGGCCGTGCGCAAGCCGACCGCCGACGGCCTGGTCAGCTCGCTGGAGCTGTACGCGCAGGACGGTGAACTCATCGCCCAGTTCTTCGGCCACCGCAAGCCCGGCCAGCCGGAACGCTGCGCCTGGCGCGAGCTGGTGGACGCGCAGGTCGACGACCCGGCCTGGAACGAAGCAACGGCGGGGTGCGCAGCGTGAAGCGCCGCTCGCTGCTGAGCGCCGCGCTGCTGCCGGCTTTCGTCCGTGCGCAGCCACAGCCACGCATCGTCAGCGTCGGCGGGGCCGTCACGGAGACCGTCTTCGCGCTCGGCGCGCAGGGCCAGCTCGCGGGCGTCGACACGACGTCGCTGTTCCCCGTCGATGCGACAAAACTGCCCCAGGTCGGCTACGCCCGCACGCTGTCCGCCGAAGGTGTGCTGGCCCTGAAGCCGCAACTGCTGCTGGCCAGCGGCGAGGCCGGCCCGCCGCTGGTGCTGGCGCAGCTCAGGAGCGCCGGCGTGCGCGTGGAGGTGCTGGACGACCAGCACCGCTTCGACGGCGTGCTGGCGCGCACCCAGCGCATCGGCGCGCTGTGCGGCCGCGAGCGCGAGGCCGCACAGCTCGTCGCCCGCCTGCAGCAGGACTGGGCCGCCCGCCCCAAGCCGCCCGCAGGCGCCCCGCCGCGCGTGCTCTTCGTGCTGGCCCATGCCGCCGGCCAGCTGCGCGTGGCGGGCGAAGGCACCAGTGCCGACGCGATGCTGACGCTGGCCGGCGCCCGCAACGCGCTGGCCGGCGTGCAGGGCTACAAGCCGCTGACGGCCGAGGCCGCGCTGCAGGCGGCGCCCGACGTCGTCCTCTGCACGACCCAAGGCCTGGACGCGCAGGGCGGCGCCGACGGCCTGCTGAAGGCGCCGGGCCTGGCGCTGACGCCGGCCGGCCGCGCGCGCCGCGTGGCGAGCATGGAGGCGCTGCTGTTGCTGGGCTTCGGCCCGCGCCTGCCGCAGGCCGTGGCCGAGCTGACGGACCGGTTGCATGGACGCACTGCTTAAGGCCCCGCGCTGGCCCGCGCTGCCGGGCTGGCCGCTCGCAGTCGCGCTGCTGGCCGTGGCCGTCGTGTTGGCGGCCAACAGCGGCGCCATCCCGCTGGGCCTGGCCGACTGGCAGGCGCTGCTGGGCGGCGAGCAGACCCAAGGTGCCATGGTGCTGGCGCAGCTGCGTCTGCCGCGCGTGGCCTTTGCCGTCGTCGTGGGCGCGGCGCTGGGCCTGGCGGGGGCGCTGTCGCAAGGCGTGTTCCGCAACCCGCTGGCCGAACCGACGCTGCTGGGCATCCCCAGCGGTGCCGTCTGCGCGGTGGCGCTGATGCTGACCGTGCTGTCCGCCTGGGCCGGTGGCCTGCCGGCGGCGTGGCGGCCGTTCGCGGTGCCGGTGGCGGCGCTGGGCGGCGCCTGGGTCATGTGCGGGCTGCTGCAGGGCGTGGCGCGGCTGCTGGTGCCCGGCGCCGTGGCCGGGCTGCTGCTGGCCGGACTGGCGCTGAACGCGCTGGCCATGGCGGTCGTGGGCCTGTGCACCTACCTGGCGACGGACGAGCAGTTGCGCAATCTCACCTTCTGGCAGCTGGGCTCGCTGGCGCTGGCGAGCTGGCCCGTCGTCGCGATGCTGGGCGTGGCGGTGGCCGGCGCGCTCGTCATGTCGCGCCGCTGGGGCCAGGGGCTCAACGCGCTGGCGCTGGGCGAGGCCGTGGCCGCGCAGGTGGGCGTGCCGGTGGTGCGCATGCGGCGCATGCTGGTGCTGACGCTGGCCGTGCTCAGCGGCCTGGCCGTGGCCTGGTGCGGCCTGATCGGCTTCATCGGCCTGCTGGCGCCGCATGCGGCGCGCGGGCTGGTCGGCGCGGATGCGCGGCGCGTGCTGCCGGTGGCCGCGTGGTTCGGCGCCGTGCTGCTGCTGCTGGCCGACACCGCGGCGCGCACCGTCGTCGTGCCGGCCGAGCTGCCGGTGGGCATCCTCACCGCGCTGTTTGGCGCGCCGGTGCTGTTCGTGCTGCTCAAGCGGGCGCAGCGCGAGATCGGAGGCGGCTGGTGACGCATCACATGCTGTTGCTCGAAGAGGCCTTGCTCACGCGCCACGGCCAGCGCTTCGGCGGCTTCGACCTGCGCGTGGACCCGGGTGAGCGCGTGGCGCTGCTGGGCCCGAGCGGCGCGGGCAAGTCCACGCTGCTGAAGCTGATGTCCGGCGACATCGTGCCCACGTCGGGCCGCGCGTTGCTCGACGGCCGGCCCGTCGCCGCCATGGACCCACTCCAGCGCGCCCGCCGCCGCGCGGTGCTGCCGCAGTCGCACCAGGTGGCTTTCGGGCTGCCGGTGGAGCTGGTCGTCAGCCTGGGTCGCTGGGCCGGTGACGATGGCGGCCGCTGGGTGCGCCAGGCGCTGTCCTGGGCCAGCGCCGGCCATCTGCTGGGGCGGCGCTACGACCGGCTCTCCGGCGGCGAGCAGGCGCGCGTTCAGCTCGCCCGCGTGCTGGCGCAGCTCGCCGACGTCGAACGCGGCCTGCTGCTGGTGGACGAGCCGCTGGCGTCGCTGGACCCCGGCCTGCAGCTCGAACTGCTGGACACGCTGTCCCGCTTCTGCCGCGAGCGCGGCCACGCGCTGGTGGCCGTGCTGCACGACATCCAGCAGGCGCTCGGCGGTTTCGAGCGCCTGCTGCTCGTAAGCCGTGGCCAGGTGCAGGCCGATGTGCCAGCCGGCACCGCCGCGCTGCCGGCGCTGGAAGCGCTGTTCGGCCTGCGTCTGCAGGCCTTGCAGGTGCCCGACGGCGGCTGGGCCTTGTGCGCACGTCGGCTGGAGACGGCGGCGTGAGAAGCGCGCCGCTGCTGGCCGTGGCCGCGCTGCATGGCGCGGTGCTGGTGGCGCTTTGGCCCGGGCTGCAGCACGCCAGCGCGCCGGCCGCACGGCGGGAGCTGGCGGTGCGGTTGCTGCCCGCTGCGGCAGCGCCCGCCATGCCCGTGCCGCGTGCCGCGCAGCCCGTGTTGACGATGCCGGCCGTGGCGCCGGTCGCGCCGCCCGGCTTCGACGTTCAGGCCGACGCCCGCGCCGTGCCGGCCACCGGGGTTGCGGCCACGGCGGCGTCGCTTGCGGTCGACTACGTCGCGCCGCCCGCGCCGCCCGCGCCGAGCGGCGAACGCACTGCCGACGCGCCGCCGCTGCAATCCGCCCGCCGCGCCGCCTGCCCGCCCGCGCCGCACCCGCTCGCGCTGCGCGAGCGCGGCATCGAAGGCGTCGTGCGCCTGCGCGTCTGGGTGGACGAGCTGGGCCGCGCGGGCCAGGTCTTGCTGGCTGCCAGCAGCGGCTGGCGCCTCTTCGACGACGCGGCCGTGGCGCAAGCGCGCCGCTGCCCCTTCCAGCCGGCATTGCGGGGCGAGCAGCCCGTCGGCAGCTGGGTGGAGTTCCCCGTCCGCTTTGCCTTGGAGACCTCATCAAATGGCTGAAGCCTGTTGCGCCGCTCATGCCGCCTCGCCGCTCCTCAACGGTTCACGGCGCCGCCGCCTGTGGGAGCTGGGCAGCCACGCGCATTGCCCCGTGGTCGGCGTCTGCGTGCCGCTGGCGCGCGTGCGTGTGCTGGCGAAGAAGTTGCTGGTGCTGCAGGGCGATGAAGACGACTACACGCTGCACTGCAGCCTCGTCACCGCGGCAGCGCGCCGCAACGCGGTGGCCGAGGCGCTGCAGAAGGACCTCGAGCAGCGCTTCGTGATCGACGTGCGCGCGGCCGCCCAGGCCAAGTGCCGCGACGCGCTGATGACGTGGTGGCGACACCGCGCGGCCCGGGGCGAGATCGCGGGCGCGCTGTGGGCCACGCTGACGCACGCGCGCTGCGACGAGTGGCTGGAGATGCGCGTGCTGGGCCAGGTGCACATGCTGCAGCACCAGGTGGGCGCCGCACAACGCGTGGACCTGACCCGCCACCGCGAGCTGGCCGCGGAGCACCAGGCGCTGGCACGCGACTACGGCGAGGTGCAGCGGCGCGTCACGGCCTGGAGCCTGGAGCGCGCCCGCGAGCAGCAGGCCTGGGAGCAGGAGCGCCTGCAGCTGCGCGCCGCGCAGATCGGCCTGCAGACGCAGCTGGGCCAGGCGCAGGAGCAGCTGCAGCGCGCCCAGGCCGAGCGGCCCGGCCTGCCCGAGCGTGAGGCGCTGCAGCAGCGCCTGGCCGAGCAGATCGAGCGCAACCAGGCCTTGCAGCGCGAGATCAACCGGCTGACCTCGCGCACGCCAGCCAGTGCCGAGGCCGCGCTGCCGGCTGCGGAGGAACCGGCCGCCGTGGCGCCAGCCGAACCGGTGCGGCTGGAACGCCGCGTCGTGCTGTGCGTGGGCGGGCGCGGCGGCAGCGTGCCGCACTACCGCCAGGCCGTGGAGGGCTGCGGGGCGCAGTTCCTGCACCACGACGGCGGCAGCGAGCACAAGCCAGCGCAGCTGGAGCCCCAACTGGCCGCGGCCGACCTCGTCATCTGCCAGGCCGGCTGCATCAGCCACGACGCCTACTGGCGCGTGAAGGACCACTGCAAGCGCCACGGCAAGCGCTGCGTTTTCGTCGAGACGCCCAGCCGCAGTGCCTTCGAGCGTGCGCTCGCCCAGGCCGCGGTCGCCGAAGGGACAAACGCGCAGGCCTGAGGGGAAGCCCCCACCAAGGGGGCAAACTTGCTGCCGCAAACTGCACCCGTTTGCAGTGGAGACCGCCATGCCCCCCGCCGTTGCCTCGCCCCATCAGCTCGCGCGCCGCGCCATCGCCCTCGTGCTGGCCGGCGGGCGCGGCTCGCGGCTCAAGCAGCTGACCGACACGCGGGCCAAGCCGGCGGTCTACTTCGGCGGCAAGTTCCGCATCATCGACTTTGCGCTGAGCAACTGCGTCAATTCGGGCATCCGGCGCATTGGCGTCGTCACGCAGTACAAGAGCCATTCGCTGCTGCGTCATATCCAGCGCGGCTGGAGTTTCCTGCGCGCCGAGCTGAACGAGACGGTGGACCTGATGCCCGCGCAGCAGCGCGTGGACGAAGAGAGCTGGTACCGCGGCACGGCCGACGCGGTGTTCCAGAACCTGGACATCATCCAGAGCACCGGCGCGGACTACATCGTCGTGCTGGCCGGCGACCACGTCTACAAGATGGACTACTCCAGCATGCTGGTGGACCATGTCGCCAGCGGCGTGGGCTGCACGGTGGGCTGCATCGAGGTGGGCAAGGCCGAGGCCAGCGCGTTCGGCGTGATGGCGGTGGACGGCGAGCGCCGCATCACGTCCTTCCAGGAAAAGCCCGCCGACCCGCCCGCCATGCCCGGCCGCGAGGGGGTGTGCCTGGCCAGCATGGGCATCTACGTCTTCGATGCGGCCTACCTGTACCGCCTGCTCGCCGAGGACCTGGCCGACCCCGGCTCCAGCCACGATTTCGGCAAGGACGTGATCCCCAAGGTCGTGGCCGAGGGCCAGGCCGCGGCCCACCCGTTCGCCATGAGCTGCATCCTCAACCCCAACGGCGCGCCGCCGTACTGGCGCGACGTGGGCACGCTGGACGCCTTCTGGGCCGCCAACCTGGACCTCGCCTCCATCAGCCCCGAGCTGGACATCTATGACACCGACTGGCCGATCTGGACCTACCAGCGCCAGCTGCCGCCGGCCAAGTTCATCCCCGACCACAACGGCATGCACGGCATGACGGTGAACACCATCGTCAGCGCCGGCTGCATCGTGTCGGGCTCGCACGTCGTGCAGTCGGTGCTGTTCAACAACGTGCGCATCCGTTCGTTCTGCAACATCCACCAGAGCGTGCTGCTGCCCGGCGTGGCGATAGGCCGCAACTGCCGGCTCACCAAGGTCATCGCCGACCGCGCCTGCGACATCCCTGACGGCCTGGTCGTCGGCGAAGACCCGAAGCTGGACGCGGCCCGCTTCGAGCGCACCGACAACGGCGTCGTGCTCATCACCAAGCAGATGCTGGCCAGGCTGTGAAGCCCCTCGTCCAACGAGCCCTGGCCCGGCTGCGGCGCGGCCCGGCGCTCGGCCCACCAATGGCACATCACGCGAAGGGCCGCTGAGATGCGTGTCCTGCAAGTCAGCGCGGAGCTGTACCCGCTGCTCAAGACCGGCGGCCTGGCCGATGTGGCCGGTGCGCTGCCCGGCGCGCTC
>Ga0116227_10000046_pt1 | contig 203024 bp, 128 predicted proteins | sample S1TSphgellanicum_FD_89693 | JGI IMG/M metagenome (GOLD analysis project Ga0116227, IMG submission 89693) | Host-associated microbial communities from peat moss isolated from Minnesota, USA - S1T2_Fb - Sphagnum magellanicum MG | ecosystem: Host-associated > Plants > Peat moss > Unclassified...
TATAATCTTTACTTGTATAATTAATGGCGTAATTAGATCCTGCACTCAAATTTCCTTGTGTAATAGCATAAGCACCAGCATTTTCTCCCAAATCTCTAGATAATGTTCCTGTGAATGACTCTCCGTTTTCTAAACTTGGTGTGAATGAATATGTCAGAGCCGAATCAACTTCTCCATATACTTTTGTTTGTGCAGCAGCAGTAACTGCAATTGATTTGGCAGTAATTTCAAAGCCTTTCCCTGTATATGAAATTGCATAATTGGCACCTGCAGTCAGCGTTCCTTGTCCTATTGCATAAGTTCCGGCATTCTCTCCAACTACTCTTTCTAAAACACCTGTAAAAGTATCATTTCCAACTAAACCTGGTGAAACCGAATATGTAAAAGCTGGATCTGCTGCTCCGTACACTTTAGCTTGAGAAGCGTCAGCTGTTACTGAGATTGCTTTAGCAGTAATTTCAAAATCAGTACCTGTATAGGTCACACTATAATTGGTACCTGCACTCAACGTTCCTTGTGTAATTGCATAAGTTCCTACGTCTTCTCCTGCTGTTCTTTCTAAAGTTCCTGCGAATGAATCACCACTCAATAAACCAGGATTGACACTATAGCCCAAAACAGGTTCAACATCTCCATACACTTTTGCTTGTGAAGCATCAGCTGTTACTGTAATTGCTTTACTAGTAATTTTACCTATTTGTCCCGACGTTGTTTGAGAATTTAATATATAATTTAAAGCATCATCTCCACTAATTGTCAAGCTGCTAACTGTTATAGTTTTATTTTCTCCAACGTCTTTTGTATCATATTCTCCTGATGACGAATTGTTTAATGTTACTATTTCATCTTCTATAATTCCAGTGAGATCAAAATTATCAGTTGATAAAACCGCATTAGTTGTTCCATCAAAAACTTTGGTTACGTATCCTTTTAATGAAACCTCTATTTCTTTAGGCTTAACTTTAGCTATATTAGCTGTTAAAGAGGTAGAGCTTAATTCATAGTTTTGAGAATCGGTTCCAGATAACTTTAAATTGTTAATAGTAACTGGTTTATTGTCTCCTATATTTTTATTATTTATCTCACCAGCGACAGGATAATTTAATATTACATTATCTTCATTAATAATCCCTTCTAGAACAAAATTATCACCATTTAATGCTATAACAGCATCAGCATTATAAACTTTTGATATTTCACCTTGCACTGTAACATTTAAAGGTTTTGGATTTATAATTAAGTCTGCTTCTACTACTTTGTCATTATAATTTGGTTTGCTTAATACGGCATATACCTTATAACTGCCAACATCTATTTTGTTGTTATTAGTATAAGTTACAGTTACCTGATTAGGAAGACTGCCTTCAACAGCTAATGATTTTTCGCTTCCATCATAAGTATATGTGTTAGATGCTAAAACGAAATTATCCGTTAAACTGCCTTTTACAATTATTAATTTGGCAATAAGCTGTTTGTTATTATAATTTGTTCCTCCATTAATATTAACTGTAACATTATAGGAACCAACATTGATATTATCATTATTTGTATACGTTGTCGTAACTCCGTCAGGAAGTATTCCATCAAGCGATAATCTTTTAGGAGTACCATCATAAACTTGTTCTTTTTCTAATAAAAATATTGCGGCCGAAAGATCCGCCTTATTAATAGTCATAGAAGTAGTTAATTCAAGGAGGTTGTAATTAGAACCCGAAATTGAAGCTTTTATATCGTTATAAACACCAGCATTCTTTTGGATGTTTGAGTAAACAACATTTACTCCCTCTGGTAAAGTTCCCAATACTTCAGGGTGTTTATCAAAACCGTCATAAGTAAACGTTTTTTGTGTAAATGAAATCCCTGACAGGTCTTTTTTATTAATTTTAAGTGTATTAGATAATGTAAAATCATTATAATATTCACCTCCGTTAATAAGTGCTTTAACAATGTATTCACCTGCATCTATTTGTCCGTTACCTTCATAAGACACACTTGTTCCTGCTGGTAAACCTGAGACATTCAGATATTTTGCAGCACCATCGTAAGTATATGTTTCCAGATTTAATGTGGCAGAAAAATCTGCTTTTCCAACCGTAAGTCTAAAGTTTTTAGCTGCAGAAGAATAGGTTTCATTTCCATTTTGAGCAACTGTTATTATGGCTTGTCCGACCCCTACGATATGAATTTTATTATCTTTTGTGATATAAGCTACATTTTTATTATCACTACTATAAGTAAGTGGCGTCAAACCGCTTGAAGCGTTTCCTATTACAAAGTCAGTATCTGTATATTTTTTAGTTATATCATTTACATTAATTGTTTGTGCTATTTTAGACTCATAACATCCCATATCTATTGTCGTGTTGAGAAAACGACTGTTATTGGCAATATCTTTATTACCTCCAATTAGTGCATTATACAGCGCATTATCTCCTTTGTTGACCGCCACGGATGTTGTTTTTAAAGCAAAGTTATTTGCATTTACATCAGCAAAATCAGCAGGCTGCCCATAGAAATTATTTGCTAATGTCATTGAGGTGTATTGAGACTGAGCTTTAGACAATAAAGAGTTTCTAATGATAACTGTTCCTCCTGTTCTGTTTATATCATTGTTACCCTGAACATCTCTAAAGACAGTATTAGACACTTCTAAACTTGAAGCTCCAGCAGTAAGAATATGAGCTGAACTATTGACATCATCTCCAAAAGTAGTATTAACAATTTTTACATTGGCATCATTTATTGCTATTGAAGTTCCATGTGCTCCATAGTGATAAGCTGAATTACCATAAAAGAGTGAATTATATATTAAAACATTAGAGTTATCTGTAACATACATACCACCAGCTCGAAAACCTGAAGAGTTTTCTGAAAAAATACAGTTTTTTATGGTAACGTTTGAACTGTGTACACGTATTCCTCCGCCATATTCTCTGGTAATAGACTTTCCGTTTACGGTTAAACTTCCTTCTGTAGCATGTGCTGCACTTGCCGCCGTACCTTTTAAAATAGTGAAACCATCTATCTCGTTACTGCCTGCTGCATTAGAAATTGTAATGATATGATTGATAATAGACTGCCCATCCAGAATCGTTTTATTCTCCTGAATACTTCGATCAGTTATACTTTCGTCAGCAATATTTCCATCAAAACCTCCGTATAGTTTTATACCGTCTGATAATAAAAAGCTGTTATCTCTACCTTCATCAATAAAGTTAGAATTATCTCTGGCACTGTATTTAGGTGTATAAGTACCTTTAGCTACATAGATTTTATTTACAGTATTTGGTATATTGTTATTAAGAGTGGCAGCATAGCGTAAAGCTAATGACAAATCGTTTAACGCTAATTGCCATGAAGAGCCATCGCCGCCAGCTGTTCCTTGTTTTACATATAGCGTGTTATCTGTTAATGTAGTATTAGGCAGTATTTTTAAAGTTCCCTCTTTATAGATAAAATCATAATTATTAGAAGATAAACCACCTGGAATTATGCCATTGGTATAAATACCAACTTCTGTTTTACCTACAGCATTACCTGAATATACAATTGATCCTGTCAATGTAGAACTATCATCATCGTTAACAAAACCTGTATAGCTTACATCATAATCTGCACTTGGCATTGCTAAATTATTGGCAGGTTTAGTCTTATCATTTGCTTTTACAGTTAAGGCTGCTTTCCCTACAGTTAAAACAAAAGTCTTTTCTGTTGGAGTGTAATTGTCATTACCAGCCTGATTAACAGTAATACTAGCTGTACCCGTATTTAGTATCTGAATTTTACCCTCTTTAATAGCAGCAACATTAACGTTACTACTTTTGTTGTAAGTTAAGCCTAAGCCACTGCCTGCTGTTGCCGATGGATGGATAAAATCTGCTTCTCCATATGTTTTTGTTAAATCTGCAGCTGTAATATTTTGAGCTGTTCGTAATTCTTCTGCTCCAACATCAATAGTTCCTGAGAAACGATTATATCCGTTAATATCATACGTTGACAGGCTGTTAAAAGAGTAGTGTGAATTAACACCTTTGTCTTTTGCATAGCTGTCTTCTTTTAGCACTATACTATTTGCTTTAAATATAGCATCCAAATTAACGGTTTCGCCATTGTTATAGATACCTTCTGCTATATTATCATCTTTTTGGACAATACTATTGTATGATACTATTCTGCTGGAAACTCCTTTATTATTATTCATATATATAGAGTTGTACAGTGAGGTTGCAGAACTTGCATCATTAACAATGGCAGGAGCATTTCCATTGTTTCCAGATATAGAAGAATTATCTTTAACTGTACAGTTATATAATTTTGGATTACTATTATTAACGCTGTAGATAGCCGAGCCATATCCATAGTATCGAGAATCATTAAATAAGTTTCCATCAACTCCAACTTTATTATTTTTAATAATACAGTTTATAAGTACAGGGTTACTGTTATCGTTATATATTCCACCACCATAGGTCGTGTTTGTATAAAAAGGGAAAGGAAACAATGAATTATCGCTAATGATACAGTTTACAATAGTAGGAGAACTATTTTTATTATAAATTCCTCCGCCCTGACTTACACTATTAGCAAAAGACCCTCCTATTGTGAATCCATCAATAATATCTGCATTCGTTAATCCATTATTGTCATTTGTTATTACCCTGTTTCCTCTGGCTCCCTGATTCAGAATGGTTTCAGCAAATTTTCTTTTATGAGAAAGTGTAGTAATACCCTTATCAGGATCAAAGCCTCCATACATATTAACCCCTTTAAGCATATAAAAACTTTGCCCGCTATTCGACGAATACTGCCCAGCAGATACAAATATTTTTGCTGCTTTATTTGCACTTGCACTTGAATTAATAATTCTTGCTATTTCCAGCGCATCTCTAACTTCTCCTAAAGCATTATTCCATGATGTTCCATTACCTGTCGCACCTTTTTTAACGTACAGCGTACCATCAGTTAAAGTAATGTCTGGTTCAATTCTTAAATTACCGTTAGTGTAGATAATTTCATATTTAGAAGAAGTATGTCCTGATGGGATTATAGTATAATTAGTACCTATATTAGTGGCGCTTACAGCGTCTCCACTATAAACCACATTTCCATTTAAACTATTATCAGGTGTGTCTTCAAAAACAAACCCGGAATAAGACACAGTGAATCCGTTAAATACAGCATTATCTTGAATTTTAACTTTACTATCCGCACTTACAGTTAATATTCCTTTATCTGCGGTTAATGTGAAAGTTCCGCTAACAGCATCATATTCAGAATCATTTCCTGATTGTTTTACTGTTATAATAGCTGTTCCAACATTTAATATTTTAATTTTACCATTTTCTATTGCAGCAACCGCATTATTACTAGAAGAGATATACTCAAGTGGTAATCCGCTTGATGCAGTACCATGTGTAAATGGTTCATCTCCATATTTTTTTGTTATAGCATTCGCTGTTAATGTTTGGTTTTTATTTCTCTCAAAAGCTCCTATATCTACGGTAGTATCAATAATACGGGATTTACCTTTTAAATCTTTGGCTGGCAAAACAAGGTCAGCTACATTATTTTTACCGGCATTTAGGGCAGGACTAGCAGTTAATAACGAATAATTCGTATCAAAAACAGCAGTAGTACTGGTAATACCATTTAAGCCCTGTATTAAACTATTTTCATAAGTAGGATTACTGGCATTATTAACAATATCTGAACTATTTTTTACACTAACTGAATTTACAATTCTTACAGAAGAACCATTTGCATTATACAATGCTGCTCCTTGTGCACCTGTGTTATCCGCTATAGTAGTATTAAGCAGTGTAGGTAACGATGCATTGTTGTAAACAGATGCTCCATTAGGTGCTGTATTACTAATAATTAAGCAGTTAATCCACGTTGTATTGGCGTTTTCATTATATACAGCCCCTCCATTTCCTGCAGCATTATTTGTTTTTATAATACAGTTTTCAAATTTTGCTGCTACTTTTTTATTATAGATACCACCTCCATTATTTGCATTACCGTTTGTAATCGTAAAACCGTTTATAACAGTAGTACTAGTTAAGTTATTGTCATCATTTCTAATAACCGAAGCATTATTACCTCGTAAAACGCTTCCATCGTTTAAATTACCTGTAATACGCTTATGTATTAAGTTTGTAACAGCGTTATCAGGATCAAATCCACCATATATTTCTATATCTTTAGGCATAATATATGACTTTCCTGGAGCTAATTGATAAGTTCCTTTGGCTGCAAATATTTTTTTAACTCTTTTAGGGTCATTATCATCTGTATGTACCGAGTTAATATTAGAAGCTCTTGTTAAAGCAAGTTCTAAATTATTTAAAGGACTGTTCCATGAAGAACCATCTCCACTTCCGTTTTGTTTTACATATAAAATGTTATCTGTTAAAATTAAATTCGATTTTATTTCTAAGGTTCCTTCTTCAAACAAAACCGTGTATTTACTGGAAGTAATTCCCTGAGGAATAATTTTATAGATACCTGGCTCTGTTGCAGCAGCAGCATCACCTGAAAAAGCAAGAGTTCCAGAAACACTATTCGATTGACTATCACCAGGCTCAAAACCAGAATAAGTTACGGTATAATTATTATTTCCATACACACTTCCATCAAATAACTTTACTTTATTAATAGCTTTTATTACCAGTGGTATTTTGGTTACATTAACAACTATTTTAGTTCTGATACTTTCACAATTATTAGCGTTGGTTTGGCTCACCCAATAGGTAATAGAATTTTCAGATGACATATTTAAAGAAGGGACTACCGTTAATGCTGTCCCCTCTTTCTCTTGCATATACCATTTTAAATTGCTGCCATTTACCATAATTTTAGATCCTTGCTGACCAATAATAAAATTTTGAGGAGATTGTGCAGTTGGCGGCTCGGTAGAACTTATCGATACAGTAACACTTGCTCTATCACTCTCACAGCTATTAACGGTTTGACTTGCATAGTAAGTATTACCAGAAATTAAAGATGTATTACTGGCTAATGGGCTTCCTCCTGCAGACTGACTGTACCATTTAATGTTTGAACCTGTTGCTTTTAAATCATTTACAATGGCTTCATTACAAAAAGATTGTGTTGAAACAACCGCTGGCAATGTTTTACCGGAAGCCCCTAACTCATTTTCATAAGCACCAATATCAATCGTATTTACTTTTCTATTCTTCCCCAAAAAATCGGTGTTGGGATATTCATTTGAATATAATGAGTTATTTCCTTTATTTATTATGGGGCTGCAGCCAGTTAAATTAAAATTATAATTTGCGGCATCAGCAAAATACAAGTTAGTTTCACGAATATTATTGTTTTTATTTACAAAATTATTTTGATCATCATACCTAAAAGAATTATTTTGAACATCAGCAGAAGTATTTGACCCATTAAATTTTTCCAGAATATTGTTGTACAGCTTAACCTTTTTACTAAACGTATAAATACCATGACTCAGATTTTCATTCCAAACAGTATTATTTACAAAATCGACAGTTGAATTGGGATGAAAAATTGCAGTAAAGCTTTCATTTCCTGTGAAAACATTATTATATAATTTATTTACACCTTCAATTGCGGCTATTATACAACCTGATTGTTCTTCACTATCTGTCCCAACATTATTCTTTACAGTATTATTGAAAAATTGGTTTTTCGTATAACTTTCAATATCTAAAACAGCCCCTATACAGGATTTATTTCCTACGAATGAATTATTATGTATATCAGCTGTAATTAAATTAGCTAATAATATTCCCCCGCCTCTTTCAACAGAATTATTACTCTCGAAATTATTATAGTTAATTGTCAGCTTAGCTGTAATATTACTACCAACGGCATTGGCATATATTGCTCCTCCAAATTTAGCAGCGGTATTAGTTTTGAATGTATTATTGCTAATAACAGAATTAACCGTGATCGTTTCAAAATTAATTGCTCCTCCAAATTTAGTAGCGGTATTTCCAGTAAATACATTATCAGAGATTTTAACGTTATTATCATTAGCAGATACTACAGCGCCTCCAAATCCGGATACAGAATAACTATTTATATCCGTAACATTATTCCCTGTAAATGTATTTCCACTTAAAGTAGTTATATTTTTATTTGAAAGTAAACATAAAGCACCTCCTAACAAAGAAGTATTTCCTGAAAATGTATTTCCTGAAAATGTAACACCATTAGTTTCAGCTACGAGGGACACCCCTCCGATACTTTTTAAAGCTTTATTATTACTAAAATTATTTGATGTTATTTCTGCATTTATAACTCTACGCAGCATAATAGCTCCTCCGCCTCCAGCGACTGTGCTGGTTGCCGTCATTAAAGCATTGTTACCAGTAAATGTAGAATTCATAATCCTAAGATTACGAATATTTTCATCGGCATAAAGAGCGCCTGCTGCTTCTGCGCTGTTATTATCAAAGGCACAATTATTGATGATTCTTGATGACGAATTATCCTGATTTACCTTTTCTATGTAAATAGCTCCAGCAAATCCATTATCAGTTTTAGTCTTATAGGCTTGGTTACTACTAAATGAAACGTTACTTATATTTAAAAGTTTCCCGCCTAAATCAGCAATAGCCCCCCCTAAAGTCGAGCTGTTATTATTGAAACTTCCTCCTGTTATAGTTAAATAACTGGCACTTGAGCTGATTCCACCTCCATTATCAGCTGCTTTATTATTAGAAAATATACAGTTAGTAAGAGTGGTGCGAGCGCCTTCTTGTAAGCATATTGCCCCACCGGTTATACCCTCATTATTTTTAAATGTTACGTTTTCTAATGTTAAGACCCCTTTGATATTGTATATTGCACCTCCATTACTTTTGGGATAGGATGTATTAAGTATTTCTTTTTTTACTATATCGCCACCCGGAAATGAAGGTATACCAGGCAAGCCGCTCAATCCTGCAAGCTGTAAACCTAATGAAGCATAGTTGTAATAAGGACTTTCTGTCATTGAAACAAACCAATCGGGGTATTTCTCTTTAATTTTATCGTTAGCAGAAATACCTTTTATTTCTGTAGATATTTTATAATAGTCTAATATATCTGCCTTTCCATCACTAATGGTTAGTCCGTTTAAGTAGTAATTCTCATTCTCTTCAAGAGCATAAATAAGTACAACATGATGTGCAAAATTTCCACCACCCAGATTTCCACTAAGAATAGTTTCATTTATTGTAGTATTCCTTTGTGAAAGACTTGTTTCGTTACCAATAAAACCACCGTATACTTTTACATTCTTTTTTAAACCAAAAGTGTTGTTCCTATCTTGTTTATTGTCGTTGGGCGCTAAAGCTACTTTAGGAGTATATGTTCCTTTTGCAATCCATACCTGGGTATCACTTTCAGATGAACTAATTGTTTTTTGTAAGTTGTCAGAGGCGTTACTCCAAGAACTTCCGTCTTTACTTCCAGAACCATTTACCGTTACATATTTTATTGTTTGAGATTGTAATAAAATAGTAAATAAAAAGAAACAAGTTAGAAGTGTATATCTTGACAGAACGGGCTGCTTTTTAAAAAGTTTAAGAGTTGCGGCCTTCTGCAAATAAAGATACCATACAAAGATTAAAGACTTCAAAATCAATAAGTAATTTTTTTTCATAAAAAAGGAAGTAATAAAATTGATTTATATAATTTAGGCAATTTTGAACCTGCAGTAACAGTTTATTTCGAGCTGTAGATTTTTAATACATTTAGTATTTAATTCATTTTATTGTATATACAAATGAAATCAAAAAAGAGCAGTTCAATTTAAGTTCAAAATTATAAATATCTTCGTTACCAATCCTATTTATTGGGGTGGACAAAAAAGAGACATTTTTAAATACTGCTAATTTTTCGTCAACAAACTGCCTTTTCAGAAAAGAAAGAGTATACAAATATTTAATTTTGTATGTTTGTGTTTTTGTAACTCATTAAGCCCCCTGCATGACTTCTTTTACAAAAACAAAAAGCTTGTTTTATGTGTTATTTGTATTCCTTTTTTTTGCAAAAGGACATTCTCAAAAACCATTAGATTCTTCTGCGGATTTAAATAAAAATATTGCAGCAATTATCATTCAAGAACAAGAAAGCAATTTTAAAAAGGACACTCTAGAATTAAAAAAAAGAACAGCATTTTTAAAACAATCTTCAAGTAAAAGATTCCATGTTTTATATGATGCTTTGTTAGCGAATGGTTATTCGTCTTTTTTTGACAGAATTAATAATCAAAGTAACCACTATTTTTTAAAATCAATTCAAGAAGCTCAAAAACTAAAAGATCCTTCACTCCTTGTCTGGACACAATTAAATTATGCTAAATACTTGTATTTTTATTGTGAGATAGATAAACTAATTCCAATTGTACTCAAGACAATTGAAGACACAAAGAAACTTGGTCCTTCCGAAATGATTTTACCAGAGGATACTTTTAAATTTTTTGGTTACATCATGTTTACCGTAGAAGACGATTCTGCAATTGATTTTCTAAAAAAATCAATACAGCGTACTAAAACGCCTTCGTCAGAATCTGCTGGTGTTTTAAATGCAATTGGTAACTGTTATCTCAATAAGAATGATTTATCAAATGCAATGCTCTATTTTAACAAATCGGAAACAATTTCATTAAAAATTGGAGACAGTATTCGATATGCAAAAATTCTTGGCGATAAAGCATTAGTTTCAGAAAAAAAAGGAAATACACTAGAAGCAATTCGCCTTTTGAAGCAGGACATCTTGTATTCTCAAAAGTTTAAAGTTGATAAGAATGAAATGTACGCCTCTATTTTATTGGTAAAAATTCTTTTGAAATCGGGATCTCAAAATGAAGCGAAGAAAATTCTAGAAAGAGCAGAAACAATCGCAAATTCAAAATCCTATTACAGAAGTTCATTAAAAGAAATAATAGAACTAAAACTAAAAGTAATTGATGGTAAAAATCCAGGTGAAGAATTAAAAATGCGACGTCAATTAGATCAGATTGAAGAGTCTTTACTTAAAACAAATGGCAATAGTGTGCTGCGAAAATCCAATTGGCTGATCCAGAAAATTAAATTCGAAAATGAGGCTGAAAAAAATCAGTTAGAATTAAAACAGCAAGAAAAAAGAGCGGCCATCTACATTTTAACAGTAGTGTTTGCCATATCCTTGAGTGTGTTTATTTATTTTACTTCACAAAGAAAACTAAAAACTAAAAAACTAAAACTGACAAAATATGAAAGTGAACGATTAATTTTTGAGAAGAAACTTGAAGATGCAAATTATGATTTAGATAAGTATGTTGAATATCTTCGAAATAAAAATAATCAAATAGCTCTTTTAACTACTGAAATTAATGAGATCAAAAGCTCTTCCTCAAATTCTTTAGAAGAAAAAGGAAAACTTCAGGAAATATTAAATTCTCATCTAATGACAGATGAAAACTGGCGTGCTTTTAAGCAGGAGTTTAAAAAACAACACAGTGTTTTTTATGAATCTTTAATTCAAAATTTCCCTGAACTAAAAGAATCTAATCTAAAAATAATAATGCTCCAGAAATTAGAATTTACTAATTACGAAATCTCTACTCTGCTTGGTGTAACTATTGAAGCTGTTAAAAAAAGTAAACAGCGATTGAAAAAAAAATTAGGTGATAAGCATGAACTGTTATTTGAAATAATTGGCAGTAATCATTAGAATTACATTAAAAAAACCTAAAAAAATCTACTCCCTACTTTAAGTTAATAAAGAAATTGATAAACTGGGAAATAAAAACCCCTCGGAATCGAATTGATTCCTCGAAGCTGTTTTTGTTTACTAGTAGAATAAAAGCACCTTTTTGGTTATAGTGCTTCCATTCTCTACTGTTGTTTTAACCAATAAAATTTGAGTGCCGGACTGAATGCTGTTAATCTCTAACTGAAGGGTTTCTATTTTTTGGTTTCTGTAAAACAGTTTTCCTGTGATATCGAAAACGCTATATGCCATAACTGAGCAGGCTACAATAGGCCGTGAAATGTCCCTTCTGAATAAAAAGCTCAACAAAACCGAAACAAAATGTCTAAATCAGACTTAGCTGCTCTCAACAGACTGGAAAAGAAATTGAAGCTGTCAAGAAAAAAAATATAATATTTCTTCTTGTCGATTGATTACAGATTATATTCAAACTCAAAAAGAGGTTATCTCAAGCATTTTGACATAACCTCTTTTTACATAGTTTAATTTCACTTTTATAACCCGGATGAAGCATATGCTATAACCGAGCAGGCCACAATCGGACGTGAAATGTCCATTTTGAATAAAAAGCTCAACAAAACCTCGTCAAAGATTTCAAAACCCGATTTAGCGATTCTCGGAAGACTTGAAAAAGAAATACAGGCAATCAAAAAGAAATACAATATAACTTCATGATATTTGCATTCAGGTATCAATTAAAACCAGAGAGGCTATCTCAAAATTGTTGAGATAGCCTCTTTTTATATAGTTTAATTTCACTCTTATAACCTGGATGATAAGATGGTGTGTACTTAATGTAGCCTAAATCCTGAAGCTGTTTAAAATACTTATGATACGTGGGCAGCGTATTGACATGTGAGAGCTCCATAATTTTTCTGCGGCTGACTTTAATCCTTCTTCTCTGCCCCTGCCTATATCCTAAACTTAAAATTGCATTTAAAATAGCCAAATGCCATACGTTGAGTTGCGGATCTTCCATATAAATAGATAAGCAATCTATGACTTGGTGTTCGGTTATATTATTAACTTGACTCATCTTTGAAAAGTTTTAGCAGATCTTCTTTATTGTAGTAGTACGAGCCAAGAACCTTTTTAAATCGGATTTTCTGTGTCATTCGTAGATTTTGAATTGAACCAGCGGAAATGTCTAACAGCTTTCTGACAGCTTTACTCTTTAGCCATTCAGGCTGTAACAATCCTATTGCTTCATTACTATTGTCTTGGATTATAGATCGCATGCTATCCAATAATAACAAACCAAACTGCCTTAAATCTTCCTTAGTTACAATTTCTTCCATAGCATAATTTTATTTCTATATTATATCATTAGAATGTTATAACAAAAGTAATGCACCAACAAACAAATAATTAATTTAATGTTTTGAATGACATTTTTTGGCTTTAATTGGCTTTTCCCTCTTAAGCAAATTGATTATCCTTTAAAATTTATCCCCCTATCTTTATAGAATTCTTTCACTTTTAAAAATATAATTTCAAGCATTAGATTAAGATTTTTTGTTCTTTTGTCTCTTTAAACCTTCATCTTTTTTTGATATAATAGCCTAACTTAAAGATTTAAAAAACTTTAGCTTCAAATTTCTTGTATCTCATCCTTTTGAGTCAGTTTTTCTTTTTGTAAATTTTCTTTACTTAATAATTTTACTTTAAAAATTATTAAGTATTACTGCTAAGCGAAACAGGCTTTCAATTATATCCTTTCCCTCCGATTCTGATACTGTTTCAAAACCTTTAAAGCATCTTAATTCTTCAATAGTCAATTTTTCAGCTTTTTGTTTCTGATCGCAAAAGTTGCTTTCTTTTTCTTCTAGCCCTATATCCCGAATTTCAGCCTGTGGTTTTACCAAATTTTCACCTCCCATGATTCTTCTTTTAATAGTTTATTTTTTTGCCACCTGTTACCTCCTTCTGTAAACTGTAAAAGGCCATTTTCACAATTTTTACTACTTACACGTCATCAATTATTTTAATGAATAAAAAATACATACTTAAAGTCATTTCAATATTCAATATTAATATCGAGGTGCTCCTTTTCTTTTAAAGCCTTAATCTTCGAAACAAAATTGTAGGCTGACACTTTATGATGCTAAAAATTAAAGCTGTGGCAGGACAACTATTCTTTTAACAAACAGCAATTAATAAAATTTTACAGATGTATCTTATCAATTCTTTATATAGGGTACACTAAAAAATCATGTTTCATACATTGTACATGGATCGACACTAGTGTAAATTTACTATTCTTAGAATTTCGCTGTCATATCAAGACTCTTTTTTCATATGGTTTTCTTCAAATTCCTCTGTGAGCTGTATTATCTTTTTAGATAAAACAGCTAATTCTATTGTCTGCTTTTCGAGTTTGTAGAGATATACCGAAGCTTTCTTTTCGGAAAATTTTTGATATAAAATCTTGACAACCTGATTATAATTTACCCCGACAGCCCTAAACTGGCTGAAAAACGAGGTCAGGCGCATATAATAATCCATTGTCGCTTTATCGATTTTAACTGTTTTGATCCCTTTTTGAAAAACACACGCTGTAATAAAGTGTGCCATTACATGCATTCCTGATGTTTCAAAAAGAGTCAGGAAACGTGCATTTTCTTCTGCAGTAAGACTGATGGAATAGCGGTGGACTGCGGGATCTATTTTGGATGGCCTGCCTCCTTTATGTGGGTTCTTTTTTTCTTCATTTTTCATGACTTTAATTAATGGTGTTACTTAAAAACCAATATATTTTATAATCAGTATTGGTAACTTACTGTGGAAGTACTTGGGAGTGTTTGGAAGTATTTGGCTTACCTGTTCCAAATACACTCTTATATCTTTAGGATTGGACATCCTCTGTCAAATGAAGCCATCAGAGGACACTTCAAAAGAGCAGGGCTTTTTCAGAATTAATTTTCTGAAAATATAAAATTATGCTCTGCAAAGAAACTGTTACTTCGGAGATGTGGGAACTTCTCCAAAGGCTTATGAAAGACGAAAATTTGAAAGACCACATATTAGTTGGCGGTACGGCGCTGGCCTTAAGATTAGGACACCGCTTATCGGTAGACATAGATCTTTTTACAACAAAAGATTTTGATCCGCAGGCGATGATTAAATATTTGCATGCCACTTACAACGCAAATAAAGAAATAAGCAGACTCTACAACAACACAGTTCTTACCTTCATCGATAATATAAAAGTCGATATTGTGACACATAATTACCCTCTCCTGAATTCTGTGGAAACAGCAGAAGGAGTCCGCATGATTTCCAATGAAGATATTGGGGCAATGAAACTTCATGCAATCCATCAGAGTGGTACCAGATACAAGGATTTTGTTGACATGTACTTTATGCTTGAGCAAGAACCTCTAAAGTTTTATCTGCAAGCCTATCAGAGAAAATATAACAAAGATCCGTACTGGGCTTGCAGAGGCCTGAATACTTATGACAAGATTACCACATTTGACGGTGTAGACATGCTCAAAGAAAAAGAGCAGAACTGGAAAAACATTAAAAAACGTCTGGAACTGGCAGTAAAAAATCCTTTACATAAATTTAAATCAGAAAGCCAGGATTTACCATTTAACCCCAATAAAAAGAGAGGTTTTCGCAGGTAATTCAGCAAAAAATGCTTATATTTGATACTAACCATTATTCGAAAACAATGGAGAAATTAACTAGAAAAACACCCAATCTTCACCCTAAATTCTTCTGGGATTTTAGATTCGACAGCATTGATTGGGAGGGAGGATATAAAATGGTTATTGCCCGTATTGTTGAGCGTGGAGGTCAGGATCAAATTGACGAAATCTTGCGTTTTTATGGCCGTGAAAAAGTAATTAAGGCAGTCCGTGAAGAGATTTCCTTTCTTCCCAACTATGCCATTGAAGATGCCCTTAAATTCTTTCCCGAACTCAAAAAGGAAGAAATGCACTGCTACCTCAACCGCAAAGATAAACCCTATCACTGGATTTAATCCTGCATTCAATAAATTAAGCCTTCCGATACATAATGCAAATCACTTCATTACAGTGTAGAGGGCATGTCTATAAACATAATCTATCAATTTTATGTTTCGCACTATGTCGTTTGCTTAAACGATTATCTAAATAATATATTACAAGCTTAAAACATTTGTTTTAGAAAGCTGTCTGCAATATCCGAATAGCTACTAAGATTGTAATTACAAAATTCCCAAAAAGTCTTCTACCTTTACAAGCGATCATTTATCTACCGATTGTTATTTATATTTTTATCAAAAGAAATAATAAAAAGAAATCGAAGGAACGACGGGCTGTTCCAGTCTGGCAAAAAGACTTCGGCATAATGCCTTGCTCGTTCCTCACAAGACACCCTTCGGGACTTATTCCGATTCCTTTTGGCCTGTCTGCATCCCGTTCTTTTAGATTGCTTTCTTTTTCTTTTTTTCCTTTTTCTGTTCTCTTTTGGAAAAATATTTTTTTTATTGTCGGTAAAGCTGGACTGCCTGAGCACCTACCGACCTGTGTGTATACTTGAATGCTTGAGTGGATGACTACGTGCAGGCGTGCAGGTAGGAATGCCAACCTGCATACATGCATACATCCCAACCTGCGCACTTGAACACATGATTGCTTGATCGCTTGATTGCTTGAATAGCTGCTGCATGCAAGAATACCTACAGACTTGCCTGCTTGCCTGCATAAATATTTTTTTATAATTGTACGCTAATGCCTTTGGCTACTTTATCGAAAACCTGCTTTGTGCTAAGGCTGTACTGTCTGGACAGCATTTATTGTGCCAGTAAAATAATTACTTCATTGCCATTAGAATAAAAAAAAGAGCTTCAAGCCCTTTCATTAAGGCATATCTAGTAATGTGTTCACCAGAACACGGCATCCTAAGTTATATCCAAATAAAAAATGAAAAATATTATGATGGACCAAACAAATATTCAAGCAAGCGTTTGCGAGACGAAATTAAGAGGCACACGAATTCAATCGGCAGATTACTATCATCCGAATATCGAATTCATTCCTTTTTTAGGTCATTTAAGCAGCGTACTTCCTCAAATCAACAAAAGGAGTTTCTCTTTTGACAACAGCAAATACACGTGCTACAATCTTATTTCTCACTATATTGATAATAGCCATCTTAGGCTTTCCTTCACTCTGCCTACGAGTGTAATATTGCTGAAGCTCGCTATCAGTATGAATCGCACAAATTGCGGCCAAATGCAACAATTTTTTCATCTGTTTATTAGCAAGGGAGTTGACTTGGGATTTCCCTCTCACACTGGTACCAGATTGATATTCAAAAGGGGCGATTCCAGAATAACATGCAAATTTTCTCCAATTACTGAAGCGTGTGAAATTATTGGTATAAGCGATCATATTACAGGCTACAATCAAACCAACACCTTTGATCGAAGTAATAAGTTCATACGTCCTCCTTAACTCGGCATTGTTTCTTATGATCTCAATAATCGCTTTTTCCAATGCTTTTATTTCTGATTTTAAAGTAAGAATCATTTTATCATAGCTTGAAAAGAGTTCCGGTATATTGTTTTTCCCCATGAACTTTAAAGCTTCATTCCTAGAAACAGTAAATCCTCCCAGAGCAACCGATAATCTGTCTCTTAATGAAAGCAGGGATTGTAAGTTGGCAATCTCTTTAGCTGGCAATTTTGTTAAGGTGATTTTATCATAAAAGCGATAAGCAAAATCAGCAATTCTTCTTGAATCAACACAATCGTTTTTACCTCTTGTAATTCCAAGAGATCTTTTAATCTCCAAAGCAGAGATCATAGAAAAAGGAATACTATTTTCCTCAAGGAACTGCGCAAAAGGCAATGAATATATGCCCGTGTGCTCAAAACAGAACAACATGGATTCACTAGATTCTTTAGAATGGTTTTTAACCCATTTTAGCAATAAATTAAAGCCGTTTAGATCATTCTTAAATCTCTTATGAGCCTGAACTTCTTTAATAAAAACATCTAATGTCAATTTTGAGATGTCAATACCAATGTAAATTTTAAATGTCATGAAATTAAAGTTTTTAAAGGTTAACAATAAAAATAAATGTTGCTCGCCACTAAAGCCATTAACAGACCCAAAGTCTAACATCCTAACGGGTGCCTGGCAACTTATAAGTAGTTTAAAGGGACAAATGCCGTGTAAAGATCTTTTAGTCCTAGCAAGTTGTTATGTTCACCCTTTAACCACTTTAGTAAGAGATAAAAATAAAAAATGTGGATACAAAATTATTACCACAAAGGTAATGGCAAGTTGTGTTTTGAGACACTCGAAATTCGAATAGTGCCTCAAAACAACTTGCCCTTACAGAGGGCAGAAAAAACTCCAAAGTCATTTTTTAATTAGTTATTATTTACCATTCAACACTTTTTCAATGTCCGAATATTTGTAATACATAAGGCCGCCAATTTTAGTATATGCGAGCGTGCCATTAATCCGTAAATTTTGCAAAGTGCCAGCAGAAATATTCAGCAATTTTCTGACTTCATAAGATTTTAACCATTGCTTTGCTTGTTGGGATTGAGGTTGAATGAGTTGTTTTAAATCATTCAACAGAAGATTTCTGAATTCATTTAAATCTTCACGAGTGATAAGATCGACCATCATAACTATATATTTTTAAATTGTTATATTACAAAATTATATAGCTTGAAACATTTGCAAACCTTGACAGCCCACGAAAATCAATAATAAATAGTGGGCGATGACGGGCTCGAACATTATTTTTTTGGCATAGATATTCCTAATAAATCCAAGAAAAAGATTCTTTTTTTCACACTAGTTTTTTTAAATTATATTTTATGAATTTCAGTAAATGATTAAAATCACCTCTCAAATCTTTATATAAAGATTCTTTTTTCCTAGTTTTTCTTTTTTAATCACATCATCATCTGCAAGGTTCCTCATAACACCAGCAATATCAGCAGATTTAATTTTAATATCAATTTGCTTTATTCTGATAAGTTCATCTCTAATTTCAGCAATCGTTTTACCATCAACTAAAAAAGCAGTATTTACAATATGCTTACGGATTTTTGCAGTTAATTTGGTTGTTTCTTTTCGTTCAGTAGATAATTGATTCAAAGGCTCTAACTTGATTTTAAAATCAACTAAAGTCTCCAATGGATATTCTACAGCTTTTGCGTACTCAACGTAATTATCGATATTTTTTGCTTCCCCTTTTTCAATCTTCAAAATACTACTTTTTGATATACTCGTCATATCAATTATATCTTTAACTGAAAAACCTTTCTCAAGTCTAAACTCCTTTAGCTTTAAACCAAGTTTCACTCTATACATTGGCGTTTTACTTTCTTCTTTTTCAAAATTTTGAGTCATTAGATTTAGATATTTTTTAATGTTATTTTGCTTTTATTTTAAAACTTATTTGCATGATGAAAATATTTTCATATATTTGTATTAGCGAATTGATAATTAGCCTTTTTGGTATAATTAATTATAAGGAGCTTTCTAAAAACTTAATTAGTACTACAACTGATGAAGATTTTCCAGTATTCAGAGAGCAGATTTTACTTTGTACAGATTTAACGGACGAAGCATTTTCATATCTAATTAAAAGCATAAATCATACGAGAGATAAACTTTCTTTTAAAAATCTGTCATCTGATAAAATACAACACCTTATAAAGCAAGTACTAAGTTTATCAGTCGATAATTATAATCTTTTACGAGAAAATTTTGCAAATCAACATATAGATCTTTTATCTAAAAATCCAGATAAATACATTAAAGAATTTGATACATATGAAATTGATAACGAAGATTTGCAACTTATTTTGGCTTCAGATAGATTTTCTAACAGTCAAAAGGTTGATGTAATTTTAAAAGTTGAAAAAGAACTAATTATCGAAAATGTAGAAACTTCAAATAAAGTTTGCGAGATTTTAGCAAGTTATCCGACACTTGATGTTGACTATGCATTTATAAAAAATTTATTTTCTACAGCCAATCACACAGGTAATAGACTAAAGATATTTAATCTTTATTTTAAAGGATTTTCTAATCTTAATATTGGTGAATTATTGAAATTTTTACCTAATCCATATTCATCTATTGCAATAAAAGGCAAGAGACCCGAAATTGGCATAACAGATGTTGAGAAAGAATTAGCTCAAAATTTATTGAGCATAAAATATATATCATCAAAAAAAGAACTTCTAAATAAAATTAAGATAAATACAAAAACCAAGTAATCAATAATTTTGTTAATATGAGAAAAGATTTTACGAGAATCATTTTATATTCGACAAGTTATATTTCAAAGAATAAAAAGTGAGCTAAGGTATTGGACATCCGCAAAAAAGTGCGCATAATGACAAGCCTCGTTCCTCACCCTGCCACCCTTCGGGACTTATAGCACTTCCTTTGCCTGGCTGTCCCATTTTTAGATTGCTTTCTTTTTTTCTTTTTTTCTTTTTTTCTTTTGAAATGTAAATTTAATCTTCAATTACAAAAAATAATCTGCCTTAAATACGTGAATTTAACACTACAAAATTTTAAATTTAAAGCAAGAAATATGAACCCTTCTTCCGGAAATACAAGTTCGTTAAAAAGTAATAGAAAAGAAACAAACGCAAATTAAAAATAGCGTTATTTGTTTCATAAATACTCTTTTGAATTAAGACTAGTTTTTTTAAATTCAGAATATTTGTCAAGCTTATTCTAATTTCAAAAACTTTAATTTTATTGTTTTAAACAAAACTAATTAATTAGTGTTCTTCAACTTTATGGATTTCCGTATTTATTCTTTTACTTCTCTAAATTTTTAAAAATCACTGCCAGCGAGTTCCGAGCACAAAGGCAGCCAGATATCGTTTTGTGAAACAAACGGACATCTGGCAGATCACAGGAACGAGGTGATCTTTAAGTTTTGAAGAAACAAGAAAATGACTCTGAAAGAAATCGCATTTGAATAAGCTTTATGGAAGTTTTTTTGTTTTAAAACAAAACAGCAATTATTTTTCCTCAAAATAAAATTTCCGAAAAGAAAAAAGAGAAAAAGAAAGCCTTAAAAAAAAGGATGTCAAAGAATGAAAATGCTATAAGTCCCGAAGGGTGGCAGGCTGAGGAACGAGGCGTGACATTATGCGCATTTTCATTCTCTGATATCCGATAAATTTGCTTGCTTTTTTTCTTTTTTGAATATTGACCATCAAAAGATTTAATAATGAATTTAATTTTATCTTCTTTGGCATCCAGCAGAAGAGCTGTTTCAGTAAGTTTTCCGGACAAAAATAAAAATCTGTCTTTCGCCTGATATCGTGATTGGTATCTGAGCTCATAATCACTGTAAATACCGTCGCAGATCTTCTCAAATTTAGAGATGCAGTCTGATTTCAATACGGTTACTCTGTACTAAATTATAATCTGAAAAGCAATGTAATCTTCCGGTAACGAAACTACCTGCAATTGCATTTTTCACAAACAATTCTTTAACATCTACTATTTTTTAGGACTAATTATTCAGGCAACTGCTTTTAAAATTCAAAAATGATACTACCTCTACTATCATTTTTGAAATATACTTTCAATATTTTTAAAGTTAAAGTATTTAAACATAAAAATGTAAAAAAGCTTCTGTCACCACAACAGAAGCTTTAAATTTACCAACTTAAAACCAATGAATCATTAAAACTGCTTTTTTTTATTTTGAAAACTCAACTGTATTCAATTTTTGCCATCCTCCACGAGTGAAATCAGGTATTTCAACAGGAGCTGAATTGTGATCTAATGAAATTTCTGTTAACGGACTTAGACAAGACCATTCGGCCAAATCGTAAACATCCATGTCTAATGGAAGTCCTTGTTGCAAACAATGGAACATGCGATAATCCATTATAAAATCCATTCCTCCGTGACCGCCTACTTTTTTGGCCATTTCTTCAATATCTTTTACAATTGGATTTTTGTACTTCTCCATTAATATTTTTTTCACATCTTCAGATACAAATTCTTCTGCATTCAGATTTTGATAATCTTTAGAGATTTCTGCTCCGGCTACTTTTGCATCAATTGCATAACCTTCAACCGGATATTTATTAGCAAAACCTTTAGTTCCTGATAATTGATACATTCTGCTATACGGCCTTGGACTTGTAACATCGTGCTGAATCTGGATTGTTTTTCCTTTTTCGGTACGAATCATAGTCATGGTGTGATCTCCGTTTCTGAAATCAGTTACTACTTCGCCTGTTTTTTCTTTGATGAAAGCCGGGTTTCCTACTGCTTTTGTATCCATAGAAACCAGGAAATTCATTTTGTCCCCTCTGTGAATGTTCAAAGCCAGACAGGCTGGTCCCATACCGTGAGTTGGGTAAATATCGCCTCTGTGTTTGCGGTTGTAATCCATACGCCAGTTGTTCCAATACTCATTCCAGTACGGCTGTAAACCATGAATATATGAACCTTCGGCATGCAGGATTTCTCCAAACAAACCTTGCTGTGCCATATTTAATGTTGTCAATTCAAAGAAATCATATACACAATTTTCAAGCATCATACAGTGTTTACGTGTTTTTTCTGAAGTATCAATAATATCCCATATTTCTTTCATTGTTAGAGCGCCAGGAACCTCAACTGCAACGTGTTTTCCGTCTTTCATAGCCTGAACGGCGATGCTTGCATGATGTTTCCAGTCGGTAACAATATAAACCAGATCAACATTTTTAAGTGCCGTTACTTTTTTCCATGAATCTTCTCCAAAAAATGCTTCTGCTTTTGGCATGCCATGTTTTACTAAGGTATCGTTTGCTGCTTTTGTTCTGTCTTCCAGCATATCACAAATCGCAACAATTTCTACTCCCGGAATATGTGTGATACGGGATACCGCGCCAGTACCACGCATTCCTAAACCTATAATAGCCACATGAACAACCGGAATTGGTGGCGTCGCCAAACGCAATACATCGGTTTGTCCTTTGTCTCTTTTAGGTGCTTTTGTTTTTATAATTTGCGCAGATGTATCACAAATTCGCAATAGCAAAAATGCTATTAGTAAAAATTTTAAACTGGAACTTTTCATTTTTTTTTATTTAAATATAATTTATTGAGGTGAGTTACTCGTCATTATTGGTTTGCTTATACTTTTATATAAGTCTTGTTTTTGTGCATGTACCAAAGTATGAAATAAAGGATTCCGAAACCGGCTAAATCGCAAAATGCATCATAATAAGCTCCTGTAAACTGCTCAAAACCAAAGAAAATTTGTTTGGCGATCAATGAGAAATTCAAAACATGTGAACCCACATAGGCCGCGATGGCATTAAGACCAATAACCCGAAACGGATAAGCCCATTTGGTATATCCTTTTACATCTACAAGCCAATAAAATAAAGCTAATAAAACAAAGCTTATTCCGGATGAGAATATAACAAATGAACTCGTCCATATTTTTTTGATAATGGGGTGCCATAATCCTATGACTAGCGATAATATTATTCCGACTATGCCAATAAGAACAAGATACAGCGCTATTTTTTTTCTTGATAAAGATGACAGCAGCAATTCTCCGGCAAACAATCCTGACATGGTTGTAGCCGTAAATCCTAAGCCTGTTAATAACCATGAATATTGTGTCTGGTCATAAAAACGTCCAAAAACGTGCTGATCAATATAAATAGGAAGGTTTTTATTGGGTAATAATTCGAAACTGTGCCCGAAGAAATCAGGAATAGATAACAATACGGCATATAGAATAAGGCAGGATATGAAGAATATATATCTTCCTTTTTTGGATAAATTGAGATACGCGATGCTTGAAAATAAATAACCTACAGCAATTGCCTGAAGTGTGTTACTGAATATCTGAAATTTTGAAAGATCTAAAAACAGCAGATTGCCCTGAACAATCCATCCTAAAATAAACAGCATTACAAATCGTCTGAAAATATGCGCATATACTTTACGGTCTGATCCAGATTCCGTACTTCTTTTTCCTAAAGAAAAAGGAATAACAACACCTACCACAAACAGAAATAATGGCATTATAACATCATACAAATGAAATCCAATCCATTCCGGATGCTCAAACTGGTCTGCCAAAGTCTTTGTAAAATTGGTTTTGGCAGCTGTATTTAAATTGTAAAAAAAGCGGTCTGCTACTATTATCATTAATAAATCAAATCCTCGTAGAACATCTACAGACATTAATCGGTTATGGGCTATGATTTTATTCATCTTTGATACTTATTCTTTTTTAATGGGAATTTTGATGAAATAATTCCAGGTATCTTTTTTTACTCCTTAATTAAAATACCCGGAACTAATTCTAAATATATTGAATCGATAGCTTATGCCATTGGACTTATAAAAAATTAATCTTCAAAACTATTTGTCTAATGGCATATTTTGACCGGCTATCGACGACAAACTACAATTGTAGTGTAGAGAACTTTGGCCCTTCTGGAAAGTTTGCAACTGCTGCCCATCCTGAGGTCATTTCGGTAATTCCGATACCAATTGAGCTTCCTAAAGTTCCTAATTGCGATTTCGGAATACTAAATTCAATGGCATTTGTGGTATCATTAAGACTTACAATTCCTGATGCTTTTAAGTTTGCTCCGGAACCGTCAATACCAGCCCAACCCCAGCCTCCGTTAGGATCTGTATGATTGTAAAATTGTCCCCAGCCATTACTTACTACCGGTCCTTCGAATAAAAATTCAGCTCCGGAACCCTCCGGCCAGTTACTGTGCAAAAATCCGGTTTTTGTATTGCCATCTGTGTTGATATACATGTCGACCAATTCCATTAGCATTTTTTTATTTCCTTCTAAATACACATTTACATTTGGACCTCCAGCCCAGATTTTAATTTTTTGGATAGAACCGTTTCCTGATGTATTTTGGTCTGTAACCGCTACATCATCCCAATCTGTAAACTTACCGTCGATCTTAATGTCTATAATGATAATTCTTGGCGCTGTTATGGTTTTGGTAATAAAAGATTCTTCGCCCGCATCGTTTGTAACGGTTAATGAAACTTTTATTTCTCCTCCAATTTTATACGTATATACAGGATCTTTTTCGTTTGAGAGATAATAAAGATCTCCAAAATCCCATCTGTATTTTGTGCCGTTTGTAGAAAGATTGGTAAACGTAAAGGTGCTTCCGTCATTTGTAAATGAAAAATCTGCTACAGGTTTTGTGGCTGAATCCGAAGACGCATTGTCGCTCGAACAAGCTGTTACCAACAACAACGCCATCAGGATTGTCAGGTATCTGGTTAATTTTATTTTTTTCATGGTTTTTTGGTTTAAATGTTTTTATAACTATTTAATGATAACCGTTTGTGATAATTTGTTGAATCCCGTAGCTGCTTCCCATAAACCTGTATTGGCAAGACGAATAGCATACTCTGGTCTTTCACTCAATTTTGTTGAGCTGTCTTCTATTTTTAAAAGCAACTCATAAGTACCTGCAGGAATCTCTGATAAACTCACAGATTCTTTTATTTCAAAAGATACTTTTGGCACTACTTTTCTAACATCAAAGCTTAGTTTTTTCTTGTACACTGTTCCGCTTGATGTTGATCTAAGAATCAAATAGGCATTTTTAGGATTGTAAACAGGTGCAAAACCGGAATTGTTTATCAGTGCATTGAATTCTAAAGTTCCGTTTAATGCCGCTTCTTTTTTCACACTGGAAGTTGCCAATGCAAGTCTGTAACCCAGTTTTCTTTCAAAATCTGTAAAACAATTATTGTTTCTCCATTCCTGCAAAACCGGACCGTAATAATCCAGATTCAGATACGTCCATTTTAACATGGTCATTTCTTTTTCGGCAATACTGCAACTTGCCACCGGAACATCGGTTGGCGGACATGTTTCGCCTCCTGTTGGGACAAAAAGGGCTTCATTACTAATATATGTTTTTTCGGCTGTAACATTTATGTAAGTGCCATAATCATCAACACTTGCCATAAAACAATCATTATGAAAACCTAAACGCGCGGTGTTTGAATTTCCGTACCCTACGCTTGCATCCATAGCAGTTGTGGTTGCTACATAATCTTGTTTGATTTTTGGCGTTCTTACCTGAATTTTAACTTCTTTTGGAAAAGTCTCTAACAGTTTATCTAATATTATTTTTTTATTAGCCGCTGTAGTTAATTGATTCGTAGTGTAATACCACTCTCCCCAAGCTCCTACAAAACCCGCCTGAACAAAAGCAATAACATCTTTGTTCTCTTCTAAAATGGGTTTTAACTGATCTAAATGTCCTGAAATTACGACAACAGAAGCATCTGAACCGTCCTGAGCATCGGTATAAGCAAAACGTAAAACACATTTTAAACCTGATTCTCTTAAACGCGTAAAATCGGTTTTGATAAGATCTAGTTCTGCCTGGCTTAACGCGGTCGTTTTAAATTTTTCTAAATAATACAAACGCAAAATAAGGCTTACGTTTTCTTTCTTTAGATTGTTTAAAGATGCTGCTGTCATTGCTGCTCCTTCAGAATTAACCTGCCAGGTGTGCATAAATCCGCGTTCGGGATTCGCAAAGACATCATTAGATACGGCATAAGTAACCTTTTCCGGATTATTTGTTCCCTCATTATTGCTTCCGCCATCACTCTGACAGCTTGAGGCAACATTCAGAAATAAACAAAATAGTACTAATAAATGTTTCATGTTTTTTATAATTAAATTATCTGATTTGTCCTTTTTTCATTCACAAAAGTGATTCCCGCCTTAAAAAGAAATTAATTATATCCCGGATTCTGAAGAAATTTACCTTTCCCTTCGCTTATTCTGTCTAATGAAAATGGCATCAAGGCTTTGTAAGGAGCACTTTGACTGGCAGAACCATTCAACTGAAGCGCATGTTCTGTATATTTTCCGTGTCTGATTAAGTCTGAACGATATTGTCCGTTTTCACACCAGTATTCATGTGATCTTTCTAAAAGAATCATATCATTGAATTTTGACAACGTTGCATAATTGCTCAGTAATACATCGCTGATTTTTGCTCTTCTTCTTACTATATTAACCAAATCTATCGCTTCTTGTGTTGGAGTACCGGTTTTGTTTGCCAAGGCTTCTGCTTTTGATAATAATACATCAGCATAACGATACACGATAATATCTACTGTCGTTAATGCCGTTGTTCTGGCAACATCAGGATCTATTTTTAAAGGAATTGGTCCTAACTGCATATAATTAGCCGGATTTTGTCTGTTGTACGTAATACCATCTGTACCTGTAAATTCTGCAATTAGCGCCGTTTTACGAATATCTGTTGCTTCAAAAGAATCATAAAAACTCCATGAACTCTGAATGGTACCATAACCTCCTCTTCCAGGATAATTATTTGGTAAACACATTAATTGCCATTGATTTTCACTGGTTCCTGCATAATCTGCCGGAACAGCCCAAATAACTTCTTTGCTGTCAACCGGTGCTTTTATATCCCATAGACCTACATAATTTGATTCTAAAGCATAATAATTCATGGCGATAATGGCATTGGCTTGTGTTTCAACGTCTGCCCATCTTTTTTCGTGCAAATACAATCTGATCAGTACCATTCTGGCCATACCGTTGCTAAATCTTCCATAAGGCGTTTCGGCAGGAGATTTCAAATCTGCAGCTGCTACTTTAAGGTCATTTTCTATAAAACTTACCATATCAGCATTTGAAAGTCTTGCCAATGGTTCTTCCTTAAGCGGGTTTTGAAGTACATCAAGAGGCGCTACTACAAGAGGTCCGTATAAATCAAATAATTCATAAGCTAATAATCCTCTGGCGCATTTGATTTCAGCAATGGCTTGCTTTTTTACCAAATCATTTACTTTTGATTTTTCGATTCTGTCGATGCTCAGAGTCATTCCGCTGATTTTGTTATAAAACACATCGTAAAAACGTGTAAAAGCAGTAGATGTAGCTTTGTAACTGTGCAGCGATGCTTCTTGCTGAACTCCGTAAGGTCCCTGAAGAATCTCGGTTGTAGCGTCCAGCATAAACATCAATCCGTTTTCTGATGTACTGTGAATTCCGTTTCCGTAAGAACCTCTAAGCGGATAATATGCCGAAGCAACTATTGCCTGAATATCTGCCTCTGAACTCGGAAAAATACTTGGATTAATCTCATCATAATTGATAGATTCTAAATCACTGCTACATCCTGAGAAAACTAGTAGCAGTAAAACTATTGTATAATTTTTTAAATTTTTCATATCTTTTTTATTAGAACTTAAGATCAACTCCTACTGTGTATGTTTTTACATTTGGATATGCTGCTGCATATGCATCTGTTTCAGGATCAATACCATCATATTTTGTAATGGTAAAAAGGTTTTGCCCATCAAGTCTAATAGCCGCACCCTGCATATATTTTCCAAACCATTTCTTTGGTAAATTATAGCTCAGCGACACACTTTGCAAACGAACAAATGAAGCTTCCTGCATAAAGAAATTACCTGATCCGTATTGTGTATATCCAAAGTTTGAACCCGGACGTGTGTTGGTCGGATTATCCGGTGTCCACCTGTTATATATAGCAGTTGTGGCATTTCTTCCGTTTTGAGCAACTCCTACTGCAGTTACACCATAAGCGAAATCAGTTTGATCTACAATATGTCTTCCGAACATTCCATTAAACTGAAAATTCAATTGAAAGTTTTTCCAGATAATTGTATTTCCTAATCCCATTACAAAATCAGGATCTGCTGAACCTAGCAAAACAGTATCTGCCTCGTCAATTTTACCATCTGCTGCGCCTGTTCTTAAAAATACCCCTTTTGAATCTGTCATAGGATTTCCGGCAGCATCTCTAACAAAACCATTAACGTCCTTGATTTTTATTTGGCCTGGGTATAAATCAGGTTGTGCCGGAACAACTTCACCAATTTGCATAACACCGTCAGCGATCTGGCTGTATTGTGCACGAACAGGATCGTTGTAGCTTTCATAAACTGAAGGTTTCCAGTCCGGAGCTCTTTCTTTCCAGTTTGTTTTAAATTTTGAATAGGTTAAGGAACTTCTCCATTTAAAATCAGGCTGATCAACATTTACCGTATTGATGGTCAATTCAAGTCCTTTACTTTCTGTGCTTCCAATATTAGCCCAAACCATATTGATTTCCTGGTAACTATTAATTGGTTTTAAAGTCAATAAGTCTGAAACCACTCTGTCATATACCTCAAATGATCCTGAGATTCTTCTGTTTAAGATTTCGAAATCGACACCAAAGTTTTTCTCTGTAGTCGTTTCCCATTTCAAATCAGGATTTTCCAGTCTTGAGGGAAACACACCAATCAATATTGATTCGTCAGGATTCAAATAAGCCGGTTGTGCGTAATAAGCTCCAAAGGCGCTTCCTCCAATTGAGGCATTACCGGTCTGACCGTAACCAAATCTAAATTTAAGTTGCGAAACGTAGTGATTGATAGAAGTCATAAATGATTCCTGAGAAACATCCCAACCTACTGCAACGGATGGAAATAATCCGTATTTGTTGTTTTTTGCAAATACACTCGCACCATCACGACGTATCGTAGACGTTAAGATATATTTGTCTTTGTATGAATAATTGAATCTGGTAAAATAGGAGATAAAATTATTTTCGGATTTTGAAGAACCTGTAACTTTTGTTCCTGCTCCGGCATTCATATTATTCCATAAAAATGCATCGGTAATAAAGTTGCTGTTTCCAACTGTTGCGCCTTCAGTTCTGTAGGTTTGTTGCGAATAACCAACCATTAAACCAAAAGTATTGTCTTCCAGTAACTTTTTAGTATAGTTTAATGTAAAGTCATACAAGTCATCATTTTTTCTTTGAGTATTAATAGATGCTTTACCATTTTCTAATGCGCCATATAAAGTCGTTCTTGGTAAATAGGTGCTTCTGCTTGAATTTCCCTGATCGAAACCAGCCTGAAATCTGGCTGTTAAACCTTCTATTGGTTTTACTTCTGCATAAAAGTTCGTAAGCGATCTGTCTATAACTCCTTCATCTGAAATCGTAAGCAACGAATACGGATTTGGTTCTAACGCATTGTCCGGATTGATAGGATAATTTCCGAATTCATCAATAGGCAAAATATTAGGTCCTTGTTGAATCGCTGATCTAATAATTCCTGAATTTTCAAATTGATCGCCTCCTAACTGAGAGTTCTGATTTTTAATTCTACTCTTGGTCATGTTCATACCAACGTTGATAAAATCAGTAATCTTTTGGTCGATACTAAAATGTAATGTCGTTCTTTTTAATCCTGAGTTTTTGATAACTCCATCCTGATTAAATAAGTTTCCTGACAAAAAGTATTTCGTTGATTTTGTTCCTCCGCGTAATGATAAATTGTTTTGCTCTACTTTTCCGTCTCTGGTAACTAATGATAACCAATCAGTTCCTTTACCGGCATTTCTAATCTGATCATCTGAGTAAAATCTTTTAAAAGGAATTCCGTTAACCGGTGCAGCATTTGCCTCAGCTTCTGTTTTTGAAGAATAAGGATATACTTTATTGATAAAATCCCAGTTTTCTTTTGCAGCATCATTTCTTAACTGCATCCATTCCTGTAAATTCAGAACATGATAGCTATCGTTATAAGCCTGATACGAATATGAACCTGAATAATCTACTCTTACATCCCCTTCTTTTCCTTTTTTAGTGGTAATTAAAATAACACCATTTGCCGCTCTTGCTCCATAAATGGCAGTAGAACTGGCATCTTTTAAAACCTCTATAGATTCAATATCATTTGGGTTGAATGAATTTAAAATACTTTGTGTACCTCCGTCATAACGGTTTCCTGTGCCCGGTTGTGAAAGATCTGTAATAGGAAATCCGTCGACAACAATCAAAGGCTGATTGCTGGCATTAATAGAACCTGCTCCACGAATCTGGATATTAAATCCTCCTCCCGGCTGTGCACTATTTTGAGAGATTTGCAAACCTGCCACTTTACCTTCCAGGGCTGTCAACACTGAAGGTGCAGACGATAATGTCAAGGTTTCTCCTTTTACGGAAGAAATAGCTCCTAATAAATTCTTTTTCTTTTGAGTTCCGTAACCTACAATTACAACCTCGTTCAAACTTTTTGATACCGGTACCATTGATACGGTTATCTTGGTTTTGTTTACTATTGAAACCTCTTTTGTATCATATCCCACATAAGAAAAAATCAAAGCTTCTGTGTTGGATGAAACTGCAATTGTAAATGTTCCGTCAAAATCAGTTGTTGTTCCTCTTGCCGATCCTTTTGGAACAATCGTTACCCCAATCATAGGCTGTCCCAACTCATCCAGAACAATACCTTTAATGGTGATATCGGCTTCTGATTTTTTATTTTCTATTTCTGATGTTTTGCCGCCTTCTATAGTAGAAGCTGCACTTACTTTTAAAACAGAAATTATCAAAAATAAGACCGTGAGTAATGTCTTTAAATTAAATTTTATTTCTTGATAATTACTGTATAGTAACTTGTTACTTTTTTTCATATTATTCTGGTTAGTTTAATGGTTAATGTAAAAAGCATACTTGGTGTGAGTAAAAAATGGTTATGATTTTATCAAACACAAAGCGAAAGGGTCTGGTCATGTTTTTTTTGATTTCATGTTTTTGGTTTTTGTTTGGTTTTGTTTTTTGTTTGGTTATTTTTTTATTTGATATTCTTGTTTCGCTTTTATTTAATAATCAGCTGATTATTTTATTTCGGAATTTATTTCCTGAATTCGGATTCCTTTTTTTTGAGTTTAAAAATTGAATTTTCAGCTTAAAAAATTCGATAAAAAAGAGCTCTTTTTTTACTTGCTTGGGGCTAAACTAAATAATATTTTTTAATAAACAATGGTAAAATCAAAAAAATGTGTTCGTGCACATAAAAAAAGTGTTTTCGAGCACATTTTTTAGAAAAAGTATTACTAAATTCTTATTGTTTTTGATTATTTACATTGTAAGAATTTAAAAAATTATCAAAAAAAATTTATTATAGTTTAAAAAATAAATGATTTATTTTGATATTCATTTAATTAAAAAATGCAGTCAAATGAAATTTTTATGATTTTAAATCAGCATATTATCTCATTTATAATAAAAATTACAAATTGAAACCATTACTCTGTTCTTAACAGATTTCTACACTAAATCCTTAATTTCAATAATGAATCTTTCTGCCAGTTCATGCGCTTTTTTCTGCGAAATACTTTCTGTATAAATTCTAATAATAGGTTCTGTGTTTGATTTTCTCAAATGCACCCATTCTGTCTCAAAATCAATTTTGATTCCATCAATACAATTCGGTTTTTCGCTGATGAATTTTTGGGCTATTTTTTGTAAAATTCCGTCCACATCAATTTGTGGCGTTAACTCAATTTTGCTTTTGCTCATGTAATAATCCGGGTAACTTTCTCGTAGCTTTTTACAGGAAATTTTAGCATGTGCCAGATGTGATAAAAACAACGCAACGCCTACTAACGAATCTCTGCCGTAATGTGCGCTCGGATAAATAATACCTCCGTTGCCTTCTCCCCCAATAATTGCATTTGAGGTTTTCATTAATTCAACCACATTTACTTCTCCAACAGCGCTCGCCTGATAGTTTCCGCCGTGTTTTAGCGTAATATCTCGTAAGGCTCTCGAAGAAGACAAGTTAGAAACTGTATCTCCTTTTGTTCTTTCTAAAACATAATCTGCGCAGGCTACCAACGTATATTCTTCACCAAACATTGATCCGTCTTCACAAATAATAGCCAGGCGATCAACATCTGGATCTACCACGATTCCAAAATCAGCTTTTTCTGTTACCACCAATTCTGAAATGTCGGTCAAGTGTTCTTTTAAAGGTTCGGGATTATGCGGAAAATGACCGTTTGGTTCGCAATATAATTTGATAAATTCTACTCCCAGTTTTTCCAGCAAAGCCGGAATCGCAATTCCTCCGGTTGAATTCACTGCATCTACAACCACTTTGAAATTTGATTTTTTAATGGCTTCAGCATCGACCAAAGCCAATTTTAAAACCTCATCAATGTGTCTGTCTATATAACCTTCTTTCTTTTCGTATTTTCCTAAATCATCTACTTCTGAAAACAAAAAATTTTCTTCTTCCGCTATTTTGAGGATTTTTTCTCCTTCAACAGCATTTAAAAATTCTCCTTTATTATTCAATAATTTTAAGGCGTTCCATTCTTTCGGATTATGACTTGCCGTAATGATAATTCCGCCGTCAGCATCGTCTAATGTTACGGCAACTTCAACGGTTGGTGTAGTTGATAAACCAATATCTATTACATCAATTCCCAAACCTGTCAGCGTATTGGCAACCAGATTACTAATCATTTCTCCCGAAATCCTGGCGTCTCTGCCTAAAATGATACTTAATGACGGATTCGGATTTTGTCCTTTGAGCCACATGCCATACGCTGCGGCAAATTTTACGGCATTCACGGGAGTCAAGTTTTCATTGACAATTCCTCCTATCGTGCCTCTTATTCCTGAAATTGATTTTATTAAAGCCATTTTTATTTAAATTATTTATTGTTTTTTGCCACAGATTAAAAGATTAAAAAGTTTTTTTTTGCCACGTTTAATTTGTGAAATTTGTGACGAAAAAATTAACCGCAAAGTGCACAAAATTTTACGCAAAGTTCGCAAAGTTGGTGTAGCAGAATTTTCAATGCAAAAGACCGCAAAGCTTTGTGTTAAAATAGTTTGTGATTTAATTAAAGTGTTTGAAAATCCTTTTAATCTGTGGCTAAACTTTTAAAATTCATTTATGCTAAACTTAGAAACTTAGCATCTCGGCACCTTAGAAACTTTAAAAGTGCCATCTCACAAACGCTTCCATCGCGGCGTAACTCGCTAAGCCCATTTGTTGATAAACGGCTGCGGTTTCTCTGTTTCTGTCTTCGGCTCTTTGCCAAAATTCACGGGCATCGGTTCCCTGGAAAACAACACCGTCTTTTTGAGATTGATGTTTGAAAATTCCGTGACGTTTTGCCAAAACCTGATCAGGGCTCATAGGCACAGCCATTTCTACCTCATCAATTCCCCATTCCTGCCAGGCTCCACGGTACAACCATAACCAGCAATCATTCATGAATGGTTTTGGTTTTAAAGCTTTAACCGCTTCAAAAATAGCATCCAGACATACTTTGTGCGTTCCGTGTGGATCTGCTAAATCTCCTGCAGCATATATTTGATGTGGTTTGATTTTTTCGATTAAATCCATCGTCAGCTGAATGTCTTTTTTTCCGATTGGTTTTTTCTCGATTGTTCCCGTTTCATAGAATGGTAATTCCATAAAATGAATCTGATCATCTGTTAAACCAACAAAATGACTCGTGGCTCTCGCCTCTCCTTTTCTGACCAGTCCTTTTATGTATCTTACTTCGGGAATATCAATTTCGCTGTTCTTTTTATTCTCTAAAAAGTTTTGTGCTTTTTGGTAGATATTATCAGCTTCGGCACTTTTAATTCCGAATTTTTCATTGTAATCAATGACGAATCTTGCAAAACGCAACGCTTCATCATCCGCTACAGCGATATTTCCAGAAGTTTGATAGGCTACGTGAACTTCATGTCCCTGCTCCTGCAAACGCATAAAAGTTCCACCCATACTAATGATATCATCATCCGGATGCGGACTAAAAATCAATACACGTTTTCTTGCCGGTTCTGCTCTTTCAGGTCGGTTTGAATCATCAGCATTTGGTTTTCCGCCTGGCCAGCCTGTGATTGTATTTTGTAATTTATTGAATATTTTAATGTTGATGTCATACGCCGGACCTGAATCAGCCAGTAAATCGCTCATTCCGTGTTCGATATAATCGGCATCGGTAAGCATTAAGATTGGTTTTTTAAGCTGAAGCGCCAATCCTAAAACCGCTTTACGCGTTAACTTATCGGTCCAGATTACTTTTTCTACCAACCATGGTTTGTTGATTCTCGTTAGTTTTGAAGAAGCTTCTTTATCTAAAATAAAAACGGCATTGTTATGTTCCTGTAAAAATGAAGCGGGAACTCTATTGGTAACCTCATCTTCAACGGATCTTTTGACCACATTTGCTTTTCCTTCTCCCCAGGCGAGTAAGATTACTCTTTTGGCTTCCATGATTTTTTTAACTCCAAGTGTGATGGCTGTTCTTGGCGTATTACTTAATCCGAAGAAATCTTTGCTTGCCGCCACTCTTGTAATATGATCTAGCGCCACTAAACGTGTTTTTGAGTTTTGAAGTGAACCCGATTCATTAAAACCAATATGTCCGTTACCACCAATTCCCAGAATTTGAAGATCAATCCCGCCTAAAGCTTCAATTTTAGCTTCATAATTGTGGCAGTAATCGGCGATTTGTTCCTTTGTTAAAAGCCCGTCCGGAACATGGGCGTTTTCAGGTAAAATATCGACGTGATCAAACAACAATTCTTTCATGAAACGAACGTAACTGTTGATGGAATTTGGTTCCATCGGATAATATTCATCCAGATTAAAACTAATTACGTTTTTGAAACTCAAACCTTCTTCCTTGTGCAAACGAACCAATTCAGCATATAATCCTTTTGGTGAAGATCCTGTTGCAAGCCCCAAAATACAAGGCTCATTTGCTTTTTGTTTGGATTGAATTAAAGCTGCAATTTCCTGAGCAACTGCTTTTGAAGCATCGGTAGAATTTTCGAAAACAACGGTATTGATGTTTTCAAATCGTTTCTCAAAACCTGTCGCTTTGTCTATATTACTTATTATCATTTTGAAATCTATTTTTATTATGTTTTTCTTTAATTTTAAAACTGCCCCTTGTGATAAAAAAAAGGCATAAGTTGAGCTGAGCATCATCAAATGTTGAGTTTGAGTGCTTTATTTTTATCTTGAATGAAATGTTTTGTGTTTATTTAACCTTTGCCAAAGTTCTGCGAGTGCATCTTTGTCGAGTTACTAGTGTGATTTCTCCTTCGTCGAAATGACAAAGCTGCTGAAACCTGAAACTTGAAACTTGAAACCTGAAACCTTCTCCTCTTACCAACTCCTGTATTTATGCCCTTTGAAAGCAAAAAACACAATCATAAAATAAGCTGGCAACAATATTAAATATGCCACTTGATTGCCACTTTTTGCTGTTTGGGCAATTCCGGCTGCTATGTTTGCGGTATTGATGTGGTCTGCCAACAAACCGTAGAATAAAGGAAAAACGGCTCCGCCTATAATTCCCATAATCAGGATTGCGCCACCAATTTTTGTAAATCCGCCCAAATCCTGAAGTGCCATGGGCCAAATCGCTGGCCAGCAAAGTGCATTAGCCAGTCCTAATAGCGCTACCAAAATAATAATTAATGGCAGTTGTGGTATTGCAGGTAACTGAATCATGATTTTAGGCGAAAGCAAAACGATTAAGGAAACTAAAATAATACCTAAAAATCCGGATACTTTTAGTGCAAAAACCTGTGAAACATATTTAGGAATCAATGTAATTCCTAAAATATAACCAATAACCATAGCGCTCATAGTGAATGAAGTTAGTTTTAAATAAAAAGCACCACTATTTCCGTAAACGCCCAATTGTTTTCCGAAACCACCAATCGAATCTCCGGCGAGAACCTCTGCAGCGATATAAACCATTAAAGTAATCACGCCAAAAACCAATTGCGGATGTTTGAAAGCTTCTTTGATTTGTTTGAAAATACTCAAATGTTCTACTTGTCCTTCATTGTCTAAATTGATTTCAGGAAGTGGCGAAAATTTCACCAAAACAGCCAAAACCAACATAATTGCGGCCATGTAGATATAAGGCGTTTGTAATTGCAACGCCAATAAATCAAGCGCACTTTCTTTTTGAATAGAAGTCATTACAGCAATTTTATCTGCCGAAAAATCTCCCATATTGGATAATACTAATGATGTTAAAAGTAACGGAGCCAGAAATCCTGCCAGTTTATTAGCGATTCCCAAAACACTAATTCTCGCTGCGGCACTTTCACGCGGACCAATTACGACAACATACGGATTTGCAGCTGTTTGTAAAACGGCTAAACCGGTTCCCATTACAAATAAAGCGATCAGGAAAAGTCCAAAAGTTCGGGCTTCGGCTGCAGGATAAAATAATAATGCTCCTATCGCAATGATTAATAATCCGAGTGAAATTCCGTTTTTATACCCTACTTTTTCAATTAGAAATGAGGACGGAATTGCCATGACGAAATAAGCAATATAAAACGCAAAAGTCACAAAATACGATTGTGATTCGGTTAGTTCACACGCTAGTTTAAAAAACGGAATCAGTGGACCGTTGAGCCAGGTTACGAATCCAAAAATAAAAAATAAGGACGTTAAGATAACCATTGGAATCAAAGTACTGCTTTGTTCTTTTTTTAAAGTAATATCGATTTCTGACATGTTTTTGGTTTTGAGTTAGTTATTGTTTTTTTAATTAAAAATTGAGAATTAAAAATTAAAAATCTTTTAAATCGTAATTTTTCTCAAAGTCTATACGGTTTAAGCTAATATTATTTTGATTCTTATTTGCTCACTAATTCCTGCTCATAAAAAACGATGGTTTCTTCCAGAGCTTTATCAATTGTAAATTCCGGTTTAAAGCCCAATTGGTTGAATTTTTCCGGATTGGCTTTTGAATGTTTGATGTCGCCCGGTCTTGCTTCCAGAAATTTAATCTGTGATTTGGAGTTGGTGATTTTTATGATTTTTTCGGCCAATTCTAAAACCGAAGTGCTGTGTCCAAGCGCTACATTATAAGTTTCATTTCCTTTTTGAGAAGCCAGAATATTCGCTTTCACTACATCTTTTACATAAATAAAATCACGGGTTTGCAATCCGTCTCCGTAAATAGTTATGGGTTCGTTTTGGAGTGCTTTATTAATAAAAATAGGCACTGCCGCCGCATAAGCCGATTCTGGATTCTGGCGCGGACCAAAAACATTAAAATAACGCAAAGATGCGGTTGGAACCTGATATTGATCGAGATACATTTTTAAATAATATTCTCCGTCTAATTTGGTTATTGCATACGGCGTCATAGGTTCCGGAAACATGGTTTCTACTTTTGGCAAAACAGGATTATTTCCGTAATTGGCCGCAGAAGTTGAAAGTACCACTTTGCAACCTGCATTATTTTTGGCAGCTTCGAGAATATTGATCGTTCCGATGGTATTGATTTCAATACATTCTCTAATTTTCAAAAGCGATTCAGGAACGCTCACCAAAGCTGCGAGGTGAAAAATTCCTGATGCTCCACTTACTAATTCATTTACTAAATTTTCGTCACGAATATCTCCTTTTACAAAATCAACATTCAATCCGTTTAGGTTGTGCTCAAACCCCGTTCTCAGACTATCCAATATAGTAACCTGATGTCCTTCCTGAGATAAATGTTCGGCAATGTGGCTCCCTATAAAACCTGCACCGCCGGTAATTACATATTTTTTCATTTTTCTTATTTTAATGATCCAATGAAATTCAAATTATAGTCTTCCATTTCCTTAAATTGTTCTGAAAGACTTTCGATTAACTTAAACTGATTTTTCGAACGGTCCAGATTGTGCTCCGGATATTCTGTTTTGTAATAAACATCATCATTTAAGAAATCCGTCAAAAAACGCAATGCCATAATAAACACCATGGTTTTTGCGCCAAGCGGCAAATATTTGATCTCTAATAATGAAAGGGACGAATTTGTTTTTTCCAGAAAACCTTTTACATAGGCTTTATAATATTGCAGATTGAAATTGACAAGCTCCAGGTCTTTTTCATCTTCGGCCGCGGTGTTGCAAATGGTTCTTATGGCATCTCCAAAATCATAATGAATAATTCCGGGCATAACGGTGTCTGTATCAATCACACAAAGTCCTTTTTTATTGGTATCAAAAAGCGCGTTTGAAATCTTGGTATCGTTATGCGTAACTCTTAGTTTTATTTTTCCGGCATCTTTTAAATTCTGCAGAATATGCATCTCTTCTTTTAATTCGAGAACGAGATTGATGTACAATTCGGCTTCCTGAATTCTTTGCTCCGAAGCTTCTTTTAAAGCGGTATCAAACTGCGAGTAACGAAAAGCCATGTTATGAAAATTCGGAATTACCTCTACCAGTTTTCTGGCATCAAAATCACTGGTAAGATTTAAAAATTCACCAAATAATTTTCCTCCTTCATACGCAATTTCTTCGTTGTTTACAGTTTCAAAAGTCAGGCTTCCTTCAATATAAACCATCATATTCCAGAAATTTCGATCCTTATCCAGATAATAGAAAATGCCTTTTTTTGTACCTATAAAAGTTAAAACGCGACGTTTTAGTTCTCCTTCTGATAAATGTTTTAATTTTTTCTGCAAATGTTTGCTTACACTAACCTTATTGGCAATAAGGCCGGGAACGTCTTTAAAAACGCCATCATTAATGCGTTGTAAAATGAACTGTTTACGACTATCAGTTGTTACCAAATAGGTATCGTTGATGTGACCTGAGGCCAGTTCTTCAAAACTTTTGAAAACCTCTATATGGTCAAACTGGTCGAATATAAATTTTAAATGTTCCGCTACCATATTACCAGAGATTTGTTGGATAAACTTTTTGGGCTCTTAATTTTTCGATTTCTTTTTTTACAATTTCCTTATCTTCTTTGTAGGTAACGCCAAACCATTTGGCATTTGACTGAAGTACTTCGAGAGAGGCATTATCTGATTTTAGAATTTCATTTACAACCGATGTAATAAAGAATTCGGCTTTTAAATCGTGTTCGTTTTCTTTTAGGAATTCCTCAAAAAGAGCGCCTCCAAACTCAAAACATTTTGGCGTAAAGCCCCAGAAATTCATAGAAACGATTGTGTTTTCATCGATGGGAATAAAATCTCCGTTATCGTCTTTACGCATTAGTTTTCCATTTATTTTTTCGATGTGCGTACGCTCGGTAACATCTGTCAGATAATTGTTCTCATCTACCTGGCATTCTCCTCTTGAAACAAAACCATGATCTGAAACGGTGTTTTTAAGCAAATACGCCATCATATTAAAATGGTATGATTCTTTGTCCATTTCTGTCAAGGCTTTTGCCATAATCTCGAAAGCTTCTTTTCCGTAAAAGTCATCGGCATTTATAATCGCAAAGTTTTCGGTAACTTCATCTTTTGCCATTAGCAATGCATGTCCGGTTCCCCACGGTTTTTTTCTTTCCGGATTTTGGTATTTGGCGGGAACGTTATCAATTTCCTGAAAAACATATCCAACTTCAGCTTTTCCTTCGAGTTTTTTATTAAAAATTTCTTTGCACTCTTCTTCTATGTTTTTGCTTATAATAAATACGAATTTTCCAAATCCTGCCTGTAGTGCATCATATATCGAAAAATCCATAATTGTATCTCCTTCGGGAGTAAATGTATCTAACTGTTTTAATCCTCCATATCGACTTCCAATACCTGCCGCCAAAATCACGAGAGTAGGTTTACTTTTGCTCATTTAAATAGTATATTAATGGGTTTATTATTTTTAATTATTTTGGTCTGTTTTGCCTTTTCAATCCTTTCAAAAAATCACTTCACTCAAAAACGATCAGTCATTGAAAACTTCTCTTATAAATTGAAAAATAAATATTAATCTGACAATTTTTACGTTAATATCATAAACTATATGATTAATATTCGGCTAAAATATATATTAATATTCTATAAAAAAAGAAAATAGTGTTAAAATGTGCTCGAACACAATTAAAATGTTTTCGAACACATAAAATTTAATATTTTCTCATATTTGATTTTTCTATATATTTGTTTCTATATGGAGAAAATTTATACAATTAAGGATATTGCGGAACTGGCTGGTGTTTCAAAAGGGACAGTAGACCGTGTATTGCATAAAAGAGGGAAAGTGTCTGAAGATGCCTTAAAAAGGGTAAATGAAGTTTTGGACAAAATTGATTATCAGCCCAATTTAATGGCCCGAAGTTTAAAGAAGACACAAATTTATTCGATATGTGTTTTGCTTCCTGATTCTAAAAATGATCCCTATTGGCAACCTTGTATAGATGGTATAAATGAAGCTAAAAAAGAATTTAAATCCTTTAATGTTAAGGTAGAAATTTTCTTATTTGACGCCACAAGTACTGAATCGTTTGTAGAAACCAATCAGGCTGTTTTAAATGCTTCTCCAGATGCTGTTTTATTAGTTCCGTTATTTCATAAAGAAGCGCTTGATGCTATTGAAACCTATAATTCAAAAGGTATTATTTCGACTATCTTTAATAACCAGCTGAAATCTAGCGCCATAAAGAGTTTTGTGGGGCAGGATTTATTTCAAAGCGGAAGAATTGCTGCCAGATTATTAGATCTGCTGCTTCAAAAAGGTACCATCGCCATCGTTCATATTGATGAAGATTATGAGAATGCGATTCACATGCAGGAAAAAGAGAAAGGTTTCAGGGATTATTTTGATCATCCTGACAATAAAAAATTCGAAATCAAGACTTTTAAAGTCAAACATCCGCAGTTTAAAACCACTCTTAAAGAATATTTAGAAGCAAATCCTGCTATTGAAGGTCTTTTTGTAACGACTTCAAAAGCGTATCAGGTAGCAAAAATCATAGCTAAAAATCCTGAAAGAAAAATTGCACTTGTGGGTTATGATTTATTAGAAGATAATCTTGAATATCTAAACAATAAAACGATTGACTTTTTGATTCATCAAAATCCGAAAAGACAAGCTTATCTGGGAACAACGAGTTTAATCGAGCATTTTATTTTTGAAAAGGAAATTAGCCCTGAAAAGTTACTGCCAATTGATATTATCAATACCGAAAACGCTAAAGATTACTTTTTATAATCCTCGAGCTTAGTTTTAAAATTTAACCGCGAAGTGCGCTAAGATTTACGCAAGGTTTGCAAAGCTGTTTTTTTTAATCTCGCAAAGGCGCGAAGGCGCAAAGAAAACTTAAAAAAAGAAAACTTTGCGACTCTGCGACTTTGCGTGAAATAATTTAGCGTGCTTTGCGTAAATCTTAGCGCACTTCGCGGTTAAGTTCAGGTAATTAAAGTCAAAGTACCAAAAGAACTGGCAATATGAAAATTAGGTGTTTCTGTATTTGGATTTACCCATGTAATCCAGGTGGGCTCAAATAATTTATTTTGTTGTTTCTTGTATTTGGCTCTGTAAATTCCGGTTTCAATCGTATTATTCTCTTGAATTAAATGAAAATTTTTCAACGATTGAATGCTGATTGCGATTTCTACTACGAAATGATCTTCCTTTATACTTGATTTTACGGTAATATCCTTTTCAGGCCAATTCCAATCAAAATCAAATTTTTTAGCGGGAGATGCTTTAAAATCCATGATTCTGGGTGTTGGATCAATTTCTAAACAATAATAAGGATTTAGGCTTTCATCTGTTCTGAAAAAAATCTCAACCCTGTCTGATTCTCCAATGCTGTCAACAGAATCATCTTGTCGATCTATATGTACAATAGCGTCATAAACTTTATAACAAAAAAAGATATTTTCGGTGTCCCATAAAGACCTGAATTCAATTTTATCGGGATTTACATCATGCCAGGGAGAAACAAAATCAGTTAAAACGGCTGCATTATTCCAAAGCAGATTATCTCCTAATCCATTTATTTGTAAAATGTTTTCTTCGATACGATTTACTGTGTAATTTTTCATTCTAAAAAGGTACGGAATTTTAAAAAAAGAAAAAAGGAGCAAAAGAGAAAATCTCCTTTGCTCCCTAAAAGCTTTTTTTTATTATTTTAAATATATTTTATTGTTGCTTAATTCATTATCAGCATTGATTTGAAGAATAACCAATTGTGATTTTTTCAAATCAGAAACATTAATGGTTGCTGAATTAACCGCGCTATATTCTCCTTTTAAAAGCACACGTCCGTTTAAATCTAATACAGAAACGGTTGCAGCCTTGATCTCTTTTCCAAAATTAACTATAATTACATCAGAAGCCGGATTAGGGAAAACAGCAAAGCCTAAGGCAATTTCTTCAGTTGTATTTACCGCAGCAACGGATTTAGCAGTTGATCCGGTTTGCAATTCTGAGCAGCCAATATCAGTGCGGCCATTTCTTTTACGGTTAACACCATCAAAATCAAGCGTGCCAGAATATGTAGCATTATAAGTAGTATCTCCTTTGTCTGTTGCAAAAGCACCTGAAGCTAATGTAAAATTAAATATAGAAGCATTTACAAATCCCGGAAGGCCCACTACTGAATTTACATCCTGTCCCGTGGTAGTGGCAAATTGTGCAGCGTTATAAGAGCCTGTAGTCGAACTGCCATTAAAACTAACTCCGGTTAAATCGATTATAAAATCAGTATTTCCTTCTCTGTAATACAAATTATAATTAGATACAAAACTTGAAATCGTATATCCGTAAGAAGCTAAAAATGCTTTTTTACCTGTTGTCGCATAAAGGATATTATTTTTGAAGGTAATTCCTGAACTGTTTTGAAAATGAACTTCACCTCCGTAAACATCAGCAATAGTACTTACTGCTGTTCCTCCAATAGTGGTAACGCCATTGATAGTAGCACCTGTTCTGTTTTTATAAAAAGTATTATTGAAAATTTTGGTATTTCCTACGCTTGTGGTGTAACCGCTGCCAATAACACCGCCAAAAATGGCTCCCGTAATGACATTATTGTAAACTGAATTGTTGTTTACAATGTGGCCCGTCGACTGACCGCCATTTCCTGTAGCTGTATTTTGTTCAGATCCTACAGCAATTCCCACTCCGCATTTATACACTTCGTTTCTTTGTACGGTAACATTTAAGGCACCATCTACATAAATACCGGCACTATTGGCAACAGCGCTCATACAGTTATAAACTTCGTTTAGAGCGATAGTACCATTTCTTGCCTGATTATTACTTGTAGCTCCAGTCGATGTGTAATTTCCGGCAGCAACAATTCCAATATTAGCGATATCATAAACTCTGTTTCCTGTAACCGAAAACCCATTTACGTTTCCGGTAAGCGTTACCGCTTCACCCCATCCTGTCGCACAATTGTTAACCTGATTGTTTTCAATTTTTACATTGGTAATGGCGTAAGTTCCGTTTCCTGCATCAACTTTTATAGCGTTCGCTACTATCCCGCTATTGGCAGGAATTGAAGAAAGATTATTACTGATCCATCCGATGTTTGAAACCGTACAATTTTTGACCGTAATGTTGTTTAGATTGGCTGTTGCTCCGGAATTAGCTAAAATCCATATTCCTTTACTTGCATTACCAATTTTATTGGATATCGTTAAACCATCAATGGTTACGCTGCTTGTATTTACAATTCCTAATACATAAGTATCTGTACTTGTCCAGCCCGAAGCATTTATAATTACGGCTGATGAACCGCTTTTTTGTATGGTTAAGGGTTTCCCAACATAAATAGGTCCCGTTACTGGATATGTTCCTGAAAGTACTAATACGGTTCCTCCGGACGGAGCGGCCTGAACTCCTTTTACAATAGTTTTAAACGGCAAGGCAGCTGTACCTGTACCACTTGTATCATTCCCGGTTGTAGAAACATACGTTTGCGCAAAACCTTGTACAAAGCAAAATAAAATAATAAGTGTAATTTTCTTGACTTTCATAATTTTGATATTTTGGGATTAATAGTTAAAAAAATATGATTAAATATTGCAATATTTCTACATAAAAATAAGTAACTAATGCCTTTACAATTCTAAAAATTACATATTAAAATATTTATTTAAATCATAAATGACATAAAAAAAGTGGCTTATTTCAGACGAATATAAATAATCAATTCTAATTAGCAATAAAAAAAGCAATAAAAATGTGTTCGAACACAAATAAGTAGTGTTTTTGATAAAATTGCAGCTTTTTTCTTAAATAATTTTAAAGGTAAGTGATAAGAAATATGGTGTGCTCGAACATAAATAAGTTTTTAACTACATTATTTATCTCTTGAATGCCCATTTTTATTAAAACCTAGTCTTTTAATTTACGATGATAAAATAGTAAATCTAAATTAAATCTTCACTTTCTATAATCATTCTTTTTTGGCGTTCCACAAATGTAAATCACTTTTCTAATTCAAGAATGAATTTTTCTAACTCATACAATATTGCCTGCTCTACATCTTTTTCCAAATAGACATTTTCTATAAGGATATTTAAATGAGTATTTTGAAAACAAGAATCCAGCAAAATCAATACCTAAGAAGTTTAGGTTCGAATATGTTATAGTAAAAACATTTTTGTGTGTAAAATATTGAAATAGACATAACTGCATTTTAGGTGCAGAATCGGTGCATTTATTTTCAACCGACAGATAAAGCACTGTAATAAAACCACTTATACACTTAAGTTCGAAACATTACTACAAAAAACGAATTCTATAAATACAGTTTTAAACGTTTATGATATCCTATCGTGATTGTGTCCTTAAGAATAGGCTTTGCATGTTACTGAAATATTTTTTTTGATTTCAAAACTGGTCTGTTCCCGAGCCTCTCAAATTCTCAATAAAATCAAAACCTCCAAAATAAAATGAATTTGGAGGTTTTAAAAATTGTTGGCCCAAAAGAAGCCACAACCATATACACATTTTAAATTTCGTACTTATTTTTGAGTAGATCAATTGATCACTGTGCTTTTAGAATAAATTAAAAATCAAATTTACAAGTATTTAAGAACTCAGGAACACCTTAAATTTTCAGGATAAATTCTAGACTCTAAATTTGTTTATTGAAATTAAACAGGAGTAAATTTTATACCGGGATATTCCCTCCATCTATCAAATAGTTTCCACCTGTTAAATAAGCAGCCTTTGGTGAAACTAAAAAGCTGACAAGATCTGCAACTTCATTGGGTTCTGCCATTCTTCCCATAGGTATTCCGCCAATTTTATCCATCATTAGCTGAGTCATCTGTTCAACAGAGATTCCTGCATTACTAGCATAACCTTCTAAAAACGACTCCATTCCCTCCGTTTTTACAGGTCCTGGTGAAACTGCCATTACTCTCACACCTTTACTGGCGACTTCATTGGATAAAGTTTTGCTGTAAGTATTCAGAGCAGATTTGGCTACGCCATACACTAAATTAGCTTCCCACTGCGGTACTAGTCCGCTGGTTGAAGAAATGTGAATGATAACACCGCTTTTTTGCTCCGTCATCATTGGTAATAAGAGTCTGTCTAAACGAACAGCTGACAATAGATTTACCTGCAGGTCTCTTTCCCAATGTTCATCGTTTAAAACGCTGTAACCACCCCCTGGGCTATTCAAGCCGCCGACGTTATTTACTAAAATATCAACCTTACCAAATTTATCTACAATTTCTTTTACCATATTATTGGTGTCCTGAGCATTCGATAAGTCTCCAGCAAGAAAATGTTGCTGTTTATTTGGATTTTCGGCATTATTTCTGGCAATCACGATAACCTTGGCACCTGACTTTGTTAGCTTGTCGGCAATTGCTTTCCCTATACCTTTTGTTCCGCCCGTCACTAGAGCAATTTTACCTTCAAGTTCGTTGTTGTAATTCTGTTCGTTTTGCATATGAATTTATCTTTTATGTTAATGAGCTTATTTGTTATCATTTTTATCTAAGCCCTAATCTTGCGCAGTATTAAAGCGCTAAATATTTAACAAAATTATTTTATTTTACTTTACTTTTGCTATTCATTACCTTTAGGAAAGTAACTATTAATTATGAAAAACCAAGAATGTCAGGCGGACTCATACCACCAAAATATGCTGGCTCTGAAAGATGCTATCGAATTATTAAGCGGAAAATGGAAATTCTGCATCCTGCTGAATTTATATAATTTCGGTACTATGCGATTTAAGGATATACAAGAAAATGCAGGAGGAATAAGCCCTAAGGTTCTTTCCAAGGAATTACAGGAACTAGAGGAAAATTTACTCATTACAAGAACAGTGAACAGTACAAAACCAGTCACTGTTTCTTATGCTATTACAAGTCACGCTATAGAGACCCAGCCAGTAATCAATTCCTTAATTGAGTTCGGTTTAAAACACAGAACAAAAATTAAGGCTAAATAGATTTACATAAGTTGTGGCCAGCCAAAAATGTATGTGATTTTTGAGACGCTGAAGAAATGCTGACGGTAAACAGCTTTTGCAAATTCTTAAAATCTAGCTTACAGAATTTAACTGAAATTCGAATGATTTCTTCTAATCGTATGGAGAACCTGATATTCATCATATTTGGAATTGGCGAAATCTTCAAAAAAATATTATAATCTTCAAAAAAATTAATTGAACCTCGCCCTAAACTCTAAAGGCGAAAGATTTGTTTTTGCTTTGAATAATTTACTGAAAGATTGTGGATACTCAAAACCCAGCTCATATGCAATTTCGCTGACAGACGAATCGGTAGTAGAAAGTTTTTCTTTAGCTTTGTCAATTAATTTATTGTGGATGTGCTGCTGTGTTGTTTGCCCAGTATATGATTTAAGAATTCCGTTTAAATAATTTGGTGATAAATTTAGCGTTTCGGCAACTTGCTGGACAGTCGGAAGTGCAGATGGATTATTGTCAAAAGAGTGTTTCAATATTTCGTCTAACCGATCCAAAATTTGATGATTGGCTTTCTTTCTGGTAATGAATTGGCGATGGTAAAATCGTTCTGAATAATTGAGCAGCGTTTCAATTTGAGAAATGATAATTTGCTGACTGAATGTATCAATATTGGAATGATATTCCTTCTGAATATTTTTAATGATATAAGAAATATTGGCTTCTTCTTTTGCTGAAAGAAACAAGGCCTCATTTATCGCATAGCCGAAAAACTCATACTTTTTAATAGTTTTTGCCAATGTGGTATTCCACATAAAATCGGGATGAATGAGAAGGAGCCAACCCGAATGTTCCGGTTCTAAATTTTTATCAATTTCAATGCTGAAAACCTGATTAGGTGCCATAAAAAACATTACGCCTTCATCAAAATCGTAGTCTTTTTGTCCGTATTTTATTTTGGCGTTGGAGGTTCTTTTTATTGATATAGAATAAAGGTCTGAAATCCAACTTTGGTTATCCTTATCAATCGCATTTTGCATATCAGCAAAATCAACTATACTAATCAGCGGATGTTCTGGCTTTGCTAGTCCCCTAAATTGATGAAATTCACTGATGGTCTTGATTTGATATGGCTTTCTCATTTCTTCTTTTTTTTAATGCACGAATATTTCTTATTCGTGCATTAATTGCTATTATTTATTATAAGCATCTGCGAATTCACTTGCAAAGTCTTTAATTTTTACCTTTCCAAGTACTGGCTTATTTAATTCATAGTCTTCCCCCATTTTACCTGAACTAATACTGGAATTTAAATCAGTAAGATCTTGTGCAAAATCTTCCGGCAACCCCATGTCCATTAATGATTTTTTTACCTGTTCATTGCTGAAAGATGTCCATCTCAAATTAGGCTTTCCAATAGCTTCACCTAATGCCTTCGCTGTTTCGTCGGCCGTAACTTCATCACTCGCCACATAGCGAATATTAAGATTATCGTTGGTTGTTTTGTTTAGCTCTTCCTCAACAGCATCTGCAATATCGCTTGGTGCTACCCATACAATTGTATCGCTGCCTTTATAGTTTGTTCCAATCATATCGGCATTTTTTATCATATCAATATAATTATTCAGATTATAGTACATTGAACATGCGCGAATGTACGTGATATGAACATTTTCTAAATCTTTTAAAATCTGCTCAACGTGATAAGAACCGAGAATAGTACCTGTTCCTTTATCTAAATGAGCACCCCAGCTACTTAAAAACACAATGCGTTTTACCTTTGATTGTTCAATGGCTTTTTTATAATTCTGCCCGATACGTTTGTAATAGTCCACACTATTTAATTCTCGAAAATTTGGTGGAACCATACAATAAACCGCATCGGCATTTGTAAAGGTTTCGGCAAGAAATGATACGTCATCTAGGGAACCAATGGCAGCATTTGCACCAAGTGTTTCAATATCTTTTTGCCTTTCAGTATTACTGCTGATAACTGTTATAGAATGTCCTTTTTCTACTAACCCTTTTGTCAATGGCCTGCCAATGTTGCCTAATGAACCTGTGATAATTATTTTCATTATATAATTTTTTGTAATACAAAGGTCAGGATGTTTTATAAAGCCAATGTAGGCAAATCAACTTTTGTTGTAGCCAAAAAAAAGGATGTTTGAAAAGAAGTTCCAGCCTCAGCATAGTCCTGAAACAAATTATAGAAATTTGCTTTTAATAACGGTTAGTTTTTCCCGGGTCATTTCGTTTATTGTATAAGATATTCCTCCCATACCAATACCGGATATATCCCTGCCGCCAAAAGGCATCCAGTCTACCCTAAAGGCAGTATGATCGTTAACCATAACAGCAGTAGCATTTAGTTTTTTTACAGTATCTAAAGCGAGGTCTAAATTTTTTGTGAATACCGCTGCCTGAAAATGAACATCTAACGCATTCGCTTTTTTTATAGCTTCGTCACGATTTGTAAAAGGATAGATACACACCACCGGGCCAAAAATTTCTTTATTGGAAACTTTTGAACTCTCTGATGGATTGAATAAGATTGTAGGCTCGAAAAAGGTATCCGAAATCCTTTTTCCACCTGCAATTAATTTGGCACCTTCCTCAGTAGCTTCATTAACCCACTGTGTTACACGGTTAACTTCTTTAGTATTTATTAGCGGGCCTACATCTGTTTGTTTATCAAGCGGGTTGCCTACAATTAGTTTTTTTGTTGCCTCATTAAATTTCTCAATAAACGCATCACAAATATCCTGGTTTACATAAATACGCTGAACCGAAACACACACCTGCCCTGCATGGTAAAAACTGCCTTTTACAAGGTCTGGGATCATTTCATTAAAATCGGCATCGCTCTCTACAATAACCGGTGCTGCACCGCCATGTTCTAAAGCACAGCGTGTACCCGGAGATAATTTGCTTTTTAAATACCAGCCCACTTTTGCCGACCCAATAAAAGAGAAGAAATTTATTCTTGAGTCAGTAACTAACAATTCGGCAACGTCATTATCGCATAACACAACCTGTAACCAACCAGCAGGCAATCCTGCTTCATGCAAAATATTTACAAGCGCCAGGCCAGATAATGGTGTTGCCATAGATGGTTTAAAAATAACCGGGCAACCCGCAGCAATTGCAGTAGCAATTTGATGCACTGCTAAATTTAACGGATGATTAAAAGCACTAATTGCTGTCACAACACCTATAGGCTCTTTTGTTGTAAAAGCCAGCCTGTTCACAGAAGCTTCAGTTAGTGCCATGGGTACTTGTTCGCCTTTAATTTGAGAGATGTGTTCTGCCGCTAGTTTTACTCCTTTAATAGCCCTTAGTACTTCGGCTTTGGTATCTTTATAAGGTTTTCCTCCTTCGGATATTGCCGTATGCATTAACTGTTCAACCCTGTCAGTCATTATCGAAGCTGCTTTTTCCAGAATTTCGATTCGTTTATAAGCAGGGATCCAATTCGCCTGATCCTTAAATAAACTATGAGCAGTGGTAATTATACCATCAATGTCATCTTTATTTATTAGCGACAGCTCTTTAACAAAGCTTTGGTCGTAGGGCGATAGTACTGTTGCTGTAATGTCCATAATTATTAATATTTAAAATTGGCAGCTTCTTCAATCACTTTCAGCACTTCTGTAGGGTGCGAGTTCATAACCACATGGCTCGATTCTAACTCTATAGTTCTTGCTTTCATTCGTTTCGCCATAAAACGCTCAAGATCCGGATGTATTGCTTTATCATTTTTTGCTACCACATACCAGGTTGGCTTTTGTTTCCAGGCAGGTGCCGCGCTTTTATCTGCAAAAACAGTTTGAGATGCCGGGGTTTGCGTTGCATAGATTAAAGCCTGTTGTTTAGCATTTAAATCGGCTGCAAAGGCGGTCTTTACCCCTTCTTTAGATAAAAACACATAACCGTTTGATGGTACAAAATATTTAGAAAGCTCTGTTTCAGGTGCATTTTTGTTAAGGCTTAGTATACTTTCTCCCTGTTCTGGAGCAAAGGCAGCAAGATATACCAGGCCAACAACTTTAGGCTCATTACTAAACTGAGAAATTACAAAACCACCCCATGAGTGCCCAACCAAAATTACATTACCTTTAATAAGGTCGATAGCCCTTTTGGTAGTTGCCACATCATCGACAAGTGATGTAATTGGATTTTGTATAGATACTACATCATACCCTTTAGCCTGCAATGCGGTAATTTGAGATGCAAAACTGTTACCATCGGCCCAAATACCGTGTACAAAAACAATGGTAGGTTTTTGGTTCGTAGTTTTTTGCGCATGTGCATTAAAAATAACCAGTAAGGTTAAAACTATAAAAGCCAATTGTTTTACTGTTTTCATGATTTACTATTTTAAATTAATAGAATTATTGTTGATTATGAATATCTTAATTAAAATTCCTGAACGGTTGGCCTTAATACAATTTCGTTAATATCTACATCGGCAGGTTGTTCTATAGCAAAAGCGATAGCCCTCGCTACAGATGCCGCCGGAATAGCCAATTTGTAAAACTCCTTAACCCCAACCGAGCTATCTTCATGGTTGGTACTGAATTTTAATTCAGAATCTACAGCACCCGGCTCGATAGTAGTGGTGCGAATGTTAAGCCCTACTTCATGCCGTAAACCATCGCTAATGGCACGCACGGCAAACTTAGTACCACTGTAAACGGTACCGCCCGGGCTAAATACTTTTATACCTGCTACAGATCCTAAATTAATAAAATGGCCAGATTCCTGCTTTTGGAAGATAGGCAAAGCCGCAGCAATACCATAAAGCACACCTTTAATATTAATGTCGATCATGTTGTCCCACTCATCTGTTCTAACTTCAGCCATTGGTGCGATGGGCATTATACCGGCATTGTTAATCAGTACATCTATTTTACCGTAAGTCGTAACGGCAACATCTACCAATGCCTGCACTTGTGCTTTACTGGTTACATCGGTAACTTTATACAGGGCTGTACCGCCATTAGCGGTAATATCGTTCGCTATGCTTTGTAATTTATCTTCGCGCCTTGCTCCAAGTACAACAATAGCACCTTTTTCTGCCAAATGTTTTGCGGTTTCTTCGCCCAGTCCACTACTCGCCCCTGTAATTACAACTACTTTATTTTTGATATTATTTTCCATTTTGATTTTATTATTTATATAAATTATTATGCCGATTTTATAATGCATTAATACCTGCAATTGCTACTTCATAGTCTTGCTCTACCGTTCCGCCAGATACACCAATGGCCCCAATTATTTCGTTGCCATACCTCAGCAAAACACCACCAGCAAACGTAATTAAACCTCCGTTAGACTGTTCTATACCATATAAAGAACTACCAGGCTGCGATAATTTACCTATTTCACCCGAATCATTATTAAAAAGCCTCGCGGTTTTTGCTTTCTTAATGGCAATATCGGCACAGCCTAACATAGCATCATCCGTTCGGTAAAACAATTTCAGGTTAGCGCCTTCATCTACAATGGCAATGTTCATAGCAACGCCAATTTCTTTTGCTTTAGCTATTGCCGCTTTTACAATTGTCTCGGCCTGATGTAAGGTAACATTCATATTTTTATTTTTTGATATTGATTAGTCCTGCATGTCGCGCAATGCGACTTCGAGTGCTTTTGTACTTTGCCTGATTTCCAGCAACGAAATAATGAACGAACAGGCAAACGTTACTACCGCCAGTGCAAAACTAATTCGTGCCAGCTGCATACTGTTTATGTACATAAGATACATTGATAGCAAAGCAAACACAAAACTGGAAATGCCCAGATATTGCATATTTTGTATCATGCGAAGCCTGATTTTTAAAAATGTTATCTGGCAGGATACAACTGTATCATCGGTTAATTTATATTGCTTATGCAGATCACGTATTAGTGCCGCTACCGATAAAAACCTGTTAGTATATGCCAGCATTATGAGGCTAATGGCTGGAAAAAGAAGTGCTGGGGTATTGATTGTTATATCCATGTCATGATTTATTAAATACAACAGAACTTATATTCAATGTTACTTTAATACTCTAAAGGAGTTGTTACAAGGACTTCCCTGTTTTCTAACAGAGGCACAATTTGTTGTGCCACTATATCCTGATAATGAACCGATTCACGATGCTGTGCTACAGCAACTTCATTAATATACCCTTCAAACAATACTAATGTGTTTACGTCAGAATTACTTTGATGGATTTTATAAAAAAGGTTACCCTCTTCTTTAATAGTTTCTATATATACTGTTTTTAGTAAATTTAAAACAGTACCTGCTTGTCCTTCTTTAACTTTCCAGATAGCAAATACATGAACAGGATTTTGGTTTTCCATTTGATATTTTTTAAGATTGATTTATATGTGATATTCTAAAAGATTCATCAGCCTTTCCTGATATTGAAAAGGCTGATGATATGAGGCCCTTATTTTTTAGGAGCTTCTAAAATAATGATCATTTTTTCAGCTACTCCTTTTGCAGAAGCCGGATTTTGTCCTGTAACCAAATTACCATCTGCAATACTGTGCGCTGACCATACCGCAGCAGCGTGAAATTTTGCTCCTTGTTTAGTTAATGCAGTTTCTAATAAAAAAGGTACATCTGCTATAGCGTAACCTCTTTCTTCTTCATCTGTAAAAGAGGTAATGTTTTTACCATTTACAAGATAAGTTCCGTTGCTTAGTTTTACGTTTAATAATGATACCGGACCGTGACAGACAGCTCCCACAACTGCGTTGCGCTCGTAAGTTTCTTTAATCACTTTTTTAAGCAATTCGTTTTCCGGCATATCTACCATTGGCGCTAATCCGCCAGGTACAAAAACGGCATCGTATTTACTTACATCAACTGTTGATAGTTTTACGGCTTTTTGCATTTTTCCCCATCCTTTTCCGGTTAGAAAAGCAAGGTTGTCAGGATCGTTTGCCAAATTAAGAGCATCTAAATAAGGAGTATCTCCGGTTAAGCTGGCAAAATCTATTTCGTAATTTGCTCTGTCGAATTCATAATAAGGGTGTGCTACTTCTGGAAGAAAAGTTCCTGTTCTTCTGTTATTTGGTCCAATTGCATTAGCATTCGATACGATAATTAAAATTTTCTTGTTCATTTTTGTTTCGTTTTTAAGGGTTGTTTTTTGTTTTACTGATGTGTCTTCTTTTTTGGTTTGTCCATAAGAAGAAATAAAGGCAATTGCCGCTGTTAGAATTATAAGTTTTTTCATTTCTATAAATTAATTAGGTTGTTATGAATTATTTATAGGGCAAATTTATGCCAGCTCTACTCCTCCGGACGATGAGCAAAGTCACAAAAAAAGTGTGACGAGAATCACACTTTGAGCATTAATAGTTATGTTATTTGTTGCTGGAGTAAAGCCTGCTAAGGGTTTCGCGGCTCACTCCAAGATATTCTGCAATATATTTCTTGGGAATTTTTTGCATTAGATTTGGATACAGCGCTGCAAATTCTTTATAGCGCTGCTGCGGATTATTAGAAAGCAATGAAATAACCCTTTGCTGGAGGGCGATATAACCTTTGGTCAATTTTACCCTAAAAAAGTGTTCCATTTTATGAAGCGTAACTGAGAGTTTTTCCCTTCCATCAAGTGTCAGGCATAAAACTTCTCCCGGCTCCATACACACCACATACATGTTTGCCTGCTTTTGATTGAAGTAGGCAATATAATCAGACATCCACCAGTTTTCGGTAGCGAATTGCACGATGTGTTCCTTTCCTTCTTCATCAAGATAAAAAACCCTGAAAATCCCGCTAATAATGATGTATTCATACTTGGCATCATCTCCTTGCTGAATCAGATATTGATTTTTTAATACCTTTCTTATTGTGAAAAACGGTTTAATAGATTCAAACTCTTCATCAGTGATAGGTATAATTTCTTCAATATGTTTTCTCAGTTTTTCCATCGTTTGTTTTTTACCTTTTCAAAGGTATAAGATTTATAGTATTGTATTCTTTTTCAATAGGAGGTAATCTTAAAGCTTATCTTTTTATTATTTTAGACACATAACTCTTGTTATCAGTTTCAAATTTTATGAAATATAGTCCTGAATTCAATCCTGAAATATTGATTTTATTTATTTCAGATCCTTCCATTAGTTTATGTCCGTTAATACTAAAAATTTGATATTTATCAACTTTTATCTCTGAATCAATAGTAATGAAATTTGTTGCCGGATTTGGATAAATATTGAATTTAGAAACTTCCATTTTATCAATTCCCAAGCCTAAGTTAGTTCCAAACTCATCTGCTCCACAATCAATTCTTCCTCCTTCAATTCTTAATTCATTATAATAATCCGTTTCGGTGTTGGCGGCAACATAAGACGGATTTCCGGCATTTTTGCTCGGAGAAGTTGTCAGAAGATGAAAATCAGGATTTGTAATCGCAGCGTTTGTCAATTGTGGATTTACAAATATCGAATTTGAGTTTGTTTTTGTTCCCGATAAAAAAGAAGCGAATCCCGTATATTGCGTTCCGTTCCAGTCTGCTATCAATTTTGTTGTACCTGCCTGACAGAAAAAAGTATTGTAATTAAAATTTAAACCCGGTTGTGTTAGCTCTGCATAGGCTACAATATTTTGGGTTCGGGTGTAAAAAATATTGTTTTCAATACTACTATTTTCACTGTAAGAAAGATATAACTCTCCGTTTCCTGAATTGCTGTAATCATTAAAATAACACGTATTGTTTTTAAAAGAAGAATTGAAAACTTTTCCTGAACCTGACGGATAATCAAATCCTCCTATTGCTAAAGCACAAATTTGATTGTCGTAAAAAACATTGTTTCTAATAATAATTCCATCAGTAGTCTGACCAATTTTTTCGCATCCAACTTCTATTCCATAACCATTATGATAGGACGTATTGTTTTCAACCGTTATGTTTTTTCCTCCGTCTACATAAATCCCTCCGGAAGTTGAATACGTTGCAATACAATCATGAGCAGTATTGTTTTTAACAAGCCCGTTTCTTGCCTGATCGTTTGCAGGAGTTGGGCAAGTGCCTTCGTGACCAATAATATCGATACCAATGTTGGTAAGATTATGAACGTTATTGTTACTGACTTCAAACCCGTTTACATTTCCGTTAACAGCAATTCCTTCGCTGTAACCTAATCTGCAATTATACAATTCATTATTTTGTATTTTTAAGTTTGTAATGGCTGTTGTTCCGTTTGTGCCAAATACTATAATTCCCTGCGCATTTACGTTTTCATTTACAGCCGCATTTACATTAGATGAGAAATGAATATCGTGTATTTTACAGTTTTTAATTATAATGTTATCACCGCTTCCTTCAACTAAAATTCCCTGAGCCGTATTTTGAATATTGTTTTGCAGCTCGATCCCATCAATAGTTATGTTGCTTTTATTAGTGATAGCAAGAATAGCATCCTGAGTTGTTATTCCTGTCGCATCGATAACAGGAAGTGTTGCTGAATAATTTTTTAAGGTAATATTGCTTTTCGTAATTGTAATCTTTTCTAAATAAGTTCCCGGAAAAACATTTAAAATTCCATTGGCCGGCAATTGATTTAATCCATATTGAATTGTTTTCCAAGGCGAAGCAAGAGAACCGGAATTTGTATTATTACCTGTTGCAGCAACATAATAATTGGTTTGTCCGAAACAAAAATTAGACAAAATGCAAAAGATTAAAATTATTGTTTTTCTATTCATTTTCTTTTTTCTTTTTAGCAACGCCATTTGGTTTGACGTTCGGTTATAGATTTGGTAAGCCAAATGTATTAATTAAAGATTAAAAAAAATACATACATCAACTTTGCAGTTGTCTGAAAAAGCAACTGCAAAGTTAACGTTAACAGTAATTTTTGCTTTAAATTTAGATCGTAATTTAGTTATACATTCTGTACTATCATTTTTTAATGGCATCCAGAATATCCAGAATAGTTGCTGTGTTATCAATCGATTCATTCATCATTAAAACCTGTTTATCTTTGGTATAATTTTGAATATAATCTGCAAAAGCTTCTGCTTCAAAAAACAAACCAATGCCATAAGGAACTTCAATTTTCTCTAATTCATAATTCCAGTCAAGGCCTTTTTTAATTTCAATAAAAGCGGTATTTGGTTTTGTCATATTATTGTAACCCGAAGTAATAATTCCTTTTGATCCAATTACACGAACGTAACGATGTGGAGCTGCATTAAAATTACAATTTAACTGTGCGGTTATTCCATTTTCAAACCTGAACATTGCAGAAACTGCGGTATCTAAATCCTGATCGTTAAATTTTCCAAAGGCAATTACTTCACTTGGCTTTTTGCCTGTAATAGCTCGTATAATGCTTACAGGATATGCTCCGGCATCCCACATTACACCGCCGCCCAATTCGGGTTTTAAACGAATATTGTTTTCTGCATCATCAACAGTAAATCCAAAATCAGCATAAATTTGAGATATTTCGCCAATATCTCCTTCTTGAATCTTTTTCAGCATCAAAATAGTTTGTGGCTGAAACTTATAAGGAAAGCCCTCCATTAATAATACATTGTTGATTATGGCCTGCTCATACATTTCCTTTACATCTTCGACTGTTAAAGCCATTGGTTTTTCGCATAAAATATGTTTTTTTGCTTTCGCCGCTTTGATAACCCATTCTGCGTGCATTGAATTTGGAAGCGGAATATAAACAGCATCTAATTGAGGATCATCAAGTAATTCCTGATAGGAAGGGTATGCTTTTTCGATGCCAAATTCTTCTGCAAATGATTTTGCTTTTTCCAGGTTCCGACTTGCAACTGCGGTAATTTTAATTGTTGAAGAACCTTTTAAAACCTCTATGAATGAGCGCGAAACATTCGCCGTACCCATAATTCCCATTTTTAGCATATTTTCTTAAATTTATCGGTTTTTATTATATTTTAACCGTGTTAAGAAAACAAATGTAACGGTAAGGTTTGGTCTGGAAAAGTACTTACCGTTTGGTTAGGTATGAACATATTGGTTAGATTTGTAGAAAATTAAATCGTTATGAACGAAAAAAAAATAGAAAAAAATACCGTTGAGGAAAACTACACCGATGGTGACAACTATTTTTCCTGCCATGTTGAACTTGCGAACAAAAGTATCAGTGGCAAATGGAAAATCCTTATTCTGTATAGATTGTCATTACACCCTCTTAAACGATATACTGAATTGAGAAAAGAATTGGGTCCTATCTCTGAAAAAGTGCTTAGCAACCAGCTTAAAGATCTTGAAAATGATGGACTGGTTCAGAGAACTGTTTATCCGGTTGTGCCTCCAAAAGTTGAATACAGCCTTACAGAAAGCGGAAAAGGTATTATTCCTGTTATTATCGCATTGAGAAATTTTGGATGTTTTTTAAAACATCGAACTTAAAAATAAAAAAAAGCCCTTTTAACCGTGAAAAGCAAGAACCTACATATAGAACAATTTCCCCTTTCCCTAAATGCAAAGGCAGGAATCTTTATTGTGAATATGCAGGATAAAAATAGTAAAGGTCATGATATTTCCAAACCCCACAGAGATAATCATTGTCAATTAATGCTGGCTACTGGCGGAAGCTTTAAACTAAATGTTGATTTTAAAAATATTGAATTTAATACCCCAAATTTAATTTGTGTATTTCCCGAACAAGTGCATCACACCATAGAGGTCAATTCCCCAAAAGGATGGATTATTAGTTTTGACCCATCATTAGTTGATAAGGAACTTTTTCAACTAATGGAAAATAATATGAATATCTCGATTGCACTAGACCCGGCTGCAAATTTGTTTTATCAAGCCACTTCTTTAATGGATATGATAGAAAAATTACAATCAGAAAACGAAGGCAGATTTACTCATAGAGCGATTCACAGCTTATTAAATGTAATATTGAACCTAATTGTTGGAGAAATCATTACAGATGTATTCAGTCTAAACAAGCAGGCAAGTCGTGGTATTGTTATCAAAGATGCATTTAATCATTTGGTCAAACAGCATTTTAGAACCTGGAAACAACCTGCACAATATGCTTCTGCTCTTGCAATATCAGTTGCTTATTTAAACGATACTGTAAAAGCTTTAAGTGGAAATCCAGTATCTATTCATATTCAGGAAGCTTCAATTCTCGAAGCCAAAAGACTTTTATATTTTACAAATAAAAATGTAAAAGAAATTGCTCACGAAGTTGGATACGATGAACCTGTTTATTTTGGAAAACTTTTCAAAAAGATTACCAATTTGACCCCTCTTCAATTTCGGAAACAATTCCGCGATTAGGACTATGTTTCCCCCTATCTGTTATATTTTAAATTGCTCTCCTCATCTAATTTTGCATTGTAATTAAAACAATTCTAATGCAACAAGATATTAATATACCAGTCATACTTGAAGCTGTAAAAAAAGCAGGTAATATTTTTTTGAAAGACTACAAGAAAAATGCTGTTCCGCAAAATATGGAAGAGCTTTTGAAAAAACTAAATGTTATTGAGGAAATTTGTATCTCTTCACTACAAGCAGATTTATCTGCAACATATCCCAATACACCTTGGCAAGTTGGGGACGAGTTTGATACTGAGGCTCAAAGAAATCCCGCCGAACAGGAGGAATACTGGCTTTGTGATGCAATGGATGGAGCAATACAATACCTGCAGCACATTGCTGGATGGACAATAAATCTGGTACTGGTCCGAAGTGGTAAACCTTATTTTTCAGTTATTTTTGATCCTCTATCAGACGAAATTTTTTGGGCTAAAGATGGAGCAGGTGCATTCATCAACGATTTGCCTCTCCAAATCAGCAGTAAAACCGATTTTGCAGCCATGCTATCTGTCTTTGAATACGGCCATCAGGATAAAACACATACTAATTTATACAAAAAAATAGGTTCTACTGTTACTACCCTGATTCAAAATTTTGGTATCGTTAGAAACTACGGCCCTCACGGTTTGCAGTTGGCTTATGTTGGTGCAGGCAGAATTGATTTATTTATCCAGGAAGACCTTGACACATACAACTGGATAGCGGGAATACTTATTGCCAGAGAGGCAGGAGCTGCAATTTTAACAACAAATAGTGCGCCTTGGAAATGGGGACACGAAAGTCTCCTAGTTGCGAAAAAAGAAACAGCTCTGACATTCCTAGAATTAAACTCTAAAAAATTATAAAATGGAAAATACTAAACAAAAATTACCCCTTCCTCCATTCACATTGGAAACAGCAATGCAAAAAGTACAATTAGCAGAAGATGCGTGGAATAGCCAAGACCCAGATCTGATTTCTAAGGCATATACTATTGATACGGAATGGCGCAACAGATCTGAATTTGTCAATGGCCGTGAAGAGGTTGTATCATTTTTAAAGCGAAAATGGCAGAAAGAGCTGAATTATAAATTAAAGAAAGAGCTTTGGAGTTTTAACGAAAATAGAATCGCTGTACGTTTTGAATATGAATTTCAAGATGTAAACGGACAATGGTGGCGTGCCTATGGTAATGAAAATTGGGAATTTGATACTTACGGATTGATGCAGAGGAGATATGCCAGTATAAATGATATTGCTATTTGTGAAAAGGAAAGAAAATTTATATAAAAGTAAAATCTCCAAATCGAACCTAAATAGCTCAAATTTATAAAAGCAAACTTTTTAGAAAAATAATATAATGAAAATAGCAGTCATAGGAGCAGGTGCAGGTATTGGACTGCAAACAGTTCTACAGGCCTTAGAAAAAGGACATTCAGTAACAGCTCTATCAACAGATACATCAACAATTCCAAATCATCAATTATTGACCAAGATAAATGGAAGTGCTACTATTGCCGCCGATTTGAAGCAGGCAATAAAAGGTGCAGATGCCGTACTAATAACCGTCGGAACAAAAAATAAAAAAGCAACTACTTTATTTTCAGATATTGCAAAGGCTCTAATAAAGGCAACGTCAGAATTAAAGCTTTTGTCTCCAGTAATAACCGTCACAGGTTTTGGATCGGGAGAAAGTAAAAATTACTTAAGTTTTTTTATGCGTACTGTAATTCAATTATTTCTAAAAGAACAGTACATAAACAAAACTTTGATGGAAGAGCTTATTTCTAACAGTAGTATTAACTGGGAAATAATTAGACCAGGAATGCTTACAAATGGACCTTTAACAAAAACATATAGTGTCTTGCCTAAACTTGATAAAGGAATGAAAGTGGGTAAAATTTCAAGAAAAGATGTAGCTCATTTTTTGATAGAACAAGCGGAAAATAAAAAGTTTTTGATGAAATATGTAGCGCTGACAAATTAGGAATTTACACATTATTAGAATCAACATGGTGATAGTATTCTGATTTCATATTGTATTATACATCATTTTATTTTTCTCAGTTACTTTAATTTCAATGAGAAAAGTAAAAAATGCAAAACGGTTCCAAATGAGAACCGTTTTACATCTTTAATAGATTTAGTTATTTATTGTAAATAGCAAACGTAGAATTTATTGACAGAATCTAATACTATTTTTTAACAACGTTCAGGTTGTTTATCGGCTTTCCTTCAAATTTTCCGAAATCAAGCCACATGTAATCGTATACCCTCCCTGTGAAAACCCATTCGTTATTAATCTTTTCCATTGTATCATTAAACACACCATAATTATTATAATATTTTTCAGCCGGTCCTTGACCAACTTCGTGAATGATCCATCTTGCAGTCGCGTTATTTCCATCGACATTGATTACGCCCGAATGAACAAACTGTACGAAAAAATCTCTTTCGTCACGAAGCATTGTAATATGTGCAACAATATTATCCACCCCAGTTTTTGTAACATTTGCAGGCTCATTGATAGTGAAAACACCATCATGTTTCCAAAGTAGTCTTAATGCATCATAATCGGCAGTTGTCGCAGCGTCTGCGAATTTTGCGGCAAGGTTTCTAATTGCCATTTCATCTTCAAGGATTAATATCCTTTCTTCTATAGTTTTCATAATAACTTTATTTAAATTATAGTGCAAATTTACAAAGAGAGTAAAATCCTGACGTTGGACATACAATGGCATTAATGGGACATTCTGCGGATGTCAATTCGATATTCCACTGGTGTTACACCTGTTTCACGCTTGAAGAAACGATTAAAATAAGAAGCATCTGTGAAACCAAGATTATAGGCAATTTCCTTGATTGAACTATCGGTATGCATAAGCAGGCGGCGCGATTCCATAATAAGCCTGTCATGAATATGTTTAATTGCAGGTCTTCCACTTTGATTTTTTACCGATTCGCTTAAGTGTCCTGGAGAAATATTCAATAGTGACGCATAATCACTTACTTCGTGCAATTCACTGAAACAATCATTAACTTTCGTTAGAAAGTTTTTTAGTAATGTTTTATCCGCAGAAATATCATTCTCACTAAGCTGTTCTGAATATATTCGACTTAGATAAGTTAAGAGAACTTTTAAGTACGCACTCAGCATCTGGTGCTGCCATTCACTTTGATCTTGATATTCTAAAGCAATTTTAGCTATAATGTCTTCAACAAAAACTATATCTTTTTCTTTTAGCATCAATTCATGAACACTCTCGGGATTTTTGATAATGGGTAACATCATTAAAGACATGTTTTCCTGAACTGCCAAAAAATCTTTAGTAAAAGCAATTCCCGTACTTGTTAATTTCACCATTTCTTCTTTTACTATAACTTGGTTAGGCGCCATAAAGTAAATGGTGTTGTCTTTTAAAGTGTAAGGATTCATATCTATCCACTGGCGACCGCCGCCTAGGCGAATAAATACTAGTAAATAATAATCTTTTCTATGTGGCAATAGTACTTCTGAACGGTCAGGAAAATCTCCTTTATAATTATATATCCTAAACTGTTTGCTTCCACTGTCGTCTGCCTTTAAACTATAAACGGGTATTTGCTCATGGCTGGTATGCAACTTCATCTTTTTAAAATTAAATCTTTAAATTAATTATTAAAATTTGCTTTGAATTCGAGAACTGGAAGCACAAAATTTAACTCAATTAAGGATTATTCTCTTTCCAATCTGCTAAAAATCCTATTTATGCCTTTAAATGTACCAAAGATAAGCAATTTTTGATTTTTCATAAATAGTAACTTTGCTTGTAAGTTAACAAATATTACATAAATGAGAATATTACCATCAAATAGTAATCAAACAAATCATATTATATGTCTAGCAAATCAGAAAATATAGAACTCAAGGAAGGTAAATGGCACCTTAAGGATATTAAAAGTCCACTTATGGATTATTCAATTAGTGTAATTGTTGCAAATGGTATTCCATATATCGATAATCCGAATCGTTTTCAAAACTTGACCATTTATTTGCCAAAAACTTCTGAAACAATAAAACTTTTGGGCACCCATGTAAAAGAGTTTACCTTCTCTAAAGAGGATATTCAACCGGTTCTACCAAATTATCTTGTACATATTCACGGAGGTGCATGGCGTGATCCACTCCTTGATGCTGATTCAATTGAAGCGACAGTGGCCCATGCTTTTGACACATCAAATGATCTCATTCCAATATTGGGAATTGTCTCAATTAACTATTCGCTATCTCAATTCCAAACCCATCCACAATTTCCATATGATGCAATTAAGGATAACCACTCGGATATTTCCCGTGAAGCTATTCATCCCCAGCACATAAGTGATTTACTTCATGGATTAAATAAGCTACGTTCATTTGGAATTAATGACCATTCATACATACTCAGCGGCCACAGCTGTGGAGCATGTATTGCTTTTCAAACTATTCTTCAGCCGCCATCATACTATGGTTTGAAACATCTTTCAGATCCACCTAGTCCGGCAGCACTACTTGGTCTTAACGGTTTGTATGACCTTCCAGAATTGGTATATGGTTTAGGTGCGTCGCACGAACACTTAAGCAACGATTACAGAGGAATACTAAATAATGCATATGGATCAGACGAAAACGTATGGGCGGCAGTAAGTCCAAGCCGTTTTAATATTGAGAGTATTAGAACACGTTTTTTAGAAAAAAAATTCCCTGACTTGATTATGATTGATCGTAGTACAGAGGATCAGCTTGTACCAACTACTCAACAAGAAATTTTAAAAACAAATTTAAATAATACTTTCGGACTTCAGACAATTGAGGGAAAAAGATGTAATGGAGATCATGCAATGCCATGGAAACAGGGTTTACCGATTTGGCAGAATGTTCAAGATATTTTACAGGTGTTAAAAAAATAAAATAGGAGATGATTCAACACAAAACAGAATTACTGAAGATCCCAAACATAAAACAATCAAATAATAAATACACAGGAAGTACACGGATTTCAAGCTTTGAGGTTCACACTCTGCTATGAATTTGCTTATTGTTTTTAGAAATTAATCAGTATGATACATTATGTTTATTCATAAAATTTGTAAGTGCATCTACAGATGACCTTTGTTTTAATAAAGCGCGCGAAATTCTATCATTATTGGCAGTTACTGTAAGGTTTGCCGAGACTCATTCTCCAGCAGTAAAGTAATTATAACTAGATTTTCATACTCTCAATGAAAAATTTTATAATAATTTATCTAAAAATTTTGAGACCATATTTAGTAATAAACATCATTTAAATTTGATGCTTTGAGTTTTCTGGCAAAATCGTGGCGCTTGGAGTTTTTGAGAACTAAAAAATCAGCGAAATCAGACTCTAACGTGTTAGGTTCGAAACTGTTAAAGAAACATTGTTTTTTTAGTTTTTTATCAAGAGATTCGAGTCCCGTTTCTGCTATAAAAAAGTTCTTAGTCTTTTACTTCTCTGAAACTTATTTTAGTTTGTTCAATGCTATTGGATAAGTGTTGTTGAAATATCCAAATAATCGTCGATAGTGTCCATTTCTACGGTTACAGTTGTAATGCCGTTATTTTCCTCAAAGCTATAATTTTCATGCCCGCCGGCCCACTTTTCTACTTCTTCGCCGATGGTTATTTCGGTGTCTCCATCCAAAAACCCGTAATAACGAATGGAAACAAAATTAGCAGGTTTGTGTTCTGTAATTTCCCAAATCATGCCGCCTTTTTTACCGTTTTCATCTGTTCCAACAAAAAGGATTTTTACTTCCTTTTTCTCAACTTCCTTCATAAGTAGATGTAGGGTCAAAAGTTGCAACCTAATATTCGTAAGTGGCTTTATCTTTTAAGCCCAGCATCGTTTCACATACTTTTTGAGCTGAAGCTGATACATTTATTTCTTTTTTAAATCGTAATTTTTGCATGGCTTTCCTATTTTTATAAGCCTAAATTTACATACTATTATGATCAAAAATACCAAAAGGCTCTGCTATGGATTTTTTTATACAAATATTCTTCGTCAAAAGATTCAATGAAATAGTCAGCCGTTTGAGGGGCAAATCCTGGAATATTTTCTACTAAAAAATCTTTATAGCTTGCGATGTATTCTTTTGTTTGTTGATGTCCCAAAGGATAAAAAATCATTTCACCATCAAATCCGCACCAAGTGTCAAAATCTACTAATTTAGCTTCCAAAATCAAGTGAAGATCAATTATATTCTTATTCTTACTGGCAAAGTAACTAAGCATCAGAAGGTCTTCGCACATACAGTCAAACACACCCAATTCCTCATCTCTTCTGTAAAGAATAGCAGCTTTCAAAAGATATCTTGACAATTCTGCATTAATGTAATTTTTTACATAACCAACAAATTCATCTCTTTCTGGTTGATCGTTATCAACTAGCAGCTTTTCAAAATTTGTTTGACTGATTTCTTTTGTATTCTCAAATTCTAAAATTAGTTCTTCAACAAATGATGTTCGAAATACTTCAGGCATAGAAAATTTCTTTTTTAAATCACTGTTAACGTCAATTATAGATTCGTTAATCACATAATACCAACCTTTTCCGCTGTCAATTTTTTCTTTTTGTTCTTTTACAAAAGCAGTAATGTCTTGAATTGATTTTATAAATTTGCTATTAAACTTTTTTAAAGCTTCATTTTTAATTCCTATTTGAACAGCCCTGCGTTTTAACTTGTCTCCTTTAATATTATGGTCAGGATCCCACTGAATTCTTACGTTGCTAGTATTTAGTTTTTCTTTCCATACAAATTCATCGCCGTAGGCTTCATTATAGCTTGTTAAAATGCCTTCGGCAAGAAGCTCTTGAAAACCTTCAAAAGTCATTTCAACAGCTAAAATTCGACTTTGGTTGCTGTCTTTGTTCGCCCAATCACTCCTGTACATCATCCACAAAAAGTTTGGTTTTATCCAAGTCATTCTGTCAAAGCTGTACTCTTGTCCTCCAAATTTTTGATTTTCTATCGCATAGTCCGCAATTTTATCATTGAATGCCTGATATACAAATATATTGTCTCCGTGTTTTTGTCCAATTATAAAATTTCCTTCTTGAGGAAGTCCTTTTTCATAGCTGTGATGTTGGATTGTATTTATGTTCATTTTTATTTATAGTGTGTATTTTTATACTTAAAGCCTCAGACTTTTATCCAAATATATATTAAAAACATTGAACATTTTAAACGCGTTAAGTATTGTTCAAAAAAAAAGCTGTCATATTTTTGACAGCTTTTTCTATTTATTTACCTTAAAACGCTTTCGAAAGTGAGACAGCCTTTTTAAGGAAAAATTAAATTTTATCATTTAAAGAGGATTCTACAAAATTAAAAACTACCTCAGCCGGTACTGCTAGACAACACGTACGACTAAATCGAGCTATATTAATTCCCATAAAAGTTCCGTCAGCTTTAAAAACAGGACCTCCACATTGATGAGGTTGCAACTTTGCATCATGGGAGAAAACAGATTCAAAATTATCAAATCGTTCACTTCTGCCACCCTGAAATTTATTGGAAGGATGATCACTTAAGGGGGAATTTTCTAATATTACGGTATAATCGAACTCTTTTTCGTTTCTTAATCCCTTTATCGAAATAGTATCACCAACCGCATACTGCATTAATTCTCTACCATAATGTTCGGGCTGCGTAACAGCAATACCGTTAATAAATTTTACCTGATCTTTTACTTGCAGACCTGCTTTTAAAGCTGGACTATTCGGGCCTAAACTGGTAATCGTTATATTTCCATTAATAAAATTGGCACCGGCACCAAAGTAACCTTTAGCAGGTTTAGTGTTAAATTTAAAAACATTAGATCCTAAAGAACTTAGTTCACTTTTATTATCACTTAAAAAACTAACAAGGGTTATTCCAAGATTTTCAAATGAGTCAGTAGCTTTAGTTTTAGAAATTGCTTCTTTTTCAATTTTATTGATTTTTAGAAGTGCTAAATCATTTGGCAGACTAGTCGCAAAAACTTTTGCATCGTATAATTTACCATCAATTTTAACTACAAAATCGTTTGTCAGCAGACTGCTTTTGGTAACAATCCACGTAGAATTTCTTGATTTATTCTCGGGTTTAATGAGCGTGCCAAAAGCTATTGCTTTTGCCTTATCAAGCTTACTTACTATTTCAACCGTTCCTTTTGCTGCTAAATTATATGTTGCTAAACTTAGATTATTTATAAGTTTATCCTTTAAAGCGTCAGATGTAAACTGTTGTTTATTTGAAGGCAGCTCTGCATAATTTATCGGTTGCAATAAATTGTCCCAATATTCTCTAAAAAGATTGATCGGTGACTCGTAATTAATATCCTCATCTACGGCTATACGACTATGAATTGCAATAACCCTTCCTAGGTTATCAAAAAGCGGACCTCCAGAATCTCCTGGTTCCATTTTGCAAGTTGAAACCATAAATCCCCATGGATCTAACACAGTTGCTATTTTACCTACACGTATTGTTGGAATCTCTTGATCGAGTGTTGTTGGATAAGCTATACTGACACACAAATTGTTAGTGCTCATGCTATCAGACCAACCCATTTCTGCAAACGGGTAAGTTCCTGGATCAATTATTTTAAGCATTCCTATATCTGGCCTTCCTTGCATAGATTTAATTCCCATTCTTCCCATGGCTTTAGCTCTCACCTTTTTTCCATCAGGAAAATGCACACTATAAAAATTACCGGGGTGAATTGCATGAGCTGCAGTTAAAATAATTCCTTCTTGTTTCACGACAACACCTGAAAACTGCGGACTGTTTTGTTTTGCGCTTAGACTATCAATACCCCACAGCTTTACAGCTGCGGGATAAGATTTCTCTAAAACTTTTTTGACGATTTTATCCTGAATGTCTGTATTCTGTGCTGTTAAAACGCTGTGGGTTAAGAGCAGCAATACAAATATTTTTTTCAGTAGAAAAAATGCTGTTTTTTTATTTTTCACTTTCAATTGCTTTAGCTAACTGGTCTTTTAAGGATTCGCTGAAACCAGTAAATTTCTGAATTATTTTACCTTCTCTGTCAATTAAAAATAAGGTTGGTATCCCCACAATCATAAATTCTTTTAGAGTCTTTTCTTTATCGGGACTTAACACTTGGGGCCAAGGCATATTTTCTTGTGTCATAGCTTTGCGCCAGGCTTCTTCATTAGAATCTACGGAAACACTAAGTACTTCGAATCCTTTGTCTTTATATTTAGCGTAAAGTTCTTTTACCGCAGGAATGGCTTTTCTGCAAGGACCGCACCAGCTTGCCCAAAAGTCAATTAACACATATTTACCTTTAAAAGACTGTATGTTAATTATATCTCCATTAGGAGAAGGATAGGCAAATGCAGGTATCTGACTTTTATTTTTTAATGAATTTCTAATATTCTTTTTGGTTTGGTACTCCTTATCAAGATATTTCAGATTTTCGGACTGCGGATATTTTTTAAGCGCCTGCTGGATGTTTGCTTCAAAAAACGCACTATCATTATCCGTAGGATACAAACTCAGTAAATAAGCGATGGCTGGACTATCCGAGTTAACTTCAATAAATTTCTCTAGACGAAGTCGGTTAAATTCAGCTGATTTTTTAATAAACCCGTCGCTCTTCATATACTTTCTCCAAGTTGAATCTTGCTGTGCTGTACGGTTTGCTATTAGCCATTCATCATTCAATATTTTCATTTCTTCAGAAGCAAGATATTGATTGTAATCAGCTGCATTGATAATTTTAGTTGCTTTAGAAGCACTTTGCAACTCGACAAAACCGGAATTTTTCATTTTAAATTTAGACGTATCATAACCACGAGCCAAAACTTTTACATCGGCATCGGCCCAAAAAGATGTGGTCTGCCATTTTAAAATATCTAAGGAATACAGCGTTTGTTTTTTATTGGTTTTTAGTTTGAAGTCTCCCTGCTCATTTACTATTGTTGAATCGATAAGTTTTCTTTGATTTCCAATTCCTTCATACAACCAGATTTTATTGTATTTTTTAAAAATCTCCGGGTTTAGATTTTGAACATGTCCATAAACAGCAATTGATTTATCTGATTGTGCTTGTAAGACAAATGATGCGAAGAAGAAAAAAATGAAACTTAGATATAAAGGGGATATTTTTTTTAATGGTATCATGCTAATTTATTGTTTAAATATTTCTTTTAATGTTTGATTTAATTCTTCCTGCCCAGAGCCTTTCCAACGTTTAACTAATCTTCCCTCTTTATCTAATAAAATCTGTGTTGGATATGCCTCTATACTATACATTTGAATAACATCCTGTTTCATGTTAATTTCGTTGTTAATCACATTTGTCCAGGTTAAGCCATCTTTTTCAACAGCTCCTTTCCAATTTTTTTCAGCTAAATCCTGACTTTGAACTTTTTCACTTGCAACTCCTAAAATTTCAAACCCCAATGATTTATATTTAGCATATAATTCTTTTAAATGCGGATTAGCGGCACGACATGGACCACACCAACTGCCCCAAAAATCAAGCAATACATATTTTCCTTTAAAATCAGAAAGGTTGACCAAATTGCCTTTTACATCAGGTTTGGCAAAATTGGGCATCGGACCACCATTGGTTATTATTTTATTGGCCTCAATTTTAGATTTTAGACCTTGACCATAATTGGTGTTTTTGTATGTTGGAGACAAGCTATTGAATGCCTGTTCTAACTCGCTTTCAGAATAACTTTTAGATATTTGATTTAAGTAATATAAACTAGCAAGTAAATTAGGATTTTCTTTAATAAAAGCTTTCTTGCCATCTTCAATAGCCTTTCGGTTGGCTATCATCTTTTTTAAATGCTTCTCCGTCTCTTCTTTAATACCCATCATACGAATTTCTGTGAATTGCTGCTGGAGCGTCATCATTTCTCTCATGTCTTTGGCTTGCAATTTTCTTAGTTTTGTAAAACCGTCATTATGTACATCTCCTGTTACGTCAGCCAGATGCAGTTCGTCTACATTACCATTGATGATGGTATTTGCTCCTTTACTAAGAACAATTTCTAGACTTGGAGCTGGCATATACATACCTGTTTTACCTCCACCTAAATAGATATTGCGATCGTAACTTGTTCTTAACTGCGTAACCATAGGCTCATCTGCGGCTTTACCGCTCAATTCAAATACATCATTTTTTGCTTGTACTGTAATATTTCCTTCAAGCCCAGGAACAATTATTTGCTCGTTACCTTGTCCTTTAATTTTTCCTTTAATGGTAAAATCTTGTGCACTAACTGCAATTGCAGCGGTACACAATATCATTGAAATTATAAACTTTTTCATTTATTTTGTTTTATTGTTTTTTGTTATTAATTACTTATTATTTTATCCCGATACACATGTGTCGTATCGGGATAAAATCGATTATCTGACAATAAATGGTTTCCATGCCATGGCTTTAATTTTACCAAACCCTGTGTACTTTTTTTCTGTGCCGGTTATTATTGCCCCATTGGTTTCATTTACCCCTATTTGATAAACCGATCCTGTTTTTGTACTTTCATTATAAGTGGCGATGTATAAAATTTTAGAAAAATTCTTAGGATCGTATATAACACCAGTAGCTCTATTTTGATTGTAATATTTTTGTAAAGAAATTGTAGTTATAGTTTCGCCAGCTGGTGGAGTCCAAAGTTTATCTGTAGTACCAGGCGTATATTTAAATTGATATAAATTATTAGGAGAACTATAGTAAAACACTTCGCCATATGCTCCTGCGGCAATAGCATTAACACTAGAAATTTCGGGACAAGAACTCATGTTATATTTACCTCGTCCAATTGTAGTGGTCTCTCCTCCAATAAAATTTGCGGTTAATAAAAAATAACTGCCGCCAGCATCTTTCATAAGTATATGTTCGAAATTGCTAAATCCTAAATCGGAATCGATTAATTCTAAACCTACATTTTTGACATCAAATGCTGCTGTTGCAAGCTGTGTAGTTGCAATAGGAATAATTTCCGCACCTCTTGAAACCACTTTCATAAACCTCTTATTGGTTTGGTCGTAGAGAATTGCGTCAAAAGCAGCACTTGTTGCAATTGCCATCCAAGGTGCTAATTTACCATAGCTGCCAGCTAAGGCATCATTAAATGCTCTGTCTCCAGGTGCAATAATGGTATAATCAACCACATGCAGCTGATTGTTATTTATTAGAAATTCCTTTCTGCCTATAGTTGCATTGACAAATTCAGGAGTTTTTACGGCTGGAGGCGTCCAAAACAATTTATCACTAAAAGTAGCTGTACTTTTAAATGTTGTGGGATCAACGCGAACCGCATCATTAGTACTTTGTATATATAAAGCATGAGCTCCGGTTAAGTTAGCAAGTGAATAAATCAGTGAACCTGGTTTACCGGGTATTGGAGCTCCATTGGCATTTGCATATAAGTCATAATACACTCGTTCATTAGTGGCGGTTTTAGAAATTTCATTATTAGTTATCAAACCAACATCTGTATTGCCATCTTTTTCGTAGAGCACCATCCAGCCTTCGGCTAACGAAGGAGTTACAGCCACTGGAAATTTTGCAAATGTTTTTACTCCTGTATTTGTATTGGTTACTGTAAAAAGAACCTCCCAAACTAATTCATTGGCGGTAATCTCTTTATGAAGGTGCAAAGTAGTTGCTAAATCATGCCTTTCCTGGACATCTCTATTTATCTGAGCGGGATACATTTCCCAACTGAAACTTAATTCTTTAAATTGAGGGTTTTCAGGATTCACTTCTGTACCCTTATAGATTACTTTAGGTTTTAATGTTAATGTATCATAACGTAAAATAGAATATGAGGTTTCCATTTTGGAAACATCAATAGTTACTTCCTCTAGCTTTTGATAGTCATAATTTCCTTTATCATCATAACAGGAAACCATTGTAATCATAAGAAACAAGAAGCTGTACAACTTAAATATATTTGCTTTTCTCATTTTTAAATTTTTTAATTAGTTCTATCCAAAGATTATGGAAAAACGACTAATACATTATTTTCATCTCTCAAAGGTTGACTGTGCTCTTGATTGTACTTTATTAATTCGCTTTTGCAGCGATTTTGATAATACTGAGCACGCGTATAACTAATTTCGGAAGGAGGCACAGGTGTGCCTGTATAACGAACTTTGAATACTGGAGCTTCTCCGATTATCGTTGTAATAAATTGAAATTTAACATCTGAGTAAACACCAAAAAAGGTAGACAACCTGTAATAAGGAAGCGGGTCTACATCCCAATGAGCTGGTTTACTAAATTTGTCCCTGAAAACAATTTTTAAATCAGAACGTTCTGCAATTCCCTTTTTAAAGTTTTCATTTTCTTTAAGACCAAAAACAATCTTAGCAGACTTATTTTTAAAATCAGAAGAACGATAAATATAAACAGGGAAAACCCCTTGGTATGTATTTGCTTTTAGTACATAGTCCTTTAACTTATAATGAACTCCTTCTACAATTGCAGTGGTATCTCCACCTATAGGTTTTAACTTGAAAGTTCTGTCTTGAGCATTAGAAAATCCGGTTAATCTAACAGAGAACATTATACTGTCTACACTATTAAGTGATTTAAATGCATAATTGTACTCCAAACTGTCTGGTTTTGCAGCATTAATGCCTAACCACAAATTCAGTCCGCTAAAATCTTCAGGATATATAGATTTGGGCTCCTCTTCACATCCTATAAATAGTAAGGAGCAGATTAGTATTGCAAATGTTATATTTTTCATAGTGATGAAATGTGTTTTTTATTATTGATTATCTACTCTACCAGGTGCGTTATTAAGCTCACTTACTGGAATTGGTAATTTGTAACCTTTAACAGCTATTATATCATTAATTGGCGAACGAGGAATACGGCTTGAGTTTAATCTTTTATGAAAAAAGAAAAGCTGTCCTTCTCCTATAACATCCTTTCTAAACTCTTGCAATAAAACAGTATCAAATACAGATCTATCAATAGTCATTTTGCTTAATCCTCTGTGTATGCGCACTTCATTAATCATTGCCGAAGCTTTTGTTATATCTGTATCTTTGAGAGCTTCTGCGGCAATAAAATACATTTCAGACAATTTGATAATTGGCATTTTATTTCTATACGCAGCTGGCCAGCTTGTACTCTCTAACTGTTCGTACTTTCTTAAAAAATAATTCCCTTCATTATTTGGCCTGTACCAATATAGATATCTGTAATCGTCTGAGTTGCTATCGTAATATTCCGTTCTAGTTGGAGGGAACATATAAAAAACATTGCTGCCGCCTGTTGTGGTAAATGAGTTTTGATAAATAGTATTCATTCGAACAATATTTAAAGCAAATAAATGTTCCGTAGAGAATATAAGATTTGAATTATTTGCATCTACCAAACTATTTTGAGTAATCCATGGAAATTTTGTCGAATTTATTACTTCCATCGCATTAGAGACTGCTTGGGTATAATCATGTTTGTAGAGATAAACTCTTGCTAAGAGTCCTTTAACTGCATAATAATTTAAATGCACCTGACGATTCATTAAATACCCATTATCATTTGCAATAGTAATTTGCTGTCCTGTTACTATAGGGTCGTTTTTCAATAACTCTGCTGCTTGGTTTAAATCAGTAATGACATTGTTAATTACGGCATCTACTGAAATTTGAGGTGCAATTTCCTTACTGGCTTTTGTGAAATAGGGAATCGACAATTTGTTTGGGTTTTCCTTGTAACTTGCCCCAAATACACGAAGAAGGTCAAAATGAATCCATGCTCTTAGTGCTAAAGCTTCTCCTTTTATAATGTCAAAATTATTATCTGTAAAGGCTCCTTTTTTAGCATCAATTTCTTCTAATAATTTATTGTCATTCGCTATTGCATTATACATTTGATTCCAAATAGCATCAATTCTATTTAAAGAGGTTGTGCTATTTTTATAATCATAGGTCTTATCAAAATCATAAGAAATGCTTTGAAAATCCCATTCAGCCCCCAAAACTCCCATTAATCCAAAGGTCATTTCTCTTCCATACAATGGTTCGTAGGACAAAGTCGTGTAAACGCCTGCCAATGCTTCTTTGAAGCCACTTTCGGACGAAAATAAACTACTGTCGCGAACTTGGGATTTGGGTTCAACATCAAGCCAGTCTCCTGTACAAGAACTCAATACTAAGGATAGTGTTAAGACTATAATTTGGGGAAATATTTTATATACTTTCATGGTTTAAAACTTTATACGTTAATATTGCAACACTTAAAATGATGCTTGGACAGAAAACGAAAACGTTCTTGCAAAAGGAAAATCTAATCCTCGTTCTGCTCTGATAGTTGACATTCTTGCTAAATCGTTTCCGAATAATGTCACTCTTAATCTGCTCAACCTTGATTTTTCTAAAAAGTTCTTATTTCTAAAATCATAAGAAATATTAACAGAATTCAATAATAGTTCATCAAGATCTTGAACAAAGCGGGAACTTGGATTGGTTCGGGTTGGAGTACGGCCAATTGCTTTAAAGAAGGCATTGTCTCCTGGGTTTTTCCAGGTATCTGTAAATACACGTTCATCGACATTGTATTGAATATCAACATTTTCTACCCTATCCACTAATGTTTGATTGTAATATTGGCCTCCTAAACGATATGAAAATGCGCAGTTGATACCAAAGCCTTTATATTGTGCATTAAATCCAAAACTTCCTCGAACTTTAGGCGTAGATTCTCCTACAGCTACCTGATCATTTGGACCCCAAACATAAGTTAGCTCTCCATTCTTTTTTACAAAAATTTCGCTTCCCGTCGCAGGATCAATTCCCATAGATGGAACGGCCCAAATAGCAGTAGTAGATTTTCCTTCCTGATATCTTACAAAGGGTTTTGTAGATGTGCCTCTATCTGCTTCTAATTCATCATTAACTGAATTTAGCGCATTGGAAATTTTAACCAATTTGTTTTTATTGGATCCAACGTTTAAAAATAAATTAACAAAACTATTGCTGGAAGTATTAGTCCATACTTTATAGTTTAAAGTGGCATCTACACCATTATTTCTTATTTCGCCTAAATTTTCTGAAATAGTGCTAAACCCTACTGATCCCGGCATGGCTACCTGTGTAAGCAGGTTATTAGTGAGACTTATGTAATAATCAAATCGTAAAGATAATTTGCTCCATAGCCCTAAATCCAGACCAAAGTTATAATCTTGTGTTTGCTGCCATTTCAACTGATCGTTTGCCAAACCTATTAATTTTGCTCCCACTATATTATCATAATAACTATCTGTAAAATAGTTGTAAGTAGCCATAGCCTGATAGGGATTAAAATTTTGGCTTCCTGTATATCCAGTAGATGTGCGTAATTTTAACTGTGTTATCCAATCTTGTTTGAAGAATTTTTCTTTGTGAATATTCCATCCTAAACCAACCGACCAGAAACTTCCCCAGCGGTTATCGGCGCCAAATATGCTAGATCCTTGCAAACGATAAGTAAGATCTGCTAAATAACGGTCATCGTATGAATAGTTTAACGCAGAAAGCAATCCCGTTTCCCGAGTAAGAGCATCAGAACCTGAAGGTCGCTCATCTTGAGCATATTGTCTTGCAAAATTAATATAATCCACTCTGTCATTTAAAAAGCCTTGAGCATGCACGCCATGGCTTTCGCTTCCCACTTCATATAAATTCCATCCAGCATTTAGGTAAAAAAGGTGTTTATTGATCGTTTTGGAATAGTTTAGCGTAAGATCTGTTTTGATAGAATGGCTTTTACCGTCGGTTATCGTATAATCCCCTCTTCTATAGAAATCTGCTTCCGAATATTCTGCATAGCGGGTATGGTTGGCAGGATAAAAATCTTCTCTGGTTTCACTAATTTGCGTATAGCCGATACGACCAACTATTTTAAGCGCCTTGGAAACAGACCACTCTGCTTGAAAATTATTGGTAATATCAGTGTAATCATTAAAATTTTTAGTTCCTAAAGTTGCATTAAACAATGGATTATAATAGTTAATGGGAGTTCCAGATCCAGAATTAAACTGTCCTAATAATTTTTTAATATTCCCATTATCATCATAAGGAGTCCAATACGGATTTAATCTTGTGTATTCCGAAAATGAACCATACGGAGAATCATAGGCATGATTACCAGTGACCGTCAAAATATTTCTAAAAATAAAATCACTGACACGATACGATAAAAATATATTACCCGAAGTGGTTCTACGCCCTGATTCTTTCATAACTCCTGGTATGGAATTATACGTTAAATCGGCACCATAAGTAAAATTATCATCTCCTCCTTCAAGAGACAATGTACTTTTATGACCTACAGCTGTTGTTAAGGGTTGAGAAAGCCAATAGGTATTAACTCCTCTTGCGACCTCAGCATAGGTTCGATTATATTGTTCTTTCAGTAATTGTTCACTATAATAAAAATTAGAACTATACCTTCCTGCATCTAATTCTACTTGAAGTTTCTGCTCAGCATTGGTTAAATGATAACTACTCAAATCTGGGGCGGTTACATTTAGATCTCCGGTGTAGCTCACTCTCAGTTTCCCTTTTTGAGGTCTTTTGGTTTCAATTACAACAACTCCGTTTGCCGCTCTGGAACCATAAATAGCTTTTGCAGCAGCATCTTTAAGGATGGTTACGGCTGCTACCCTGTTCATATCCAAATCGTAGATTTTCTGCAGAGTAGTCTCAAACCCATCCAATATAAACAAAGGAGAATTTGGGTTATTTGCATATTCACCACCTAAGCTAGGTAAGCTATTAGCTCCTCTGATTTGTAGGTCTGGTAATATGTTAGGATTTGAACCTGCAGCTATATTATCAATTTGAACAAATGAAGGATCCAGTATCTTTAAACTTTGGATTAAGTTCTGATTTCCTATTGTTCTCAATTCTGCGGCAGTGAATGTCGATGCAGCTCCAGTAAAACTTTCCTTATTCCTAGTATAGATTCCAGTAGATACAATTTTTACAGCCTGAAGTTCTGTAACATCTTCTTCTAAAACTACTTTAATTTGCTTGTTACCATTAAGAAATACTTCTTTAGTTTTATATCCTATAAATGAAAATTGAAGAGTATCATCTTCAGGAACTTTTATAGTAAATTGGCCATTTAAATCTGTAACTTCAGTCGTTTTTGTTTTTTTTGAAGTTACACTTACTCCTGGCAAACCTAAACCTTTAGCATCTGTTACAGTACCAGATATTTGAATTTCTGCCTGCTGATTAGAATTACGGGGAATTGCTGTAAGAGAAGGTTTGATTACAATAGTGTTATTTCCGGCTAATGAAAACTCTAGCTTATTGGCAGTAACGCACTTTTCAAGTAAATCTGAAATTTTAACTGCTCCCTTTTTTAAATTCACTTTGGGCGCGTTTAAAAACAAATCTTGAGAATAGATAAAATTGTAATTGGTTTGCTGAATGATTAAGTCAAATATTTCATTAATACTAATTGTCACGTCTTCCTTTATCACAATTTTTTCATTTTGAGAAAAAACTATTGTCGGCGACATACTAAAAGCAGTGAAACAGCAGAATAAGAGTATGGTTCGAATCATAAAAATAAAATATCGATCCCGAAAGGAGGGACGAAAAATGGTTTGGTTAATTTTCATAAATTTGTATTGGTGATTGGTTATAAATCTAATTGGTCATTATGAATCAAAAAGGGGGATTGTTATACGCCGTCCAAAGTTTATATGCTTTCCCTCTTTTTATATTTATTTAAAAATTACAGTCTTTTCTTTTATTTCATATGATTTAATTTGGTTAGTAGTTTTGATTAATTCTAGTATCACTTCTAGGTTTTGGTTTTTGCTGAATTGTCCTTTAAATTTTTCATTTTTAATCGTTTCGCCTTTAATAATAAATTCAACGTCATACCATCGGGATAAAACTTTTACAATATCCTTTAATGTCAAATTATCAAAAACAAACTGGCCGTTTAACCAAGCTAATTCAGTATCTAAATTGGCTGGAGTTATTCTTAAAGAAGAATTGACTGAATTTACAACGGACTGTTCTCCAGGACGTAATTCTTCTTTTTTATCAGCATAATCAATAACAACCTTACCCTCTTTTAAGGTGGTTGTTAGATTCACTTCGTCTTTATATGCTTTGATATTGAATTGGGTGCCGAGTACTTCAACATTTTGTCCTTTGGTTTTTACGTTGAAGTGTGACCCTTTATGAGCTGAACTTGGAGATACTTCAAAATAGGCCTCACCATATACTAGTTCTACAGAACGAGGCTTACCATCGATAAAACGATTAGGAAATTTCAGTAGGGTTTCAGAGTTAAGTCTAACCTTGGTTCCATCTGCTAACAACAAAGAGAATTGTCCTGCACGTGGAATGGTTAGGTAATTGTACACAATAGCTGCATGATTATCTGTGTAGGTTACTGATTTATCATTTGCAGCTACTCCATTACCTTTATAAGAATTTCCATTTCCTAAAACTATAGTCTCTCCATTTCCTAAAACTAATATCGCTTTATCTGCACCAGGTGCAATAACAGGTTTACTTGAGGTAAGGGTGGTTTCAATTTTGTTTATAAAATCGTATTGGGTAAAATAGAATAGAGTTCCTAATACAATCACTGCGGCTGCAGCATACTTCCATATAGGTGTTTTATCTACGCCAATGGCTTTTTGTACATTTTCCCAACCTCTTTTTTTATTTATTTGTTGCGATAATAACTGTCGTTGTCTTCTTTTTTCAGGATTGTTTATATTTTCAAAAATATAATCCTTATCGGTTTGATCAAAAAGATCCGTTTCTTTTAATTCTTTTGGTTCTTCTTCTTTGACCAACGATAGAACAGTTCGCCTTGAAAGTTCAAAAAGTTTGTTTAAAGTCGTCATTTTAGTTTCGTTTTTTATACTAAGACGACAAAAAAGATAAAGTGGGTATAAAAAAAAAGTATTTTTTTTAATGTTTTTCAGAAAACACCTAAATATCTACAGTAAAATCAAGTTATTACTGTATAATATTTAGCTATTGTTTTAATTCGGCTATAAAAGCAAATAAAAGGAAATAATCTTTTAACAAAGGACGCAAACGCTTGTAAGCAATCTTTTTTTGTAGTTTAATGGTATTTAAAGAAATACCAAGTTCCTCAGAAATTTCTGGATTACTCATTCCTTTCATACTCATTTTTATAATTTGAGCACATTTTTCAGGTAATGCGGTTATAGCTTTTTCCAACATATGATTTATATCAGAGATAACCACTTCTCTATGAAAAAATGGATCCGTCTCCCATTTTGATATATCTACCGCATCAAGAGATTGTGTTGTTCTTACATAAGCACTCTTCAAATAATCAAGAGACTGATTTTTAACTGCTGTATATAAATATGATTTAATAGCTATGTCGTTATTAAAGGCGATTTTTTCTTCCCATATCTTTATAAAAACATCTTGTACTAAATCTTCTGAGGCTTCAAGATTTTCAATATACTTATTGGCAAAGAGGCATAAACTAGTATATAAACTGTCAAATGTATACTTATATTCTTTCAATGTTAATGTTTTCATTTATGCAGCTGGAAAATATTAAAAATTCAAAATAGTTAAAAATAACAAACATCAGATTATATTCTGCATATTCGCAGAAAAAACTCAACATTTAAAAAATTAATTGAATATTTCAAATTCAAATCAAGCAAATATATATATATAAATTCCATAAAGTTAGTATAGTTAAATATTTTACTTTTTGTTATTTTTTTATAAATGATGTGAATTTTATTTAAACATCTAACAGCATGAAACTTAACAAACATAAAACATCACACTTACAATCTTGATTCTGATCTTTATGTCTCAGAAATTTCTTAAGCTCTCTATAATCTGATCACAAAAAACTAAGCTATCTTTAATAAGTAGAGTTTTAACGATTTGTTTTTTGAAACTTTCCCTTAGATACCCAGCAGGACATCTAATCCAATTCATAAAGCTAATATAAGACAGATAAAAAGGCAAAAAGATATCGGTTCATTTCACTTTATTTCTTTAAATAACTTAACTATTAGAAATACAAACAAAATATAAAGCACTATAAAATAAACAATTGAGCAGGTGCGTAATCTTTATCTTAATAATATTTTGGTTCCAACATAAGAATAATAAATATAAAAGGAAAATTACAACTCAAAAATCTCAAAAAATGATTAATGATGAAGGAATGAATGTTACGTTGGAAGAAGCAACAGATATTTTGAAATTCCTAGCTAAAATGACAGATGTAGCAATACAAAATTTTCTAAAAGAAAAAAAAGAATAATTAATAACCAATTTAAGTTAGCAAAATCTATTTTTTAAAATTAAAAAGTCCCTACTGATAATGTTGCATAGAATGTGTTGTAAACATTATTAACATAGAAGGTAGTATATAACAGTGTAATGAGTTTTGTGGCAAAATCTCGGCAGATTACATTTGGAGTGGATACCTTCTTTGCCACAAAAAGTTACGACGGTTTTCTAAAAACATTTCACTCGTCCAAGTTTTTTGGCAGAATCGTGGCACATGGGTATATTGAAAAACATAAATCCAGCAAAATTAGGGCATATAGAGTTCAGGTTCGAAACTTTTAGACACCCTAAACTTTCCTCTAATTTGAATCAAAAGAAACAACCTTTCAAAAATTAAATATAAATTATTCACCAAATGCTAATTTCACTTCCAGAAATTAAGTTTCCAGCTATCACCAAAGTAAAAGGAATTCGAGGTACAGGTAAGATACAACGGAAAGAAGTATAATTTTAAACCGACTTTGATTTATTTTACTCAAAGAACCAATACCTAAAATTTTAAAGGAAAGTCCCATTGATTAATTATGGTTCGAGTCCTGCTTCCGCTACTACAAAAAACACCACTTACTACAAGTGGTGTTTTTTTTTATAACATTTGTGATATGGATGAATTTGTTGTCTACATTCTCTATTCTGAAAAATTCATGAAAACTTATACCGGTTTTACTTCCAATTTAATTGAAAGATTTAAATCACATAACTTTCTCGAAACAAAAGGCTATACTCCAAAATTCAGACCCTGGACACACAGATTGCAAATCTGCGCCATCGTTGTCTTCATATTAGAGCGATAGGTATAGCAGTTTAACTATTCCCAATAATACCCGTCGAAAAAACAAAGATCACATTTGTACTTTTGCCCAATTTCAGACAACATCAACAAGCTGTTCAATTCATTTCTGAGTTCATTATCATCTGCTAATAATTCATTATTTGCCAAATAATCAAGAAATTTACTAGTAACCAATTTTACATTTTCAGAAGTTGATACCAAAAAATCTCCAGCATCCATTGATTTATCTTGATTAATTATACTATAAATATTTTCTCCTACATATTCAAAATAATCTATACTTTTTATTTCTTCTATAGTAAGAAATTCATTTAGTCCGGTACAGCCCTCTTTATATCTTGCATTCACATTATAAGCGTCAGGAATTCTGTACTTATTTGAAATTGCTAAATAAGTTGGTTCTTTAGAAATTATAGAACAATATCTTTCATCATCTCCTAAAATTACTTTTTCAAAGTTATTTTCTAGAAATTTAAAATCTTCTAAATCTAATATTTCTTTACAATTGGCATTTATAAATACTTGAAATTTACGGTTTGAATACTCCATAAAGTTTATTTTTAACAGTTTCTAAATTTGTTTCTAAGTCAAATTTGCTAATCACTTTTATCGGATAATTATCAATTTTTACTATATCGTAATTATTAAACAACTTCTCACTATCTATTCCATCTAACTACCCGTTACTAAAAAAGCTTCAGTGAAATCTGAAGCTTTTTTTGTTTTAACATTCTATATTCGCTTTATCAACCAAATTTAATTTTTATTACTTTCACGAGCGTGATACTCGTGCTAGCGGGGAGACAGAACCTAATGTTTAAAATTTACTCTTTTTTTAAATAAACTTAGTAGTCCCTCTCTTCATCTGCGGGGTTTGTTTTTTTTAAACAGCATTTCTTTTTTTGCAGACCAAAAGAAATTCTGATTTATTTCTTGGAACTCTGCTCAAGTCTAATGTCAATATATCCTGAAGCAGCTCTTTAAGCTCTTGAAACGGACCTGGCTTAACAGCATAGAAATCAGCGCCCAGTTTGTAGGACAGTTCGACATGAAGACTACTGCTGCTGGTGGAAAACATGATTACTTTTACAGTATCAAAACAGCTGCAGCTTCTTATTTCTTTGAGGCATTCAAAACCATTTTTACAAGGCATATTAATGTCTAAAAAAATGATCTCAGGCTTATCCAATACCGTTTTTTGAAGGTTATTTAAAAGCTGTTGTCCATCTTCAGATACTTTAACGGTAATTTCCGGATGGAGTTCTCTGAGGGCATCCAGAAATAAAACTCTGTCATCGTCATCATCTTCCGCCAGATAAATAATTTTACTAGAATTCTGCTGTTGTAACATAGCTTAAAAAATTATGCAGTTAGATAAAAATTTAAAAATCTGCAAAAATTTATATCGGAGGAAATATAAGCTTTTGTAAAAGCTGCAGACAAATGGAGAAATGTCCCTGATGCAGCATGAATATAAATGTAAGGAATTTTTCTTATAAAAAAACCAGAAATTCAAAAAAAAGCACGAAAATTATGAAAATAATAAAAATCGTGTGAGGTAATTTCCCGCTAACAGTACAATGTAGTCGTATTCCATAAGTCTCGTACGATTAAACTATGAAAAAAAACTTTCAACCAATTTGTAATCCTCTTTGCCCTTATATTACTGGCTACTTATAAAAAAAAGTCTATTTCGCAATGAAATAGACTTTTTGATTAACGTATATTGTTACTTTTTGCAGAAACCAAATCTACTGCACCATCGACTTCCTTTATGACTTCAGGGTTCACGATAACAAATTCGGTTCTTCTGTTTAATTGATGGTCTTCTTCTGAGCAATTCACACCATTTGAACATTTATTTACCAATTCTGTTTCACCGAAACCTTCTGCTTTGATTCTAGATGGATCAATTCCCTGTCTAACAATCCAATTCTTAGAAGATCTTGCTCTTCTCGTAGATAGAGACCAGTTATAAGCATCGCGTGCTCTGCTATCTGTATGTGAGCCTAAATCAATTTTAAGTTTTGGATATTTCTGCATGATTCTTACTACGCGGTCAAGTTCAATCTGCGCATCTGGTCGAATATATGATTTATCTAGATCAAAGTATATTGGATTGATTTTGATCATTAGTTTACCTCTTACGTAAACAAATTCGCTAGAACCCAAATCTAGATTAAGAGCAAGCTCCAAATTTGCTTCATTGGTTGAGGCAAATGTCTTTTCATCCATATCATAGTAATCTTTTATAGCTGTTACTTTGTATGAAGAATCACAGTTTACTTTAAAATTAAAAACAGCAAATTTATCTGCAACTATACTTTCAACTTTCTCGCCTTTTGCGTCATATAAAGTTACTAAAGCTCCAGGTAAAAGTGCTCCTGATTCTTTTTCACGAACTATACCTTGAACGAATTGGTTACATTTTGCAGTAATCGGATTAACTAATTCTTCAAAAAAGTAGATATCGTCATCTCCTTTTCCGCCATCTCTGTTAGACGAAAAGTGACCTGTTTTTTTCCCGTTTTGAAAAACTAAAGAGAAATCGTCTTTTGCACTATTCATTGGAAAACCTAAGTTTACAGCTTCTCCTACTCCTTTTTTATCTTGTACTTGTATGGCATAGATATCTAAACCGCCATTTCCGTCCTTTTTACCATCTGAAGAGTAATAAAGCACATTATCAGCATCAATGTAAGGAAACATTTCGCTTTTTGTTGTATTGACTTCTGGTCCTAGATTATAAGGTTCACTATACGTTCCATCGCTTTTTATATCTACTGCCCAAATATCAGTAAGTCCCATTGAACCTGGTCTGTTTGATGCAAAATACAATTTTGTATTATCAGCATTTAACGAAGGATGCCCTGTATCAAACTGATCGCTATTGAATGGTAGTTTTGTTATGTTTTTCCATTTACCATCAGCATCAATATCTGCTTTGTATAATTGTATTAAAACCCAGCCTTTATCGTTTGTGCTATATTTTTTGCTATCATAATTGTCTCTAGAAAAATAAACTGTTTTTAAATCTTTTGTAAATGTTACATTAGATTCGTGCATTTTAGTGTTTAAGTCTGTAGAGAATAATTCAGATTCTACAAATTCACCATTTGCAGTTACAGTTGCTTTGTATAATTCTAAAAACGGCTGGCTGTTTAAATACCATTTTCTATTTCTAGATTGTTTCGTTTTTTTTGATGAAGCGTATATTGCGCTGTTTTCACCATAATACGTTACACCAAAATCAGAATATTTAGTATTGGCATCAATATTTTTAATATTATAATTTTGAGAATAAACGACAACTCCAAATAACAATATTATAAGTAAAGTAATTTTTTTCATATCTTATCTTTTATCTAGAAGAATCGAGGGCTTTTTATTTTTTTCTTGTATAAGTCAAATAATATCATAATCTCATGAGATCCTGAATTAAACACTCCATAATTAGAAGTTGTGTAATCATAAGCGTATCCAATTCTCATATCTTGACTTATATTATAACCAACCATAGCGCTAACTGAATCGTCTAATCGAACTGAAAGTCCAAATTCTACTTTTTCCTGCACTAATAAGTTTAAAGACAAGTCTACTGAAAGAGGAGCTCCAGATACTGCTTTTAACATTGTTGAAGGTTTCAATTTTAAGTTTTCATCCAGATCAAACACATATCCAGAAGTAAGGAAAAAGTGTGCTTTTTCTGAAGCTGAAGAATAGATTCCGTTTTTCTTGTCTAAGTATCTTGATTCGATAAAATTCGGTATAGATAAACCAGCATAAAAACGATCATTATAATACATCACACCCACACCAAAATTAGGCGCAACTTGACTTATTGGTGCATTTAACGGATCTGGATCTACTGTCGTAAATTCTCTTATGTTTAAAAATGTTGCTCCAGCTTTAATACCAAATGCTAACTTATCTTCTTCTGAAAGGTTTAATGTATACGAGAAATCAACATATACGTTATCTTCTTTTACAGGTCCGATTTCATCATGAATCACAGAAAAGCCTAATCCAACATTTTTTCCAACGGGACCATTTATAGACAATGTAGCTGTTTGAGGTGCACCATCTACTCCTACCCATTGTGTTCTTCCTAAGATTCCAATGCTAGTAAATCCTTTTGAACCAGCATAAGCAGGATTTATAATATTCATGTTATACATGTATTGTGTATACTGAGGATCTTGTTGAGCAAAAACAGTACTAGTGGAAAGTATCAAAACAAAAATTCCAATTAGTATTTTAATTTTTTTCATAAAAATGAGTTTAATTTTTGAAAGGAGAGAAGATTTTTACCCTCTTCTCTCCTTAAAGAATTGTTTTATTTTTTTAAATATACCCAGCCTGTTTGTGGCTTTCTTTCATCATTATTAAAGTAAATAGTGTAGAAATAAGTTCCTGCTGGAAGCGCTTCTCCTGAAACATTAAGTCTTCCTGTTGAATGACCATCCCACCATAATGGCGTTGCAAACTTATCTCCATTATGTTTGTACTTGTACACAAGATTTCCATATCTATTTACAATTTCCATACTGAAGTTTGGATACAATACTTGTAAATGCTCTATTTCGAAAACATCATTTATACCATCACCGTTTGGAGTAAATCCTTCTGGTATTGTTAAAGGAACTGTAGGCTCTAATGTTACTGCATCTTGATCGTCTTCCTGTAATTTGTTATTTCCAGGAGTAGAATCGATATCTGTTTCATTTGCTGATATAACTTCTGCAACGTTTGTAAAGTCACCTGCTGGCAATACATAAGCTGTTACTTTTAATGTTTGTACTCCATTGATATCAATAGTTCCTACATTCCATATTCCTGTAACTGCATCATAAGCTCCAGTCGTTGTTGTAGCGCTTAAGAATTTGTAACCTGACGGAAGTAAATCTTTTACCACTACACCTGTACCTCTACTTGGCCCTTTGTTGGTCAATGTTATAGTAAACTCAGCATTGGTTTCTGCAATTGGTTTTAAGTTATCGACTTCTTTTGTCAATTCTAAATCTATTACAGCTATAGGCGCTGCAGTGATACAACTTTGATTATTTGCTGGATTTGTATCTACTTGGTGCATTGCTTTTATGCTTGCACAATTTTGATAATCTCCAGATTCGTTAACAATAACATCAACAATCAAAATCTCTGTTTCTCCGTTTAGGATCTTATTTACTTTCCAATCTCCCGTTACATAATCATAAATTCCTTTTGTAGAACTATAATTTACGAACGTATAACCTGAAGGAAGTAAATCTGATACCACGATGTCTGTTGCATCTATATTTCCATTGTTTGTTAATAGTATCTCGAATGAAATCTCAGAATTTACTTTTGGATTCGTAATGTTTTTCAAGATAGTTTTCACAACTGCTAAATCCACAGATTGATTAGGCGCTGCCGATGCACAAGCATAATCATCTTCTGAAACGTTTCCATTTCCAGGCGTAGAATCAATATCTGGTTCGTTTGCTTTTGTAATTTCTGCACAGTTCATGTAATTTCCACTATCTTGAACTTTAACATCAACTAATAAAACTGCCGTGTTTCCTGTTTCTATAAAACCTAATTTCCAAAGACCTGTTACAGGACTATATGTACCAATAGTCGAACTATAGTTGATGAATTTATATCCAGAAGGAATTAAATCTACTACTTCAACTCCAGTTGCTTTTGTTGGTCCGTCATTCATTACTCTTACTTCAAAAGTAATCACATCGCCTACCGCTGGATTGGTAACGTTTCCAACAACTTCTTTTGTTAAACTCAAATCTATATATGCCGTTGGCACAATCGCAACACTGCCAATATTATTTGCTGGATTAGAATCTGCCTGATCCGCTTTTACCGCAGTAGTTGTGTTTGTTATTGTTGTACCGTAAGTTCCTGCATTAACTCTTGCATCGATTGTAAGAGTTGCAACTGCTCCGTTTACAAGATTTCCAATTGTCCATAATCCTGAACCATTATTATAATTTCCTGCTGAAACGACGTCGCTTACATAAGTAACTCCTACAGGTAATTTATCTACTAAACTTACATTGGTTGCGTTACTCGCACCGTTGTTTGTTACTCTTATTGTATAACGAACAACTTCTCCTTCGTTTGGTGTAGCATTGTTTACTGTTTTAACAACTGCCAAATCTAAGTTTGTAACTGTTATTGTTTCAGTAGGATCATCAAGTGTTCTATTGGTATCAAATTGATCTTGCGTATTCGATACTGTATTGGTTAATACATTACCTCCTTGATCTAGACCAACAAGTGCTTTAATCTCTATAGATCCTTCTTCACCTGGCTGTAATGTACCTACTGTCCAGTTTGGAGTTGTCCATACTCCTTTTCCTGGAGTAGCCGAAACAAAGGTTAAGCCTGCTGGTAAATCATCTTTAACTACTAAGTTTGTTACTAATGTTGTTCCTTTATTGGTTACTGTAACGGTATAGGTTACTGTTTCTCCAATGTTCGGAGTGCTATTATTAACTACTTTCTTCAATACTACATCAGCACCATTTTGAACTATAATGGTTTCTGTTAAATCATCGCCAGCAGTTGTTGGGTCAGATTGATCACCTTTGGCAGCAGTTGTTGTATTTACAATTGTTTTGCCTGCTGATCCAGAATTGATTATTACATTAATATCTAAAACTTTGCTTGTTCCATTTGCTAGGTCGCCTATTGTCCAGATACCAGAACCATAATTATAGTCGGCTCCTTGATTGTTACTTACATACGTAACTCCAATTGGAAGAATGTCTGTTAAACGAACTCCCGTCGCATCACTTGGACCGTTATTAGTAACTCTAATACTGTAAGTAATGGTTTCTCCTTCGCTAGGGTTTGCTTTACTTACTGTTTTTTCTGTTACTAAATCTGAACTTGTTACAATAATTGGCTCTGTTAAATCGTCTCCAACCGTTGTTGGATCTGATTCATTTCCTGCAGCCGCCGTCACTGTGTTAATGATTGCCACTTGACCAGAAGTTCCTGCCGCAGTAACTCTCGCATTAATTAATAATGTTGCAGAAGATCCAATATTGATGTTTCCAATATTCCATTGTCCACCAGTATAAGTATTCACCGTTCCTCCTGTTGCAACGTGTGATACATATGCTAATCCTGCAGGTAAATTATCTGTTAATCCTACTCCTGTAGCTATGCTTGGACCATTGTTTACCACTGTTATTGTATACTGTACAATATCTCCTTGATTTGGATTTGATTTATCAACTGTTTTTGTTGTAACCAAATCAACAATTTTCACTGGAACTACAGTCACATCTGACTGATCAATTTCATTAGGTGTGTTATTTCCGTGAATGATTCCATTTGGATCTAATTGATCTACTTTAGTCACTTCGGCAACATTTGTATAATTTCCTGCTGCATTGATTTTTGCAATTACAGTTAATGTTGCTGTTGAAGTATTTGTCAAACTTCCTAAATTCCATAATCCATTAGATGAATTATAAGTTCCTGTGCTAGGTGTTGCGCTAACGAAAGTATATCCACTTGGTAATTTATCTACGATGTTAATACCTGTCGCATTACTAGGTCCGTTATTTATTGCTGTAATTAAAAATTCAACATTATCACCTATTCTATGAGGAGCTGCAGTTACAATTGTTTTTGTAAGCGCTATTTCTGCTAATGCGTTTACAGTATCAATATCCGTTTGACTATTATTAGTAGTATTAGGATCTTGAACGGCCGATGTCGCGCTTGCTGTATTTACAATCTGTCCAGTATAGCTGCTTGGAACTGCAATTGTTACGGTGTACGTAACTGTTTCTCCTACATTTATACTGCTAATTGTTGCGTTACCAGCGTTTATATCTCCAGTACCATTTGTATTTGGCAATATAGTTCCTCCTGTTCCAACAGCTGTCCATGTTGTTACCGCCTCCAATATTGGATCGGTGATATCATCAAGCACGACTACATTTGTAGCTACGGCTGGACCGTTGTTTTTAACTGTAATAGTATAAACACTGTTTGTTCCAGGAATATATTTGTCTTTATTATCTGTTTTAGTAACAACTAAATCTGCTTGAGGTATTACTCTAATAGTGATTAAGCTATTATTCGATACATTCCCTTCATTATCTCTAATGTTATAATTGATTGGCGTAGGATCTGTAATGAAACCAGGATTTGGTGTGAATGTTACTCTTCCATTTACTAAATCTACAGTCCATCTTCCTTCTCCAGGAATTGTTATGCTTGTGATATCTCCTGATGGATCCTGTACTATATTGGTTCCATTTCCAGGATTAACCAAACTTACTGTCGTTGGATCAACTAAATCTCCCGTAATATCATTAGCTGTAACATCAACAACTACTGGCGTATTAATCGGATTTCCAATTGATAAATCAGGTGAAGTGATCGGAGCATAATCTATTGTTATAGTAGCTGCATTCGAACTATTCCCTTGATTGTCTTTTATTGTATAATTGATTACTGGCGGATCTATTGTGTATCCTGCTTCTGGCGTAAATGTTACATTTCCAACAGTATCTGCAATCCAAGTACCAACTCCTGATACTGAAACTTCTCTAGGAGAAACCTGAATACCTCCAAAGACACTTGATGCATCTAATACTACTGTTGCTACATTAACTGTATCTCCTGTTGTATCATTTACAGCAACATTTATTGTTACTGGTAAACCTGGTGTTCCTGGTGTTGTATTTCTATCATTTGTTGCTACTGGTACATAATCTATTGTTACCGTTGCATTGTTAGATAGATTGCCATCATTATCTTTTACATTATATTGAATTGGCGTCGGATCTTTATGGAAAGTTGGCAACGGTGTAAACGTAATTGCACCTGTTGTTGGGTTAACACTCCATTTTCCTTCGTTTAGAACATCAAAACTTGTAATTCCTTTTGAATCTGTAACTATAGCTGTTGCTCCAGCAGGAGTCAATAAACGAACTGTTGAAGGATCGATAGTTCCGTCTGGATCTGAATCTACTCCTGAACCGTTGTTTGCTAATGGATTTACAGTTACTGCTGTATTAATAGCATTTCCACTGCTTAAATCATTATTTGCTATTGGCGCTTGCGCTACATACGTTACTGTTATAGTCGCAGTGTCACTTAGTCCAGTTTGTGTTTCTGTTAATTTATAAACTATTGGTGTTGGATCTGATGTAAATCCTACTTGTGGTGTAAATATTATTAGACCAGTTGTTGGATCGTAAGTCCAAGTTCCTTCTCCAGAAACTGTAAATGTTGTATCTACTCCTGGTGTATTAGGATTTAAATCAACTATAGTATTAGCTGGAGTCGCTAGGCTTCCGTCTCCTAGTCTATCATTTGTTAAAATATTTAATGGAGATGAAGGCTGATTTGTTGTATTACCATTACTAATATCATTCGTAGCAATTGGCGGTAAACTAACTACAATTGTTTCGTCTAAATCATCTCCAGCTGTTGTAGGATCTGTTTGATCTCCTTTTGCCGCAGTTGTTCTATTAATTATTGTTGACCCTTGAGTTCCTGCATTTACTTTTGCTGTAATTTCTAAAGTAGCTGTACTATTAACTCCTAAGTTTTCAAGAGTCCATAAACCAGAGGCATAGTTATAAGTCCCTGCAGTAACAGTATGACTTTCATATGTTAAACCTGCAGGAAGAATATCTGTTAAACTTACGCCTGTAGCACTAGTAGGTCCACCGTTATTTGTAACAACGATGCTGTACTTTATAGTGTCACCCTCATTTGGTCTAGATGCAGAGATACCTGCAACCGTAACAGCTGATACTGTTTTTACAGTAACCAAATCTGCTACATTAACTGGAGTAACTACTGCAACACTTTGATCATTTTCTAATGGATTATTATTTCCAGGTATTGAATTAGGATCAAATTGGTCTGAACTTGTTACTTCTGCAACGTTGTTATAATTTCCTGTAGCTAATACTTTGGCAGTAATAGTTAAAGTAGCGCTTGCTCCGTTTGCTAAACTTCCAACAGACCAGCCTCCTGAATTACTATCAAATGTTCCTACTAAAGAAGTTGCGCTCACAAATGAATAACCAGATGGTAATTTATCTGTAACAACAACATTAGTTGCAGCGCTAGGTCCATTATTTGTAACCACTATATTAAATGTAGCATTTTCACCAACATTCGGAGATGCATTTACTACTGTTTTAACTAAACTTAAATCTGCAATAGCTCTTGGAGTGCTAGAAACTGAACTTGTATTATCTGTAAGATTTCCGTCAGTTTCAGTACTTGTTGCTATTGCTGTATTAAGGTAAATACCCGTTGGTCTTACAGTCGCAGAAATATTTAAAGTTCTTGTTGCTCCGTTTGCCAAGTTACCTATTGCCCAGTTACCAGAAACATTGTTGTAGCTTCCTGCTGCATCATCGCTTACAAAAGTGTAACCGTTAGGTAATATATCATTTACAACTACTGTTGTAGCATCACTTGGGCCATTATTTACAACTTCAATTGTAAACACCACTGTAGATCCTACGTCTGGAGTTGCATTATTTATTCTTTTAACTACTGCAAGATTTACTATTGCAGATGGTGTCGTAGTTACTGTTGAAAAATCATCTCCAGTTCCATCATTTGGTGTAGAATCTGGATCTAGCTGATCGCTTGCAATTACTTCGGCGTTATTTACATAGCTGCCATTTTTTAAAACTTTGGCAGTAATCTGAATGGTTTCTGTAGTATTTGCAACAATTGGTCTTGAAACTGTCCAGTCTCCAGTTGTTCTATTGTACATACCCGCAGTTGAAACTGCACTTACAAATTCATAACCAGTAGGCAGCAAATCTCTAATAACAACACCTGTAGCATTGCTAGGTCCTGCATTTGAAACTGCAATTGTAAAGTTTACATTATCGCCTACTTTTGGAGCAGCCACGTCAACAATCTTATTAACTGATAAATCAGCAATTTGTACTGGAGTTACAATAACTTCACTTTGATCATCTTCTGTAGCATCATTATTTCCTGGAGTAGAATCTCTATCTACTTCATTCGTTCCTGTAACTTCTGCTACGTTATTATAATTACCTGTTGGCAATACTCTAGCTTGAATATCTAAAGTAGCCGTTCCTCCATTTATTAGAGTTCCTAATGTCCATGAACCTGGCGTATTATTATAACTTCCAGAAGATGGAGCTGCACTAACAAATGAATATCCTGATGGTAATTTATCTGTAACGATAACTCCTGTTGCATCACTTGGTCCTGCATTTCTCACAGTAATAGTAAACGTTACTACATCACCAACATTTGGTGTAACCGTATTAACCGATTTAGTTAAACTTAAATCTACTAAAGGTCCACGTGATATTGTTACCTGATCTTGATCATCTTCTGTTAAAACATTATTACCTGGCGTAGAATTTACGTCTGTTTCATTAGCCTGCATAACTTCAGCAACATTGGTATAATTTCCTGTTGCATTGACTCTAGCTGTTACATTTAAAACTGCTGAAGCTCCATTTGCGATAGTTCCAATAGTCCATAATCCAGTTCCATTAACATAAGTTCCGCTTGAAGGTGTTGCATTGACAAAAGTGTAACCGCTAGGCAATAAATCTCTAACTTGTACTCCAGTTGCACTGCTTGGTCCAGCATTTGAAACTCTTACCGTAAATACAACATCTGATCCCGCTAAAGGACTAATATTATCTACTGATTTAGTTAATGATAAATTAATTAAAGCTGTTGGAACAGTACTTACCGTTGAAGTATTATTCGCAGGGACTGGATCCGTTTGATTACTTGCTGTTACACTTGCTGTATTTCTATATTCATTAGCTGTTCCTGTTATAGGATTTACTTTAGTCGTAATATCTAAATATTCTGTTTTTCCATTTAAAACACTTCCTGAAAGTGTCCAGTTTCCATTCGCTACATTATAAGCTCCATTAGTCGAAGTATAGCTCACAAAAGTATAACCTGAAGGTAACAAGTCATTAACTATTACTCCTGTTGCATCACTTGGTCCAGCATTTCTTAATGCAACTGTAAACTTAACATTATCGCCTACTTTTGGAGCAGCATTATCTACAGTTTTAGTAACTACTAAGTCCGCTAACTGAACTGGCGTAATAACAACTTGCTGCTGATCATCTTCTGTTGGATTGTTGTTTCCTGGTGTTGAATCTGGATCATATTCATTTGAATGAACTACTTCGGCAACATTTCGATAATCACCAGTTGCATTTATTCTAGCCACAACAGTTAACACTCTGAAATCGCCACTAGCAATAGTTCCAATATTCCAAGAACCTGAAGCATTAGTATATGTTGTTCCCACACTATTGGTATGACTCACATAAGTATAACCAGAAGGAAGATAATCAAGTACATTTACACCAGTTGCTGAGCTTGGTCCGATATTCATAACCGCTACCGTAAAAGTAACATTATTGCCAACATTGTATGGACCTGCACTTATTCCTTTTGTCAAACTTAAATCGGCAATTGCTCTTGGACTACTAGAAACACTGCTGATATTGTTAGTCGCATTTGTATCAATCTCAGCTCTAGTTACAGTTGCTGTATTGGTATAAACTCCTGTTGGATTTACCATGGCAGTAATTGTCAAGGTAGTTCTCGCTCCATTTGCTAAATTCCCTATAGTCCATTGACCATTTACAGTATTGTAAGTTCCTGTTCCTGCAGTAGCATTAAAAAATGTATAACCTGTTGGCAAAACATCAGTTGCTAACACAGAAGTAGCATTACTAGGTCCGTTATTTACAACTTCAATTGTAAACTGAACTAGAGATCCCACATCTGGTGTGGCATTATTTATTCTTTTTGTTATCGCTAAATCAACATTTGGTGTTGGTGTTAGCGTTAGAGAAGCCTGATCATCTTCTGTTGGAATATTATTATTTGGTGTTGAATTTGGATCAACCTGATCACTTGCTGTGATTTGAGCTGTATTCCTATATTCATTAGCTGTTCCTGTAGCTGCATTTACTCTAGCTTTGTAAGTTAAGTTTAAAGTAGCTCCGTTTGCAACTGATAAACCAGACCAGTTTATTGCATTTCCACCAGCATTATAATTTCCTTGATTAGAAACACTTCCTGTAATTAAAGCAAAACCTGCTGGTAAATTATCTCTTACTGCAATTCCTGTTGCATCACGATTTCCTTTATTGGTAACAGCAACTGTAAAAGTTACTATATCTCCCACTCTAGGTGATGCAATATCAGCCGTTTTAGCTAAACTTAAATCGGTTTGACCGATTAATGTAATCTCTACTGTATCAGAATCAACAGCACAAGAATTATTTGAAACGGTATATTTAAACACATATTTACCTGGAATAGTTCCAGCAATTTGTGTAGTTGGACTATTAACATCTAAAATAAATGGAGTATTTGGTCCTGATACAAATGACCACGTACCTGTATTTGGTGCAGGATTTGTTGCTGCCATAGTAACAGTAGCGTATTCTCCTAATGTTTGGTCTGGACCAGCATTTACAGGTGCGATAGCAGGATTAATTGTTATCAGCATTGTATCTTCTAAGTTACATCCTCCACCATTAGAACTTGACCACTTAAATTCATATGTTCCATTTGAAAGACCTGAAACTGTAGCTTGAGCACTAAATTTATTAGAAAAAATAGCTGTTGTTGGCCCTGAAACCTGAGTCCATGTTCCTGTTCCTGGGTTTACAGGATTGGCATTCATTACAGCACTTGTAGCATTACATAAGTTTTGGTCAGGACCTGCATTTGCTGGTGTTGGAGGTGCTCCTGTAAAAGTAATATTTACAGTATCTGTGCTTACAGCACAAACAGATCCATTTCTTACTGTCCAAGTAAAAATATAAGTTCCTACTGGCAATAAATATGGATTAGCAATTGTTAATGTCGATTTTGGATTATTTGGACTGTCAATAACAATTCCACCATTAGATGGATCAGTAGTTAATGTCCATGTTCCAATTCCTCTTGTTGGCGCCACGGCATCAAGCTGAGTCGCTAACTGACAAGCACTTTGATCTACTCCAGCACTAGCCGGGCTTGGAGGTAAATAAGCGTTTATTCTAACAACATCACTTAAATTATCACAGCTTCCATTGCTTGCTGTCCATTTAAAAATGTATACTCCTTCTGTTAGTCCAGTAGCCGTTGTGCTACTTGAATTAGCTGAGGTTATTGCGCCTCCTGTTGGTCCACTTACTTTACTCCATGTACCAGTTCCAGAAGTAATTGAATTACCACTTAAAGTGATTGAAGTACCAGCAGACAAACAAATATCTTGGTCAATTCCAGCATTAGGTGTTGTAGGCAGAGCACTATTTGTAACTGTCATTGTATCAGTTGTAGCTCCACAAACTCCAGCACTTGCTATGTCATATTGAAAAGTATAATTATTTCCAGGTACAATTGTAGCTCTTGCCGTAGAAGACGAAAGCGCTGTAATTGTTGCACCAGCTCCAGAATTTACACTCCAAGTACCTGTCGATCCTTTTGTACCTTGCAAAATAATTTCGGTTGCATTACAAAGAACCTGATCTGGACCAGCATCTGCAGGAGCATATACATTTAATGTTAAATCTGCAGTTGATGTTGCACATGATGGTCCGTTTGTACTAGACCATCTTAATACATAAGTTCCTGTTGTAAGTCCAGAAACTCCAGTAGTTCCACTATGTACATTCGCAAAAGTTGGATTATTCGGACCTGAAACAACTTGCCATGTTCCTACTCCGGCTGTTATTGTATTTCCTGTTAAATTCGCACTTGTAGTACAAACTGATAAAGGTGAGTTTGTAACTACTGCTGTAGTCGGCGGTAAGCTTACTTTAAAACTTACTTCACTTGAAGCAGAATCACAAGTTCCTCTATTAACTACCCATTTAAAAACGTAGTTTCCAGGTGCTAAATTACTATATACTGCTTTTGGATCATGTATGTCAGAAACTGTCCAAAAACTATTTCCTGAAACCTGAACCCATGTTCCTACTAAACCTGCTGTCAGGGTATTTCCATTCATGGTAACACTATTTCCAGAACTATCTGTACAAATATCTTGGTTAGCTCCAGCAGCAGAAGTTGGTGTTGCAGCTATTGTAAGAGTTGTAGTGTCTGAAAAAGTAGAACACCCAGGATCAGATGAGGTAGTCCATCTAAATGTATAAACTCCATCTGCTGATAATGTTATAGAAGTGTTAGGATCATTAGGATTGTTAAAAACAACTGTTGAAGGTCCAGAAACTTGAGACCAAGTTCCTATACCCGTTGCAGGAGCTGTAGCCGATAAAGTCGTTGTAGTTGTTCCTGAAGGCAGACATTGGTCTGAACCTGCTTGTGCAGGAGATGGAGAAAATGTAGTTGTAGTATTCACCACAACATCACTCGATGCAGGAGCACAATCTGATGCGGCACTAGTAACCGTCCATCTAAAAGTATATGAACTGCTTTCTAGCATTCCGTTAACATAAGTTTGCGGACTTGTTGGGTTTACAATTGAAGCACCTCCTGGATTACCTGGAACTTGTGTCCATTGTCCCGTTTGACCTTCTACTAATGGACCTGCATTTAAGAAATAACTGCCTGCACATACTGTAACAGGTGTTGTTCCCGCATTTGCAACAGGTCCTTGTGAAACTGTTATAGATGTTTCGCTGAAAGTGTCAACTGCATTTGTTCCTCCAGATATATTCCATCTAAAAACATATATTCCCGGAATTAAAGCACTTACAATCGGATTGTAATTATTTATATTATCAAAAGTTGCAGCATTTGGTCCGCTTACTTGTGACCAATAACCTGACAATCCTGACGTTGCCATCAAAGCCGGATTATTTCCTGATAATTGAGTTGAGGTAACACCACAAAGCAAAGCAACTGTAGTACCCGCATTTGACGGTTCAGGGCTTAATGAAACAACCACATTGATATCAGCAAATGCTTCAGAACAACCAGTAGCAAAACTGCCACTTGTATATCTTCTTACTCTAAATGTGTATGTTCCAGGCTTTGTTAAATTTGAAAAAGAAAAATTACTACCATTAGCATTTGAAGAAGGTGAAACACCAGCAGGACCACTTACAAAGAAAGATTCGTTAGCATTCCCACCAATTGTACTCATTGGTACACTTCCAGAAGTAGCATTAACAGGTAAAACAATAGTAGGCGTACCATTGTTTAATATAAGACTTGTTGGACTGCTTACATATCGTACTGTAAAAGTAGATTGAGTTTCACAATTTGGATTGACTGCACTATTTCCTCTAATTTTATAGATAAAAGTATAAGTTGCATTATTAGTAAAAGTTAATCCTGTGATTTGTGTAGTTGGACTATTTGGAGACACAATAGTAGCTCCTGAGTTTGTAGTCCATTCAACAGTTTCTCCCGCATACAAAGGCGTGTTTCCTTGTAATATTGTTGAAGTAATTGAGTTATCACAAAAAGATTGTGTCGTATTTGTTCCTCCTGCAACTGTTACGTCTTGCGTTGCAGCTGGTACGTTTATAGTTACTGTATCAGAACCAAGAGCACATGGACCTTGAACTGACCATCTAAACACATAAGTTCCCTCTTTTAAATTAGAAACTCCTGCGGTTGGAGTATTAGGATTTGTAATTGTTGGTACGGCAGGACCTGATACAAATGACCAAGTTCCTTGCTGCGTTCCTGTTCCATTTCCTCCTATTGAAGCATTTAAATTTGTAGATTGTGTAGCAGTGTAGCATTCTGATAACGTTTGATCAGGACCCGCATTTGCTATAACCTCACCTCCATAATTTGTTACAGTTATTGATGAAGATGAAGAACAAGAAGAAGAACTAATTGTCCAAGTTAACTGAGTATTACCAGCAGCACTTGGAGATAATGATATTGTTGCATTTGGCGAACTTGGATTATTTATGGTTACACCTGCATTATCTGCACCGGTTTTAACCCATAATCCTGTTTCTCCAGGATTTAAAGGAGCATTCGCAGACAACGCATAAGAGCCTGGACAGCCCTGTATATTTGTTCCCGCTTTTGAAATTGTGATCGGATTTACCGTAATAGTTACATCTTGAAAAGTTGTTCCTATCGAACAGACTCCTGATAAACGAAAGGTATACGAATTACCTCCAACAGCACCTAAAACTGTTGTTACTGCGCTATTAGGATTTTGAATAACCACTGAAGGACCAGCAATTTGAGTCCACTTATAGCTTACTATATTTCCTCCTACTACACCATTTAGAACTAGTGGTGTATTTGCACAAATAGTGCTAGGTGTTCCTGCATTTACAGAACAATCTTGTGCGTAAGCGCTTTCGTTAAAAAAAAGAACCGAAAACAATACTAAGAAACATGAAAGTATAGTATTAAAATTGGATTTTTTGTGTGTAGACGAGTAGTTTTTTCCCATAAATAATCTTAAAATAATGTTCTTTTATAAAAGTTTTCCTTTTAAATCTTCTTTATTTAAATTCCTAACAATTTCATTTTAAACAGAAACTAACAATTAAACCAACAAGAGGTCCTCGGCAGCTCTGTAACTTCCTAGACCTATGTGTAAAATATGTTATCAGCAGTAAAATGGTTTTATCTAATAGACAAACCAATTCCTCTCTATTTTCAAAACAAAAACTCAAGCAATGCTAAAGGCATTTTAGATTTTTTACTGCATTTTATTTTGAGTCATAAATTCACCGTTTCAAGCAACTTGAAAAGCAAAAAAAATAATTTGATTTTTTATTTTAGATGAGAGAATGTATAAGAAAAAATCTCTCTGCAAATAGCAGTTTTAGTGCCATACCTTATACAAATGCCGGGCGAAATTAATGAAATGATGTGCGGAATTTTTAAAGAAGGCTTGCCCGATTACGTAAAATAAAAAGCCTTGAAGTGCAAAAAAAACACTAACTGACTAAATTACAACACCTTATTAAAAACTATTAATTTTAATTCTTTTTGAAGGAAAATAAGAAGAGGACTACAGGGTCAATTTTAGAACTAAAAACACGGCTTAAATTTTCTAAAAATCATCATACTTTTCAGTCATTATGATTGTCATTTCATTAATAAAACAGCAAAAAAAGGCCAAAAGGACTCGGTATTTTTTATAAGAAAACCAGGCGTTTCAAGAATAGTTTATTTCGATAAGACGAAGAATTTTAAGCGGATTTATTCCATAAAAAAACACCAATTGAAAAAATCAAATTGATGTTTTTATAATATCTATTTTATATAATAACCCTAAATTTCTTTTCTTTCTTGATCACGTTCTACCTGAAGATCTGTAATAAAAGTCATAGGCGAAACTCCCGTTACTTTTTTAAAGGTCGTTGTAAATCTGCTATGAGAAGAAAAACCGCAGAGATCTGCCAGAAAACTTATTTTATATTTTAAAAAGTCACTGTCATTTCTTAAACGATCTGTAATATAATGTATTCGTAATTCATTAATATAACCCGCAAAATCTTTTGATTTATTTTTGTTTATCACGTACGACAAATAGCGCTGATTAATAGAAAGTTTAACGGCAACATAATTTAACGAGATATCTTTATCGAGATAAAAATGCGACTCTTCAAGCTTTTCTATTTTTTCTAAAATAGCACTTTCTGTTGCCTCCGACATATATTCTCTAGAAGGTTCCTGCTTAGGTTTTATTTTTTCTTCTGTTTCTACAACCTCATTATCTTTGATGGTTTCGTATTTTTTATGGTCTTTTTTTCTTCTAAAAATATAGATTATAATAGTAATTAAAACAATAAAAATACAGCAGCCAATAATAATGATTTTACTCTTTTGATACTTCGACTGATTATCTATTTGCTCATCACGAAGTGTTTTAATTAACTCATCGGTATTAATTTTACGACTGTCTTCTTCGTCTTTTTTTAACTTCAAATTCAGTTCATTATACTTAATGTACTTTTTATAATCTGTCTTTTTATAAAATTGCATTAAAGAACTATATACCTCTTGTTTTAATGTAAAGAAATTTGAGGCAATTGCAATCTTTTCGGCTTTATCGTAATTAAGAAGTGCCTTTTTATAATCACCCGTATTAGCGTATACATTTCCAAAACCATTAAATATAAAACCTTTCAACGGACTGTCTGAAGATCCAGATTCTGCAAGTTCTTTTTCTGCTTTTTGAAAGTAATTTAAAGCCGAATCAACCTTTTGCAGCGATAGATAATTTTTTGCAATAAGCTCATCATTAACAGCAATATGAAAATTTTTATCAACACTAGAATCAGCCTTCATAAATGATTCTTTCCCTATTTTAAGATCTTGAATGGCTTTTAAATAATTGGAAGAATACATTTCATAATATGCTATTTCCTGAGACAATGTTCCTTGAAATTTATACATTTCATTTTTGTCTACGATTTTTTTACTTACTGCAATTGCTTTTTGCAAATAAACTTTTCCAACACTATAAATTTCGTATTCACGGTAAATCGTCGAAAGAAACCCATTTATTCTTGCCTGAAGATTGTAGTTTTTATCTAATACAGCCAAACTATCTGCACGCTTTAAGGCCGTAACAGCTTCATTTCGCATACCGTTCTGACGTAAAAGAGTCGCTCTAAGCATAGAAGCTTTAATACGCTCGGCGTTATTAGCTGAAATTTTGTAAAGATAAGCGATATTTCGAAGTGCTTTTTCTGGATTTGAACTTAGCAGTACGGTAGAAGTTTCGTTAAAAACTTTGTCATATTTAGAATTCTGAGAATAACATAAGTCACTAGAAACCAAAAATATAAGAAGCAAAAAAATAGGTTTTAGGCGCATATAATAAGAAAATAAAGCTCTACAGCAAATTGCTGCAAACTCGTGAAATCAATTAATCAGTTTAAAAACTCAATAAGATAAGCAAAGCTAATACTAAATAGAGTTTAGCTCTTTTATCTTCATTTTAATAGTAGGTTAAAGACTTGGGGGTTCCTTAATAATAATTTAAAATGTACTTGATTAAACTTAGAATGATAACTAAAAGTTACATACTTTACCAATTATTCTAATAAAACAGCTCTGTGTAGAAATCACACTTAGCATCTCGCAAATTTAAAACATCAAGTATACATAAACTAAATAAATTCGATTTAAAATTTCAAAAAAATACATTTTATTGCTGTGACTTTATTTTGCTTGTATAGCTTTGTCCCTTAATTTCATAAATGGTTTTTCTATAGTCAGGTGAAGAATATATGCGCCTAAAACACAAGTTATCACACAAATTAGAAGCATTACATTATTGTCTATTTCAAAATCATGCAATAGTTTATGTGCCGTAGTAATTATCCCTTTATGCGTCAAATAAATTGAAAAAGAAAGATTGGCTATAAACGTTGTAATTTTTGAATTCATTTTATATAAAAAACTTGTAGGACTTATCGAACCTACAACCATAAAACCAAACCCAAGTGCAATTAATGGAAATCCAAAAATAGATACTTTAAAAGTCATTAAGTCTTCACATAAAAAATAAGCACCAGCCAAAATACATAAGCTTAATGCAATAAATTGATTGCCATATTTTGAAATTTTACTCCATAAATTCGGTAAAAATTGGCAGATTCCTGCGATAGAAACACCAACCAAAAGTCCGTCTAAGCGATTATAAGTCGGATAGTAAATAAACTTATACCAATACATCCAGCTATTTTCTTCATCAATTTTCGGTAGATACAAGTAGTTATAACTATACAATCTAATCGCAAAACCAAACAAAAATAAACCTATCAATAACCAGAATGATTTAGAAAACAATTTTGAAGTCTGGAGAAATATTAAAATAATGGGTAAAAAAAGATAAAAATGTTCTTCTACACATAGCGACCAGCAATGCGAAAATGTTCCATAATCCTTTAAATTAAGATCAAAATTTTGAGTAAAAGTAAGAAATCTCCAAATCGAAGGCAGCGATTCTTTTTCTCTGAAATATGGAAAACAGAAATAAATTGCAACAGTTGCCAAAAATACAGGAACAATTCTAAAAAATCGTTTAATAAAAAAAACTTTAAATGAAATTAACTCTCCTTTTTTAATTTGTAGAAATAGTTGTGACGAAATTAAAAATCCACTTAATACAAAAAATAAATCAACTCCTGTCCAACCAAATGAAGCCACGCCAGGAAGCCATTCGGGTTCTCCGTTACTTACAATATAATAATGAAAAAAGAAAACTAAAATAATAGCAAAAGCCCGCAAATGATCAAGTCCGTGTAGCTTTTTATGAACTTTAATCTCTAATTTATCTACCACTTCCTATTTCTAATTTTAAGTTTTAATTTTTCGCTGAACTGTAAACAAACATAAATGGATATGCAAACATATACTGGAGAGTGAGAAAAGAATATTGCCTGAACTTGAAATCCAGTTTTTATTCGCTTACCAATATATTTAACATTAGTGAAAGATTCTCGCAAATAGAATATAAATCTTGAAATGATTGACATCATAACAAATATGATTACTCAAAAGCACTCATAATTGTTCTTTAAAGAAAGGCTCAAAATGCATCAGTCAACAGAAATACATTAATTTTAGATTTCTAATTCTATTGAAATTAGCGTATTATATTTATAATCTTTATTGTTTTTAACCTATATTTACATGAAGAAATTGATTAAGATTTCGAGGTACACTTTTTTTTCTGTGCTGCCTCTTTTATAGCATATAATTCTAGTATTTACTGGGGTTTTAATAATTCAGGGAGGAACCTCTTTCTCCGCGAAGGCCCGAAAACAAAGGAAAAACAAGATTTTCAAAGTTTTCAAAAAAGGCCAAAAAAAGCGGTAAACCCTGCAAATCCAACGATTTGCAGGGTTTTTTCTTTTATACCGCTTTTCAATATTTATAAAATCGAACAAAAACTTTGTGGCGCATTCGTGGCGCATTTTTAATGGAGTGGATACCTTTTTTACCACAAAAAGTTGAGGCGGTTTTAAAAAATATTGAGGACAGTTTTGAGTTAGATAATTTATGAAGAGATTAATTGTAAAATAATCAACACTTTATAAATTTAAAGATATGGAAACACCTAGAAAAAGGTGGCCTCTAGAATTTAAAATCTGTGCGGTCACAATCAGCAATCAGTACAAAAGTGTACATCGTGTAGCTCAGGAGCTCGGTGTCAGCAAAAACAGCCTGCAGCATTGGAAGAAACTTTTTAAGGATGGAAAACTTACCCTTTATGAATCATCTGATTCCTATACGAACAGAAAAGAAATATTAAGGTTAAAAAAGGAAATTAAGAACATCAAACTGGAACGGGATATTCTGGAAGAGGGTGCTGCATATCTTCTGCAGAAAAGACGTTTGCGGTATCAATTTATAAGAGAAAACGCCGATAAATTTCCCATATACAAGATGTGCAAAATTTTTCATGTAGACCCCAGCAGTTATTATAAATGGCTAAAAGGACTTCCTACAAGCAGAGCTGAACGTAAAGTATTTATAATATCAGAGATTTCGAGAATTTATCATTGGAGTCAAGGCAGGTACGGTAGTCGAAGAATAGCCAAAGAATTATCGTCAATCAACATAAAAGCTTGCCGATCATTTGTTGCAAAGATAATGCTGGAAAATAATATGCCCAGGATTCCAAAATTAAAATTTAAAAGAACTACAATATCCTCTCCCAAATATCCTGCCGCAGCGAATTTATTAAATCAGAATTTTAAAGTAAGTAACCAAAATCAGGTATGGGTATCCGACATTACCTATATTCGAACTAAAAAAGGCTGGGCATATCTTACTGCTGTTATAGATCTCTTTGATCGTAAAGTAGTAGGATGGTCGTTAAGTGAAACCCTGAAGACAATGGATACAACCATTGTCGCCTTCAAACAAGCCTTGCGTAATCGTCCTTTAACTAGTAGCCAGAAATTAATTTTTCATTCAGACCGAGGGATTCAGTATGCCTGTAAAGATTTTGTTTCCACATTATCAAAAAGTAACCAAATCGCCCAAAGTATGAGCAGAAAGGGCAATTGCTATGATAATGCTGTAGCTGAGAGTTTTTTCAAAACATTAAAAACAGAATTAATTTACCAAAACAATTATACAACGATAAAAAAAGCAAAAAAGTCAGTCATTGACTATATCAAAAATTTCTATAATCGATACAGAAGACATTCTGCGCTTGGAAACCTGACAATCGAGGAATTTCAAAAACAGTATCTAATTACAAAATAGATTCCATTGCTTTTATAACAGCTTATTTAAATTGCTAACTAACCATTTAAGCAATTCTTTGTCATAAAAAAGGCATACCTTTGTCTATGAATTAATTAAGAATTATAACGTCAATTTAAACGTATTTAAACCAGTCTGAAACTTTCAATATTTATAAAAATAGCGAAAATATTCATGGCAGAATCGTGGCGCAGTAAAGAAAAAATATTAGAAATGCAGTATAAAAGCGGGATGTGACGGTTTTGTTCGAATCCCTCTTTCTCCGCCAGTAAGAAGTTTCAAAAAAACTTTAAAAGCCAAAATCCTTTAAACATCAATATGTTTAAAGGATTTTTTTTTACCCAAAACCTGTCAGTAAAAGCTTTAACAAAGTTCCTTACAGGGAGGAAGTAATCAGTTGCGAGTCTTAAAAAATGATTGAAAACTTGTTTCATATTATAATTTGAAACAACATTAAATCTCGCTTTTCAAAACGATTCTTACTTATACCTTACTTTTGATAATATATCAAATTCTAATCAAAGACTTAAAATTATGAAGGCCAAAATCTATCTTTCGGCTCTTTTGTGCTGCTTTTTATTTGCTTCATGTACACAAAAGAAAATAGAGAATGTAACTAATTCAGAAACAAACTCTAAATCTGATTTTGAATTTGTTGGAGGTTATCCCACAGAAACCACTATTAAAAATGCCTACGACGAAGCCGATCTAAACCGAGCGATTCAAACGTACAGATTCTTTTATCCATCGGTATCGTTTACAGGCACATGGGAAGGCAACTTAAATAATGGCGTGGTTCCCAATAAAACATTTGCCATCTTAGACGGAACGCCAAACCAACTTGTTTTTACGCCAAACTCAGACACCAAATATGCCGGACTTGTTTTTGACCTTTCGGAATACGGTCCGATGGTTGTTGATGTTCCTCCTGGACCATTAATGTCTGTTGCAAATGATTTGAACCAATTGTATATAATGGATATTGGCCTTCCAGGTCCCGATAAAGGAAAAGGAGGAAAACATATTATTGTTCCGCCAGGATATACAGGTAAAATTCCTGTAGGGTATTTTGTGGGAAGGCCTACAACAAATCGTTTAATATTAATGTTAAGAGCACTTCCACTTGATGGAAAAGCAGAAACTGCTGAAGCTTTAATGAAATCAGTAAAAGTGTATCCACTCAGTAAACCAGCAGACTGGAAAGAGCCAACATGGGTGAATCTGAATAAAAAAGGTGCTGACTTTACTCCTCTTTCGTGGGAAAACAATATTAAATATTGGGAAAAACTGAATGATTTGATTCAGAAAGAACCTGCAAATCCTGCATATCGCATTATGTATGGAGAACTTGCTGAACTTGGAATCGTAAAGGGAAAAGCTTTTAAACCAGATGGCCGAATGAAAGCCATTTTAGAAAAAGCAGCTCTAAAAGGAAATGCTATTATGCGCGTACAATCTTTTGCTGACCGTAGACCTGACCGCATTGTGTGGAAAGACCGCCAATGGGAATGGGCTGTATTGCGCTATAATAATGGTACTTTTGATACTGAAAATTATACCGACCTCTATGCACGCGAAAAATGGTTTTATCAGGCGCAGGTAGAATCTCCTGCCATGTTTAATCGTGCTGCCGGAGCCGGTTCTTTATATTGGCTGGGAATGAAAGATAATAATGGAAAATATTTAGATGGAAGCAAAACATACAAGCTGATCGTTCCTTTGCCTGTTCCTGCAAAACTTTTTTGGTCGGTAACGATTTATGATAATGCTACACGAAGTGAAATTTTGACCAATCAGAACAAAGCTGCTTTGCGTTCTATGTTTGAACTAAAAGATAAAAAAGGTTCATCTGTCGAATTGTATTTTGGACCAAAAGCACCTGCAGGAAAAGAAAATGTCTGGATTCAAACTCTTCCTGATAAAGGCTGGTTCACATATTTCAGAATTTATGGTCCCGAAGCGCCTGCTTTTAACGGAAGCTGGAAACCAGGAGATTTTGAAGAAGTCAAATAATGCAACCGCCCGCTAATTTGTCATAAAAAGTTCAGATTTGTGGTGCATTCTTTATACAAAAAACGATACAAAGGAATACGACGATTTGGTCAGAAATCCTCTTTCTCCTCTTAATATATGGCTCCAATAAAATTGGAGCCATATTGTTTTTAGCCAAAAAAAATTCCGTTGTGAAATATAATAGGAATGAATGTATAAAAACATACCCTATTTGCTGCGCATTATTTCACCTCTACAATCAAAGGACTTTTTATTTGGTGATTAAAATTTTCAAGATATTCAAACCATTTTTTAGCATCGGTAATTTTTCCTGCTTTATCCCATGCGGCACCTGTATAATAAACAATAGGTTCATTACTTTTTACTGTTGTTTTTGCCAGCAATTGTAATTTATCTACCCACATACTTGAAACTGGCGCCGTCAATATAGCTCCTACAGCCGTGGTGCCATCTTTTGCAGAAGTAGGTTCCCAATATCCCATAATACCTTCTTGTTCGTTTAATGAAATATTTCCGGATTCAGCTCTTCTTATGATCCCCACGACAACAGGCAATGGTTTGTTATCATCAAAAGTATAGACGTTTTCTACGCGATTAAGTTGCGAGCCCGCATCTAAGGATATTGTTTTTGTTACTTTAACTTTTATTCCACCCGCATTCCAGGTATCATAACCCAATTGAAAGGCAGAGCGCAATGGTCCGTTGTCCAGCACTTTCCAGTGATGATAATTAGCTGAGTAGCGAACAGTATCTTTTACGTATGGCGCCATATTTCCTGCCCCCAGCGAATATCCTACATGATAATAATCCATTCCGTCGCCATGATCTATATGATAATCGCCAAGCTTATAACGTTCGTTCAGGATCATTTTATTGGTGCGTTTTACCCAGACATCAAAGCCATAAGCATCTTCATTTGATCCCTCAATGGCTTTTCCGTATGTACGAAAGGCAATATTATCATTCTCCCAGGCAAAATCATCTTTGCGTTCGGGAACATACCTCGCATAGGTTTTTGCTGCAAATACTTCTGGTTTTCCTTTTTGGATAAAAAGAGTAAGTTTTGATTTTGCTTTAACATCGACCTGTACCAAAAGGTTTTGAATCGTAGAATACGTCTGATGTTCCAACTGAAAAACGATTTGTTTTTTGGTATTTGGATTAACCACTACAAAATTTGAAGTGTCTATTTTAGGGAAATGGCTTAAGATTGTTTTCCAGTTTATGGCCACCACCGCTTCTTTACGGTCTAAAGCAGAAGTGTTTTCAATATTTATGATTGCTTTTGTTTGTGCCCAAAAAGATACCGGCATGATAAAAGCAAAGCAAAAAAAGAGTTTAATAAATTTCATGAATATATTCGTTAAGCATTAGTAAACAAGAATATTAAAGTTCGGTTTTGATTTAATCTTTTTCATTTTGCATAAAATCCGGAAAACCGCTTTTTGTCCAATTTACAGTGTGTGCGCGGGTAGCACGATTTTTATCTGATAACTCATGTCCTTGTATTTCCTTATAATCACGGGCATGATAAATCATTATCGTCGATTTTCCATCTTCAGAAGTGGTAAATGAATTATGTCCCGGACCGTATCTTTTTAGATCTTCACTGGTGTAGAAAACAGGTCCCGGAGATTTACTCCAGTTAGCAGCATTCATTAAATCGGCATCTTCATTGATCCATAACAAACCCATAGCATAATTATGATTGGTTGCACTGGCAGAATAGGCAACAAATATTCTTCCGCCTTTTTTAATTACAGCCGGTCCTTCATTTACATTGTATTTTATCCTTTCCCAACTGAATTCCGGCTCGGTTAAAATCACTTCAGGTCCGGTAAGTGTAGTCGGGTTTTTCATTTCAGACATAACCAAAGCCGTTCCGCTGTCTCCTCCTCTTACATTTTGTGCCCATATTAAGTATCGCTTCCCCTTGTGTTCAAAAGTAGTAGCGTCTAAAGAAAAAGATTCTTTTTGTGTTTTTATCTGCCCTTCTTCTTTCCATGTGCCCTGCATTGGATCTGATGACGAATTAGACAATACCCACATTCTTATATTCCAGATGTTTTCAGCTTCGCCTGCTGCAAAATAAATATACCATTTGCCATCAATCCTGTGCAATTCCGGAGCCCAGATATGACTTCCCATCACGCCTTTTTCATGTTTATGCCAGATTTCTTTTTCTTTGGCCTCTTTTAAACCGTTTATGCTATTTGCCTTTCTTAGTACAATGCGATCATATTCCGGAACGGTGGCTATCAAAAAATAGTCTCCGGCATCTGTTTTATACACCCACGGATCGGCACGCTGTTCTGCAATGGGATTATTAAATTTAATGGATTGTGCATAACTCTGACAAGGATAGATTACAATTATCATGACCAAAGTGAAAATTCTAATTAATTTCATGCTTACTTATTTTTATTATTCATTCATACATTAAAACTGGATCTTTTTTTCTGCTTCTCCATCTATTTTAACAGAAAAAGTACCATCACCCAAATCCGTAATTTTGCTGACAGGCGATAGTTCTTTATTGGTAAATTTTTCCCCCGATCTCTTCCAAAGCATCAAAGTAGCGTAAACATTTGACTTTTTGGGTGCAGAAGTACTTGTAACGTCAATAACGCTGCTTTCACTGCTTTCGGGATGCAATCCTTTTGCTTTTACAACTTCCGTATTTTCCCAGCCTAAAATCGGGACCATGGCCAATTGGTATTTTCCATTATCAATAATGGTGACGTCAAATCCGTTTAGCTTTTTCTTAGAAGTAATGATCTCTTTGTCTAATTTTGGCAAAGCATAATGACCTAACCTCATCGAAATTGGTTGATCACTATTATTTTTATCTACTCTTAAAATGCCGTTTGGTAAAGGAATATCAGCTAAGTTAAACTGAATATTTTCATCGGTTTCTAAAACTGCATTTCTGTAATAAATGCCGTTTTCAAACTTTTTAAAGGTATATAATCTAAAAGCTTCCCAGGTGCCAATTTTGTTTTTAATGACGTAATTCATGGCTACTTCTCCATTTTCGCCATCAGCCTGCCATGGGAAAGCACTATTATAAGACAGCCTGTTATAATTTTCTGTTGATCGAAACTTTTGCCAGTCGTTTTTTACTTTTTCATTGCACCAGGCTCTTACTTCAGAAGCTCCAATATTAGGATAATCTGTAATTAAGATATGAGAATCGCCCTGGTATTTATTGTAGACTTTCTCTTTTTTGAAAACGGTATCCCAATCGCCATTGTTTTCTGTGGCGTTCCAAAAAGGATTATCGTCCGGAACCAGCAATCCCAGAAATGCTTTTCCCATCCAGTACACACTTCCCCTGCAGCTGTACACCTGAACAGAGGGTTCAAAAGCGCCATAAAAACCAAGTGTAGGCACATTATCCTGCATAAAATCAGGATGGGTTAAAAACTGTTTTATTACGCCAGACGAGATTCTTCGCATCCATCCGTAATTGGTATTGGGATCATTTTGAAATCCCATTAAAGGAAAAGGAACTATAGCACCAGTTCTGTAACTGATGCTTCTTCCCCACATGATCATTTCGCCATTTTTACTAAACAAATTAGGGTAATTATCCTTTAAATCATTGAAATTATGGGCAAATTTAGCCGCGATTTCAGGATAATTTTTTTTACCATAAAACTCAGACCAGATAGCTCCGTACATCTGAAATGCCCACATACTGTAGTAATCATACGCCGGGCTGTCATTATACCAGCCGTTTCCTGTGTAATTTTTTAGTGATTTCTCCAGATATTCAACCAGTAATTTTTCATTAACGGCATAACCTTGTTCTTTAAAAAAGCTCAGTACAAAAATGTTGAAAAACTTCCAGTTCGAATCTACTGTTGGGCCATCACCATAACTCAGCATAATTTTTGCCAATTCGTCTTTCTGTTTTTGCGGTAATGGTTTCCATAAAACCTCCGGATTGGTAAGCATCGATACGGCCAGGGCACCAAACTCGACTAATTTTTGACTGGGCCCGCCATTTTTAGAACGCGGCGCAATATAAGACGGACTTGCCGGATCTGTTAATTTGCCTATCTGATAACGATAATAATCTCCTACTTTTATGTTATTAATCACTAATGATGGATTCTCTTTTAACAAAGGCGAAGCTATAAATAAGGTTCTGCAAAGTCCTTCGAGTTTTTCGGTTGGAACCTGGCTTTCTTCTTTAGGATAACTTTTTCCTTCCTGCTTAGGAAATTTCATAGGATCATCCATTGTATGAATGTAGCTAAATGCGCCATCTAATAAATATAGCGCTGCATCTCTCCAATGTTGTTTTGTCATTCCCGTATAAGGACTGATGGTGTAATTGGGATTTTTTATCTCAAATACGCCGGCTGTATTTTCTTTTTGCTGCGAAAATAAAGACACACTAAAAACAAAAACTAAAAGGGATATTTTTACTTTATTCATTTTTTTAATTCATTATGATGTTTTGGCGGCATTTTATACAGCAACCAAAACAACAAGTGTTAAAATAACACTTTTTCAAATATAAAAACTATTCTGTTTACAATTCAAGTTTTCTCTGCTTCTTTTTCTTAGCTATTTATTAATTCACAAATACGATTGGTATTGTTTAGAAACCTAAGCCCATTAAACATTAGAAACAAATCTGTATTCTCTTCTCTTCTACTTCTATTGTTTTTCTGTAAAAGCACGCAGATTCCATTTTTCCTGCCATTTCAAAACCGGTTTCCCATTTGCAATCTTTATAGGCAGCCAAACATAACTTCCGTCAATAGGGCTATCCGGTTTCCATCTGTCTGCCATAAAAATAAACTGGTCTTTTTTTCCCTCAACAGGAAATATATAAGTGCTTTGCGAATGAAATGTCAGTTCAGCATCTTTACCCGTACACGGATTTCCTAAAGATTCCCATGGTCCCCAAATCGATTTCGATTTAAACGAACGTGCTTCATTAGGATCCCAGCCTGTACAACCTGAAGTGATCATGTAATACACCCCGTCTTGTTTAAAAACTGCCGGTGCTTCATTATGACCTGCGGGAGCAACTGTGGTCCATTTTTCAGTAAAATTCAAATAATCTTCTGTAAGTTCTGAAATATGAAGTGTCAGATTATCTTCTGAAGAATGAATCAGATAGGCTTTGGCATCATCATCTACATAAACGGTCATATCCCTTGACATTTGTCCTTTTTCAAAATCCCTGCGAATCAGCATTCCGTTTTTTACTGCTGTGAGCCATTCCGGAGTCCAGGATTTTAATTTACTTTCGTCTTTAGAAGCTGTTTTAAATTCCTCTTTAAAATCAAGTGGCCAAACTCCTTTATTAGGACGATATGATTTTTTAAACTGAAAAGGACCGTTTGGTGTATCACTTACAGCAACTGCAGCGCTGGCAGCATTATAACCTTGTCCTTTTAGTTCTAAATGAAACCACATCACGTATTTGCCTTTTTTTTTATTAAAAATAACTTTCGGACGCTCCATGATACATCCTTTTGTGATTTCAGAAGCAGGATTCTCTTCCACTTTAAGTACAATTCCTTCGTTGTGCCAATTGTACAAATCTTTTGAGGTATAACAGCTAATACCTTTTAAGGCGGTGTTCCCTCCACGTCCTGCAGTTTTAAATTCCCCGTACCAATAGTAAGTTCCATCAATAAAAAGCATCCCGCCGCCGTGAGCATTAATATGTACTCCATCAGTATCTTTCCATTGTTTTCCGGGAACAAAATCCTTGTTCTGACTGAAAACAAAGGAACATACTAAACTTATAATTATCGAATATTTTAATTTCATTTTACTTCTTTTTTTGATAAACCCTGATATAATCTATTGTGTATTTTGACGGAAAACTTGCTGCTGTATAGTCTCCGCCATTGATTCCTCCTACTGCCAGATTTACCAACAAATAATGAGGCTGCTGAAACGGAATGATCTTTTGATCTGTACTTTGTATGGTTTCCTGAACATTAATCTCGTTTAGTAAATGATCGTCTACATATAATTTAATCGATTGTGCATCCCAATCCATTCTCCAGATATGAAATTGATCTGCCCACGAATTGTCCTTAAAATCGCTCAGTTTAAATGTACTGCTGTCCCAGGCTGTATTGGATTCTTTTGATTTCCACGCCGCATTCGCCAATATTTTCCCGGTGTAATATTCCATGATATCAATTTCACCATTGGCAGGCCAATTTCCTTTTACGCCCAAAGTCCAAAAGGCCGGCCACATTCCTTTTGCGATTGGAATCTGAGCCCGCATTTCAAATCGGCCGTATTGCCAGGCATGTTTTCCCTGCGTAATTAAACACGAAGAAGTCACTTTTACAGAATCTCTGTTTTTTGTCCAGTCCTTATGATCTTTAGCAATAAAATCAGGATTGAGTTTGTTTTCTTTTCTGGCTTCAATAATTAAAAAACCGGCTTTGCAATACGCATTTTCTTTTTGGTACCACTGCTCTTCATGATTTCTCATAAAACCAGTTTCATAATTCCAGTTCTTTTTATCGGGAGCGCCATCTACAGTAAATTCATCATTCCATACTAACCGATATCCTTTGTATTGGGGAGGTTTTTCCTGATTTGGAATAAAACTAAAAGTGAGTGCCAGTACAATGGCTATAACCAAAAACCGAAAGGTTGTAGACTTCATTTTGTGTATTTTTAAATCGATAATCTTAGAATAATAAGTGCTGTTGGTTTTTGTATTTAAAACATGAACAAATGCCGGTAAATCATTAAACCAACAGCCTTCTTATTTATAGTTTATTTTTTAATAATGCGGATTGTTTTATCAGGATAAGATTCAATCTTTACCAGATAAATCCCTACTGGCGCATTTGAGATATTCAAATTCACTTTACCATTTTCTACTGTATATTTTGCCTTAGAAATTACTTTTGCATCTGCACCATAAATTCCAATGGTTACCGCATCTTCACCCGCAGGCAAATCAATCCCGAACTCACCTGAAGTAGGATTTGGAAATGCCGTTAAAAGTATATCCGAAGACAATCCCTTTACTGCTTTAGCAGTAAACGTACCCAATGTCGGCTCTTCATTATAAACAGTACCATAAAACTCAAGCTCTGCAATGTTTCCGTAACCTGTTGGTGTGTACCAATAGATATATCTGTATTTTTGAGTTGCTAAACCTGCATCTTCGGTAAAAACAGCATTGGGAGGTGTTCCTGTTATGGTATGCAAAACATCATAATTGGTAAGATAATCGGCACTGTTAGAACCCCTGATTTCACTTCCGGTCATACGGGTTCCAAAAGTATTGCGAGGCACATATTTGATAGCTGTTAAACTGGCACTGCTGTCTAGTCCAAAATCATAACCTAAATATCCCGTTGCAGTTGGACCATCAACGTAGGTCGTAATATCTTCGTCGAAAGCTTTTGCAATAGTTAAACCGTTGTTTTGATACGATCCTTCGTGACCAATGATTGTTCCGGTAATTTTTTGTCCTCCCGCAGGTTTCGCTGTTAATATAACTGAATCTGCACCTTCGCCTAAAGAATTAAAAGCGGTAATTTTATAATAATAAGTATTGCCGTTTACGACTGCTGTATCCTGATATGAATTGGCAGCGATAGTGGCAATAGTAGTAAAAGGACCGGATGCTGAAGTGGCTCTTTTAATATGAAAAGAAGCATCATACATAAAATCCCAATTCAGAATTACTTTTGCATCACCAGATCCCACAACGGCATTTGTTACCGCATTTGGAATTGTCAAAGCCAGTGTTTTAACCTGCAAAGCTGCAGAATAGGCACTTTCTCCTCCTGAATTCTCAGCAGCAAGTTTATAATAGTAATTTTTATCATCTGTTAAATTTTCATCCTCATAAACCGTATCTTTTACATAAGTGGCGACAGTTTCGTAAGTACCATTTAAAGTTTCCGATCTTTTTATAGTATACGATATTGCTCCTGCTGAAGCTGACCATTTTAAGTTGATGATCGAAGTAGATATTCCTGTGCCTTCAATATTTGCCGGCGTTACCGGAATTGCAGCCTGTTCAAAAACCAGTATAGCCGAGTATGCTGTTTCTATATTGTCCTTGCCTACCACTTTAATTCTGTACTCTGCTTTTGTATGTACTATATCGGTTTTCTGTAGAATCGTATAATCTGTAAATTCCTGAAAAACCGAAAAGGCAGTTTCTCCATTTAATTTTCTTTCCAGAATATATTTATTGACTAAATCCTGATTCGTACCAGTCCATTTTACGGTAATATTTTTATAATCTGAGGACAATTCATACGTGAGTGTTTCTACTTTTGTTTTCCAAACCGGAATATATTCCCTGCCCGAAGTATAGGCTTTCGCCGATGCATTTTTGGCGTAATATTCTCCCGCGGGAGTTAAAACCGTATAATTAGTTGCTGTGCTCGAAATTACCGGCGCTGTCTGAAGCCAAACATAACTCTGCCAGTTTGGATTTCTTGTTTTAAAGGCATCATCAATCGTAACATACATGGCTCTGGAATCCTGTACCCAATTGTAGATCGAATAGCGTTCTACGTAATCTGTAGTTTCTAATACATTTAGAATCGCAGCCAAATCATTTTTATGCTTGATGGCATTGGCATCTGTAAGTACTACAGGGCCATCAGGAAAATTATTTCCGGTCCAGTTGGCTCCTACATTCCATTCTGTAATCCAGATTGGCCTTTTGTATTTATCATATATGTTTTGCAAATCACTTTTCCATTGTGCGGCAGTTTTGTACCAATAGCAGTGAAGTGCAACATAATCAACTCGATAATTATTAGCCTCGGCCTGAGTCATAAAACTAGCCATCCACGGATTAAACGGATCTGATGTAGAAGGCGAACCTAATCGTAAACCAGATTTTAGCAATCCAGGCCATGAAGTTATAGCAACTTCAACTGTCATATTAGACTGATCCGGGCGATCCGGTTCATTAAATCCTAAAAGATGCGTATAGCCTTCTTTAGTATAAGCGGGAGTAAATGATGGCCACGATTGTGTTTGTCTTATAGGAACATATTCTACATTGGGTGTAGAATCTAATCCTGTATTCCAATTGTAATACCAGGTAATGTTAGTTGCATCGATGGCCTGAGCATCGCCGCCTGCAAGTCCTTTTTTATTGACTTCATGCCATTTCATTGTTCTGACAAACGAAATGGTTCCTTTTAGGTTAACAGGCAAATCTGCGATCTCCAAATCCTGGTTTTCTGCAATATAAACCCTGCTGTATCCGCTTCCGTCTGCACTGGTGGCAAAAGTCACCATATATCCTTTTTTTAATTTGAATGATTTAATAGCATTATCAAACGATTCTAAATTATCATAAGGTGTAACAGATGCAAACTGTCTTGAAGTTCCGCCATAATTTTCGGCACTAAAAACTTCTAATGGTGTCTCGTTTACGGTATAAGGAGCCACAACAGCACCTGAGCCGTAATTGGTAACCAATACATTGCTGCCATTACCCGCCAAAGCACCGTTTACGGATACATACTTTAAATAAGAACTAATCACTTCACTTGGTTTGACATTCTCGAAATACAAACGTGCATTCGCTGAATTTAAATTTACGGTTGAATTTATTAAAGGATTGTAGGCGTTTTGCAGATACAAAGAAGAAGACGCGTTCAGGTTTAACTTTGATTTTGCATAGCTTTTTACATTCTGATTGCTTGTAATGTCTGCTGTTTGCAATGATGGACTAATGATTTTTTCCGGCGCATACGCTACATTCTCATACATTACCGAACTTACTATCATATCGACAGTACCTGTGGTGTAATTTTTACCAATAAGTATAGTTGGAGTTGTTTGTGGCTGAAGCTTTAATTCTCCTATTCCAAAAAGTGCATTGGCTCCGCTAATATTAATGTAATACGTTCCTGCAGTTTGAGATTGAAAAGACAAATCTCCTTTTCTTAATTTATTCGCTGCTCCTGAAGTAAAACTTTTAGAACCTATAATGGTTCCTCCTCCATTCGCTGCTGTGGAAACAGACACATTAATGAGAGCTCCGGGAGCTAAATTTGAAATATACTCGTAAATCCATGAAAATTGATACTCTTTTGAAGCTTCTAATGTTATTGGAAAAGAATAAACCGAATTTGGAAGAGGAGCCGAATCCCATCTTATATACAATAGTCTTCCTGAATAAACACTATTATCCGATTCAAAAGTATGTCCGGAAGTTACATCCATATATCGTGTTCCCGAAGTACTGTTTGCGGTATTAAAAATCGTAGGAGCACTTGTGTTAGTCCATCCATATGCAGCCGGAGTGCCTGAATTATCATTGGCAAAACCATCCCAGGTATTCATTAAATTAGAAGATTTAAGTTTTAAATCGCCAATCGCCATAAGTCCGTAATCGCCTGTAATGGTAATGTAACGAATGCCATCAGCATTTGAAATAAAAGAAAAATCGCCTTTTCTTAATTTGTTGGCAGCGCCTGTTGTAAATGTTTTAGAAGTTAAAACACCCGATCCGTCAGCTCCTGTTGAAATGGATACATTTAATTTAATACCTGCTGCAGCATTTGAAATGTACTCGTAAATCCATGAAAATTCATATTGTATATCTTTTTCCAGTTTTACAGGATAACTGTAAGTTGAAGCGGAATAACTACTGTTGTCCCAACGAATATACATGAGCCTGCCGTTGTAAGCGGTATTATCTGATTCGAATGTATGTCCGGAGGTTACATCCAGATACCTTACGCCGCTTGTAGAATTGGCAGTATTCCAGGGAAGTGTGGCAACGGTATTCGCCCAGCCGTAATCATTTGGTTTTCCTGAATTATTGCCTGTAACTCCTGCCCATCTTCCCAACAAATTATCTGCACCATAAACAACTTGCGGTGCTCCCGGATTATCAATTACAAAATCAAGTGTTTTAGAGGTTAAGTAATGTCCGTCCTGATAGATATTGGCAATTCCGTTTTTTACAGCATAGCGATAGGTTTGTTCCTGAGCATTATCAACAGAGGTACTTAAATTTTCTATTGTTGATAAAGCTGTGCTGTTATTGAATGTTGTTTTATCCAGAGAAGTCCTGAATCCTAATCCCGCTGCATTTTTAACCTGAACATCCAATCCCCGGCCCTGGGCTGCATTTATTTTGGCTTTTATTTCTAAAGTAAACTCACTTTGACTGGATAATGGAAAGGTTATTATATCTGAAGTCGTTCCGTTATTAAACGTTTTAGAACCGTTTAAGGTTGTAGCCAAATTTACCTTGACGGGCAAATTAGGAGCTTGTGAATATATTTTGAATGCAAAAACTGATAAATAGAATAATAAAAACGTGTATAATTTTTTCATAATAAATTTTGGTTTTATAATTATTTAAAAATCATTAATATTCGGAGTGGTAAAAAATAGCCCACGGGTTTTACGGGTTAGGCTGGTTTTGCGCTGACTAATTTTATTTAAAAAAAAGGTTCACGCAGATTAAGCAGATTTTTCTAATCATTAAAATCTTTTGTCCCGATAGCTATGGGGTATGCAAAAAAACAGGGCAATAAAAGACCACCAGCATTATCCCTTGTAATTTTACGAGGGATAATACTTTAGCAGTCCATATTTATATTATTATTTAAGAAATTTTAAATCCTGCTGTAGGCTTTTAAAGTAATGGAATTATTACTCAATTTTGTCCTCATCCGCGACAGCGTCCTGCCACTTATCCCAAACCTTGACATTTGGATCGTAACCGTCATAACCAAAGTTCTGACTCAGCTTTCCTTTTATATTGGCTGTTATGGCACTGTTTGGAATAGGCCAATAATTGTTACGCTTGTCCATCGAATAAATTTTAGTTCCGTTTGGCACCACGATTCCGCTTGGGTATTTATTGTAAAGGGTGTAATGTGAAATACGCTGATACCAATAACTTCCTCCGGCTGCATCGGTTCCGGATTGTTTGTCCCAATCGGTTTTACTGTACGTCTGACCCCACTCATCCGGTTTTCCGCTCAGGGCAAGACAGTGTGAGATACGTTTTAGCTCGGCATTTCTCCATTCTTCTAAGTATAATTCTCTTCCTCTTTCGGCACAAATATCTCCAATAGTAACTGTTCCGTACATTTGTGAAGCTCCTGCTCTGGCTCTGATTACATTGACATCCTGCGCCGCTCCACCCACATTACCCTGATAAAAACGGGCTTCGGCTCTTAACAAATAAGTTTCGGCCAGACGGTATAAATACCAGTGTGCTTTACCTCCCGTACTTGCTCCCTGAAAATCAGTGGCATTAGGATTGGTTTCATTTACAACATCATGCAGGTAGATTTTATACAAAGGAAAATCAAACCATTCGCGAAGCGTGTCTTTTGACAATAGTGTATTGCCTTCTTTCATTCTGAAATTTTGCTGGTAGTAGGCAGAAGTTTTATCACTGTATTTAAGATCTTCCATATTTACCCAGTTCCCAACAGCGCTGTTATGTCTAAGATCCTGTTTATCCTCGATTCCGTTTACGACCCACATAGGATGCTGTGAATAATAAGAAGCACTAATCGTTGCAATACCGCGCCCTAATGCTCTTGCATAATCATACTTTGCCTGGTAATTCGCATTGTTGGTGGCAAAACGATTGGCTGCCAGTTTTCCATCAGGAGTAGTAAGCGTACCGGAATTCCAGTTTGGCCCAAAAATTCTCATCGAAGCAAACGGTAAAAAGGATTGTACTCCACCATTTGGCATCACCATAATCGCTTCTCTGTTAGCAGCAATAACTTTATTTTCAGGTCGGTGTAAATCCCAGATTACGTTTCTGTTAATCGCCCACGTTGTTGGATTTCCTCCCGGATCAAAAGTACCAAACGTACTCTGCATCAAAGAATAACCGGATTGATTGATCAGTAAATCGGCCTGTTCTTCTGCTTGCCTGAATTTTCCGGAAGCCAGATAGCACTTGATCAATAACTGACGGCAAGCCCCTTTGTTGACTACACCCAAATAAGGCAGTTTCGCCTGATCCGGTACCCATTCTACAGCTTTCTCCATATCTGCAGTAATCATTTCGATAATCGCTTCTTTTTTGGTAGAATAATAATTTTGTTTTGGAACCTTCAAAATTTTTGTAATTAAGGGAATATCTCCAAATTGATACACCAGATTAAGATAACGGTAGGCTCTGTGAAAATAAGCCTGACCGATGTACTTATTCTTAACTTCCTGAGTTAAGCTTGTCACATTATCAATGTAGGTTAATATGGTATTGGCATGTTTAATACCGGTGTACGCCTCAGTCCAGTAAAATCCCAGATAGAAATCATCATTTGTTGCTGTTTTGAAACTTCCGGTAGGCACTATGGTATTAGCAAAATCAGAAATCGTACTGGTATTGTCTGTTTTTCCATATTTTGCCATATCAGAGAAAACATATTCTGTACCAATAGGCACACTATTACCGGCATTATTGTAATGAATATAATTATTACGCAGCTGTTTATCGGCACTTGCCAAAACGGCCTGTAAACCGGATTCAGTACTAAATGTAGTTTCCGGTTCGTAAAACGAAAGCGGATCCGGCTCCAGAAAATCCTCTGAACAAGAAACCAAAAGAGCAGCCGCTACTACTAAAGGTGCAAGTATTGAGATCTTATTTTTTATATATGTTATCATTGTTGTAAGTATTAAAGTGAAACGTTAAATCCTAAATTAAACATTCGCGTAGCCAGTCCGCCTGTTTCCGGGTCTCCATAATATTTCCATTCACCCGAAGCTGACCATGTTGCAGCGTTCTGAACAGAAGCATAAATTTTGAAGTTTCTCACATGCAAACGGTCTATAAGATCTTTAGGAAGTGAATAAGCCAGCGAAATATTGTCTAAACGAATAAAACTACGATCGTATAATTTTGCTGTTCCGGCTCCTGCAGGCCCTCTTGCATCAAGACGCGCCCAGTCGTTGGTTGGATTATCAATTGTCCAATACGGATTTACAAATGGGTTGTAATTGTTGGTGTATAAACTACCGTCGTTATAGGTATTCATATAACGTCCGTCAAGTGATTTGTGCCCCATGTACGAATACATATTAATGGCTAAATCCCATCTTTTATAAATTTTGAATTCATTACGCAGCGACCAGTTGATTGGCGGCGCTGTCTGTCCTAAAAACTGTTTGTCTTTTTCATTATAAGTTGGTTTTCCGTTTACATCATCGGCTGTGTAGCTATTCTCCACTTTTGGATCACCAGGGCGTTGTCCGTATTTTGCAGCTTCCTGCCATTCGTCTTTTTGCCAGATTCCGATCACTTTATAATCCCAGATTTGAGAAATTGGTTTTCCAATAAACCATCCGTTTGTTTTATCATCTGCCTCTCTGCTTCCAATCACATTACCATTGGCATCCTTAATATCTTCCATGTTGCCATACAATGCTTTAATGGTATTCTTGTTATATGAAAAAGCAAACATCGTAGTCCATTCAAAATTTGGATTTTTGATATTGATTGTATTGATGCTTATCTCAATACCTTTATTTTCAACCTCTCCAAGATTCGTTGCGATAGATGAAAATCCGGTAAACTCAGGCAAACGCTGACTCATGATCATATCATTGGTAACAGATCTGTAAACGTCGATTGAGCTTGTAATTCGGTCGTTTAAGAAACCAAGGTCAAGACCAATATTGGTTGCTGTTGTTTTTTCCCATTGTAAATTAGGATTTGCCAAACGGTCTATTCCCAGATATTTCATATCAACAATGTTTCCTGAAGCGTCAATATAGCCCATTGTTGCTCCGGTTCCTGAATTCAGGTTAGCTAAAGCCAGGTAAGGATCAGCAAGCGATCTGTTTCCGTTTTTACCCCATGACAAACGTAATTTTCCTGTACTTAAAGGCTGCCAGTTGAACCAGCTTTCTTTTTTAAAGTTCCATCCCAATGCTACAGAAGGAAAAGTAGCGTAAGGATATGAAGCTCCAAATGCTGAATATCCATCGCGGCGCACTGTTCCTGTTATCATATAACGATCATCAAATGAATAGAAAAGCCTGGCCATTAATGCATCACCTGTCTGATGTGTATCTGTTGATGTAAACGTACTATTGGCGAGTGTCGCATTAGCAATATTGTGAAATCCTAAAGCGTCTGAAGGCTGAATATTATTTGCATCAATACGATCTGACCAGGTTTTAAGATCTTCTGCTTCCTGAACTAAAGTCACGATAATATGGTGTTTCTCATTAAATGTATGATCCCATGCTAATGTATTGTTGAGGTTCCATGTAAAATTTTTACCGTTTTCCCTATCTACTCCTATGTTGGCAGCATTCCAGTTTTTATTACCTGCCGACTGAAAATAACGATTGTAAAAAAATTGATAACGTGGTGCAGCATTAAAGGAATACGTAATACCTAATGGTAAAGTTATCTTTGTATTAAAAATGGTATTCAATACAGTATATCCTCTTTCAAGCTCCATGTACTGGCGGTCATAATAATAATTGTATCCTCCGATAGTTGGCCCCATTGGTTGTCTGGCATAATCGCCATTTGCTTCTGTAAAGTTAGAATACGGGCTGTTTCTTAACATATTGGCATCCCAATAATTCGTACCTGTACCTACAGATATATCTCCATCTGAACGATCCTGAAAATTAACGTTTACTCCAAATTCCAGCCAATCTGTAATTTTAGCATCTACTTTCATATTGGCACGAACTGCAGAATAATCATTACCCTGAATCGCTCCTTCTGATGTTAAATATCCCAAAGACATATAATAATTTACTTTATCACCTGCTCCTGAAACACTTAAATTATTGTCGTAATTTAATCCTGTTCTAAAAGTGCTGCTGTACCAGTCGTGTGTTTTTCCTTCGGTAAAATTCTTCAAAAGTGAAGCATCAGTAATCCCCAGACGAAGTCCCCAAACTTCATTCAAACTTTTTCCCTGTATTTGCGCAGCGGGCTGATAGGCCAACCATTGCGCCTGGGATATACCGTACTGATCTAATTCATTAGGCCCTGCAAAGTATCCTACCTGACCCACACGGGCTGCTACATATGCTTCGTATTGCCCTGATGTTGTATTGGGACCATAAGTTTTAGCCACTTCCCAATCCTGACGGTATTTTACATAGCCTTCCGGAGAATACACATTGCGATAAGCGCTTTTGTTGGTAATCGTAGTGTTTGTAGTAAAATTGATAATAGGCTTACCTGTTTTTCCTTTTTTTGTTGAAATAACAATAACTCCAGCCGCGGCTTTAGAACCGTAGACAGCAGTTGCAGAGGCATCTTTTAAAACATCGATCTGGCCAACATCGTCAGGGTTAATTTCTGAAAGCTCTCCATAAAATTGCATTCCGTCTAATATAATAAGCGGTGAATTATGATTGGCACCATCAGGATTGTACACAGAAGTCTGCCCACGAATCTGCAAAGATCCTCCTCCTTTTGCATCAGCAGAATAACCCACTTTTAGACCCGGAACACCACGCAATAAATCCTGAACGGTCTGTGGGTTTTGATTTGCCAAAGCTTCGGCTTTAACCTGAACAATGGCTCCGGTTAAATCCTTTTTCTTCATCTTACCATATCCCACTACTACTACTACTTCATCTAAAGAAGCAGGGTTTTGTTCTAATTTTACCACAATATTCGATTTGTCTTTTGCCAGAATTTCTTTGGTCACAAAACCAACATAAGACACTACCAATACAGAATTCTCGTCTCCTGCTAAAGTAAATCTTCCGTCAAAATCTGTTATTGTGCTTACTTTTGTTCCTTTTATTAAAACAGTTGCACCAGGAAGGGGCATTCCTTTTTCATCTTTAACCTGTCCGCCAATACTGTTTTGCTGCTGTACTTTTTCCAGCTCAATTGCATTACTTGAATCCCTGTTATATGCCTGCATTTGAGATAAGGAAACCAATACACAAAATAGGGTCAGTTTCTTTTTTAAATCAAATCCGGATACGCAATCAGGAGCTTTGATTTTCCTAATAAAATTTGTCATCTTTGGTTGTAATTTTTTGGTTAGTGATTAGTTAATTAGTTTGAAAATTATTAGTCTATAAGTTGAAGTGAGTCTTTCTTAAATTTTGGTTTAAATTATTTTTTTAAGAACACCTCAACCTACATTAAATCTATAATTTACCCTGCAAATCTAACATAACAGGCATGAGCAAAAGGGGGTAATTACCGCATTCTAACGGGGTCAAATCAGCATTTTACCCTTTAAAACAGGTTATTTTTATGTCTCCCGTAAAAAATTAGTGTTAAAAATACACTTTACGTAATTTTTTAAGAAAGTTTTGAATGGTTTCATGAGATTAGTTGTGTGTATCTTTTCCGCGGAGATGCACAAAGTTTTTCACAGAGATAACCAAATTAACGCACCAAAATTTTGTGCATCTCTGGTAAAATTTTAAGCATAAAAAAAGGCTGCCCATTTCCGACAGCCTTATAAAGAATTAAATCTATTAGCGTTACCATTATTTCACAAAACGATACATTTCTGATGCTGCCAGTAAAAAAGCACCTACTCCAAAATCAGCTGTAGAATTTTTATCGACTACCTGCCCGGGAATTGCTTTTTCACCAATAGGCTGTACATATCCCACTGTACCATCGGCTTGTAGTGCGAATGTAGTCAGGTAGTTCCAGGACTTTTCGACCACTGGCAAATACTCTTTTTTATCCAAAATCCCATTATTAATTCCCCATAAAAAGCCGTAGGTAAAAAATGCCGTTCCGCTGGTTTCCGGTCCCGGGGCATGCTCCGGATCCAAAATACTTCTTGTCCAGTATCCTTCTTTTTGCTGGGCATCGGCAAGGGCTTTGGCCATATCTTTAAAACGATTTATATATTCGGTTCTGTGTTTGGCAGTTTTGGGTAAATCCTGAATAATTTTGGCATAACCTGCAAAAATCCATCCGTCTCCTCTCGCCCAAAAGTCCTTTTTGCCGTTGGCACTTTTGTGTTTTGGATAAACATATTTTGCATCACGAAAATACAATTTTGCCTCATCATCATACATAATACTATCGGCGTAAGCCAGATACGAATGTAACTTGTCTAAGTACAGCTCATTTCCTGTAACGTTGTACAGCTTAGTCATGACCGGCATTACCATATACAACCCGTCTACCCACCACCAATAATCATTTGCTTTTGTGCTCATTTCGTACTCCATCACTTCTTGCGCACGTGCAATTTTACGAGGATCATTTTTACCGGTAAAATTGTACAAATCGATATACGTTTGAAAACAAATTTGCCAATCGCCAAACAATACATATTTATCATCTTCTCCGTAATTGTATTTCCATTCTGACTTATTATTTGATTTGGCTCCCATCCATTGATTTTTTTCAGCCCAGGCCAAAGAATAATCCAGATACTTTTTGTTTTGCGTTATCTTATATGCTTCCATATTTCCTGTATGGTACGCCGAAACATGCCAAAAAGCATTACCAAATTCCGGATGTGTCGTTTGCCAGCGCGTGTTTACTTTGTCTATAATAGAAATGATTTCTGCTTTGGATTGCTGTATTTGAGGTTCTGTCTTTACTGCACTCGTTTTACAACTAACAGCAGTTAAAGAAAGAGCAGTCATTACAATAAAAAATGAGTTTCTAAAATTCATAATAATATTAAAATTAGTGTTGATTTATTTTGAGGCATGATCAATTGGGATTTCCTGTCCTGACCATATTTTCTTTTGTGTCCAGGGCTGGTACGGATCGCTCCAAAACGAATCTGTTGCCGGCAAACCCAAAACTAAAAAAGCTTCTGAACACAGGTACAAACTTCCGGTTGAGATATATCCTTCTCCAATATTGGGCTGATGTCCGTAGAACCCGATTTGCAGCCAGCCGGTTTTATCAAAGGTATCTTTGGCATTCAGTTGATTGTGAATCATAAAATACAAAGCCGAACGCACTTGGGCAGGCGCAATTTCTTTAGGTAATTGTTTCCAAAGTGCTATTTGAGACAGCAATTGAAAAGCGCCAAAACGATAGGCCAGTGAACGGCCAATAGGCGGATAAGTCCCGTCAGGAGAAATTAATCGTTCCTGAACGGCAGCATAACGCCTGGCTCTGTTTAACTCGGTATCATAATCGGCTTTGTAGTTGCTGCTTTTTTCATTTAGTACACTTAAAATATCCAGCTGCATTGGATGAATAACAAAACTGTTATAATAATCCCAGTGAAAATCAGGGCCATCACCGTACGTTCCGTCTCCTAAATACCATTTTTTATGCTGTTCCAGCGCATAATTGAGTCGGTTATTATCTTCATCTTTATCAAATTTAATGATTGCCGCTTCTATCATTCCGGCAAAAAGCAGCCAATTGCTTTGATAAGGCTCGATTTTTCTGGATGATTTTAATGCGTTTATGACATTTTGTTTGGTAATGATATCAAGTGGTTCCCAAAGTTGTTTGGGTGCACGAAGCAATGCCTGTGCAAAAAAAGCAGCATCGACCAAAGGCTGTCTGTCAACTATAAAATTCATAAAATCCGGCGCATTGGGATCTGTGGCATTATGAATCGATTTTTGGGCTAAATCAATATATTTTGCCCTTAATTTCCCCTCAGGAGTTTCATCTGCACCCAGTTCTAGCCAGGGCGCCATTCCTGAAAGCAATCTTCCAAAAGCTTCTAAATAGGTTACATGTGTTCTTTGGTCCCAGGCTCCCGGCGATTTTTCTACGGGCATCAGTTGTTTTAACTGGTTATTGCTTAATGCTACTAAAACAGGATCTCCAATTTTAACCAGAGACGAAACAAAAAACTCACGTACTTTTTCAGGAGATTTTTTTTGAAGTCTTTTTGATTGTGCTTCTAAAGCAGTACTTGCTGTAAAATAAACAAGCCCTAGTAAAATGGTCTTTTTTAAATAATGATTCATACGTTTTTTTTATTTTTTTCTTGTCTCAACTATATCAGGTTGATTTCCAGAAACTCTCATTCAAGATGTATTTGTTGTCCTTGACGTTTTGGTACTTTTTCTTAAACTCAGAAGGGTTTATGTTATAAAATTGCTGAAAATGTTTCCTGAAATATTTTATATCACCAAAACCGGCAATCGAAGCGGCCTGACTGATTTGTAAATCGGTCGTAATAAGCAAAGTGGCGACTTTTCGTAACCGGACATTTCTGGTAAATTCAGAAACTGATTTCCCTGTGATTTTTTTAATTTTTTTATACACCAAAGAATAGCTCATTCCTAACTGAAGTGCCAGATCATTTACATTAAAATTATCTACATCGAGGTTCGCATCAATGATATCTACAATACGTTCGATCAGTATTTTATCTTCATCTGATAATTTTAGGCTTCCGGAATTTTTGGTAACGGATTTCAGCAGATAATTTTGTTCGCTGTCTCTTCTGGTCAGTATTCCGCTGATTCGGGCTAATAAATATTCGTTATCAAATGGTTTTGTAATGTAGTCATCTGCTCCTACCTCGGCACCTTTAAGCTTCACTTCTTCAGAAGTTCCTCCTGTGAGTAATATTACCGGAATGTGCTTTAACTCTTCATCGGTTTTGATGTATTTGCAAAAAGCTACGCCATTCATTTCGCCCATTACCACATCAGAAATAATTAAATCCGGCTGTACTTTTTTTATTATGGCTAAAGCATCTTCAGCACTTTCGGCCGCCGTAATATGATATTTTGGGGCTAATATTCGTTTGAGATAATTTCTTATTTGGGGATTATCATCTACAATTAAAATACTTTTTGCTTCATTGATGACATCTTTTACATTTTCCGGTTCAATGGTATGCGATACATTTTTTTGGATCACGGTATCCTCTAAGGCATCTTCTAAAAATAAAGTTCTGTCACTTAAATCTTCTTGTATTTCGATATCTCCAAAGTGTTCTTTTCCAAGCAGCAGTTTCATTTCAAAAGTGGCTCCTCCGTTTGGATTGTTGCTGCAGCTTACTTTTCCATAATGCTGATCTACAAACTGTTTTACCAAATAAAGACCAATACCAAATCCTTTACGGTTGTTTTTAATGTTTTTATTCGATTGGTAAAACAAGCCAAATATTTTCTCTTTATCCGCCTCCAGAATTCCTTCGCCATTATCAATAACCGTTATGATAACTTCATTATCTACACAACGCAGATTTACGGCAACTGCTCCATTTTCTTTCTCTGTAAATTTTAAGGCATTGGAAATCAAATTAAACAAAGCCATTTCTATTTTTTCCCGATCTACGTAGAGGAGTACTTTTTCTTCGGAAATACTAAAACTATAATCTATTTTATTGGTTTTGGCATGATGCACAAAACAGCTAAAGACTTCTTTAGCAAGCTCTACAATATCAATTTGCCCTATTTTAAGTTTTCCCGTTTCTGTTTCTGTTTTTCTAAAAAGCAGCAGCTGATCTACCAGACTCAGTAATCTTCTCGAATTGCTGTACACCATTTCTATAGCACCCGGATCTATTTGCTGATCTGTGCCATAGATAATATCTTTTAATGGATTAATAATCATGGTCAATGGCGACCTGAACTCATGGGAAATATTAGTAAAAAAAGTTAGTTTTTTTTCATTCAATTCCTTTTCCTGTTTTGCCAGATCCTGCGAAAGTTTTACCTCATATTTAAGTTTTTCCTGTTGTCGCTGGTATTTATCCACTACGTAAATAATAAAAGCAACAAGCAGAGCATACAATAAATACGCAAAAATGCTTCTGTACCATGGCGGTAAGATGGTAATGGGCAATGAGATAGATGTAGTGTTCCATACGCCTTCAGCATTGGTAGATTTTATTTTTAAAACATAATCGCCTTCTGTTAACCTGGAATAATTAGCGCTTCTGATATTGTCGACATAATGCCATTGCGAATCCCATCCGTCTAAAAAATAAGCATAGGATATTTTTTCAGGCAAACTGTATTCTAAAGCGGCAAAATCGATATTCAACATTGATTCCTCATACGGAAGTTTCAGTTTATCGATCCCGAAAGTGGTTAACCCCGACTCTTCTATCGCTTTATTATTGACTTTTATGCCATTGATAATCAGCTTTGGAAAATCATGTGCTTCGCAATTTATTTTGGTATTAATGACATTAAACCCTTTGATTCCGCCAAAAACGATTTCTCCCGTTGAAAGTTTCAGCGCAGCATTGTAATTAAACTGATTGCTCTGAAGTCCGTCAGTATCATGATAAGTTGCTATTTTTCCTGTAACATCATTATATACAAATATCCCGTTGTACGTACTACACCAATAGGCGCCCTGATTATCCCGAACAATATTGAGAACTGAATTGTTCGAAATTCCGTCTTTTTGGGTCAGAAACTTCCCTTTTAAGGTTTGCGGATTAAAAATCATCAGGCCTCTTCCTTCTGTACCAATCAGCATTTTAGTAGTAGAAACAGCAACAATCGAACGTACCGGATATTTTATTAATTGGATCAACTGGCTTTTCGATGTCTTGGGATTGTACTTAAAAATGCCTGTAAAATTCCCCAGCCAAAGACAGCCCTGAGCATCTTCGGTAATTGAAATTATCCCGTTAATTTTCGCATCGACAAAATCAAATTTATCGGTGATTTCGTTATAGCGGTACAAGCCTTCATCATCTGGAGAAGCGGCCCATAAAACCTTGTCTTTGCTGCGGTACATTACCCAAATATTTTTTTGGAAGGACTTGTATTTAGGATTAAAAAGGGAATACTTTTTAAAGCTTCGGGTATTGTTATTAAATAACGAAATTCCTCCTCCGTAAGTTCCAAACCAGGTTCCTTTGTCGTCTTTTGCAATTGCCGATACAAAATTATTGGTCAGCGAATTAGTGCTGTTGGCATTATAGGAATAATTGGTAAAAGTGTTGTGCTTTCGATTCCATAAACTGGCGCCTCCTCCATCTGTGCCTATCCATAGATTTTCACTGTCTTGTTCGCATAAAGAAAGAATGAAATCACTTGGTAATGTGTTGGCTGCTTTTTCATTTTTAGCAACGGTCAAAAAAGGACTTTTTTTACTCTCTACCCTATTGACACCACCTCTCAAAGTTCCAATCCAAACCCGGTTTGAACTGTCTAAATACAGAGATGAAATCGCGTTACTGTTTAATTTTTCATCCCTAAAATTGGTATTAAGGGAAGAAAAGGAATTTGAAGTATAGTTGTACTGAACAACACCGTTACCATTTGTAGCGATCCAAAGCTCTTTGGTATCACGCTTGTACATAAAGTCAGCGATAGGATACCGCACTTCCTGATTGCTGTAAACATGAAAGGTTTTATTGATGGTATTGTACTTTAGTAAACCTTCTTCGACACCTACCCAAATGTTTGAAAACGGATCGTAAAAAATACTGGTGCCATTTAGAATTTCAGAAAAAACAACTGATAATTTGTTGGTATTTGTATCCATCGCGACAATGCCTACGCCCTGAACAAAACCCCATAATTTGCCCGTTTTATCAAAATCTACTGCCTGAACATGATAATCCCACTGCAATTTTCCATTTACAGAAAGAGGGATAAAATTGATTTCCTTTGCATTTTTTGCACAATAAAGCAACCCTTTACCGGCTGTAGCAATGTAGAGATTGGTTTTATAATCTTTAATTTGATTGATCACAAAACTAATCCGTTCATTTTTACCTGTTTTAGGATTTACACAATATCGTGGACTAAAGCGATTCGTCAGGTAACTATAAACACTAATTCCTCCTTTTGTACCAATCCAAATTTCGTTTTGAGTACCTCAAATACTGACAACTCTATTGTTTACCAACGAATTAAGATCGTTGGGTTCGTTTCTGTAATTCAGAAAATTATAGCCATCATAGCGGCTTATTCCGTCATACGTGCCGAACCACATTAGACCCCGTTTGTCTTTATAGACAGAAGTAACAGCATTATTGGCCAGTCCGTTTTTGATACCAATGTAACCAATATCATATTTTTCGGTTTCATATTTTGAAACAGATGATACGGTAGCTGCCTGCGGTCGCGCCGAAACAGCCACTAAGAGCAGTATAAAAAACAGGACTTTATTTCTCAAAATATAGGGTGCATTAGGTTATATCCAAAACTTATAAAATACCGGACTGTTCTAAAAATTATTAAAAATCAGAAAAACCTATGAATACAAATCATAGGCTTTTCCGGACAAACTTAAAAATAATACTCAACTACTTAACCAATGAAATTGTATAGGTATAACTGTATTTTTTGTCTAATAATCGATAAGGATCGTGTGGCAAACTTCCCCAGCTATCATCACCGCCAAGACCTCTTTGTTTGTAATCTACATGCAGGTAAACTGCTTCTTTAGAATTTAAATCTAAATCTGTAGGATGACGCTGTTCCTTATTTTTTCCGGGATCTAAATCTTCTGTCGAAATATTCAATGCGCTAAAACCTATTGGCTGCTGCCCTTCGATTTTTAAACCTTGTCCGTTATCATTTTTTAAAGTCAGCCAGCGAACATCTGTTTTATAACCTGATTCCTGCGGACGAATAAAATGCCTCGCATATTGATTGGCTACTTTATCTGAGTATTCACCAATAAAGGCAGCTGAGTTTCTATCTGAATAATTTTCCCAAGGTCCTCTTCCGTAATAACTTAAATTATCAAATGCTCCATTTAGTTTGAAACGCATTCCAAAACGAGGTATTTCCGGCAATTCTTTTCCAGCCAAATCAATCGCTGCCGTCACTTTTATCGCGCCGTTATTCTGAATCAGATAGTCTACGGTATAAGGAACATCTGCTTTAGTCAATTGATACACTACTTTTATAAGTACTCCTTCTGAAGATTTTTTATCTACATTAACGCTTACAACAGTCGGATTTTTTGATGCTTCTTTCCAAATTCCTAATTTATTTGGCATTCCGTTTCCAAAATCATTATCTGTTGGCGCACGCCAGAAATAAGGACTTGGGAAATTGGTAAAAACATTGTTTCCGTTTTTCAAAGTATACTTCAGTATCTCTCCTTTTTTCAGGTCAAATTGTCCTGTGATCGTTTCAGTTTCAAAAGAAAGTATCTTATTTGCCTCTGAATATTTTAGTTTCGAACCCGAATTTGCTGTTGTATTAGTGGTGAAATAATTGCCTTTTCCTACTTCAAATTGTCCTCTTGCAAATTCATATCCTTTAGCAACTAATGGTGTATCGTATTTTGAAACGGCATACACATTAAAAAAATATTCTGATTTTTCATCAATAACACCTAAATCTAAAGCCACTTTCTTGCTTTGTTCAGGATCTAAATCTAAGTTAAACTCACCCGTTTTTACTTTTGAACCGTTTTTAATCACTTCCCATTTAAAGGTATAATTGGACAGATTGGTAAAATTAAAATGATTTTTTACTATTAACTCATTGGTACCATTCAGTTGAAATTCAATGTTTTGATACACTTTTTTCACTTCCTCTAAAGCGGGCTTCGGAGTTCTGTTCGAAAACACTAATCCATCGGCACAGCCATTTTCATCATTTTGCAAATTAGCTCCGCCTAAATCGCCACCGTAAGCCCAGAAAACTTCGCCTTTATCATTTTTTGTTTTAATTCCCTGATCTACCCAATCCCAGATAAAACCGCCCTGCATGCGTTTACTGCTATTGATAATATCCCAGTATTCCTGAAAATTTCCGCTGCTTTGTCCCATCGCGTGCGCATACTCGCACATAATGTAAGGGCGCTCTTTATCTGAATTGGCATAATTTTTCATGCTTTTAATACCCGGATACATTGGCGCTACGATATCGGTATTTCTGTTTTCTCCTGCCTGCTCAAACTGAACCGGACGTGTAGTATCTACTTTTTTCAACCAATCGTAGGCATCGTAAAAAACAGGACCGTTTCCACATTCATTTCCTAACGACCAGATAATGATCGAAGGATGATTTTTATCGATGGCAAACATTCTTTCGATACGATCCATATGCGCCGGTGCCCATTCCGGTAAATAAGCAGGATGTTTTGTTTTGTCAAACCTGTTTTGCCACTCTGCTCCCATTGCGTGACTTTCGATATTGGCTTCATCGACTACATAAAAACCATATTCGTCACATAAATCATAAATATGAGGATCGTGCGGATAATGGCTCATTCTGATCGCATTAACGTTGTGTTCTCTCATTAACTGAAGGTCTTTGAACGTTAATTTTTCATTAGGAACATGCCCTTTTTCATCATCATGTTCGTGAATATTAACCCCTTTTACCATAATGACCTTGCCGTTTACCAACAATCGGGCATTTTTTATTTCGACTTTTCTGAAACCTGTTTTTTTAGCAATAATTTCCAAAACTTTGCCTTTATTATCCAGTAAAGTAATAGTGTATCGGTACAAATTAGGCGTTTCGTTACTCCATTGTTTTACATTTTCTATTGTTTTTTCAAAGCTTATTTTTTGCTCTTTATTGTTTACTTTTTTAGTTTCAGAAAAAACAACTTTATCCTTATCGTCAAACAATTCAACTTTTACAACCGGATTTTTGATCTTGCTTTTTTCAAAATATTTTAAAGTAACATCCAGGTTAAAAAGTCCGTTTTTGTATTGATTGTCTAAATCGCTTTTTACAAAATAATCCCAAACTGTCGTTTTAGGCATTGCCTGCAAATACACATCTCTTTCGATACCGCTTAATCTCCAGAAATCCTGATCTTCTAAATAACTTCCGTCATGCCAGCGAAATACCTGAACGGCAATTAGATTTTCTCCTTTCTTTAAAAAAGAAGTAATATTAAATTCCGCCGGTGTTTTTGACGCTTTGGTCATTCCTACTTCTTTACCGTTCAGAAAAACTCTCGCGTATCCTGAAATAGAAGCAAAATGAAGTATAATTTCTTTATCGTTCCAGGAGTTAGCAACTGTAAAAGTGCGTCTGTAACTTCCTACCGGATTGTATTCCGGCGCGATAAAAGGCGGATTTTTAGGAAACGGATACGTAATATTAGTATAAATAGGAATGTCATAACCCTGCAATTCCCAGTTAGAAGGTACTTCGATATTCTTCCAGCCAGAATCGTTTAAGTCAGCTGCATAAAAATCCAATGGTCTTTGCGAAGGAGTTTTTACCATATTGAATTTCCAGTTTCCGTTCAGACTCTGATACAATTCTGATTTTTGAGGATTGTTGCCTTTCAGCTCATTTTCATTACTGAATAATAAGAAAGAACTTCTGCCGGCTTCTTTTCCCCTGTCTAATATTTGAGGATTTTCCCATTCATTGTTCTGGGCAAAATTATTTTGCAGACTCAAAAACAAAGCAAGTGCTAATACAATTTTTTTCATTTAATTACTTTTACAAAATCAGGTTTTAAAATTTAATGCTCTGCAATTTTATTTCAGATTCAAAAGAAAAATAAGCGCAATCAGAAATAAAAATGAGGTTCACAAATTTAGATAACGCCATATAAGACAAGAGGGGCATTACAATAAAACAGAAGGGGCATATCATTATAAACCAATAAAAATGCTTAAATAAGGTTAAATTGCAGTTCGATTCATTATTTTTAAATTAAAAAAATGCGAAAGCAAAAAATAATACTTTAACCGAAAATTGTATTTATTTTTCTTAAAATGATTATTTCTTTTATCATTTAGGCAATTTTTCTACCTCTAAAACCTGTACCATTTGAGGCGGTACTTTTGTTAATCCTTCTCCGTCTGCCTGACTTACATTTTGCGAAAAAATATGCAACTGCTTTTTTTGTGCCCAAAGTTCCTTATCAAAATTGGGTTCCCATTGTCCTACTGTAAAGCGGCTAATATCTTGCAATTTCCATTCTTTACTTTTTAGGTTGGTATATCCCAATGTGATTTTATTGTCTCTTTCTTCATCTCTAAAAAGTAAATACAACATCGATTTATCAACCAAAATTTCAGGACGAGAAATCGGAATTCTTTTAGTGCCTCCTCCTCCTAACGAAAATGAATTGACATGAAAACCGGTATCAATAAGGTTCCATTTTCCGTTAGACCAATACACTACTTTATATTGCGGAATTCCGTTATTGTCCCAATAGGTGGTAATATACGGATTACCCTGATCGTCAACTGTCATGGCCGTTTGATTGATCAGACTGCTGTTTTGAGGAATTTCCCAGGCGTGTTCAGCCGTAAGTTTTGTAATGGGCAAAGTGTATTTTTCTCCCGTAGATTTCTGCCATGTTTTTCCGCCATCGGGAGAAAAGGCATAACAAAGATCATGATTGGTCGACACATCCCAGCTTTCTCTCCAAACCCACGAAATGTAAATTCCTTTTTTACCTGCATACATTTGCCAGTAGGCGCTGCGCTGATTTTCGCCATCAATTAAATTATTTTGCAATGATGTCCATTGCTTTGTTTTTACATCATAGGATTTCATAATCATGTTGCCTCTTCCAGAAGCACCGGAACGATAACAAAACAGCAATTTTCCGTCGGGTAAATTATGGAATTCAGGATAGGTTACTTTCGATTCATCTTCTCCCGTCATTGACTGTTCTTTTCCTAATTCTAAACTAAATGCCTTTGCACTTCTGGCATAACGCAAACGTGTGTCATGATGGTCCCAGCTTACATGAAGATAACCTTCGCTGTCAATGGCGATACTAATATCGTTATGAGCGTCTTTGACATTACCGGTATAAGGCGTAATTACGGTATCCCATTTTTTTGAATTTAAGTTACGCTTTGCCAAAACCATCCTGCCTTCAGGATCATAATAGGCTGTGTATTGAAATCCTTTGAAAGATGTTAGTGCACTGTTTCTGAAAATAACGGTATTAACAGAATTATTGCTCCAGCCCAAACCAACATCAGTTTCCGTGACTTTAAGCTGTGCATTAAGATTAGAGCAAAAAAATGTCATCGCCAGAAACAAGCTTATCATTATTAAATTTCTGTTTAAACCGGTACTTAAGTTAGTATTCATCTTTATTTTCGAATATAAAATCATCAATTTTTACCGCCAATAAAAAAGATCTCTTTCAAAAAAATCAGAATAAAATATAGAATCTGTTTTTTTGAATCATTTTTACTGACTAACAAACAAATGTAATTATTACATTTATAAACATAAGATACTACCAACCAGTTTTTAAGTTTATCTACCAGTTATAATTATTAGAGATTTTTTATATAGGTAATTAGAGAATAATGTAATACTTATAAGGTCTTGCGTATGGATCTAAAGATTTTCGCCAATTAACGTGAAGTATATTAAAAAATAATATTTAAGATGAACAATAATAATTTGAAAATCTCTGAATCAATGAAGTTTGAAAGTTGTATAATTGTTCAACATCCTTCAGAAAGGATGCTGAACAATTGTTGTGTAGAAAACGAAATAATATGTGCCATCACAGAAATTAATTAATACTGCGAATACCTAGGGCAATCAAAAGCAAACAATATATATTTCTGCAGCATTATTGCATAAATCCTATTCTTAGAGTATGTAATAATCTGGTATTTTTTCGACATTTAAAATTCAATTCTGATAAGCTAAAATCAAACCTTAAAAATAGTTTTCTGAAGTTCTTCCAAAGATTTTCCTTTGGTTTCCGGCATCATAAAAATCACGAACAATAATTGCAATACCATCATTACAGCAAAAATCAAAAATACAGTTCCTGCTCCTATTGTCGAGAATAAAAAAGGGATCATTGACGGAATAATAGCTGCCAAAATCCAGTGTACGGATGATCCAAAGGCCTGGCCACTGGCACGCAAATGATTGGGAAATATTTCTGAGATAAAAACCCAGATTACGGCACCTTGTCCTATGGCGTGCGAGGCAATAAATAAAAACAGAAAAACAGGCACCTGTATTCCTTCCCATTTTAGAAAGAAAGCAATAGAGACAAGTCCTAATGAAATAATGTAACCAACTGATCCTATATACATCAACACTTTTCGCCCCAGTACATCTATCAGGAAAACGCCAATAAGTGTAAATATTAGATTCGTTAAACCAATCCCTACGCTGCTTATTAAGGCAGCACTTTGTTCCAGACCTGCTTCTGCAAAAATTCTTGGCGCATAGTATAAAAATGCATTAATACCCGAAAACTGATTAAACACCGCGATTAAAAAAGCCAGCATCAACGGATATCTGTATTTTTTCAAAAATATAGTTTCCTTTTTTACGTCTTTATTGTTATTCTGGTCAGTATGCAGTTCATGCATTAAATCCTCAATACTGGCTGTTGGGTCAATTTTTTGTAAAATAGTTTTGGCTTCATCAATTCTTGATTGAGAAAGCAGCCATCTTGGACTTTCCGGAATTGTAAAAACAATAATTGTATAAAAAAAAGCAGGAAAAGCCATAACCCCAATCATCCATCGCCAGGCATTTTCTCCTGCATCCCGCAATAAATAATTAGATAGAAAAGCCATCAAAATTCCTAAAACAATATTAAACTGGTACAACGAAACCAATCGTCCCCTGTCTTTTGCAGGCGCAATTTCAGAAACATAGGCCGGTGCGGCGATAGTTGATGCACCAATTCCCAGTCCGCCTAAAAAACGAAAAAAAGCAAAAGTCCAGGGATCATTTGCCAAAGAGGAACCAATTGCCGAAACTAAAAATAAGATCCCGATCCAGATGAGCGTCTTTTTTCTTCCTAATACATTGGTAGGAATACCCCCAAAAATGGCACCTGCTACCGTTCCCCATAAAGCCATGGCCATAACAACAGATCCGTGAAAAACATCAGAGGTATGCCATAATTCCTGTAATCGAGTATCGGCACCAGAAATTACAACGGTATCAAAACCAAATAAAAATCCAGCCAAAGCGGCCGTAACAGACCATAGTAGTATTTTGTTCATAGTAACATTATTATGTAATTGATAAAACTTATTTGCCGGTTATTCGTTGCTAAAATGAATTGTAAAACCGGACATTTTGTTAAAAAGAACCGAACTAATTTTACAATTGAAAACAATTAGTAAAACGTTTTAGTAAAATACAAATATATACCTTTTCACTATTCAAAAATGAATAAAAACGATAATTTATAAAAACAATAAGCGTAATATAATGAGAGAATAAAATTAAAATATGTATTATTACTGATAAAAAACAAAGATTAATCAAAACATTTAAGTAATATGTTCAATAAACTGGTAGGAAAAACTTAAAACAACTAAAACGTTTTAGTATGTTTGTATTAATTTAATAATTTTCTAAACCAAAACTATTACTAATTATCAAAAACCACATGTATGTTTCACCCATTATTTAGAAACCACGGTGCTAAAATGCTCATTTTTATTTGCCTGGTCTTTACTCAAAATTCAGCTTTTGCTTTTCAAAAAACAGAACAAAACCTATCTCCTCAGGATACTGCAAAAGTTCCAAAAGAAATCGAAGATCCCGAAAATACTGGTATCAATAAGGAACCTGCCCACGCTACGTTAATGCCTTACGCTTCGCTAAAAGAAGCGTTGACAGCGAACAGACACGCTTCTACGTTTAGTAAAAGCTTAAACGGAATGTGGAAATTCAATTGGGTCGACTGGCCGCAAAAACGTCCCGTAGATTTTTATAAAACAGATTATGACGTATCGCAATGGAAAGAAATAAAAGTACCGTCTAACTGGCAGCTTGAGGGTTATGGTACGCCTTACTACAGCAATTACAATTATATTTTTCAGAAAGACTTTCCTAAAGTGATGAGCACACCACCTGAAAAATTTACTGCCTTTCACGAAAGAAATCCTGTGGGAAGTTATCGTCGTGATTTTACCGTTCCTGAAAACTGGAAAGGAAGACGTATTTTAATCACTTTTGATGGTGTTGATGCGGGATTCTTTATTTGGGTCAACGGAAAAAAAGTAGGCTACAGTGTAAACAGCAGAAATGCTGCTGAATTTGATCTGACAAAATATCTTGTTCCGGGCAAAAATACACTGGCTGTCGAAGTCTATCGTTTTACAACCGGAAGCTATTTAGAAGATCAGGATATGTGGCGCTTAAGCGGGATTTTTAGAAATGTAACGCTTTGGAGCACACCTCAACAGCATATTAGGGATTATTTTATCAAAACCAATCTGGATAAAAATTATAAAAATGCTCAAGTCACCATAACGACTAAAATAAAAAATTATGGCAAAACAGCAACAAAAGCACGTACCATTGTAGCAAGTCTTTATGACGGGAATGATTTTGTTGGCGCTATGGCAAAAAAGATAATTCCTGCTTTAAAACCGGGTCAGGAAATTGCTGTTGATATTAACTTTAACGTATTGGATCCTAAAAAATGGACTGCCGAGACCCCTACCCTTTATACTACAGTAATTGAATTAAAAGAAGGTAAAAATGTTATCGAAACGCTTTCATCCAAAACAGGTTTTAGAAAAATTGAAATCAAAGGAAGATTATTTACCGTAAATGGTGTTGCTATAAAACTAAAAGGTGTGAATCGTCACGAAAACTGGCCGGATGATGGTCATGCCATTACAGAAGAACAAATGATAAAAGATATTCTGTTAATCAAGCAGGCAAACTGTAATCATGTCAGAACAAGTCATTATTCGAATGATCCGCGATGGTACGAATTATGCGATCAGTATGGTCTTTATCTGGTTGCTGAAGCGAATGTAGAATGCCACGGAGCCATGAATGAATTTAATGATGAACCCCGAATGAAAGCGGCTATTGTAGACCGAAATGTGGCGAATACTGAAAACTTTAAAAATCATCCTTCGGTTTTAATCTGGTCATTAGGAAATGAAAACGGAACGGGCGGTGTGAATTTCAGGGCAGCATTACAAACAATCAAAAAAATAGATCCAACCCGTCCAACACATTATGAAGGTTTTGGTATAGCATTAAACAATCCTGCTGATATCGACAGCCAGATGTATACGGATGTTTTTAATTTAGAAAAACATGCAAACGATCAAAGTTTGACAAAACCATTTTATTTATGCGAATATGCGCATGCCATGTTCAACTCGATGGGATCTGTAGATGTCTACAATGATCTATTCGATAAATATCCTGCGCTGCTGGGCGGTGCCATCTGGGAATGGCAGGATCAGGGAATTTACAACAATCGCGACCCTAAACGACCTATAACGGCTTTTGGCGGTGGTTTTGGTGAATATCCTAATGATCAGTACTTTATTCATAAAGGTGTTGTGTTCTCTGACCGGTCTTTGAAACCACATTATCCGGAATTAAAACATGCTTATCAATGGATTACCATTGCAGATAAAGACAGTAAGAATGGTGTTTTCACAATCAAAAACCGTTATGAAACCAAGAACTTAAACAGCTTAGATGTTAAATGGGAATTGACGCAGGATGGCGATTTAAGAGCTTCTGGCACCCTAAAAACCGGCTCTATTACTCCGGGTGAAGAAAAAGAGATTAAGATACCTTTTGATATGTTGTATAAACCGGGTTCAGAATATTTCTTACGAATTTCGTTTGCTCTTGCAGAGGATGAATTATGGGCTAATAAAGGCTATGAAGTGGCTTCGCAGCAATTTGAACTTCCGGTAAATATTCCGCCAATTGTACAGCATATTGCCGAAGGAAATTTATCTGTAAAAAATAACAGAAATAGCATTCAGCTTACTGGCAGCAATTTTAAAATTGAATTTGATAAGAACAAAGGAACGTTTTCTAAAATTGAAAAAAACGGTAAAAATCTTTTACAGGATAACGGAGGACCGCTTTTGCATTTATGGCGTGCACCGCATCAAAAAGATGATATGTGGGCGTATGAAAATTGGCAGAAATACGGTTTACAATCTATTAAATGGACAGTAAGCGATATCAAAACTCAAAAAATATCCGGCGGCAGCTACGAAATTAGAGCCACACTAACCGGAACCGGAAAAGAAAACTTTAAAGTAGTACACCGCGTTTTTTATACCATTGGCGGAAACGGGACTATTAAAGTAACCAATGATATCAGCTTTAATGATCCTAAATTAATTTTAGGCAGAATTGGTGTCCGACTGTTTTTAAATAAAGATTTAAACCAATTTGATTATTTAGGACGCGGACCAATGGAGAATTATCCTGACCGTAAAAGCGGTTTTGATGTTGGTCATTATTACAGTACGGTAAAAGAACAAATGACGCCTTATGAAAAACCTATGGAAAACGGAAATCACGAAGATGTTCGCTGGGCCAATATAAAATCTGAAAACGGTTTAGGGCTAACGATTAAACAAGGCGATGATGTATTGCAGGTTGCCGCACTTCCTTATAGCGACGAGGAAATGGAAAATGTAGAATACAAAATAGATTTGCCACAAAGCAAAGGAACTGTATTGTGCATTTCGCATAAAACACTGGGAGTTGGTTCCTGGGGATGCGGCCCAAAACCTTTAGAACAATATATGGTGTACGCAAAAGCCACTTCGTTTAATTATGAAATTGACTTAAACTCCAAATAAGAATTCATTCTTTCATAACTAAAAAAATAAAAGCATTAGTAAATTATGGGTTTACTAATGCTTTTTTATTTTAATCGAATTACAATTTTTATTGTTCTGCAATTTTAAAAGAATACGAACCTGATTGAAGCTGAATTACTTTATATAATCCTTCGTTACCGATTGTAATATTTTTTGAATCAGAGGTAAAATTACTGTTCTTTTCTAAATAGAAACTCGCCGTAGCATTTGGCGGAACAATTACTTTATAAACGATTGTTTTGTTTTCTCTTTTCCAGTTCGAAACTATTTTACCATACGGAGAGGTATGTTCTGATTCGAAATAAGTAAGCGCTTTTACAAAATTGGGTTTCAAAATAATGTGCTTAAAACCGGGCTCATTTTCATCCGGAAAGATTCCGCCTAATCCTTTGTACATCCACGCTCCTATTTCACCAAACATAATATGATTCATCGAAGCGTCGTTTTTTTCAACATTAAGCGGCCAGTTTTCAAACAAAGTTGTCGCTCCGTTCTTTATCCAATATCCCCAGGACGGAAAATCTTCCTGTGAAGCGATTTTATAAGCGGCATCGGCATAACCATTTTCGCTTAATGCATTCAGCAAAGACTTCGTTCCTAATAAACCAACGTCAAGATGAAAATTCGTTTCCTGTACTTTTTTGTATAAATTATCGGCTACTTTTTGCTTGAATTCATCAGGAACTAATCCCCAATATAATGGGCCCGACAATTCGGTTTGGGTACCGCTGCAATATAAATAAGTGCTTTTATTTAAAAACTGTTCATTGAATACTGATTTAATTTTTTCTGCTAATGTAAAATAGTGTTCAGCATCGGCGGTATTTCCTAATAGCTTTGCGGTCTTGGCTAAAATCAACACATCGGTATAATAATACATGGTAGAAGTAAGCGGTTTAGAACTCGTGGTTTTTACAGGAACCCAATCACCCAATCCCCAATCTGTAATACCATCTGGATATTTTTTATCGATTAAATCTACGTACTTTTTTATATTGGGATACATTTTAGTCAGCAGACTGGCATCGCCATAAAACTCATATATTTTCCACGGAATAATCGCTATAGAACTCGTCCAGTCGGGACCAGTTGCAAATTCATATCCAAATGCTCCCGGATTCGGCACAATATTCGAAATTCCTCCATCCGGCTGCTGTTCGTCCTGATGATCAGCGAGCCATTTTTCATAAATCGTAATTGCGTCAAAATTGTATAATCCGGTTTCTATATTCGTGTGTGCATCACCTGTCCAACCGTTTTTTTCTCGTTGCGGGCAATCTGTTGGATAACCAAATAAATTCGCGAGATAGCTGCTGTTGGTGGCTTCCCATATTTTATTAAATATTGGATTCGAAGTTTTAATTTTCCCCACAGCAGGTACATCACTGTGCATTTCAAGTGCCTGAAGGCAATCATTATTTAATGTAAAAGGACGGCTTGAAGTTACTTCTACATATTGAAATCCTTTGTAATTGAATTTTGGCGAAAAAATCTCTTTCGCATTTCCTTTTGCAATAAAAATATCCGTCTGAAAAGGATCTGTATTATCTGTTGGTCGGTAATGCAAATCGATATTGGAGAGATCCACCATTCCGTTTTTGTACAAGCGTTCAGCGTGTTTTATTCTAAAAATAGTTCCGGGAACTGCATTTTTTATCGAAAAACGAACGGTTCCTGCGATATTTCTGGGGAAGGTAAAAACAGATAAAGTATCATTTACCTTATTCACCTTAATTGGTTTTAGTTCCGCTACAACGCGAATAGGATGCAATTGCTGTGACACCAATTTTGCTGATGGTGCTTTCACAATGATTGCTTTACTCCAGTTGCTATCGTTAAAATCAGCTTTGTTCCAATTGGCAATTTCTTTACGTGCATCATAGTGCTCGCCTGTGTAAATGCTATTAAAAATTACAGGACTATCCGCAGTTTTCCATGTTTCATCCGTCACGATCGTTTCTGTAGTATTATCAGAATAAGTGATTCGGATATTGACCATACAACGTGGACGGTTACGCCAAACTGTTTTATCAAAATGCCAAACCGCAGTCGATTGGTGATTGTACCAGCCGTTTCCTAGTAAAATTCCAAAGGCATTCTTTCCGTTTTGCAAATTCTTTGTAATATCCAATGTGGCATACAAATTTCGACTGTCGAATTTGGTAAACATAGGATCGAGCATTCGGTTGCCTACTTTTTTCCCATTCACATAAAACTCATATAATCCGCCCGCTGTAATATAAGCACGAGCGGTTTTTATGGATTTTACCGTGCTAATTTCTTTTCTGAAATAAGGCGCCGGTTTGTAATTCATATCATGAGAATCAGATATCCAACTGCCTTTCCAGTCATTCATTTGTAACATTGCCGTTTCAAAACGCTGAATTTTTGAAACTTGCATTTTATTATTTTGATCCCAAACTTTTACTCTCCAGAAATAAGTCGTAAAAGATTTTAATGTCGTCCCATTATAAGGAATTAAAATAGCCTCAGAAACTATTTTTCCGGTATCCCAAACGGTAGCATTTCCTTTGCTTAAAGCAATAGAATCGGTTGCAGTTTCTACCTGATAAGCTGTTTGCAATACATTATGACCGTTGCCTCTTAATTGCCACGAAAGCCTTGGTGCTGGCACATCGATTCCCAAAGGATTTACTAAATGTTCGCATTTAAGATTTACAGGAGCCTGAGCATATCCTGTTACATTTATTAATAGAAAAACGAAAAACAGATAGGTTGTTTTACTAATTTTTTTATGCTGTAGTATCATTAAATTTTCTTTTTTGAATAGTTGTATTGGTTTTAATGTTATCGGTTTAGGGTTATATTAAGTTAAGTTTTTTAGAGAATAAAATTAATCGCGCAAAGGCGCTAAGACGCAAAGTTTAAACACAATCTTGTCATCCCGATCCCGAAGCTTCGGGAGAGGATGACAAACTTTGTGGTTATCATTGCGAACAATAGATTAAAATCCATCCCTACAATATATTTTGTTCCTCCGGAACGCTTCCTAAATTTCCTCTAAAACTGCTGCCCAACCCCCATTTTTTACCATTTTAATTTTAATGATTTCATTCTGGCTTACATTAGCACTTTTTTTCCTGTAATCCATGGCTTGATATCCTGCATTGATTCCGTCTTCAAACGAGGTCATTTTGTATTTTTTTGAATTTAAAAAATCTAACTTCAATTCGAAAGTTCGTTCTTTTTCGGCACTATTGGTAATTCCGCCAATAAACCATTTTGTTCCTTTTCTTTTGGCAACAATGGCATATTCTCCTGCTTTAGCTTCCAGTGCTTTGGTTTCATCCCAGGTTGTCGGTACCGAAGTTATAAACTCTGTGCATTCTTTTTCGCGGTAATAATTGGTCGGATTATCTGCAAGCATTTGCAAACCACTTTCAAAAACCACAAACAAAGCAAGCTGATAGGCTCTTGTCCCTATACTGGCTGAATTTGGCCTTTCGGATCTGTATACTTCCGGCTGCATGCTAATCATGGCGCCTGGAGTATAATCCATTGGGCCCACGGCGTTACGCATAAAAGGAAGGTACAAACTGTTATCCGGTTTGCAGCCGTCCATTTGTTCCATTCCTCTTACTCCTTCGTAAGAGATTAAATTTGGGTATTTATATTCCAGTCCTGCTGGTTTAAACGCACCATGAAAATCGACCAGTATTTGATGTTTTGCTGCTTCTTTTGCTACATTTTCATAATAATTGACCATTACCTGATCGCTGCGATCCATAAAATCAATTTTTACGCCTGCAATTCCCCATTCTTTAAAGGTTTTAAAAACGCCCATATTTTTATCGACCGTAAGCCATGTCAGCCACAATACTATGCCGACATTTTTTTCTTTTCCGTATCGAATAAGTTCATGAACATTTACATTCGGATTTGGCGAATAAGGATCTTTTGTGCTATTGGCCCAGCCTTCATCCATAATGATATATTTTATGCCAAATTTCGATGCAAAATCGATATAATATTTATAGGTATCCAGATTATAACCTGATACAAAATTAACGTCAGGACCATAAGGCGTCGCGCCGTTCCACCATTCCCAACTGGCTTGCCCGGGTTTTATCCATGAGGGATCTTTTAATTCGCTTTTTGGAGCGAGTTTTAAGGTCATAGTATTTTCTATAAGCTGTTTGTCATTTTTAGTAATGACAAAATAACGCCACGGAAAATTTCTTGTTCCTTTGGTTTTAGCGATATAATTGGCTTCTTTCAGGATTTTAAGACTTCGGTCTCCGTCAGGTCCAAATTCTAAAGGTGTTTTTGGAAAAACCGCTGTAATGCTTTTTCCTGTTCCTTTTAAAAATAAACAAGGATAATCAGAAAGATCAGACTCGCTTATTAATATTTTGTATTGTTTTTTTGAATCGGCTAAAACAGGAAGTACAGACATTTTATCAGACGGTTTCCAGTCTTTTACTGTTGTTTGTGAGTAAGCTTCTTCGTAAGCCGTTTTAAAACCTCCCGGTTGCTGTAAATGCAATAGATAATCGTCAGGAAAATTAACGGTAAAATCTTCGTTTATTACTTCAATTTCTCCTTTTTTAGCGGTTATGAATCGATACGCGATTCCGTCATCAAAAGCGCGAAATTCTACTGAATATCCTCCTTTAAAATTCAAAACTAAATAATTATAGCTATTAGAAACGGTTGAATATTTTAGCGGAACGACCGGTTTAATTTCTTCTTTTACTTTTCCTGTTTTGCTTCCGGACAATTGAGGATTTAGCCCTAAAGTTTCATTTTTGAGTAGTAATGCCAAATGATTCTTTGATGCTAATATTTCGTTATTGATGTTTACTGAATAATAAATTTTATCTTCTAAGTCAATTGAAGCTTTTATTTCTCCGTTAGGCGAAACAACTTCAAACTTTTTTTGCTGCGAATAACCGTGAGTTAATCCCAGTACAAAAAACAGGCAAATCAATATTTTAATGGTTTTCATTTCGAATTGGTTTTATATGAATAACGTCCCCAAAAAAAGGACGTTATTTTTTAATCTATATTATTTGGTTACAACTTGTATTTCGCCGCCATTTTTAAATAAATCATGCGAAATAAAGTATCCATCTATTTTAGCACCGTTTACTTTTATCTGCTCCAGATTTCTTTTACCATTTGGGTTTTTGATGGTTAGTTTTTTACCTGCGGGTGTTGTCCAGGCTACTTCTTTAAAAATAGGAACGGTTACAATATATTCAGGATCGGCAGGAGATAACGGGTAAAGTCCAAGTGCACCAAACACATACCAGGACGACATTTCGCCCGCATCATCCATACCGGACATGGCCAGTTTTTCAGGCCCGATTCCGTACATTGTTTCTAATATTTCGTCGATTCTTTGTTGTGATTTTTCAGGTTTGTTTACAAAATAATACGAAAACGGCGCTTCGTGATCGGGCTGGTTACCATGGCAATATTGTCCGATAAAACCCGAGATATTCCAGGCTATATATTTAGGGTTCCATGGTTTTGTAAAGAATTCATCCAGTTTTGCTTCAAAAGGTTTTGCACCTCCGTAAAGTTGTACTAATCCCGGCATATCTTGTGGTGCAAAGAAGGATAACTGCCATGCATTTGCTTCACGATACATATATTCGTAATACGGAAACTCCGGATTAAATGGTGCAACCCACTTGCCGTCTGCCAGTTTACCTCTCATAAAAGTGGTTGACTTATCAAATACATTGGCGTAATTTTTAGAACGTTTTACCAGATCATTATAATGTTCAGTATCGTTTAGTTCTTTAGCTAATAATGACAACGCATGATCATCATAGGCATATTCTAAAGTTTTTGTTACTCCCGCATTTCCTTTCGTTTCTACTACAGGATTTTTGATATCCTGTTCCGGCACATATCCTTTGGCAATATATTCTGTAATATGAGGTCGTGTACCGCCTTCTTTATAGGCATTGTTCAGTAACAATTCGTATGCTTTTTTTACATCATACTTTCTAATTCCTCTCATATAAGAACCTGCAATAAAGGATGCTGCGTGATCTCCGTGAAAAAATGTAGGCATAAAACCTTTAATTTCTCCTTCATTAATCATCGAACTGATAATATCGCTGGTTTCATCTGGTGAAAAAATACTGAGTAAAACCAGTTTATTTCTGTAATCGTCCCATAATGAAGGAAGTGTGTAATAATGATAGTTTTCTTTTCGCACTTTTCCTGCTTCATCTGTAAATTGTCCGTTTACGTCGCTTCGCAAAGCCGGCCACAAAAACGATCTGTATAACATACTATAAAACATTACGTTTTGCTGATCGCTTCCTCCTTTTACCTGAATTTTAGAAAGCAGGTTTTCCCATTTTGTACTTCCTTCTTCAAAAACTTTGGTCAGGTTTTTATCGCCTACTTCTGCTTTCAAATTTTCGATGGCATTTTCTACACTTACAAAAGACAAGGCTATTTTTACTGTTACGGGTTTAGTATCTCCGTCTTTGATGTTTACCAAGGCATAACCGCCGCTTTTGGCAATATCCTTGATATCTACTTTGTCAATCGGGCTGCTTAACGTGGCATAAAAAAAGATTTTTTCGCCTCCGGTTCTCTGAAAACCGCTTACGGCATTTGATCCTTCTTGTTTAATCTGCCAGTCGTCTACATGATTATTGGCTTTGCCCAGATCAAAAAGTACTTTTCGGCCTTTGTTGTTTTTAAAAGTATATTCGTGTACTCCGCAACGCAATGTCGACGTTAATTTTACCTGAACATTATAGTCTTTTAAATAGACTTCATAATACGCAGGACTTGCTTTTTCCTGATCATGGCTAAAGGATGATTTGTACGGAAATGAAGCTCCTTCCGAAACCGGTAAAAGCGGAATATGACAAAGGTTCCAATGGCCTTTATTGGTATGGGTAAATCCTAAAATTTCGGTGTCTTCATACTCATATCCTGCACCGGATCTGTATTTGGTCATTGGGCTTAACTGTACCATTGCATTGGGTACAGATGAACCCGGAAAAACCAATCCGGCCCAAACGCGCATGTCTGCAGGCGGCGTATAGCCTATTATTCTGGTATCTAATAAGGGTGCGGTACCAATAAACGGATTTACCAGAGCTGTATATTTTCCTTTTGCAAGGCCTCCACCGGGTTTCTGTGCTGCCGCATTAAAGCCAAAAATGGACATAGAAAGGGCTGCAAGAACGATATTCTTGTTCAATTTTATCATTTTATAAAGAATTAAAATGTGTTACAAATAGCTATAGTTCCAGTAATTTTGGATGTTTTTGATACGTATCCCACAATAGTTCGCCAAACAATGTATTGGTCCAGGCAAACCATGATCTTGTAAAGTTTTTAGCATCATCTTTATCAAAAGATTCGTGCATAAAACCAGTGTCTCCATGTGATGCTTTAAGCATTTTGATACATTGTTTTATTTCGTTTTCATCTGATGTGGTGTAGGCTCTCATTACTAATGACATTGGCCAGATCATATCCATGCCCACGTGCGGACCTCCAATTCCTTCGGCTACTTTTCCTTTAAAGAAAAACGGATTATCTTCTGATAACACAAATTTTCTGGTGTTTTGATACGTCGGATCCTTAACATCGATAGCGTCTAAGTAAGGAAGACTTAGCAAACTTGGCACATTTGAATCATCCATAAGTAAATGACCTCCAAAACCGTCTACTTCAAAAGCAAAGATGTTTCCGTATTTAGGGTGCTTTACTACTGCATGGTCTTTAATCGCCTGTTCTACTTCGTTGCCTAAAGCTCTTAGTTCTTTTGCTGTAGCGCTGTCTTTTTTAATTGTTTCTAACATTTCAGCCGCTTGTTTCATACTTACTACAATAAAAAAGTTAGACGGAATTAAGAAAGAGAAAACGGTGGCATCGTCACTTGGGCGAAAAGCCGAACAAACTAAACCAACTGGTTTTACCGGATATCCGTAACCTTTTAATGGTCTTGTATCGGTAGCAAACTGTGTGGTTCTTTGAAATGTATATGGGTTTGTCCCGTCTTTTTGCTGCTGATCTCTGAATACTTTTAATGTCGCTTTAATTGCTTTTACCCAATTTTCATCAAATGGAGATGTATCTCCTGTATTTTTCCAGTAGTTATATGCCAGTCGTATTGGGTAACACAAGGAATCTATTTCGTATTTTCGTTCGTGAACTCCGGGTTTCATATCGGTATGATCCGTTGTCCACTCGCCTTTTTTATTAGGATCGTTGTAAAATGCATTTGCATACGGATCTTTCAATATATATTCTGTCTGCCTGTTGATTACTCCGGCGATCAGGTTTTTTAGTTTTGCATCTTTACCGGCAAAAGCCATATACGGCCATACCTGAGCAGAACTGTCACGTAACCACATCGCATCAATATCTCCGGTAATCACATAGGTATCCGGTCTTCCGTTTTTTTGCGCATAGGTTACGGTCGTATCAAGCGTATTAGGGAAACAGTTATTAAATAACCATCCTAGTTCTTTATCTTTTACATTCTTTTGAAATTCGGTAATTGTTTTTTCGATAAAATCACTTTGAAAGTTTCTTTTATCTTTTGCAACCCTTACAATAGGGAAATCTTTGACCATTTTAGTTCCTGCGATTATTTCCATAGGATCGATAAGGGCTAAACTGCCAAATAAAGCAGCATTCTGGATAAATTTTCTTCTTTGCATTGTTGTATATTTTTAAATTACAGGGAGATTATTCGTTTGTTAATGAGTACGGAACATCTTCTTTTCCGGTTCCTCTTTTAAGATTGGGTGTTGTCGACATATCAAAATCTAATGTTGCACCGTTCATCAGTTCAGAATGGCTCAGCCAGTTTTTTGAATAGGTTTTTCCATTCAGTTTCATCTCTTTGATATATCTGTTTGGATTGCTGTTTTCGGGAGCATTAATTGCTATTTTGTTTCCGTTCTGCAATTCAATTGTTACTTTTTTAAATAATGGTGCTCCCACAACATACTGATCTGAGGCCGGAGTCACGGGATAAAACCCTAAAGCAGAAAATACATACCAGGCCGAAGTTTGTCCGTTATCCTCATCTCCGCAATAACCATCGGGTGCATCATTATACATTCTGTTCATGGTTTCTCTTACCCAATATTGCGCTTTCCAGGGTTCTGCTGCATAATTATAAAGGTAAATCATGTGCTGAATAGGCTGGTTTCCGTGTGCGTATTGTCCCATATTGGCAATTTGCATTTCTCTCATTTCATGAATCACTCCTCCGGTGAAATTTGATGTGGCAAAAATTGGCGGCGATGAGAATACTTTATCCAGCTGAGAAACAAAAACCTGATTTCCTCCCATTAAGTCGATTAAACCTTGTATGTCATGAAAAACAGACCATGAATAATGCCAGCTGTTTCCTTCGGTAAATCCGTTAAACCACTGAAAAGGATCAAAAGGTTCCATGAATTTTCCATCACTGTTTTTAGGGTGCATCAAATTATATTTCGGGTCAAAAAGATTTTTATAATTTAGACTTCTCTTTTTATACAAATCAATTTCTGACTGTGGTTTATTTAAGGCTTTCGCCAATTGGTAAATCGCGAAATCATCATAAGCATATTCCAGTGTTCTGGCAGCACTTTCGTCTACTATGTCCTGAGGAACATATCCTAAAGTATTATACGAATCTACTCCTGCACGCCCTACTGCTCTTAGTGGGCCGGCATTATTAGCGCCGTGAATTAGGGCTTTATATAAATTTTGGATATCGTATTGATTTCCTTTTCCGCTTTTTAAATACGCTTCTGATACGATTGAGGCTGAATTATTCCCCACCATAATATCTCGTAAACCGGGACTGGACCATTCCGGCAGCCAGCCACTTTCGTTGAATGCATTCGAAAGTCCTTCCTGCATTTGGGCATTCAATTCCGGATACATTAAATTTAAAAAAGGATATAAGGCTCTAAAAGTGTCCCAGAATCCGGTATCTACAAACATATAACCCGGCAGCACTTTTCCGTTGTAAGGACTGTAATGAACCACTTTTTTGTTCTTATCAAACTCATAAAACTTTCGTGGGAAAAGTAGCGATCTGTACAGGCAGGAATAAAAAGTTCCCATTTGTTCCGGTGTTCCGCCTTCTACTTGTATTCGGCTTAATTCTTTGTTCCAGATTTCTTTTCCTTTTTCTTTAAGTTCATCAAAATTGTCTTTTCCTATTTCTTTGAGGTTTCTTTCTGCCTGTTCATAGCTTATAAATGATGAAGCCACCTGAGCGTTTACTTGTTCTCCTGATTTAGTTTTAAAACCAATTACGGCTCCGGCATGATCTGCCTGCATTTCAAGGGCATTTCCTAAAATTTCGCCATTGAATGTTGATCGCGACGCAAAATCTTTATCAAAAATAATTACAAAATAGTTTTTGAAATTCAAGGGAACTCCCCCGCTGTTTTTAGTGGTATAGCCAATAATTTTTCTTTCTGACGGAATTATTTTTATATAAGATCCTTTATCAAAAGCATCAATTACAATATAGGCTTTATCGGTTTCGGGAAATGTAAATCTAAATCTGGCCGCTCTTTCTGTTGGGGTTATTTCGGTCGTAACATTATGATCTGCCAGATAAACGCTGTAGTAATAAGGCGTAACGGTTTCTGCTTTATGAGAAAACCAGCTTTGTCTTTCTTCTTCCTTAAATTTTAGTTCACCTGTAACGGGCATAATCGAAAACTGACCGTAATCGTTCATCCACGGCGAAGGCTGATGTGTTTGCTTGAAACCTTTAATTCTGTTTGATTTATAGGTATACGCCCATCCATCGCCCATCTTGCCTGTTTGTGGTGTCCAGAAATTCATTCCCCACGGCATTGCAATCGCCGGATAGGTGTTTCCGTTTGAGATTCCGTAATCAGAATCTGTACCTACTAATGGATTTACCCATTCTACAGGAAGCTTAGATTCGCATACAGCAGTATTCTGTGCATTTATTGGGGCAAATGCAAATAATACCAAAACACTTAAAACTATCTTATTTTTTATCAAAACTTAATTATTAATAGAATTAATTACTTCTTTGTTTGTTTTGTTTACTTCGGAAAAATTCATTTTATCAACTTTACGGTCGTAGGTCATAAAACCATTTATTTCACCTTCGACATCAGTAGTCTGTGTATAAACCGCGGCAGAAAAACCTACTTTAGATAATGTTTTTAACTGCTCTGCATATTCTTTGTACTTGGCTGTGGTTTCGTCATTATTCTTAAACTGAGTGTATCCCCAATTTTTATCTGTCTGCCATAAATGTCCTTCAACCGGAAGTCCAATTCCTCCATATTCTCCTAAAACGGTAATTCTGCGTGCGTCATAGAGTTTTAAATTAGGTTCAGGATAATGGTGAATGTCTAACATATCTCCGGTTTGAAAATGGTTTCCACCGCTTGATGAATTCACTAGTCTGCTCGGATCGTGATTTTTCGTCCATTCTGTAATTTCAACTGTTTTAAATTGTCCCCAGGCTTCGTTAAACGGAACCCAAACTACGATACTTGGATACGAATATAAGTGATCCATAATTTCTCTCCACTCTTTTTTATAAGTCGTTTCAGATGCTGCGGTTCTTTTTAGTTCTGTACCTTCAAAATATTTGTGCATTTGCCAGATTGGACCGTCATCTCCGTTTGGCATATCCTGCCATACTAAAAATCCCATTCTGTCGCAATGGGTGTACCATCTTGCCGGTTCTACTTTTACGTGTTTACGAATCATATTAAAACCTAATTCTTTTGTTCTTACAAGATCGTATTTTAAAGCTTCATCTGTTGGCGCAGTGTACAATCCGTCAGGCCACCAGCCCTGATCCAGAGGGCCAAACTGAAAACAATCTTTATTATTCAGCTGGATTCTCACAATGCCTTTATCATCTCTTTTTGAAGAAATTTTACGCATTGCAAAATAGCTTTTTACTTCGTCTGTTACTTTACCGCCACTGATTAATTTTACTTTAATGTCATATAAAAATGGTGTATCTGGCGACCATAATTTTGGATTATTTACTACAATATCCAATGGCTGACCTGCTGCTGCTTTTTCTGATGCAATCGTTTTGATACCATCGAAAACGGTGATTTCAACAATATCGCCCGTAGTCGTTCCTTCAACTTCCGGTAGAATATTGATGGTATTGCGATCAATATCCGGTGTCGTTCTTAAATTGATAATGTGTTTTTTACTTACCGGTTCTAACCAAACGGTCTGCCAGATTCCTGTTACTGGTGTGTACCAGATACTTTCAGGATTTTTTACTTGTTTTCCTCTGGGCTGCGTACCGTCGCTAGTTGGGTCCCATACTTTTACGACTAATTTTTGAGATTTTCCGTTTAAAAATGGTGTGATATTGAAGCTAAAAGGTGTAAATCCTCCTGTATGTGTTCCTACTTTTACATTATTGATCCAAACTTCTGTTTTCCAGTCTACTGCTCCAAAATGCAATAAAACATCTTTATTTTTCCAATTGCTGTCAATGGTAAAATTGGTTTCATACCATAATTCGTTTTCTGAACCTACTTTTTTCATTACACCCGAAAGGCTTGATTCAACAGCAAAAGGAACGAGAATTTTTCCGTCGTAACCTTTTGGTGCTGCTTGTCCTGCGGGTTGTATTGCGTAGTTCCATAAACCATTAAGGTTTTTCCATTGACCTCTTTCCATTATCGGACGCGGATATTCCGGAAGTGTGTTGTAGGGATCTACCTGCTCTGCCCATTTTGTTTTTATTTTATCTCCTTGTGGTTTCCATTGTGCAAAGGATACAAGGCTTACAAAAAGACAAAGTATAATTGTGATTTTATTCTTCATTATAATGTTTTATTTTTTTGAAATTTCCGGAAAGTACTTTATTAAATGATTATTTACATTTTGTTTTGTGCTTTACATGTTATTTCTGTTGAACTGATAAACAGTATAAAACCTGAAGGCTGTTTATTTCCTTCAGGCATTACAAAAATTACTACTTAAACTACTACTAAATAATTAATCAAAATAACCATCTTTATCCAGCTTGGCTGCTGCTTCTATTAACATGACCCCACTCAACTGAGTCGTTAGATCTACTTTTCCGCCTGCTGCAGGAGCTACTTTCCAGTTGTTTCCTGAAAGCATTGCAGGTCTCAGAATTCCTTTTTTATAAAATGACTGTGCATTGAATTTCATGAATGCTGCAAAACTTTCTTTATCGGTAGAATTAATGGTTGGCTGCTCTATTAGTTCTGTGAAATAGCGAACCAAAATACCTTTAAATAATCCGCCATCTCCCTGACCTTCATCTTTAAGAAGCCCTTCTGAAACTAATTTTGGACTTGTCAGAACCGTTCTTCCTGATTTTACTGCATCATCAAGATAAGTCTGGTCGTTTGTCGCTTTGTACAATCTTAAACCGGCACCTATCCATGTTCCCATATTATAGGTAAAAACCCAGTCTTTGTTGGTTGTAACCACTCCGTTTACTTCAGAAATATTATCCCAAACTGCTCCTGAAACAGGATCTACCAGATTGTTTTTTTGCCATGCATAAATTTTCTTCGCCCAGGCAAGATCATCAGCATCATTGTCTATTTCGTACAATCTCATGGCCAGAATTACTGCAGGGCCATTTGATACGGCATTTTTTTGTTTTGGCGAATCTTGTTTCCAGGTGATTCCTCCTCCAAAAACATCACTCCAGCTCAATTTTAATCTTTCCCATAAAAAATCGGCAACATCTTTATATTCCTGATCGTTGGTTGCTTTATAAGCACGAAGGCAGGAATTGGCCAGCCAAAGCATATCATCATTAAAAACATTGTTGTACGTATTTCCGTTTTTTACTTTAATTCCCTGAACCAATGCTTTCATTTTGGCTTTATAATTTTCGTTACCGGTTCTTAAATAACCGTCAACAAGAACGTCAAGAACATGTGCATTGGGCCAGTAATGAAATGTGCTGTTTCCTGTATTGTTCTCTACGAAAGTTCCGTTAGATCCCAGGTAATTATTATAAGTTGAAAGCTGTAAAGAATCGGCTGTTTGTGCCCACGTATATTTAAATTGCGGGCCGGTTGTTGTATTAGGATCACGCAAAGGAACTGCATCATCATCACATGAAGTAGTCAATAACCCTAATCCCATTACACAAAGCAACATGATGTTGTAAGGTGTTGAAAATAATTTTTTCATAATATATTTCATTTAATAAAACGTCTCTTAAAGACAACCTCTAAGAGACGTCACGGGTTATTTATAGAATTGTGAAACTGTGTGTGTATGCCGGTACAGCTGCACTAAAATTGATTACGGCATTTACATTTTTGTTATCAACTGCTCCGGCAAATTTGAAACTGTTTGCCCAAACATCACTTGTTACAGGAACCATGTACCAGAAGGATGCCGGAGTATTTGCATCAGGTCTGTTATTATCCCCGTTAGTACTTCCGTACCATTCTTCGCTTGTCGTTGTACCATTTACAACTGTAAATTTAAATTTGTAACGCTCGTCTCTACCCCATGATTCTTGTTTGAAAACGATAAGTTTATTATCTGCTTTCCAGATTCCTGCTCCGGCATAAGTATACTCAAATAAATATTGGCTTAGTGGAGGGAACCATAATTCGATTTTTTTAATTTCTGTCATAGTAGTTGAACCATCACTAAAATCAACTTTGATTTTATACACTTTACTGTCTCCCGCATAAGTTGTGGCTCCGTCTTGTTTTAGCTTCGCGTCGCTGATGTAGAAAACCTCAGGAGTACCATTTTTTCTTGAAATAAATTTATAGCTTCCTGCTTGTAATTTTGTGTAAATTTCAAAAGTTGTAGCACCTGTTTTCTTGAAAGCCTGTGCATCTGCTACTGCTTCTCCTGTTTCAGAACCTGTTCCGGTAATAAACAACTGATCCGGAGTTGGGAAACCGCCTGGTCTTTGTACTTCGATAATACCTGAAACACTTGACTTTTGAACATTAATTCCTTTCGAAGAGTAAACAGTCCATTTTAATTTTCCGATACTTTCCGATGCAATACCTGCGAGTCCGGCAATTTTGTTTAATTCCGTAAAAGAAAGATTTAATGTTTTTTGAAATCCGTTTCCGTCAGAAGGTCTGATGTAAATTGGTTTAGAAAAATCCCCATCTGCACGATCAAAAACCACATCATATAATACTACTCCGTTATCTTCTGCTTTAGCTCCTTCCCATTCAAATATAGCAGAACTCTGTGCGCCAAGGTCATAAAATTTATTGTTAGCCGGAGAATAAAGCGCATTAACAGGACTTACATTCGTATGGCTCATAGTGTCGTCGTTGTCACAACTTGCAACAAAAATTGCGCAAACTATTAATAGTAATTTTGAATATATATTTTTCATCTTATTTATTTTTAGGTTGTTAGTTAGTTTTACCAGTTTGGATTTTGAGATAAATTGGTGTTAATCAAACGCTCATCTCTTGGTATTGGCCATAAATAATGTTTATCAGGATCAAAAGTTCTTAAGTTCACTCTTAAATACCCATTGTCTACAGAGGATACACCAAATTTTGCTCCGTGTGCGTATCCATTCAAAACATCTTCGGCAGTTTTCCATCTTCTAATATCAAAGATTCTTAAACCTTCCATAGCAAATTCTGTACGGCGCTCATTTCGTATTACTTCTCTAAGTCCTGTTTGTCCTAAAGTATTATTAAAAGATAAAGCTGCTGTATCGGTAAAACCGGCGCGGGTTCTTAATGGTTTAATCGTCTGATCCCATACTGCGCTTGTCATTTGGTTCAGCTCATTTTTAGCTTCAGCATACATCAATAAAATATCGGCATAACGGAACAACATTAAATTTAAACCTGATTGTAAAGAGGTTAAATGCTGTGTATCATAATATTTACGGGTATAATATCCTGTAGGAGTCGATGATGATCCTTGTACAAATTCATCTGTAGGGTTTCCTGGTGATGTACCCGGTTTGATGTAAATAATATGAGAACTTCCGTCACCTTCTTTCCAATTGTATTTATCATAAACAACAGTACCTGTAAGTCTTGGATCTCTGTTGATGTAAGGATCGTTTTCATTATAACCAGATCCTGCTTCGTTAATTCTTTTTCCGTTAAGCATCAAATAACTGTCTACTAACTCCTGAGTTGGGGCAAGAGCATTTAACCTTGCACCGGCAGAAAGCGGCGCCATATCAAAAAATTCTCCCCACATTCTAAATTGCGGTACATATTGCAAACTTAGAATGTCTTCGCTGTTGTACTCATTTTGCGATTGAAACAAACCTTCGTACGAAGGAAACAAACTGTAAGTTCCGTAACTCATTGCAATAAACGGTTCTACTGTTTTTACCACATCATCCCATTTACCTTCATACAAAAGCACTCTTGCTTTTAGGGCTACTGCAGCACCTACAGTAATTTTTCCTCTGTCGGCAGCAGCATATTGTGTGTTTTTTGGTAAGGCCGGAATTATGGCATCCAATTCGCTTAATATATAAGCAATAACTTCTGCATGTGATGTTCTGCTTACTGTTGTTGCTTCTTCAAGAGAAGGATCTTTCTTTATTAATGGGATATCTCCAAACCAGGTGGTTAACTGAAAATGCTGAAATGCTCTTAAAAAACGGGCTTCTGCTTTCATTCTTGCAATTACAGTAGCATCTGCATTAGGCACACGGTCAATATTTTCTAATAAAAGATTGCAGGTTTTAATACCGGCATATCGGTTATTCCATTCGTCTTTTATTCTTCCTAATGACGGATCGTAAATTCCTGCACCTATTGATGCAGCTCCGGCATTATCCCCTCTTCCGTTAAAAGCATTATCAGATAAGGCTTCGTTATAAAAGAAATACTGACTGTTTTGCATTTGCGAATAAGCCGTATTCAGGAAAGTCTGGGCTTTATCTACACTTGTCCAATAATTAGAATCTGTAAATTGATTTTCAGGTGCAAGGTCGAGATCTTCACAGCTTACCAATAGTAAGAGTACAACTGGTATGAATTTTATTTGTTTAAGTATATTTTTCATTTTCATTTTTTTTAAAAGGTAATATCAATACCCATTCCGTAATAAACCTGCGTTGGATAAGCTCTTCCGCTGTTAGCTCCTGAAGGTGTCATGCTATTGTTGAATTCAGAAAGTTCCGGATCAACAAATTTCACTTTAGATAATGTAAGCAGGTTTTGTCCTGAAACATAGACATGAAATCTGCTCATTCCTAACTTCTCTGCAACATCATCTGATAATGAATATCCTATCTGCACATTTTTTAACCTTGCATAGGCACCATCATACAAATACATATCAGAACCTCTTCTGAAGTTGTTTGTATTCGATTGTGTACCATTATTTGCCAATCTTGGATATCTTGCATCCGGATTTTGAGGCGTCCAATAATCCAATTGATGTGTGTACATTGTCATACCATAGTTGTAGTGAAAAGGCTCTACCAATTCTCCTCGAATCATCATCGTTCTTTTTCCAACACCCTGAATAAAAATGCTTAAATCAAAATTCTTGTAATCTAAATTGTATGTCGCTCCGTAAGTATATCTTGGGAAAGGATTACCAAACACAAATTTGTCATTGTCATCAATTTTACCATCTTTATTAACGTCTACATAACGGTTATCTCCCGGCTGTACATTTAATCCTTCCGGAACTGCTGCTCCTTTGATCTCATCCCAGTTCTGGAAAATTCCATCTCTTTTTAATCCTACATAGGAGTTGAAAGGAAGTCCTTCACGAAGAATAACCTGTAACTCTTCTACTCCGGTTAATCTTTCTTTTCCGCCATAATCCAGTACTTTGTTTTTTGAATCACCAAAATTTAACATCAAACTGTGATTTAATACTTTTCCTTTATGTCTGTAAGTAGCACTTATTTCCCATCCTCTGTTTCCTACTTTACCGGCATTAAACATAGGTAATCCTGTACCAAAAACTCCAGGTACCTGAGGCGGTACAAGTATGTCTGATGTCACTTTATCAAAATAATCGAATGAAAATGATAAGGCTCCTTTAAAGAAATCTGCTTCGATTCCGGCATTAAAAGTGGCGGCTTTTTCCCATTGGATATCAGGGTTTGCAAAATTATATCCTGTTCCGCTTACACCACTATTGTTAAATCCATACGCATTCTGGAAAGTAAAATAAGTGGTTTGATATTGATAGTTCCCCACATTTTGATTACCAAGAATACCATAAGAAGCTTTTAGCTTAATATTACCGACTTTGTTATTATAATTTTCCATGAAACTTTCTTTTGTCAACGCGTAACCAACTGTCGCTGAAGGAAAGAATCCCCATCTTAAATCATCTCTAAATTTTGATGAACCGTCGTATCTAAAACTGAACTCGGCAAAATATTTATCTTGAAAATCATATGAAGCACGACCAAAAAGAGAATTAAGACTATTTTTTGATGAACTTGCATTAGAGTTATAAGAGTTCTCACCAATTACCGTTTCGCTGGTTGGGGTTCCTAAATCCGGATCTGTATATTTTTTGTAAATTCCAATTCCTCTGTCTGAATGATTTTCGTTCGAAACACCAATCAATCCGCCTACGGTATGACCTCCTCCAAAACTTTTGTTATATTCTAACATGAATTGTGTGTTCAGGTCAAGACTTTTTCTGTTTTCATCATTGGTATCCCTGTCAGCACCGTAAACTCCCTGAGGTGAAAAATTCACCTGCCTCACACGGCTGTACATGCTTCCAGACCATAAACGTCCTCCAAAAACACCTTTTACTTTTAAGGAATTAGATAATTTAAATTCTGCATTCAAAGCTCCAAAAACATCATCGTTATCGTATTTTCTAAAACCTCCCTGCTCTAAAATTCCTAATGAATTGAATTGTTGTAAAACATCGTTGGTCAGGTAGTTACCGTCTTTATCTTTTTGAGTGTAATATAACGGAACCCTGAAAGCATCGACCATTAAGGTACCTGTGCTTGATGAGTGATCTGTAATTTTTTGTTTTGAATAGGCTAATGTCGAGGTTAATTTAAATTTGCCGTATTCGTTCGTAAGATTTATTCTAAAGTTATAACGTTCCATACCTTTTTTAGGCCCGACGAATGTGCTTTCCTGATCTAAATATCCTACCGAAACTAAATAAGTTGAATTTTGACTTCCTCCTGAAAAAGAAAGGTTTTGGTTTAACTGAAGTGCCGGTTTTACAATTTCATCTGCAAACCATTCTGTATCGCCGTTTGCTTTTAGCTCAGCAATTTTAGCTGACGAAAATACTGCCGTTGTCTCACCTGAGTTAAATGCTGCTTCATTTCTTAGCATGGCATTTTCGTATCCGTGTACGGGTTTAGTAAAGTACTTAGGACTATTAAAACCTGTAAGACTGCTGTACTGTATAGACATTGGCTTTTCTTTACTTCCTTTTCTGGTCGTAATAAGCACAACACCATTACTTGCTCTGGAACCGTAAATAGCAGCACTACCGGCATCTTTTAATACTGATACGCTTTCGATATCTGCAGGATTCAGAGAATTAATATCACCTCCTACTATACCATCTATAACGATCAGCGGACTATTGTTTCCCAATGTACTAATACCACGAATGTTAAGATTTAAACCTGCACCCGGCTCTGAGTTCGTTTGCTGAATCGTTAAACTTGGCGCTTTACCCTGCAAAGCGAGTGTAGCATTTACATTAGGTCTGCCTTTAAACGCATCATTATTTACCTGATCGATGGCACCTACAACTTTTCTCTTTTTTTGTGTACCATAACCTACAACAACTACTTCATCTAATGCTGAGACATCTAAATCCATTGAGATATTTATCACGCTTCTGTTGTTCACTTTTATTTCGACCGGTTTGTATCCAATCATTGTAAAGCGTAAAGAACCCGTTCCGTTTTTTAATGTTATCGAATAATGCCCGTCAAAATCTGCATTGACTGCATTTCTGGGATCACTTACATCTACTACAGAAACTCCCGGAAGAGACAAGTTGTCTGAAAGAGAAGTAATAACCCCAGTAACCTGAGTTTTTTGATTCTGGGCAGTAACATGGTTATACCCGCCACAAATGAGAATAATTGTGAGAAAAAAATGCATGTAGAGCATTCTTTTCTTTCTGCAATTTGATTGTTTCATCATGAAAATTTTTGGTTAGTTAGTTTTAATTGAATTAATACTGAAGTTTTAAAGAAGGCTTTTTAAAATTTAAAAACGCCTTAAACATTTTTTAAAAATTAACTCGTGAAGTTTTTAATCGGTTAAAAGGTTCCGGTAAATTTTAATCGTTAAAAACTCAACAAGCCGTATTAACTTATGAATCTGTAGCAAACATACTAAAACGTTTTAGTAAAAAAAAATTTATTTTAGCAAATATAATTTTAATGTTAATTTTATAAGATATACACTTATTCAGAGTGTTTTATTGAATAAATCTCAATAAAAATCAACGAAAACGTTGTAATCAATGTTAAAATTTATGATGTTAAAAAATATGTTAAATGCATTCAGGAAGTAAGAGACTCAATTTTTATAGTAAAAATTATATAAAAAAAAATCTGAGAATCAATATGCGTATTGAAGCTCAGATTTTTGAAAGAATTATGTTGGAATTTTATCTTATAAAGAAGGAAAAAACCGGTTACTTGACCAGCGAAGATTCACGTATTATTAATTCTGTTTTTAAGACAATTTGGTGGCTGGTTTCGCTCACATCTTTTTTCTTTAAAAGAGGCAGCATCAACTCCATCAATTTTGTACTTATTTCTACCAAAGGCTGAGAAACAGAGGTAATAGCAGGATCATAAATTTTGAACATATCATTGTCGTCAAAAGCAATTATTCCTAAATCTTTTATCAGTTTTGGATTATTCTCTTTCAACACCTCAAGTCCGCTTTGTGCCAGGTAGTTTGTTGCAAAAAAAACAGCATCTAAATCCGGTTGTTTTGTAAAGAAATCATGAATATACTCCTTGCCTTTTCCTTTAATAATTTCATTAAAAGGAATTTGCAGCATATGGGGCTTTAAGTTATTTTCAACAACTGCTTTTTCATATCCGGACAAACGTCCTTTCATCTGGGTCTGATCTGAAGCTGTGGTAATAAAACCAATATTTTTAAACTTATTTTGTATCAGGTGTTCTGTAGCATCAAATGAAGCCTGTGTATTGTCGATCACAACGCTGCTGCAATCTAACCCTTCAAAAAACCTATCGAGTAAAACTACAGGAATATTATCTTTTATTAATTCTTCGATAGTGCCTTTTATTCCCGGAGACGGTACCAAAATAAATCCGTCTACCTGACGAAAATTAAACATACTGATTAATTCATTCGATTTTTCGTCATCATTTTCGTTACTGCAAAAAATAACTTTATATCCTTTTTCGTATGCGATATCTTCAAAAATTCGGGCAAGTTTAGAGAAGAAATTATTCGAAATATCTTCTACCATAAAAACCAGGATTTTAGATTTCCCGGTTCTAAGACTTTGTGCTATTTGGTTGGGTCTGTAATTTATTAATTTTGCATAATCCAAAACCTTTTTTGTAAGCTCTTTAGAAATATGCTTTTCTTTTGCCTTACCATTTAATACAAAAGATACTGTTGTTACAGATATCTTCAACTCATCGGCAATATTTCTAATAGAAACAGGTTTTTTCTTCATTTTAAAATTATTTTTAATTTAAAACCACAAATTTTGCTCAAATATAGTAAAGTTATTATTGTGGTCTGAAATTAGTACTATTTTACTTAAAATAAGTTGCAAATGTCTTAATCTCGCAGATTCTGCAGATTTATACTCGTTTTTGTCATCCCTCTCCCGAAGCTTCGGGATCGGGATGACAAGATTGCCTAAACTCTGCGCCTTTGCTTCCAATAGCTATCGCGATTGCGCGATTATTTTTTCTCTAGCAAATTTAAATTGATTGAAACTGATTTTTTAAATCCTTTTTAATCCTTTAATCTGTGGCTAAAAAAACTTTGTGCCCCTGCGCCTTTGCGAGATTATTTTTTACTAACGGCCAAAATCATCCTGAAGCCTCACAATATCTTCTTCATCCGAAGGCTCATTCTGATCTGTATGCTGCCAGATTTCGGCAATAATTCCCCAGGAATCCAAGCCTATCAAACGGTGGCGTTCGCCTTTATCCATTTTAATAAAATCGCCATTATTGAGGGTTTTCAAATCGCCTTCGACATCTGTATCACTAATTTTAACTCCCACAGGGCCTTCAACTACTTTCCAGATTTCAGCTCTTCTAAAATGGTATTGCCATGACAATCTTTTCTCTGGCGCTACTACTAAAATTTTAGGACTTAATTTATTGGTAATCTGCACCTCATCGATTTTTAAATGCGAAAAAAAAGTGGCGATAAAATCACTTGCCTGACTTTCATCAATTACAAAAAAACCTCCCCATGGTCTTGTCTGATCTTCATTTACTATTCTAAAATTGTGATTTACTATTTCATTCCTGATTTTGTCAAACACAACTGCTTTACTGTCTTTATTTTCTATTGTTATCTTCATGATTTATTTTTGTTTAACAATTTTTATTTACTCTTAAAAATACGGCAGTTCTGCTTTTATGCGTTCCCAAAAAACTTCATTATACAAATAACTTGACCCAAGGATACTCGTTTGTTCCGTATTTTCGATAATAGAAATTGAAATGTCTATATTTTCCTTTTTTAAATTGTCCTGAAATTTTGCTAAAAACAAGCGATTTGATTTGGCAATATTACCTCCAAGAATCAAAAGATCTGCATCGAAATCTCGTATAAAAGGTGCTAAAAATTCGCTTAAATTATGAGCAAAATCATCAAATATTTTTGCTGTCGAATAATCTTCAATAGCGGCGATTTCCTTAACTCCGTCTGTCAGTTTATTTCCTGTAATACTTTCGTACTGATTTAAAAACCATCTGGTCGAAAAGTAATTATCGGCAATACTATCCTGAAAAGGTTTGTCCCATAAACAACCGTTATGCGGCACATTACTTCCTTGTGTAATTGGCAGTTTATTGTCTAAAAAAGCGGCACCAAAACCAGTTCCCAGCGTTACGGCAATTACTTTGCTATTCAACTCCGACTCCTGTTTAAGCGATCCTCCTACTCCAAAACAGCTGGCATCGTTAAGAAACCTAAAGCTTACATTCTTTGTGCTTAAATATTTTAAAAGTTCCTCAGACACCGAAACATTGTATAAGGATTCGTATTTGTCATTTCCTTCAAACATTGCGATTCCTGTTTCGTACTGAAACGGTCCCGGCATAGAAAAAGCGATTCCGATAGCATCACTTGGAGAATAGTCGTATGTTTCCTGAATTATCTGAATGGTGTGATTGATTATTTCAGCCCATTTTTTTATAATCACTTCTTTAGAAGCCTTACTGTCTACAGCTCCGCTAAAATATGTTCCGGGAATTATGACAAAATCATTACCATTTACAGCAGCACTACTTATGTGGCTTCCCCCAATATCTACACCTATTGTTATTGACATTTCTTACTCATTTTAATTATTTTACTTATAATCAATTACATTAATTATCTCGATTCTTTTTATACTATTTCTTTGAAAATAAGAGGAATTACAGATTCAAAAATAAAATTCAAACCTAAAAATAAAGAGGCATACCCTGCGATACTATATTGTCAAAGAACAATACTATTCTTATGAATTTGCAATCCTTTCATCTTATTTTATTTTTTGAGCGATTTTGCAATTATTTTTTCTAAAATAGGTTCCATAACTGCATATCCGGCTTCATTTGGATGCACACCATCTGTTCCCAATTCGTCTTTTAAACCCAATTGTTCGTTTACCATTGCAGAAAAATAATCTGCATAAAAAAGTTTGTTTTTATCTGCATATGATTTTAGAATACTGTTGAGTTCTACCACTTTTTTGGCGGGTTCTAAACCGGGTTTCCACTTAAAATCTAATGCAGGAAGAACAGAGCAGAGAATCACTTTTATGCCATTTTGCCTGGCTAGTTCGCACATCGAAAATATATTTCCGGAAGTAGCCTCAGGTGAGTAAGGCCCGGTATTTTGGGCAATATCATTTATGCCCGCCAGAATCACAACCACGGCAGGTTTTAAGGCGATCACATCCTGACGAAAACGCAATAACATTTGTGGGGTTGTCTGACCGCTTATTCCTCTGTTGATGTATTTTTTTGTATTAAAAAATTCCGGTCTTTTATTGATCCAGCCTTCTGTAATCGAATTTCCCATAAACACCACCCTGCTATGATCTTTAGCGCTTAATACCGGAACTTTAGCATTTTCGTCTTTGTAACGATTTAAGTTGGGCCAATCCTGGGCATGGGAAATATTTATAGAAAAAAATAGCGCTAAACAGTAATAAAAGTATAGTGTTGTTTTCAATTTGAAGGCTGTATTCGATTACAAAATTAGATTAGACAATCACTTTCTATCTTTTGAATATTAACTAACAATAAGTAGTATGATTAAAATTTTAACATTATGCATTGCAATTAAAAAAATAAACACCTCAAACATTCAGTAATAAACAAAAAAAGAATATCATCCCGGCAAATATACTAAAACGTTTTAGCAAAAAAAATATTTTTGAAAAAATTAATATTCGAACTGCAACTTTTACCTTTGATCAAAGTAAGAAAGGGGTTTGAAAACTGAATTTTTGTGCCTCTATTTAATAACAAAAAAAATCCAAAGTATTGTCTACTTTGGATTTACAGTAACGATTACAAAAAACCTTCACTACTCTTTTTTCTCTAAATTCGATTCAAAAGGCGAAGCGGGCAGGTTCTCTTTATTGTATAAATTAGCTTCTACAGGATTATCTGCCCATGCATATCTCACTTTTGACGGATGAATGACAGCATCGCTCCAGACGATAACTTTATCGCCTTCTATTGCAGCATTTGCCCAAACAAACTGACCATCCTTTCCGGCAATTGCAAAGCCTTTTAATACGCTATTGTCTTTAGCCATTAAACCTGATCCTGTCTCTGTAAAACTCAGTATTAATTTGTTTTCTTTTTGTTCTGTTGATTTTAAAACTGGTCCGGAAGCCACTAAACTTTTCTCGCCATAAACCTTTTTTCTTGCCTGTAACGACAATCTTTTACCAACATCGTATTTGTTTAAAGGATGAATGTCGTTCCATTCTCCTAAATCTATGGTTACTGCCATTCCGGTGTTGGGTACTTTTAAAGTATTGAGCTGTTGTTGTCTTAAAGCCGCCCAATTACTTTCGGCAGGTTCGGGTTTTGGATCCATGAAATTGGTAAGCTGTACATATAAAAAAGGCAATTTTGGCTGTTGCCATTGTGTGCGCCAGTTCTCAATTAAAGTTTCCATCAATGCAAAATATTCTGATGGTTTTTTTGTGCTCGATTCTCCCTGATACCACAAAACACCTTTTATCGAATAATTTTTTAATGGTGCAATCATCGCATTGTATAACCCAACCGGTTTCCATCTTACAAAAGTTTGTCCCGGCAAAGGCAGCATTTTGGCGCCTAATTGATATTTCCAGGATCCTTTTAAATCCAGGGTATCGTTTCCTAAAACCAGTTCGTAAGGTTTGTCTAAAACAAAACCTCCTTTACCGGAATTATTGATTACCCGAACTGTGATTTCGTTTTTACCTTCTTTTAAAATAGTAGCATCAAAGGAATAAATTCTGGGCGGATACATATAAGAGGTTGTTCCCACAAAATGATTGTTTACATAAACCGAATCCGCATCGACAATGCGTCCTAAAATAAGTTTTGCTGTGCTTTCGTTTGTTTTGGGAATTGTAAATTCTTTTCTGAACCAGACTACTCCATTTACATTTCCTAGCTCCTGATCTGCCCAATATCCGGGAACATTCATCGTTTTCCAATTGCTGTCATCTAACTCAGCATTTTTCCAGTTATTCTTTAATCCTTCATCGCTGGTATTGGCCAATTTGTACCAGTCATTGCTTACTTTTCGATCATTTTCGTCGATTTGTTTTTCGAGTGTTCCATCTTTGAATTTTAAAAATTCCTGGTAATAATCGGGAAATTTCTTCACGCTTTCTTCACTGATCCACGATTCTGCCGGAGATCCTCCTAAAGCTGAATTTATCAGCCCTATCGGAATTTTATATTTTTCATAGATTTCTAAAGCAAAGAAATAGGCTACTCCTGAAAATTGCAAAACATTTACGGGATTTGCCGAAATCCATTCTCCTGCTGTAAAATCTTCTTTTTCATTGGCAAAATAATACTGATCAGGAACCAAAAATTGCCTGATGTTTGGGTTTTCGGATTTCGCGATACTATCTTTGTATTTATCTTTTAAACGGTCCATCGGAAGTTCCATATTCGATTGTCCGGAACACACCCAAACATCGCCAAAAAGGATGTTTTTTAAAACAATTGTATTGCTTGCTTTCAACGTCATTTCGTATGGACCGCCGGCTTTTTGAGAAGGCAGCACAACCGTCCACTTTCCATCATCGGTTGCAATTGTCTTATAGACTTTGTTATTGAAAGCAATTTCTATTTTTTCTTTGGCGGAAGCCCAGCCCCAAATTTTCACTTTGGTATCACGCTGCAGAATCATTCCGTCGCTTATTAAGCGTGGTAATTTTATTTGTGCGCTTACGCTAATGGTCGCCATTAACGTAATGAATAGTATTATTTTTTTCATTTGATATTATTTTTTGGCCACTGATTTTTCAATTTTACAAATTACATTAATCTATTCTTTGTGCTAATTCAATTTTACTTTTTTTAAAATTTGTGAAATTGAGATTATCATTGAAAAAAATTAGTGCAATTAGTGAAATTCGTAGCTAACTGGTTTTGAATCGATGACACCTAAAAGGTTTTAAAAACCTTTTAGCATAATTTACTCATAAGTATATAATTTGATTTTTTGAATTTCGTAATCGCCTGTCGGAATTCTCAGATGTCTTCCCTGATGGGTTTGGTCGCCGTTGAAATGTCGGATGGTTCTCCATGTTCCATTTTCGAATTTGCCCTGATCTGTTTTTAAGATTCCGGCATTTAAATTTTTATTTTTTAATGGTTTAAAAGTAGCTACAATTCCGGATCCGGCGATGTAAAATTCATCAGTTCCGATTTCGATAATTATGGCGCTGGATGCTGGCCAGATATCTTCTTTGGCTCCATCTGACCAATTTAAGGTATAATCGTGTTTGAATGTAAATTCGTAATTGCCCAATTGAATAGTTTGTGACTGATTTTCTTTATCCAGTAATACGCCATCAATTTTTCCCTGACCTTTATTGGCTTCAATAACGGGCGTTAATTGTTTGACCAGATCGTATATTTTTCCTAATGGTTCTTTTTTTGCCTCTGTAACAGATTCAATAGAAAAAGGCGAGAAACCCATTGCTTCATAATGTCCTATCGCATACAAGCCTTTAAAAGGTGCGCTGGCATCAAAACGATGTTCTGGTATAAATAATGGATTTCCCTGACGGGTAAATAAATCATTCCAGTGTTTAAATGACGGATTATAAAAATCAGGAGAAAAAAAATCGATCGCGTTTCCTGCTGCTTTCCAGACATCCATAACATGTGGCAACGGGCCGGCACTTGGATATTCTCCCGGTTTTTTCTCAGGAGCATTTAAGGCTGCATTTACAAACATGGGAATCGCATAACTGTCTTTTCCGGCTTTGGCCAATTTATTAGTGAATTTGGCAAAATACCAGGCCATAAAAATCTCATCGGTCGGCAACCCTTTCCCAAAAACCTGTTCCCAATTTCCGGATGTTTTAAAGCCATTTTCCTTCCATATTGCTAAAAATTCAGGCACTAGTTGCTCCTTGTTTTTTTGCAGGTATTGCAATAATTCCTGAGGAACTTCTTTTTTGAAAGCCGCATTAGCCAACGGATGATAATCCCGGGCGGTTGGTAACATTCCGATTTCATTTTCGACCTGGACCATAATAACCGTTTGTTCTTTTTGATCAATAGCTTTGATGTGTGCCATTAGTTGCTGAAAAGCATTAAGATCTGCCTGTAAATTGTTTTCGCTAAATGGCATTAAGATTTCATGGCTTTTATCTTTGTCATCTTTTACTCTGGGGTATTTTTTCTGATTCAGTTTTACCCATTCCGGAGCATGACTTGACATACTGTTTTTCCAGGATCCGAACCATAAAAAAACTAATTTCAGGTTTTCTGTTCTGGCCTTCAGGATTAAATCATCTACCAAAGAAAAATCAAATTTGCCTTCTTCCCTCTCGATCAGTTCCCAATAAATGGGAGTTAATACGGTATTGAGATTCATATCGGTTAGTTTAGGCCAAATGGGCTCCATACTTTTCATACTTGTGGCCGAAGAATTTCCTAATTCGCCACCCAGTATTATAAAAGGTTTTCCGTTTACGATCAATTGGGTTTTGTTGCCTTTTTTCTGAAGATTGGGAATTTTGTCCTGAGCAAATCCAAATTGTATGACCAGCACCAGCAGTAAAAAAAATTTGTTTTTTGAATCAAACATTCTAATTCGTTTATATTAAAAAATGAATTGTTTCTATCACTCTTAACTAAGCCTGAAGCAAAAGTTATGAAATGAATAATCCATAGTACAAACCTTTTAAGATTCGTACTACGGATTTATTATGAAAAAGAATTTATGGTTTTACCAGTTCTCCAGAAAAATCTTTACTTACATCTTTTCCTGCAAGACCATCAGCGGTGCCTTTGTAAGCATGTTTACGAACATAATTAGCATCCCAAAGATTTGGGGATTCATCAGGAAGCCAGAATTCATGTTCTTTTACGCTATCAGAAACACCCCAGATCGTTACACCGTATTGTTGTGGCACAGGAATGTATTTTTTATACATATCGATCACAAACTGATACATTTCGGACTGAGCTGCTTGTTGTGCTACCGTTGGTGCATTGGTTCCTAATCGTACATCTAATTCAGAAATTTTAATCAGTTTTCCTGAAGCAGCTAATTTTTGAAACATCTGAACAATCATGTCTTTATCAGTCGTGAGGCCAATATGCATCTGAGTTCCGATTCCGTCTACTTTTGCACCCTGACTTTCGATATATTCTACATATTTAATAAGTCCGTCGCATTTGTCTAATCTTGATTCCAGATTATAATCATTTATAAATAGCTTATCTGTGGCATTACCGTACTCGCGTGCCAGTTTAAATGCTGTTACTGCATAATCTTTGCCCAGGTATTTTGCCCATGAGAAAAAATCTGCTGCGGTATCGCCTTCGTTACCGGTTCTTAATGTTCCGTCTTCTTTCATTGGTTCATTCACCACATCCCATGCAAAAACACTTGTTTTGTAATGTGTCATCATTTTAGAAATCCAGTCTTTCATGGCATCTCCTATGATTTTTGTTTTTTCGGCATCGGTTTTTTCGATGTTTATTGGTGCTGTTGCACCTCCTCCGCCTGAAATTTCTCCGGAAGTTGCCACTACATTATCAATATAATAGGTTCCCGATGCAGCTCCTAAATCAAAATTAAAACCTGTTTCCCCGCCTTTTGCAGTAATTTTCCACTCAATTAATTTCCAGGTTGTCGAAGTTGCCTGATCTCCCTGATAACTGGCTAATGCTTGTGGTGTGCTTGAACATCTTACAGATCCCGGTGCCTCAGAACGAATCATAAATGAAATGGTATAATTTTTTCCCGCTACTAAAGCTGAACTGAAAAGCCCGTTAATTTGAGTTTTATATTGCTCTGTAGGCGTGCTGGTTGCATTTACTACTTTCATGGCGCCACTGCCTTCATATGTATTGGGAGCAGCAGCAAGACTTAAAGCATCTGTTGCTCCGTTGGCTTTTGTCCAGCCAGTTATCCCTGAATTAAAATTTCCGTTTGGAATTAAATTGACAACACCCGATACCGCATCAAGATCTACCACTGCTATTGTATTTACATCTATTAAATAGGTAACATTTGGAAGGTATCCTAAATCTATGTTGAATTTGAAATTAGTAATTCCTGTTTTAAAATCCCCGGGGGCGACTTTAATTTTAACCTGCTGCCAGGCAGATGTTGTTGTAAAAGCTTCTGTTGCAGATGCCCCGGTACTAAACCAATCCTTATAAGGATATTGAGCCGTATTGATTAATGATTCATTAAACGAAATACGTCCTTTTCCGGTTTGATCTGATTTTATATAAAAAGAGATTTCATAATTATGACCGCTTACTACCGGAACATCCGGAGAGATTAATTGCAAATTGTAAGGTGCAGAAGAGGCAGCACTAGCTTGCAGCTGAACTGCTTTTGTAGTATTAATTAATCCTGCATTATCAATTACCGTGATTCCTTTTCCTGCGTTGTATTTTGCCCAGTTTGCAAACGAACCGTTTTTTAAGCCTGCTACATCAAGTATGTTGGTTCCGCTGGAACCCGGAATTACAGTTGGGGCAATAATACCATTTAAATAACTTGCGTTTTGGTTGGAATGCCAAACCAGAGTATGTCCAAAAACTGATAGTCCTGCTTTTTTTGTTTCGGCAATAAACGCATCTATTGTCGCAAAATTTATTTCGCCTTTGGCATTGACCATTGCGCCGTGTTTCATGGCATAACCCGGAGTTACCTCATCGAAATTTTCGTTTACAATTTTTCGGTAAGCGGCATCGCTCATGTATAGGTCAGCTCCAATTCCGTTTCCTAAAACAAAATCGCTATAGGTTTTTAAGGGCTGGTACCTGCTTATTTTTTCAACCAGTTCTAACGGAAGTTCTGCTCCTGTTACTGCACCGTGATCCGGGTCTTTTTCCCAGTCCATTTTGTTGTCGTCGCATGCTGACAAAATCATTAGTGACGAAGCGATTATAGGGAATATATATTTGTATTTCATTTTTGCTATTTTTAAAATTACACGATTTATTTCTTTATTAATCAGCATTCTGATGCTTCAATTAATTAAGGAAAATCATTATAAACCGGTGTATCTAGTGAAACAATTCTCCAGTTGTCTGTATATACTTTTACTGAAGTGGCTTTTGCCGGGAATTCTACTTCGCTTGCATTTCCTAGTACATCTTTCATTTTAACATCAGAATTTTCGAAATAAATCCCAAAGTTTTGATACGTCTGGGCTTCACGATATGCCAGAACAGTTTCAAAAGTAAAGGCTTCTTTTGACCATGCGTAGAATTTATTTAGCGGAATAGTAACGGTTGTCCAGCCCGTTGTCTGGAAAGCAACTGATTTTCCGTCTACTAACCACGGAATGTAATTATAAACAGCTCCTGTCCATTCTCCTCCGTTAAAGTTATTTACTGTACATATTTTTAAGTATCCTGAATCTTTCCAGGCATCCGGAACATAGATCTCAAATTGCAGTGCTACTTTGTCAAGTGGTGTACTTGCAGGAATATAAGGTGTGAGTTGGGTTCTCCAGTTATCAACTCCAGTTCCTGCTGTCCATACTTCTGATTGGCGGACTTTTGGTTCAAATGCGGGCATACGGGCAGGATGATGCGGCACATATTTTCCCTGAGAAGTGTTTCCGGTGCCTAAAGCAGCTGATTCTATATCTGTTGGCAGAATCATACTTGCTCTGTCCCATGAACCCTGCGTTCCTTGTCCGTCGAAATTTATTAAAATCCCTTTTTTGAAATTAAAATATGCCGGAGAGTACGCTCCTCCGTTTGAACTCTGAACAAATATTGAACCTCCGAGATCTGATATTCCGTTAGGAACTGTTACGGTAAAAAACTCACCATCAGGATCCGATACAATACCACTTGTTACTTCGACATTTCCGGGAAAAACCACCTTGCTTACTTCGGTTAAACCGGAACCTTCAACGGTAATAGTTTCACCTGGATTAGGCATTGTGTTCGAAATACGGTCTATAACGGGTTTTGAGGAACGAATTTCGAATTTAAATGTTGTTTCATTAGTATCATTTACAAATCGAATGGTGTTTCTTACTGAAGGATCTGCATCAATTGTAGGGGTATCGGCAGAAATATTGATCAGCATTGAATTGTCGCTAACAAAAACAACATTAAAATAAGTCGAATATCCATTGATATAGACCTTTTTTAATCCGGTAAATCCGGAACCTTCAATACGTATGGCCTGGCCTAAACGGGCAAAAGTAACTTCTCTATCCGGTACAGACGAATTTACATCTTCCAGAAATACTCTGCTTATAGTGATGGTTTTACCACTGGATTCATTATTATCACAAGCAGTAAACAGGGTACTAAAAATCATCATCATAAAAAATGCGATGGGAGCCCAATACTTTTTAGTTAAAATATATTTCATATTAATCTTTCTTTAGATTTATTATTTTTCTACTGGAATAAGTCTTTGATTCTTTCTTCTGTAAACTGATACGGTACCGGATTTTCTCGCAACAAAGGATTTTGAACCAGCTCTGATTCCGGATAAGGCAAAACAAAAATGGTAGCATCTATGACACCAATAGCGCGGGAACTCGTACTTTTTGTAGCATCGACAGAAACGGTATTTGTTGCAGAATCGTACAGAATTGGTGTAATGGTGCCTCTGTTTTGGCCCGTTACATAATTTACTACTTCCTGCTGTTTGTAATAGGATCTTCTCACCAGGTCATACCAATACTGACCTTCCATACATAACTCTACTCTTCTTTCGTGAATAATATCTGCATAGGTAAGTGTCGTTTTAGGATCAAGGCCTGCACGTACGCGAAGTTTGTTAACTCCTGATAAAGCAAGAGCGTCTGCTGTCGAAGCATTATTTCCCAGGGCAGCTTCGGCATAATTTAGATAGACTTCGCCCAAGCGCAGCATGTAGGTATTTAGAGCAGAGTTCATACGGGTAATCTTAGAATTATCTTTTGTAGATCCTACTACTCCTTTTTTTACGGTTAAGAAATCTTTGGCATGATCTACAGTATATCCACCATTTGATTTGCTTATTTCCGGGTAAAAATCATCATCCCCCATCCATGTGGCTTTTCGGCGTACATCTTTAGATTCATATTCCTGTAAAACATTATATGAAGCTCTGGTCCAGTAACCCCAGGCAGCATCATCACCGGTAATATCAGAACTTAGTGCAAAATATGCCTGTTGTGTATTGTTTACTCCAAAATCTCCGTTAGGAACCCATTGCAGGGCAAACATAGACTCTGAATTATTGTTGTTTTCGATCATAAATAAATCTGCATAATTAGGCATCAAACTGTACGGACCTGAATTGATTACTTTTTCTGCTGCTTTTTTAGCCAGATCAAGATATTCCTGATTTCTTGATCCGCTGTTTGGGTTGTCACTTATTCCTGAATACGATAAGTAAACACGAGACAACATCCCAAAAGCACTATATCTTGTTAGACGACCTGACTGACCTGCTGTTTCCGGAAGATATTTTGCAGCATATTCCAGATCGCGCATGGCAAATTCGTAAACATCTTTTAATGGATTTTTATTTACAATTGGATTTTTTACTAATTCTCTCGGATCTGTAGAAATAATTACATCTCCCCACAATGAGGCCAAATACCAATAAGCGATTCCTCTCATAAATCTTGCCTCGGCGATATATTTACTTTTAAGGCTTTCGTTTACCGTGCTGCCATTAATACCAATAATAACATTGTTGGATTGCTGTACGACATTATATAAAGATCCCCAGGCAGAAACTAATGGTCCTGTTAATCCGGTTTCTGTGAGATCTGTAAACGGATAAACATAATCAGAATATGGAGCATATAAGTTGGCCGCGCGTCCGTCGCCTAAACCATAATAAAATTTATCATTAAAATCAAACCATACTTTATTGTATAACGGACCTGTTGCTGCCTGAAAATCCGACTCGGATTTATAGAAATTTTCTTTGGTAATTCGATCATCTGGTTCAACATCTAAAAGATCACTACAACCAGTCCAAATAAGTGGCAATGCGATCAAAAGAACCTTATAAATTATTTTTTTTGTTTTCATGGTTTGTAGTATTTTAGAAATTAACATTTAATCCGAGTGTAGTAATAATTGGCGACGGATAACGTCCGTTGTCAATACCGGTTAAAAGAACACTTTGATTAATAGATCCTATTTCAGGATCATAACCTTTGTATTTCGTAAATGTTAATACGTTTTGTGCATTAGAATAGACTTTGATATTAGAAATACCATATTTAGAATATAATTTCTTTGGTAAATTATACCCTATCGAAATGTTTTTTACCCTTACATAAGAACCATCTTCTACAAATCGATTGCTTAAACGATAATTTGATGCAGATGATGCAGATGATGCACCAATTCTTGGCATATATGGATCTCCTCCCACAATTTGCACGTTGCGATAATCGTTTGGTCCGTTTGGATCAATTAACTCCAATTGTGCATATCCCAAAGCTGATTTTAATAAATTGGTGTTCTCACGCGGATTTTCTAACCAGCGTCTTTGATAATTTAATACATCATTGCCATAAGACCCTGTCAATAATATATTTACATCAAAACCAAGGAATGAGAATGTATTCCCAATACCAAATGTGAAATCAGGAGCAGGATTACCAATATAACCTGTATCTTTTTCGTTAATTACACCGTCTTTATTGACATCTTCAAACATATAATCACCAATCCAGACACCATTTTCTCCAATTGCCATTCCTTCCGGCAAAGCGGTTGGTTTTACAACTCCGTCTTTATCCTTATAATAAAAATCTGTAGCTTTCTCAAAGCGGCCAATTACTTTATAACCGTAAAACTGTCCTATAGGCTGCCCTACTGAAGTACGTGTAACAACTGTAACATCAGATCCTTGTTGCAGGGTCATATTATAAACTCCTGATTCTGTATTCAATGCCAGAACTTTGCTTCTGTTCATAGAAAATACAAAATTAGATTTCCATGTAAAATCATTTCTCTGCATGTTTAAGGTATTTAAAGTAAATTCAAATCCTTTATTTTCAAGAGCTCCAATATTGAATGTTGGAGGAGCTGTAGCGCCTTGTCCTGTTGTTCCTGCATAAGCCGGAAGTGCTAAATCAAGTAATAATCCGTCGGTTTTTTTGTAATAAACATCCGCAATAAGTTCGATTCGATTATTAAAAAGACCAAGGTCTAAACCAATATTGCTGGATTTTGTTTTTTCCCATCCTAAATCAGGATTTGCTGTATTGGTTGCAATTTGCCCGCTTCCCCAATTGGTTGCAGAAGTACCGTAAACTGAGGTATAAGCATAATCAGGAACACTTTGATTGCCAACGATTCCCCATCCTAATCTCAGTTTCAGGTTATTGATGGTTTTATTGTCTTTTAAGAAATTTTCATTTGACACTTTCCAGGCTAAAGCTGCTGACGGGAACCAATCCCAACGATTTTCTTTGGCAAACTGCGAAGAACCATCTCTTCTGATTGTACCAGTTAGCAGGTATTTATCATTAAAGGAATAAAAAACTCTCCCAAAATAAGAACTAAGTGCTCTTGTCCAGCTTCCGTTTGAATTTCTTGCTGTTGTAGGATCTCCTGCATTCAGATCTGTTGCTCCGTTAGTGATATACCCGGAACGGTATCCGTAAAGATTTTCTCCATGTTGTTCCTGCATTTCCTGACCTAACATCACATTTACAGTGTGAACACCAAAATTTTTATTATAGGTTAAAAGATTATTCCAAATCCAGTTTTGACTCAATGATTTTGTTCTTGTACCTTCTCTTATATCATTTACAAGTGCTCCAAAAGCATATGATGGATTAAAAGTATAATTGTTTCCAAAACCATAATCTAAAGAGTATTGCGATTTAAACTTTAAGCTTTTAGAAAAACTAATTTCAGCATAGGTATTGGCTCTTATTCCGTAATTCTCATTATGGTTGTCTCTCATTAAAGCCAATCCTAATGGGTTGTTCTGAACAAATTCAGTTGTATCTGGCCCATCGAATGTACCATCAGCATTACGGGCAGCCACATTTGGCGTTTGCTTAAGTGCTGTAAGAATCAATGAACCATCTGTAAATGTTGTTACCTGTTCTGTTTTATTTAAAGCCATATTTACACCAAGCTTCAAAAAGCTTTTTACCTGAGAATCTATAACTCCCCTTAGATTGAAACGATTAAAAGAGGAACCAATGGCAATACCATCCTGATCCAGATATCCAATCCCCAAAGCATACGTTGTAGTATCAGATCCTCCTGAAGCAGATAAATTATAACTCTGCATCATTGCGGTAGTAAATAATTCTTTTTGCCAATCTGTACCGTTACCTAATAAATCTGGCCTGATAAAATTATTATCTCGCTCTACAATTCCAAGATCGGCACGTGCATTTTTTAATGTTCCGTATTCTCTAAGATTTAAGACCTGCAATTGTTTTGGAATTTCCTGCCATCCAACATAACTGTCAAAATTTAAGGTAAGTTCTCCTTTTTTTCCTGTTTTGGTCGTAATCATGATTACACCATTTGCTGCTCTTGATCCGTAAATAGCAGTTGCCGAGGCATCTTTTAAAATATCCATTGAGAGAATATCTGACGGATTGATTCCTGCAAGCGGATTTGCATTCATAGAACCTGTTGTACCATCTATAACAACACCATCTATAACATAAATGGGTTCGTTAGATCCTGTGATCGAACTTATACCACGAATACGAACAGAAGAACTGGAACCAGGCGCACCATTGTTTTGCTGGATATTTACCCCTGCTGCACGTCCCTGCAAAACCTGATCGATAGTTGTGGCAACAGATTGTGTTACTGCAGCGCTGCTTACAGAAGAAACAGCACCGGTTAAATCTCCTCTTTTCATGGTACCATATCCTACTACCACGACTTCTTTTAAGTTGTTTAGGTCTTCCTCAAGAAACACATCGATTTTAGTCTTATTAGCAATCGCGATTTCTTTTGCTTTGTAACCTATAAAGCTATACACCAGAGTTCCGGCAGAAGGTGCACTAATAGAATATGTACCATCAAAATTTGAAACTGTAGTAATATTACTGCCCTTTACAACAATATTTACTCCCGGTATTGGCCCATTACTATCCGAAACTGTTCCTGATACCGTTGTTTGAGCATTTACTGCGGCAGAAAATACGAACATCAGGATCAGGCAACCCAGATTTTTAAAGTATTTTGATTTGCTTTTAGTAATTAAAAAGTTAGTCATAAATAATTGGTTTAATTAGTTAATAGTATGGTTTAGTTAGTTTTTGTTTTTTCTGGCTTTTTCTACTGTATTTCTTTCGTAAAAATGGAATACTTTACAAGCCTTTATAAAAACAAATATATACAAAAAACAATAACACACAATCGGTTGCGTTAATTTTTATTTCGGATTATTAAAAAATACAGCTAAAAAAAAGAACATAACTTATTTTAAATTAAAAAATATTGATAATATGACAAAATAAGCATCCAGAGCCACGAAAACGTTATAGATATCAAATGATTTAATCTAAAATCTTAAAAAAAACATAAAAATAAAAAAAGGAGTTATTTTTTTAAATCAATTCATTTTAATCAAAATTGAATTACAAAATCAAGCAGGCAAAACAGGCCACAAACACTGAATAAAGAAAAGATTTTAGACTTTTAGATTCTTCTATAACAACATTTTAACCATCAAAGTTCTAAAGATTCAAAAAACATAAAAACAAACAATCGGTTGCTTATAAAAGCAAAAAACGCCCTTCAAAATGAATTGAAGGACGTTTGTAATTTATTACATAAATTGTAACTAAAATGTAATTTTATTCCGCTAAAAAAACTTACAATTTCATCTTTTTGGCATCTTCTATAAATTGGTTCAAACCAATATCTGTTAATGGATGTTTTAGCAATCCTTTTATCGCAGAAAGTGGTCCTGTCATAACATCTGATCCTACTTTGGCACAATTGACAATATGCATGGTATGCCTGATAGAAGCCGAAAGTATCTGAGTCTGATAGTCGTAATTATCATAAATTTCCCTGATTTCGGCAATGAGATGCATTCCGTCTGTAGAGATATCATCTAATCTTCCTAAAAAAGGCGAAACATAAGTGGCACCGGCCTTTGCAGCTAACAAAGCCTGTCCTGCCGAAAAGACCAAAGTAACATTGGTTCTGATTCCTTTAGAAGAGAAATACTTACAGGCTTTTACCCCGTCAGCAATCATGGGCAACTTTACCACGATCTGTGGATGTAAAGCCGCTAGTTCCTCTCCTTCTCTAATCATACCATCAAAGTCTGTTGAAATTACTTCTGCCGAAACATCGCCATCTACAATATTGCAAATGTTCAGATAATGTTTCAAAATATTGTCTTTTCCTGTAATGCCCTCCTTGGCCATCAAAGACGGATTTGTTGTAACGCCATCCAGGACACCCAAAGCCTGAGCTTCTTTTATGTCTTCCAGATTGGCCGTATCTATAAAAAATTTCATAGTTTTTTGTTTAAGGTTGGTTGTAAAAAAATGATAGGATTGTATATCATTATCTTTATCAAAATTTAAAACTTTGGCAAAGATTTCTTGTAGATTCTAATAATTCAGGTCAATTTGTAGTGAGTGAAAATGTGCATTTTGATTCATTTCTTCAAAAAACATTCAATAAAAAATAACTCTTTTATTATTCTATCAAACGGACTTTTCTTCAATTTTCGAATTAGAAAACAGTAACTAAACCTTCAATCTGCTTTCTGAATTCAAATGCTAAAAAAACTAGTCATAATCGTAATACACATTCTCAACATTTCACTTTAAGAAAATAACTTTTTACGGCTATCATAATCTATTATTTTGGATAGATTTTCCTTTTCAAGCTTTTAATGAGACCTAAGAGGTTTTAAAAAGCCTGTTAGGTCTTTCAATATCTTAAATATATTGATTGATAATATTTTCAAATAATTCCTGTTTTCCGCTTTGCAAATTCAATTCTCCATTATCATGTGCAATCGCATATAAGTCTTTCAAATTCAATTTTCCGTCAGCAAAATCTTTTCCTTTTCCTGAATCGAATGAGCTGTATCTTTCTTTTCTCAGTTTCTCGTAAGGAGAAGAAGTGATAATTTTATCAGCTGTTAATAATGCTCTTGCAAAAGTATCAGCACCACCAATGTGAGCAAGGAATACATCTTCAGGATCTGTTGAGTTTCTTCTGATTTTAGCGTCAAAATTTACACCTCCGCCTTGTAATCCTCCTGCTTTCAGAAATACCAACATTGCTTCTGTTGTTTCCTGAATGTTGTTCGGGAACTGGTCTGTATCCCATCCATTTTGATAATCTCCTCTATTCGCATCAATGCTTCCCAACATTCCTGCTTTTGCAGCCACTTCAAGTTCATGCTGAAAAGTATGTTGTGCCAATGTTGCATGGTTGACTTCGATATTAATTTTGAAATCTTTATCTAAACCGTATTCTTTTAAGAATCCAATAGCGGTCGCCGAATCGAAATCGTATTGGTGTTTTGATGGCTCCATTGGTTTAGGTTCAATAAAGAAAGTTCCTTTAAAACCTTGGGATCTTGCGTAATCTCTGGACATCGCCAGGAATTGTGCCATATGATCCAGTTCTCTGCCCATATCGGTATTCAATAAAGACATATAACCTTCACGTCCGCCCCAGAAAACATAATTCTCTCCGTCTAAAGCAATCGTTGCGTCCAAAGCTAGTTTTACCTGTCCTCCGGCTCTTGCTACTACATTAAAATCAGGATTTGTCGCGGCTCCGTTCATGAATCTCGGGTTCGAAAAACAGTTAGATGTTCCCCAAAGTAATTTAATTCCGGACTCTGCTTTTTTCTGTTTTAAATATTCTGTAATGGTCGCCAAACGTTTTTCTGACTCAGCAAAAGTGGGACCTTCAGCAATTAAATCATAATCATGAAAACAGAAGTAATCAAAACCCATTTTACTGATAAATTCAAACGCTGCATCGGCTTTATCTTTCGCTGCCTGAATAGGATCTGAAGATTGGTCCCAGGCAAAATTTTGTGTTCCCGGACCAAACGGATCACTTCCTTGCCCACAGAACGTATGCCAGTACGCAATAGCAAACCTAAAATGCTCGCGCATTGTTTTTCCCGCAACAACCAGATCCGGATTGTAATATTTAAATGCTAACGGATTGTCAGAATTCTTTCCTTCAAATTTAATTTGACCAATACCTTTGTAGTATTCTTTATTGCCTAAAACTATCATTTTTTTTTATTTTTTATGTGTTAATATAAATTCTAATTCTTGCTTCCATTTTTGATACGCCTTTTCATAAGGCTCTTTGTTTTTGAGTGGTAAAAACGTCATAACGTGATCGTTTGTCGTTATGCTTGACCCAAATTTATTGTAATCACCATCTTTTAAACCTACCGCTCTGGCCGCACCTACTGCTCCTGTTGTATTGTAAATTTCGATTTCATGCCCAATAAGGGTGGCAACAGTATTCGAAAAAATCTCCGAACGGAATAAGTTATCATTTCCTGCCCTGATTACATTTATAGTTGCATTATCTTCTTTTAAACATTCCATTCCATATACAAACGAAAAAGCAATTCCTTCAAGAGAAGCTCTGAACAAATGTGCACTATTGTGGATATTCAAATTGAGATTCAAAAAATGTGTTCCGATATTTTTATTGTTGAACATACGCTCTGCACCATTCCCAAACGGAATCACCACAACTCCATCTGAACCAATGGCAATTTTAGATGCTTTTCTGTTCATCGATTCATAGGTTTCATCGCCCATGTTATTTCGGAGCCAGCGGTATTGAATTCCGGCTCCGTTGATGTTTAATAATTTACCTATTCGCGGCATTTCTAATTCGTAATTTACATGCACAAAATTGTTTACCCTTGTGCTTTTTCCGGAAGTCATTTCGCCAACTGCATAAAAAACTCCAGAAGTTCCGCCTGTTGCCGCCACTTCGCCAGGATTCAGCACGTTTAGTGACAGCGCATTATTAGGCTGGTCGCCCGCTCTGTAAACAACCGGAATACCAAGTGGTAATCCTGTTTCTTTTGCAGCTTTTTCGTTTAAAATGCCCTGATTAGTAAAATTCTCTACAATGTCCGGCGTTAACGACTGATCGATTCCGTAATAATCCAACAGCCAATTGGCTACTTTGTTTTCTTTATAATCCCAAAGCATCCCTTCAGATAAACCATTTTTTGTGGTGGTTATATCCCCCGTTAATTTATAGGCGATATAATCTCCCGGCAGCATATATTTATAAACCTGATTGTAAATTTCAGGTTCATTTTCTTTGACCCATTTTAGTTTCGAAGCAGTAAAATTTCCCGGGGAATTCAACAAATGTTCCATACATTTTTCTTCTCCTATTTCGGCGAAAGCTTTATTCCCAATTTCAACTGCACGGCTGTCACACCAAATGATGGCGTTACGCAATGGGTTGCGTGTTTTGTCCACAATAACGAGCCCGTGCATTTGATAGGATATACCAATTCCCTGAATTTTAGAAGCTTCGATATTAGCTTCCCGAATGGCTCTTTTAGTCGCTACACAAATGTGCTGCCACCAAATTTCAGGATCCTGTTCTGCCCAATCCGGATGCAGTGACACAATTTCCATTTCGTTTTGCGGTTCATGCAAAACAATTATTTTTTTCCCTGTTTCGGCTTCAACCAAAGCTACCTTGACCGAAGAACTTCCAATATCATATCCTATATAATACATAACTTATAATGATTCTCTTACTATTAATTTTGTTGGCACATAACTCTGAACAACCTCATCGTGCGTAATAAAGGCTGCCGCTTTTGTTCCTAATTCCTTGAAATCAGTCGAAATAACCGAAATCCCTTTGTATATAAATTTCTTCATTGGCGTTTCATTGTAAGACAAAAAACCAACATCTGTTCCAGGCTCCAAATCTTTATCTTTACATTGCTCTAAAAAGTGCCCTAAAATTCGATCACTCACACTGATATAAGCAATTCCTTTTTCGATATTAAACTTTTTTGCCTCTGTAATAACTTTGTATTCAAATTTAAAATCAGCACAAAACTTTTTAAAATATTCCAATGTCTCTTTTGGGTGATTCGTATAATTAGGATAAACAAACTGTATGTTTTTATACTTTCTAAACAAATCAACCGCCTCTTCAAGAGCATTATAAAATGCTTTTCCAAAATCCTGAAAAACATAATTATTGCGTTGCTGTGTATGAATATTCCAATCGATCAGGAGCAGCTTATCGTTTGCAATTGCATCTAAGGTTGGCGTTACCTCTTTGTGATCAAAATTCATTACCACATACTTGTAGTATTTTCCTAAGCTATTATTAATGATTGTTTTAAAAACATCAATATTATAATGATGAAACTGCACATCCGTAATTACATTATCTCCCAAATTATTTACAAACGAATGGTATAAAACCTCTTTATACGCCTTAAAAGTATCCAGCACCAAAAGCACTTTTCTCGTTTCGCCCGAAACATAATAGCCTTTATTGGGCACTGAATCGATGCTGTTTTGATCCTTTAAAATAGAATACGCCTTAAATACGGTATCTCTCGATAACTGATTTGTCCTGCAAATTGTATTTACAGAAGGAAGCAAATCTCCTTTTTGCAAAATATTCTCTGCAATCGCATTGTTGATTCCGTTGACCAATTGCTGGTACTTCGGAATATCACTTTCGTGATTTATGGTAAAGACAAATTTTTCTATATTTTCACTAATCATACTGTTCTGTTCTGGTATGCTAATATAAACAATTGTCCTTTGTAAAAAATAGTATTTATGTTAAAAATATTCCTTTTTTAAATGTTACATCATAAGTTCCAGAGGAGCGATATTTCTTCCTAGTATGTCACCCCGATGGAGCGAAGGAGACCCGAAAAACATTTCCTAAAAATGATGACTCGAAGTATACATCGCTAAATAAGTCCCTACAAATCCTCCTGCTTCTTTTGTGCTTAATATAATCGCGTCAACATCTTTAGTCAATAAAACCCATTCGCCTTTTTCTGTTGTTTTATAATAAAAATCATAAAACCTGCCTTTGCCTTCTACTTTTACAAAAAGCGCTTTTGCATTTTCTTCCAGTACTTTTTTTGCAACAATTTCAGGTTTTCCATCCTGAATTTTCGCTGCCCTTCTTTCTAGAAAAACTTCTTGTTTTCCGTCACTATTCAATCTTTTTCCTATCAATAAATAATGTTTCTCATTCTGAAAGGCAACCAGACCGGCAGCTGCTAAAGTATCTTTTGGTGTAAATTCTAATTTTGTCGAAGTTTCAAATTTTAAATGCTGTTGCCTTCTTCCAATAAAAGAAAAATTCGTTTCGGTCTGAATGGATTGCTTTCTGGATTTTATGAGCAGTTTACCATCTTTCAAATCATACCATTTTTCAGAAGGCGTTCGAACAAAATTCCATTTTAAGTCTAATTTATTCTTATTGAAATCATCATGCGAAACAAAATTGCCATTCATTGGTTCGTTTTTTTCTTTAGAAAGCCGCAGATTAGGTCTTTTACTGATTAAAGGGATTGCTTTGTTGCCGTCTACAATTGTTGGCCAGTCATTTTTCCATTCTACCGGCATCATAAAAGTTTCCCTTCCTGTATTGTACAAATCCATTCCGTATGGTCTGCAGCCTAGAAATACCGCCCACCAATCACCGTTTGGCAGTTCTACAAAATCTGCATGTCCCGTTGTCGACACTTCATTTTTTCGATTTGGGTCTAAATGCGTTTGTGTCATGATGGGGTTATTACTATAACTTGCATAAGGACCATAAATACTTTTGCTTCTAAAAACAACTTCAGAATGGTTGTAACCTGTTCCTCCCTGAGCACAAATGATATAATAAAATCCATTCTTTTTGATCACGTGCGGAGCTTCTATCCAGACTGGTTTTATAGCCATATCAGTTCCGCCATTGATCACCAATTGCGATTCGCCAATAACCTTTTGCCTGGCTAGATCATATTGAAACATATAAATCGCGCGATGCCCGTCATGAACTGAAATATTGTTTGGCGGCGGACCATTATGTGTGATGTACACTTTTCCGTCATCGTCAAAAAATATATCCGGATCAATGCCGTCAACACCCGCAATCACCATTGGGTTCGACCATGGCCCAGCCGGATTTTTGGCGGTAACGATAAAATTTCCTACTCCACTTACATTTGTACAGATTACATAAAAAGTTCCGTTATGATAGCGTAGGGTTGGCGCGTACATCCCGCCTGATAATCTCGAATTTTCAAAATTCGCCTGTTCCGGACGATCAATAATATTCCCTATTTGTTTCCAATGAACCAAATCGGTACTTTCGAAAATAGGCAATCCCGGAAAATAACAAAACGAAGAATTTACCAAATAAAACTTATCCTCTACCCTGCAAATCGTAGGATCAGGATAAAATCCAGCCAAAATCGGGTTCAGGTATTCACTGTCAGATGGAGATATATTGGCGTAAGCATCATCTTTTCCTTGGTAATCAAACCAATCAAAAGCAGCATAATCCGAATACACAATCGGTTGTGGTTTCTGAGAAATTTTTTTACATGCAGAAATGGTAGTCATTAAAATGATTACGCTTACTATTTTAAAATCTCTATTTTTTATTTTAAACATATCTTTATCTGAAAAAGTTTTTTAAAAATTAAAATTTAGTTCTCTGTGTGCTAACATTTCGTCTTGTTGCAAGTTGACGCTGTAAAATTTGGCTGCCCTGTGCGACACCGCTGCTTCTTTTTCGTCTAAATCCTTTATCAAATCCATTTGCAATATCTTTCTTCTAAAATTAGATTTATTAATTTCGATTCCCAGAATTTCTTCATAAAGATGCATGACCTGCAGCAATGTAAATTTCTCCGGTAGTAAATTAAATCCAATCGCACTTTTGCAAATATTTTTTCTCAATTCTTTTAAACTATAATCTAAGATTACTTTGTGTTTGTCGTTTAAACCTGAAATCTCATTAATACCTATCCAGGCAACATTGGGGTTAAAAATATCATTTTCTATATCCTCGATATCTCTTTTTACCATCGCATAATATCCTATCGAAATATCTTCCTGAGAGGACGATGCTGACGGGTAACCAAAAGCTTTTAATTGTTCTACAAAGAAATCATCAACGCCTGTATATTTTCTCAGAATATTTTGGGCTGTACCCGAAATGGTTTCCCCTTCTTTTATGTAATCGTTAGCCAGTTCAAAATTTAGATTTCCCTGATTGTCTTTATGTTTAACCAGTAATACTTTCAGACTTTCTTCATCAAAATTAAATATCACACAATCAATTTCTATTGGGTTTGTAATATATTGAGTGGTGGTATTTTTCCCTTTTTCATCTCCTTTTTTCATAGAAAATAAAATTTAAACATATTACTACTATTTTCAATAAACAGAAATCTAATCGACCAGTCTTCTTATCCCGTAAGGATCGATTGTTACGATAGAACCATCTTCGGTATAATCGATTTTGGTAACTTTCATACTGCGCAAATGCGTTACTCCTTTTGATAAACTCGAATCGTGATAAAACAAATACCATTCGTTCTCTACTTTACAAATCGAATGGTGCGAAGTCCAGCCTACAACAGGATTCAGGATTCGCCCCTGATAGGTAAAAGGCCCATACGGACTCTCTCCTATGGCGTAACAGATGAAATGTGTATCGCCTGTAGAGTAAGAGAAATAATATTTGTTGTTGTATTTATGCACCCAGGAAGCTTCAAAAAAACGTCGATCGTTATCACTTGCCATTAAGATTTCTCCGTTTTCATCCAGAATTTTAATTTCTTTTGGATCTTCGGCAAACTCGAGCATATCATCTTTAAGCAAGGCCACTATTGGCCCTAAAGCAGGTTCATTACCAGTAGGTTCCTCATGATTGGAATCGTATTTATTGTTTCGGTATTTTTGAAGCTGTCCGCCCCAAATGCCTCCAAAATAAATATAATGTTTCCCGTCTTCGTCTTCAAAAACAGCGGGATCAATGCTGTAACTTCCTTTGATAGCGTCCGGTTCCGGCATAAAAGGCCCAACAGGAGAATCGCTTATGGCAACACCAATCTGGAAAATCCCGTTGGCACGTTTCGCCGGGAAATACAAATAATACTTTCCGTTTTTGCAGGCGGCATCCGGGGCCCACATTTGTTTTTCTGCCCAGGCAACCTCACTAACATGCAAAGCAAGACCGTTATCTACTACTTCTGATTGAATGTTTTCCATCGAAAACACATGATAATCTTCCATACCAAAATGATCTCCATTATCATTAAATGGAATCCCGGCATCGATATCATGCGAAGGATAAATATAAATTTTCCCGTTGAATACATGTGCCGATGGATCAGCCGTGTACATGTGCGAAACTAAAGGTTTCGAAATAGCTAATTTATTAATTTGTTCAAAATTAATTTGTTCAATACTATCTTCAGGCATAGTCGTTTTTATGTTATATTTTAAATAATTAAGTTCTTCTTTCTTTTAAATCGGTTTCTATTTGTACTTCCATATTTTTATTGATTTTATAGAAAAACAACAAGGCAACTCCAACCAAAAATGGAATAGCAGGAAAAATACTTACCAATAATTTTATTCCGTTTATCGCGGTTGCTGTTTGTATTATTGAGTTGGGCACATAATGAAAATATCCTAAAAACAGAGTGGTCAAAGATCCTCCAATGCTCAATCCTGCTTTTAAACCCACCATCATAGCCGAAAATATAATGGCCGTGGCGCGGCGATTGTTTAACCATTCTGAATAATCGGCAACATCTGCAATCATTGCCCACAAAAGCGGAATTGTGATACCGTAGAAAAATCCGTGAAAGATTTGAGAGAAAAATATCAACCCGATAGAAGTTGGCGGAAAGAAATAAAAGGCCAGGATAAACAAGGTCGAAATGAATAAAAACAATCCAAAAATATTTCGTTTTCCGTAAGTGTCGGCAAGTCTTTTAGACAGCGTAATTCCCACAATCATAAAGATAATTCCGCCCGCATTAAACAATCCAAATCCAGCTGAAACAGGATCATTTCCAAAATGGTTTAATCCTATGTTCGACAATACATCGAGGATAGGCTGAATAAAAATGGCCAATTGTTCTTTGTTCACATAATTCTCAAAATAATACACATAAGCACCACCTTTCATGGCCAGGGTTATAAAAACCAATGTTGTCAAAGTCAACATGATCACCCACGGTTTATTTTTCATTAAATCGCTTAAATCTTCTTTGATACTTGACTTTTGTTCCGGTTTTGGAATAATGCGTTCTTTGGTCGTTAAAAAAGTAATCAATAACATAATGGTTCCTATAATGGCTAAAGCTGTCATTACTTTTTCGATACCAATGGCTTTGTCTCCATTTCCGGCACTTTTGATGATGCCAAGCATAAAAACCTGAACAAAAAACTGCGCAAACATTACTGCTACAAAACGATACGACGACAGACTATTTCTTTCGCCCATATCGCCTGTAATTACACCACTTAATGCGGAATAAGGCAAATTATTACTGGCATAAAAAAGCAATAATAAAGTATAGGTTACAACGGCATAAATTACTTTTCCGTGATACGAAAAATCAGGTGTCGAAAAAGCCAGTAAAGCAATCACGCCCAGCGGTATGGCAGTAATTAAAATCCAGGGTCTGAACTTTCCCCATCTGGTACTCGTTCTGTCTGCCAGGACACCTATAATTGGATTAAAAATAAAAGCAGCTATAAGACCTACCACCAACATAATAATTGAAGAATCTGTAGGCGACAATCCGTAGATATCGGTATAAAAATAAGCCAGATACGTCATCAGAGTCTGGAAAACTAAATTTGCTGCCAAGTCACCTAAGCTGTATCCGATTTTTTCTTTAATGGATAGTTTTTGAGAAATGTAATTCATTATTGGTTTGTGGTTATTTTGGTTAGTTTAAAATCAAGAGCACTTTTTGCTTTTATAATAATAAGAATTTATTTTATCATTTTCCGGTTCCTTTTATTCGTCTAATACTTTAAAAACAAGTCTCTTTTATTTTAAACAATCGGTTGTGTAAAATTAGCTAAAAAAACATATTATGCAAATTTAGTTTGCTTTATTTCAATAATAATTCAATAAACAACCGATTGTAAAGTAATTTTTAAAAAGAAGGTCTTTTTTACTTCAGAAATTATTCTTTTTCTTCTTTTATCTGCATAACACTGTTGTATGCTTTTTTAGGCTGCAGCTTTGCATCAAACAATAACGGATAGTTTGTTCTTCCTTTTATTGGCCAATCGTTCAGCCATGACTGCCCGTCGTGAACTCCCCAAAAAGTGACTCTGCTAATTTTATCTTTGTGCTTTAGAAACAATTTAAAAATATCAGCATAGCGTTGTGCCAGCTTTGTCTGAACCGAGTCCGGAAGTTTTTCAGGATACGGATTCATTGTTGGATTTCCTTCAAAATTCTGATTCACATCTGCCCCTTTTAAATCCCATGGATTAGGCAAAACAGTAATATCCAATTCTGTAAAAGCAACTTTTACTCCAAGTGCCGAATACGCCAGAATACTTTTCTCAATTTCTTCTAATGATGGACTATTCAGTTTCCAATGTCCCTGACTTCCAACTCCGTCGATTTTTCCGCCTGCTGCCTTAATCTTCTTTACTAATCTGATTACTCCTTCTCTTTTGGCAGGATCCTCAAGATTATAATCGTTATAATACAAATCTACTTTGGGATCAGCTGCTGCTGCTAATTTAAAAGCATCGATAAGATAATTTTCGCCAAGCGTATTCAAAAAAACAGATTTTCGCAACGTTCCATCTTCGTTTAAAGCTTCATTGACAACATCCCACGAATTGATTCTTCCTTTGTATTTAGAAACGATTGTCGTGATATGATCTTTCATAAAAGCTTTCATTTCGGTACTGTCTTTGATCTTCTCCATCCAGGGTGCAAGCTGACTGTGCCAAATCAAGGTATGCCCGTGAATAAACATTTTGTTTTTTTCGCCAAACGCTACAAACTTATCTGCCAGAGTAAAATCGTATTTGTCTTTTTGCGGATGTACAAACATCGATTTCATAATATTTTCGGCTGTAATGGCATTGAATTCTTTACAAATCAATGAATCTTCTTTCGCATTTTTCTCTTCAATCTGATCGGCACTTAAAGCCGTTCCGATATAAAAATCGTTTTTATAACTGTTTTTTAAAGAAGCAACTTCTTTTTTAGAAGAACAATTCACCAAGAGTACTACGGTAATTGCCAGCAAATAAGGATTAGTAAATTTCATATTTTCGGTTTATAGTTAATAGTTATTTTTTTAACACATAGTTTCAATACACTTAGCTCTGTTAAGTCTAATCGACGTAGAACTTCGTCTGTTTTATTATTTTATTCTAAAACTTTCCGGAGGACCTAAATACGTTTCTAATAGTTGGCCCGTTTCAGTTTCAATTATAATCTTTTGGAGTACCAAAGCAGGATCTGTTCCATAAATTTTCAGGACATGATTTCCGGTATTTTCAATTGTATGCAAAGAAGTTATTATCCTGATATTATCTGCAACCGACTGATTCCAGTTTTTCTCAGAATTATCAGCATTCAGATTCATTATTTGAGGAATTTCAGCATCAAAAGAAACTCCATATTTTAATCCGTCACCCATTTTAAAATTGATTGTTGGAGAAAAATAAGCATGAACTTTTACATTTCCTTTACTAAAAAAATGAACTTCATATTCTATTCTTGGCGATTGTTCAGAAATAGCAATTGGCGAAATATTCGAAGGTTTTAAAGTGATTCCGGATGCTGTTTTGCCGATATTCGGGATCGTTATCCATTCAATATTATTTCCATTTATAACTCTTGAATAATTTTGAGCCTCTATGGCAATATATCCGTTATTTTCAACAAAACCCTGAACGTTATTTAATTGTTCATTTTTAATATTTACAATAACATCAAACTTTTGTTTGTTGGCTATAACAACCACTTTGCTTTTCAGGTTTCCTTTCGGGGCTTTTTTCCAATCGACGCCTATTACAATTCTTTCTTCCTCAGTAATAGTTCCATTTGATTTCGAGAAAGTAATCCAATCATTTTTAGAAGTTATCTTAAAGTCGAAAGCTTTTGTTCCGCGATTAAACAAATCGATATAAGTTGTTTTGTTTCCGAATGAATTTAAAGTTGGTAAAACTATTTCCTGCTTATTATTTGTCCGGTAATTTTCAGAACCTTCAATTGCAATACCGGCTTCAGGCTTGTTTGGCAACTCTATAACTTTTGTTTGCGGAATAATATTTGTTTTAGGCTCCTGCCATGAAGTATAACCAATGTGTGTTTGTGCCATCATATGATTCCATTTGCCATTGGATAATTTGGTATGATAATAATTCGTCAGCAAACTATCTTTCTCAAAAAACGCCTTTACTTGTTTCGCATATCCATTTGCAGAAGCTCTTCCCTGATTTGCGTACAGCTGATTTTTTGCCGTTGCCACATACAAGTCATTTATATTAGAACTTGCCAAAACCGGAAATAAAACCAACTGATAAAAAGCATCTTTGTACTCCAACTGCAACTGATCACTAATTTTACTGGCTTTCTCAACCAGCTTTTTATAATCAGCCAGAACATTTTCGGCTTCATTATAATTGGTGATGCTATAAGTCTTTTCGTTTAGCAATTCAGGTTTTCTGCGGGCATTGTATTTCGTATATAATTTTATAATCTCAGCAATTTCTTCAGGATACTGATTCCCAAAGGTTTCCTTTGCCCATTGCACATAATATTGATCTAAATTACCCGCATTGAACTTTTCCGGATTCCATGCCATATCTAGAAAAAACTCAATTGGAAATTCCATAGGTTTGATGTCGCCTACATTAACAATCCAGATTTTGTCGACTCCATATTGATGGGCCAGATCCATTTGTTCCCAAGTACGCTCAATTTGATTGGTATTGATCCATTTATAATTTCTTGGGCCTCCCACATAATCATAATGGTAATAAATGCCATAACCGCCTTTTCTTGGTTTTGCATCGAGCTCCGGTAACTTCCTTATATTTCCCCAATTGTCATCGCATAATAAAAGTGTGATATCATCCGGAACGCGCATTCCTTTGTCGTAATAATCCTGAACTTCTTTATAAAGTGCCCACATTTGCGGCGTTTCTTCAATTGACTTTTGGGTTACTTCTTTAATAATATTTCTTTGCGTTTTTACGATATTTTCTAATAAATCTATTGCTGTGCCCTGCGTCATAGGCTCATCTCCATCGCCGCGCATCCCAACCGTTACAATACTTTCTTTATTGCCCATTCTCTTAATTCCGTCTTTCCAGAACGAAATCAGATTTTCTGAATTGGTATTAAAATCCCATTTTCCTTTTCCTAAAGCCGACCATTCGGCATGTGCTCTCGTTAAAGGTTCGTGGTGCGAAGTTCCCATTACAATTCCGTATTCATCTGCCAGAACTGCATTCTGGGGATCATCAACATAAAACATTCTTCCCCACATCGATGGCCACAAATAATTGCCTTTCATTCTCAGGATCAGTTCAAAAACCGTATCATAGAATTTCGCATTAAATCCGCCATATTTTTCAAATGTCCAGCCCGATAAGGCCGGAGCTTCGTCGTTTATAAAAATACCTCGGTATTTTACTTTTGGTTCCCCCTGAGAATGCACACCCGGCAAAACATGCAATTCTGATTGTTTTTTAACCGGTACATCTGCCCAGAAATACCAGGGAGAAATACCTATCTGACCCGATAAATCATAAATACCGTAAATCGTTCCCCTTTTATCAGAACCGGCAATCACCAAGGCTTTTTTGACTCCTTTTACAGGATTATTCACAATTTGAGTCGTAAATTTTTCCCATTTCCCTTTGAGCTCACTGGCATCTATTTTTCCTTCTTTTACTAACTGATCTATAATTGCACTTTTACCTAGTGTTCCAATAATCATAACATAATCTGTTACTTCTGAAATTTTATTGATTTGCTTTGGATGTAAATCTGAGACTTTAAAAATATCATTCCCCAGATGTCCTGTAACACGCAAAACTCCCGGGAAATCATTTTCACTTACCAGAATAGAAGCTGTTTTTCCTTTTGAAACTAAAGGGAAATTTTCAGAAGAAGCTTTGTTTACTACGTATTTATCGGGATTGATAGCGTAAGATTGCAGACCAATTCCGAAGAGAAAAAGCATAAAAAAAATTTGTGAAAATTGAAATCTTAATAAATGCATCATAATTATTTATAATATTAATTTTAACAAAATCAACACAATCTTTGTCATCCCGAGGAACGAGGACACGAGCGATAGCAAACTGGCGAAGCAGTCTTCAAAATGAAATAATACAATGTGCATGCAGTTTACGGATCTACTTACAGAGATCCCTTGTTCCTTGGGATGACAAAACTGCGCATATTTGAGGCGAAAATCTTTTTCAAAAGCGTCTTCGAGGCCTGACAGGTTTTAAAAACATGTCAGGTCTAAACCACGTACTTATTTCAAACTTTGATTTAATTTATAAGCAATTCCCATTTCCAGCCCTCTTAATTCAGCAAGGCCTTTCAATCTTCCCACAAGAGAATATCCGGGATATGTTTCTTTTCTTTCATCTACCGCATGCAAAAAACCATGATCCGGACGCATAGGGAGACTTACTTTTGTTTTGTTCATTAACAACAGAAGTTTTTCTACAATAACTTCCATCTTTGTATCTCCTTTTAAATGTTCTGATTCCCTAAAAATAGTTTCGCTTTCGCGGAAGGTATTCCGGAGATGCAAAAAGTGAATACGGTCTCCATAATCGTCTATTATTTTCCCGAGATTATTATCCGGATTTGCACCTAAAGAACCGGTACAATAACACAACCCATTTAAATTGAACGGAACAGCTTCAAAAATTGCTTTGAGATCTTCTTCTGTAGAAACTATTCTGGGCAAACCCAAAACCGAAAAAGGAGGATCATCGGGATGAATCGCTAATTTTGCTCCGTATTCTGAAGCAACTGGAGCTATTTGTGTTAAGAAATAAATCAGATTTTCTCTTAGTTTTACATTATCTATGTCAGCATAATCTTCTAACAAGGAAAGGATTTGTTCTGCCGTAAAATTGATTTTGCTTCCCGGTAATCCCAATAACACATTTTTAAAAAGTAACGCTTTCTCTTCTTCCGAAAGTTGACTGCCAAATTTCAGGGCATTTTCTTTTTCAATATCAGAATAATCATTTTCAGCATTTGGTCTTTTTAGAAGATAAACATCAAAATAAGTAAATGCCTCCTGATTGTATAACAGGGCTTTGCTTCCGTCTTCGTTAATAAAATTATGATTCGTACGAACCCAGTCTAAAATAGGCATAAAATTATAAGTGATAATTCTAATTCCGCAATCTGAAAGGTTCTTTATACTGATTTTATAGTTCTCTATATATTGCAAATAATTTCCAGTGGCTCGTTTTATCTCTTCATGAACGGGCAAACTTTCTACAACTATCCATTCTAAACCTGCATCTTTTATTATTTGCTGTCTTTCTTTAATAGCCTCTACCGTCCAGATTTCTCCAACCGGAATTTGATGCAATGCCGTTACAATTCCGGTTGCTCCTGCTTGTTTAATATCTATTAAAGTTGTGCTGTCCTGAGGACCGAACCAGCGCATGGTTTGCTGCATTTTGATCATGATACCTGTCTTTTTAAAATTAAAAACCAATGCTATTTCCGCCGTCAACAGGCAATATTGTTCCTGTTGTAAATTTAGATTCATTTGATGCAAAATAAAATACGGCATCAGCAATATCCGATGGTTCTCCCAAAATTCCCATTGGCGTTCTGCCCAATACTTTATTTTTTCTCTCAGGATCACTGTCTAAAGCTTTTGCCGACATTTTTGTTTTGATAAAACCCGGAGCCACACAATTCACACGAATCCCAAATGATGCCAATTCTACGGCCATTGCTCTTGTCATAGATTCTATTGCCCCTTTGCTGGCCGAATACGCAATTACTTTTGGAATTCCGTATTGTGATGCCATTGAACTGATGTTTACAATATTTCCTCCGTTATTTTGTTTCATATTTTTTACCACAGCTTTACTCACCGCAAAAACACTTAAAAGATTAGTATGAATTATCGATAGAAAATCTTCATCAGTTACATCCAGAAATTCTTTTTTCAGATTGATTCCGGCATTATTCACCAAAATATCAATCGGATTATCTTTTGTTATGCTTTCGATCATAGCAGGAATTCCGGCGATATCATTTAAATCGTATAAAACCGGAATAGCATTCCCGCCAATTTCAGCACAAGCTTCTTCGGTCTTTTCTTTTGATCTTCCAATAATATAGGTTTTTATTCCGTTATCACATAATTTCTTCGCGGTTGCAAAACCCAAGCCTGAATTTCCTCCTGTTACAATGGCTGTTTTTATACTCATTTTATTTTCTTATTATATAATTAATTTCCAGGTGCAAAAGGAAACTTTAATGATTTAAAATACTCTAATGATTGTGTAGGTTTCTCTACTCCTGCAGGCAATTCTTTACATGAATATTGCCCAAAATAAAGCAAACAGGCATCGCGCCACCATTTTGCTTCTTTATACTGAATTTCCAATAACATTTGTACTTCTTTGAAACGTTCGTTATCAATATATTTTTCAGTTGTATTCCAGGTATTTTGCATTTCCTGAACCTGATTAACTCCTTCCTGATATTTCAGAACCAATCCGTTCCAAAGTGTCTGACCATTTTTTAGTTTATAATCCCACGAAAGATGATGAAACCACAATAAATCTATTTCAGGACAAGTTTCGCTGGTGTCAAACATCTTTTCTACTTGTGGCGCATATTGGGCAGTGGCATTTGTTCCTGTTTTAGACCGGTCAAAACCAATTCCGTTTTTATCCGCTTTATGATAGTAAGTCGGATTCCATTCCGGTCTTGATAAATCAGAAACCCACGGCCCCGGACCATAATGATGTCCGGTATCCATAATATGATGTAAACCCAATGGCGTCATATAATTGACTACTGCTTCTCGCGATTGCATCATCATTTGCTTTACTGGTTTAACGAAATTTTCATTGTTCGAAAAAGTGCCTCTCAACCATTCGTCAGCAATAATTTCAGAATCTAAATAAGGATCCCAGGCCAATCTCCCAAAGCCATACCAATTTGCCTGCGCAAAAGGATGACCTGTCCAGTTAATATCATTTCCAATATTTGAAACCCCTGCAATTCCGGTAAGCTTTTGCGGACTTAAAGAGCCATCAATTACTTTGGCAACCGTAGCTCCTTTGCCCTTTTGATACGTATCTGATGCTAAAACTTCCTGAAATAATTTAGGCAAATAAACCAAATGCGTACTAAAACCCAGATATTCCTGAGTAATCTGAAATTCCATCATTAGAGGCGTTTTGGGCATTGCACCAAACAACGGATGAAAAGGCTCTCTGGGCTGAAAATCTATTGCTCCATTTTTTACCTGCACAATTACATTGTCTTTAAATTTTCCGTCATATGGCTGAAATTCGGCATAAGCCTGTTTGGCGCGATCATTGGCATCATGTTCAGAATATACAAAGGCTCTCCACATAATTACACCTCCAAAAGGTGCTACAGCATCCGCCAGCATATTGGCACCATCAACATGATCTCTTCCGTAATTTTGAGGCCCGGGCTGACCTTCAGAATTGGCTTTTACCAAAAACCCTCCAAAATCAGGAATTCTTTTATAAATTTCTTTTGCTTTTTCTTTCCACCAATTGGCGACGGCATTATCTTTTGGATCCGCTGTTTTTAAACCTCCAATTTCAATTGGTGCCGAAAAACGAGCAGTTAAGTACACTTTGATTCCGTACGGTCTAAATACATTGGCTAAAGCTTCAACCTTTTCTAAATATTGCGGCGTCAGGATCAAAGCGTTTGCATTTACATTCGTCAAAACTGTTCCGTTGATCCCGATTGAGGTATTTGCCCTGGCATAATCAATATAACGCTGATCGATAAAATCAGGTAGTTTTTGCCAATTCCAAAGAGAGAATCCCGCATAGCCACGCTCGACAGTTCGGTCTAAATTATCCCAATGGTTTAATACCCTAAGGTTTATTTTAGGAGAATCAAGAATACTTAAGTTTTTAATTGATTTATTAGTCTGAACCAATCTTAAAAAGCGATAAACACCATATAAAACTGCAACATCATTCTTTCCTGTAATGACAATTTGTTTTTTATTTTTTAATAGAATGGATTTAATAATAAAACCTTCATTGCTTATTTTGTCGAAATCAGAAAGTATAGTTTTTTGAATATCTGAACTTAAAGAAGACTGAGAACCAATGATTAAATTATTTTCTCCTTCTATTTTTGATTTGATTTCAATTTTATTTCCGAGCATATTTGTCCACCCATTTTCTAATTCTTTCAAAGAAATCTTTGACGTTTCAGAATTTCCCAAAGAAACCACTCCCTTAACAGTCAAATTATACTCCTGCGCAACTTGAGGATTTAAAATTTTATCGTATTGAAGCCATAATTTATAATCCTTTTGAGCAGCAGCTGAAAAGGAAATCAAAAGAAACCAAAAAACAAATCTTAGTGAAGTCATTTACTTTTAAATTTTATTCTTTAAAACTCATTCGAAAGAATCAGCATTTTACATCTTAATAAAAATATTTGATAAAATTTTAATCTAAAAAATACATTATTACAAATAAAACAACAATTGCAATCGGTTGCGTAAAAATATAGGATTGTTATTTAAGAAAAAAATTTTAACTCTCTTTTTTTCAAAAAAAATATTTTTATAACAAATAAAAGCAGGATAATTTAAAAAACTATCCTGCTTTAGCATGGTGAAATTCACGATTGGGAATCCCGAAATGATGATATTATCAATTTTACTTTTATCGCTTGTAATAGGCTACAATACTGGCTTTTGCTAATGTCTGGTTCCAAAGATTAAAACCTACAACAGCAGCATTTGTGTTTTCATCCGTTCCCAATTTATCGGTTTTAAGTGCATAAACCGTTATGATGTAGGCATGAAATCCGTGATCTACAGGCGGACAAGGGCCTCCAAAACCTTTAATACCATAATCTGTAACACTTTGTACAGCTCCTTTAGGAATTAAATTACTCTTTGTTCCTGCATTGGTAACCAATTCATTTACGTTTGCAGGAATATCAAATACAACCCAATGCCAAAATCCGCTGCCGGTAGGTGCATCAGGATCATACATCGTTATGGCAAAACTTTTTGTTCCTTCGGGAGCATTCTTCCAGGACAATTGCGGCGATTGATTTTCTCCGGAGCAGCCAAATCCATTAAATTCCTGAATTTTAGAAGCTTCACCTCCTAAATCTTTACTGGTTAAGGTAAATGTTCTTTGACCGAAAATTGTTGTGGTAAAAATTAAGGATAGTACTACAATTAAACTTGCTTTTTTCATCTTACTTAGAATTAAAATTTTAAGCAAATTTAGATTCGATAAGACAAAAGAAACTGTAGAGAAAGGTTCAAAAACTATAGCCGGAAGCTCAAATTTTCTGGTGGTGTTTTGGCGTTACACCATATTTTGATTTATAAGCCTGTGTAAAGCTTGATAAATTTTCGTAGCCTACTTCAAAATAAACTTCAGATGGATTTTTATGTTCCTTTTGCAATAAAAAATGAGCAAATTCAAGTCTTTTATTTTGAAACCACTTTATAGGCGATTCTGAATAGTGCTTTTCAAATTCTCTTTTGAATGTTGACACACTCATATTACACAAAAAAGCCAATTCTTTCAAAGTCAATTTATTCAGGTGACTATTTTCAATAATCTGTATAAACTTTTGCGTAGCGTTGTCGTTGTTTATAGTCAAGGAATAAAGAAATTCAGTTCCGTATTTCTCTGTCAGATAAAACAGTATTTCTTCCATCTTAACTTCCAGCATTTTGTTTTGAATGTCTTTTGAAAGTTTTGAAATATCTATTAAACTGTACACAAAACGTTTTATAAACTCATCATATTCAAAAGCATAAACTGACTTGCATATGCTTGATTCCATTTTATTCCAGTCAATTTTCCGAATAAATTTTGACACCATTTCATTGGTAAAAAACAAGACTACGCTTCTGTAATTCGATCCATCAGAAAGTTTTTCTGTCATCAGGCAATTCCCTGATTTCATCACAAGAAACCTGGAATCATTTATGGATAGTGCTGCATCATCAAAAATAACTTCCTTAGCGCCTTCAATAAGAAAACTAAATATATTTTGATTTAAAACGATTTGCTGTTTAGAAATTTCTTTCGAACTCTTATAATCAAAAACCTGAACAAGCTGAGAATTGTCTACACTCAATTCATCCGGAAGTACAATAGTATGCATATTATTATTTGGTTGCTGTCTCTAAAGATTTCTTTTTATCAGAAGATTCACGAGCCAACACTTCTGTATTTAAAAAAGTGATCTCTTTGGCATCATCACTTTTTTGAGATTTCAAATTTTTGATGATAATTTCAGCAGCAGCTTTTCCCATTTTTTCGGCAGGATGGGTAATTGTCGAAATATTAGGATCGATTATTTGAGAAATCGGATCATTATTAAAACCGATAATAGCGATTTCATCCGGAACCTTTATACCGCGCTTTTTAGCCGTTTGAACCGCACTGACTGCAATAATATCTCCGGGTGCAAAAAGCCCGTCCGGAATTGGATCTAAATCAAACAATTGATTACTGGCCTTTACTCCTTCTTCATAAGTAACCGATTTCAAATTGATAATTAATTCTTCATCAACAGGCAAATTATGATCTTTTAAGGCTTCGATATATCCTCTTTTTCTTTCGTTATAGAGGTTTCCAAATTCAGAACCTGCAGTCAAATGCGCAATACGGATACAACCTTGTTCAATAAGATGTTTTGTAGCTTTATAACCTGCTGTATAATTATCGATAACCACCCTAAAGGTATTATAATCCTTAGGAACCCTGTCTACAAATACTAACGGAATATTATTATTAGAGAATTGCTGAAAATGCGTCGTATCTCTCGTTTCCATAGCCAGTGAACAAATAACACCACTTACACGATTACTATACAAAGACTTAGCCATATTAACTTCTTCATAATAGGAATCATGTGATTGCATGATAATTACCGTATAATCAGATTTTTGAGCTGTAATTTCGATACCGCTAATCAAGGATGATAAAAATGGCTGTGTAACAGTGGGAATCAAAACACCAATAGTTTTAGTTTTATTTCCGCGTAAACCAGCGGCCAAAGTATTGGGAACAAACCCCATTTCTTCGGCTGTTTTTTTTACCTTCTTTATTGTCTTATCACTAATGGTGTGATGGTCCTTTAAAGCACGAGAAATAGTTGATGTAGCGAGATTTAATCGCTCAGCAATATCGTAAATCGTTACATGTTTATTTTCTTCCATGAAATCAAGAATATGAGATGTAAATATAAACTATTTTGCGACAAGATAATCTTTCTCCAAAAAGCAGTTTTTAAATAAAAAATGCCTCTGTACTATTTCATATCTAAAACAAAATAACACAAAGGCATTTTTATATGATAAATAATATTTTATTTATCCTTTTTATCTTTTAGGATCTTACCCTCTTTCGTAAATTCCAAATCGATATTATTGGTCAAATCGACATCAAGATCCTTGTGTCCGTAATCAATGTGCGTTATTTTTTCATTGGGATGATTTTTTGCAACATAATCTTTTACAGCTGCAGGAATAAATGCAGTAGGAATCGGCTTTTTCCCACCATCTACTTCACGGTACGAACCATCTTTCCAGAACTCAATTTCCGTTCCGTCTTTTAACTTCACCTCATATCCTTTTTCGCCATGTTCAGCATCTTTTTTCACAACTTCAATTGCACTATTATTAAAGTATTTTTTCAAAAAATCCTGTGCCGGTTTTGGCAATTCCGTAATTTCAATTTTCTTCTGTGCATTGCCCGATACAGTAAAACCAAGCAATAATACGGCAATTATAATTATCTTTTTCATGATTTTAATATTTAAAATTAGTAATTTTCTTTCACTAATTTACAACAAGCAAAAATACATTCAAATCAATTTAAGAAACCCTTAATATTTTAAAAATAAGATTTCTTATATTGTAACTCATTACAATTTAAAAAGTTATGACAAATTCTATTATTATAAAAGTAGCTACTATTAATGATTTAGATGGAATAATAAAACTACAAAACGCCAATCAAACTTCCCGGGGCGGAACATTATCCGGCGGATTAACTGCATCTCAAATTAAGGAAATGATGACCGATATGCCACAAATTATAGCCATTATTAACAATGAAATTGTTGGTTTTCTATTGACAACATCACAAGCTGTAAACAATAATCGTCAAGTTCCTATTGTCGATGCCATGACAGCATCTTATACAGGCTCTCCAAATTCCTATATATACGGACCAATTTGTGTGAGTGAAAATCATCGAGGAAAAGGGTTAGCTCAGCTAATGTTTCAAGAACTCTTAAAATTAGAACCCAATCGTGAAGGAATTTTATTTATTAAAAGTGATAATTTACCATCCATTAAAGCACATGAAAAAATGAGAATGCGCAAAGTAAGCAACTTTAATTTTAATAATGCTGATTTTGATGTATATGCTTATCTATTTCCTTCTCAAGACGATAATTTACCTATTTAAACCGAATACTATAAAATTATAAATAATCTTAAATAAAAGCACATGCGTTATATAGCTATTTTGATTATCACTTTTTTGACCGTTTCTTGTAAAAATGAAACCAAATCTACAACACTTTTCAACTATTTCACTTATCAGGAAAGTAGTGACGTAGAATCGGCAGGAGTAAAAATGATTCCAATAAAAACTCCTGTAGGAGATTTTAAAGTTTGGACAAAGCGTTTTGGCAATAATCCTAAAATCAAGATATTATTATTACACGGAGGTCCGGCAATGACACATGAATATATGGAGTGTTTTGAGACTTTCTTTCAACGCGAAGGATTTGAATTTTATGAATACGATCAATTGGGATCATATTATAGCGATCAGCCAAAAGACAGCAGTTTATGGACAACCGAACGTTTTGTAGAAGAAGTTGAACAAGTCCGTAAAGCGATTGGAGCTGATAAAAGCAATTTTTATGTTTTGGGTAATTCCTGGGGAGGAATTCTTGCCATGGAATATGCGTTAAAATACCAACAAAATATGAAAGCCTTACTGGTTTCAAATATGATGGCCAGTGCACCGGATTACGGAAAATATGCTGATGAAGTATTAGCGAAGCAAATGAAACCAGAAGTTTTAGCGGAAATCAGAGCATTGGAAGCTAAAAAAGATTTCAATAACCCACGATATATGGAATTATTGATTCCAAATTATTATCAACAACATCTATGTCGCTTAAAAGAATGGCCTGACGGGCTAAATCGTGCCAGTAAGCATATTAATAACGAGATTTATACCATAATGCAAGGACCAAGCGAATTTGGCATTAGCGGTCGCCTAGCTAAATGGGATGTTAAAAATCGTTTACATGAAATTACAATCCCAACCTTAATGATCGGTGCCAAATACGACACCATGGATCCAAAAGCTATGGAAGAACAAAGCAAATTAGTACAAAAAGGACGCTATTTATACTGCCCAAACGGAGGTCATCTCGCCATGTGGGACGATCAAAAAGTTTTTATGAGCGGGGTCGTTCAATTTATACAGGATGTTAATTCAGAGAAATTCTAATTTTTTATTATAAAATCTAATTATAGTAAAATAATTATGACGTTTCCCTCCGGGCCGGGCTGTCCACTAAATCTTTTGCGAGCAAGGTTTTGACTTGGCTACGCCAGAAGTATAGTTTCTCGCAAAAGGATACCGCTCCCATCACTAACGCAATTTATGCGTAAAGACAAATTTATTTAAAAAAGAAATTTTAATTTTAAAAAGCCAAATTCTAAAGTATTATACGTATATATTTCGAGGAGGCTTATATTTTTTTTGTTAGGCACAATGATTGAAACCATTAAAATACAATACATTGTTACAATGCGCCTACTAAGATCGAAACTTCAGTTATCTATAAAAACATTAATGAGAACTTTTAAAAAGGTTTCGATTATTAGATCCCAAACATCTCCCTTCCAGTTTTACAACAGCAATCTGCAGAAACACAACAAACCATTACGCGTTTTGCAGCTGAATGACCAAGTGGGATAAACAAAAAATCCTCACCAAATAAATGATGAGGATTCTGAAAAGAAAGGCGACGACCCCCGATAGCTATCGGGGCTCCCGCATAACTGCAGTATTTTGTAAAACAAAAAATCCTCACCAAATA